>OFLV01000005.1_pt1 | contig 442909 bp, 399 predicted proteins | sample 1540901 | NCBI WGS metagenome assembly OFLV01 (sample SAMEA4413050, study PRJEB24355) | metagenome | biome: human; feature: gut; material: faeces | place: United Kingdom | collected 2010
GAACTTAGCGCCCCGCTGCAGGCTATCGGCTATGCCGCGCTGGCCTGGGGCTACTGGCCGCAGCTCTGCCGTTTCCGCCTGGTGGGCGCTATCGCCTGCGTCGGACGCATGGCGCTGACCAACTACCTGCTGCAGACCCTGATCTGCACCACCCTGTTTTATCATCTTGGGCTGTTTATGCGCTTCGATCGTCTGCAGCTGCTGGCCTTTGTCCCCCCCATCTGGGCCGTTAACCTCCTTGTCTCATCGCTCTGGCTGCGCCGCTTCCGCCAGGGGCCGGTGGAATGGCTGTGGCGTCAGTTAACCCTGCGTGCGTCAGGCACATCATTGAAAGACACATCCAGATAACGATCTCGATCACAATCATTAACAAAACGGATGTAAACGTTTCCAGCCGTGTGACCTCACTCACGCAGCGGACCGCGGGTCGCTGCCAGAATAGCCTCCTTGCTAAGCACAGGAGGTGAATGTGACGTGCTGTAATTCTCTTAAGGTTGCTGAGTATGATCACCATTCGTGATGTCGCCCGCCAGGCGGGCGTTTCCGTGGCCACCGTGTCGCGGGTGCTGAATAACAGCGCGCTGGTGAGTCCGGATACGCGCGACGTGGTGATGAAAGCGGTGACCCAACTGGGCTACCGGCCCAACGCCAACGCCCAGGCGCTGGCCACCCAGGTCAGCGATACCATCGGCGTAGTGGTGATGGACGTCTCCGATGCCTTCTTCGGCGCGCTGGTGAAAGCAGTGGATACTGTTGCTCAGCAGCATCAGAAATATGTGCTGATCGGCAACAGCTATCACGAGGCGGAAAAAGAGCGTCACGCCATCGAGGTGCTGATCCGTCAGCGCTGCTCGGCGCTGATCGTCCATTCGAAAGCGCTGAGCGATGATGAACTGAGCGACTTTATGCAACATATCCCGGGGATGGTGCTGATCAACCGCATCGTGCCGGGGTATGCCCATCGCTGCGTCGGACTCGACAACGTCAGCGGCGCGCTGATGGCCACCCGTATGCTGCTCAATCATGGTCACCAGCGCATCGGCTATCTCTCCTCAAACCACGGTATTGAAGATGACGATATGCGCCGGGAAGGGTGGAGCAAAGCGCTGCAGGAGCAAGGCATCATCGCCCCGGACAGCTGGATCGGTTCCGGCTCCCCGGATATGCAGGGCGGTGAAGCGGCGATGGTCGAACTGCTGGGGCGCAATCTCGGCCTCACCGCGGTGTTTGCCTATAACGACAGCATGGCGGCCGGCGCGCTGACGACGCTGAAGGACAACGGCATTGTCGTGCCGCAGCATCTGTCGCTGATTGGCTTTGATGATATTCCTATTTCCCGTTACACCGATCCTCAGCTCACCACCGTGCGCTATCCGGTAATGTCGATGGCAAAGCTGGCCACCGAGCTGGCGCTGCTGGGGGCGGCCGGCAAGCTGGATCGCGAGGCGACGCACTGCTTTATGCCGACGCTGGTGCGCCGTCATTCCGTTGCCCAGCGGCAAACTGTGGGCCCGATCACTAACTGACGCGATCGCGGGATGTAACCGCTTTCAATTTGTGAGTAAATTCACAGTATATTAACATTCGCCTGATTATGATGGCAGCGTTTACCAGTCTGAACCACGAGGTGATGGATATTCCTCACTTTATTTAGTAGGAACAAGGCGTTAAACGAGTTTTACAGTCGTATTTTTCTGGAGCGTTACCCGACACGGAAGACCGAGTTTTCGTCGTGAAATGCGTTGTGCGGTAACACAAATGCAACAAATCCCGCCTGCATTTTCTCACAATAATGACCCTGCATAATAAAACCGGAGATTCCATGAATAAGAAGGTGTTTACCCTGTCTGCTGTAATGGCTGGTCTGTTATTTGGCGCCGCCGCACACGCAGCAGATACCCGTATCGGCGTGACGATTTATAAATATGACGACAACTTTATGTCGGTAGTGCGTAAGGCGATTGAAAAAGATGGCAAATCCGCGCCAGACGTCCAGCTATTGATGAATGATTCGCAGAACGACCAGTCGAAACAAAACGATCAGATTGACGTGCTGCTGGCGAAAGGCGTGAAGGCGCTGGCGATTAACCTGGTTGACCCGGCCGCCGCAGGTACGGTGATTGAAAAGGCGCGCGGGCAGAATATTCCGGTGGTGTTCTTCAACAAAGAGCCTTCCCGCAAAGCGCTGGATAGTTATGACAAGGCTTATTACGTCGGTACCGACTCGAAAGAGTCGGGGATTATTCAGGGCGATCTGATCGCCAAGCACTGGAAAGCCAACCCGAACTGGGATCTGAATAAAGACGGTCAGATCCAGTACGTCCTGCTGAAAGGCGAGCCGGGCCATCCGGATGCGGAAGCGCGTACCACTTACGTTATTAAAGAGCTGAATGATAAAGGTCTGAAGACCCAGCAGCTGCAGCTGGATACCGCGATGTGGGATACCGCCCAGGCGAAAGACAAAATGGACGCCTGGCTCTCCGGCCCGAATGCCAACAAGATTGAAGTGGTGATCGCTAACAACGACGCCATGGCGATGGGCGCGGTTGAAGCGCTGAAAGCGCACAACAAGAGCAGCATTCCGGTGTTCGGCGTTGATGCCCTGCCGGAAGCCCTGGCGCTGGTGAAATCCGGCGCGATGGCCGGTACTGTGCTGAACGATGCCAACAACCAGGCGAAAGCGACCTTCGAGCTGGCGAAAAACCTTGCCGACGGGAAAGACGCCGCGGCAGGCACCAACTGGAAAATTGACAACAAGATTGTTCGCGTCCCCTACGTGGGCGTCGATAAAGACAACCTGAGCCAGTTTACCGGCAAATAATCGTGATGTGAGTTGCGGGCGTGGGTTATCCACGCCCGATTATTCCTGATACAGAACCAGACTCCTGCTGGCGCTAGTGCGCCGGACGGGGCTTGCATGAACGCAGCCAGGTATAACTATGGTCAGCAATAATAGCGAACGGTCAGGCGAATATTTGTTGGAGATGAGCAACATCAACAAATCGTTTCCTGGCGTCAAGGCTCTTGATAATGTCAACCTGAAGGTTCGTCCGCACTCCATTCATGCGTTAATGGGTGAGAACGGCGCCGGTAAATCGACATTATTAAAATGCCTTTTTGGGATCTATCAAAAAGATTCCGGTAGCATTCTTTTTCAGGGAAAAGAGATCGATTTCCATTCGGCGAAAGAAGCCCTGGAAAACGGTATTTCGATGGTGCATCAGGAATTAAACCTGGTATTACAGCGTTCGGTCATGGATAACATGTGGCTCGGGCGCTATCCAACAAAAGGCATGTTTGTCGATCAGGACAAAATGTACCGGGATACCAAGGCCATTTTTGATGAGCTGGATATTGATATCGATCCGCGCGCCCGCGTCGGTACCTTATCGGTATCTCAGATGCAGATGATTGAGATCGCGAAGGCGTTTTCCTATGACGCCAAAATCGTCATCATGGATGAGCCGACGTCATCGCTGACGGAAAAAGAGGTCAACCATCTGTTTAAGATCATCCGTAAGCTGAAAGATCGCGGCTGCGGTATCGTCTATATCTCGCATAAAATGGAAGAAATTTTCCAATTGTGCGATGAAATAACCATCCTGCGCGACGGCCAGTGGATCGCCACCCAGCCGCTGGAAGGGCTGGATATGGATAAGATCATCGCCATGATGGTCGGGCGTTCGCTTAACCAGCGTTTTCCGGATCGCGAAAACACCCCGGGCGAAGTGATCCTCCAGGTGCGCAATCTCACCTCGCTGCGCCAGCCCTCCATTCGCGATGTCTCCTTTGACCTGCATAAGGGCGAAATTCTCGGTATCGCCGGCCTGGTGGGCGCTAAACGCACCGACATCGTGGAGACCCTGTTCGGCATCCGTGAGAAGGCCAGCGGCACCATCACGCTGCACGGCAAGAAGATCAACAACCACAGCGCCAACGAGGCGATTAACCACGGTTTTGCGCTGGTGACCGAGGAGCGGCGCTCTACCGGGATTTACGCCTATCTGGATATCGGGTTTAACTCGCTGATCTCCAATATTAAGAAATATAAAAACAGCATCGGCTTGCTGGATAACTCGCGAATGAAGAGCGATACCCAATGGGTTATTGACTCGATGCGCGTCAAAACCCCCGGTCAGCATACGCAGATTGGCTCGCTTTCCGGTGGTAACCAGCAAAAGGTCATTATAGGCCGCTGGCTGCTGACCCAGCCGGAGATCCTGATGCTGGATGAGCCAACGCGCGGTATCGACGTCGGCGCCAAGTTTGAAATCTATCAGCTGATTGCCGAACTGGCTAAAAAAGACAAAGGGATCATTATTATTTCTTCCGAAATGCCGGAACTGCTGGGGATTACCGACCGCATTCTGGTGATGAGCAACGGCCTGGTCGCGGGCATTGTTGAGACTAAAACCACCACGCAAAACGAAATACTGCGTCTTGCGTCATTGCACCTTTAAGATCAGGGGCTTCACATGAGTGCGTTAAATAAAAAGAGTTTTCTCACTTACCTGAAAGAGGGTGGGATATATGTTGTCCTTCTGGTCCTGCTGGCCATTATTATTTTCCAGGATCCGACATTTTTAAGTCTGCTCAACCTGAGTAATATTCTGACCCAGTCCTCGGTGCGTATTATTATTGCCCTCGGCGTGGCCGGACTTATCGTCACGCAGGGGACCGACCTCTCCGCCGGCCGTCAGGTGGGTCTGGCGGCGGTGATTGCCGCCACCATGCTGCAGGCGGTGGATAATGCCAATAAGGTATTCCCGGATATGGCGACCATGCCGATCCCGCTGGTGATCCTGCTGGTGTGCGCCATCGGGGCGGTCATCGGCCTGATTAACGGGATCGTCATTGCCTACCTGAACGTGACGCCGTTTATTACCACTCTCGGCACCATGATTATCGTCTACGGCATTAACTCGCTGTACTACGACTTCGTGGGCGCGTCGCCGATCTCCGGCTTCGACAGCCACTTCTCCCATTTCGCGCAGGGGTTTGTGGCGCTGGGCTCCTTCCGCCTGTCCTACATTACCTTCTACGCGCTGATTGCCGTCTTCTTTGTCTGGATCCTGTGGAACAAGACGCGCTTTGGCAAAAACATTTTCGCTATCGGCGGTAACCCGGAAGCGGCGAAGGTCTCCGGGGTTAACGTAGCGTTAAACCTGCTGATGATCTATGCCCTCTCCGGCGTGTTCTACGCCTTCGGCGGCCTGCTGGAAGCCGGACGTATCGGTTCGGCGACCAATAACCTCGGCTTTATGTATGAACTGGACGCCATCGCCGCCTGTGTGGTGGGCGGCGTATCGTTCAGCGGCGGGGTAGGGACGGTGTTTGGCGTGGTGACCGGGGTGATTATTTTCACCGTCATCAACTACGGCCTGACCTATATCGGCGTCAACCCTTACTGGCAGTACATTATTAAGGGGGCGATTATTATCTTCGCCGTGGCGCTGGACTCCCTGAAATACGCCCGTAAGAAATAAGATTGAACGCATCAAAAACCCGCGCCTGGCGCGGGTTTTTTTATATCTGAAACGAATGCGTTGATGGAGGCTACTTTTCTTTCTGCAGCTCCAGCAGCTGCTCCGGGGTGACGGCCGGGTAGGACTGGGCGTCATCCGGCACGTCATGCTGCTGCGCCGGAATCGGGATGAGAGGGCCGAGAAACCGCGGTTCCCGTTTGAAGATATAGAGGTCCGCCAGCGCGCCAAAGCGGGCGCCGAACTCGCGCAGCCGCACGCTCCACATATCCTTCGGCGACGGCACCGCGTAGCACTGGGCCTGGATCCCCATATGCAGGGCGATAAACAGCGCCCGTTCGCAGTGGAAGCGCTGGGTGATGATAATGAAGTCGTTGGTGTCGAACACTTTCCGGGTACGGACGATCGAGTCGAGGGTACGGAAACCGGCATAGTCCAGTACGATATCCGCGGGATCGACGCCGCCTTTAATCAGGTCCCGACGCATGGTCATCGGTTCATTGTAGCTTTGCAGAGCATTATCGCCGCTCAGCAGGAGATAGTTGACCTTGCCGCTGTTGTAGGCGTTCAGCGCACCCTGGATGCGGTAACGGTAATACTGATTGATGACGCCGGTGCGGTAATATTTGGCGGTGCCCAGCACCACACCGACCTGACGGTAGGGCAGGTCCTGCAGTTCATCATAGATATAGGGCGCGGTTTTCCAGCTCATCCAGCGGTCAAGGCCCAGCACGGTCAACAGCAGCAGGCCGAGCAGGACTAACAGGCTGTAGAACGCACGCTTTAACATGAACTTGGCTCAATAATAGACAACGGAGTCTTCAGGCTACTTTACCCGCCGGGTAAGCGCAAGAAACCCGCGTTTGATTGCGGGGATTTTCAGCAATATAGACAGATCGCCGAACGCAGGCCGGGTAAGGCGTGAGCCGACACCCGGCATAGGGATCTTCAGCTCGCCATGGCGCGAACCGTAGGTCGGGTAAGCGTAGCGCCACCCGACACCTAACGGTATAAAAAGTCGGCCGGATAAGCCGAAGACGCCGTCCGGCAATCTGCTCAGGCTGATCAACCTAACAGGACGCGCTCAATATTGTGGCAGCCCAGCGCCTTCAGGGTGGCGACGGTGGCATCCCACTGGATCAGCGCCGCGTCGGCTTTCTCCGCCAGGATTGCCCGCTGGATAGCGGGATAATCATAGCCGTTGAGGCTAAGGAGATTCAGCGCCCCCTGCAGCGGCGGCAGCGTCGGGTTGAACGCTGCGTTTTCCGCATAGCTACCGCTGAAAATGGTACCGTCTTTCAGCTCCAGCGCCACGCCGGAAGGCGAGTGGCTGTAGGGCGCATGGCAGCGGTTGGCGGCCTGAATAGCTGCCTGGGTCAGGACATCGCCGCTCACCGGGTAGCCATGGTCCTGTTCATCCATCAGCAGGGTTTTGATCTCCAGGTCTTTCGGGCCAAAGGCGTCCGGCAGATAGTGCTCCAGAGCATGCGCTTCGCGACCCGGCAGATGAATGCGCAGCGCCAGCCCGCTGTTCAGTTCGTTCATAAACTGACGGCAATGACCGCACGGCGTGTAGTTCACCGTGATAGCGCGCAGGGAGGTCTCGCCGCGCAGCCAGGCGTGGCTGATGGCGCTCTGTTCCGCGTGAATGGTCTGCTGCATGGTAGCGCCGAGAAACTCCATGTTGCCGCCAAAGTACCAGCGGCCGCTGACGCCGCGGGCGATAGCCCCGACGTTAAAATGAGAAAGGTCGGGGCGCGCGCAGGCAGCGGCAAGCGGCAGTAGCGCAAAAGCCAGCGCGTCTTCGTCCAGACCTGTCGCATGCTGCAGCGTCGCTACCTGATCGGCTTCGAGCAGCGCCGGGAAATGCGGGTCGGCGAGCATCGGGGCGATGGCCGCCTGCAGATCTGCTGCCAGAGTCGTCAAAGCAGCTTGAAAACGTGAGTGCATAGCGTTGCCTCATAACAGTGTAATGGGAAGCCAGTGTACGGGCGGCCAGCGGTTCCATATGTGATGAATATCTCATTCTTTATGCAACTCCGATTTGTTGCATTAAAAAATGTGATTTAAATCACTATTAACCTACCACTGCGAGGATCAGCGGAAATAAGAACGGCGCCATCAACGAGGTGATGATCCCGCATAGCACCAGCGCCAGTGAGCTAAACGCGCCTTCCTGATAGTCCAGCTCGGCGCAGCGGGCGGTGCCGAGGGCGTGCGAGGCGGTGCCCATTGACAGGCCGCGCGACGCTTTGGTGCGAATGCGCATCAGGTTAAGCAACGTATGCCCAAATACCGCGCCGAGGATGCCGACAAAAATTACGCACACGGCGCTGATGGCCGGAATGCCGCCGATGCTGCCGCTAACCGCCATAGCAATCGGCGTAGTGACTGACTTAGGCAGAATAGAGGCGGCGATTTGCGGCGTGGCGCCCATCAGCAGAGCGACGGTGGTGCCGGTGATCATCGCCACGCAGCTGCCGATAAAGCAGATGGTAATGATAGATTTCCAGCGGGCGCGGATCTGGTGCAGCTGTTCATACAGCGGGAACGCAAGGGCCACTACCGCCGGCTGCAGCAGATCGTTCAGGACTTTGCTGCCGGCAAAATAACGCTCATAGGAGATCCCGGTCAGCAAAAGAAATGGAATAATCACCACCATCGCCACCAGCAGCGGGTTGAGCAGCGGGAACTTAAAGCGGGCCGCCAGTTTGCGGGCGAGAAAAAAGACGATCAGGGTTAGCGGTAGCGACCACCAGATTTCATGCATCATTCTTCTTTTCCTTTTTGGCCAATCACTTTACGTTCGCCATGCACCAAATGGGAGCTCCAGCTCACCACTACAAACACCACCAGCGTACTGATGGCGCAGGAGATAACGACAGGCCCCAGCTGGGCGCGCAGCAGATCCCAGTACTGCATCACCCCAACGCCGATCGGCACGAACAGCAGCGCCATATAGCGGATCAGGATATTGCAGCCGGGGTTGACCCATTGCGGCGGCATAATTTGCAGCGCCAGCAGCACGAAGAGGATCAGCATGCCGATGATGCTGCCGGGGATAGTGATAGGCAGCAGCCCGGCGATAAAAATTCCGGCGTACAGGCAGGCGTAAATCAGGACGAAAGCCCGCAGGTACTGCCAGATAATAGTCAGCGATTTACTCATGGTAATAACCCTTGATGAAGTGCATTCATCATACAATTAATCCCTAAAATGTGCTACCGATCACATCATGAATTCTATGCATAGCGCTGATAGCTTACGGGAACCATAGTCTCACCCGTCAGGGCCCGACACCTTGCGGCTCAGGCGGGAGCGCTCACCACGCTATCTTGCTGGATGAGGCGCGGCAAATAAAGGCGAATGGGACGCCACAGACCCCTGTAAAGCATAGAGATTATCTCGCCGCTTTGCCGCATCGAGCGTGCGGGGTACGGCGTGCGTCTGGTCCGACGCATTGAGCGCTTTCAACCAGCGCCCGGAGGCGCTACCATAGCGCCTCTTTTTTTTCCGGGTAACGATATGCGTGTTCTACTGGCGCCGATGGAAGGCGTGCTCGATTCGCTGGTGCGCGAGCTGCTGACCGAGGTTAACGATTACGATCTCTGCATCACCGAATTTCTGCGCGTGGTGGATCAACTGCTGCCGGTAAAATCGTTCTACAGGCTATGCCCGGAACTGCATCACCAGAGCCGCACGCCGTCCGGAACCCGCGTACGCGTCCAGCTGCTGGGACAATATCCCGAGTGGCTGGCGGAAAATGCCGCCCGCGCGGTGGCGCTGGGTTCATGGGGGGTGGATTTAAACTGCGGCTGTCCGTCGAAGCTGGTAAACGGCAGCGGCGGCGGGGCGACGCTGCTGAAAGATCCGGAGTTGATCTATCGCGGCGCGAAAGCCATGCGAGAGGCGGTTCCCGAGCATCTGCCGGTGACGGTGAAAGTTCGTCTTGGCTGGGACAGCGGTGAACGGCGCTTTGAAATCGCCGACGCGGTGCAGCAGGCGGGGGCCAGCGAACTGGTGGTTCACGGCCGTACCAAAGAAGATGGCTACAAAGCTGAACGCATCAACTGGCAGGCGATCGGCGAGATCCGCCAGCGCCTGACTATCCCGGTGGTCGCCAACGGTGAAATCTGGGACTGGCAAAGCGCCCAGGATTGTATGGCTGTCACCGGCTGCGATTCGGTGATGATTGGCCGCGGGGCGCTCAATGTGCCGAACCTCAGCCGGGTGATCAAATACAATGAACCGCGCATGCCGTGGCCGCAGGTGGTCCAGCTGTTGCAAAAATATACCCGCCTGGAAAAGCAGGGTGATACCGGTCTGTATCATGTGGCGAGAATTAAGCAGTGGTTAGGCTATTTACGCAAGGAATATACCGAGGCGCTGACCCTGTTTAATGAAATTCGCGCCCTGCAAACGTCTGCTGAAATAGCGGCGGCGATCGGCCGCTATTAACCGCCATACTGTTATTCGCTTCACATATTATTACTTGCATGCCTATTGATGATAGGCATGGGTTGAATAAAGTGATAATGTGCGGTCAATCAATTCAGGATTGCTACTGAACTCAGGCAAAACCTAAGCACTTTCGTCATTCGTGGCGCAAAGTGCTTAGGTTTTTTTTTGGTAAAAATTCAGGGTGGATAAAATGATGATGTAAAACAATGAGATGTGAATAACGATTTCTCTGGCATTGTCGCGGTTTTATTACCGACGGACGCTTTTTGCCATTCATTTTTAAAAAAAGAAAACGGGTAAATAAATAGCCTGGGGATCCCCTTTGTTTTTATTCAGTCACGGTGGATATCACAATGCATAACAAAAAAATAAATCAGCTTTTGATCGGCGCTATGCTGGCGGCCATGGCGCCTGGCGTGAGCGCCGCGGACATCCCGGCGTGGAACGGCAGCGCGCTGGGGTTTGAAGCCGGGCAGCAAGGGCTGCTGGGCGATATGCTAGGCATTCGTCCGATCCTTGAAGAAAACGGCTTTCATTATAATCTCGGCTATCTTAACGAGATGGCCTACAACGCCGGCGGCGGCTATGACCATGATAAACACCTGGCCTATATTGACCAGGTGGCGCTGACCTTTACCCAGGATCTGGAGCGCTGGACCGGCATACCGGATGCGCGTCTCGAAGGCAACATCGTCAACCGCAACCACGATGATAATCTCACCACGAAACGGCTGCAGGATCCGCGGGTGAGTTTCAACGATCTATCGCAGGAGAGCTGGGGCGGCGGGTCGATTACCCGCCTTGGCTGGCTCACCTTTGCCCGCAGCTTTGACGACCGCCGCCTGACCTGGCGCATCGGCATGATGAACAAGGTGCAAACCTTCGACCAGATCATTCCCTGCGATTTTCAGCTGCTGACCCAGTGCGGTGGGAAATCGGCCAACTCGCTGACCTGGAATAACTGGAACATTCATACCTGGGGCACCACCCTGGAGTACAAGCTGACGCCGACGGTCACCCTGAAAGGCGGAGTGATGGAGCAAAACCCGCAGGCTACCGCGCGCAGCCACGCGTGGAGCTGGTCGACGAAGGGTAGCAAAGGCATCTTACTGCCGATGGAGATCGAAACCCGTCCGCTGATTAATGGCCTGCCGGGAGCCTATAACCTTGGCGTGGTCTGGACTAATGCGCCGCAGAGCGACCTCTACAGCGGTAAATCCGGCGGCGCCGGGGCGACCGATCCGCAAGGTTACGCCGAGCACGACAGCACCTGGTTTATGTACGCCGGCCTGAACCAGCAGATCACCCGCCACGCCGACGACCCGCTGCGGGGGATGAGCGTCTCACTGAGCGGCAGCCTCAGCGACCAGCGCAGCAACTATATCCACTCCGCCGTCGCCGCCTCCATGCGCTACCGCGGTCTGTTTGACGCCCGCCCGGAGGACTGGATTGGCTTCGGCCTGACGTGGATCGACATGAGCAGCCACTACGCACGTAATCAGCGCTATATGAATCAGATAAGCGGCGCCACCGACTATAACGATCCGGCTTACCAGCCGGTGGCCGGTCATTCGCTGAACGGTGAGCTCTATTATCGCTTCCGCCCGGTCTCCTGGCTGGAGCTGCAGCCGGGCCTGCAGTACTGGCACCGTCCGGGCGGCGTCGCGCAGACCCAGGACGCGTGGGTAGTGGAGTGGAAAACCGTCGTGACCTTCTGATAGTCGCGATCTTAATCACGTTTTTTCACTTGTCAGGTTGAGCGCGCAGCAGAAGTTGTTACAGTGCGGGTGTTGGATTGCAACTGCTGCGGCAGGCAAAACCTGATCACCTGGCGTTTCGTCGGGGGTCAGGTTTTTTTGTTTCTGGGGTCTATATGCAAATCGCCAAAGTACTCAATAACAATGTGGTGGTGGTTCTCGACGAGCACCGGCGCGAACAGGTGGTGATGGGGCGAGGGCTGGCCTTTCAGAAACGCCCGGGCGACGTGCTGGACGACAGTAAAATTGAAAAAGTTTTCGCCTTACAAAGCGATGAGCTGGTCGGCCGCTTAGGCGAGCTTCTCAGTCAGATACCGTTAGAAGTGATGACCACCTGCGATCGCATTATCGACCTGGCACGCGGACGGCTGGGCAAGTTACAGGAAAGTTTGTACATCACATTAACGGATCACTGTCATTTTGCTATCGAGCGGCAGAAAAAGGGCATCGCACTGCGTAACGTGCTGCTGTGGGAGATTAAGCGGCTGTATCCGAAGGAGTTCGCGCTGGGCCAGGAGGCAAGGGCCATCATTGCCAAAAGGCTCGGCGTGGAGCTGGCGGAGGACGAAGCCGGATTTATCGCCCTGCATCTGGTGACGGCGCAGCTCAACAGCGAAATGCCGGAGGTCATGCACGTGACCCGGGTGATGCAGGAGATCCTGCAGCTGGTGAAGTATCAGCTGCAGCTTAACTACGATGAAGAGTCGCTGAGCTATCAGCGTTTCGTCACCCACCTGAAGTTTTTCGCCCAGCGGATGCTGACGCGCACGGTGGTGGAAGATGACGACGTCTCGCTGCACAGCGCGGTGAAAGATAACTACGCCAAAGCGTGGAAGTGTGCGGAAACGGTGGCGACGCATCTGCAAAAGCAGTATCAGCGGTCGCTGACCACCGAAGAAATTATGTTTCTTGCCATTCATATCGAACGGGTAAGAAAAGAGGGGCGTTAATTCTCCCCAACAAAACTGGATTGTTACTGCATGATGCAGGCAAAACCTGAGCGCGACGCCCACCGGCGTGGTTCTCGGGTTTTTTTATTTTTTACTACTCAGTCGCCGGTTGTCTGCGGGCAGCGGCAGTAAGGAAAAGAGCATGGAATATAAAGCACTCGCGCAGGATATTCTCAACCGCGTCGGCGGCAAAGAGAACATTGTGAGTCTGGTTCACTGTGCGACACGTCTGCGTTTTAAACTGAAGGATAACGGCAAAGCCGATGCCGAAGGGCTGAAAGCCAATCCGGGCGTGATTATGGTGGTGGAGAGCGGCGGCCAGTTTCAGGTGGTGATTGGCAACCACGTTCACGACGTCTGGCTGGCGGTGCGCCAGGAGGCGGGGCTAAGCGATGACAGCGAACCGGTTGCCGAGGAAAAAGCGGCCAAAGGATCGGTGTTAAGCCAGCTTATCGACATCATCTCCGGCATTTTTACACCGTTTATCGGCGTGATGGCGGCAACCGGTCTGCTGAAAGGCCTGCTGGCGCTGGCGGTGACCTGCGGCTGGCTTACGCCGGAGCAGGGGACTTATAAAATCTGGTTTGCCGCCAGCGACGCGCTGTTCTTTTTCTTCCCGCTGTTTCTTGGCTATACCGCCGGGAAGAAGTTTGGCGGCAACCCGTTTATCTCGATGGTGATTGGCGGGGCGTTAACCCACCCGCTGATGATTCAGGCCTTTGAGGCCAGCCAGGCGCCGGGCGCGGCGGTGGAGCACTTTCTCGGCATTCCGGTGACCTTTATCAACTACAGCTCGTCAGTGATCCCGATTATTCTCGCCTCATGGGTCTGCTGCTGGCTGGAGCGCAAGAGCAACGCGCTGTTGCCGTCATCGATGAAAAACTTCTTCAGCCCGGCGATCTGCCTGGCGGTGGTGGTCCCGCTCACCTTCCTGGTGATTGGCCCGGTCGCCACCTGGCTGAGCCATCTGCTGGCCAACGGCTACCAGTTCATTTATGCGTTTGCGCCATGGCTGGCGGGCGCGGTACTGGGCGCCATGTGGCAGGTGTGCGTTATTTTCGGCCTGCACTGGGGGCTGGTGCCATTGATGATCAATAACATGACGGTGCTTGGTCACGACTCCATGCTGCCTATTATCCTCCCGGCGGTGATTGCCCAGGTGGGCGCCGTGCTCGGTATTTTCCTCGCCACCCGCGATGCGCGTCAGCGGGTGCTGGCCGGTTCCGCCTTCTCCGCCGGGCTGTTCGGCATCACCGAGCCGGCTATCTATGGCCTGACTCTGCCGCTGCGCCGTCCGTTTATCTTCGGCTGTATCGCCGGAGCGATTGGCGGGGCGATCACTGCCTTTAGCAACAGTTATGCCTACTCGTTTGGCCTGCCAAACATCTTTTTCCCGGCGCAAATGATCCCGCCCGGCGGGATTGACGCCAGCGTCTGGGGCGGGCTTATCGGCACCGGCGTGGCTTTCGTGCTCGCCTGCGTGCTGACCTTCTTCGCCGGCCTGCCGCGCGCCAGCGCCGCACCAGGCGCCGTGACGGTAGCCCCGGTCTCGGCAAACGATATTCTGGCGCCGATGAGCGGCAGCGTTATCGCCCTCGAGCAGGTGCCGGATAGCACCTTCGCCAGCGGCCTGCTGGGTAAAGGTGTCGCCATTATCCCGGCGGTGGGCCAAGTGATTGCCCCGTTCCCGGGCGAAGTGGCCTCCCTGTTTCAGACTAAACACGCCATCGGCCTGCAAAGCGACAGCGGCATTGAGCTGCTGATCCACGTCGGCATCGACACGGTCAAACTCGACGGCGTGCCCTTTACCGCGCATGTGAAAGAGGGCGACAGGGTACAGGCCGGCGATCTGCTGATTGAGTTTGATCGCCAGGCGATTCTGGACGCCGGCTACGACCTGGCGACCCCGATCATTATCAGCAACAGCGACGACTACCGGGAGATTGACACGGTGGCGTCCAGCGCCGTCGAAGCCGGTCAGCCGCTGTTGTCAGTCAGCCATTAATCACAGGAGAAAGAGATGAAAACATTCCCGGCGGATTTTTTGTGGGGCGGCGCGACCGCGGCCAATCAGGTGGAAGGTGCTTATCTGGAAGATGGCAAAGGCTTATCCACCTCCGATGTACAGCCGCACGGCGTGTTCGGCGAAGTGGCCGAGCGCGTACCAGGCGACAACGGGATTAAGGATGTGGCGATCGATTTTTACCATCGCTATCCGGAAGATATCGCCCTGTTTGCCGAGATGGGCTTTAACTGCCTGCGAGTCTCTATCGCCTGGACCCGCATCTACCCCAACGGCGACGACGCCGAGCCGAACGAAGCCGGCCTCGCGTTCTACGACAAGCTGTTCGACGAGATGGCGAAGCACAACATCACCCCGCTGGTGACGCTGTCGCATTATGAAATGCCATGGGCGCTGGTAAAAAACTATGGCGGCTGGGGCAGCCGGGAGGTGATTGGCTTCTTTGAGCGCTACGCCCGGACGGTGTTCAGCCGCTATAAAAATAAGGTCAAACTGTGGCTGACCTTTAACGAAATCAATATGTCGCTGCATGCCCCGATGACCGGCGTCGGCCTGCCGGCCGGCAGCAGCAAAGGCGAGGTGTATCAGGCGATTCACCACCAGCTGGTGGCCAGCGCGCTGGCGGTCAAAGCCTGTCATGAGCTGGTGCCTGAGGGCAAAATCGGCAATATGCTGCTCGGCGGGCTGATGTATCCCCTGAGCTGCAAACCGGAGGATGTGTTTGAGACGCTGCAGGAGAACCGCAGCTGGCAGTTCTTCGGCGACGTACAGGCGCGCGGCGCGTACCCGGGCTATATGCAGCGCTATTTCCGTGACAACGGCATCACGCTCACCATCACCGACGCCGATCGTGAAGCGCTAAAAACCACCGTCGACTTTATCTCCTTCAGCTACTACATGACCGGCTGCGTCACCGCCGACGAGGCGCTGAACCAGCAGGCGCGCGGCAATATTCTCAGCATGGTGCCGAACCCGCACCTGGCGAGCTCGGAGTGGGGCTGGCAGATAGATCCGCTGGGCCTGCGCACGCTGCTGAACGTGCTGTGGGATCGCTACCAGAAGCCGCTGTTTATCGTGGAAAACGGTCTGGGCGCCAAAGATAAGGTGGAAGCCGACGGCAGCATTAACGATGACTACCGCATCAGTTACCTGAACGACCACCTGGTGCAGGCGCGGGAAGCCATTGACGATGGCGTTGAGCTGATGGGCTTTACCAGCTGGGGACCGATTGACCTGGTGAGCGCCTCAAAGGCGGAGCTGTCGAAGCGCTACGGCTTTATCTATGTCGACCGCCATGATGACGGTACCGGCACCCTGGCGCGCAGTAAGAAGAAGAGCTTTGGCTGGTATAAAGAGGTGATTGCCAGCCGCGGCGCCAGCCTGAAAGCCTAAAGGATGCCCGCCCGGCCATCGCCGGGCGGGAGATTAGCCGGTTTACGCGCGCGCAGTAAAAAGATCATCGGACGTTCTTTCTCTTCATCCAGAGCGGGTAGGGTGGAAAAGAGGTGCGGCTCGTTAAAAGATGCCGGCTCATATTCACCCCCTGAATTGATAAGGTTGTTTATTTTTAGCAAACTAATAATTTAGTCACACGCTTTACTAAACGCGTTTAATTCAATTAACTTATGATAACCAACCTGATTAAGTTATCTGACCTGTCCAATGAAATTGATATTAAATAAAAGCGTGCTGGCGGCATTGCCCCTGGCCATCGCGCTGGCTGGCTGCGCGCCATCTCATGAGGTTGCTAATCCGCCGCAGCAGCAAATTCCAGCCTCCCATGTTTCCATGGATCTCCCTGCCGCCGTGAAAAATGGCTGGCCGCAGACTGACTGGTGGAAAGATTACCATGACCCACAGCTTAATAATCTGATTCAGCGAGCGTTGGCCAACGCGCCGGATATGCAGATTGCCGAACAGCGCATCAGGCTTGCCGAAGCGCAGGCGCGAATGTCGCAGGCGAATCTTGGCCCGGAGATGGATTTCTCCGCCGATATTGAACGCCAGCGCATGTCGGCCGAAGGCCTGATGGGACCGTTTGCTACCGACACCGACGGCAATACCGGCCCGTGGTACACCAACGGTACCTTTGGCCTGACCGCCGGTTGGGATCTCGATCTGTGGGGAAAAAACCGTGCGCTGGTGAAAGCGCGTATCGGCGAGCTGAAAGCCCAGGTTGCTGAACAGGCCCAGACCCGTGAGCTGCTCTCCGGCAGCGTGGCGCGTCTGTACTGGCAGTGGCAGACGGAAGCGGCGATCAAAGCGGTGCTGCAGCAGGTGAAAAACGAGCAAAATAATATCGTGACGGTCGACAAGGCCCTGTATCAGCGCGGGATCACTAACTCCGCCGAAGGGGCGGAGAACGATATTAACGTCAGCAAAACCGACCAGCAGCTGGCGGACGTGACGGGCACGATGAAAGAGATTGAAGCGCGGCTGATGGCCCTGACCAACAGCCAGAGCCAGTCGCTAAACCTCAAACCCGCCAGCCTGCCAACGGTCAGCGCGCAGCTGCCAGATACCCTCGGCTATGAGCTGCTGGCGCGCCGCCCGGATCTGCAGGTCGCCCACTGGTATATTGAGGCGTCCCTGAGCGAAGTGGACGCGGCGAAAGCGGCATTTTATCCGGACATCAATCTGATGGCGTTCCTGCAGCAGGATGCCCTGCACTTAAGCGATCTTTTCCGCCATTCGGCGCAGCAGATGGGCGTTACTGCCGGGTTGACGCTGCCGATCTTTGACAGCGGCCGCCTTAACGCCAACCTGGATATCGCCAGCGCGCAGAATAGCCTGTCGATCGCCCAGTACAACAAAGCGGTGGTGGATGCCGTTAACCAGGTGGCGAAAACCGCCAGCCAGGTCGAAACATTAATGGCCAAAAGCCAGCAGCAGCAGCAGGTTGAAAAAGACGCTCAGCGGGTAGTGGATCTGGCGCAGGCCCGGATGGCGGCGGGGATCTTACCTGGCTCCAGAGTCAGTATGGCGAAGCTCCCGGCGCTGCAGGAGCGGATCACCGCATTGCGCCTGCACGGCCAGTGGATTGACGCCAGCATTCAACTGACCTCGGCCCTCGGCGGCGGCTACCACCAGACGGTGAAGTAACCGCCAACCACGGTGCGCCCGCGGGCGCGCCGCTTAGTCTTTCTTCTTACTCTCGCGCCGCCTGAGCCACCAGTGGGCGGCCACCACCACCACCACTGCGAGGATCAGCCAGATCCAGTGCTTCAGATGGGCGTCCAGATGGTGCAGCCACGGGCCAACCACCTCGCCGCCGAGATAGCCAATGGTGGTAAACAGCAGGGCCCACACCAGCGCTCCGACAATATTCAGCGGCAGGAAAATGCGCGGCGGCAGGCGGCTGGCGCCGATCAGCAGGGGGCCGATTACCCGGAAGCCATACATAAAGCGGGTGCCGATGACAAACAGCCACGGCCGGTGCTGGATCATACGCTGCGCTTTACGGATCCGCGCTTTCTGGCTGGCGAAACGGCGCAGGATGCGTCCCCCGAAGCGGCGACCGACCAGATAGAGCAGCTGATCGCCAATCATCCCGCCGAGGGCGACGGCGATCACCACCAGGGGAAATTTCAGTAGCCCCTGATGCGCCGCGACGCCGCCCAGCAGGGTAATGGTCTCACCTTCCGCCATGCTGCCGACGATCAGCGCCGCGTAGCCATACTGGGAAATCAGGTGATTGATATCCATAAAAAGCTTTTCTCCTTACCTCATCACCTCTTAATCATACACCCTGCTGACCAAAACGCGGCGACGCAGAATTTTCTGTGCTGTACATAAAATAATCTACAGGGTGAATTATACTTGGATCAGTGCAGTACGAAGCCGTGACAAGGGGGACGCTATGAACCATGTCTGGGGGCTCTTCGCTCATCCCAACCGGGAAATGAGCGTGATTAAGAGCGAGAATGAAACCATTTCTCATCACTATACGCATCATGTGCTGCTGATGGCGGCGGTTCCGGTAATCTGCGCCTTTATCGGCACCACGCAGCTGGGCTGGAACTTCGGCGATGGCACCGTGATTAAACTGTCGATGCTGACCGGACTGGCGCTGGCGGTGCTGTTTTACGCCGTGATGCTCGCCGGGGTGGCGATCATGGGGCGGGTCATCTGGTGGATGGCGAGGCAGTATCCGCAGCAGCCTTCCCTGAAACGCTGCATGGTGTTTGCCGGCTACGTCGCCACCCCGCTGTTTCTGAGCGGGATTGTGGCGCTCTATCCGCTGGTCTGGCTGTGCGCGCTGGTCGGTACTATTGCGCTGTTCTATACCGGGTATCTGCTGTATCTCGGCATTCCGACCTTCCTGAGCATTAATCGGGAAGAGGGGTTAAGCTTTGCCAGCTCGACGCTAGCTATTGGGGTACTGGTGCTGGAAGTGCTGCTGGCCATCACCGTGGTGCTGTGGGGGTATGGCTACCGACTCTTCTGATCGGACGACACGGGTAAATATGCATTGCCGGCAAATATGTATTTTATGTCGGCAATGCAGCATTTCTTCACGATTCTTATTAGGCACAGGGCCTTACGGCGCGGTATGATGGCGTTTGCCAGCGAAGTTGCCCACTTAACCTCGCGGCGTACGTTCCATAACGTGCAAAAATACTTTTCAGAATGCCCATGATGCCGAAATTTCGAGTCTCTTTGCTCAGCCTGACCTTGCTGCTGGCTGTGCCTTTTGCGCCCCAGGCGTTAGCAAAAACCCCGACGGCGGTGACCGCCTCGCAGCCGGAAATTGCCTCCGGCAGCGCCATGATCGTCGATCTGGCCACGAAAAAAATCATTTATGCCAGCCAGCCTGATCTGGTGCGCCCGATGGCGTCGATCACCAAAGTGATGACCGCCATGGTGGTGCTCGATGCCCATCTGCCGCTGGATGAGATGCTGACGGTGGATATCAGCCATACGCCGGAAATGAAGGGGATCTACTCCCGCGTGCGCCTCAACAGCCAGATTAGTCGCCGCGATATGCTGCTGCTGGCGCTGATGTCTTCCGAGAACCGCGCGGCCGCCAGCCTGGCGCATCACTATCCGGGCGGCTACGACGCTTTTATTCGCGCGATGAACGCCAAAGCCCAGGCGCTGGGCATGACCCATACCCGCTACGTGGAGCCCACCGGCCTGTCGGTGCATAACGTCTCCACCGCCCGCGATCTGACCAAACTGCTGATCGCCAGCGAGCAGTATCCGCTGATCGGCCAGCTGAGCACCACCAAAGAAGAGACCGCCACCTTCGCCCATCCGGCCTACAGCCTGCCGTTCCGCAACACCAACCATCTGGTGTATCGCGATAACTGGAACATTCAGCTGACCAAAACCGGCTTCACCAACGCTGCCGGCCACTGCCTGATTATGCGCACGGTGATTAACCAACGTCCGGTGGCGCTGGTGGTGATGGATGCCTTCGGCAAATATACCCACTTCGCTGACGCCAGCCGCTTGCGGACCTGGATTGAAACCGGGAAGGTGATGCCGGTACCCGCCTCGGCGCTGAGCTATAAAAAGCAGCGCGAAGCGCAGATGGCGGAGGCGATGCTGAAAGGCGGCGCGCAGACCGCGCAGAACGATTAATCTGCATGTCTCCCGGATGGCGGCGCATTGCGCCTTATCCGGGCTACGTGATTTGGCGCCGGGTTCGCCCCTTTCGTAGGCCCGGCAAGCGCAGCGCCGCCGGGCAATCAGGCCGAGTGCCGGTGTTTGTGCAGGATGGCGGCTGACGCTTCTACGGAACCGCGCTGAACGGTAGCCCGGCTAAGGCGTTTACGCCGCGAGCCGGGGATTTGACGCCGGAGATCACTCCGGCAGCGTCCAGTCGCCGTCACCCAGCGCGCGCTGCATAATCAACGTATCCCGCCAGTCGCCCATCTTGTAGCCGACGCTGCGCAGCTGACCCGCCACGGTAAAGCCGAACTTTTTATGGATCGCCAGCGAGCCGGCATTGTTATGGCCATCGCCGATGATCGCCAGCATCTGCCGCCACGGGCCTTTCTCGCACTCAGCGATTAGCCTGGACAGCAGCGCGCTGCCGATGCCGCGTCCGCCCATTCCGGATTCCACGTATATCGATTCCTCGAGGGTGTAGCGATAGGCCGGACGCGGGCGATAGAAGGTGGCATAGCAGTAGCCGACGATAGCCCCGCGCCACAGCGCTATCAGCCACGGCAGCCCGTTGTCGCGCACGGTCTGGATCCGTTTACGCATTTCGTCAACGGTGGGGGGGATCTCTTCGAAGGAGGCGCGGCCATTAAGCACGTGCCAGACATACAGCGCGGCGATGGCGTGCGCATCGTCGGGCAGCGCTTCGCGAATTTCTAAATCACTGTCGAGTAACGGGGCCTCTGCGGGCATGGCGGCGCTCCTGAATCTGCCGGAGAAACATTCTCCGGCGTGCAGCGTAATACAGAAGCGCCAGGCTGAATAGTCCTGCCGTCGATTATTGCGGATCCGCCGGAGAGGCTGGCGTCGGGGCCGCTTCACCCCAGTATTTCTGCTTGCTGGTTTTACCAATCCCCGGGTTCATGCTGTTGGTGGGATCGTTCTGGCGATAGAACTGCTGCAGGCTCTCCGGGGCCTCATACAGATGACCCACGTTATGCTCCGCCGGATACTGGGCGCCGCGCGCTTTCAGTAACTCCAGCATTTTTTCCTTCAGCGCGTGGGCGTCGACCCCTTTCCTGACGATGTAATCCTGATGGAACACATGGCACATAAAGTGGCCATAGTAGAGCTTATGCACCAGCTGGCTGTCGATTTCGGGCGGCAGATGTTCGAACCACTCGGTATCGTTACGGCGCAGGGCGATATCCAGCGCCAGAATATCTTCGACTTCGTCGGCATGCACCGCCTGATAGCGGATCGCCGCGCCGGCGGCGGCAAAGCGATGGAGGAACGCCTTGCTGCCTTCCTCCGGCGTACAGGCGAAGAAATCCCCCTCGGCCTGCTGGAAGTACTCCGTCAGCCAACGCTGCGCTTCTTCGATGCCGTCGCCAGCCATCTTCAGCAGCAGATGATGTTCATATTTATCGCGCCAGGTTTTCATCCGCTCCGGTAAATGCGCCGGGAAGACGTGGCCGAGCTTCTGCATAAAGCGGTCGGTAAAGTGCGGCTTAAACAGCGAGACTTTCTCCAGCATCGCGTCGGTGCGCCCCTTCATGGTGAAGAAGAACGGCATTTTGTCGGTGCCGAGCTTGTCGATCATCAGGAAGGTGTCTTTGCCATACTTCTCGGCGATATCGTAAATATCGCGGTGCATATATTCCCCCGCCACCGGCAGATGCTGGAACTCAGCGAGGATATGACGGCGGATCTCGGTCAATACCTGTGGCTGGTTGGTGCCAATGTAAAACACCTGCTGGCGCTTTTCCGCCGGGAAAGTATCGAGACGCACGGCGAAAACCGCCAGCTTGCCGGCGCAGCCGGAGGATTCGAACAGGCGGTCCGGGTCGGCGTTATAGCGCGCCGGGGTGTCGGCATCGACATCGCGCACGCGGGTGACATAGTCGTGATCGTGGGCGTGGCGGCCGTCGTGCAGCACATCGCTATCGCTAATCCGTTCGTCATCGAGGCGGCTGAGGATCTGCTCCGGCGTGCTGCCGAGATCGATGCCCAGATGATTGACCAGCTTCAGCTTGCCGTCGGCGTCAATCTGCGCGAACAGCGACATCTCAGTGTAGGCCGGCCCGCGCTGCACCAGCGAGCCGCCGGAGTTGTTGCAGATCCCGCCGATGACCGATGCGCCGATGCATGACGAACCGATCACCGAGTGCGGTTCGCGTCCCAGCGGTTTGAGCGCTTTTTCCAGCGAATAGAGGGTGGTGCCGGGCCAGGCCAGCACCTGCTCGCCTTTGTCCAGCAGATGCAGTTTGTCCAGGCGCAGGGTGCTGATAATCACGATCTCGCGATCGTAATCATTGCCGTTGGGGGTCGAACCTTCGGTCAGGCCGGTGTTGGCCGCCTGCATCAGAATTATTTTATCGGCGTCTACGCAGGCGTTGAGCACGCGCCAGAGCTCCAGCAGGGTACCGGGAAAGACAACCGCCAGGGCCTCGCCCTGACCGGAGCGGAAGCCTTTGCGGTAGCGCTGGGTTTTTGCCGGGTCGGTCAGCAGATGCGAAGGGCCAACCAGGCGCGCCAGGTCAGCCAGAAACGTTTTATGGGTGTCAGTGGGTGCAGATGACATGTTCCACTCCTTGTGGTGGTGCGCGAAATATCGAGGATAAGCATAGCGCTTTGTATGACAATTTGATGCATGAATGTTTCGCAAAAATCAGAGAAGAACCTTAGCATTCTGCGGGCGCGTTGTTTATATATATGGCAAACTGCGGTTTTTATTATGTTTTACCGAGTCCCCGTCTGAGATAAAGCGAGATAACAATGAAATGGCTCTGCACTGTAGGCGTCGCCGTGAGTCTGGCGCTGCAACCCGCGCTGGCGGATGAACTGTTTGGTAACCACCCCCTGACCCCGCAGGCGCGGGATGCCTTTGTCACCGACCTGCTGAAAAAAATGACGGTGGACGAGAAAATCGGCCAGCTGCGTCTGATAAGCGTTGGCCCGGATAACCCGAAAGAGGCGATCCGTGAAATGATCAAGAACGGTCAGGTGGGGGCGATTTTTAACACCGTTACCCGCCCGGATATCCGTGTGATGCAGGATCAGGTGATGCAGCTTAGCCGCCTGAAGATCCCGCTGTTCTTTGCCTACGATGTGCTGCACGGTCAGCGCACCGTGTTTCCGATAAGCCTCGGCCTGGCCTCGTCGTTTAACCTTGATGCGGTGAAGACCGTGGGCCGCGTGTCAGCTTATGAAGCTGCCGATGACGGGTTGAACATGACCTGGGCGCCGATGGTCGACGTCTCCCGCGACCCGCGCTGGGGACGCGCTTCCGAAGGGTTCGGGGAAGACACCTATCTGACCACGATGATGGGCCAGGCGATGGTGGAGTCGATGCAGGGCAAGAGCCCGGCGGACCGCTATTCGGTGATGACCAGCGTCAAGCATTTCGCCGCCTACGGCGCGGTGGAGGGCGGGAAAGAGTACAATACGGTCGACATGAGCCCGCAGCGCCTGTTCAACGACTATATGCCGCCGTATAAAGCCGGGCTTGATGCCGGCAGCGGCGCGGTGATGGTAGCCCTGAACTCGCTGAACGGCACCCCGGCGACCTCTGATTCCTGGCTGCTGAAAGACGTCCTGCGCGACCAGTGGGGCTTTAAAGGCATCACCGTTTCCGACCACGGCGCCATCAAAGAGTTGATTAAGCACGGCGTGGCCTCCGACCCGGAAGACGCGGTGCGCGTAGCGCTGAAGTCCGGCATCAACATGAGCATGAGCGACGAGTATTACAGCAAGTACCTGCCGGGGCTGGTGAAGTCCGGCAAGGTGACCATGGCCGAGCTGGATGATGCCACCCGACACGTGCTCAACGTGAAATATGATATGGGACTGTTCAACGATCCCTACAGCCACCTGGGACCGAAAGATTCTGACCCGCAGGACACCAATGCGGAAAGTCGTCTGCATCGTAAAGAGGCGCGCGAAGTGGCTCGCGAGAGCCTGGTGCTGCTGAAGAACCGTCTTGATACGCTGCCGCTGAAAAAATCCGGCACTATCGCGGTGGTGGGCGCGCTGGCGGACAGCAAGCGCGACATGATGGGCAGCTGGTCCGCGGCCGGGGTGGCCGACCAGTCGGTGACCGTCCTGACCGGCATCAAAGAAGCGCTGGGCGATAACGGCAAAGTGATTTACGCCAAAGGGGCGAACGTTACCGATGACAAAGGCATTGTCGATTTCCTCAATTTGTATGAGAACGCGGTGCAGGTTGACCCACGCTCGCCGCAGGAAATGATCGACGAAGCGGTCGCGGCGGCGAAGCAATCCGATGTGGTGGTCGCCGTGGTGGGCGAGGCGCAGGGCATGGCGCATGAGGCCTCCAGCCGGACCGATATCACCCTGCCGCAGAGCCAGCGCAATCTGATTGCCGCTCTTAAAGCCACCGGCAAACCGCTGGTGCTGGTGCTGATGAACGGGCGTCCGCTGGCGCTGGTGAAAGAGGATCAGCAAGCCGATGCGCTGCTGGAGACCTGGTTTGCTGGCACCGAAGGCGGCCACGCCATCGCCGACGTGCTGTTTGGCGACTACAACCCGTCGGGCAAGCTGCCGATGTCTTTCCCGCGCTCGGTGGGGCAGATCCCAACCTACTACAGCCACCTGAATACCGGCCGGCCGTATAATCCGGAGAAGCCGAACAAGTACACCTCGCGTTACTTCGATGAAGCCAATGGCCCGCTGTATCCGTTTGGTTACGGCCTGAGCTACACCACCTTTAGCGTCTCCGATGTCAACATGTCGTCGGCCACCATGCCGCGCGATGGCAGCGTGACCGCCAGCGTGCAGGTGACCAACACCGGCAATCGCGAAGGGGCGACGGTGATCCAGCTCTACCTGCAGGACGTCACCGCCTCCATGAGCCGGCCGGTGAAAATGCTGCGCGGCTTTAAAAAGGTCACCCTCAAACCGGGCGAAACGCAAACCGTTAGCTTCCCAATCGACGTCGACGCGCTGAAGTTCTGGAATCAGCAAATGAAATACGTTGCTGAGCCGGGCAAATTCAATGTCTTTATCGGCGTGGACTCCGCCCGCGTGAAGCAGAGCGAGTTTGAGCTGCTGTAAGGTATCGCTCTTAAGCCCAACGTCACGCTTTAAAGGCCGATTAATCGGCCTTTTCTTTTTCGCATCGCTGGCAAATGGGCTACGCTTTTCTCTTAAGCTTCTGTAAGCGAAGCGCAAAAGAACTGAGGGATGCGGGATGAAGATGGCAACGACATGGTCCGGCGCGCTGGCGCTGGCCGCCCTGATAAGTTTACCGCTGCAGGCGGCGGAGCCGGTGAAGGTCGGCTCGAAAATTGATACCGAAGGCGCGCTGCTGGGCAATATGATCCAGCAGGTGCTGGAAAGCCACGGCGTAAAAACGATTAATAAAATCCAGCTCGGCACCACGCCGGTGGTGCGCGGGGCGATTGTCGCCGGCGAGCTGGATATCTACCCGGAATATACCGGCAATGGCGCCTTCTTCTTCAAAGATGAAAACGACCCGGCGTGGAAGAATGCCCAACAGGGCTATGAGAAGGTGAAGCGCCTCGATCAGGAGAAACATCAGCTGGTATGGCTCACCCCGGCGCCGGCCAACAACACCTGGACTATCGCCGTGCGCCAGGACCTGGCGGAGAAAAATAAGCTGACCTCGCTGGCCGACCTCAGTCGCTACCTGAAGCAGGGCGGCGAATTTAAGCTGGCGGCTTCGGCGGAATTTATTGAGCGCCCGGACGCGCTGCCGGCGTTTGAAAAAGCGTATGGCTTCAACCTCAACCAGAACCAGCTGCTGTCGCTGGCCGGGGGCGATACGGCGGTGACCATCAAAGCGGCGGCGCAACAGACCTCCGGCGTTAACGCGGCGATGGCCTACGGCACCGATGGCCCGGTGGCGGCCCTGGGGTTACAGACGCTGAGCGACCCGCAGGGCGTGCAGCCGATATATGCCCCGACGCCGGTGGTGCGCGAGGCGGTGCTCAAGGCCTACCCGCAGATTGCCGACTGGCTGCAGCCGGTCTTCGCCAGCCTCGATGAAAAAACGCTGCAGCAGCTGAACGCCCGCATTGCGGTGGAGGGCCAGGATGCGAAGCGCGTGGCGGCAGATTATCTGCAGCAGAAAGGCCTGCTGAAGTAAGCCACCGGTGACCATTCGCTGTACTCACCGCGTCGGCCTGCTGCTGACAGGTCTGCTGCTGGTTACGCTGGCGCTGCCGTTTGTCACTTATGCGCCGAATCGCTTACTCTCCGGGGAAGGGCGCGGGCTGTGGCAGGTGCTGCCCTGGCTCGCCGGCGTTCAGCTGGCGGCGGCCCTTGCCGGGATGCTGCTCTGCTGGCTGCCGGGCAGGATCGTGCCGTTTCTCCACCTGCTGCTGGCCGAACTGATCTTCCCGCTGCTTATCTGGGGCAGCGGCCAGGCGGCGCTTGAGCTCTCCCGCCACGGCTCGCCGCTGGCGCGCACCTCGCCCGGCAGCGGCCTATGGTTGTCGCTGGCGCTTTGTCTGCTGCTGGCCAGCCAGGCCATCCGTCATCTTACCGTCCGGCCGCTCTGGCGCTGGCTGCTCAATGCGCAAGTCTGGCTGTTGCCCATCATCCTGCTCGCTATCGGGGCGCTCGATCAGCTCTCCTTGCTGAAGGAGTATGCCAACCGTCAGGAGGTATTTGATGACGCCCTGCGCCAGCATCTGCTTCTGCTGTTCGGCACCCTGCTGCCGGGCCTGCTGATTGGCCTGCCGCTGGGGGTATGGCTGTGGCGGCGTCCGCGCTGGCAGGCGCCGGCTTTCACCGCGCTCAATGTGATCCAGACTATTCCGTCGGTAGCGCTTTTTGGCCTGCTGATTGCGCCGCTTGCCGGTCTGGCGCGTTATTTCCCGACGCTGGGCGAGCTGGGCGTCTCCGGGACCGGCGTGGCGCCAGCCCTGATCGCTCTCACTCTCTATGCGCTACTGCCGCTGGTGCGCGGGGTGGTCACCGGCCTGCAGCAGGTGCCGCAGGATGCCCTTGAAAGCGCGACGGCAATGGGCATGAGCGCCGGGCAGCGCTTTCGTCAGGTGCAGCTTCCGCTGGCGATGCCGGTACTGCTGCGCAGCCTGCGGGTGGTCAGCGTGCAAACCGTCGGCATGGCGGTAGTGGCCGCGCTGATCGGCGCCGGCGGCTTTGGCGCGCTGGTTTTTCAGGGGCTGCTGAGCAGTGCGCTGGATCTGGTGCTGCTGGGCGTGGTGCCGACCATTGCCCTGGCGGTGGTGGTGGATGCCCTGTTCGCCCTGTGGGGCGCCTGGCTAAAAGGAGAGGCCAATGATTGAATTTCAAGGGGTCAGCAAAGTGTTTGCCGGCCACCCGGCGGTGAAGGACCTGACCCTGGAGCTGCGCGAAGGCGCTTTCTCGGTGCTGGTGGGGACTTCCGGCTCGGGCAAGTCGACGACGCTGAAGATGATCAACCGTCTGCTGGAGCCGGACCGGGGCACTATTCGCTTTGCCGGCGAGGACATTCGCCAGCAGCCGGTCCTGACCCTGCGGCGGCGGATGGGCTATGCCATCCAGTCCATCGGCCTGTTTCCCCACTGGACGGTGGCGCAGAATATCGCCACCGTGCCGCAGCTGCAAAGATGGCCGCAGGCAAGGATCGCCGACCGGATCGACGAGCTGATGGCGCTGCTGGGGCTGGAGACGACGCTGCGCGACCGTTATCCGCATCAGCTCTCCGGCGGCCAGCAGCAGCGGGTGGGGGTGGCGCGGGCGCTGGCGGCAGATCCGGAGGTGCTGTTGATGGATGAGCCCTTCGGCGCCCTCGACCCGGTGACCCGCGAGGCGCTGCAGCGGGAGATGCTGCGCATCCACCGTCTGCTGGGACGGACAATTGTGCTGGTGACCCATGATATTGACGAAGCGCTGCGTCTGGCGGACCACCTGGTGCTGATGGACGGGGGCGAGGTGGTCCAGCAGGGGGCGCCGCTGGAGATGCTCCTGCGACCGAAAAATAGCTTTGTACAGACCTTTTTTGGCCGCAGCGAGCTGGGCGTGCGCCTGCTGTCGCTGCGCGAGGTGGGGGACTATTTGCGTCCCGACGAACGGCTGGCGGGCGAGGGGCTGACCGTCACCATGACCCTGCGGGAAGCGCTGTCGCAGTTTGTCGCCCGGCGCTGCGAGACGCTGCCGGTGGTCGATGCCGAAGGCAGGCCCTGCGGTACGCTGCATTTTGCCGATCTGCTGCGCCAGGAGATGAGCCATGAAGGCGCTTCGTGAGCCGCTGTGGTGGCTTATCGCGCTGTTTATCGGCCTGCTGGCAGGGCTGCCCTACAGCGCGCCGCTGTTCAGTCGGCTGTTCCCGGAGCTGCCGCGGCCGGTCTACCAGCAGGAGAGCTTCTGGGCGCTCACTCTCGATCACGGCTGGCTGGTGGTGGCGTCCAGCCTCGCGGCAACGGCAATCGGGCTGGGGGCTGGGGTGGCGGTCACCCGGCCCGCCGGCAGCGCGTTTCGTCCGCTGGTGGAGACCATCGCCGCTATCGGGCAGACCTTTCCGCCGGTGGCGGTGCTGGCGATGGCGGTGCCGGTGCTGGGCTTTGGCTGGCTGCCGGCGCTCATCGCCCTCGCGTTGTATGGCATACTGCCGGTGCTGCAGGGGACGCTGGCCGGGCTGGGTTCGATACCGCCGGGGGTGTCAGGTGTGGCTGAAGGGATGGGAATGACCGGCTGGCAGAGTCTGTATAAGGTGGAGCTTCCGCTGGCGGCCCCGGTGATCCTGGCGGGGATCCGCACCTCGGTCATCGTCAATATTGGTACCGCGACCATTGCCTCGACGGTGGGGGCCAGTACGCTCGGGACGCCGATCATCATCGGCCTGAGCGGCTTTAATACCGCCTATATTGTTCAGGGGGCGCTGCTGGTGGCCCTGGCGGCGATTATCGTCGACCGCGCGTTTGAGCGTCTGACCCGCTGGATCAGCCGACACCGCCACGCACAATAAAGGAATAGCCGGCCAGCATTACGCCGCTGATCCCGCCGATGGCCATAAGTAAGAAGAGAGTGACGACCGCGATTTTCGCTGGCTTCATAATAGGCTCCTGATGTTAACAGGGGGATTATACGGTGAAGCGCAGGTGTTAATGAAACATTAATTGCGGTTTAGCGCGCCGCGCCGGGCTTTTTGCCGCGTTTGCTGCGCAACGCGCCGCAAAAAAGTGTGATCCTGGCCGTCATTTTTCATTTTTATGCAGGGCTTCAAAGAAAGTTTTCGCCAGGCAGGGTATGGTACGCGCTTTCAGGCATGTGTGGTTTGCGGGTATGTACGAGTTTGATCTGGTGTTGCTGCTGCTTCAGCAGATGTGCGTATTTTTGGTCATCGCGTGGTTGATGAGCAAAACCCGACTGTTTATCCCCCTGATGCAAGTCACCGTTCGCCTGCCGCACAAGCTGCTGTGCTACGTCACCTTCTCCATTTTCTGCATTATGGGGACCTATTTCGGTCTGCATATCGAAGACTCCATCGCCAACACCCGCGCCATCGGCGCCGTGATGGGCGGCCTGCTCGGCGGGCCGGTGGTCGGCGGGCTGGTAGGGCTCACCGGCGGCCTGCACCGCTACTCGCTGGGGGGAATGACCGCCTTAAGTTGCATGGTCTCCACCATCGTTGAGGGGCTGCTGGGCGGTCTGGTGCACAGCGTGCTGGTCAAACGCGGCCGGCCGGACAAAGTCTTTAGCCCGCTGACCGCCGGGGCGATCACCTTCGTGGCCGAGCTGGTGCAGATGATGATCATTCTGCTGATTGCCCGCCCGTTCCAGGACGCCCTGCATCTGGTGCAGAGCATTGCCGCGCCGATGATGGTCACCAATACCGTCGGAGCGGCGCTGTTTATGCGCATTCTGCTGGATAAACGGGCGATGTTTGAGAAGTACACCTCCGCCTTTTCCGCCACGGCGCTGAAGGTGGCGGCGTCCACCGAGGGGATCCTGCGTCAGGGATTCAACGAAGAGAATAGCATGAAGGTGGCCCAGGTGCTGATCCAGGAGCTGGACATCGGCGCGGTGGCGATCACCGATCGCGACAAGCTGCTGGCGTTTACCGGCATCGGCGACGACCACCATCTGCCGGGCAAGCCTATTTCCTCCTCGTATACGCAACGGGCGATTGAGACCGGGGAGGTGGTCTACGCCGACGGCAACGAGGTGCCTTACCGCTGCTCGATTCATCCGCACTGTAAGCTGGGATCGACGCTGGTGATCCCCCTGCGCGGCGAGAACCAACGGGTGATAGGCACCATTAAACTGTATGAGGCGAAAAATCGCCTGTTCAGTTCGATCAACCGCACCCTCGGGGAGGGGATTGCCCAGCTGCTGTCGGCGCAGATCCTCGCCGGACAGTACGAGCGGCAGAAGGCGCTGCTGACGCAATCCGAAATCAAGCTCCTGCACGCCCAGGTCAACCCGCACTTCCTGTTTAACGCGCTTAACACGCTGAAGGCGGTGATCCGCCGCGACAGCGATCAGGCCGGCCAGCTGGTGCAGTATCTGTCGACCTTCTTTCGCAAGAACCTGAAACGGCCGACGGAAATTGTCACTCTTGCCGATGAGATCGAGCATGTTAACGCCTATCTGCAGATTGAGAAGGCTCGCTTTCAGGCTAACCTGCAGATCCAGATGGCGGTGCCGGAAGGGCTGGCGCATCACCAGCTGCCGGCCTTTACCCTGCAGCCGATCGTGGAGAACGCCATTAAGCATGGTACATCGCAACATCTTGGCGTCGGCGAAATTACCATCCGCGCCAGCCAGGACGATCGCTGGCTGCAGCTGGATATCGAAGATAACGCCGGGCTGTACCGGGCCAACCCCCAGGCCAGCGGGCTGGGGATGAATCTGGTGGACAGGCGGCTGCGGGCGCGTTTTGGCGCCGACTGCGGCATCAGCGTCACCTGCGAGCCGGAGCGCTTTACCCGTGTCACCCTACGTCTGCCCCTGGAGGAGAATGCATGCTGAGAGTATTGATCGTCGATGATGAGCCGCTGGCGCGGGAAAACCTGCGCATTTTGCTGGAGACACAGCGCGATATCGAGATTGTCGGCGAGTGCGGCAACGCGGTGGAGGCCATTGGCGCGGTGCATAAGCTGCGTCCCGACGTGCTGTTTCTCGACATCCAGATGCCGCGCATCAGCGGTCTGGAGATGGTCGGGATGCTCGACCCGGAGCACCGCCCCTATATCGTGTTTCTCACCGCCTTTGATGAATACGCGGTGAAAGCCTTTGAGGAGCATGCCTTTGACTATCTGCTGAAGCCGATTGAAGCTGCCCGGCTGGAGAAAACCCTCGCCCGCCTGCGCCAGGAGCGTAATCTGCAGGATGTGTCGCTGCTGGATGATGCTCAGCAGACGCTGAAATACATTCCCTGTACCGGCCACAGTCGTATCTGGCTGCTGCAGATGGAGGATGTGGCCTTCGTCAGCAGCCGGATGAGCGGCATCTACGTGACCGACCGCGAGGGAAAAGAGGGCTTTACCGAACTGACCCTGCGCACCCTCGAGAGCCGCACCCCGCTGCTGCGCTGCCATCGCCAGTACCTGGTGAATATGGCGCACCTGAAGGAGATTCGCCTGGAGGAGAATGGCCAGGCGGAGCTGCTGATGCGCGCCGGGCAAACGGTGCCGGTGAGCCGGCGCTATTTAAAAAGCCTGAAAGAGGCGATTGGCCTGTAAAGCTGGTACACTGCGCCCCATTGCATCATCGACAGTAAAAGGCCCTCATGCTCAGTAATGATATTCTTCGTAGCCTGCGCTACACCCTGAAAGTCAATAATAACGATATGGTGCGCATTCTCGCGCTCTCCGCTATGGAATCCACCGCCGCCAGCTTCGACACCTGGACGACGAAAGAGGATGAAGAGGGCTTTGTTCGCTGCCCGGACATTATCCTGTCGGGTTTCCTGAACGGCCTTATCTATGACAAGCGCGGCAAAGATGATTCGGCCCCGGAGCTGGCGCTGGAGCGTCGGGTGAATAACAACACGGTGCTGAAAAAGCTGCGGATCGCCTTCTCGCTGAAAACGGACGATATCCAGGCGCTTATGAGCGAGCAGAAATACCGGGTGTCGGTACCGGAGATCACCGCCATGATGCGCTCGCCTGACCACAAAAACTACCGCGAGTGCGGCGACCAGTTTCTGCGCAATTTCCTGCGCGGACTGACCCAGCGGGTGCATAACCCGAAGGCATGATTTTTTGCCGGGTGGCGGCTTCGCCTGACCCGGCCTACAACGACTGACCCCCCCGGGCGCGTGCTAGCATAGCGCCGCCGGGCAAAAAAAAGCCGGAGATACTCTCCGGCTTTTTTGTTATTTCACCTGCTGACCCGGCTTGGCGCCGTCGTCAGGGCTTAACAGGAAGATATCCTTCCCGCCAGGGCCGGCGGCCATCACCATGCCCTCGGAGATGCCGAAGCGCATTTTGCGCGGCGCCAGGTTGGCGACCATCACCGTCAGGCGGCCAATCAGCGGCTGCGGATCCGGGTAAGCGGAGCGGATGCCGGAGAAGACATTGCGTTTTTCGCCGCCGAGATCCAGCGTCAGGCGCAGCAGCTTGTCGGAGCCCTCGACGAATTCCGCGTTTTCAATCAGCGCCACGCGCAGATCGACTTTGGCGAAATCGTCAAAGGTGATGGTCTCCTGAATCGGATCGTCCGCCAGCGGACCGGTGACCGGCGCCGCGGTGGCTTTCACCTCTTCTTTAGAGGCTTCTACCAGGGCTTCCACCTGCTTCATCTCGATACGGTTGTACAGCGCCTTGAACGGATTGACCTTATGCGCCAGCAGCGGCTGCTGAATGGCGTCCCAGCTCAGTTCGCTGTTGAGGAACGCTTCCGCACGCGCGGCCAGCTGCGGCAGGACCGGCTTCAGCCAGGTCATCAGCACGCGGAACATATTCAGGCCCATGGTGCAGATGGCCTGCAGGTCGGCGTCGCGGCCTTCCTGTTTCGCCACCACCCACGGCGCCTGCTCGTCGACGTAGCGGTTAGCCACGTCGGCGAGGGCCATGATTTCGCGGATGGCCTTACCGAACTCGCGGCTGTCCCATGCTTCGCCGATGCTTTCCGCCGCGTCGGTGAAGGTTTTGTACAGCGCCGGGTCGGCCAGCTCAGCGGCCAGCACGCCGTCGAAACGCTTGCTGATAAAGCCGGCGTTGCGCGAGGCGAGGTTAACCACCTTGTTGACGATGTCGGCGTTCACGCGCTGCACGAAATCTTCCAGGTTCAGGTCGATGTCATCGATGCGCGAAGAGAGCTTGGCGGTGTAGTAGTAGCGCAGGCTGTCGGCATCGAAATGATTTAACCAGGTGCTGGCCTTGATAAAGGTGCCGCGCGACTTGGACATCTTGGCGCCGTTAACCGTCACGTAGCCGTGCACGAACAGGTTAGTCGGCTTACGGAAGTTGCTGCCTTCCAGCATCGCCGGCCAGAACAGGCTGTGGAAGTAGACAATGTCCTTGCCGATAAAGTGATACAGCTCGGCCGTGGAATCTTTCTTCCAGTATTCGTCGAAGCTGGTGGTGTCGCCGCGCTTGTCGCACAGGTTCTTGAAGGAGCCCATGTAGCCGATCGGCGCGTCCAGCCAGACGTAGAAATATTTGCCCGGCGCGTTGGGAATTTCGAAGCCGAAGTACGGCGCATCGCGGGAGATGTCCCACTGCTGCAGGCCGGATTCGAACCACTCCTGCATTTTGTTCGCCACCTGCTCCTGCAGCGCGCCGCTGCGGGTCCACGCCTGCAGCATTTCGCTGAACGACGGCAGGTCGAAGAAAAAGTGCTCGGAGTCACGCATCACCGGCGTGGCGCCGGAGACCACCGATTTCGGGTCGATAAGCTCGGTAGGGCTGTAGGTCGCGCCGCACACTTCGCAGTTATCGCCATACTGGTCCGGAGATTTGCACTTCGGACAGGTGCCTTTCACAAAACGGTCCGGCAGGAACATGCCTTTTTCCGGATCATAGAGCTGAGAGATGGTGCGGTTTTTAATAAAACCGTTCTCTTTCAGGCGGGTGTAGATAAGCTCCGACAGCTCGCGGTTCTCGTCGCTGTGCGTCGAGTGATAGTTATCATAGCTGATGTCGAAGCCGGCGAAATCGGTCTGATGCTCCTGACTCATTTCGCCAATCATCTGCTCCGGTGTGATACCGAGCTGCTGCGCTTTGAGCATGATCGGCGTGCCGTGGGCGTCGTCGGCGCAGATGAAGTTGACCTCGTGGCCGCGCATTCGCTGGTAACGGACCCAGACATCAGCCTGGATGTGCTCCAGCATGTGGCCGAGGTGGATGGAGCCGTTGGCGTACGGCAGGGCGCACGTTACCAGAATTTTCTTCGCGACTTGAGTCATAGTGAGCATTACATCTTCTGTTGTAAAAAGGGCTTCCGATATTACCAAAAGGGCTGTGGGTGCGCCATAAATGGCTGCCCATATATGGATAATCGTTACCTGTGATAAACTCTGTGATTACTGAAAGCATCTCAAAACAACAAAGGAGTCGGGATGAATTCGCAATCCCAGGCCAAATCCCCTGAGCGCCTACGTGCGATGGTCGCCGGGACGCTGGCCAATTTCCAGCACCCAACCCTGAAGCATAATCTCACCGCCCTTAAGGCGCTGCACCATGTCGCCTGGCTGGACGATACCGTCCATATTGAACTGCAAATGCCGTTCGTCTGGAGCAGCACCTTCGAAGCGCTGAAAGAGCAGTGCAGCGCCGAACTGCTGCGCATCACCGGCGCGAAGGCCATCGACTGGAAGCTGACCCACAGCATCGCGACCCTCAAGCGGGTGAAAAACCAGCCCGGGGTCAACGGCGTGAAAAACATTATCGCCATCAGCTCCGGCAAAGGCGGCGTCGGTAAATCTTCTACTGCCGTAAACCTGGCGCTGGCCCTGGCGGCGGAAGGGGCGAAGGTGGGCATTCTGGATGCCGATATCTATGGTCCGTCGATTCCGACCATGCTGGGTGCGGAAGACAGCCGCCCGACCTCGCCGGACGGCACTCATATGGCGCCGATCATGAAATATGGTCTGGCAACCAACTCCATCGGCTACCTGGTGACCGACGACAACGCCATGGTCTGGCGTGGGCCGATGGCCAGCAAGGCGCTGATGCAGATGCTGCAGGAGACGCTGTGGCCGGACCTCGACTACCTGGTGCTGGATATGCCGCCGGGCACCGGCGACATCCAGCTGACCCTGGCGCAGAACATCCCGGTGACCGGCGCGGTGGTGGTCACCACGCCGCAGGACATCGCGCTGATCGACGCCAAAAAAGGCATCGTGATGTTCGAGAAAGTGGAAGTGCCGGTGCTGGGGATCGTGGAAAACATGAGCATGCATATCTGCAGCAACTGCGGGCACCACGAGCCTATCTTCGGCACCGGCGGCGCGCAAAAACTGGCCGAGAAATACCACACCCAGCTGCTGGGCCAGCTGCCGCTGCATATTACGCTGCGGGAAGATCTGGATAACGGCACGCCGACGGTGGTGGCGCGTCCGGACAGCGAATTTACCGACATCTACCGCCAGCTGGCGGGCCGGGTGGCGGCCCAGATGTACTGGCAGGGAGAAGTGATCCCGGGTGAGATTGCCTTCCGCGCCGTTTAAGGCCGCGGCGAGCGCATCAGCCAGTATCTGCCCTCGGGCGACGCGCCCTGTGCTTCGATGGTCCAGCCATGACGCTGGTAGAAGCGCAGGGCGTTTTTATTTTCCATCAGGCACTTCAGCGTTCCGCTGGCGGTAAAGGTCCGTTCGACCTGCGCCAGCAGCGCGCTGCCGATATGTTTGCCCTGCCAGTCGGGGTCGACAAACAGATGGTGAAGGAAATTATCGGCGGTCCATACGGCGGCAAAGCCCACCGGCTGGCCGTCGCATTCCGCGACCCACAGCTGTTCATCCGCGGTGGCGGCATCGAAATCTTCCAGCCGCCACGCCGCGGCGGGAAGCCAGGTCCACGATAAACTGCGCGCCCGCAGGAAGATCTGGCGCAGCGCCGGAGAGTCCGCTGGCTCGCCGGGGCGGACGTGGAGATTGCGCGGATCAACGATGGTAGAAGATCTCGCCATCATACACTTTGAGGATTTTGCCTTCGGTATCGGTGATCAGCACGTAGTTACCGCCCATATAGGTCCAGTGGCTGCCGGCGTCCGGCGCAGGCAGGTTACGCTGCTGCCACTGTTTAATGTTGTATTCCGGGGTGAGATACATCGCCGGAACGGTGTCGCCGATGTGAAACTGGGTGAAATCGGCGGTGAACTCTTTCAGCGCATACTGATCGATCCCCGCGGCAGTAGCCGTCCAGCTGGCGCCAGCGGTGGCAAGAAGTACGCCCAGAAGCATCATTTTTGTTTTACGCATAGTTTCCTCAATATTACCTGGACTCAAAATAGCAGCCTCGTATCATTCCTGATGCGTTGCTGAAATGGCAAGCACTGGATTTTTAAAAAGTGTAAGCAAAACGCGGCGCAAGTCTTGTGCCGCTTGCGTTGCAGCGACGGTGATGCGTATTTTGGGAGCAATCTGAAGCAGGGGAGAATCGGCATGTTCAGGCTGGAAGATCTGACCTTATTTGTCCGCGCCGCGGCGCTGGGCAGTTTTAGCGACGCGGCGCGCGAGGCCGGGCAGCAGCCGGCGCAGGTCAGCGCGGCGATTAAGCGTCTGGAGACGATCCTCAATATTCGCCTGTTTGCCCGTTCGACCCGCAGCCTGCGCCTGACGCCGGAGGGGGAGACCTGGCTGCCCTACGCCACCCAGATGCTCGATACCCTCGAGGCCGGTCTGCAGAAGATCCAGACCCCGGATGATGAAGTTCGCGGCATGTTGCAGATTGCCGTGCCGTCGGACCTCGGGCGTAACCTGCTCCTGACCCTGTTCCGCGATTTCCGCCAACGCCACCCGGCGCTGCGCCTGCGGCTGCTCTTTTCCGATCAGCTGACCGACGTGTTTAAAGATCCGGTGGACGTTGCGTTTCGCTATGGCAATAACGACGATGCCTCGTTTATCTCGCTGCCGGTGGCGCCGGAAAATCGTCGGGTGCTGGTGGCCTCGCCTGAGTGGATCGCCCGCCATGGCGAACCGCAGACCCTCGAGGAACTCAGCCAGCACAATGCGTTGATCTACATTTTGCGCGGCCGTCCGTTCGACCGCTGGTCGCTGAGCCTCGACGGCGTGGTTCAGCAGCAGAAGGTTTCCGGCACGGTGATGAGCGACGACGCCGAGGTGATCCGTCGGCTGGCGATCGCCGGGGAGGGCATTGCCTATAAATCGATGCTCGACGTCAGCGACGATCTGCGGGCGGGGCGCCTGCGGCGCCTGCTGCCGCGTTATCAGGGGGATGTAGTGCCGTTGAATCTGATTTGTCCGCACCGCAAACAGCTCTCTGCCGCGGTGCGTTTGTTATATGAAGAGGTGAAATCACATTGTGAAGGGCTTAATGCCTGACTAAGGTCGCGAAGTAATACACCAGCGGGACGGCCAATACCCACAGGCCAATCGGGATCTCCCGCCACTTACCGGCGATAGCCTTGATCACAATGTAAAACAGCAGCCCGCCGGCAATCCCGGTGCCAAAGCTGTTGGCGATAAGGGTGATCATCACCATCATCAGCACCGGCAGCCCGTCGGTGAAGTTGGCAAGATCCACTTTGCGCAGGCCGCTGAACATGTTCAGGCCAATCAGGATCAGCGCCGGGGCGGTGGCTTCTTTCGGGATCATCAACGCCACCGGCGTGAACAGCAGCATCAGCAGGAACATTACCGCCGCCGACAGGGCGGTGAGGCCGGTTTTGCCGCCCGCTTCCGCTGCCGCCGAAGACTCAATCAGCGCCGTCGCCGCCGGGATGCCCACCCATGGGCCGAGCGCGGCGGCAATCGAATCGACCATAAACGGGCGATTAATCTGCGGCATGTTGCCTTCTTCATCCAGCAGCCCCGCCTCGCCGCCCACCGCCAGCGTCGTCCCCATGGTGGAGAAAAACTCAGAGGCGAAAAAGACGAACAGGAACGGCAGGAAGGCGATGTTTAACGCCCCCAGCAGATCAACCTGCCCCAGCACCGGGGTTAGCGAATGGGGAACGTCGATAAAACTTGTCGGCAGATGGGTGACGCCGAAGGGAATGCCCACCAGCGTGGCGCACAGAATGGCCCACAAAATCGCGCCCGGAACCTTACGCGCCTGCAGGGCTATCGCCAGGAACAGGCCGCACAGCGCCACCAGCGCGCCGGGGGCGAGAAAGTCGCCGAGCATCAGCGCGTTGGTTTTCGCATTGGCCAGCACCAGCCCGGCATTGCGAAAGCCGAGGACGGCGACAAACAGGCCGATGGAAGCGGTGAGCCCCAGCTTGATCGACTGCGGTACCGAGCGGGTGACCACTTCGCGCAGGCCAAAGCGGGTCAGCAGGAAGAAGAGGATCCCCGACCAGCAGGCAATTCCGAGGCCAGTCTGCCAGCCAATCCCTTCGCTACCGGCCAGCGTCACTCCCACCAGCACCGAGCCGCCAATCCCCGGGCCGACGATAAACGGCAGGTTGGCATAAAACGCCATCAGCAGAGAGCCGACGACGAAGACCAGAATGGTGCCGGTGGTGGCGGCGCCTTTATCCATCCCGCCGATCGCCAGCAGCCCCGGGATAACCACCAGTAAATAGGCGGCGGCGAGGAAACCGGTGATCCCGGCCAGGCATTCGGTGCGTAGCGTGCCGCCGCGCGAGCGCAGCGCAAAGCGGCGCTCCAGCCAGTTAGCGCGGGCGGAAGAGTGAAGTGTGTTATCGGCCATGCTCAGGCTCCCTGAGGATTATTGTTGTGATCGGTTGGCTCCGGGATCTCCCGGCAGGCTATCAACGGGTCGACTATCTGGCGGCTGCCGCCGTCGGTCAGACCCAAATCGGTTAAATGCGGCCCGGCGTTACAGGCAAGGCAGGTGCCTTCAATGGCCTTGAAGACCCGGTACGGCGGCTCCCAGTCGGCGACTTGGCTGCTCAGATCGCGCAGCTCGCGGAACTGACGCGCCAGTTCCGCGGCCGGGAGATCCGACAGCATGCCGGCAATCGGCATCGCCACATGGGCAAGGATCTCGCCCTGTTGCGCCAGCGCCATCCCGCCGCCGGAGGCGATAAGCTGGTTGGCCGCCAGCGCCATATCATTAGCGTCGCGCCCGAGCACCACCAGATTATGCGAGTCGTGGGAGTAGCTGGTGGCGATGGCGCCGCGCAGCTCACCCCAGCCTTCAAGCAGGGCGATTTGCGGCGTCGCCTGATGGCGGCCGTGGCGGTGCTTGACCCAGATCAGACTGAAGCCGGCGGGCAGCTGGACTTTCCCGTCACGAACCTGCACTTCCACTTCGCCCCACTGGGTGAAGCGCGCGCCGCGGATATGGCGCAGGCGGGCGATGCCGTGACGAATGCCCTGGACGCGCAGAATAAAGTCATCGGCGCGGAGGGGGGCGATCTGCAAAGTATCGCGCGGCGGCGTGACGCCCGCGGCGGGCGCGATCGGTGTCAGCAGGTTGCCCGCGCGGGCCAGCAGCTTACCGCCTACGTAGACTTCGCGGGCCACCAGTTTCTCCAGGGAATCAAACACCACCAGATCGGCGCGCCGCCCGGCGGCAATCAGCCCAAGATCGTGGCGCTGCAGGCGAATAGCGGCGTTGAGGGTGGCGAATCGCAGCGCATCGACCGCCGGTAAACCGTGCTCGATCAGCAGATTAAGCAGGGCGATGATGCCGCCTTTCTCCAGCAGCATATCCGGCGGCACGTCATCGGTGCAGACGGTGATCTGCGAGGAGAGGTGCGGCAGCGTTTTTAACGCCGCGACGATATCTGGCAGCAGATAGGGGTGCGAGCCGCGGATCTCGATCGTCAGCCCGGCGCGCAGTTTTTCCAGCGCGTCGTCCGCCGAGGTAAGTTCGTGATCGGAGGTGACGCCGGCGGCGAGGTAGGCCTGCAGGTCAGCGCCGCTCAGGCCGCGGGCGTGGCCTTCAATCAGTTTGCCGCTGTTGAGACCGGCCTGGACAATCTCCTGCATCCGCTCGCTACCGTGCAGCACGCCGTGCATATCCATCACCTCCGCCACGCCGCGCACTTCCGGCCAGCCGAGCATGGTCTCCATCTCCGCGCCGGCAAAATCGGCGCCGGACATTTCGAGACCCGGCGTGGAGGGGACGCTGGACGGCGCGGCGACCATCACCTGCAGCGGCAGATGGCGGCTGGCGTCCACCGCATAGCGCACGCCAGCGACGCCGAGGACGTTGGCCAGCTCATGCGGATCCCAGAACACCGCGGTGGTGCCCTGGGTGAGGACGATTTCCGCATAGCGCTCCGGCGGCAGGTGTGAGCTTTCGAGATGCACGTGGGTGTCCATAAGGCCGGGGGACAGGTAGCCACCGGCCAGGGAACGCACTTCATGGGCGTCTTCGCGACTGCCGCGCGGATGGACGCTGGCGATCATCTCGCCGACGATACCGACGTCAGCGGGGCGAATTTCGCCCGTGGCCATATCGACGATCTGCGCATCGATCAGCAGCAGATCAAACGGGGATTCACCGCGCGCGGCCTGCACGGCGCGACGGCGGACTTGAGCATTGCTGGACATAACCACTCCGGCACAAGGATAATGCGGATACTCTAGGGGCACAGCAAACGTTTGCCCAGATGAATAAATTTATCACCCGATAAGCTCGGGTTATTGTGCAGGACCACCGTAGCGAACCCGATGATGAACGAACCCTGGCAGCGGCTGCCCGCGCTCTCTCTTAAACAGCTTCAGTATTTCGTCACCCTGGCCCAGCTGCGCCATTTTACCGATACCGCCAGTCGGCTGGCGATTAGCCAGCCGGCGCTGAGCAGCGCCCTGCGGCAGATTGAAACGGTACTCGGCGGTAAGCTGGTCAACCGTACCGCTGCGACGGTCACTCTGACTGAACTGGGGGCGGCGATTTTACCCCACGCCCAGCGGATCCTCAGCGTGGCGCAGGCGGCCTTTTCCGATATGCAGCAGATTGTCGAGGCGGGCGGCGACGGGACGGTGCGTATCGGTCTGGTGCCGTCGGTCAGTTCGCTGCTGTTTCCGCTGCTGCCGCAGACCCTGGCTGAGGCCTTTCCGCGTCTGCGCATTGAATTTCACGATCAGACCAACGATGCGCTTATCCAGGCGCTGCAGCGCGGCGAGATTGATTTCGGCATCGGGGCGATCGACAGCTCATTGCCCGCAGAACTGCTGGTCTATCCGCTGCGCGACGATCCCTTCGTGGCGGTGCTGCACCGCGACGATCCGCTGGCCGCGCAGGCACATCTGCCGTGGAAACAGCTGGTGGGGCGGGATATTGCTGTGTTCTCGAAGGGCAATATCCAGCGGCTGGTGGCGGCATTAGTGGAGAGCCATCGCCTGACGCTGACCACCCGCTACCAGGTGGACTATATCGAAACCCTGTATGGTCTGGTGCGCTCGCGCTTAGCGGTGGCGATTCTGCCGGCGCTGTACACCACCCATCTGCAGGACCCGGCGCTCAGGGTCGCCCACCTGCAGCAGCCGGCGCTTGCCCGCACAGTGGCCCTGATGCGCGGCCCGCAGGCGCTGCCCCCGCTTATTGAAGACTGTTTTTCTCTGCTGCAGGCCGCCTTGCGCTAGGGCAGGTGCTTGATCAGCACGTCCAGGTTTAAGTGGTTGATGTACTCCAGCGAGTGTGAGGAGAGGACGCCCAGCAACCGGTTATGGTGCCCGGCAATAATTAAATCGATCTGCCGCTGCCGAACGCAGGTTTCCACGTCTTCAAACCGGCGGGTGGTCACCAGCGAGAGGGTATCCACCGGCAGGGAGACGGTGCAGGCCAGCTCGTTGAGCAGGGCTTTGGCCTGGATCACCTCCTGCGAGACCCGATCGTCGCGCAGGCTGTCGGAAACATAGTTCAGCGCCCGGTAATCGGTGCTGATGTGGGCGATGGTGATGCGCATGCCGTTCTCTTCTGCCATTCTGGCGGCATGCTGGAGCAGCGGGACGCCGTCCTGACTGCTGTTAATCAGTACCAGCGCATGGTGATAAACGGCCATGGCGTATATCCTCGGTAGGCTAAATAGCGCATGATGTCATTATTTTCCGCCCGCCAGCAGCGGAATGCAATCCCGCCCGGTCGCCTGAAGAGCATGATGGCCGCGAAGGTGTCGTATCCAGGGCTAAAGGCTTGTTGTATGAACCGGTGAGTTGCGGTAAATTCCACAACGCTTAACAATTTCACTATTTTGACTCGGGGTGCCCTTCTTCGTTGAAGGCTGAGAAATACCCGTACCACCTGATCTGGATAATGCCAGCGTAGGGAAGTCAGAGACCGCAGGGTCATTGCTTCTACCTCGTCTGGCGGGAGCAAACTATGCCTGAGCTGTTGAATCCCGCGCCTGTCGCGCACCTGCGCCATCTGCTGCGCGCCCATTCCCCCCTTGTGCACTGCATGACTAATGACGTGGTGCAGACCTTTACCGCCAACGTTCTGCTGGCCGTCGGCGCCTCGCCGGCGATGGTGATCGATCCCCGCGAAGCGGCGCAGTTTGCCGCTATCGCTGATGCGCTGTTAATTAACGTCGGTACCCTGACCGAAGATCGCGCCGTGGCGATGCGCGCCGCGGTGGAGCACGCCCGGCAGGCCGGCAGGCCCTGGACGCTGGATCCGGTGGCGGTCGGCGCCCTGACCGTGCGCACGGCCTTTTGTCATGAGCTGCTGGTCCTCCAGCCGGCGGCCATTCGCGGCAATGCCTCTGAAATTCTGGCGCTGGCCGGGATGAGCGCCGGCGGGCGCGGGGTGGATACCACCGATACGGCCGCCGCGGCGCTGCCGGCGGCCCAGGCGCTGGCTCGTCGGCTGGCTACCGTGGTGGCGGTCACTGGCGAGGTGGATTACGTCACCGACGGCGAGCGGGTGCTCAGCGTGGCGGGGGGCAATCCGCTGATGACCCGGGTGGTGGGCACCGGCTGCGCGCTGTCGGCGGTGGTGGCGGCGAGCGCGGCGCTGCCGGGAGACCGGCTGGAAAACGTGGCCGCCGCCTGCGGGCTGATGAAGCAGGCCGGGGAGATCGCCGCCCGTCAGGGAGGCCCAGGCAGCTTTATTCCGGCGTTTCTCGACGCGCTGTATCAGGAGGTGCAGGGATGAAACGCATCAACGCCCTGACCATCGCCGGCACCGATCCCAGCGGCGGGGCCGGTATCCAGGCCGATCTGAAAACCTTCTCCGCGCTGGGGGCCTATGGCTGCTCGGCGATCACCGCCCTGGTGGCGCAGAATACCCGCGGCGTACAGTCGGTCTATCGCATCGAACCGGATTTTGTGGCCGCGCAGCTCGACTCGGTGTTCAGCGATGTGCGTATCGATACCACCAAAATCGGCATGCTGGCGGAGACCGATATTGTGGAAGCCGTGGCCGAGCGGCTGGCGCGCTACCGGGTGGCCAACGTGGTGCTGGATACCGTCATGCTGGCGAAAAGCGGCGATCCGCTGCTGTCGGCTTCGGCGGTGGAGACCCTGCGTCAACGATTGTTGCCGCAGGTGTCATTGATCACCCCGAACCTGCCGGAAGCGGCCGCGCTACTCGATGCCCCCCATGCGCGTAACGAACGAGAAATGCTGGAGCAGGGACGGGCGCTGCTGGCGCTGGGCTGCGGCGCGGTATTGATGAAGGGCGGCCATCTCGACGATGCCGAAAGCCCGGACTGGCTCTTCACCCGCGAAGGGGAACAGCGGTTCACCGCGCCGCGAGTGCAGACCAAAAATACCCACGGCACCGGCTGTACGCTCTCCGCCGCGCTGGCGGCGCTGCGCCCGCGTCACGCGGACTGGGCGGCCACCGTTATCGAGGCGAAGGCCTGGCTGTCGGCGGCTCTGGCGCAGGCCGACTCTCTGGAGGTGGGCCACGGTATCGGGCCGGTGCACCATTTCCACGCCTGGTGGTAAATGGCAGCGCAACGGGACAGCAGAATCTCCTGAAAAAATGGCCCCCCGGCTGGAAAATAGGCTAAGTCGGTACCAGGCTTAACCTGCCCAAAAAAATTGGGTTGGGATAATGCACGCCGGCTTCGGCCGGCCTTACGGGAGATTGCTATGACTGATATTACGCAGTTGCTGGGCAAAGATGCCGAGAGCCTGTTGCAGCACCGTTGTATAACCATTCCGTCCGACCAGCTGTATCTGCCTGGCGCAGATTATGTTGATCGGGTGATGGTGGATAACAACCGACCACCGGCGGTGCTACGCAATATGCAGACCCTGTACAATACCGGACGCCTGGGGGGAACCGGCTACCTTTCCATTCTGCCGGTTGACCAGGGCGTGGAGCACTCGGCGGGCGCCTCCTTTGCCGCCAACCCGCTGTACTTTGATCCGAAAAATATCGTCGAGCTGGCGATCGAAGCCGGCTGTAACTGCGTGGCGTCGACCTACGGCGTGTTGGCCTCGGTGTCGCGCCGCTACGCGCATCGCATCCCTTTCCTGGTGAAGCTCAACCATAACGAAACGCTGAGCTATCCCACCGAATACGACCAGACCCTCTACGCCAGCGTTGAGCAGGCGTTCAATATGGGGGCGGTGGCCGTGGGAGCGACGATCTATTTCGGCTCAGAACAATCGCGTCGTCAGATAGAAGAGATTTCCGCCGCCTTTGAGCGGGCCCATGAGCTGGGCCTGGTCACCGTGCTGTGGGCCTATCTGCGCAATTCGGCGTTCAAGAAAGACGGCGTCGACTATCATGTTTCCGCTGACCTGACCGGTCAGGCCAACCACCTGGCGGCTACCATCGGCGCCGATATCGTTAAGCAAAAGATGGCGGAGAATAACGGCGGCTACAAAGCGGTTAACTTCGGCTATACCGACGATCGGGTGTACAGCAAACTGACCAGCGATAACCCCATCGATCTGGTGCGCTACCAGCTGGCCAACTGCTATATGGGCCGCGCCGGGCTGATCAACTCCGGCGGCGCGGCGGGCGGGGAGACCGACCTTGCCGACGCGGTGCGCACGGCGGTGATCAATAAACGCGCCGGCGGCATGGGGCTGATCCTGGGCCGCAAAGCGTTTAAGAAATCGATGGCCGACGGCGTGAAGCTGATCAATGCCGTGCAGGATGTTTATCTGGATGGCAAAGTGACTATCGCATAAGGCAAAAATCCGGGCGGCACCGCCCGGATTGCGCATTGTTTGTACCAGATGCGGTTTATTAAGACTCTGCCGCGTTGGCGGTAAACGGTTTCGCATGCTGATCGCTGGTAAAGCCAGGCTGTTCAACGCGGATTAACGGGCACAGGAAGAAGGCCAGAATATATAAGGCGGTATAGGCTATTACCACGCCGATAGTGCTGAAGTAGGGCAGCAGTACCACGGCAATCGCCGGCGCCAGAAAGTTCGACAGCCCGGCTGACAGGTTATAGACCGAAATCGCCGCGCCTTTATGGTTCGGCTCCAGCGCCGGGAACACTGCCGCCATCGGCACAAACGCGGCGACAAAAATCCCCAGGGCAATAGCCGGTACCAGCGCCATGGCAAAATTATGGCCGAAGTGCTGGGGCAGGTAATAGAACGCCAGGCTGGAAAGCGCCATCCCGATGCAGCCGAACCAGCGGATAACCTTCATCCAGCCCATTTTCTCCGCCACAATCCCCCAGAAAACGTTCGAAAAGATAGTAGTGAAGAAGAATGCCGCCCATACCTGCAGCCATTCCGAGGTGGTAAATCCCAGCTCATCAACAAACATCATCGGCATGATCACCGCAAAACCAAACAGCGACAGGGTGTTGATAATGCGCACAATGCTCGAGAACAGAATGCTGCGGTTGGTATAGAGCAGCGTCGCCGCGCGCCCCAGTTCGGCGAATTTTTCACGAGTGGTCAGGTTCTGCATATGGCGCGGCGTTTCGGTATGACGCATCGACACCAACGCAATAATGCCGCCGGTGGCGCAAAAGAGCAGCGCCAGCCACAGGGTGCCCATTTCGCCAATGTGGGGAATGGTAAAGCTCGGAATATAGCTGCCGAACACGCCGATACCCACCGAGTAGACCGCCCAGAACCAGCCCAGCGCGGAGCTGGAACTGTCGCTGCGGACGTTGTGGATAATGGCGACGATAAAGGAGTAGAGGAACAGCGGGTAGGCCAGGCCGCGGATGCCATAAAACAGCAGGATCAGCGCATAGTTGGCGCGACCGAGGCCGAAGACGAGGAACAGTACGTGGAACACACACCACAGCACGAAGCCAATCAGCATGGCCTTGCGTGGGGTAATGATTTCCGCCACCACGCCGGAGACCCACGCCGACAGGGCGGCAGCCAGACCGTAGAGAGTAAAAGCAAAGGAAGCCTGCGCCGGGGTGAATCCGAGTGCTTTGATGTAGTGCGACAGAAAAGCCAGCTCAAAGCCGTCGCCGGTCATAAACACGGCGATGGCGACATATCCCCAGATGAGGTTGAGCGGTAGACCGTACCACTGTTTGTTATTAACGGACATGTTGACCTCGATTTCAGAGTGCAGATGAGTGTCTCCGCTGCACAGCAGCGGAGCATTATTGTTATAAAATAAGGAGGTATGTTATTCGCGAATCAGCCTGCCGGCCTGTTGTAGCGCCTTATAGGCCGCATACCTGCGCTGATGAAGCGGGCTAAACGCAGTCTCGCTGTGATAGGTGGCATCCACCTGAGTAAACTGCTTCATGGCCTCCGGCAGCGAAGCCGCGACTCTGCCCGCCACCGCGCCGAGGATGGCGGAACCTAACAGCACCGGCTCGCGGCTGGCGGTGCTCACGATGCTAACGCCGCAGGCGTCGGCCAACAGCTGACGCACCAGCGGATGCTGCCCGGCTCCGCCGCTGATGACGATATTTTCACTCTCAATTCCGCAGGCGCGCTGGGCGTCAATGATCTGTCGCAGACCATAGCCAATCCCGCATAAGCCGGCAACGTACAGCGCGGTCAGGTTATCCAGGTCCCGCTCCATCCCCAGCCCGGCAATCAGCGCTTTCGCGTGGGGATCGGCAAGCGGCGCGCGATTACCGAGAAACTCCGGAACGACGTGCAGACCGGCGGCCAGCGTTACCGCTTCAGAAGGCGAAGCAACTTGCGTCAGAACGCGATCCGCCAGCCAGACCGGTAGAGGGACGCCTGCGGCTTTCGCTTGCTCGCGCGCTTCCGCCGCCGCCGGATGGAAGCTCAGCAGCTGGTCGATAGCCGCGCCGGCGGCGCTTTGCCCGCCTTCACTTAGCCAGTAGCCCGGCACCATCGCCGAATAGTAAGGGCCCCAGACGCCCGGGACGAATACCGCTTCCTGAGTGGTGGTCATGGTGCAGGAAGAAGTGCCGAAGACATAGGCCATATTGTTGACCGCGCCGTTAAGCACGCCGACGGTACCGATGCCGCCCGCGTGGGCGTCAATCATCCCCACCGCCACCGGCGTGCCGATCGGCAGGCCCATCTCCTCTGCCGCCGTGGCGCAAAGGCCCTCGCCGCAGGGGGTGCCTGGATCGACAATCCGCTGGCCGATGCGGACAAAATCTTCATCCGCCAGCTCTTCGAGGCCAATCTGGCGGAAGTAACCGGCATCCCAGCGTTGTTCATGCGCCAGGTAGGTCCATTTACAGGTCACCGTGCAGACCGAGCGGGCTTCATCGCCGGTTGAGCGCCAGGTGAGGTAATCGGCGAGGTCGAAGAAGTGGCGCGCCTGCTGATAGATGTGCGGGCGATTCTCCTTCAGCCACAAAATTTTCGGCGTTTGCATCTCCGGCGAGATTTTGCCGCCAACGTACCGCAGTACCGGGTGGCCCGTGGCATTGATCTTTTCCGCCTGCCCGGTGGCGCGATGATCCATCCAGACAATAATGTTGCGGTCCGCATCGTCCGAAGGCCCGACCGCCAGCGGCGCATCGTTATCGCCAATCACCACCAGCGAGCAGGTGGCATCGAAGCCGATCCCGGCGATCGACGACGGCGAAACGCCGGCGTTGGCCACCGCCGTTTTAATGCAGTAGCACACCGCCTGCCAGATCTCACGGCTCGACTGCTCGACCTTGTTTCCGGCGCTGCGAAACAGGGTTATTTCCCGGGTCGCGTGGGCGAGGAGCTCGCCCCGCAGATTGAATACCCCGGCGCGCACGCTGCCCGAACCGACATCCACGCCAATAATGTTTTGCGTATCGTTTTGCATCACATCCTCTCACAGGCTGGCCAGGGTCAGAGATCCACGCTGTTCGGCAGGATCACAATGTCGCGCACGGTGACGTTTTTCGAACGCGTCACCATAAACAGCACCGACTCCGCCACTTCAATCGGCTGCATCAGGCTGCCGTTGGCCAGCGCTTCGTCCATTTTGGCTTTTGGCCAGTCGTCCAGCAGAGCGGTAACCACCGGGCCCGGCAGTACGGCGCCGACGCGCACGCCATACTGCGCCACCTGGCGACGAGTGGTGTGCACAAATGCCTGCACCGCGAATTTCGACGCGGTATAGACAGGCTCCCAGATCACCGGCACCACGCCCGCGATCGAGCTGGTGAAGATAATATCCCCGGATTTTTGCGCGATCAGATGCGGCAGGACGCTGCGCACGCAGCGGAAGGCGGCGTTGATATTAAGGTGCAGCACGCGGTCCCAGACGTCCGGGTCGCCCTCGGCCACCGGCCCGCCGATATAGGCGCCGGCGTTGGCGTGGAAGATATCGAGACGCCCGGTAAGCTGCAAAATGCCCTGCAGTAGGTTATCGACCTGGTCCGCCTGCATTAGGTCGACCTGCAGGGCGAAGGCGTTTTCGCCAAGTTCGGCGACCAGTTTGTTGAGCTTTTCGCCTTCGCGGTCGATCAGTACCACTTTTGCGCCAGCTCCCAGCAGGGTCCTCGCGCACTCGAGGCCGATACCGGACGCCGCGCCGGTGATCGCGGCGACTTTACCGCTGAGGGAAGTATTCATAGAGGAGACAGAGTGGTTCATTTTATAATCCTTTGCCGTGTCTGGTTAAAACTATCGAACGCGAGGGCATCACGTTCGAGGTGATAGACTAAACCTGGTAACATATTGAATATCAGCATCTTAATTCAGGCTTGCTGGCATGTTGAGGCGGTATGCGCGCGTACTTCCTGGCGTGAAAAGGATGCTCAATCGATGAAGCTATGTTGCTCTCGCTTCATCGATTGAGCAAGTGGGGAAATTAACAGCGACATGATTTTGTGACGCAAGTTGGAAAAATGAAGAAGATAACGATTTACGACCTGGCGGAACTTTCCGGCGTTTCGGCGAGCGCGGTGAGCGCTATCCTCAACGGTAACTGGAAAAAGCGCCGCATCAGCGCCAAGCTTGCGGAAAAGGTGACGCGGATTGCCGAGGAGCAGGGCTATGCGATTAACCGTCAGGCCAGCATGCTGCGCAGTAAAAAATCACACGTCATCGGTATGATTATCCCCAAATATGATAACCGCTACTTCGGTTCCATCGCCGAACGCTTTGAGGAGATGGCCCGCGAGCGCGGCCTGCTGCCGATTATCACCTGTACGCGCCGGCGTCCGGAACTGGAGATCGAAGCGGTAAAGGCGATGCTCTCCTGGCAGGTTGACTGGGTGGTCGCGACCGGGGCGACCAATCCGGATAAAATTTCCGCGCTATGCCAGCAGGCGGGCGTGCCAACGGTCAATCTCGACCTGCCGGGCTCTCTCTCGCCGTCGGTGATTTCGGATAACTACGGCGGCGCGAAAGCGTTGACTCATAAGATCCTGGCTAATAGCGCCCGCCGCCGCGGAGAGCTGGCGCCGCTGACCTTTATCGGCGGGCGCAGCAGCGACCATAACACCAGCGAGCGTTTACGCGGCTTCCACGATGCGCATCGCGAGCAGGGGCTTAGCGTGCCGCAGGCGAATATTCTGGCTCCCGGCTATTCGAAAGGCCACGTTGAGGACTGCCTGCAGGAGCGGTTTGGCAGCGCGAAGACGTTGTTGCAGGGGATATTTGTTAACTCGACGATATCCCTGGAAGGGGTTGTGCGCTGGCTGTCGCAGGTGGGGCTAACCGGCAGCGAGCAGCCGCCGATGGGCTGCTTCGACTGGGATCCGTTTGTCTACCTGCTGGGGCACGATATCGACATGGTGCAGCAGGACGTGCCGGCGATGCTGGACGCTGTTTTTTCGATTATTGACGCCGGCGAAGCCAGCCAGCAGCGGATTGAAATTCCCCCACGACTGATGAGCAGCAGCTGAGTCGCTGTCTGGCTGTTAAACGTTACCGCGTCAGCAGCCAGCGGGCGGTATGCTCATCGGTCACCAGGCCATTGATCCAGCCGCCTTTAAGGGCGGCCAGGATCGCCGGTCGTTTATGTTCTCCACAGGCAGCGGCAATCCGCGGGCAGTGGCTCTGGCGGATATCATAGCTGGTGATCATGCGGTTGATCTCGCTGTCTACCACGTCGCCTTGCGCATCAATAAACCGCCCGAGGATCTCCCCGATGCCGCCGCGGGCGGTCAGCTCATCCATCTGCGCCTGATTGATAAAGCCGTCTTTAAAGATCGGACTTTGCGTGCCCAGCGGACCAATACCGACAAAAATCACGTCCGCCTCGCGGGCGACGCCGGAGACGCTGCGGAATAAGCGATTGGTGCACCACATTTCATACTCATCCGCGCTTTGGGCGTAGCGCGGCGCCGGCCACTGATAGTACTTGGCCTTAATTTTGCGGGTCAGCAGCAGGGGCACGTCATCGTAATAATTGCACTGCCCGTCGGCGTTCATGGCGCTGATCAGCGCCACGCAGCGGGTATTCAGGCTGTCAAAATCGATGCGCTGCAGCGCTTTTTTCAGGGTCAGGCCCGAGCCCAGACCGATAATTTTCTCTTTATCATCCTGCAGATAGCGAGCCATCAGCTGATAGCAGCCAAATGACACACTGTCGAGGGTGCTTTCTTCGCTAAAGGCGGGGACCACATTGCACTCGATCAAGCGGTATTTTTCCTGCAGCAACTGCGCATAATCGAGGCAGTTCGCTACCGGATGGTGCAGATTAATCGACACAATTCCTTCTTCTTTCGCGGCGGCGATCAGCCGTTGCACCACCGGTCTGGAGGTGCCCAGCTGGCTGGCAATCTCGCTCTGATTCTGGCCGGCGATGTAGTACATCCATGCGGCACGCACCTTCTGATCCAACCGGATATCGTCTTCTTTACTCATGGTTTCCCGCCCTAAGTTGCTGGCCAGGGCACGCAATTGGCCCGGCGAATACCCGCATTCTCGCCGTGGTTGGCATAACAGGCAAGCTTTTGCTCTTTACTGGTCATTTGTAATTTAATTGGGTAATTGCTCTTTTGTGATCTATGGCTCTTATTTGGGTCAAATGATCAATTACAGTGGCGCAATCAACTCAAGGAGAGCAGAACATGAACAATCAATTCACATGGCTTCATATCGGTCTGGGTTCTTTTCATCGCGCGCATCAGGCGTGGTATCTGCATCGTCTGATTGCTTCCGGGGATAATCGCTGGCGCATCGCGGCGGGGAATATTCGCAACGACGCCGAGCAGGTGGTCCAGGCGCTGGCGGCGCAGGGAGGACGTTACGTCCTCGAGACCGTCAGCCCGGAAGGGGAGCGCGAATATGAAGAGATCACCTCAATCCAGAAACTGCTGCCGTGGCAGGCCGGGCTACAGCCGCTGATTAACGAAGGGGCAAACCCGCAGACCAAAGTTATCGCCTTTACCGTGACGGAAGGGGGGTACTACCTGAACACTCGCCATCGGCTGGAAACCAGCAACCCCGATCTGCAGGCCGACCTGCAAGGCGAGTGCAAAACCATTTACGGCACCCTCGCGCGGATCCTGGAAAAGCGCATGGCCGACAACGCCGGGCCGCTGACCCTGCTCAACTGCGATAACGTGCGCCATAACGGCGAGCGTTTCCACGACGGCATGGTCGAGTTCCTGCAGCTCACCGGCAAACAGGCGGTGATTGACTGGATGGCGGCCAATACCACCTGTCCGAACACCATGGTGGACCGCATCACCCCGCGTCCGGCGGCCGATCTGCCGGCCCGCATCAAAGCGCAAACCGGAATTGATGATAAAGCGCCGGTGATGGGGGAGACCTTTATCCAGTGGGTAGTGGAGAACAACTTCCGCGATGCCCGCCCGAATCTGGAGGCGGTCGGCGTGGAGATGGTGGAGTCGGTCATCCCGTATGAAGAGGCGAAAATTCGCATTCTGAACGCGTCGCACAGCTGCATTGCCTGGGCGGGAACCTTAATCGGCCAGCAGTATATTCATGAAAGCACGCTGACCGATGTTAACTACGCCATTGCCGACCGCTACGTTACGGAGGACGTTATTCCGTGTCTCGGCGATAACGGCATTGATCTGCCGACCTACCGGGATGTGGTGCTTAAGCGCTTTACCAACCCCTATATCCAGGACACCAACCAGCGCGTCGCCGCCGACGGCTTCTCGAAAATTCCGGCGATGATCGCGCCAACCTTGCAGGAGTGCTACCAACGCGGCGTCCGCCCTGAGGCGACCGCCATGCTGCCGGCGCTGTTCTTCGTCTTTATGGAGCAGTGGCACAAGGGAACTCTGCCGTATCAGTACCAGGACGGCATCCTGGATGCGCAGGCGGTGCATGAGATGTTCGAGGCTCAGGATCCGGTGGCTGTCTTCGCCCGTGATAAAGCCCTGTTTGGTGATCTCGCCAACAACGCGGATTTCCTGGCGCTGATGCGCGAGAAAGTCGCCGCCGTTTACACGCTGATTAATTAAGAGGTGGCTATGTATCTGGGTATCGATCTCGGCACATCGGAAGTCAAAGCGTTGGTCATTGATGAGAACCATGAGGTTATCGCCAGCCATAGCGCGCCGCTGAGTATTCAGCGGCCTCATCCGCACTGGTCAGAACAAGCGCCGGAGCTATGGTGGGAGGCGACGGAGTACCTGATGGCCACGCTACGGGAAAAATGCGCCCAGCATTGGCCGGCCATTAAGGCGATTGGCCTCTCCGGGCAGATGCACGGCGCGGTGTTGCTGGATGCAGAGGGGGAGGCGATCCGTCCGGCCATTCTGTGGAACGACACCCGCTGCGCCGCAGAGTGCGCCGAGCTGGAGGCGATGGCGCCGGAGCTGCATCAGGTGGCGGGCAACCTGGCGATGCCGGGCTTTACCGCGCCGAAGCTGTTGTGGGTGCGCCGTCACGAGCCGGAACACTTTCAGCGCACCGCCACGGTGCTGTTGCCCAAGGATTATCTGCGCTACCGGATGACCGGGAAGAAAGTCTCCGATATGTCGGACGCCGCCGGGACGCTGTGGCTGGACGTGGCGAAGCGCGACTGGTCCGACGCTCTGCTGGACAAGTGCGGCCTGTCGCGTAGCCAAATGCCGACGCTGGTCGAAGGCTGCGAGGTTTCCGCCACCCTTGACCCGCAGGTGGCTGCCCGCTGGGGGCTGAACGCCTCGGTGATGGTGGCCGGGGGCGGGGGGGATAACGCGGTCAGCGCCATTGGCGTCGGCGCGGTCTCGCCGGGAGATGCGTTTATTTCGCTCGGCACCTCCGGGGTGCTGTTTGTGGTGACCGATGCCTATCGTCCGGCGCCGCAGTCGGCGGTACATGCGTTTTGTCACGTGCTGCCGAACCTGTGGCACCAGATGAGCGTGATGCTGAGCGCCGCCAGCTGTTTGCAGTGGTTCTGCCGCCTGACCGGCACCACGGAGGTGGCGCTGCTGGCGGAGATTGCCGAGCTAAGCGAGGAGGATAAAGCCAACGCGCCGTTCTTCCTGCCCTATCTCTCCGGGGAACGAACCCCGCATAACGATCCTGACGCCCGCGGCATCTTCTGGGGCATGACCCACGCCAGCCTGCGCGCGCAGCTCGGCTACGCGGTGCTGGAGGGGGTGAGCTTTGGGATCAACGACGGCCTGCAGGCATTGAAAGAGAGCGGGACGCCGATCGCGCAGTGCTCGCTGGTGGGCGGCGGCGCCCGCAGCCCGTTCTGGGCCCAGCTGCTGGCCGATATTCTCGCTATGCCGGTGGTGACCCACAAAGGCGGAGAGACCGGAGGCGCACTGGGCGCGGCGCGGCTGGCCTGCCTGGCGGCGGGCAAACCCATTGCCGCGGTGTGTGAAAAACCGGAAGTCTGGCAGACCTGGCGTGCGGATCCCATTCGCCACCACACCCTGATGCAACGCTACGCGCAGTTTAAAGCCCTGTATTTAAACGATCTGCACTATCGACAGCACTGATTTTCATCATAACCGCCGCTTCGTTGCACGTCGCGGAGCGGCCACCCTGTACCCTGAAAACGAGGTCATTATGTCTATCAATAATAAACAGTGGCTCGGTTTACCCCTGAACCTGCTCTGGGGATACATCGCCATTGCCGTATTTATGACCGGCGACGGTTTTGAATTAGCCTTTCTGTCGCACTATATCAAAGCGCTCGGCTTCTCTCCGGCGGAGGCCTCCTTTGCCTTTACCCTCTACGGCCTGGCCGCCGCGCTGTCGGCGTGGATTTCCGGGGTGGTGGCGGAAATTATCACCCCGCTGAAAACGATGATGATTGGCTTCGTGCTGTGGTGCGTATTCCACGTGCTGTTCCTCGTTTTCGGCCTCGGTCACGCCAACTATGCGCTGATCCTGCTTTTCTACGGCATCCGCGGCTTCGCCTATCCGCTGTTCCTCTACTCGTTTATCGTGGCGATTGTCCATAACGTCAAAAGCGACAACGCCAGCTCGGCCATCGGCTGGTTCTGGGCGGTGTATTCCATCGGCATCGGGGTCTTCGGCAGCTATATTCCGAGCTTTACCATTCCGCACATTGGCGAAATGGGCACCCTGTGGCTGGCGCTGGCCTTCTGCCTTACCGGGGGCGTGATTGCCCTGGTTTCCCTGCGCCATATTCAAACGCCGCAGCATATGCAGAATCTCACCACCCGTGAGAAGTTTTCCGAGCTGGGACGCGCCGCGACGCTGCTCTATACCAACCGCAATATTCTGCTGTCGAGCATGGTGAGGATCATCAATACCCTCTCGCTGTTCGGCTTTGCGGTGATTATGCCGATGATGTTTGTCGATGAGCTGGGCTTCAGCACTTCAGAATGGCTCCAGGTATGGGCAGTCTTCTTCTTCACCACCATTTTCTCTAACGTGCTGTGGGGGATCCTCGGGGAAAAACTGGGCTGGATGAAGGTGGTGCGCTGGTTCGGCTGCATCGGGATGGCGCTCTCCAGCCTGGCGTTTTACTACATTCCTCAGCACTTTGGCCATAGCTTTGCGATGGCGCTGATCCCCGCCATCGCCCTCGGGATCTTTGTCGCCGCCTTCGTGCCGCTGGCGGCCGTGTTCCCGGCGCTGGAGCCGAAGCATAAAGGCGCGGCCATTTCGGTCTATAACCTGTCGGCGGGGATGTCGAACTTTCTCGCACCGGCGATTGCCGTGGTGCTGCTGCCGTTCTTCAGCACCATCGGGGTGGTGATCGCCTATACCGGATTGTACGTGGTGGCCTTTTTCCTCTGCGCCTTTATCCGCGTGGAGCAGCCGGGGTTCTCCCACAAGGAAGCAACCGCCCGCGAGCAGGTTGAATTCTCATAGGTAATGCGGCTGGCATGCGCTTCATGCCAGCCTTAATGAGGTGAACGAATGAGTATGCAGGCGGTTATTTTTGACATGGATGGCGTGATTATTGATTCCGAGGCGCTGTGGCGTCAGGCGCAGATTGACGCCCTCGCGCAGTGGGGGGCAACGGCGAGCGTTGCTGAATGTGAAACCCTGACCAAGGGCAAGCGCCTCGACGACATTGCCGGCACCTGGTGCCGCTATTTTCAGCTTGATCTCGCTCCGCAGCGGCTTGAAGACGCCATCCTGCAGCGCATCACCCGTCTGATTGCCGCGAAAGGCGAACCGATGCGCGGGGTGCAGGAGGCGTTACGCTATTTTCGCGAAGCGGGTTATAAGATTGCGCTCGCCACGTCATCATCTCGTCAGGTTATTGCCGCTGTGCTGAACAAGCTTTCGCTCTGGCACTTTTTTGACGCGATCTCCAGCGCGGATGATGAATTACGCGGCAAACCGCACCCGGCGGTGTACCTCACGACGCTGCGGAAGCTCAATCTCAACGCCAGCCAGTGTCTGGTGATTGAGGATAGCTTTACCGGCTTTTGCGCGGCCCAGTCGGCGGGGATTGCCACGATAGTGATTGCAGAAGATAGCCAGCACGCGCGTTTTCAGGCCGCCGCTGGCCGCTATCAAACCTTACCTGAACTGCTGGAAGCGCTTAGCGCGGAGCCAGCGGCGGTGGTATAAGTCAGCCATTTGTGGGCGCAGACATTCCCGGGATGTAGCTGGTCGGTTAATCTCTTTTCTGCGCTCACGCCCTTTTTTCTCCTGGTCGATCTGCCTCACATTTCGCTCATCTTTTGTGAAAACAGTCACGTCTTGTTGTGCCAATGCCCAAATTTATGGCCTTGCTTAGCGGTGTTTGTCCGAGGCACTACTACGAAGTTGTGCTTAGATTATATATTGAAACGTATTTTCAATAATGTGAAACCGCTTTGCCGATCTGCTTATGTCGATCGGATTTGGCCGTGATAAGGACCGAGCATGAAAATTGAATCTGTGAATGTCACCGTTTTCCAATATCCCACTCGTCGGGTTTCCGACAGCGCCGGGCACTCCCATCCGGGGGTTGAAAGCATGGCCAAAATGGCGATGCTGACCATCACCGCTGATGATGGGGCGCAGGGCTTTTCGTTTGCGCCTCCGGAAGTCGTGCGCCCGTTCGTGGTGAATGCTTTTTTTCGCAAAGTGCTGGTGGGACAGGACCCGTTTAACCGTGAGCGTATCTGGCAGGATCTTAACCACTGGCAGCGCGGCAGCGCACATCAGCTAACGGAGCGCGCGCTGTCGTTTGTTGAACAGGCGCTGTGGGACCTGATCGGCCGCAGCCTTAAGATGCCGGTTTATAAGCTGCTCGGCGGCTATCGCGACACTGTCCCGGCTTACGGTAGCACCATGTGCGGCGACGATCTGCCGGGCGGCCTGTCGACCCCGGAAGAGTATGCCGCTTTTGCTGAGAAGCTGGTCGCCCGCGGCTACAAGGCCATCAAACTGCACACCTGGATGCCGCCAATCTCTTTTGCGCCCAATCCCAAAATGGACATTAAAGCCTGCGCGGCGGTGCGCGAAGCCGTAGGGCCGGATATTGACCTGATGATTGATGGCTATCACTGGTACAGCCGCGCCGAGGCGCTGTGGATCGGCAAAGAGCTGGAAAAACTCAATTTCGCCTGGTTTGAAGAGCCGATGGAGGAGGATTCGATGTCCTCCTATGCGTGGCTGGCGGAAAACCTGTCGATTCCCATCGTCGGGCCGGAGAGCTTCGGCGGCAAGCACCACATGCGCGCCGAATGGGTGAAAGCCGGGGCCTGCGACATTCTGCGCGCCGGCGCTAACGGCGTGGGGGGGATTACACCGACCATGAAGGTGGCGGCGCTGGCGGAATCTTTCGGCATGGATTGCGAAGTCCACGGCAACGGAGCGGCAAGCCTGGCGGTGGTGGGCGCGATCCGCAACTGCCGCTGGTACGAGCGCGGCCTGCTGCATCCGTTCCTCGACTACGATGAACCGGCGGCCTATCTCAACAGCATTGTCGACCCGATGGATGACCAGGGATTTGTGCATTTGTCACAACGTCCGGGTCTCGGTGAAGACATTAATTTTGCGTATATCGAAGCCAATACCGTTAGCCACGACTGATTTAAAAAAATAAATACCCGATGGCGCTGCGCTTATCGAGCCTGCGGCCCGGTAGACCGGATAAGCCGAAAATGCCGCCATCCGGCAACATGTACCCTACAGTACAGGCAAACAGAGATATGAAAAAAACCTCCTTACTGGGAGCGTGTATTCTCGCGCTCGCCATGTCGATGGGGAGCGGGGAGGCGGTGGCGAAAACGCCGCCCGACCAGCTGATCATCGGCATGAATATGAATAACCTGCTCACCCTTGACCCGGCGGCGATGACCGGTAACGAAGTGGTGGGGATCGTGGTCAACCTCTACGACTCGCTGGTGGAGCTTGACCCTGAGCAGCTCACCACCGTCAGGCCCGCGCTGGCGAAATCCTGGGATATCAGCCCCGACGGCAAAACCCTGACCTTTCATCTGCGCGATGACGTTAAGTTTCACTCCGGCAACCCGCTGACCGCCGCCGACGTCGTGTGGTCAATGCGGCGCATCCTGCACCTCAACCTGGCCCAGGCCTCAGTATGGAAATCCTATGGCTTCAGTAAGAAAAATATCGACAGCCAGGTCAGCGCGCCGGACCGCTTCACGGTGCAAATCGTATTACCCAAAGATAACGATCCGCAGCTGGTGATTTACTCGCTGGCGGCGCTGGGCAACCTCGGAGTGCTGGACAGTAAAACGGTGCAAAGCCACCAGCAGGATAACGACTGGGGTAACCGCTGGCTAACCACCCATGAAGCCGGTTCCGGGCCGTTTATCCTCGAAACCTGGCAGGCGAAAGATGTGCTGCGCATGAAGCGCAACCCTGACTACTGGCGCGGCGAGGCGAAAATGAGCCGCGTGGTACTGCGTCATTTCCAGGAGTCGCAAACTCTGCGCCTGATGATCGAAAAAGGCGACCTTGATATTGCCAACAATATGGCGGTTTCCGATATCAACGCCCTGCGCAGCGATCCGCAGCTGACCGTCGATGCGGTGCAGCGCGGCACCATGTACTACGTGGCGATGAGCATGAAAGAGGCGCACTTCGCCAATCCGAAAGTGCGCGAGGCGGTGCGCTATCTGATTGATTACCAAGGTATCAATAAAGCGCTGATGCCGGGCTACGGCGTGCTGCACCAGCGGCCTATCAAAGCGGGAATGCCGTCCACGCTACCCGATCCCGGCTACAGGCTGGACGTGGCGCGGGCGAAAAAGCTGCTGGCGGAAGCGGGATATCCCAACGGCTTTGATACCACGCTGCGGGTACTCTCCGATCAGCCATTTCTTAACATCGCTATCGCCGTGCAGTCGACGCTGATGCAGGCGGGGATTAACGCCAAAATCATCACCGGCACTGGTAACCAGATCTACGGCGCAATGCGCGAGCGTAAATTTGACCTGCTGGTAGGTCGCGGCGGCAGCGGGATGGAGCCGCATCCGCACTCCAGCCTGCGCGCGCTGGTCTATAACCCGGATAACAGCGATAAGGCGCGCCTGACCAACTTCCAGGGCTGGCGTACCGGTTTTTACGACCCGCAACTGAATACGATGATTGACCAGGCCCTGCTGGAACGCGATCCGCAAAAACAGGTGGCTGACTACCAGGCCATCCAGACACGCTACGACCAGCTGGTTCCGGCTTTAATTCCGCTTTCACAGATGGTTGATTCGGTCGTCGTGCGCAACGAGGTACGGGAGTATCAGCCGCACCCCTCCGCCACCACTTTTCTGCGTGACGTCTATAAAGTCCGCGAAGGAGAGAAAGGATGAGTACCGCAATCCTTGCGCCCGGCTCACGCGGCCGGCGCTTATCAAAACGGCTACTGCAGGTGGTGATTACACTGTTCGGCCTGCTGCTGCTGACCTTTACCATTGGCCGCGTCATGCCCATCGACCCGGTGCTGGCGATTGTCGGCCCGGATGCTGACCAGAGTACCTATCAGCAGGTTTACCAGCAGCTGGGGTTTGATAAATCGCTGACCACCCAGTTTGGCATCTATTTCGTCAACCTTTTGCACGGCGATCTGGGCAACGCGCTGCTGACCGGGAAACCGGTGGTGGACGATATTATCCGCGTCTTCCCGGCCACCATGGAGCTGGCAACGATGGCGATTATTGTCGGCGCGGGTCTTGGTATTCCGCTGGGCGTGTTGGCGGCGGCGCGGCGCAATAGCGTCTCCGATTATGTGGTACGCATTATCAGCCTGGCGGGCTACTCGACGCCGATCTTTTGGGTCGGGATGATGGGGCTGCTGGTGTTCTATGCCTGGCTTGGCTGGGTAGGCGGCGCCGGGAGGGTAGATCTCGGGCTGGATGGTGTGGTGCCGCGCCGCACCGGGCTGATGACCGTTGATGCGCTGCTGGCCGGCAACGGCCAGGTGTTCTGGAACGCCATTAATCATCTGATTCTTCCCGCCTCGCTGCTGGGTTTTCACTCGCTGGCTTATATCAGCCGTATGACCCGCAGCTTTATGCTGGCCCAGCTGTCGCAGGAGTTCATTATTACCGCCCGGGTGAAAGGGCTGACCGAGCGCCAGGTTATCTGGAACCATGCGTTTCGTAACATCCTCGTGCAACTGCTGACGGTGGTGGCGCTGGCCTACGGCGCGCTGCTGGAAGGCGCGGTGCTGATTGAAACCGTCTTCTCATGGCCGGGGTTTGGCTCCTACCTTACCGGAAGCTTGCTGCTGGGCGATATGAATGCGGTGATGGGCTGCGTGCTGCTGGTGGGGGTGATCTTCGTGATGCTCAACCTGCTCTCCGACATGCTGTATCAATTCTTTGACCCGAGGACAAAATCATGACCGTTTCTCTGGATTCGCCGCTTTCGGGTGGTGCGGGCGAAGGCCGTCAGCGGCTGCAACGCGCGGCGGCGCGGGCCGTCGGGTTTATCGGCAAAATGGCGCGCAATCCGCTCACGGCCATCGGCGGAGGAATTATCTTTCTGCTGCTGGTGGTGGCGATTTTCGCGCCGCTGATTGCGCCTTATAACCCGCTGGTACAGGACCTGAATAGTGCGCTGGTCGCGCCGAATGCGCAGCACTGGTTCGGCACCGATGAGTTTGGCCGGGATATCTTTAGTCGCCTGGTGTACGGCTCCCGCATCACGCTCTATATCGTGCTGCTGGTCTCGGTGACTGTCGGTCCGCTCGGGCTGCTGCTGGGCGTCAGCGCCGGCTATTTCGGCGGTAAAGTCGATATGGTGCTGATGCGCGTCACCGATATTTTCATCTCCTTCCCGAGTCTGGTCCTGGCGCTGGCGTTTGTCGCCGCTTTAGGACCGGGGCTGGAGCACGTGGTTATCGCCATCACGCTGACCGCCTGGCCGCCGATAGCCCGTCTGGCGCGCGCCGAAACGCTCTCTCTGCGCCAGGCCGATTTTATCTCCGCCGTGCGTCTGCAGGGCGCTTCATCGGCCCGCGTCCTCTGGCGCCATATCGTGCCGCTGTGTCTGCCCTCGGTCATTATCCGTATCACCATGAATATGGCCGGGATCATTCTGACCGCGGCCGGCCTAGGCTTTCTCGGCCTCGGCGCGCAGCCGCCAGAGCCGGAGTGGGGAGCGATGATCTCCAGCGGGCGCACTTATATGATGGAGTGCTGGTGGGTCGTAACCATTCCGGGGCTGGCGATTTTGATCAATAGCTTAGCGTTCAACTTCTTAGGAGATGGCCTACGTGACATCCTCGATCCCCGTAGTGAATAATGCACCGCTGCTCGACGTGCGCGATTTGTGCGTCGACTTTGTTAACGGTAGCGCGGTGACCCACGCCGTGCGCGGCGTCTCCTTCCAGCTGGGGCATGAGAAGCTGGCCATTGTCGGCGAATCCGGTTCGGGTAAGTCCACCGTTGGGCGCGCGCTGCTGCAGCTGCATCCGAAAAAGGCCCGCGTCAGCGCCAGCCGGATGCAGTTTGCCGACCTCGATCTGCAGCATCTTAGCGAAGCGCAGATGCGCGGCGTACGCGGCAAACGTATCTCGATGATTATGCAGGATCCGAAATATTCGCTGAATCCGGTGGTCTGCGTGGGTAAGCAAATCGCCGAGGCCTGGCTTACTCATCATCCCGGGCGCAAAGATGAGGCGAAAGCCAGGGCGCTGGAGATGCTGGAGGTGGTGCGTATTCGCCAGCCGGAGCGCGTTTATCAGCTTTATCCGCATGAAATATCCGGCGGACAGGGACAGCGCATCATGATCGCCATGATGCAGATTACCGACCCGGAGCTGATCATTGCCGATGAGCCCACCTCCGCGCTGGACGTGTCGGTGCGCCTGCAGGTGCTGGGCCTGCTGGATGACCTGGTTCAGTCGCGCGGGTTGGGGCTGATTTTTATCAGCCACGATATCAACCTGGTGCGCAGCTTCTGCGACCGGGTGCTGGTGATGTACGCCGGACGGGTAGTGGAGTCCATCGCCGCTAAAGATCTCGATAACGCCCGTCACCCCTACACTCAGGGATTGATTAACTCGCTGCCGGATATGCAGCATCGTCGCCCGATACTGCCGGTGCTGCAGCGTCAGGCCAGCTGGTTAACGGATTAAGGAGCGGATAATGATTGAAGTTCAACATCTCAACCTCGCGTTTGGCGAGGGGGAGAAGCGTAACCAGGTGCTGTATGACGTCAGTTTCCACGTTAAGCCCGGCGAGATCTACGGTCTGGTAGGAGAGTCCGGTTCCGGTAAAACGACGGTGCTCAAGTGCCTGGCGGGGCTGTTTACCCACTGGCAGGGGGAACTGACCATCGATGCTCAGCCCTTAGGGCATGAAATTAGCCGCGAGCGCTGCCGTCAGGTGCAGATGGTATTTCAGGACCCCTACGGATCGCTGCATCCCCGTCACACCATTGGCGATATCCTCGAAGAGCCGCTGCAGATCCATCGTATCAACGACCGCGACCGGCGGATCAATGTGCTGCTGGATAAAGTTGGCCTCAACCGCGCCTTTCGCGAGCGCTATCCGCATCAGCTCTCCGGCGGGCAGCGGCAGCGCGTGGCGATAGCCAGAGCGCTGATTCTTGAGCCTCAGGTGCTGCTGCTGGATGAGCCGACGTCGGCGCTGGATGTGTCGGTGCAGGCTGAGATCCTTAACCTGCTGGCAGAATTGCAGCGGGAGGCTAAGCTCACTTACCTGATGGTCACCCACGATCTTGGGGTTATTGCCCACTTATGCCAGAAAGTGGCGGTGATGCAGTACGGGAAGATCCTCGAAACCCTGACGGTCGATGCGCTGGTCAGCGGCCAGGCGCAGACGGCCTATACGCAGATGCTGGTTAACGCCAGTCGGCAATATACGCGCGAAATGGCGCGCGAGGTGGCGGAATACTAAGCTTTATGGCGCATTGTCTCACGGCAGATGCGCCCATTTTAATAGGTAACTATTTGATGTTATAGGTTTTTTGTGGTTGTGGGTATCGTCTATTAATGTAAGCGCGGTGTTTGGATCGATATCCTGCCCAGGTTTTTCCTGCAGCCGCAGGTGCCGTTTTACCTTAACATTCAGAGTCTCAATCAACGAACCCGGCTGCTGTATACCAGCCGGGCGCCGTCTTTGCTTTGCGAAGCCTGATCAGCGTAGCAGCGGGCAGTCGGGCGGCAGCCGGCAGCGCAGGGCCGCCGGTAACAGCTCCATACGGAAGGTTTTGCCGCTGAGCGGCTCGCCGTCGAGGTTAAAGGTCATCTCATGGGGCGCGGTTATTTCAAACCACGAGGAGACACCGTCAACAATATTCGGCGAGTTTTCCGGATTCGCCAGGGTGCTGAACAGGGCAGGGATCAGCTCTTCGCCGGTGAAAATGCGCAGATGCAGCAGACCATCGTTAATCAACGCCTCCGGACACAGCTGCTGGCCGCCGCCGGCCTGGCGACCGTTGCCGATGCCGATGACCAGCGCATCGCCCTGCCAGTGAAAGTTCTCCCCGCGGATCTCGCAGCGGTCCGGCTTCAGGGTATCCATGCGCATCAGACCGTGGATTAAATAAGAGACACCGCCGAGCGCGGCCTTGAGTTTTTCCGGCGTTTCGGTGGTGATCCGGGTGCCGAACCCGCCGGTCGCCATATTAATAAAGCCGGTTTTATCATTCACCCGGGCGATATCTATCGGCACATCGCGGCCGACGATCGCCAGCTTGAGGGCGCTGGCCAGATCCTGCGGGATACCGACGCTGGTGGCGAAGTCGTTAGCCGTTCCCAGCGGTAAAATCCCTAGCGCCATCTTGCCGCCGCGCTCCACCAGCGCGGTCGCCACTTCATTAATGGTGCCATCGCCACCGCCGGCGATCACCGTTTCAACGTTCAGCTGCAGGGCTTCATCGATAAACCGAGCGGCATCGCCCTTTTCCCAGGTCACGCGGACGTGAATATCAATCCCTTCATCGCGTAACAGGTTAACCGCTTCGCGTAGCTGCGGTTCATTGGCACCTTTGCCGTTAAGGATCAGTAAGCTGGCAGGAAACGTAGACATCATCAAGGGAACCTTTATTGCTCAATGTTGCATAAAGTGTACCGCATGACGAAAGCGAAGACCGGAGGAGAGGCAAAAAAATAAGCCCGCGTAAGGGAGATTACGCAGGCTAAGGAGGTGGTTCCTGGTACAACTAGCATTTATGGGTTATGTTTTTCAGCGAAATGGATGATACCTGTTTCGATCGAAACGGTATGTGATCCGATTCTAATATCCTTACATCGTGAAAAAATAACGCAAATTAACTAGTTACCGTGCGGATTTCTGGTTGTTTGACCAGTAAAGTTGCGCATCAGCAGGGCATACTGCAGGGGCAGGTCGTCCGGCACAGGCAACCAGACGGTATAGCCATCGCCCGGGGCCACCGGCATGGTTTCGCCTTTGCCATTCTCCATATGCTCAAGGGTGAAGTTGACGTTACCCTGCGGGGTCATCAGCTCAAGGCTGTCGCCGACGCTGAACTTATTTTTGACCGCCACGGCCGCCAGCGGGCCGTTACGCTCTCCGGTGAATTCGCCGACAAACTGCTGGCGCTCGGAGACGGAGTAGCCGTACTCGTAGTTCTGATAATCGTCATGGGTATGGCGGCGCAGGAAGCCTTCGGTGTACCCGCGGTGGGCCAGCCCCTCCAGGGTCTCCAGCAGGCTGGTATCGAACGGTTTGCCGGCGGCGGCATCGTCGATCGCCTTGCGGTAAACCTGAGCGGTGCGCGCGCAGTAGTAGAAGGATTTGGTGCGGCCTTCGATCTTCAGCGAGTGAACGCCCATCTGGGTCAGACGCTCAACGTGGGCGATAGCCCGCAGATCTTTCGAGTTCATGATGTAGGTGCCGTGCTCGTCCTCAAAGGCGGTCATGTACTCGCCCGGACGTTTGGCTTCCTCAATCATAAAGACTTTATCGGTCGGCGCGCCGATGCCGAGGGTGGGCTCCACGGTCTGCACCGGGATCGGCTCATATTTGTGGACGATGTTGCCGACGTCGTCCTCTTTGCCTTCCGCCACGTTGTATTCCCAGCGGCAGGCGTTGGTGCAGGTCCCCTGGTTCGGGTCGCGCTTGTTGATATACCCGGAGAGCAGGCAGCGGCCAGAGTAGGCCATACACAGCGCGCCGTGGACGAAAATCTCAATCTCCATCTCCGGCACCTGGCGGCGAATCTCTTCGATTTCATCCAGCGACAGTTCACGCGACAGGATCACGCGGGTGAGCCCCATCTGCTGCCAGAATTTGACCGTCGCCCAGTTGACGGCGTTGGCCTGCACTGAAAGATGGATCGGCATCTCCGGGAAGTGTTCCCGCACCAGCATGATTAAACCCGGATCGGACATGATCAGCGCGTCCGGACCCATCTCCACCACCGGCTTCAGATCGCGAATAAACGTTTTCAGCTTGGCGTTATGCGGGGCGATGTTGACCACCACATAGAATTTTTTACCCAGCGCGTGGGCTTCATTGATGCCAAGCTGCAGATTTTCGTGATTGAATTCGTTGTTACGCACGCGCAGCGAGTAGCGCGGCTGGCCGGCATAAACGGCATCGGCGCCATAGGCGAAAGCGTAACGCATATTCTTCAGCGTTCCCGCCGGGGAGAGGAGTTCTGGTTTAAACATGGTGTTCTCGTTCTGATGACAGGTCAGATTCGCCGCACCTGGTGCGGCGAGTTGGGGAGTGTCCCCACATTAAGGGCGGGCATTGTAGCGCCGCGGCGAAGGGGAGTAAATATCAGATAGGTATCTTTCAGTATGGCTAATTTGTTTGCCATTTTGAACCTGGGCAGTACTCACACTGACAGCGTTAATAACGCCTGGTGGGATAGGCTCTAGGGAGTTCCCCGGGTTGCGGCGTAAACGCCTTACCCGGGCTACGGATTGCAGATGGCGGTGAACGTGTAGCCCGGCGAAGCGCAGCGCGAGCCGGGAAAAGGCTAACTACGCCAGCCGGCAGGCGTCCGCTTCCCAGCGGTAGCCAACGCCATACACCGCGCGGATAAACGACTGCTCGGCGTCCAGCGCCTCCAGCTTGCGCCGCAGGTTCTTGATGTGGCTGTCGATGGTGCGATCGGTGACTACCCGATAATCGTCATACAGATGGTTGAGTAGCTGTTCGCGGGAGAACACTTTGCCCGGCTCCTGGGAGAGGGTTTTCAGCAGCCGGAACTCGGCGGGAGTGAGGTCCAGCAGCTTGTCGCGCCAGGAGGCCTGAAAACGACCTTCGTCGACAATCAGCGGGCTCTGGGCGTCCAGCGCCTGCAGATCGCGCTGCGGTTTGCAGCGGCGGAGGATGGTTTTTACCCGGGCGACCACTTCCCGCGGGCTGTAGGGCTTGCAGATATAGTCGTCGGCGCCTATTTCCAGCCCCAGCAAACGGTCGATCTCTTCGATTTTCGCCGTCACCATCACCACCGGAACATCGGAGAAGCGGCGAATTTCCCGGCACAGCGTCAGACCGTCGGTACCGGGCAGCATCAGATCCAGCAGGATCAGGTGCGGCGGCGTCTGGCGGACGTAGGGCAGGACCTTGTCGCCGTGGTTAATCAAGGCAGGCGCATAGCCGGCGGCCTGCAGATAATCAATCAGCAGTTGGCCGAGCTTCGGTTCATCTTCCACGATAAGGATGCGTGGGGTGTTTTCATCTACAGGCAATTCAGTCATACGTCTCTCGGTAAATCATGTTCCAGAGGTAACTCAACTTTAATGCTAACCCCGCCAAAAGGCGAATGGTCGGCACGCAGGGTGCCGCCGTGGGCCGCTACGATATTGAGGCAAATCGCCAGTCCGAGGCCGGAGCCGCCGCTGGCGCGGTTGCGCGATCCTTCCGCCCGGTAAAAGCGTTCGCACAGGCGGGCCAGCTGCTCATCGCTGACGCCGGGGGCGCTGTCGGCGAAGTCAATCACCAGCATCCGGCCGCTGCGGCGGGCGGTGATGTGCAGGCTGCCGCCGCTGTCGGTATAGCGCAGGCTGTTCTCCAGCAGATTGTTGAAGAGCTGCATCAGGCGGTCGCGGTCGCCGAAGATCATCGCCTGCTCCGGGAGCGACACCTGAATGCTTAGCTGCCGGCTGGCGAAGCGCTCGCGAAAAGCGCCCGCCGCCACTTCCAGCAGGGTGATGATATCCAGTGAGGTTTTCTGGTAGGCCAGCGCCCCCTCGTCGGACATCGACAGCTGATGGAGGTCGTCCACCAGCTTGGTGAGGGTAGCCACCTCGGCCTGCAGAGAAGGAATCGACTCGGGGGTAAAGCGCCGGACCCCGTCCTGAATCGCCTCCAGCTCGCCGCGCAGCACCGCCAGCGGGGTACGCAGCTCATGGGAGATATCGGCCATCAGATCGCGACGCATCTGCTGGTTGCGCTCCAGGGTGCTGGCGAGCTGGTTAAAATCCTGCGCCAGGCGGCCGAGCTCATCGCCGCCGGTCACCGTCACGCGGGTGGAAAAGTCGCCTGCCGCCAGCTTATGGGTGCCTTCCACCAGCCGCTTCACCGGCGCCAGCAGACCGCGGGCCAACGGGAAAGTGGCCAGCGCGGCAAGCAGGGTGGCAAGGGCGACGATCAGCCAGCTGGTGCGCTTTTGCTGCCGGTCGAAGTTAATGTCGGTATTGCGCGTCAGCCGCTCTACCGGCGAGGCGATAACTTTGCCCACCTCCGCGCCGTTGACCACGATGCTGCGCTGGGTGCCGTCCTCCGGGACGCGCTCACGCGGCCCCACCAGCACGCGCCCCGACTGATCTACCACCCAGAACATGGTGCGCCAGCCGTGGGGCGGCATTTCCGGCCTCGGGCGCGGGCCGTCAGGGGGGCCATCCGGCGGCGGCCCGTCCGGGGCGGCGTCCGGCTTCATGGCGTGCCCCGGCGGCGAGCGGTCGTCGTTATCCCGTTCGAAGGTGCGCAGCAGCTGGAAGATAAAGCGGTCATTGTTGCGCAGAAACGCCCAGCTGCCATGCTGGGCATACTGCTCGCTCAGCGCGTCGCTGAGCATGGTTAAGCGCTGCTCATTGCCGCGCTTGATATAGTCGATAAACCCGCGTTCAAAACTAATGCGCACCGCCCAGTGCATGCTGATCAGCAGCACGATGCAGGTGGCGAATATAGCGAGGAACAGCTTGCCGGTAATACCCGGGCGCCAAAATTTCACGATCCACTCCTGTTGCGTCGACGGAGGACGGTATTGCTGCCGACGTCATCCGGTACCCGGGAAAAGATGAGCGCCGGCAGGGCGATGATCGCCGCCATGCTCAGATAGGTGTAGAGAAAGACCTGATGGGTGCTGGCGGCGTCGAGGCTCATATGCTGCTGGCCATACAGCCCCAGCAGCAGCCCGGCGATGGTCACGCCGATACTCATCGACAGCTGCATCACCATCGACAGCAGGCTGTTGCCGCTGCTGGCCAGATCGTCCGGGAGATCTTTCAGCGTCAGGGTATTCATTGAGGAGAAGCGGCTGGCGTTGATCATCCCCTGCAGAAACAGGACCAGCGGCAGCACGTAATACCACCCGGCCAGGGCGCTAAACATAAACAGCAGACTGACCGCCGCCAGGCCCAGGGTGCTGGCGACCAGCACCCGACGGTAGCCGAAGCGGTTAACCACCTGGACCACGATCCGCTTCATGCCCATGCTGCCGAGCACCATCGGGATCATCATCAGCCCGGCGTGAAAGGGGGAGAAGCCGAGGCCGATCTGCAGAAACACCGGTGTCATAAACGGCAGCATGCCGCTGCCGATGCGTCCCGCGAAGCTGCCGCCGAGGCCGAGAGAGAAGGTGCGGTTGCGAAACAGGTTAAGGCTAAACAGCGCCCGGGCGTTGCCGCGGGCGTGCCACAGGTAGAGCAGCAGGGCGCAGAGGCCGACGGCCACCAGCCCCGCCAGCCAGGCAGGGGAAATGCCGAGCCCTTTCTGGCCGTCGAGCGCCAGGGTCAGGGTCGCCATCCCGGCGGCCAGCAGCAGAAAGCCGGAGAGATCGAAGCGCCGGGTCTGCATGGTGTAGTTGGGCATCAGACAGAGGGTGGCGATCGCGCCGACGATCCCCACCGGGATATTGATGAGGAAGATCCAATGCCAGGAGGCGTACTCCACCAGCACGCCGCCCAGCGCCGGGCCGAGCAGCGGGCCGACCTGGCCCGGCAGGGTGACGAAGGTCATCGCCGCCATATACTGATCGCGCGGGACGATCTTCATCACCGTCAGGCGGCCGACCGGCACCATCATCGCGCCGCCGACCCCCTGCAGCACCCGCGCCATCACCAGCTGGTCGAGGGTGCTGGCCTGGGCGCAAAACAGCGATCCGGCGGTAAACAGCACGATGGCGGTGAAGAAGATATTGCGCACCCCGACCCGGTCGGCCAGCCAGCCGCTGGCCGGCAGCATCACCGCCACCGTTAACACATAGGAGACGATAATCATATGCATATGCAGCGGACTCTCCCCGAGGCTTTTGGCCATCGAGGGGAGGGCGGTGTTAACGATGGTGGTGTCCAGCGACTGCATAAAGAAGCCGAACGCCACTATCCATAGCTGCCAGCGCACGCTGGCCGGGAGGTCTGTCATGTTATTCGCTTACCGGTTGAGAGGAGTGACGCGAAAAACGCAGCCGCAGACGGTCAAAGAAAAGATAGACCACCGGCGTGGTGTAGAGCGTTAACAGCTGGCTCATCACCAGACCGCCGACGATGGTGATCCCCAGCGGCTGGCGCAGCTCAGAGCCATCGCCCCCGGAGAGCACCAGCGGCAGGGCGCCGAACAGCGCGGCGAGGGTGGTCATCATAATCGGCCGGAAACGCAGCAGGCAGGCCTGGAAAATCGCCTCTTCCGGCGTCAGGTTGCCGTTGCGCTGCGCCTCCAGGGCAAAATCAACCATCATGATGGCGTTTTTCTTAACGATGCCAATTAATAACATAATCCCAATCAGGGCGATTAGGCTGAACGGGGCATCGAAGATCTCCAGCGCCAGCAGAGCGCCCACCCCGGCGGAGGGCAGCGTCGAGAGGATGGTCAACGGATGCACATAGCTCTCATATAGCACCCCCAGCACGATATAGACCGTGGCGATAGCCGCGAGGATCAGGATCACCTGCGCGTTCATGGTCTGCTGGAACACCTGAGCGGTACCGGCAAAGGAGCCGCGCACGCTCGACGGCACCCCGAGCTGGGTCATCGCGCGGTCAATGGCCTCGCTGGCTTCCGACAGCGAGCGGCCGGTGGGCAGGTTAAAGGAGATAGTGGATGCCGCCGACAGCCCCTGGTGGTTCACCGACAGCGGGGCATTGGCCGGCTGCCATTTGGCGAAGTAGGCCAGCGGGATCGGCTTGCCGTCGCTGTTAATGACGAACATCTTATCCAGGGCGCTGACGTCCTGGGTGTAGGCCGGATCCACCTCCATCACCACCTTATACTGGTTGAGCGGCTGGTAGATGGTAGAGATCTGCCGCTGGCCAAAGGCGTTGTTCAGCAGGTTGTTGGCGTCCTGGACGCTGATGCCGAGGCGCGACATGGTATCCCGGTCATAGACCAGGTCCATTTCGGCGCCATTGTCCTGCTGATCGGAGTTGACGTCCGCCAGCTCCGGCAGCACCGCCAGCGCTTTGCGGATCTTCGGCTCCCACTCGCGCAGCGCCGACAGGTCGTCGGACAGCAGGGTGTACTGATAGCTGGCGTTCGACTGCCGGCCGCCGACGCGGATATCCTGCACCGCCATCAGAAACAGGTTGGCCCCGGGCTCGTTGGCCAGCTTTTTGCGCAGCCGGTCGATCACCTGCTGCGCCGTCTCGTGGCGCTGGTCGCGCGGCTTGAGGGTGATAAACATCATCCCGCTGTTGACCCGCGAGCCGCCGGTAAAGCCGGTGACGTTATCCACCGCCGGATCTTCGCGAATGATCTTCATAAAGTCCTGCAGCTTGCCGCGCATCGCCTGGAAGGAGATGCTCTGGTCGGCCTGAATGCCGCCCATCAGCACCCCGGTGTCCTGTTCCGGGAAGAAGGTTTTCGGGATCGAAATGTAGAGCCAGACGCTGAGGGCGATGGTGCCCAGCACCACCAGGCCGGTCAGCCGGCTATGCTTCAGCACCCATTTTAACGATTTACCATAGCCGCCCTGCACGGCCACCAGCAGGCGGCCAAAGCCGCGGTTGCGCGTCGGCTGGTGGGGCTTGCCGCTTTTCAGCAGCCAGCCGCACATCATCGGCGTCAGGGTGAGGGAGACCGCCAGAGAGATGCCGATCGCCACCGACAGGGTGACGGCGAACTCGCGCAGCAGGCGGCCGGGCAGGCCGCCCATCAGCAGCAGCGGCAGGAACACTGCCACCAGCGACAGACTCATCGACAGCACGGTAAAGCCGACCTCACGGCTCCCCTGCAGCGCCGCCTGCAGAGGTTTCATCCCCGCCTCAAGATGGCGGGAGATATTCTCCAGCACCACGATAGCGTCATCCACCACGAAGCCGGTGGCGATGGTCAGGGCCATCAGCGACAGGTTATTGAGGCTGAAGCCGCACAAATACATCGCGGCGAAGGTGCCGATTAAGGAAACCGGGACGGCGACGGCCGGGATCAGCGTGGCGCGTCCCGAGCGCAGGAACAGGAACACCACGAGGATCACCAGCGCCACCGAAATCACCAGCGTCTGCTCCACCTCCTCCAGCGAGGCGCGGATGGTCGGCGAGCGGTCCTGGGCGATCTGCAGGTCGATAGCCGCCGGAATGGTCTGCTGCAGCTCCGGCAGGCGGGCGCGGATGCTGTCCACCGTCTGGATAATATTGGCTTCCGGCAGTTTGCGGATCATCAGCAGGATCGCCGGTTTGGCGTTGGTCATCCCGGCGTTGCGTACGTCCTGCACCGAATCCGAGACGGTGGCGACATCTCCCAGCCGCACCGCGGCGCCATTCTGGTAGTGGACGATCAGCGGCTGATAGTCGGCGGCGGTCTTCAGCTCATCGTTGGTCTGCACCTGCCAGCGGTGCGCGCTGTCCTCCAGCGCCCCCTGCGGTTTGCGCACGTTGGCGTCGCTGATGGCGGTGCGCACCGCGTCCAGCGACACGCCCTGGTTGAACAGCGCCTGCGGGTTGAGGTCGACGCGCACCGCCGGCAGGGAGCTGCCGCCGACGTCGACATCGCCCACGCCGTCGATCTGCGCGATGGTCTGCGCCAGCTGGGTGGAGGCGAAATCATACAGCTCACCCTGGGAGTAGGTGTCCGAGGTCAGCGTCAGGATCATGATCGGCGCATCCGACGGATTGGCTTTGCGATAGGTCGGCCGGCTGGGCATCCCGCTCGGCAGCAGGCTTTGCGCGGCGTTGATCGCCGCCTGAACGTCGCGCGCCGCGCCGTTGATATCGCGGTCGAAGTTAAACTCAAGAATGATGCGCGTACTGCCGAGCGAGCTGGAGGAGGTCATCTCATTGACCCCGGCAATCCGTCCCAGGGAGCGCTCCAGCGGGGTGGCCACCGACGAGGCCATGGTCTCCGGCGAGGCTCCCGGCAGCGAGGCGCTAACCATGATCACCGGGAAGTCCACCTGCGGCAGCGGGGCTACCGGCAGCAGCCGGAAGCCGAGAATGCCGCACAGGGTGATGGCCAGCGAGATGAGGATCGTCGCCACCGGGCGGTAAATGAAGAGGGCGAAAAACTTCACTTACGCCTCCTCTTCCTGACGCGGGAAGCGGCGCTTCAGGTGCAGCGACAGGCGGTCGAACAGCAGATAGATCACCGGGGTGGTGAACAGGGTCAGCACCTGGCTGAGCATCAGACCGCCGACCATGCCGATCCCCAGCGGACGCCGCAGCTCGGCGCCGACGCCGGTGCTCAGCATCAGCGGCAGGGCGCCGAGCAGGGCGGCGAGGGTAGTCATCAGGATCGGCCGAAAACGCAGCAGACAGGCCTGGTAGATCGCCTCCCGCGGCGGCATGCTCTGCTCGCGCTCAGCGGCCAGCGCGAAGTCGATCATCATGATGGCGTTCTTCTTCACGATGCCGATCAGCAGAATGATGCCGATGATGGCGATCACGTCCAGCTCGCTGCCCGCCAGCCACAGCGCCAGCAGCGCCCCGACCCCGGCGGTGGGCAGGGTGGAGAGAATCGTGATCGGGTGGATAAAGCTCTCGTACAGCACCCCCAGCACGATATACATCGCCACCACCGCGGCGACCACCAGCCAGACGGTGCTGCCGAGCGCCGACTGGAAGGCCAGCGAGCTGCCCTGGAACTGGGTGCGAATATCGGTCGGGAAATCCAGCGACTGTTCGGCGGCGAGGATCGCCTCCACCGCTTCGCCCAGCGAGTAGTTGTCCGGGACGTTAAACGAGATGGTGGTCACCGGGAACTGATCGAGGTGGTTCACCGACAGCGGGGTAAAGCGCTGCTCCACCGTGGCGATGGCGGTCAACGGCACGATGCCGCCGTCGCTGCTGGTGAGGCGGATATTCTCCAGCGCCGCGAGGCCCGGCGTCGCCTCGGTATCCTGCTCGAGCACCACGCGATACTGATTCGCCTGAGTGTAAATAGTGGAGATCAGCCGCTGGCCGAAGGCGTTGTACAGCGCGTTATCGACATCGGCCATTGAGATGCCGAGGCGGCTGGCGCTGTCGCGATCCACCTTGATATAGGCGGCCAGGCCTTTGTCCTGCCAGTCGCTGCTGACGTCGGCCAGCTGCGGCTGGGCCTGCAGGCGGCTGAGCAGCGGCGGCACCCAGGTGCTCAGCGCCTCGAGGGAGTTTGCCTGCAGGGTGAACTGATACTGGGTGCGGCTCACCGTGGTGTCGATGGTCAGGTCCTGGGTCGGCTGCAGGTAGAGCGCCACGCCGGGGACGCCGTCCACCGCCTGCTGCAGGCGGCTTATCACCGTCTGGACGCGGTCGTCGCGTTCATCCAGCGGCTTGAGGTTGATCTGCAGACGGGCGCTGTTCAGCGCCGGGTTGGTGCCGTCGACGCCGACGAAGGAGGTCAGACTCTCCACCGCCGGATCCTTAAGGATAATGCTGGCCACCTGCCGCTGGCGCTCGGCCATGCTGGCGAAGGAGACCGACTGCGGCGCCTGGAGGGTACCCTGGATAATGCCGTTATCCTGGATCGGGAAAAAGCCTTTCGGGATAAAGACCCACAGGATAATCGACAGCGCCAGGGTGCTCAGGGCGACGCCGAGCGTCAGCCACGGATGGTTCAGCACCCGGCTCAGCCAGCGGCCATAGACGGCGATCACCCGTTCGAAGAAACGCTCGCTGGCCCGCGAGAATCGGTTCTGCTTACGCAGCGATTCGTGGCTTAACATGCGGGCGCACATCATCGGCGTCAGGGTCAGGGAGACCACCGCCGAGATAAGAATAGCGACGGCAAGGGTGACGGCGAATTCGCGGAACAGGCGGCCGACGATATCGCCCATAAACAGCAGCGGGATCAGCACCGCGATCAGCGAGAAGGTGAGGGAGATGATGGTGAAGCCGATCTCCCCCGCGCCCTTCAGCGCGGCGGCCAGCGGCTTCTCGCCTTTTTCGATATAGCGCGAGATGTTCTCGATCACCACGATGGCGTCATCCACCACGAAGCCGGTGGCGATGGTCAGGGCCATCAGCGTCAGGTTATTGATCGAAAAGTCGAGGAACACCATCACCGCGAAAGTGCCCACCAGCGACAGCGGCACCGCGACGCCGGGAATAATGGTCGCCGGCACGTTGCGCAGAAACAGGTAGATGATCATCACCACCAGGGCGATGGCCAGCATCAGCTCAAACTGGGTGTCGCGCACCGAGGCGCGGATGTTGGTGGTCCGGTCGGAGAGGACCTGCACCTTCACCGATTTCGGCAGGCTCTCGGTGAGCTGCGGCAGCATCTGGCGAATGCTGTCGGCGGTGTCGATGATGTTGGCCCCCGGCTGGCGCTGGACGTTCATCACGATGGCCCGCTGCTGGTTGGCCCACGCCCCGAGCCAGCTGTTTTCGGCCCCTTGTTCGACGCTGGCGACATCGCCGAGCCGGATCGGCGCCCCGTTCTGATAAGCGATAATCAGCCGGCGATAATCCTCAGCGGACTGCATCTGATCGTTAGCGGAAAGCGTCACCGCGCGGGCCGGACCGTCGAGGCTGCCTTTCGCGGAGTTAACGTTGGCGCTGGTGATAGCGGTGCGCACGGTTTCGCTGGTCAGGCCGAGGGCGGCGATGGCCTGGGCGTTAAGCTTCACCCGCACCGCCGGGCGCTGGCCGCCGGCGAGGGTCACCAGACCGACGCCGGAAACCTGGGAGATCTTCTGCGCCACCCGGGTCTCCACCATGTCCTCAACCTGGGTCATCGGGATGGCGGAGGAGGTGACGGCGAGAGTCATGATCGGCGGATCCGCCGGGTTCACCTTGCTGTAGACCGGCGGGTTGGGCAGATCGCTCGGCAGCAGGTTGGTGGCGGCGTTAATGGCCGCCTGCACTTCCTGCTCGGCGACGTCCAGCGGCAGGGTCAGCTGGAACTGCAGCGTGACTACCGAGGCGCCGCCGGAGCTTTGCGACGACATCTGCTTAAGGCCGGACATCTGGCCGAACTGGCGCTCCAGCGGGGCGGTGATGGCGGAGGTCACCACGTCCGGGCTGGCGCCCGGATAGAGGGTGACTACCTGAATGGTCGGGTAATCGACCTCCGGCAGGGCGGAGACCGGCAGAAAGCGATAGCCGATGATCCCGGCCAGCAGGATAGCCACCATCAGCAGAGTGGTGGCCACCGGACGCATAATAAACAGCCGGGACGGGCCGCCGGTGCGGCCTGGAGGTAACACCTGCATCAGGAACGCGCTCCGTGTTTACCGCTCTGGCGCGGGGCGGGCTGCGCCTGCTCGCCGCTGCTGGCGGTGACAACTTCCACCTTCGCCCCCTCGGTCAGGCGGTCAATCCCGTCGGTGACCACGCGATCTCCGGCGGAAAGCCCGGCGCTGATGACTACTTTCTGGCTGTCCTGGATGCCGGGCGTCACGCTGTGTTTGCTGACCTTATTCTCATCGTTCAGCACCCATACGAAATGCCCTTCGTTGCCCATCTGCAGCGCGGCGGCAGGGATCACCACCGCGTTCTGCTGGGTGTCCACCAGCAGGCGGGCGTTAACGAACTGATTGGGGAACAGCGCGTCGTCCAGATTGCTAAAGCGCGCCTTCAGCTTGATGGTCCCGGTGGTCGCATCGATCTGGTTATCGAGGCTCAGCAGCTCGCCGACGCTGATTTTCTGCTTATTGGTGCGATCCCAGGCTTCGACGCTGAGCGTTTTGCCCGCTTTCTGCGCCTGCACCACCGTGGCGATGCTGCTTTCCGGCAGGGTAAAGACCACGTCGATCGGGTGCGTCTGGGTAAGGACCACGATCCCGGTGGTATCCCCGCTGGAGATCTGGTTGCCGATATCGACCTGCTTTAAGCCGACGCGGCCGTCAATTGGCGCGGTAATGCGGGTCCAGTCGAGCTGCAGCTGGGCGCTGGCGACGGCCGCTTCATCAGCTTTCACCGTGCCGGCGGATTCCACCACCAGCGACTGCTGAGTGTCGAGCTCCTGGCGGGAGACGAGGTTGGTCTTCACCAGCTGCTGGTAACGAGCGAGATCGCGGCGGGCGTTGGCGAGGGTGGCCTGATCTTTCGCCAGCTGACCCTGCGCCTGGGCGAGAGCGACTTTAAACTGGCTGGGGTCGATCTGGGCCAGCAGGTCGCCGGCTTTGACCTGCTGTCCCTCCTGGAAGTGAAGGCTCAGCAGCTGGCCGTCGACCCGGCTGCGGACGGTGACGGTGTTGGCCGCCGTCACCGTACCCAGTCCGGTGAGATAGCGCGGGACCGCTTCTTCGGTGGCGGTGGCCGCCTGCACCGGCGCCAGCGCGGCGCCAAAGCGGCCATGGCGTGCGCCGCCCGGCCCCTGCGGGCCCTGCCCGGCGGCGGGAGCCCCGCTGCCGCTCGTCCCGCGATCGTGCCAGAACCAGTAGGCGGCCCCGGCGATAATCACTACCGCCAGCGCGGCGCCCCAACGACGTATGTTACTGCCTTTCATTAGTTTACGGTCTCATCCTGAAGCGTTTCGCTGAATGATACTAGTTTAGTGAGGGAAGGGGCCGTAAAAATGGAGGAATTATGAAAAGAAGGTTGAGAAATGTCTGGATAACCGCCGCGACGCCGGGCGCTCCCGCGGCCGATATCCGGGGTGATATCAACTTTTAGTTTAAAAAAGCAAAAAATAGTTGTATCCGCGGGGGCTTTAATTAGATTTATGCGGTGAATAAATCAGTGCATTCCCATAATAATAAAATATGCACTTAAAAATCAACGTGTTAAATAATCAGGGGTCATTGCTGTGGCAAACGCAAACAAACTCACGCTCTTCATCGTCATTTTTATGCTGATGGGGATCCTCTCCGGCGCGGCTATCCATGCCTACGCGACGCCAACCACCGTCTCCGCCTGGGCGGACAATATTACGCTGCTCACCGATCTGTTTCTGCGGTTGATCAAAATGGTCATCGCGCCGTTGGTGTTCAGCACCCTGACGGTCGGCATTATGCGCCTCGGCGAGACGGCGACCATCGGCCGGGTAGGCGGCAAGGCGATGGTCTGGTTCATCACCTCCTCGGTATTATCCATTCTCGTCGGGCTGGTGATCGTCACCTTCCAGCACCCGGGCGCCGGGTTAAACCTGGCGGTGCCGAAAGAGGCGGTGGATACCGGCCTGGCGGTCAGCGGCATGAGCCTGAAAGGGTTCCTGTCGCACACTATCCCCACCAGCATCACCGAGGCGATGGCCAACAACGAGATCCTGCAGATCGTGGTGTTCTCGATGTTCTTCGGCATCGCCGGCGCGTCGCTGGGGGAGAAGTTTAATGCTCCGCTGGTGGCGGCCCTTAACGTGGTGTCGCACATTATGCTGAAGGTGACGGGCTATGTGATGTACGTTGCGCCGCTGGCCATCTTCGCCGCCATCTCGTCGGTGATTGCCTCCCAGGGGCTGGGGATCCTGCTCAACTATGCTTCGTTCATCGGCGGCTACTACCTGGCGGTGCTGTTGACCAGCGCGGTGCTGATTGCCGTCGGCTATATGGTGCTGAAAAAAGAGGTTTTCCGCCTGCTGAACATGCTGAAAGATCCGGTGCTGGTGGCCTTTACCACCAGCAGCTCGGAAGCGGCCTATCCGAAGACCCTCGAGCGACTGGTGAAGTTTGGCTGCTCGCGCAATATCGTCTCGTTCGTCCTGCCGATTGGCTACTCGTTCAACCTCGTTGGCTCGATGGTCTACTGCTCCTTCGCCGCGATGTTTATCGCCCAGGCCTATAACGTGCCGCTGAGCTTTAGCGAGATTACGGTCATGATGCTGACCCTGATGCTGGCCTCGAAAGGTATCGCCGGGGTGCCGCGTTCTGCGCTGGTGGTGCTGGCGGCGACGATCCCCAGCTTCAATATACCGGTCGCCGGGATCCTGCTGCTGATGGGTATCGACCATTTCCTCGACATGGGGCGCTCTGCCATCAACGTGCTGGGTAATGGCATCGCCACCGCGATGCTGTCGAAAAATGAAGGGTTGCTGACCGACGAGGAAGCGCAGCCGGACTGGGAAGTGGAGAAAGCGGAAGCCTGATCCTGCCGCGCCCTTTCACTGAGGGCGCTATTCCACACGGAAAAAAAGACCCCTGACAGGCACGTCAGGGGCAATGTGACGAAGTATCAGTTTTCCTCGTGTAGCGTGTTTTTTATTATATAAAGACGGGCGGTAACGTCTTTATACCGAGGAAGCGCAGAGTTTAACGTTATGTCCGCCAGCGCTGGATATTTTTTAGCATCCTGCGACTATTTTCGGATTTACGACAATATAGCCAGGTCAATATCTTATTTTTTTTGTGCTGCTGTTTGCCTACCAGCGCTCACGTAAAAGATTCATAAACTGGAAAAATTCATGATTATTATTCAGGCTGTATTTTTCCATGATCTTATTCTTATGATAGGCGGCGGTGCGGGGACTCACACGCTGCAGCGCGGCGATTTTACTCATATCCAGCCCTTCGAGAATACCGTGCGCTACGGCGGTCTGCGATCGCGATAACACGCGATGCGGACAGCTGGCGCAGCTGAGTTCCCGGCCTGCGGCGTCGGTAGCCGTGGGGGTCATACAATGCTGGAGCTCGCTTTTAATGATCGTCAGCAATTGCGGAATACTGGCCGTTTTTAGCGAAACAAAAATGACCCCTTTCAGGCAATTAATCATGAACTCATCTTCCGGCAGCTGGTCATAGCTATGGAGAATAATCAGCGAGCTTCCTCTTTTTCTGTTCTTAATCAGGGTATTACATAGGTATATTTCCCCGGGGATCACTTCGCAGATAATGATATCTTCAGCTGACAGATCGGTGTTACGCCAGGAAAAACGCGCCCGCAGATCGCCCCGGGTGAGGTCATTAACCATGGCCACCAGCGATTCACGGACAAAGGCGTTGCGGGTGTTGATGGTGACATTAATGTTTCTCATGGCGTTATTTCCTTACGCAAAACATAACGCCATGCTGTGACAAATCCTCCGGGCGTATGCGGTGTGTTGAAGATATAAAAGTACCTACAATAATTTTTTATTATTTTAAAGTGAATTATTTACGACGCATCGAACGCTTATCGTTAAAAGTCAATTTCTGCCGCCTCCTGTCTTTCAGATAGGAAATAAAACTGTATACAGAGATGCTGAAGAAAAAAATGCATAGCAATAAAACTAACCACGTTTGCATGGCCATCGTTTTTACCCTAATTGTGTTGCATGGTGTCAGAATTTGCCGCGAACGGCTAATACGTTTTGTTATATGCTTTTCTGTCCCGTGAAAATCTTACGCCATCATCCTGATGTGCTAGTATTATAAGAAAGTTCTTAAGGTCATCGTCAGTCTCATTCCTCTCATTTCTCTCAGAAAATGAGAAAAATTAACACTTACGAGTTTTTTATATCCCGCGCGGCCGCCGACGCGCCCCGTCGTTCAGGAAATAAAGGCCAGTCCCTTACCAAAGATTGCGCGAACGGGCAGGTGGATCCCCTGCTGGCGTGCCTTGTGACGCAGGCGGCTAACCACCACGTCGATCCGGTGCAGATCAGGCTCGCTTTCATGGGAAAACAGGCAGGCATGGAGATCAAGTTTGCTGCACACTTCGTTGCGATTGCGCATCAGGAGCTCCACCAGGCGATATTCCTGCTGGGTTAATTCCAGCGTCCGGGCGTCGGGTGAAATCAGTTTATCCTCGTGCAGACGCCAGCTGCCGGGGGAGACGGCCGGCGGCGTGCCGATCGCCTCCGCAGGCGGAGCCGCCGGACGGTCCTGGCGCAGGCGCGCGCCGAGGGCGGTGAGGGTCTCGGCAAGATGGGCGAAGTTTACCGGTTTGATCAGATAGGCATCGGCCCCAAGGCTCAGCGCCTGCAGTTTATCCTGCTGCTGGCCGCGGGCGCTGACCACCACCAGACCGTAGTGCCCCAGCTCATGCAGATAGTTCAGTACGCTGAAGCCATCCTCGCCGGGCAGGCCGATATCAACCAGCACGATATCCACCGGATGGCTGTGCAGTTGCCGCCAGAAGGCTTCGGCGCTGCGCGTCCCCCACACCTCGAAGCCGCGATAGCCCAGCCAGGCCAGCAGTTCATCCAGCAGATCGGCGTTATCTTCAATTATCGCCAGCCGTAAAGCCATACGTCGTTCTCCTCTTAAGCAACCGTGGGGAGGGTGAGAATAAAGGTGCAGCCGTCCGGGCCATGCTCGGCCAGCCACAGTTTGCCATCATGAGCCTGCACTATCTGACGCGCAACATACAGTCCGAGACCGGTGCCGCCTGGCACCGGCGATGTGTGCTCGCCGCGGCGGTAGCGCTCAAAGATCAGTTCCGCCTGTCCGGCGGGGAGTCCCGGGCCGTGGTCGCGAATGCGCAGCTCCGTTTGCCCGGCATCGGAATGAATATCGATGGCGATTTCACCGGGGGGCGAATACTTGACGGCGTTATCCAGCAGATTAGCGATGGCGATGCACAGCAGGCCGGCATCGGCCTGCAGCTGCGGGCTTTCCACCGCGCCGTGCTGGCGGATGTTCAGGTAGTGATCATGGGAGATGGCCACCACCGAGGCGGCCATGTTGATCACCGTCAGCAGGGCGGTCTGCTGGCGCTCGACGTGCAGATCGTGGGAGGCGAGCCGGGCGTCGGCAAGGCAGTTATCGGTGAGCTGCACCAGGCGGGTGGCGGCGCGGCCGATGCGATCGAAGCGCGCCTCCTGGCTGGTCGAGGCCGCCGAGAGGCGAAGATTCTCCAGCGCCGCCTGGATCACCGCCAGCGGGGTGCGAAATTCGTGCGCCACCATGCCCATAAACTGCCGCTGGTGGAAGCTGGCTTCACGCTCAATCTGCAGTTCGCGCGCCAGGCGCTGCTTCTGCTCCAGCTGGCGGTTTTCAGCACGCACCCGCAGGATGGCAATGATCAGCACCGTAATGATATGGACGATCAGCGCGTACTGCCAGAGGGAATAGATCGCCATATGGAACGGGATAATCCCGTGGATCGACAACTGCACCAGCACCGCGGCAGCGACATAGAACGGCGGCAGCAGACCCAGCAGCAGGGTGGTACGGTCGATGGCTTTTTTGCGCCACAGCCACCAGGAGGTGAACAGCAGCACCGGGGTGATAATGATGAATACTACCCCTTCAATCTGCATCGCGAAGCCGTAAAACCCGAGCGGAATACTGACCTGCAGCACCAGGTTGAGTATCACGGCGGCGATCAGCAGCTGATGAAGTCGCGGCATATTCTTCTTCAGATCAAAAATCTCGCTGTGCAGCCAGAGGGCGGTGGCATAGCTGAACAGCGAGAGGCTACTGATCATAAAATCCTGGAAGGGCAGCGCGGCGTGGCCGAAGAACCACTCCGGGAAGCCGTGCAGGGCGGCCACCAGCGGATAATTGAGCGAGAAAAAACAGATCCCCCATAGCAGACGCCGGCGCAGGGCCAGCGCCAGCCAAAGCGCTACACCGCTGGCGACAGCGGCCAGGCCGAAGTAGAAGCTCCAGAAAGCGGTGTCAGCGGTGGCCCGCTGCACAAACGCCTGCGCAGAGGAGAGCGAGGCCAGCAGGATCAGGGTGCTGGTGCTCTGCAGGCGAAAGACCAGCTCATAGCCGGCGGCGGTTGGCGGCGGGGGCAGTATCAGCACCCTTTCCCGATAATGCAGATCGCTTCCGCGGGCGCCGTCGCGATCGCCAAAGATGCGCTGCGTCCACGGGCCATCGCTGCCCAGTGGCCGGTAGTAAATGGTCAGATGGTCGACGAAAGTGGGGCCCAGCTGCAGCCATCGCGGCTCCCCGGCAAACCACGTGCCCGGCAGCTCGCTGCGCAGCCACCAGGTTTTTCGCGAATAACCAAAGGAGGGGATCTGCCGGGTGGTGGCGAGCTGGTCTGCGGGCAGGGCGGCAAAGCGATCGAGGGTCATCTGGCCGCTGTCGTCGGCGTACCACTGGACCGGAATATCAATCCCCACCTGGCGCGTCGCCGCCTGCGCCTGCGGGGCGACCAGCAGCAAGAGTAATCCACAGCTGAGCAGCCAGCTTGCCAGGAGCCGCGGCCGGCAACGCCGGACCGCCGCGAAGATCGCAGACACCCTTTTCAATCACGCCCCCTTGCGGCATGCAAAGATTACTGACCGCAGACGTCTGGCTACGGTATGGATAATACGCCCCCGGAAGCGGGGAGAGTGGACAGGCCTGTCCGGACGAACAGGCCATTTTGCGTGGGAGACCAGGAATATTCCAGTGTAATCTGCAGCGCCAGGATCAGGACAGACCTGCTGCGCGGCAGCGCCGGGCGTGGGCTAGCGGAAAACCACCTGCGCCCAGCGGGCCAGCCCGGCGGTCACCGAGCCAAAATCATCGCCGCCGGCCAGCGGAATACCCGGCAGCTGAGCGGCCAGCGCCTTTTTGATCAGCGGCGAACGGGCGCTGCCGCCGGTAAGATAGATCACATCCGGGGTGGTCTGGCTGCTGTCGAGCGCGAGCCGCACCTGTTCCATAATGCGGGTCAGGGGCTGATCCAGCGCGGCTTCCAGACCCTGCTGGGCGATGGCGGTGGCCAGATCGTCCTGAATAAACGGCAGCGCGGTTTCGACGCTGGCGGCGCTGGAGAGGGCGATTTTGCTCTCTTCGGCGCTGCGCACCAGACGATAGCTAAGACGCTGGCGCCAGACCTTCAGCAGTAGAGCCACCTTGTCGGCATCCCGGGCGCTGCGCAGCAGATCGTTCAGCAGGCGGCCGTTGGCAGTGCTGTAGAAATCGCTCTGCGCCGGCACGTCGTTGATCGCCACCGCATTCCACCACGGGAGGATCGGCAGCGCGGTGCCTTTTTCCGTTTCGCCGCCCATGCCGAGGAGGGGCATCAGGCATTTGAAGGCCAGGGCAATGTCGAGATCGTTACCGCCGATGCGGCAGCCGCTGTGGCCGAGCAGGCTCTGCTGTCGGTCGGCGCGCTCCCGCCACTGCGGGCCCATCAGCAGCAGGGAGCAGTCGGTGGTTCCGCCGCCGATATCGACGACCAGCACCCGCTTTTCTTCATTGAGGGTCGCTTCGAAATCGAGCCCGGCGGCCACCGGTTCAAACTGAAAGACCACATCGCGGAAACCGGCGCGGTGGGCGGCCCGCTCAAGGATACCCTGCGCCTGGGCGTTCGCCTCATCGCCGCCGAGGCCCTGGAAGTTAATCGGCCGGCCAATCACCGCCTGGTCGATCTGCTCGGGCAGCTGGCTTTCGGCCTGCAACTTAATATGCAGCATCATGGCGCAGACCAGGTCTTCAAACAGGGCCACCTGCTGCGGCTTCAGCCCGCTGGCGCCGAGGAAGGATTTGGGCGATTTAACGAAGTAGACCTCTTGCGGATCTTCAACATACTGCTGCAGGGAGGCGAGACCGAACTGCACGCTGTTGCGCAGCACCTCGATGTCTTCGTCGCGGTTGGCTGCAATGGCCCGACGCAGCAGCGCCTGGTTTTCGTCGCTGTGGGTGGGGACATCATGATGGCGATAGAGCCACTCGCTGACCGCTTCGCGCGTCGGCGCGCAGAGCATGGAGGGCAACAGGGCGCTGCCGTTTTCCAGCGTTAACAGCTGGGGGGTGTTTTCCCGCATCACGGCCACCGAACAGTTGGCGGTGCCGTAGTCAAAACCAATAAACATCGTCTGCAAAATCCCCATGCCGGTGAAGAAGGGGGGCGACTTTAGCGGATCGTCGCCATGCCGACAACCGGAATTTAAAAGCAAGGCGCTGATGGTCAAGGGCGACTATCATTGAAACGCTATATAAAGGAGAGCTTATGGTGCTGTTACCCTGGACCCCGCCCTATGACTGGGCGTGGATGGTTGGTTTTCTGCAGGCGCGCGCGGTTGCCGGCGTCGAGCGTTTTCACGATGGGGGCTACAGCCGCAGCTTTGGCGTGGAAGGCCACCGCGGGCTGATTCATCTGACGCCGGACGAAGAGGCGCAGGGCCTGCGGGTGACCCTTTCCCCGGGACTGCAGCCGGTAGCGGAGATCTGCTATGCGCGAATTGGCCAGCTGTTTGATTTAGCCTGCGACCCGCGGCAGGTCGCTCGCACGCTGGGCGACCTGGCGCAGGCGCGGCCGGGGCTGCGCCTGCCGGGGGCGCTGGATGCCTTCGAGCAGGCGGTGCGCGCGGTGCTGGGCCAGCTGGTGAGCGTGGCGATGGCCGCCCGGCTCACCGCCAAAGTGGCGGCTGGCTGGGGCGAACCGCTTGCAGAGGCGCCTGGATATGTCTTGTTCCCGACGCCAGAGGCGCTGTCCCGTGCCGATCCGCAGGCGCTGAAGGCGCTGGGGATGCCGCTGCGACGCGCGGAGGCGCTGATCCACCTCGCCCGGGCGGCGCTCAGCGGCGAGCTGCCCCTGACGGCGCCGGCGGATATTGACGCCGGGCTGCGTCAACTGCAGACTCTGCCCGGGATTGGCCGCTGGACGGCAAACTACTTTGCCCTGCGCGGCTGGCAGGCGAAAGATATCTTTTTGCCGGATGATTACCTGATTAAACAGCGCTTTCCGGGAATGACCCCGGCCGCCATCGCCCGCTATGCCCGCCGCTGGCAGCCGATGCGATCCTACGCGCTGTTGCATATCTGGTATACCGATGACTGGGCGCCGGCGGCGGAATAGCCGCCCGGGGCGCATACCACTGGTATCGGGACGCTGAAATCCCTATAATTGCCGCGTTTGGCGGTCCGCCGCCACCCTCCATCTCTATCCAGGTTAATCAGGTCGCAAAAATTTATGACTGATATGTCCCATCAGTGCGTCATTGTAGGCATCGCCGGCGCATCGGCTTCTGGCAAAAGTCTTATCGCCAGTACTCTCTATCGCGAATTGCGTGAACAAGTTGGCGACGAACATATTGGCGTCATTCCGGAAGACAGCTATTACAAAGATCAAAGCCATCTGTCGATGGAAGAGCGCGTCAAAACCAACTATGACCACCCGAGCTCAATGGACCACAGTCTGTTGTTCCAGCATTTGCAGATGCTGAAAAGCGGCCAGCCGATTGAACTGCCGGTCTATAGCTACGTCGAGCATACCCGCACGCCGAACACCATTCACGTCGAGCCGAAGAAGGTGATTATCCTTGAAGGGATCCTGCTGCTGACCGATGCGCGCCTGCGTAACGAGCTCAACTTCTCTATTTTCGTCGACACCCCTCTCGATATTTGCCTGATGCGCCGTATTAAGCGCGACGTTAACGAGCGCGGCCGCTCCATGGACTCGGTGATGGCCCAGTATCAGAAAACCGTGCGCCCGATGTTCCTGCAGTTTATTGAACCGTCGAAGCAGTATGCCGACATCATCGTGCCGCGCGGCGGCAAAAACCGCATCGCTATTGATATTCTGAAGGCCAAAATCAGTCAGTTCTTTGAATAACCTGGCCGAATTGTGTAACGTGCAAAGAGTAGCCCTGTTGCCCTCTCCGCCGCGAAGCGTGCGGGAAGCAGCCTTATAAGGAGAAAGCCCATGCGTCTGTGTGACCGAGATATCGAAGCCTGGTTGGATGAAGGGCGACTCGCCATCAATCCGCGTCCGCCCGTTGAGCGTATTAATGGCGCGACGGTTGATGTACGGCTGGGTAATAAATTTCGCACCTTCCGTGGCCACACGGCGCCGTTTATCGATTTAAGCGGCCCGAAGGCCGAGGTCAGCGCCGCGCTGGACCGCGTGATGAGCGAAGAGATCGTCCTGCCGGAAGGGGAGGCCTTTTTCCTGCATCCGGGCGAACTGGCGCTGGCGGTGACCTACGAGTCTGTCACCCTGCCTGCCGACCTGGTAGGCTGGCTGGACGGACGCTCCTCGCTGGCGCGCCTGGGGCTGATGGTGCACGTTACCGCGCACCGTATCGATCCAGGCTGGTCCGGCTGCATCGTGCTTGAGTTCTACAACTCCGGCAAGCTGCCGCTGGCGCTGCGCCCGGGGATGCCCATCGGCGCGCTGAGCTTTGAACCGTTATCGGGCCCGGCGGCCCGGCCGTATAATCGCCGTGAAGACGCCAAATATCGCGACCAGCAGGGCGCGGTGGCGAGCCGAATCGACAAGGATTGATAACGTCAACGGGGTGTTGCTGAGGGTGCCATGAGACGAATACTGACAACGCTGATGATCCTGCTGGCGGTCATTGTCGCCGGGCTTACCTCGTTGGTATTGCTGGTCAATCCCAACGATTTTCGCGCCTATATGGTGCATGAGGTGGCAGAGCGCAGCGGTTATCAGCTTGACCTTGATGGCCCGCTGCGCTGGCACGTCTGGCCGCAGCTCAGCATTCTCAGCGGACGGATGACGCTGACCGCCCGAGGCGCCGAAGAGCCGGTGATCCGCGCCGACAATATGCGCCTCGACGTGGCGCTGCTGCCGCTGCTCTCGCATCAGCTGCAGGTTAAACAGGTGATGCTCAAGGGCGCGGTGATCCAGCTGACCCCGAAAACCGAGGCGGTTCGCGACAGCTCAGCGCCGGTGGTGCCGCATGACAACACCCTGCCGCTGGCCCCGGAGGATCGCGGATGGTCCTACGATGTGCGTCAGCTGCAGGTGGCCGACAGCGTGCTCTTCTTCCAGCACGAGAACGGCGAGCAGGTGACCGTGCGCGATATCCGTCTGCAGATGGAGCAGGATGAGAATCACCGGGCCACCGTGGATTTCTCCGGCCGGGTGAACCGCGACCAGCGCGACCTGGCGCTGAACTTCTCCGCCACCGTGCAGGGCGGCGATTATCCGCACTCCTTAAAAGCCGACTTTACCCAGCTTAGCTGGCAGCTGCGCGGCGCCGAGCTCCCACCGGACGGCATTAATGGTCAGGGGAGTCTGCAGGCCAGCTGGCAGGAAGATGACAAGACCCTGCGTTTTGACAACCTGAATCTGATGGCTAACCGCAGCACCGTTACCGGCAGCGGCAGCGTGGTGCTGGGAGACCGCCCGGACTGGTCGCTGGATCTGCACGCCACCACTCTCGATCTCGATAGTCTGCTGGCGCAAAGGTCGCCGGCGACGGACAGTAGCGCCAGTCAGCAGGGCCAGAGTCAGACGCGACCGCTGCGCCCGGTGATCGCCGACAGCGATGAGCGCGAAGATTACCAGAGCCTGCGCGGCTTCAACGGCCGAATGGCCCTTAGCGCCGACCAGCTGCAGTGGCGTGGTCTGAACTTCACCCAGGTGCAGAGCGAAATCAGCAACCAGCAGGGGCTGCTGACGGTCAGCAAAATGCAGGGCAATCTTGACGGCGGGCAGCTCTCTCTCCCTGGCACCCTGGATGCCCGCGGCGACACGCCGCTGGCGACGTTCCAGCCGGCGCTGCAGAATGTGGAGATCGGTTCGCTGATCAAAGCCTTTAACTATTCCTTAAACCTGACCGGCAAGCTGTCGCTGAGCGGCGAATTTTCCGGAACGCGCATTGACGCCGATGATTTCCGTCGCCACTGGCAGGGACAGGCTCAGCTCCAGATGGCCGATACCCGCACCGAGGGGCTGAACTTTCAGCAGCTGGTGCAGCAGGCCGTGGAGCGCAGCACCAACGTGCGGGCGCAGGAAAATTACGACAATGCCACCCGCCTGGATTCCGTGAGCAGCCGGCTGACGCTGGATAACGGGCTGGTGACGCTGAACCGCCTGCAGGGGCAGTCCGACGTGATGGCGATGACCGGCGAAGGACAGCTCGATCTGCAGAAAGAGAACTGCGATATGCGCTTCAACGTGCGCGTGCTCGGCGGCTGGAAAGGGGAGGGCAAGCTTATCGACCGCCTGAAACAGACCGCTATCCCGCTGCGCATCTACGGCGAGTGGCAATCGCTGAGCTACAGTCTGCAGGTCGACCAGATCCTGCGCAAACAGCTGCAGGATGAAGCGAAGCAGCGCCTCAACGACTGGGTTGAGCGTAATAAAGGCAGCAAAGACGGCAACGATGCCAAAAAGCTGCTCGATAAGCTGTAATTCCTACCACCGCGGCCCGGAAGTTTCCGGGCTGCGTGTTTATCGTCAAAGCGTAATGTCACAATGATGCCGGGTGGCGGCTGCGCCTGACCCGGCCTGGGATGTGCGCAATATCATCCGTTTGCGTCGCCACTTAATGTAGGCCTGATAAGCGCAGCGCCATGAGGCAGTGTGGCAGCTACGCCTGACCCGGTCTGGATTATACGGTGGGTGTCATACCCCGATTAGTTCGCCATCCCGTAGGCCTGATAAGCGAAGCGCCATCAGGCAGTGTGGCGGCTACGCCTGACCCGGTCTGGATTATACGGTGGGTGTCATACCCCGATTAGTTAGCCATCCCGTAGGCCTGATAAGCGCAGCGCCATCAGGCATTAAACAGGATACCTGGCTATCAATTTTACGGCCCGGGGTACCCCGGGCCGTTTTATGCCTGACGATTACACCTCATAATCCAGCTCATCCTGCTTTACCGGCGGGACGATCTGCACCTTCTGTACCCGATGGCTGTCGACCTGCAGCGTGCGCAGGGTATAGCCGTCAATCTCAATGGTTTCCCCCACCTGCGGCACATGCTGCAAATACTCCATCAACAGACCGGCAACGGTGTGATACTCACGTTTATCATCCAGCGGCAGCGGAACGTACTGCACCAGGTCCTCCAGCGGCATATGGCCGTTGACCGTCCACGAACCGTCCTGATGATGCTGAATATCGTGCCGGGCATCGATCTCCTCCACCTCATTGGGCAGATTGCCGGCGATGGTCTCCATCACGTCGCTGAGGGTCACAATCCCCTCGACGGAACCAAACTCATCGACCACAAAGGCAAAATGGGTGCGGGCCTGGCGGAACTGCTCGAGCGCCGAGAGGAGCGGCAGCCCCTCCGGAAAGACGAGCGGTTGACGCACCAGCGCCTGCAGATCCAGCGGCTCCTGACGCAGGGACTGCTGGAGCAGGTCAATAACATGCACCACCCCCAGCAGATCTTCATTATCCTTCCCGCCGGTGACCACCAGCCGGGTATGCTGATTTTTCTCCACCAGGCTGCGGATCTCTTCCTCCGGCGCGCTAAGGTTGATGCGCTCGATATCATGGCGCGACGTCATAATACTGCTGACGCTGCGCTGATTAAGGTTCAGCACCCGCTCAATCATCAGTCGTTCCTGCGGATTAAACAGTGGATGTTGATCCTGATCGGCGACCAGCGACGCCGTGTCAGCATCCAGTTCAGCTTTTTCTTTCTGCCCGCTCAGCAGATTCATCACCGCTTCGGTAGTGCGCTGACGCAGCGTCATATTGGCGGAGAGGAAGCGACGGCGGTTAAACTGCGCCAACTGGTTAAGCGCTTCAATCATGACCGAGAAGCCAATGGCCGCATATAAATAGCCTTTCGGAATGATAAAGCTGAAGCCTTCAGCAATCAGGCTGAAGCCGATCATCAGCAGGAAGCTCAGACAGAGGATCACGATGGTCGGGTGGCTGTTAACGAAGCGCGTCAGCGCCTTGCTGGCCATCAGCATCAGGCTGATGGCGATAACCACCGCGGCCATCATCACCGCCAGGTGATCAACCATGCCGACGGCGGTGATCACCGAGTCGAGCGAGAAGATGGCGTCGAGCACCACGATCTGCGCCACGACGGCCCAGAATTTCGCCCCTTTGCGCTGGGTGGGGTTATCGCTGTCTTTCCCCTCCAGCCGCTCATTAAGCTCGACGGTCGCTTTAAACAGCAGAAACAGGCCGCCAAACAGCATAATTAAATCGCGGGCGCTAAAGCTGAAGTCGTGAAAAACAATCAGCGGTTTGGTCAGGGTGACCAGCCAGGAGATAGAGGCCAGTAGCAGGAGACGCATGACCATCGCCAGCATCAGGCCAGTGATCCGCGCGCGGTCGCGCTGGGCGGGAGGGAGCTTCTCGGCGAGGATAGCGATAAAGACCAGGTTATCGATACCCAACACCAGTTCGATAACCACCAGCGTGACGAGACCTGCCCAGATTGACGGATCGGCAATCCATTCCATATGTATTAAAACCTGTACGACTGCGGTATGTGTTACCACGATCATGGATAAGATGAGTCTAAAATGCAATAACGACGCGGATATCGCCCTGCCGTGGGTGGATATATTTCCAGCGGATTAAGCGAACCGATAAGAATTATGTTCCGGAAAAGAACAGTGAAAAAATAACACCATGGCGGCGACCATGGAATAAGCTTGCCGATATCAGAACTTTTTCCGCTGCGTTTCAGCGAGGGCGGCAAAAGGGCTTCCTCCCGCGGTTCGTCACGGTGAGCGCGGATGCGCAGAGCAGAAGCGAAGCGCGAAGCCCGCTCACAAAACCAGCATAATTCATATTATGAAGTGAGTGCAGAATAGGGCGGATCGCAGTTCACCGCCGCGGATTCAGGCTAATATGTCGTCATATCCGACTGTTTATGCTGAAATATATTGCCTGGCGAAATTTATTATCTATATCTATTCTTTCCGGGCATACGCGCGGCGCGGCGGGGCCGGCGGCCAACAGACCCCGATAGACGGGCCTCTCAGCCACATCGCGCGGCGCAAAGGAACGAGCCGCTGAATAACCTGAACGAAAATAAGATTATTCTCACTTCTGACTGTTGGTAAAAGGGAGTTGTGTGTATTCTTTTACGTGACAGTGAATTTAAGAATTTGGCGGGCAGATGCCCGGGCAGTATCCGTGTATTATCAGTTCCAATGGATTTGTGACATGTACAATTTTGCAAAACCGCGTGTTTTGCAACCAAACAGGTGAAGATGAATATGGCGAATTTGAAAGCGGTTATTCCGGTCGCAGGACTAGGCATGCATATGCTGCCGGCCACAAAGGCAATTCCAAAGGAGATGCTGCCGATCGTTGATAAGCCAATGATTCAGTACATCGTTGACGAAATCGTCGCCGCCGGGATCAAAGAGATTGTTCTGGTGACGCACTCCTCGAAGAACGCGGTGGAAAACCACTTCGACACCTCCTACGAGCTGGAAGCCCTGCTGGAACAGCGCGTGAAGCGCCAGCTGCTGGCGGAAGTGCAGGCCATTTGCCCGCCGGGCGTGACCATCATGAACGTGCGTCAGGCGCAGCCGCTGGGCCTGGGCCACTCCATCCTCTGCGCCCGCCCGGTAGTCGGCGACAACCCGTTTGTGGTGGTCCTGCCGGATATCATCCTTGACGGCGGCACCGCTGACCCGCTGCGCTATAACCTCGCCGCTATGATCGCCCGCTTTAACGAGACCGGCCGCAGCCAGGTACTGGCGAAACGCATGCCGGGCGATCTCTCCGAATACTCCGTCATCCAGACCAAAGAGCCGATGGTGGCTGAAGGCCAGGTGGCGCGTATCGTCGAGTTTATTGAAAAACCGGACGAACCGCAGACCCTGGACTCCGATCTGATGGCGGTGGGGCGCTACGTGCTGTCGGCGGATATCTGGGCCGAACTGGAACGTACCGAGCCGGGCGCATGGGGCCGTATCCAGCTGACTGACGCCATTGCCGAACTGGCGAAGAAGCAGTCCGTCGACGCGATGCTGATGACCGGCGAAAGCTACGACTGCGGGAAGAAAATGGGCTACATGCAGGCCTTCGTCACCTACGGAATGCGTAACCTGAAAGAAGGCGCCAAATTCCGCGAAAGCATTAAAAAACTGCTGGCCTGAGCGCCAGCCTGAAACCGAGCGGCAAGGCTGAAGCATTCGTCCTGCCGCTCATAACGTTATGCAGAAATTATTCATAACGCGAATGTTATAACGATTGTAAAGAAACGTATGGCTTCGGAGACTTCTGGTAGTTTGTCTCTGGCCTCTGTGGTGCAATGGTCGGAGTAGCGGCAATAATGCTTTATGAATAGTCACTTAGTGCGACAATTCCTAAAGCGAAGGGAAAGCGGTCAACGACAGCCAAAAATAAAACTTGACTGCGATCATGTTTCCGCTTTAAACATCTCACTTGCATGCATAAAAATGTGAAATGAATTGGCATGCGAGCTGGTACAGACATTACGGATAATCCCTGAGCACGGCAGTGGACATCATCGAAGGATCACAGGTATATGAACTGGCAACTCATCTCATTTTTTGGCGATAGCACCGTTTTGCTGCCCAGCGCAGCGGCGCTGTTTATTGTCCTGATGCTGCGTAAAACGTCGCGGTTGCTGGCGTGGCAGTGGAGTTTGCTGTTCGGCATCACCGGCGCTATCGTCTGCGCCTCCAAACTGGCCTTTATGGGCTGGGGTCTGGGTATTCGTGAACTGGATTACACCGGCTTCAGTGGCCACTCCGCGCTCTCCGCGGCCTTCTGGCCTATCTTCCTGTGGCTGCTCAGCGCCCGTTTCTCCGTCGGTCTGCGTAAAGCGGCCGTTATTATCGGCTATGTTCTGGCCGCCGTGGTGGGCTATTCGCGGCTGGTCATCCATGCGCATTCCGTCTCGGAAGTGATTGCCGGCCTGCTGCTGGGCGCTGCTGGCAGCGCTTTGTTCCTGGTGTTGCAAAAACGTACCTCTGATCCGGAGAACGTGAATATCTCATGGGGTGGTGTTGCATGCCTGGTGATGGTTCCGCTTATCCTTTTACATAGCGGCAGCAAAGCGCCGACTCAGTCCCTGCTGGGACAAATCGCCACCGCGGTGGGGCCGCTGGATAAACCCTTTACGCGTACCGATCTGCACAAGCAGGCCTGGTAATCGCCATTTGTTTTACAGGGGAAATTAAGTTTTCGCCGGATAATTAGACAAATAAGAAAATAATCTACTATATATCCGGTAATTGATAATTCATATTTATGAAATAATGAAGTGCTACTACATTGTTATTGCATATTTGTCTGGATATAGCTTTGATCAGACGTTTCTTAAATGCGCTGAGACGTTACCTGACGCACATTCAATGAATATCCAGACACAGGAAACTATTAGAAATTGTAGTTGACTATAACGCCATCATCTGATTTTTGCATGATGATGAGCTATGGAAAAAGACGTTTTTTTACAGTCAGTTAGCTGCATGTGTGATGTTGTAGCAGTACCGGGAAGATTTCTAACCCTGGAAATCAGTGAATAATCTTAATTGGTGACCCGCTTATTTTTTGTCAGTAGAACGACAGGCGGCATTAATTGGCAGATATTCGGTAACAACACTCCCAATTGTGACCGAAATCCCGTAAACTTAACGCCGCCAAAAATAATGGCCTGACCAATTATTCATCCACGGGTCGATAAAAATTAAGTCGTTCAGGTAGTCAGTGCGCTGGTAGCTGTTAAGCCAGGGGCGGTAGCGTCGCTGAAGCCGCTTGCTGCTGCACAGAGGTTCTCTTCAACGGCTGTAAATATCGACCCGGTCAGGATGATGATCATCAATAGATATCTATCAATTTTCTACGGATATCCTCAGAAGTTGGCCAGGAGCGGCTGCTGATATCGCCTGGACATTAACTTTCCTGTCTCATTGATAGCCTGTAGGGTAAAATTCGCCTACATTGTGAGCTGAGTGGATGTTATAAGGCTAACAAGCAGCTTAGGGTAAATGTACTTGCCTCGCCGGTGTTGCACAGCGAAGTCAGCTGGTGCCGCGAGCGCTTTCTATCTTGGTATTCCCCTCATTCTCATTGAGATACGACAGCGGGGCTGAAAATGGATCTTGTACAATGATAAAAATTGCGCGCATTGCCGTGACGTTGGGTTTGCTTTCCTCCCTGGGAGCCCAGGCTTACGCGGCCGGGTTAGTGGTAAATGACAACGACTTGCGTAACGACCTGGCCTGGCTTTCCGATCGCGGGGTCATCCATCTGAGCCTGTCGACCTGGCCGCTGAGCCAGGAAGAGATCTCCCGGGCGCTAAAAAAGGCCAAACCGTCCTATTCTTCTGAACAAGTGGTGCTGGCGCGTATTAACCAGCGCCTGTCTGCCTTAAAAGCGGATTTCCGGGTTACCGGCTACACTTCAACCGATAAGCCGGGCACTCCGCAGGGGTTTGGTCAGACACAGCCGGCAGATAACTCGTTAGGCCTGGCGTTCAACAACAGCGGCGAGTGGTGGGATGTCCACCTCCAGGGCAACGTCGAAGGAGGGGAGCGGATCAGCAACGGCTCGCGCTTCAACGCCAACGGCGCATACGGCGCGGTGAAGTTCTGGAACCAGTGGCTCTCTTTTGGTCAGGTTCCGCAGTGGTGGGGACCTGGCTATGAAGGTAGCCTGATCCGCGGGGATGCGATGCGGCCGATGACCGGTTTCCTGATGCAGCGCGCAGAGCAGGCGGCGCCGGAAACCTGGTGGTTACGCTGGGTGGGGCCATGGCAGTACCAGATCTCCGCCAGCCAGATGAATCAATATACCGCTGTGCCACATACAAAAATTATCGGCGGTCGTTTTACTTTCTCACCTTTCCAGTCACTGGAATTAGGCGCATCACGTATTATGCAGTGGGGTGGGGAAGGGCGTCCGCAATCTTTGAGTAGTTTCTGGGACGGGTTCACCGGACAGGATAATACAGGGACAGATAACGAACCGGGGAACCAGCTGGCAGGGTTTGACTTCAAGTTTAAACTGGAACCGACCCTTGGCTGGCCGGTGAGTCTTTACGGACAGATGATCGGCGAGGATGAGGCTGGTTTTCTTCCTTCAGCAAATACATTCCTTGGTGGGGTGGAAGGACACCATGGTTGGGGTAAGGATGCGGTAAACTGGTACGTTGAGGCTCACGATACAAGATCTAATATGAGTCGTACTGACTACATTTACACGCATCATATTTACAAAGATGGTTACTACCAACAGGGATATCCGTTGGGGGATGCGATGGGCGGGGATGGTCAACTCATTGCCGGTAAGATTGAACTTATTACAGAAGATAACCAGCGCTGGAGTACGCGCCTGGTTTACGCCAAAGTTAACCCGGAGAATCAGTCGATCAATAAAGCATTCCCTCATGCTGATACCTTGAAAGGAGTACAGCTTGGCTGGAGCGGGGATGTTTATCAGTCGGTCCGCTTGAATACATCACTGTGGTACACCAACGCGAACAACAGCGACAGCGACGACGTTGGGGCCAGCGCAGGGATAGAGATACCATTTAGTTTATAAGGCTGAATGCTGAAAATAGGGGAGAAAGGGTGGTAGCGCTGCAGGACGCGGTCAGTTTTTTTCTCTCCATAAGCCTGCAGGGAAGTAATGGCTAACACAGCTGCTCAGGAATTGGCAAATTATGGTTTACTGATGATGTGACATTATGAAGAAAAAACTTGTTAGATTTTCGGCATTAGCATTGGCAATTGGGTTTTTATCGGGTTGTACAATCATCCCTGGCCAGGGATTAAATAGTCTGCGCAAGAACGTGGTTGAGCTTCCGGACAGTGATTACGATCTGGATAAACTGGTTAACGTGTATCCGATGACCCCAGGACTGATCGATCAGCTTCGTCCGGAGACTGTACTCGCTCGTCCAAACCCGCAGCTTGATAATTTACTGCGCAATTATGAATATCGCATTGGGGTTGGTGACGTACTGATGGTTACGGTATGGGATCACCCGGAACTGACGACACCTGCAGGCCAGTACCGTAGCGCTAGCGACACCGGTAACTGGGTTAACTCCGATGGTACCATTTTCTATCCTTATATTGGTAGGGTGCAGGTAGCGGGAAAAACTCTCGCTCAGGTACGACAGGATATAGCCAGTCGTTTAACCACTTATATTGAAAGCCCACAGGTTGATGTTAGTGTTGCTGCGTTTCGTTCGCAAAAAGTCTATGTGACAGGAGAGGTTACTAAATCAGGACAGCAGCCCATAACCAATATTCCATTAACGGTGATGGATGCTATTAACGCGGCCGGCGGGCTTGCTCCAGATGCTGATTGGCGAAATGTTGTGTTAACACATAACGGTAAGGATACAAAGATATCTTTATATGCGTTGATGCAAAAAGGGGACTTGTCACAAAATCATTTGCTGTATCCGGGGGATATACTATTTGTTCCACGTAATGATGATTTAAAAGTATTTGTCATGGGAGAAGTTGGTAAACAAAGTACAATGAAAATGGATCGAAGCGGGATGACTTTAGCAGAAGCAATTGGTAATGCCGAAGGTATGTCCCAAGCTTTTAGTGATGCCACTGGTATATTTGTTATAAGACAACTAAAAAATGATAAAAAAGGTAAAATAGCTAATATTTATCAGCTTAATGCACAAGATGCTTCAGCGATGGTACTTGGAACTGAGTTTCAGTTACAGCCCTATGATATTGTCTATGTTACCACTGCTCCACTTGTAAGATGGAATCGCGTTATATCTCAGCTAGTACCTACAATTACAGGTGTTCATGATATGACTGAAACTACACGCTACATTAAAAATTGGTGATGACATATGTTTGACTCTGTATTAGTGGTATGTACTGGAAATATTTGTCGTTCACCTATGGGCGAGAGAATATTACAGTCTTTGTTACCCGAAAAAATAATCAAATCAGCTGGAGTAGGTGCCTTGGTTGGACATCCTGCTGATCCACTTGCTTTACAAGTCTCAAATGAAAAAGGCATAAATCTTGAAGGACATTCAGGAACGCAGTTTACAAGTGCTATGAGTATTGAATATGATCTAATACTGGTAATGGATAAGAATCATATTGAGCAGGTTAGTAAAATTGCGCCTCATGCTCGCGGAAAAACAATGTTAATTGGGCATTGGATTGGAAATAAAGAAATTCCAGATCCATATAAGCAAAGCAAAGAAGCTTTTGAATTTGTTTATCAATTAATAGATGAAGCATGTCATAGCTGGGCTCAGAGACTTCGTTGAATAAAGCGGGACATATTTATGGCACCTATAAGTTATAAGAAGCAAGAACTATCAGAAACAGATGAATTAGACTTAGGTCGTTTAGTTGGAGAATTTATTGATCATCGAAAACTTATCCTTAGCGTAACTATTTTTTTTACAGTCATTGCACTTCTCTATGCAATGTTCTCAACACCGATTTATCAAGCGGATGCTCTAGTTCAAGTCGAACAAAAGCAGGGAAATGCTTTATTAGATAGTTTAAATCAGGTGCTACCTACAGGTACTCAGCAATCAGCACCGGAGATTGCGTTATTGCAATCTCGAATGGTATTAGGTAAAACTGTTGATGACCTGAATTTAGAAATAGCAATTGAAAAAGATTATTTTCCAGTATTTGGCCGCGGTTGGGCTCGCTTGACAGGTACAGATGGTGGAAATATTAAAGTCAGTAAACTCATTCTGAAAAAAAATGATTTAGAGAATGTAAAACTTAAAGTTATCAATGAAAATGATTTTCTTGTAACAACAAGTTCCGGCGATATCAAAGGCAGAGTGGGAACGGCGATCGATAATCGTGATTTTACTTTAAAAGTGGATGAAATAAACGCTGATGAAGGATCCAGCTTTACGATCCAAAAGATCACACGGTTACAAGCCATTAACAATTTACTTAAAGTATTCAGTGTCACAGATCAGGGTAAAGATACTGGGATGCTAAATTTAACTTTGGTTGGTGAAGATCCAAATCAGATTACTAATATTTTAAATACAATTAGTAATAATTATTTGGCTCAAAACATTTCACGCCAGGCTGCGCAAGATGAAAAAAGTTTAGAGTTTTTAAAAGCGCAATTACCGAAGGTTCGTGACGAGCTTGATGAAGCTGAAAATAAGTTGAATGCTTATAGGCGAAAAAAAGACTCCGTTGATTTAACAATGGAAGCTCAAGCGGTTTTAAACCAAATCGTTAATGTAGATAATCAGCTAAATGAACTTACATTTAGAGAAGCTGAAATTTCTCAATTGTTTACGACTGATCATCCAACATACAAAGCATTGCTTGAAAAAAAGAAGACTTTAGCACAAGAAAAAGTTAGGCTGAATAACCAAGTTACATCGATGCCAACGACTCAACAGGAAATTTTAAGGTTGAGTAGAGATGTTGAATCCGGTCGCGCTGTCTATATGCAGTTGCTAAATAGACAGCAAGAATTAAATATTTCCAAATCCAGTACAATTGGGAATGTTAGGATCGTTGATTCTGCTATTGCTGAACCAAAACCGGTAAAGCCTAAAAAAATAATGGTTGTACTGATCGGATTAGTCTTTGGGCTGTTTGTTTCAGTCGGCATAGTCTTAGCTAGAATGTTCTTACGCCGTGGAATAGAATCTCCTGAAGAACTCGAAGATATGGGAATTAATGTTTATGCAAGTGTTCCAGTTTCGGAGTGGTTAACGCAGAAGCATTTTAAAAATGGAAAACGATTGGCTGCAAAAGATGTGTTCAAAGAGGATCGTGAATCCCTTCTTGCATTGGAAAATCCAGCTGATCTTGCTATTGAAGCAATAAGAAGTTTAAGAACTAGCTTACATTTTGCAATGCTTGAATCTAGCAATAATATATTAATGATATCTGGGGCTAGCCCAAATGCAGGTAAGTCTTTTATTAGTAGCAATTTGGGGGCAATTGTCGCTCAGACAGGAAAGCGAGTACTCCTCATTGATGCTGATATGAGAAAAGGTTATATTCATAAAGTATTCGGGGTAAGTAACAGCAATGGCATATCAGAAATCTTGTCAGGGAAATCCACAGTCGGTAGCGCGATTTTAAAAACACAATTGGATAATCTTGATATCATTACTAGAGGACAAGTTCCGCCAAATCCCTCTGAACTACTAATGCATGAGAGATTGAAATTATCTTTAGAATCAGTTTCTAAAGAATATGATTTGATCTTAGTAGATACCCCGCCAATATTAGCTGTTACTGATGCAGCGATTATCGGGCAATATGTAGGTACGGTATTACTTGTGGCTAGATTTGAATTAAATACAGCTAAAGAGATCGAAATTTCAAAACGGAGATTTGAACAGAGTGGTATTCCAGTAAAAGGTTGCATACTTAATGGTGTGGTAAAAAAAGCAAGTAGTTATTACGGTTATGGATATAACCATTATGGCTATTCATATAATACTGACAAAAAATAGTTTTGTTAAAAAAATAACTAATTCAGCCTTTCATGTGCTGGATTAGTTATTGAATTCTTTATGTGTAAATTATAGGGTAACTCATGCATCAGAATAATTTGAAAAATAAATTAAATGAAATTTTGCCATTTATTAAGGATAAGAACGAAGTAATATTTTTAGATTATCCTGTATATTTAAATGTCGGGGACTTATTAATCTACCATGGAACAGAGAATTTCTTTAAAGAAAATAACATTAATGTTAAACTTCGGAGAAGCAATGCTCGTTATTCAGTTAAGGAAATAGAAAAATATCTTAACCCTAATACTGTAATTCTAATGCAGGGGGGTGGGAATTTTGGTGATTTATATCCTGAGTTTCAAAAATTTAGACAAGACGTGGTAAGTTCTTTTCCTGATACACGAATCATTATTTTACCACAAACTGCATTTTTCGAAAATGAGCACGAATTGGATAAATCAGTAAAAGCATTTGGAGCACATAAAGATCTTATCATTTTCTCACGCGATACTAGAAGTCTTTCAATTTTTAAAAAATTCACGTCTCAGACCTTCTTAATGCCAGACATGGCTCACAGCTTATGGGGTACTTTGCCGAAGTCTCAAAAAAGCAAAGGTACATTATATTTAATTAGAAATGATAAAGAAATCAATAAAGTACAGCGTAGGCTTCTTGAGCATAAAAAAGGGGATGATAAATATGTTGATTGGGAAGATATTTTGACTTCGAAAGATTTATTAATGAGAAAACTCTGCAGAAAACTTGATGGAATAGGTGGGGTTACAAATCTCTCAGTATTAAAGAATATTTCGAATGTTATATGGTATAACTATACGTACAAAATGGTTCAACGTTATGCATTATACTTTACCAGCCATGAAAAGGTAGTTACATCCCGTATGCATGGACACATTTTTTCTTGCTTATTATCATTACCTAATGATGTGATTGATAATGCTTATGGAAAGAACAGTGGTTATTTTAAAGAATGGACATATGATATTGATGGAACGAAACTATTAGAAGAATAAGTCATGAAGAAAGATTTAAAGAGTATAACTCAAGTATTGAGTGTAGGCTTTAGTAATGTGCTATTGACTTTCTTTCAAGCCATATTACTTACAAGGCTTTTAACTATTGAGGATCGTGGCCATGTCCAGTTATTTATAGTTAGCACAACAATATTTTCGTCTTTTTTCATTTCAGGCGCAGGAAACACAATTGCGTATTGTGTCCGAGATGGGAAGAAAAAAGGATATGTAGCCATTTTGGCTACATTATCATTATTTTTATTAATAGGGCTTGTCGTAAAATTTTTATTAAGTAATCAAACATATCAGCTTTTATTTTTTATTACACAAGTGGTTATGCTTTGTGTGATGCAACTTACAATAGAGTTGTTAAAAATCCAGGGTAGTCTGAAATACTATAAGTTGTTTTCTTTTTTATCTCCTTTTTTCTTTTTTGTAATCACAACTATTGTATTTATGACTCACAAGTTAGTAAGTTCAGATTACGCAATTTTGATGGTTATTTTATCTAATACGTTATCAAGTATCATGGGAGTATATTTCATTTATAAAGTTATGAATGAAAATAACGCAAATGATGATATACCCCGTTTAGTGTTTATAAAATATTATATTAAACAGTATGCAATGCAAGTATTTGGCATTGTGACGAATAATATGGATAAATATTTAATAGGTAACTTTACAGGTATTTCAGCGCTAGGTTTATACTCAACAGCAGCAGCTTTTAACACATTACCCCTCAAATTTTATAATGTCTTATCGGATTATTTATTCTCAGGTTATGTTAATAAAAAAAATAATGAAAAAATCGTTTTACAAGTTGCTATATTTGGAGGGGTTATTGGTTGTTTATGTGCATTTGCATTTTCTGAACTACTAATAAAAATAGCGTTCGGTGAAAGATATTTATCATCCCATGTATATCTTCCTTATATTATCATCAATATGGTAATTAGTGGGATTGCATGGGTGTTAACACAAAAAGCCTTAATATCAGGTAGCCAGGTATTAATCATAATAAGGCAACTAATTGGATTGATTGCATTTGCAGCTATTTTCTTCTTTTTGCAACCTTATGGGTTGTGGGGAGCGATCATTGCATTAATGACTGGTAGTATTATTAGACTGATAATATCAATTCTTTTCTTTATAAAAATTAAAATATAAGGACAGCCAAATGAAAATTATGATGTTTAATACATTATACTATCCATTTAAGGTCGGGGGTGCCGAAGTATCGGTAAAACTCTTGGCTGAGTCGTTAGTCAAGAAGGGACATGAAGTAAAAGTTGTATCAATAACAAATGAAAATCAAAGAAAAGAAACATTAATTGAAGGGGTAACATCTGTTTGCATACCAAATACCAATATATATTGGCCATTTGTAAGTGAAAAAAGAAACCCTTTTCAAAAACTATTTTTTCATATTAAAGATAATTTTAATTTCAGTATACAAAAAGCTATTTCAGCAGAGATACAAAATTTCAAACCTGATATAGTACACACTAATAATCTCTTTGGATTATCAACACTTACTTGGCTAACATGTGCAAGAAATTCAGTTAGAGTTGTACATACAACCAGGGATTATTATCTTTTGCATATTAACGCATCTCTATACAAAAATGGGAAAAATATCAATCCATTTGGTATGCAAGTAAAGCTCTTATCTTTTTTTAAAGCAATAATGTCGAAAAGAGTAGCTGCATTTGTTGGTATAAGTGAATATATGATGCATCTTCATCAAAAAAATGGTTTTGCAAAGCATGGAATCCATACAACTATATATAATACTGTTTCTAAACAGGAAGTTAAAAGAAAATCTGATGAACAAGTTATAATTGGTTTTTTTGGAAGGCTAACAGTAGAAAAAGGCTTTGATACTTTTTGTAAAATAGCACACCAGCATCAAAATAATTACAAAAAAATAAAGTTTATTGCTGCTGGTCCCTTAGACTCGTTAACCGAAGAATTAAAAGCAATGGCTGGTGACGCTGGAGTGGATTTAACGGGTTTTATGACGCTTAGCGATTTTTTAGCCACTACTGATTTGATTATTCTTCCTACCAAATGGAACGAGCCTTTTGGTAGGAGTGTTGTGGAATTGGCGTTAGCTGGTAAGCCTGTATTTACAAACCTCACAGGCGGAACAAAAGAAATCGCTGCACTATTTCCAAATATTTTCCCTCTAGAGGCTTTTTCTGTCTCAAAATCATATGAGAATCAGCAGTTTAAAATAGGAGAAGGGGTGGTTGAAAAATTCTCTAGTGAAAGAATTTGTAATCAATATGAATCACTCTACAAGAGAGTTCTTAATGATGGAAAAAAATAAACTTTCTCTGGTAGATCGACTTTTAGCCCTTTGCTTTGTAATATCGATAATTTTTACTGCGCGTACCTTTGAACTACTAGAGCTTCCATTATATTATTTTATTGAAATAGGTGTTCTCGCTGGGATCCTAGTTCTTTTAATACTTGTTTATGTGATGGGGCGAGCAACTAATGTTTCCCTCGATAAAAAAGTGCTATTTACAGCTGGGTTAACTCTTTTATTAAATGTGTTTTCTCCAGTTATGGCCAATATCAATTTCGGACAAAGTGTTATATTGGGTATTTTAGCTTTTAGAATACCAATTATGGCCACTGTTCTATATTTATTATATTATGGTATATTTAAGCATAAAGTAAAAGTAGGTAATGACCGTTTTTTGGAATATGTCATTTCATGGTTGTTTATAATATCTTTATTGATAACGTTAGTGTGGATATATCTTACATATACTTTAAATGCTGAATATTACTACTTTTCCAGTGGTAATTTATTAGTAGACACGCGTAGTGATGGGTCATATCGTTTTAGATTCGATATATTTTTTCCATTTATGTTATTATGTTGCTCATGGTATAAATCATCAAAAAATAAATCGAGATATCCAATTATATATTGGTTTACCTTAGGATTGTCTATAATTTATTTGGTTTTTTATTTTCAGGGGCGAGTTTTTATTGGAGCGTTAGCATTTTCTTTTTTCTTATGTTATATAAGAACGTATGTATATAGTACAAGGTATATAATCCTATATCTTTTAGTATTTATTTCAGTGTTATTATCAATTATTGTGTATTTTACTTACGGTGAACTCATAGATTTATACCAGAACATACTACGGTCGCTCTCGCTTACCGACAGTTCATCCTTAGTAAGGCTAAGAATATTGAGGGTTATGCAATCTAATTTTATAGATAACTTTATTCTTGGAAATGGATATCTAAGTAACCAAGCCGATATAAATATGGGAGACACTAAATTCAGTCCTCTTGATATAGGTGTGTTAGGTGTTATCTATACGTATGGTTTTATTCTTTTTTTGATAGCATTTAGTTGGTTCAGTAAACTATGGTTAGATTCATTTAGTAAAATAAATACAAAGCTTTATACATTTTGCTTTAGTGTATTATATTTAAATATGCTTTTCACTGGTACTTTCTTTTTTAGACCATATCAAATCATGGTGTTGCTTATTTTTTACATGCTTTTTAATCGAAATAAAATAGATTTGAAAAAAGGGAGTGGCTATTAATGAAAGCGCTGGTTTTCTTAGGGTTACGGCATACAATATTAGCAGATGCTTGGCGAAAAGAGTACTTGGAAGGAAAAAGAAACGATAGTATGCTTTACGGCTATGGAAATGCTGTAACGCCGGGTATTGAAGTTGATTATTGTAGATTTAATAAATTTGAACGACTCCTTTTCAAAGATAATATAATTGGAAAGTTATATTTGTATTGTATTAAACTCCCATTGCTGCTTTTGAAATATGATGTTGTTTGGACGCATGTTGATAGAGATGCGCTTTTTATTGCTAGGTTAAGAAGAATACCTATAATCAATAATTTTTTTGCGAAGCATATCGCTAATTTTGTTTGGTTAATAGATCATTCGCAAAATTATTCTGATAAACAACTCAATAAAATAAAAAAATTATTAAAAAGTATTGATAAGATATTGTACCTATCTACGGCTGAAAAAGCTGAGTTCATAAGTAAATATCAATGCGAACAAAGTCAACTACTCTATACAAGATATGGGATTAACTTTTCAGCGTATGAATATAATGCCTTGTCAGTTAAACCTATTGGGTTCGATAAAAAGAATTTTATTTTGTCCGTTGGTACAGATCAGCATCGCGACCTGGAATTATTAAACATTATTGCCGAAAAGAATCCTGATAAACAGTTTATAATTTGTTCTGGAAACCCTGAGCATCATAAACGAAGTTTTTCCAGGGATAATGTTACTATTATCAGAGCTTCCTATAACGAAATGGTATATTTATACCATGCATGTAAATTTGTCGTTATCCCTTTAAAGTTTAATTTTCATGCTAGTGGTATTACAACTCTATTAGAAGCAGCTGCGGCTAGAAAAGCCGTTTTATTGAATTATACTCCAGGTCTTGAAGATTATGGGCAACATGATAATACCTGCCTCTTTGCTTCGTTAGGAGACGTTGAATCGTTCGATAGGAACCTTAACAAGCTTTGGGATAGCGAAGAGTTAAGAAACCGTCTTGCTGAAAACGCATATAAATATTTACATTCTGATTTCAACACATACAAATACTCAAAAATATATATTGAACTAAGTAAAGAAATACTTGGTATATAAAGTAGGGGCTTATGAATATATTATTCTTAACAACGATCTTACCTATAAAAGCAAAGTCTGGTGGGGAGATTGTTACAAAGCAGATAATAACCGGATTGATTTCAAATGGCGCTGATGTTGATGTGGTCGGCTACGTTAGGCCAGATGAAACGAATTTGAGCCTTCCTAATAATTATAATGTCGCTGAAGCAAGAGTCATTGAAACACAGGGACACAAAAAGGAAACTTTGAAGTGGCTTTTGAGCTCATTAGTTAAAAAGGTACCATTTTCATCTGAAAAGTATGTTGGTGCTAAGTTCCTTGAAATAGTGAATGCTAAGCTCAAACAAAAGCAATATGATTATATATTTATAGATCACACGCAGATGCTATGGATATGCGATTATTTTTCAAACGATCAAAGAGTGATTTTGATAAGTCATAATGTTGAAAGTCAGCTTTATGATGATCTAGCAAACGACTCTTCAAATTGGTTGAAACGTAATATTCTTCGTTTAGAATCATCAAAATTAAAAAAACTTGAACTGTCCTCTATTAAAACAATTAATCAGGTATGGTCTTTGAGTGAAAATGATACAGCGTATTATTCAAAGCTAAATAATTCAGCATATAATAGTTTAACTTGTATAACTTTTGATGCATTGCCATTGTTAGAACCAGATTTACAACCTTTACCTGAAGCAAATTATGATGTATCTCTACTTGGAACTTGGTCATGGGATGCGAATATGAAAGGGCTTAGGTGGTTCTTTGATAATGTGTATCCTTTGTTACCGATGGAAATTACAATTCAAGTTGCTGGTAAAGGTGCTGATTGGTTAACGGATAAATATAAAAATGTCAAGTATAAGGGATTTGTCGAGGATGCACACGAATTCTTATCGAAATCGAAGGTTATTGCAATACCATCTATTTCTGGCGCTGGTGTCCAAATTAAAACGCTAGACGCAATTACCATTGGGCGCCCTATTGTTGCATCCGAGTTTGCTTTGCGTGGATTAGAAGATATACCTTCTTATGTTTATAGTTCACGTCAAGCTTCTGAAATGGCCAAACAGATTATGACTAATCTTGAAAGAAAAGTAAGTCAAAATGATCTATTAGCTCTAAAGTATGAATGCAATGAATGGTATTCAAGTAAAATTAATAAATTTAAAGAAGTAATATTAGGAAGATTATAGCTGGGAGTTATGGAAATGACTAATTTAAAAAAATTTGACACCATTACAATTAATGATGTCTCAATGAATGATTTTCTTGATATTATTCATCATAATTTCATTAGAAAAGATGTATTTAAAATTATTGTTACTCCGAATATTGATCATTTACAACGATTGCGAAATTCAGATGATCCTTCATTTTGTAAAGCGTACGAAATATCAGATTATAGATTATGTGATAGTCGCATTGTACAAAAGTTATCCGCCTTTAATGAACAAACTATTCTTAATGTAGTTCCAGGCAGCGATCTAACTAGAGAGTTACTGAAGCTTGACTGGGTTAAAAGGGCTAGAGTAACTATTATAGGTACAACAGACAAACAAGTAGTGCAATTAAAAAAAATATTTCAATTGCGCAATATTGAACATTTTAATCCTTCAATGGGATTTGTAAAAAGAATCAACGAAGTTGAAGCTTGTGTTGATTTTATTATTAACAGTAATCCTGATTTTGTGTTCTTAGCTGTAGGATCTCCATCGCAGGAGCACCTTGCATTTTCACTTTATCAAAGAATAAATAGCGTCAATCCAAATTCTTTTTCGGCTCAACTATTTTGTATTGGTGCATCTTTAGATTTTCTTACAGGAAAAACTAAAAGAGCTCCAACATGGATGCAGAAAGCTCATTTAGAATGGTTACATAGAGCGTTAAGTCAACCGAGGAGGCTTGTCCCAAGATATTACCGAAATTTAAAATATGTATTATGGTTTTTATTGTTTAGAAATAGAACCTAATTTTGTGACTGGAGAGCAAATTGAAAAGAAGAAGTTTATTGTTTAAGTCTTTTATTGCAACCTTAGCATATATGGGATTGTCTAATAAAAGTCAATCTGCTGAAGTCACTAAAATCTCGGATAATAAGGCGCAAAATAATTCAAGACCTCCAGTTTCTGATGACAATTCAAATTTTGAAATCGTATCAGAATTATCAAAACCTACAGGTTTAGCGTTAATCGGACAATGTGAATCGATTAACGAATTAAGAACAATCATTCCTGAAAACCATGGCCAACGAATTAGTGTAAAAGGTTATTATCCCTCTTCAAATGAAGGCGGAGGTGTGTTTTACTATGACGAGAATGATAAAACCAGCAAAGATAATGATGGAACAATAATTATTTCAGATGGAAGGCGCTGGAAGCGTGAAAATACATACTTAATGGAACCAGAGTTTTTTGGGGCAAAAGGGGATGGAAGCACCGATGATACAACTGCTTTACAGAATGCACTTGATGCCTCAATTAACAAAGTTCTTATCTTGGCACCCAAAAAATATCGTGCTCGAAATCTCTTTATTAATGGTCCACTTATTATTAAAGGCGCCGGAAGACGAATCGATGCGGCCTTAATACCTCTTGACGGAGTTTCTGGTAACTTTATTACTATTACTTGCCCTGAATCACCCACTTTTTATGACTTGACCATTTCGGCAAAAAATGTAAAGCAAAACTCCCCATTGAATGGTTTGTATATAGCGAAAAACGATACTAAACAATACTCACCTTCTATTTTAATGTATAATTGTAATATAAATTCTTTTTCAGGACATTGTCTACTATCCGAATATGGTCGTCATATGGGAATACTTGATAATTGTCAATTTGAGTACAGCAATGATGATTGCATCGTAATAAACGGTGTCGATTGGAATATATCTCATTGCGCTATTGGATATACTAAAGAAGGAAACGGTGTAGTCCTTGGGCAACCTACCAATAGGATTTCAAACAGTGATATATATTTCAATCATCGTAACGGTATTGTTTTAAAAAATAATGCTATTAACGGTTATCTTGCAAGTAATGTTATTAATAGTAATGGTGAGCATGGGATTATTATTTTAAGTAAAAATCCTAGCAAACAAGGCCATCTTATCGTAAACAATTTTTTCTTTAATAACTCTAAGTCACAATCAGGACAATACTCAAATATTTTTCTCTCAAAGAATGTACATGGAGTTGGAATTACAGGGAATTCGCACTTTACTTATTCTGAAAAAAGTCAGCGGCCAAAACACCTTCTTGAGTTAGATGAAGGCGCTTCAGGTTCTTTAATTGGCGATAGTTTCGATAAAAGTAGTTATATGATATCCCCTGTAAATGGTTTAAAATCAACTATAATTAATAATGATTATGCTACCTTAGGTTCAGAAACTGAATTCAAGAAAATTGTTAGTAATGATAACACCAAGCCAGCTTTCATAGTCGAGAGTACTGAAGCTAGACGCAAAATATTAGAAATAACAAATAGGGGCGAGTTTGTTTTTTATGATCACAACAATTCTCCTTTAACTATATCTGCATCTAAAACTGTAGATAATTCATTAGAATTAAACTGTAGCTTGGCAATAGGGTCAAACGAAGCTGATCATGATAAAATTTATTTTTTAAAGCTTGGTGATTTTTATATTTGGGATGATTCAGCAGGAAATATAAGAATTCATACTGAACAGCCGCATTCAAAAACTCAAGGTAATATATTTTACCAAACTAAATCACATTGAGGTCATTATGCAGAATGCAAACAGGAATGAATGGGTTGATTACGCCAAAGGTTTTGGGATAGTACTTGTAGTCTACGGACATATTTCAAGAGGTTTATATAATTCCGGAATCATAAGCGATACTAAATGGTTTCATTTTATCGACTCTTTAATATATTCCTTTCATATGCCGTTGTTCTTCTTCCTTTCTGGGCTTTTCTTAATGAAAAGTTTTCAAGGTCGCGGTCTTTCATACTTTATTTTTAATAAAGTAGATACAATTCTTTATCCTTATCTTATTTGGAGTATTATACAAGGCCTGACCGAATTCTTACTGTCAAAATATACTAACGGAAATGTAAGGCTTTCTGATGTTTATGGGTTGCTTTGGCATCCCAGAGCTCAATTTTGGTTTTTATATTCTCTTTTTTTAAATTTTATATTGATCTCTTTAATATTGGCTTTAAAAGAAAAACTGAAAATAAATACAACTTTTGTTATTGTTTTTTCTTTTCTTTTTTCAATTTTTATTTATCTGGCATTTTCAAATATCCTTGATACAAACCCCCTTAATTATATTGTGCACAACTCTGTGTTTATACTATCGGGATTAATTTTCTCGTACTATAGATTAGATATAAAAATACAAAAGAATACTGTTTTTTTTTCAACTAGTTTTATAGTGCCTTTTATCTTTCAAGCAATATATATATTTGAAAATGTAATGGGTTACAAGTTTAATGTTTTAGCACTTATTTTTTCCTTAATTGGAACAGGTGTTATCGTAGCACTTTGTATTGCTTTGTCTAAGCTTGATAAAGCTTTCATTAAAGAATCACTATGTTTCCTTGGCCGTTATTCTATGCCAATTTATCTTTTGCATGTTTTAGTGGGTTCTGGTGTTAGGATTTTTATGTCAAAAATTTTGGGTGTTTACAATGTGGGTATCCATCTTTTTTTAGGAATCGTTTTGGGTATTTTAATGCCTATATTATTTTATAATTTTTTAAAAAAAATGCATATTAATCTTTTCTCTTTGAATGGTGTTTTTTCTTTGGAGAATCTATTCTCGAGAAAAAGAAATAGCATTTAATGTTTTAGATTTAATTTTCTTTCCGAAAAGCTATGCTTTATGTTTTGTATTAATATTTTTTCCTTTTTTATTACTAAAACATTATAACTAATTTTATTTTTTTCGGGATCGAAGATTTTTTATGTCTGAAATATGTTTTGTGAATATTTATAAATATCTTAATGGATTAGTGATTCTAAACAGTTCAGAATTTACAACAGAGTAAATAACTATGATATTCTCACATCATCGTACAAGATCAAATGCTAATGCATCGTTGTTATCTATGGTACAGCGTTTTTCTGATATTAGCATTATTTTTATCGGCATATATGTTGCTTGTTTACTCAATGGGGAATCAGTTCAGTATAAACACATTCTTATATTTCTCACTGTTCTTGCCATATTTCAAATGATAGGTGGTATAACCGATTTTTATCGTTCGTGGCGTGGAGTAGATTTATCTGCTGAAATAATTTTAATATTTAAAAATTGGACGTTGAGTCTATTGCTTTCGTTAGGTGGCTTTTCTCTTCTAGCAGATTTAAATATCGATTATATTATTTTTCTACAATGGTTTTTTATAGTATGTTTTGGTTTGTTTATTTGTAGGCTTTCGATCCGTATTATTTTGGGGATGTTGAGAAAAATTGGTTATAATACGAGAAGAGTTGCCGTGGCAGGCTCGTTACCTGCTGGATTGAATCTTTTAAGAACTTTTCAAAATGCTCCTTGGCTTGGCTTTGTTGTTAAAGGTGTCTATGACGATATAAAAATTGATGGTTATGAGGATGTCCCATATGGAGGGACGCTCTCTGAACTTGTTGAAGACGCTCGCTCAGGAAAAATTGATCGTATATATATAGCAATGAGCATGAAAGACGAAACAAGATTGAGGGATATTATTTCTCAATTAACCGATACCACATGCTCTGTGTTACTTATTCCTGATGTTTTTACTTTCAATATATTGCAATCTCGAACTGAAGAAATTAATGGTGTACCAGTAGTTCCGTTGTTTGATACTCCACTCAATGGTATTAATATGGTTTTTAAACGGATTGAGGATGTCGTTGTTTCTTCAATTATTTTACTTCTTATATCTCCAGTATTATGCATTATTGCAGTTATAGTCAAAGTGACTTCACCCGGACCCGTTATATTCCGCCAGATCCGTTACGGTATGGATGGTAAACCTATAAGAGTTTGGAAGTTTCGCTCAATGACCGTTATGGAAAATGACACTAAAGTTATTCAAGCTACAAAAAATGATGTTCGTGTAACCAAAGTTGGTAAGTTTCTTCGGAGAACTTCTTTAGATGAGCTCCCTCAATTTTTTAATGTTTTATTCGGTCAAATGTCTGTTGTTGGACCTCGACCGCATGCTGTTTCTCATAACGAGCAATATCGCTCATTAATACAAGGTTATATGTTGCGCCATAAAGTAAAACCAGGAATTACCGGCTTGGCACAAATCAATGGATGGAGAGGTGAAACCGATACACTTGAAAAAATGGAAAAACGTATCGAGTATGATCTTATGTACATTAGAAGCTGGAGTGTATGGTTAGATCTCAAAATTATTTTTCTGACTGTTTTTAAAGGTTTTGTTAATAAATCGGCATATTAGATTTATAATACGCTTAAAGTTTGCTCTGTTCATTTTTAAAACATAATTTTTTTCTTGTGCTTTATAATGAATTTTCACTATGAGCTCTTTGTACTTTGGGCTAACATTATCATCACATATAAGCTGCGAGTTTGTCGCAGTGACCACACCTGACAGGAGTATGTAATGTCCAAGCAACAGATCGGGGTTGTCGGTATGGCAGTGATGGGGCGTAACCTTGCGCTGAACATCGAAAGCCGTGGTTATACCGTCTCCGTTTTCAACCGCTCCCGTGAAAAGACCGAAGAAGTTATTGCCGAAAATCCAGGCAAGAAGCTGGTTCCTTACTATACAGTACAAGAGTTCGTTGAATCCCTCGAAACACCACGCCGTATCCTGTTGATGGTGAAGGCCGGGGCTGGCACCGACAGCGCCATCGATTCCCTGAAGCCTTACCTCGATAAAGGCGACATCATCATTGATGGCGGCAACACTTTCTTCCAGGACACCATCCGTCGTAACCGTGAGCTGTCTGCCGAGGGTTTTAACTTTATCGGTACCGGTGTTTCCGGTGGTGAAGAGGGGGCTCTGAAAGGGCCTTCCATCATGCCTGGTGGGCAGAAAGAAGCCTATGAGTTAGTTGCTCCTATTCTGAAGCAGATTGCTGCGGTTGCTGAAGACGGTGAGCCTTGTGTGACCTATATCGGTGCTGACGGTGCTGGCCATTATGTGAAGATGGTTCATAACGGCATTGAGTATGGTGACATGCAGCTGATTGCTGAAGCTTATGCGCTGTTGAAAGGCGGTCTTGCACTTTCCAACGAAGAGCTGGCGAAAACTTTTACCGAATGGAATGAAGGTGAGTTAAGCAGCTACCTGATTGACATTACCAAAGATATCTTCACCAAGAAGGATGAAGAAGGTAAGTACCTCGTTGATGTCATTCTTGATGAAGCAGCAAATAAAGGTACCGGTAAGTGGACCAGCCAGAGCTCACTGGATCTCGGCGAACCTCTGTCTCTGATCACCGAGTCTGTATTTGCTCGCTATATTTCTTCGCTTAAAGACCAGCGTGTCGCCGCGTCGAAAGTGCTGAGTGGTCCGCAGGCCCAGCCGGCCGGTGATAAAGCTGAATTTATTGAAAAAGTGCGTCGCGCGTTGTACCTCGGTAAAATCGTCTCCTATGCTCAGGGCTTCTCCCAGCTCCGTGCTGCTTCTGATGAATACAACTGGGATCTTAACTACGGCGAGATCGCTAAGATTTTCCGCGCTGGCTGCATTATTCGTGCGCAGTTCCTGCAAAAGATCACTGATGCTTATGCGCAAAACGCTGGCATTGCTAACCTCCTGCTGGCACCATACTTCAAACAGATCGCTGATGACTATCAGCAAGCGCTGCGTGATGTGGTGGCTTATGCCGTGCAGAATGGTATTCCGGTACCGACGTTCTCTGCCGCAATAGCTTACTACGATAGTTATCGTTCCGCAGTTCTGCCAGCTAACCTGATCCAGGCTCAGCGTGATTACTTTGGTGCGCATACCTATAAACGTACCGATAAAGAAGGTGTATTCCATACCGAGTGGCTGGAATAAATTTATTTAAACAGTCAGGCCATTTGGCCTGACTGTTTTTAATTTTATATTTAATGTTGCAACCTGACCTTAAGCATTTCCTTTCTAAAAATATTTCTAATATTTAATTTTTTAATCTTTTTAAGAATTTGCCATATTTATTATCTTGTACGCCTATATTAATCTGCTTCTGGCCTCAGTAAATTACTGGGTGTTAAATAACAGGGTTTTAATTAAAGGAAATTAATATGTTACTTCCTGTGATAATGGCTGGCGGTACCGGCAGTCGTCTCTGGCCGATGTCTCGCGAGCTTTACCCGAAACAGTTCCTCCGCCTGTTCGGGCAGAACTCCATGCTGCAGGAAACCATCACCCGACTCTCGGGCCTTGAAATCCATGAACCGATGGTCATCTGTAACGAAGAGCACCGCTTCCTGGTGGCCGAACAGCTGCGGCAGCTCAACAAGCTATCGAACAACATTATTCTTGAGCCGGTCGGGCGCAACACCGCCCCGGCCATCGCCCTGGCGGCCCTCCAGGCCACCCGCCACGGCGACGACCCGCTGATGCTGGTCCTCGCCGCCGACCATATCATCAATAACCAGCCGGTTTTCCACGACGCCATCCGCGTCGCCGAGCAGTATGCCGATGAAGGCCATCTGGTCACCTTCGGTATCGTGCCGAACGCCCCGGAAACCGGCTACGGCTACATCCAGCGCGGCGTGGCCCTCACCGACAGCGCCCACACCCCGTACCAGGTGGCCCGTTTCGTGGAGAAGCCGGACCGCGAGCGCGCCGAGGCCTACCTCGCCTCCGGGGAGTACTACTGGAACAGCGGCATGTTTATGTTCCGCGCCAAAAAATACCTTTCCGAGCTGGCCAAATTCCGCCCGGATATCCTCGAAGCCTGCCAGGCCGCGGTCAATGCCGCCGACAACGGCAGCGACTTCATCAGCATTCCGCATGACATTTTCTGCGAGTGCCCGGACGAGTCCGTGGACTACGCGGTGATGGAGAAAACCGCCGACGCGGTGGTGGTCGGTCTCGATGCCGACTGGAGCGACGTCGGCTCCTGGTCCGCCCTGTGGGAGGTCAGCCCGAAAGATGAGCAGGGTAACGTCCTCAGCGGCGACGCGTGGGTGCACAACAGCGAAAACTGCTACATCAACAGCGACGAGAAGCTGGTGGCGGCCATCGGCGTGGAGAACCTGGTGATTGTCAGCACCAAGGACGCCGTGCTGGTGATGAACCGCGAGCGTTCCCAGGACGTGAAGAAGGCGGTCGAGTTCCTCAAGCAGAACCAGCGCAGCGAGTACAAGCGCCACCGCGAGATTTACCGTCCCTGGGGCCGCTGCGACGTGGTGGTCCAGACCCCGCGCTTCAACGTCAACCGCATCACCGTGAAACCGGGCGGCGCCTTCTCGATGCAGATGCACCACCACCGCGCCGAGCACTGGGTCATTCTCGCCGGCACCGGCCAGGTGACGGTCAACGGCAAGCAGTTCCTGCTGACCGAGAACCAGTCCACCTTTATTCCGATTGGCGCCGAGCACAGCCTGGAAAACCCGGGCCGCATTCCGCTGGAAGTGCTGGAGATCCAGTCGGGGTCGTACCTCGGCGAGGACGACATTATTCGTATTAAAGACCAGTATGGTCGTTGCTAATTTTTTCGGGACAAAACGCAGAATGACACAGTTAACATGCTTTAAGGCTTATGACATCCGTGGTGAACTGGGCGAGGAGCTGAACGAGGACATCGCCTACCGTATCGGCCGCGCCTACGGCGAATTTCTGAAACCCGGGAAGATAGTGGTGGGGGGCGATGTGCGCCTCACCAGCGAGTCGCTGAAGCTGGCGCTGGCCCGCGGGCTGATGGACGCCGGCACCGACGTACTGGATATCGGCCTGAGCGGCACGGAAGAGATTTACTTCGCCACTTTCCACCTCGGGGTGGACGGCGGCATCGAGGTGACGGCGAGCCATAACCCGATGAACTACAACGGCATGAAGCTGGTGCGCGAGAACGCGAAGCCCATCAGCGGCGACACCGGCCTGCGCGATATTCAGCGCCTGGCGGAGGAGAACCAGTTCCCGCCGGTGGACCCGGCGCGTCGCGGGACCCTGCGCCAGATTTCGGTGCTGAAGGAGTACGTCGACCACCTGATGGGCTACGTGGACCTGGCGAACTTTACCCGTCCGCTGAAGCTGGTGGTGAACTCCGGCAACGGGGCGGCGGGGCACGTGATTGATGAAGTGGAGAAACGCTTCGCGGCGGCCGGGGCGCCGGTGACCTTTATCAAGGTGCATCACCAGCCTGACGGCCATTTCCCGAACGGTATCCCGAACCCGCTGCTGCCGGAGTGCCGCCAGGACACCGCCGACGCGGTGCGTGCGCATCAGGCGGACATGGGGATCGCCTTTGACGGCGACTTCGACCGCTGCTTCCTGTTCGATGACGAGGCGTCGTTTATCGAGGGGTACTACATTGTCGGCCTGCTGGCGGAAGCGTTCCTGCAGAAGCAGCCGGGGGCGAAAATCATCCACGACCCGCGTCTGACATGGAACACGGTGGACATCGTGACCCGCAGCGGCGGCCAGCCGGTGATGTCGAAGACCGGGCATGCGTTCATCAAGGAGCGGATGCGCCAGGAAGACGCCATCTACGGCGGGGAGATGAGCGCGCACCATTACTTCCGCGACTTCGCCTACTGCGACAGCGGGATGATCCCGTGGCTGCTGGTGGCGGAGCTGCTGTGTCTGAAGAACAGCTCGCTTAAATCGCTGGTGGCGGACCGCCAGGCGGCGTTCCCGGCGTCGGGGGAGATCAACCGCAAGCTGGGGAATGCGGCGGAGGCGATAGCGCGCATCCGGGCGCAGTATGAGCCGGCGGCCGCACACATCGACACAACGGACGGTATCAGTATTGAATACCCTGAGTGGCGCTTTAACCTGCGCACGTCCAATACCGAGCCTGTGGTGCGTCTGAACGTTGAGTCCAGAGCGGATACTGCGTTAATGAATGCAAAAACCGAAGAGATTTTAGCCCTCCTCAAGTAATGCATTAACCATAACGGAAGCCATAGGGTCAGATTTTAATCGTATTTTTGACCTTATGGCTTATTCTTGACATCCCTCAGGTCAAAGCGTAAAACCGCCCACAGCATTATTAAAATTCGTGGCTATCCGCCATTACCCAGTTAACTGATTAAAGTGTAATCGAATGAAAATTACTATTTCCGGTACAGGTTATGTTGGTTTATCGAACGGTATCCTGATTGCGCAAAACCACGAAGTGGTGGCCCTGGATATCGTACAGGCCAAAGTGGATATGCTTAACCAGAAGATCTCTCCGATTGTCGATAAAGAGATTCAGGAATATCTGGCAGAAAAACCGTTAAATTTCCGTGCTACCACGGACAAGCACGACGCCTATCGTAATGCCGACTACGTGATCATTGCGACGCCGACCGATTATGATCCCAAAACTAACTACTTCAACACCTCTACGGTGGAAGCGGTTATTCGCGATGTCACAGAGATCAACCCGAACGCGGTAATGATCATTAAATCGACCATCCCGGTGGGGTTCACCCGCGACATCAAAGAACGTTTAGGGATTGATAATGTTATTTTCTCTCCTGAGTTCTTGCGTGAAGGACGTGCGCTGTACGACAACCTGCACCCGTCGCGTATTGTCATCGGTGAGCGCTCTGCGCGTGCCGAACGTTTTGCTGATCTGCTGAAAGAAGGCGCGATCAAGCAGGATATCCCAACCCTGTTTACCGACTCCACCGAAGCGGAAGCGATCAAACTGTTCGCTAACACCTATCTGGCGCTGCGCGTTGCCTATTTCAACGAGCTCGACAGCTATGCTGAAAGCCAGGGGCTGAACAGCAAGCAGATTATCGAAGGGGTATGCCTGGATCCGCGTATCGGCAACCATTATAACAACCCGTCCTTTGGCTACGGCGGCTACTGCCTGCCGAAAGATACCAAGCAGCTGCTGGCGAACTACGAATCGGTCCCGAACAATATCATCGCGGCTATCGTCGATGCTAACCGTACCCGTAAAGACTTTATCGCGGATTCTATTCTCGCCCGTAAGCCGAAAGTAGTGGGTGTATATCGCCTGATCATGAAGAGTGGTTCGGACAATTTCCGCGCCTCTTCTATTCAGGGCATCATGAAGCGCATCAAGGCGAAAGGTATTCCGGTTATTATCTATGAACCGGTGATGCAGGAAGATGAGTTCTTCAACTCCCGCGTCGTGCGCGACCTGAATGCCTTCAAACAAGAGGCGGATGTGATCATCTCTAACCGTATGGCGGAAGAGCTAGCGGATGTGGCGGACAAGGTTTACACCCGCGATCTGTTTGGTAACGATTAACCAAATCAAAACTGGTGACAACAGTGTCGCCAGTTTTATTTATATATTATTATCTTTATCTATCTATAAAATAATCAATGCTATTAGATAAACTTATTCTATATATAACATGATTCTATGTGCATTTATTTATCATCTCCATGGTGGATAGATTTTAATGTGCGAAAAGTCGTTGAAAAACATGGGCGAAATAGAATCTCAATGGTGAGTGATATTTATTAATAACTTTAAGCATAATAATGAAAGAGCTTTATTCATATGGCATGCATGATTTGATTGAATAATGAGATTAAATGGTTACTTTCGGGAGATGATTTAATGCAAAGAAATATGACTATTGATGTAATGAGAGTTATGGGACTTTTACTCATTATTCTTGCCCATGTTAACCCTCCAGGAATACTGTTCCAGTTTAGGACTTTTGATGTCCCAATGATGATTTTTGTTTCAGGTGTGTCATTTTATTTATCAAAAGCTAGTAATGTTAGTTTTGCAACTTATTCGCTTTCTCGGTTTCAACGGCTTGTTTTCCCCGTATGGGCTTTTTTGATAATGTTTTTTTTCATTCTTTATGTGTTTAAGCCTTTGAAATTTATGGATCTGTTGACGGTTAACAATATCACTTCAACATTTCTACTAGATGGTTTTGGTTATGTTTGGATCATAAAGGTTTTTTTAATAATTTCTATTTTATCTCCATTTTATGCTTATTGTATAAAAAATCTAAATGGATATTTGACGACGTTGCTAGCACTTTTGCTTCTATTGTTGAGCCTTTGTATATTCGTTATTACGAGTGATGATTATCCTGGTGACCGATACTCCTTCTTGAGCGATGTAATTTTGCCTACTATATCATATGGCGCCGTGTTTATTCTGGGTTATAAATTTTTGACATATAATAAAATTCAAATTTTATTTTCTTTTTTTGTTTTTTTAGCAGCATTTATTACATATGTAATATATAACTATCTTGCTCACGAAGTGGTGTATGGACCGCAAGTTTACAAATATCCACCTACTCTTTATTATATATCTTATTCAGTCGTTATGACTATAGTGGTCTTCTATGCTATTGAGAAATACCTTCCTGTCGCAAGATTGCCATCTATTTTATTTAGTATGTCATCAAATACAATTTGGATCTATTTGTGGCATATTCCGGTGGTCGAGTACTTTTACCGCTATAATCCCAGCGTTAACTTTATAATTAAATATGTATTTGCAGTTACCATAGCGACCATACTTGCATTAACGCAAAAGAAAATTATTAGTAAGTTTTTTAGCAAATACAGAATCATGAAGGTTATATTTACTGGGTGATATGTAACACATTGCGAATGTATAGATTAATTGGTTAAGAGTGTAACTCTCGAGCCTTTAAAGGAATAAAGAGATTGCCAATATGAAAAACTGGTGGTCTTTATCATCAGTTTTTCTAGTCAACTCAGCAAGACATCATATATATAGTAGCAATATTTTGTTCTCTCCTGATGTTGCTCCTTAACGAGCTTATGTCGAAGAAAAAATATTTTTACTGGCTAACATGCCATGCTACTCTAGTTATGGCATTTTTTAGGCTCATCTTTGACGACATTGAGAATATCAACACCATAAGCCTGTATGCTTTGTAATGAATTGTCTACCTCATAAATTGTGATGGACCTAACGATCCTGCTTAAAAGCCGTTGCGGGTTGAACACAGGTCCGATAAGTTAAACTTACCTTGTGAAGAGCTACCGTCACTGTGATGTAGATGCCGGAGATAAGCGCCGGGAGGTAAAACAAAGCCTGCAACGCAGGCTTTTGTTATTTATGTCCTATGAAAAAACGCGGGACAGGGCGCGAGTAGCGTTATTTTTTTCTTGCCTTAAGGCCATGCTAAAACGCAGAATGAATAGTCATTCTGTCATATCATTTTTTTATCTCTTAATATTATCTTAATCTAATTGCAATATGAAGCGGGCCTTACTACTTGCGTTTATTAAACGTCAGTTTCGTTTTCTTTCTGTCTTTTAAATAAGAAATTAAGAAATAAACGGAAACAGCAAGTAGTATGGCAGCGACCACTAAGAAAAATAGGTTTTCCATAATATCTACCACAGGGCGTATGTTGATTGAATTATTAGTTTGATAAGCAATACACCAGTTTTGTGCTGTTGCATGGCTTGCTCTAACATATCCTGGATTTAGGAAAATTCCTACAGAGAGTAATGTTTTTTATCAATCAGCATATAATGCTGTTTCCGCTAACCAAATTGGTCTGGATACCAGAAAAGTTTCAGTGCCTGGCGCGCGGATAGTTGCTTTTCTGAAAAAGGCTGGATGAAACTGGTTTCAGGCGGGCGAGTAAAAAGGCAAAAATAGCGTCTATAGCACAAAATATTATATAAAAAAAAATGAATGTGCATTCCGTCGACATATAGTCAGGATAACGGAGATTACATAGAAGGGGTTGCCGCAATCAGACGATTGCGGCAGGGCAGGGGGATTAGATCTGATAGTAATCCTTGTACCACTCCACGAAGTTCTTCACGCCGTCCTTAACTGACGTTTGCGGCTTAAAGCCCACCAGGTCATACAGCGGTTGAGTATCTGCGCTGGTGTCCAGTACATCGCCCGGCTGAATCGGCATCATATTCTTCTGCGCTTCCATCCCCAGCGCCTCTTCCAGGGCAGTGATGTAGTCCATCAGTTCCACTGGTGAGCTGTTGCCAATGTTATACACCCGATACGGCGCGGAGCTGGTGGCCGGAGAACCGTCCTCAACGGTCCAGTCGGCATTCGCCTGCGGGATCACATCCTGCACCCGAACCACCGCCTCGACGATGTCGTCGATATAGGTGAAGTCGCGCTTCATTTTGCCGTAGTTGTAAACGTCGATACTTTTTCCTTCCAGCATCGCTTTCGTGAACTTGAACAGCGCCATATCCGGGCGACCCCACGGACCATAAACTGTAAAGAAGCGCAGCCCGGTGGTCGGGATGCCGTACAGGTGAGAATAGGTGTGCGCCATCAGCTCATTAGCTTTCTTGGTGGCGGCATACAGGGAGACCGGATGATCGACGGAATCTTCGGTGGAGAACGGCATTTTACGGTTGAGGCCGTAAACCGAGCTGGAGGAGGCGTACACCAGGTGTTTCACCTTGGTATGACGGCAGCCTTCCAGAATGTTCAGGTACCCCATCAGGTTAGCGTCTGCGTACGCATACGGGTTTTCCAGCGAGTAGCGCACGCCGGCCTGGGCGGCCAGGTGGATCACGCGGTCAAATTGCTCTGTGGCGAACAGCTTTGCCATACCTTCACGGTCGGCCAAATCCAGCTGCTGGAAATGGAATGCCGGAGATGCCAGGCGATCCAGACGTGCCTGCTTCAGGCTGACGTCATAATAGTCGTTCATGTTGTCGATTCCGACAACATCATGCCCTTCATTCAGCAGGCGCTGCGCGATATGGAAGCCGATAAAACCTGCGGCACCAGTGACCAAAAACTTCATATTTTTCCTCCGGGGTGTGGATATCCCGTTCTACATAAGTGCCGATTTTACACTGGCTTGCGGTTGGGATCACTTGCTTTGCCATGACAAGATATGCAAGTAACTGTAAACAGCGGCGTCTGAGAGTAAATGCCTTGTAATTAATTATCATTCGTGAAAGGTATTAAGCCATTCAGAAGATGAAAAGCACTATAGAAACCAATATAAACAATGGGTTATCTGTTTGTTTCGGTTTTATCGAGTATTGCTAGGTTTTAGACGCGGTCTGGCCTCGTAGAGTAAAGATTGTTACTTTGGTTTGCCCGGTGTGTTTGTTTCCCGAGAGCTCATTTAGCGATAATGCCATCATATCGTCTAAAGTGTGTCCATTTTTACATTGAGAAAGCCATGCACCGGATTTTTACTTTTATTCCTTACTTGCAGAGTTATAATACGCTGCCGTTCTATTTGGCAGACTTAGGTATTGCTTGATAAAGCATCACCAAAAGTTGTTATTAATATGCAAGAAATTATTTCAGAATTTCATGCTGTCCTTAGATGGTTCTTTTGCATGTAAGGGCGTGATGAGCAGGTGAGGGGAGTGCTACGCCAGGAATGCTGCTTGCGGAAATGAGAAAGTCCTGATAGCTAACGGAGAAGGGAAACGCCAGAGTAAAGCCTTTTTGTAGCTAAGGTAACGAGATGCATGGCTGTACTGAACAGTAATGCCATCTGCAGTGCGGTTTGAACGGATGTGAGTGCTAAAAACTCGGTGGATCACGCATTTTGGTTGCGATAGCCAATGGCGGTAGCGTGGAAGAAAACATAAGGTGATTTTTTAATTTATTGAATTAAAAGGGTTTTTATCGTTTTATTGCTGGGGTGTCGCTTGCGCTTCCGTTCAAATCATTGGTTGCAGTCGATGAATGGCAGCTGACCTGATAAACTTTGCCCGCAGCACAAAGCAGTCAGTTTCTCGATTGTTGAGCCTGACAGGATCGGCGAGGTAGACCTGGTATGACTAACTCATTCAGTGGATATTTGCAGAATAATTTATGAGTATAAAGATGAAGTACAATTTAGGGTATTTATTTGATTTACTTGTTGTGATAACAAATAAAGATCTAAAAGTGCGCTATAAGAGCAGCATGCTAGGCTATTTATGGTCAGTAGCAAATCCATTGCTTTTTGCCATGATTTATTATTTTATATTTAAGCTGGTAATGAGAGTACAAATTCCAAATTATACAGTTTTCCTCATTACCGGCTTGTTTCCGTGGCAATGGTTTGCCAGTTCGGCCACTAACTCATTATTTTCATTCATCGCTAACGCTCAAATTATCAAGAAGACAGTTTTTCCCCGGTCCGTGATTCCGCTAAGTAATGTGATGATGGAAGGCTTGCATTTTCTTTGCACCATCCCGGTTATTGTTGTCTTTCTTTTTGTTTATGGCATGACGCCGTCCTTGTCCTGGGTTTGGGGTATACCTCTCATTGCTATTGGCCAGGTGATTTTCACCTTTGGTGTTTCAATCATCTTTTCAACGCTGAACCTGTTTTTCCGTGACCTGGAGCGCTTTGTCAGTCTGGGGATTATGCTGATGTTTTATTGTACGCCGATTTTATATGCGTCTGATATGATTCCGGAAAAATTTAGCTGGATAATTACCTACAATCCGCTAGCGAGTATGATTCTTAGTTGGCGTGATTTATTCATGAATGGGACTCTTAATTATGAGTATATTTCTATACTCTATTTTACGGGAATCATTTTGACGGTTGTCGGTTTGTCTATTTTCAATAAATTAAAATATCGATTTGCAGAGATCTTGTAATGCACCCAGTTATTAACTTCAGTCATGTTACAAAAGAGTATCCTCTGTACCATCATATTGGCTCAGGAATCAAAGATTTAATTTTCCATCCAAAACGCGCTTTTCAGTTGCTGAAGGGGCGGAAATATTTAGCTATCGAAGACGTATCCTTTACAGTTGGCAAAGGTGAGGCTGTTGCCCTGATTGGACGTAATGGGGCAGGAAAGAGTACCTCTCTTGGCCTGGTTGCCGGCGTGATTAAGCCAACTAAGGGAACCGTCACCACTGAAGGACGGGTGGCATCGATGCTTGAACTCGGCGGAGGCTTTCATCCGGAACTTACCGGGCGTGAGAATATTTACCTGAATGCTACTCTGCTGGGCCTTCGCCGTAAAGAGGTCCAGCAACGTATGGAACGTATTATTGAATTTTCGGAACTGGGAGAATTCATAGACGAGCCAATCAGAGTGTACTCAAGCGGAATGCTAGCTAAGTTAGGTTTTTCGGTCATCAGTCAGGTTGAACCGGATATTTTAATTATTGATGAAGTTCTGGCAGTAGGTGATATCGCTTTTCAGGCAAAATGTATTCAGACCATCAGAGATTTTAAGAAAAGAGGCGTGACAATATTGTTTGTTAGCCACAATATGAGTGACGTTGAAAAAATCTGCGACAGAGTCATCTGGATCGAAAATCATAGGCTCAGAGAAGTGGGGTCTGCAGAGCGAATCATTGAACTGTACAAGCAAGCAATGGCTTAATCAGTGGGTAATATAATGAACAATAGCGTTAAAATCTATACCAGCCACCATAAGCCTAGTGCTTTTCTTAATGCTGCAATTATCAAACCTCTGCATGTCGGCAAAGCTAATTCTTGTAATGAAATTGGTTGTCCAGGAGATGACACTGGCGATAATATTTCCTTTAAGAATCCGTTTTATTGCGAACTAACTGCGCATTATTGGGTTTGGAAAAACGAAGAGCTGGCAGACTATGTCGGTTTCATGCACTATCGCCGTCATCTTAATTTTTCCGAAAAACAAACTTTTTCTGAGGATACCTGGGGGGTCGTGAACCATCCATGCATTGATGAAGAATATGAGAAGATCTTTGGATTAAACGAAGAAACAATTCAACGGTGTGTCGAAGGTATTGACATCTTGCTGCCCAAAAAATGGTCTGTCACTGCGGCGGGAAGTAAAAATAATTACGATCACTATGAACGAGGTGAATACTTACACATTCGTGATTATCAGGCTGCCATTGCCATCGTTGAAAAACTATATCCAGAGTATAGCACGGTAATAAAAACGTTTAATGATGCCAGTGATGGCTATTACACAAATATGTTTGTCATGCGCAAAGATATTTTTGTTGACTATTCTGAGTGGCTCTTTTCCATTCTGGATAATCTCGAAGATGCCATCTCGATGAACAATTATAATGCTCAGGAAAAACGCGTTATTGGGCATATAGCTGAACGGCTGTTTAATATTTACATAATTAAGCTGCAACAAGATGGTGAGCTTAAGGTAAAAGAATTACAGCGTACCTTTGTCAGCAATGAAACATTCAATGGTGCACTGAATCCAGTTTTTGATTCTGCGGTTCCAGTGGTTATCAGTTTCGATGATAATTACGCAATCAGCGGTGGCGCATTAATTAATTCCATTATCCGACATGCGGACAAAAATAAAAATTATGATATCGTCGTACTCGAAAACAAAGTTAGCTATTTGAATAAAACGCGGTTGGTAAATCTAACCTCTGCTCATCCGAATATTTCTCTTCGTTTTTTTGACGTTAATGCCTTCACTGAAATTAACGGTGTGCATACCCGAGCGCATTTTAGCGCATCAACGTATGCCCGTCTTTTTATTCCTCAACTGTTCAGACGATACGATAAAGTCGTATTTATTGATTCGGATACCGTTGTAAAGGCTGACCTGGGTGAACTGCTTGATGTCCCTCTGGGCAACAATTTAGTTGCAGCGGTTAAGGATATCGTCATGGAAGGTTTTGTAAAATTTTCTGCAATGTCGGCATCAGATGATGGCGTTATGCCGGCAGGCGAATATTTACAGAAAACCTTAAACATGAATAACCCTGATGAATATTTTCAGGCAGGGATTATTGTTTTTAATGTCAAACAAATGGTCGAAGAAAATACTTTTGCTGAATTGATGCGGGTATTAAAGGCAAAAAAATACTGGTTCCTCGACCAGGATATCATGAATAAAGTATTCTACTCTCGAGTCACATTTCTGCCATTAGAGTGGAACGTTTATCATGGTAATGGCAATACGGATGATTTCTTCCCTAATCTTAAGTTTGCAACGTATATGAAATTTTTAGCAGCTCGCAAGAAGCCTAAAATGATTCATTATGCGGGTGAGAACAAACCATGGAATACCGAAAAAGTCGATTTTTATGATGACTTTATTGAAAACATCGCTAACACTCCATGGGAGATGGAAATCTATAAACGTCAGATGTCGTTAGCGGCTTCGATTGGTTTAACCCATAGCGAGCCGCAACAACAAATCTTGTTCCAGACCAAAATCAAGAACGTACTGATGCCTTATGTTAATAAATATGCACCAATAGGCACGCCAAGAAGAAACATGATGACTAAATATTATTACAAAGTACGCCGTGCTATTCTTGGATAATAAAAGAGACAACAGATGAAAAGAAAAAAAATATTGATCGTAGGCGCTGGTTTCTCTGGTGCAGTTATCGGTCGCCAACTTGCTGAGAAGGGACATCAAGTCCATATTATCGATCAGCGTGATCATATTGGGGGGAATTCCTATGATGCACGCGACTCTGAAACGAATGTGATGGTACATGTTTATGGACCCCATATTTTCCATACTGACAATGAAACAGTGTGGAACTATGTCAACAAGCATGCAGAGATGATGCCCTATGTGAACCGGGTTAAAGCGACAGTTAATGGTCAGGTATTTTCCCTGCCTATTAATTTGCATACTATCAATCAGTTTTTCTCAAAAACTTGTTCGCCTGATGAGGCCAGAGCGCTCATTGCTGAGAAAGGGGACAGCACTATTGCTGATCCACAAACTTTTGAAGAGCAAGCGTTACGCTTTATTGGTAAAGAGTTATATGAGGCCTTTTTTAAAGGATATACGATTAAACAGTGGGGGATGCAACCCTCGGAACTGCCCGCATCTATTCTTAAACGTCTTCCTGTTCGTTTTAACTATGATGATAATTATTTTAACCACAAATTTCAGGGCATGCCGAAATCTGGTTATACGCAGATGATTAAGTCAATTCTCAATCATGAGAATATCAAGGTTGACTTACAGCGGGAATTTATCGTTGACGAGCGAACTCATTACGATCACGTATTCTATAGCGGTCCATTAGATGCGTTTTATGGCTACCAATATGGCCGTCTGGGCTATCGAACATTAGATTTTAAAAAGTTTATCTATCAGGGTGATTACCAGGGATGCGCAGTGATGAACTATTGTTCTGTGGATGTGCCCTATACTCGCATCACTGAACATAAATATTTTTCTCCCTGGGAACAACACGACGGCTCTGTTTGTTATAAAGAGTATAGCCGTGCTTGTGAAGAAAATGATATTCCTTACTATCCTATTCGCCAGATGGGAGAGATGGCTCTTCTTGAAAAATATTTGTCATTGGCCGAGAATGAAACCAACATCACTTTTGTCGGTCGTCTTGGAACCTACCGTTACCTTGATATGGATGTGACCATCGCCGAAGCATTGAAAACGGCAGAAGTCTATTTAAATTCACTCACTGAAAATCAGCCAATGCCTGTGTTTACGGTTTCTGTACGATGAAATATACGGCATTGATAGTGACATTCAATCGTCTCGGCAAACTGAAAAAAACGGTTGAAGAGACCCTCAAACTTGAATTCACTAATATTGTTATTGTCAATAACGGGTCCACGGATGGGACCCAAGCCTGGCTTTCGTCAATTGTTGATACACGAGTCATTGTATTAACCCTCACCGAGAATACCGGTGGGGCGGGGGGCTTTAAAACCGGTAGTCAGTATATCTGTGAACAGCTGGCAAGTGATTGGGTATTTTTCTACGATGACGATGCTTACCCCTATCCAGACACGTTGAAGTCCTTTTCACAGCTGGATAAGCAGGGATGTCGGGTATTTAGTGGACTGGTGAAAGATCCGCAAGGAAAACCGTGTCCGATGAATATGCCGTTCTCGCGTGTGCCAACTTCACTTGGCGACACTGTACGCTATTTACGCTACCCTGGAGAGTTTATCCCGGCAGCTAATCGTTCTATGTTCGTACAAACGGTTTCATTTGTTGGGATGGTCATACATCGTGATCTGCTCGCGACCAGTCTTGACTACATTCGCGAACAGCTCTTTATCTACTTTGATGATCTTTACTTTGGCTATCAGCTATCATTAGCTGGTGAGCAAATTATGTATAGCCCGGAGTTGCTTTTTTATCATGATGTGAGTATTCAGGGCAAACTTATTGCACCTGAATGGAAGGTTTACTATCTATGCCGTAATTTGATCCTGTCGAAGAAAATATTCCAGAAAAATGGCGTGTATAGCAATTCAGCGATAGCGATACGCATCCTAAAATATATATTAATCCTGCCATGGCAACGTCAAAAATATTCCTATATGAAATTTATTCTTCGTGGAATTTCACATGGCATAAAAGGTATTAGTGGTAAGTATCATTAAGTGGGCATAGCAATGAGAAAATTGTGTTATTTCATAAATTCGGATTGGTACTTCGATTTACACTGGATCGATCGTGCCATCGCCTCCCGTGATGCAGGTTATGAGATTCACATCATCAGCCATTTTATTGATGACAACATAATAAATAAATTCAAAACATTCGGCTTTATTTGCCATAATGTTACTCTTGATGCTCAATCTTTTAATGCATTAGTTTTCTTTCGTACTTACCATGATGTGCAAAAAATTATTAAAAATATAAAACCGGATCTCTTGCATTGCATCACTATCAAGCCATGTTTGATTGGTGGTGTGCTCGCGAAGAAATTTAATCTGCCGGTCATCGTAAGTTTTGTTGGGCTTGGAAGAGTATTTTCTTCAGACAGCATGCCTTTAAAATTATTGCGGCAGTTTACTATTGCTGCATATAAATATATTGCCAGTAATAAGCGCTGTATATTTATGTTTGAACATGACCGCGACAGAAAAAAACTGGCTAAGTTGGTTGGACTCGAAGAACAACAGACTATTGTTATTGATGGTGCAGGCATTAATCCAGAGATATACAAATATTCTCTTGAACAGAATCACGATGTCCCTGTTGTATTGTTTGCCAGCCGTATGTTGTGGAGTAAAGGACTGGGCGACTTAATTGAAGCGAAGAAAATATTACGCAGTAAGAATATTCACTTTACTTTGAATGTTGCTGGAATTTTGGTTGAAAATGATAAAGATGCGATTTCCCTTCAGGTCATTGAGAATTGGCATCAGCAAGGATTAATTAACTGGTTAGGTCGTTCGAATAACGTTTGCGATCTTATTGAGCAATCAAATATCGTTGCTTTGCCGTCAGTTTATTCTGAAGGTGTTCCGCGAATTCTTCTGGAAGCATCTTCTGTGGGTCGCGCTTGTATTGCTTATGATGTCGGTGGTTGTGATAGCCTTATTATTGATAACGATAATGGAATTATTGTTAAAAGCAATTCACCTGAAGAGTTGGCTGATAAACTTGCCTTTTTGCTTAGCAATCCTAAAGCACGCGTTGAAATGGGTATTAAAGGACGTAAGCGTATTCAGGATAAATTCTCGAGCGGGATGATTATTAGTAAGACGCTAAAGACTTATCATGATGTGGTCGAGGGATAGTTGTCGATCAAACGGTTAACCGTTTTTATTAGTTGCCAGATTCTGTTTCTTTACCTTCAAATTTTTTAAAGTATATTATTAACTAAAATTACTGTAACGTGTCACTTGGGAGGCGATCAAATGTCTGAAAGATCTTCAAGTGCACTGGTCTCTGTTGTGATACCTGTGCACGATGCTGCAGAATATATATCTGATACGCTTAGTTCCATTTTATCGCAATCGTTACAGGATATTGAAGTCATCATTATTGATGACAATTCGGCTGATGATACGTTAAAGCTACTGCAGTCCTTTGCCGCTAATGACTCGCGGATACGTCTTTTGAATAATTCGCAGAATATCGGTGCAGGTGCATCACGTAACATGGGATTAAAAATAGCAAGTGGCGAATATATCATTTTTCTTGATGATGACGATTACCCCGATGCTAATATGCTCAAACGGATGTATGATCATGCTGTATTGCTGCAAGCCGATGCGGTTATCTGCCGATGCCAGTCTTTAGATCTACAAACCCATTCATATGCACCAATGCCATGGTCTGTGCGCGTAGATTTACTCCCCCAAAAAGAACTCTTTTCATCAGATGAGATCACTCATAATTTCTTTGGTGCATTTATCTGGTGGCCCTGGGATAAGCTTTTCCGGCGCCAGGCTATACTGGATACTGGTTTACAATTCCAGGATTTAAGAACGACTAATGATTTATTTTTTGTTAGCGCTTTTATGCTACTTGCCAAAAGAATGGCGTTCCTGGATGAGATCTTGATTTCTCATTCCATTAACCGCAGTGGTTCATTATCGGTGACCAGAGAGAAATCCTGGCACTGTGCTCTTGATGCGTTACGTGCCCTCTATTCCTTTATTGACTCACAGCACTTGTTGCCTTCACGTGGTAGAGACTTTAATAATTATGCAGTGACTTTTCTTGAGTGGAATTTAAATACGATTTCTGGTCCGGCGTTTGATTCTTTATTCACTGCTTCACGCGAATTCATCGCCTCATTGGATATTGATGAAAGCGATTTTTATGATGATTTTATCAAAGCGGCACACTATCGCCTGATTCGGTTAACGCCGGAAGAGTATCTTTTCTCGTTAAAAGATCGGGTATTACATGAGCTTGAATCCTCTAATTTATCTTCAGAGAAGTTGCAAGCCAGTATTGCTTCTCAGGATCAAGTTCTTAAAGCCAGGGAAGAAGAAATTGATGAGCTAAGAGCGTCCGTTGCACAGAAAAAAGAACGTATTGATAGGTTGGTCCAGCGAAATGCATATTTAGAGACTGAGTATCAGAAACAGCAAGATCAATTAACTAAACTACAAAATGAATTAAATAACGCTGCTCAACGTTATTCAGCCCTTATTTCATCATTGTCATGGAAAGTTACAAGACCTTTAAGGTTAATCAAAGCGTTAATCGTGAAGAAAATGTAATATTTTTATCAATAATTCATGCTTATTTTAGATGCAGAGAGATACTCCTGATTAACGAGAAAAGTTTTGCAGGGAGGTATATTAACACCTCCCTTTGTTATTATTACTTATGCCGTGCTCTTAAATTATCAATCACTTCCCCGAGATCCAGCCCCTGGTCCTGCAGCAGCACCAGCAGGTGATACATCAGGTCCGACGCCTCATTCTTTAGCTCGAAGCGGTCGTTCACGGTGGCGGCCAGCGCGGTCTCCACGCCTTCTTCCCCCACTTTCTGCGCAATACGCTTGGTGCCGCTGGCATACAGCTTCGCCGTATAGGAGCTCTCCGGGTCGGCGTGTTTACGCTCGGCCAGCAGCTGCTCCAGCTGATAGAGGAACAGCCACTGGTGGCCGGTTTCGCCGAAGCAGCTGGTGGTGCCTTTGTGGCAGGTCGGCCCGATCGGGTTTACCAGCACCAGCAGCGTATCGTTGTCACAGTCCGGCGTGATGCTCACTACATTGAGGACATGGCCCGAGGTTTCACCCTTGGTCCACAGCCGCTGCTTGGTGCGCGAGTAAAAGGTGACCTTGCCGGTGGCTTCGGTTTTCTCCAGCGCCTCCTTGTTCATGTAGCCGTGCATCAGCACTTCGCCGGATACGGCGTGCTGCACGATGGCCGGCATCATGCCGTCCGTTTTTTCCCAGTCCAGCTGTTCAGTCAACATACCCTTATCTCCACGCCCTGTGCCGCCAGGTACGCTTTCAGTTCGCCAATATTAATAATCTGTTTGTGGAATACCGAGGCCGCCAGCGCGCCGTCAACGTCGGCGTCGCGGAAGGCTTCGAGGAAGTGTTCCATAGTGCCCGCGCCGCCGGAGGCGATCAGCGGGACGTGGCACACCGCGCGAACCTTCGCCAGCTGCTGCAGGTCGTAGCCGTTGCGTACTCCGTCCTGGTTCATCATATTGAGAACGATCTCGCCTGCGCCGCGCTTCTGCACTTCCTCCACCCAGTCGAGGGTTTCCCACTGCGTCACCCGGGTGCGGCTCTCGTCGCCGGTATACTGGTTGACGTGATACTTGCCGGTCTCTGCGTCAAACCAGGTATCAATCCCCACCACGATACACTGCACGCCAAAGCGGTCGGCAAGGCGGGTGATCAGCGTCGGGTCGGCGAGAGCAGGGGAGTTAATCGAGATCTTATCGGCGCCGAAGGAGAGGATCTGCGCCGCGTCTTCCAGCGACTTGATCCCGCCCGCCACGCAGAAAGGAATATCGATTACTTCCGCTACCCGCGACACCCAGCTCTTGTCGACCACCCGACCGTCGCTGGAGGCGGTGATATCATAGAACACCAGTTCGTCGGCCCCTTCGTCGGCATAGCGCTTGGCCAGCGGGACGATGTCGCCAATGATCTCGTGATTACGGAACTGCACGCCTTTCACTACCTGGCCGTCGCGGACGTCGAGGCAGGGGATTATCCGTTTTGCCAGCATTGAATGGCCTCCGTTACGTTGAATTTACCTTCCAGCAGCGCGCGACCGACAATCACGCCGCGCACCCCGGTGCCGCGCAGGGCGGCAATATCATTGAGATCGCCGATGCCGCCGGATGACTGAAACGCCACCTGCGGGTAGCGGGCGCAGACTTCCTCGTACAGCGAGACGTTAGAGCCTGCCAGCGTGCCGTCGCGGGAGATATCGGTGCACAGCACGTGCTGCAGGCCGACCGGCAGATAACTTTCCACCAGCTCCTCCAGCGTCACGCCGGAGTTTTCCTGCCAGCCGCTGACCGCCACCTGCTTATTGCCGTCGGCGTCGATACGCACGTCGAGGGCGAGCACCAGCCGTTCTGGGCCAAAGCGTTTGAACCAGCCTTTCACTTCCTCCGGGGATTTCACCGCGGTGGAGCCGACCACCACGCGGGCGACGCCGGCCTCAAGCAGGGCCGCGACATCCGCTTCGGTCCGCACGCCGCCGCCGACCTGCACCGGGACGTCAACCCCGGCGACCAGCGATTTCAGCAGCGGGATCTGGCGTTTCGCCGGATCCTTCGCCCCGGTCAGGTCGACCAGGTGCAGGACTTCCGCCCCCTGAGCGGCATAGGCCTGCAGGCGCGGCAGCGGATCGCTGCCATAGTCGCGCTGCTGGCCGTAATCGCCCTGATGGAGACGAACGACGGTGCCGTCGATTAAATCTAAAGCAGGAATAATCATCACATCTCCAGGAAGTTTTTCAGCAGCTGCGCCCCGGCGCTCCCGGAGCGCTCCGGGTGAAACTGCACGCCAAAGAAGTTATCTTTCTGCACCGCGGCGGTGAACGCCTCGCCGTAATTGCACTGGGCGATGGTGTACGGGTTGACCGGCATGGCGTAGCTGTGCACGAAGTAGAAATACGCGCCTTCTTCAATGCCGCGGAACAGACGATCGCCTGCTTTGGCATATACCCGGTTCCAGCCCATGTGCGGCAATGGCAGACCGTGGTCGGTCATCTTCGGCACCTCTTCTTCGATAATGCCCAGCAGATCGACGCCGTTGTTCTCCTCGCTGCGCTTGCCGAGCAGCTGCATGCCCAGGCAAATCCCCAGCACCGGCTGGGTACAGGCTTTGATCAGGTCGATCAGCTCGCGGTCGCGCAGCTGATCCATCGCCGCCTGGGCGGTGCCGACGCCGGGAAGAAACAGTTTATCGGCACGCAATACCACTTCCGGATCGCGGCTGACCACTGGCTCATAGCCGTGGCGGCCAATCGCCGATTTCACCGAATTGAGGTTGGCGCAGCCGGTATCAAGGATCACCACATTCATTACAGCACCCCTTTGGAAGACGGCAGGGCATCGCCCTGGACGCGGATCGCCTGGCGCAGCGTACGGCCAAAGGCTTTGAACAGGCTCTCCACGCGGTGGTGATCGTTCTTGCCCTTGGTTTTCAGGTGCAGGGTCACCGCCATGGTGTAGGAGAGCGAGCGGAAGAAGTGTTCCACCATCTCGGTGCTCAGATCGCCGACGCGCTGATAGGTGAAGTCCGCCTTATACTCCAGGTGCGGACGGCCGGAGATATCCAGCGCGCAGCGGGCGAGACACTCGTCCATCGGCAGCACGAAGCCGAAGCGGTTGATGCCGCGCTTGTCGCCAAGGGCCAGCTTCAGGGCTTCGCCGAGGGCCAGGCCGGTATCCTCCACCGTGTGGTGGTCGTCGATGTACAGATCGCCGCCGACGTTAACCTCCATGCGGAAGCCGCCGTGGGTGGCGATTTGGTCGAGCATATGGTCAAAAAAGCCGACGCCGGTGTGGATCTTGCTGCCGCCTTCGCGGTCCAGCCACACTTTCACATCCACCTGGGTCTCTTTGGTGATGCGCTCGACGTGGGCATAGCGGTCGCGGCGGGTCAGCTGCTCGCAGATGGTCGGCCAGTCGAGCGTCTCGCGGTCATAGCGCAGACCGGTAATTCCCATGTTATCCGCCAGCTCAAGGTCGGTGGCCCGGTCGCCAATCACATAGCTGTGGGATTTATCCAGCACGCCCTCTTCCAGCCACGGCAGCACCAGCTGCGTTTTTGGCTTGCGGCAGGCGCAGTTGTCGCCCGGGAAGTGCGGACAAATCAGCACCTCTTCAAAGTTAACGCCCTGCGAGGCGAAGATCTGCATCATCAGGTTGTGCGGGCCATCAAACGCTTCCTGCGGCAGACTGTCGGTTCCCAGGCCATCCTGATTGGTGATCATCACCAGCTTATAGCCTTCCTGCTGCAGCTTCAGCAGCGCCGGGATCACCTGCGGCTCAAACGCCAGCTTGTCGAACCGGTCCACCTGGAAATCCTCCGGCGGTTCGGAAATCAGGGTGCCGTCACGGTCAATAAAGAGATACTTCTGGGTCATACATTCTCCGCAGTCAAGGCGTCAATCACGCGCTGGCTCTCGGCACGGGTACCGATAGTGATACGCAAACAGCCGCTTAATGAAGGTTGTTTATTCTGGTCACGTAAGATAATGCCCTGATCCCACAAAGATTTAAACACTGCGCTGGAGGCGGTTATCCGCGCCAGCACATAGTTGGTCTCGGAATCGAAGACCTGCTCCACGCAGGCGATGCCGCGCAGCTGTTCCACCAGGTAGCGGCGCTCGTCAAGGATCTGCGCCACGCGCTGGCGCATCGCGGCGATCCCCTCCGGGCTCAGGGCCTGGGCGGCGATATCGGCCACCGGCGTGGAGAGCGGGTACGGGGCGATCACTTTCAGCAGCACGTTGCTCACCTCGGCGTTGGCGAGGGTGAAGCCGCAGCGCAGGCCGGCGAGGGCGAAGGCTTTGGACAGCGTGCGCAGCACCACCAGGTGCGGATAGTCGCTGAGCCAGCCGGCCAGCGTCGCCTGCGGGCAGAATTCAATATAGGCTTCGTCGGCCACCACGATGGCTTTGCCGCGGGTCATCTCCAGCAGGTCGCGCATCGACTGCGGGTCGATAATCTGCCCGGTCGGGTTGTTCGGGCTGCAGACGAAGACCACCTTCACGCCGTCCAGCCGCGCCTCGATGCCCGGCAGGTCGAGCTGCCAGTCGGCCAGCGTCGGCACGGTGCGGCACTCGACGCCGATGGTTTCGGCGCTGACGCTGTACATGCCGTAGGTCGGCGGGCAGTAGAGCACCGCGTCTTCGCCGGGCTCACAGAAGGCGCGGATCAGCAGCTCGATGCCTTCGTCGGCGCCGCGGCTGACCAGCACCTGCTCCGGTTTGACCTCGGCGTAGCGGGCGTAGCTCTCAATCACGGCCTTCGGCTGCGGCTCCGGATAGCGGTTCAGCGTCTGTTCGGTAAGCTGGAAGGCCACGGCGGTAGGGAATTCGTTGGCGTTGAGCCAGACGTCGCCTTTGCCGCCCAGCCGGCGAGCGGATTGATACGGGGTCAGCGCGCGGACGTTGGCGCGGGCTAAATCTTCAATGCTCATGCTTGCTCCTTCAGGGCGGCAACGCGCAGCGTTACGGCGTTTTTGTGGGCGTCAAGGCGCTCGGCGGCGGCCAGGATCTCAATCGTTGAGGCTAGGGCGGCAAAGCCGTCGCGCGACAGCTCCTGCACGGTCATCCGCTTCTGGAAGTCGGCCAGACCGAGGCTTGAGCAGGTGGCGGTATACCCATAGGTCGGCAGGACGTGGTTGGTGCCCGAGGCGTAGTCGCCCGCGGATTCCGGTGACCAGTCGCCAAGGAAAACCGAGCCGGCGCTGGTGATGCTGTCCACCAGCTCGCGGGCCTGACGGGTCTGAATGATCAGGTGCTCCGGGCCGTACTGGTTGGAGATAGCCACGCACTGCGCCAGGTCGCGGGCCACGATGATCCGGCTGGCGGAGAGCGCCACGCGGGCGGTTTCCGCGCGCGGCAGGGCGGCCAGCTGGCGTTCAACCGCCTCGGCGACACGGCTGCCCATGTCGGCGTCCGGGGTCAGGAGGATCACCTGCGAGTCCGGGCCGTGTTCCGCCTGCGACAGCAGGTCGGAGGCGACAAAGTCCGGGTTGGCGCCGCTGTCGGCGATCACCAGCACTTCCGACGGGCCGGCCGGCATGTCGATGGCTGCGCCGTCCAGACGCTGGCTGACCTGGCGTTTGGCTTCCGTGACGTAAGCGTTGCCCGGGCCAAAGATTTTATCCACCTTCGGCACCGACTCGGTACCGAGGGCCAGGGCGGCGATGGCCTGGGCGCCGCCGACGTTAAAGATGGTTTTCACGCCGCACAGCTGCGCGGCATAGAGGATCTCATCGGCAATCGGCGGTGGCGAGCAGAGCACCACCTGCTGACAGCCGGCGATGCGCGCCGGCGTCGCCAGCATCAGCACCGTGGAGAACAGCGGCGCCGAGCCGCCCGGGATGTACAGCCCGACGGAGGCGATAGGGCGGGTGACCTGCTGGCAGCGCACCCCCGGCAGCGTTTCGACATCCACCGCCTGCAGCTGCTGCGCGTTGTGGAAGGTCTCGATGTTTTTCACCGCCACCGCCATCGCCTGCTTCAGCTCGTCGCTGAGGCGCTCGCCGGCGGCGGCGATCTCCGCCTCGCTCACCTGCAGCGCGGCGACGGTGGTTTTATCAAACTTCGCGCTGTATTCTCGCAGCGCCGCGTCGCCGTTGGCTTTGACGTTATTCAGGATCTCCGTCACCGTTTTACTGATGCTGTCGGAGGCGGAAATCGCCGGGCGCGTTAAGAGTTGCTGTTGTTGGTCTGCGCTACAGCCGTTCCAGTCGATGATTGTGTTGAAGCTCATGATTGTATTCCCCTGTGTGTCCCGTGACCGGCTGGCCGATTACTCCATCATTTTCTCAATCGGCAGCACCAGAATGGAGCTGGCGCCCAGCGCCTTCAGTTTTTCCATGGTCTCCCAGAACAGGGTTTCGCTGCTGACCATGTGCATCGCCACGCGCTGCTTGTCGCCTGCCAGCGGCAGAATAGTCGGCCGCTCGGCGCCCGGCAGCAGTGCAACCACTTCTTCCAGGCGTTCGGTCGGGGCGTGCATCATGATGTATTTCGACTCGCGGGCCTGAATCACGCCCTGAATACGGGTCAGCAGGCGGTCAATCAGCTGCTGTTTGGCGTCGGCCATTTCGCCGTCGCGCTGGATCAGACAGGCTTTGGAGCGGTAGATCACTTCCACTTCGCGCAGGCCGTTAGCTTCCAGAGTGGCGCCGGTGGAGACCAGGTCGCAGATAGCGTCGGCGAGGCCGGCGCGCGGCGCCACTTCCACGGAGCCGTTCAGCAGACAGGATTTAAAGGAGATACCTTTTTGATCGAGGTAGCGCTTCAGCAGGTGCGGGTAAGAGGTGGCGATACGTTTGCCGTCCAGCGCCGCCGGGCCGTTCCAGGCTTCATCCACCGGAGTCGCCAGCGACAGGCGGCAGCCGCCGAAGTCGAGACGGCGCAGGGTGAAGTAGCGCGGGTCTTCGCCCTGAGCGCGGCGGCTGAGCAGCTCTTCTTCCAGCACGTTTTCGCCGATAATGCCGAGGTCGACAACACCGTCCATCACCAGGCCCGGGATATCGTCATCACGCACGCGCAGAATATCGATTGGCATATTTTCCGCCAGCGCAATCAGACGCTGGGTGTGCAAATTGACTTTAATGCCGCAGCGGCTGAGTAATTCGCGTGAATCTTCGCTTAAACGGCCTGATTTCTGAATAGCTATGCGTAAACGGGTGTTGTCTAACATTGTTCTTTTCCTCTGAATACCTGTCTGAATCTGTCCGAATTTGGTCCAAAAAAAAGCCCCCGGAAGTGAATCTTCCGGGGGCTCTCTGCGCGTTCATGCACCACTGGAAGATCCAAACGTCTTCCAGCACACATCGCCTGAAAGACTAGTCAGGATGATGGTGATGATGGTGGTGTTTAAATTGAACGCGGTTCATAAAAATTCTCTGTGAATGACTATGCATTTGATGTCCTTTAACCTAAACCACTTCCGCCGCAGAAAGCAAGGGCTTTTTTCTATCATTAATTCATTTCATATTGAGCGAAGAAATTGTCAGTTGCCGCTGGCTGGCGTAGCCTGTAATCAGCACAGCGAAAGAGTCAGGAGCCTGGGATGAAAAAGGTCGCGATAGTCGGTTTGGGATGGCTGGGGATGCCGCTGGCGCTGTCGTTGACGGCGCGAGGCTGGCAGGTTACCGGCAGTAAAACTACGCAGGATGGCGTGGAGGCGGCGCGGATGTGCGGGATCGACAGCTATCCGCTGCGCCTGGAGCCGCAGCTGGTCTGTGATACCGAGGACCTCGACGCGCTGATGAACGTCGATGCGCTGGTGATCACCCTGCCGGCCCGGCGTACCGGGGCAGGGGAAGGGTTTTATCTACAGGCGGTGCAGGAGATCGTCGATACCGCGCTGGCTTACCATATTCCGCGGATCGTCTTCACCAGCTCCACCTCGGTGTATGGCAACGTCAACGGTACAGTGAAGGAGAATTCCCCGCGTCTGCCGCAAACCGCCAGCGGACAGGTGCTCAAGGAGCTGGAGGACTGGCTGCACAACCTGCCGGGGACATCGGTGGATATTCTGCGCCTGGCCGGGCTGGTGGGGCCTTCCCGCCATCCGGGACGTTTTTTCGCCGGCAAGTCGGCGCCGGATGGCCAGCACGTGGTCAATCTGGTGCATTTGCAGGATGTGGTGGCCGCTATCGAACTGCTGCTGCAGGCCCCGAAGGGCGGGCACATCTATAATCTATGTGCGCCCCGCCATCCGGCGCGCGGCCTCTTTTATCCGCAGATGGCCCGCGAGCTCGGTCTGCCGCCGCCGGTGTTCAGCGACAGCCCGGACGGCGGCCAGGGCAAGATTGTGGATGGCAATCGTATCTGCAATGAGCTGGGGTTTGAGTACCAGTACCCCGATCCGCTGGTGATGCCGATGGAGTGATCCGCCAGCGGTGATTCGCATACCGTAAGGGGGTAGCGATGAAACCACTGCTGGATGTCCTCGTGATCCTGGATGCCCTGGAAAAAGAGGGGAGCTTTGCCGCCGCGTCGGCAAAGCTCTTTAAAACGCCCTCGGCGCTGAGCTACACCATTCACCGCCTGGAAAGCGATCTCAATATTCAGCTGCTCGACCGCAGCGGCCATCGCGCGCGCTTTACCCCCAGCGGACAGATGCTGCTGGAGAAAGGGCGGGAGGTGCTGCATATCGCCCGCGAACTGGAGAACCGGGCGGTTAAGCTGCAGCAGGGGTGGGAGAATAGCCTTCGTCTGGCGGTGGACAGCACCTTTCCCGTGGCGCTGCTCTCGCCGCCAATCGCTGCATTTTATCAACAACAGCCGCTGACCCAGCTGCACTTCACGCTGAACCCCTCCCTGCTGGACTGGCGGCCGCTGACTGACGGGCAGGCCGATCTGCTGCTGGGGGCGCTCGGCGAGCCGCCGCCGCTGAGCGGTTATGACTATCTCCCCCTCGGCGAGCTGGAGCTGCTGCTGGTCGTTGCTCCACAGCATCCGCTGGCGCGACACCGCGCACCGCTAAGCTGGCGAACCCTGCGCCGTTACCGGGCGGTGGCCACTGGTGAGGGCGGGGCGCTACTCAGCGATCAGGAGACCCTGACGGTGTGTGACGCCGCGGGGCAGCTGGCGCTGCTGCGCCTGGGGCTGGGCTGGGGGTGCCTGCCGCGCTATCAGGTGCAGGGTGTGCTGGACAGCGGCGAGCTGGTCTGCATGACCGTGCGCGGGCTGTCGCCTCGTCAACGCGCGTGGATCGCCTGGAATGACGCCACCTGCGGTTTGGCTGGCAAATGGTGGCGGGAAACGCTATTAGCAAATAGTGCTATTTTTACAATTTATCATACGGAAACCGTATAGATATTAGCACGTTAAAAATTATGCTTACGCAATGAACTTCATAACATCTTGTCAACGCCGTTGAATTTGTTGCAAAATATGCGGCCTGAAAACCAGAGACTAGCCGACGCTTTTTTTTAAAGTGTCGGTTATTTTTTTGGTCGAAAGACACATCATTCAATACCAAGAGGCCGGGCTTCGTACCGGATAGATATTTACTAAAAACCGACAGTCGTTGTCGCTGAGGAATAGAAAGAAATGGGGCAATTTTTTGCTTACGCGCTGGCGTTCACCGTAAAAGGGGATAACTATGTCGCATAACGCTACTCCAAATACCTCTCGCGTGGAATTACGTAAAACGCTTACGTTAGTTCCGGTTGTAATGATGGGCCTGGCCTATATGCAGCCGATGACGCTGTTCGATACGTTTGGTATCGTCTCTGGTATGACCGACGGTCACGTGCCGACGGCCTACGCCTTTGCGTTAATCGCTATCCTGTTTACTGCCCTGAGCTATGGCAAGCTGGTACGTCGTTACCCTTCTGCCGGCTCGGCGTATACCTATGCGCAGAAATCCATCAGCCCGACCGTTGGCTTTATGGTGGGTTGGTCCTCGCTGCTCGACTACCTGTTCGCGCCGATGATCAACATTCTGCTGGCGAAAATCTACTTTGAAGCGCTGGTGCCTTCGATTCCGTCGTGGGTGTTTGTTATCGCGCTGGTCGCCTTTATGACCGCCTTTAACCTGCGCAGCATTAAATCCGTGGCCAACTTCAACACCGTGATCGTGGTGCTGCAGGTGGTGCTGATTGCCGTTATCCTCGGCATGGTGATTTATGGCGTGTTTGAAGGCGAGGGCGCCGGTACGCTGGCCAGCAGCCGTCCGTTCTGGTCCGGTGACGCGCACGTGATCCCGATGATTACCGGGGCGACGATCCTGTGCTTCTCGTTTACCGGTTTCGACGGCATCAGCAACCTGTCTGAAGAGACCAAAGATGCAGAGCGCGTCATTCCGCGCGCGATCTTCCTGACCGCGCTGATCGGCGGCCTGATCTTCATCTTTGCCACCTACTTCCTGCAGCTGTACTTCCCGGATATCTCGCGCTTTAAAGATCCGGATGCGTCACAGCCGGAAATTATGCTCTACGTGGCAGGTAAAGCCTTCCAGGTTGGCGCGCTGATCTTCTCCACCATCACCGTACTGGCGTCCGGTATGGCGGCGCACGCTGGCGTGGCGCGTCTGATGTACGTGATGGGCCGCGACGGCGTGTTCCCGAAAAGCTTCTTCGGCTACGTGCACCCGACCTGGCGCACTCCGGCGATGAACATCATCCTGGTCGGCGCGATTGCGCTGCTGGCGATTAACTTCGACCTGGTGATGGCGACGGCGCTGATTAACTTTGGTGCGCTGGTGGCGTTTACCTTCGTTAACCTGTCGGTGATTTCCCAGTTCTGGATCCGTGAGAAACGCAACAAGACGCTGAAAGACCACTTCCAGTATCTGTTCCTGCCGATGTGCGGCGCCCTGACCGTTGGCGCGCTGTGGGTCAACCTGGAAGAGAGCTCGATGATTCTGGGCCTGATCTGGGCCGGTATCGGTCTGGTCTATCTGGCCTGCGTGACCAAAAGCTTCCGCAACCCGGTGCCGCAGTACGAAGACGTGGCCTAAGGCATAGCGTGATGTGATTGAGAAAAGCCGGAGGGAAACCTCCGGCTTTTTTTTCGTTTGGCTCGGTGCGATATCTTTTGCCCGGCGGCGCTGCGCTTGCGCGGGCCTACGGTGATGGTTAACCTTCTGAAATTTAATGGTTATGTAGGCCGGGTAAGCGAAGCGCCACCCGGCAGAAGAGCTTATCCTGCCTGCACCATAACTTTCAGCAGCGTATCCAGCAGGCCGGGAAAACGGGCGTCCAGATCTTCCCGGCGCAGCGAAATCATGTTCTCCCGTCCCTGAGGCCGCTGCCAGATCACACCGCTGTCGCGCAGGACGCGCCAGTGGTGGGTCATGGTGGACTTGGCCACCTCCTCCTGGCGCAGGGCGTTGCAGCTCAGCTCGCTGCCGTCGGCCAGCGTACGAATGATCTCCAGTCGCAGCGGGTTTCCGAGCGCGGAAAGGACATTTTCCAGGCGAATTTGTTCTCGTTCGGGGTGATTGGCGATCATAATAATCCTGTGTCGGCGGTGGCGCGGCGCATGGTAGCCGCAGCCCATATTGGCGGCTGGCGGCTACTATACCCAAACTCCGGTTCTGATACCACGCGCGCCGCCGCAACCTGCCCAATCGTAATGATAGCAAAAATAGTTCGAATATACTCGTACAGTTGTACTATGATAGACGCAGTTAAATGAACTGCGGATCATTCCGACCGCAGACTGACCGTCAAAACGACTAAGGACGCATCATGCCCCGACCCATCCCTCTCGAACGTTATCGCAACATCGGTATCTCCGCGCATATCGATGCCGGTAAAACCACCACCACCGAGCGCATCCTGTTTTATACCGGGATGAGCCATAAGCTGGGTGAAGTACACGATGGCGCGGCAACCACCGACTGGATGGCCCAGGAGCAAGAGCGCGGGATCACCATTACCTCGGCGGCGGTAAGCTGCTTCTGGCCGGGGATGGACCGCAGCTTCGAGCCGCACCGGATCAATATCATCGACACCCCTGGGCACGTGGATTTCACCATTGAGGTGGAGCGTTCCATGCGCGTGCTCGACGGCGCGGTGATGGTGTATGACTCCGTCGGCGGGGTGCAGCCCCAGTCGGAGACCGTCTGGCGCCAGGCGAATAAATACCACGTTCCGCGGCTGGCCTTCGTCAACAAGATGGACCGCCCGGGGGCGGACTTCTTCCGCGTGGTGCAGATGATGATCGACCGCCTGAAGGCTAACCCGGTGCCGATTGTCATCCCCATTGGCGCTGAAGAGCATTTCACCGGCGTCGTCGACCTGGTGAAAATGCGCGCCATCCTGTGGGATGACGCCACCCAGGGCATGACCTTTAGCTATGGGCCAGTCCCTGACGATCTGCTGGCGACGGCGCAGCAGTGGCGGGAGAAAATGGTCTCGGCGGCGGCGGAAGCCAGCGATGAGCTGATGGATAAATACCTGGAAACCGGTGAGCTGGACGAGGCGGAGATCGTCGCCGGTCTGCGCCAGCGCACGGTGAAGGGCGAAATCCAGGCGGTGCTCTGCGGTAGCGCCTTTAAAAACAAAGGCGTGCAGCGCATGCTCGACGCGGTGGTGGAGCTGATGCCGTCGCCGCTGGATATTCCGGCGATACAGGGCATTGATGAGAAAGGTCAGCCGGCGGAACGCCATCCGAGCGACGATGAGCCGCTGTCGGCGCTGGCGTTCAAACTGATGACCGACCCCTACGTCGGCCAGCTGACCTTTATCCGCGTCTACTCCGGGACGCTGAAGAAAGGCGATGCGGTGTGGAACCCGGTGAAGGGTAAGAAAGAGCGCATCGGGCGTATCGTGCTGATGCAGGCCAACGACCGTCACGAAGTTGACGAACTGCACGCCGGGGATATCGCGGCCTGCGTCGGTCTGAAGGATGTGACCACCGGCGATACGTTATGCGATCCGGATGCGGTGATTACCCTCGAACGGATGGAGTTTCCGGAGCCGGTGATTTCGCTGGCGATTGAGCCGAAGACCAAAGCGGACCAGGAGAAAATGGGCATCGCGCTGCAGCGGCTGGCGGCGGAAGATCCGTCGTTCCGTCTGCATACCGATGAAGAGTCCGGCCAGACGATTATCTCCGGTATGGGCGAGCTGCATCTGGAGATCATTGTCGACCGGATGAAGCGCGAGTTTGGCGTCGAGGCCAACATTGGCCGTCCGCAGGTCACCTACCGCGAAACCCTGCGCAAGAAAGTGACGGACGTGGAAGGCAAATTTGTGCGCCAGTCCGGCGGCAAAGGGCAGTACGGCCACGTCGTACTGACCCTGGAGCCGCTGGCGCCGGGCAGCGGTTTTGTCTTCGAGGACGCCACGAAAGGCGGGGTAGTGCCGCGCGAGTACATCCCTTCCGTGGAGAAAGGGCTGCGCGAAGCGATGGGCACCGGCGTGCTGGCGGGCTATCCGGTGGTTGACGTGAAAGCGACCCTGACCTTCGGGTCGTACCACGACGTGGACTCCTCGGAGATGGCGTTCCGCATGGCGGCGATCTTTGGCTTCCGGGAAGGCGCGCGCAAAGCGGACCCGGTGATCCTTGAGCCGGTGATGCACGTCGAGGTGGAGACGCCGGAAGAGTACGCCGGGAATATTATGGGCGATCTCTCTTCCCGTCGCGGGATGGTGCAGGGGATGGAAGAGCGCTTCGGCAGCCAGATCATCCGCGCCGACGTGCCGCTGGCTGAGATGTTTGGTTATTCCACCACGCTGCGCTCGATGTCGCAGGGACGAGCAACCTACAGCATGGAGTTCCACCATTACGCGGAAGCGCCGCGTAATGTGGCGGATGAAATCATCGCCAGCCGCGCGAAAAGCTAAGCAACGTTCCCGGGTGCGACGCGAGGCGTCTTACCCGGGCTACTCTGGTACCAGCGCCCAGGCCCGGTAAGGCGAAGCCGCCACCGGGCAAAAAGGTAAGCACGAACTGGGGACGCAATGCCCGGCGGGGCTGCTGGACTGCCCACCAAAAGTTGGACACCCAACTGAGTTTGTAGCCCGGGTAAGGCGTTAGCCGCAACCCGGGAATGTCAGCCAATCAGACAATATCCTGTGCGTACTGCCACAGCGCCTTCAGCTGCGCCAGCTTCTCTTTATCATCCGCATACTGTTGATACAGCATCTGCAGCTCATCGGCATAGGCCTGCAAAAACGCCGGCGTAAACACCTGACGACGATGCTCTAACCAGCGCTGCTGCTCATGTTCATCGAGCGTGCCGGGGAAGTTGCGCGCCCGATAGTTAAACAGCAGGCGTTCGATACGCTTATCGGCGAAGGTAATATCCAGCGCCGGCAGATTGCGCGGTTCGGTTTCCAGCACGATTTTCATCGCCGCGCGGTCGGCATCGCTAAAGAATCCATTGTAAAGCTGGGCGTCGACGTTATCGGACGGCACAAACGGTTCCGCTTCGGCATAGACCGCCACTACCTTCTCGCGCACCTGCGGATTCGCCCGCAGCAGCTGGGCATTCTCCAGACAGCGCTGAATGGAGATCCCCAGCCGGTCGGCATCCTGCGGGCGCAGGGTATTGGCCTGGGCCAGTACCGGACATTTATTTAAATGCACCAGCTTGATCGGCGCCGCCGGCAGATCGCCAAGCTCGGCGCGCGGGGTGTAAAGCCGCTCGCGCAGGGCATCGGCATCCAGTTCCAGCAGCGGCGCCATATCGCCCGCCAGATCGACCATAATCACCGCATTGCGGTTTTCCGGATGCCAGGCCAGGGGCGCCACCAGGCTGGTGTTGCCGCGCGCGGCGCCAAACATGCCGGAGACATGCACCAGGGGCTTCATCTGCGGCACGTCGATAAGCGTCGCCAGCTTGCGCTTATTGCGGTGGCTGTAGAGATAATCAAACAGCCGCGGCTGCCGGGTTTTCACCAGCTTCGCCATGGCGATGGTGGCGTATACGTCGGCCATCGCGTCATGGGCGTTCTGGTGTTCAATACCGTTGGCGACGGTCAGATGTTCAAGCCGGAAGCTCGGCAACCCTTCGTCATTCTCTGGCCAGGCGATCCCTTCCGGGCGCAGGGCATAGCAGGCGCGCATCACGTCGAGCAGATCCCAGCGCGAGTTATCGTGCTGCCAGCTCCAGGCATAAGGGTCATAGAAGTTGCGATAGAAGATATTCCGCGTCACTTCGTCATCAAAGCGCACGTTGTTATAGCCGACGATGCAGGTTTGCGGCACCGTGAACAGATCGTGGATGCGGCGGGCAAATGTGGCCTCATTATCCCCTTTGGCCAGCGCTTCCTGCGGCGTGATCCCGGTGATCATCACCGCCTGCGGCTGCGGCAGGTAATCGTCAGCGGGTTTGCAGTAAAACACTTCGGGCTCGCCGAGCACGTTCAGCTCCGCGTCGGTGCGGATGGCGGCGAACTGCGCCGGCCGGTCGAGGGAAGGGCTGGTGCCGAAGGTTTCATAATCGTGGAATAAAAATCCGGGCTGGTTGACGCTATCTTGCATAGTCTGTTCATTATCCGTGGTGGCGTGCGACCGGTATGGTAAACGATTTGCCCGGTCATCAGAAGGGTCGCGGCAAGCAACTTCCTCTGCTGTGTCATATTTTCTTGCAATTAAACCCTGATATGAAACGCGAAGTTCCGTAAAAAGGACGGCGGATCTGTAAATCTAGAGGATATGCCGTTGAAAGGCCGTTTGTTTATTGCTGTATCTTTGCTCGCTTCGAGCGTTTCCTGCGCATTTGCCGTCGACTTACCTGCTACGGTCGCGCCGCCTTCCATTCAGGCTGGCTCCTGGGTGCTGATGGATTACACCACCGGTCAGGTCCTGACCGCGGGTAACGAACATCAGCAGCGCAATCCTGCCAGTCTGACCAAACTGATGACCGGCTACGTGGTCGATCGCGCCATCGACAGCCATCGTATCACCTTTGACGATATCGTCACCGTGGGTAAAGACGCCTGGGCGAAGGGCAACCCGGTGTTCGACGGGTCATCGCTGATGTTCTTAAAGCCAGGGGATCGCGTCAGCGTCCGCGACCTCAGCCGTGGGCTGATTGTCGACTCCGGTAACGACGCCTGCGTCGCGCTGGCCGACTATGTCGCCGGCGGCCAGCCGCAGTTTGTCGCCCTGATGAATCAGTATGTCGAAAAACTGCACCTGCGGGACACCCATTTCGAAACCGTCCACGGCCTCGACGCCCCGGGCCAGCACAGTTCGGCCTATGACCTCGCGGTGCTCTCGCGGGCGATTATTCATGGCGAACCAGACGTCTACCACATGTACAGCCAGAAAAGCCTGACGTGGAACGGGATCACCCAGCAAAACCGTAACGGTCTGCTGTGGGATAAAACCATGAACGTCGATGGCCTGAAAACCGGCCACACCTCGGGCGCCGGGTTCAACCTGATCGCCTCGGCGGTGGATGGCCAGCGCCGGCTGATCGCCGTGGTGATGGGGGCGGACAGTCCGAAAGGCCGCGAGCAGCAGGCCGCTAAACTGCTGCACTGGGGGCAGCAGAACTTCGACACCGTGCAGGTGCTGCAGAAGGGGCAGAAGGTCGGCACCGAGCGTATCTGGTACGGCGATAAAGAGCAGATTAAGCTCGGCACCGATCAGGATTTCTGGTTAGCCCTGCCGAAGGCGGAAGTGTCGCGCATTAAAGCGAAATATGTGCTGGATAAGAAGGATCTTGAGGCGCCGATCGCCGCCAATCAGCGGGTTGGCGAGATTTCACTGTATGACGGCGACAAGGTGGTGGGGCACTATCCGCTGGTCACCCTCGAAAGCATCAATAAAGGCGGAGTGTTCTCGCGAATGAGCGATTACCTGCATCACGAGCTGTAACCACGCCAACCGCCTCTTTGCAGGCGGTTTTTTTTCGTCTGTCGCTCGTGCTGGCGGGGCGCCTGTTTTTACAGCAGTGTGGTGGCGACTCTGTGAATTCGCGCACATACTGAGGGGGGGATCTCCTGTTAAATTAACTGTATATTTATACAGCAATTTATCTCCAAAGGAGGCAAGATGAACTACAGCATCACCACCCTCGGCAAGAAAACCATCGCCGGTTTCCATCTGGTCGGGCCCTGGGATCACACGGTCAAGCAGGGGTTTGAGCAACTGATGATGTGGGTTGAGAACCACCAGGTGCCCGCCCGCGAATGGGTGGCCGTCTACTACGATAACCCGGAGGAAGTGCCGGCGGAAAAACTGCGCTGCGCGACAGCGGTCGCCGTGGATGAGGATTATGTCATTCCCGCCAACAGCGAAGGGGTGATCCTGGCGGCGATTGCCGGCGGGGATTACGCCTGCGCCCGCGCGCGGGTGGTGGAGTACGACTTCGCCACTCCGTGGATGCAGTTTTTCGACAGCCTGCAGCAGAGCACGGCGTATCGCATCGCCCCCCAGCCCTGCTTTGAGGTCTATCTTAACGACGGCAACCACGACGGCTACTGGGATATCGACATGTATGTTCCCGTTGAGCGCGTCGCGTCGTAGCGGTTTACCCCTGTTCCGGACAAGGTTTTTTACATTCCCGGCATGCTCCGGGCGAAAAAGCAGTTACAATTGGCCTTTTCGTTTTGCCGGAGAGGGTTGTGCGCGCTGATAAATCACTCAAGCCATTTGAGATCCGCTTGTATCGCCATTATCGGGTGGTGCATGGTGTGCGGATTGCGCTGGCCTTTGTGCTCACTTTTTTGCTGGTGCGGCTGCTGAACGTGCCTGAGGGAACCTGGCCTCTCATCACTCTGGTGGTGGTGATGGGGCCGATCTCCTTCTGGGGTAACGTCGTGCCGCGGGCGTTTCAGCGTATCGGCGGCACGATCCTCGGTTCGGCGCTGGGGCTGGTGGCGCTGAAGCTTGAGCTAATCTCCCTGCCGCTGATGGTCCTCTGGTGCGCGGCGGCGATGTTCCTCTGCGGCTGGCTGGCGCTGGGCAAGAAACCCTATCAGGCGCTGCTGATCGGCATTACTCTGTCGGTGGTGGTCGGGGCGCCGCCCGGCGATATGCATACCGCGCTGTGGCGAAGCGGCGACGTGATCTTCGGCTCGCTGCTGGCGATGCTGTTTACCGGCATCTGGCCGCAGCGGGCGTTCATCCACTGGCGCATCCAGATGGCCAGCTATGTCACCAACTTTAACCGCCTCTACCAGGCCGGCTTCTCGCCAAATCTGGTGGATCGACCGCGGCTGGAAAAGCATCTCCAGCAGGCGCTGAACGACGTGGTGAAAATGCGCGGGCTGATCACCCCCGCCAGCAAAGAGACGCACATCCAGAAGGCGATCTTCGAGGCTATCCAGACCGTCAGCCGCAACCTCGTCTGCATGCTGGAGCTGCAGATCAACGCCTGGTGGGCAACGCGTCCGGGTCACTTCGTGATGCTCAATGCGCACACCCTGCGGGAGACGCAGCAGATGACCCAGCAGACGCTGTTGTCCATCGCCCACGCGCTGTACGAAGGGAACCCTCAGCCTGTGCGCGCCAACAATGAAAAGCTGACTGAGATCGTCCTCGAACTGCGCCAGCTGCTGAAAGAGCAGGGTGATGACGGCCTGGCGGAAACCCCGGTCCATGGCTATGTTTGGCTCTCAATCGAACTGGCGCGCCAGCTGGAGCTGCTCTCGCATCTGATCTGCCGCGCGTTGCGCAAATAAACATCAGATGCACCGGGTAACCACATGGGTTGTTTCGATTCAGCAGCGTTTAGGGTTATGATAAACGCAAAGGAAAAAACATTGTCATCAGCGGCTGCTAGCAGTTATGTTAGCCCTATAACGCAGTCGCTTTACGAATCCGAATCTCAATTATTAGGGGTGTAAAAATGGAAACAACTAAGCCTTCTTTCCAGGACGTACTGGAGTTTGTTCGTCTGTACCGTCGTAAGAACAAACTGCAGCGTGAAATTCAGGACGTTGAGAAAAAGATCCGTGATAACCAGAAGCGCGTTCTGCTGCTGGACAACCTCAGCGACTACATCAAACCGGGCATGAGCGTGGAAGCCATCCAGGGCATCATCGCCAGCATGAAGAGCGATTACGAAGATCGCGTTGATGATTACATCATCAAAAATGCCGAGCTGTCCAAAGAGCGCCGCGACATCTCGAAAAAACTGAAAGTGATGGGCGAAGCCAAAGTCGAAGGCTAATCCCTGCCGGTCCGGCGGCGGTAAGCGTCGCCGGGCTGTTCCGCGTTTCCCTCTCTTCCCTGCTTTTTTCTGCGAAAACTTTGTTCCGGCAACTGCCTCTCCTCACCGACACTTTGCTATACTGGCCCGCGAAAAACGTATTGATATCGGAAAGGTTTCTCTCATCCTGGCCGGGCATCTGACGCAGCGGCGTCAGGGCGATATCTCAACACCTCTCACCTCTCCGACGATCGATTCGCCAGAAGACAAACTCAGGTGCTGACCGGGCGCGACAGAACTCTTCCGCTGCTTTCGCCGACAGGAGTCAACCTCACGTGATTAAGTCATTCTTTGCTGCACTCTCGTTTATCAGCCGCCTGCCGGTCCCGGCGCGGTTATCTCAGGGCCTGGAGATCGAACAGTACCAGCGCAGTATCGTCACCTTTCCGCTGGTCGGTTTACTGCTCGGCGCCATCGCCGGCGCGGTGACGCTCCTCCTGCAGCCGTGGTGCGGCGTCCCGCTGGCGGCGCTGTTCGGCGTGCTGGCGCTGGCGCTGCTCACCGGCGGATTCCACCTTGACGGGCTGGCTGATACCTGCGACGGCATTTTCTCCGCCCGCACCCGCGATCGGATGCTGGAGATCATGCGCGACAGCCGGCTGGGCACCCACGGCGGGCTGGCGCTGATCTTCGTGCTGGTGGCGAAAGTGCTGGTGGTTGGCGAGCTGCTGCTGCGTGATATCCACCCCATCGCAGCCCTGGCGGCGGCCTGCGCCGTCGGTCGCGGGATGGCGGTGCTGCTGATGTATCGTCATCGCTATGCGCGGGAAAAGGGGCTGGGCAACCTGTTTATCGGCAAAATTAGCCTGCAGCAGACGCTGGTGACGATGGCGATGGCGATCGCGCTGGCCACCGCCCTGCTGGGGCTGCAGGGGCTGCGCGCCGCGCTGATCACCCTGGTGCTGATTTGGGGTCTGGGATGGGCGCTGAAGCGTACCCTCGGCGGGCAGACCGGGGATACCCTCGGGGCGGCGATTGAGCTGGGCGAATTACTCTTTTTACTGGCGCTGCTGTAAGGCCTGACGCCAACGGTGAGGAACAGAATGGAAACACTTTCGGCGTTACTGGCTGCCATTCCGCAGCCCGATGTGGCGGCCATGGCGCGCGCTCAGCAGCATATTGATGGCCTGTTAAAGCCGCCCGGCAGCCTTGGCCGTCTGGAGACGCTGGCGGTGCAGCTGGCCGGTCTGCCTGGCTTGCAGGGGCAGCTGGCGCTGGCGGAGAAAGCGATTGTGGTCATGTGCGCCGACCATGGCGTCTGGCATGAAGGCGTGACCCCTTCGCCGCAGGGGGTGACGGCCATTCATGCCGGCAATATGGTGCGGGGCAACACCGGCGTCTGCGTGCTGGCGGCGCAGGCCGGGGCCAGGGTGCAGGTAGTGGATGTCGGCATCGATGCCGACCCGCTGCCGGGCCTGATTAACCTCAAAGTGGCCCGCGGTAGCGGGAATATCGCCCGGACGGCGGCCATGAGCCGCCAGCAGGCGGAGACGGTGCTGCTGGCCAGCATGCATCTCACCCGCCAGCTCGCTGCCGACGGGGTGAAAGCCTTCGGCGTCGGCGAATTGGGAATGGCCAATACCACCCCGGCCGCAGCGACGATCAGTGTCCTGACGGGTAGCGACCCTGACGCGGTGGTGGGCTGTGGGGCCAATCTGCCGCTGGCGCAGCGGGGCCATAAGGTGGCGGTGGTGCGCCAGGCGATAGCCCATAATCAGCCGAACCCGGCCGACGGGCTGGATGTCCTGGCGAAGGTGGGGGGTTACGATCTGGTGGGCATGACCGGGGTGATCCTCGGGGCGGCCTCCTGTGGCCTGCCGGTGGTGCTGGATGGCTTCCTCTCCTATGCCTCTGCCCTGGCCGCCTGCCGCATGGCCCCGTCGGCGCACCCTTATCTTATTCCTTCACACCTGTCGGCGGAGAAAGGAGCGCAGATCGCCCTCGACGCGCTGGGTCTGCGGCCGTATCTCGATATGGACATGCGCCTGGGAGAGGGCAGCGGCGCCGCGCTGGCGATGCACCTGCTGGATGCCGCCAGCGTGATGTACAACCAGATGGGAACGCTGGCGCAGAGCAATATTGTGTTGCCCGATAGCGCGCCGTCGTCCTGATGGTAAAACGCATCGTCCCGCGATGGGGGCGATGCGCCGGGTTTACAGGGCCTGCTGCCAGACCGCCTGGGGCAAAAGATAAACCTTCGCCGGGGCGCGCATGCCCTCAGTGACAATATGGCGGATGCCGCTGGCCATCACCGCCAGGGTGACGTCAAAGGCGTTCAGGCTATCGCCGAAGCCAGCGGTCAGATTGAGCATCGAACCATTGGCCAGCAGATAGACGGTTTTGTCGGCCATGCGGTAGGCATTGATATACGGCATCACCTCTTCCTGGGGGTACTGGCGCAGGTAATCGCCGTCGATCTCTTCCGCCACGTGGCCGACGTTAAGGATAAATACTCCCGCTTTCGCCCGGTCCAGCGCCTGGCGATTAACCACGTTTTTACCGCCTGTCGCTGTGGCCACCACGTCCGCCGAGGCGATTGCCTCCTGGAGGTCCACCACGTGCCAGCCGTCGTAGGCCGCCTGCAGACGGCGGGCAGGATCGATCTCCGCCACCATCACCTGACCGCCAAAAGCTTTTGCCGCCGCCGCGACGCCCTGGCCGACCAGGCCGTAGCCGATCACCAGCACTTTTTTCTCATGCAGGGTGAGGTGAGTGGTCTGGAAGAAGGTGTGCCAGGCGGTGAGACCGACCATATGGCGGTTGTGCAGCCCCTCTTTGACCGGCAGATCGTCCCAGTTAAAGATCGGATAGCCTGGCTGAATATCCCCCAGCCGATTGACGCCCGAGCCGGTGGCTTCCAGACCCGCCACGATGTTCCCAAACTCGCCGCGCTGGTGGAGCAGGGTGGTGATATCGGCGCCCATCTCGCACAGGTGAGTGGGCTGCCAGGCAATCGCTTTTTCCCATGACTGTTGCCAGTCGGCATCGCTCATATTGCGCCACGCGCAGGCCTCGGCGCCGCGCTCCACCAGCCAGGCCACCACGTCGTCCTGCACGGTGGTGGGGTTACAGGTGGTTAAAAAGACCTGAGCGCCCTTGTCGAGGATCCCCTGCACCAGCGGGATCATTTTCATGTCGAGGTGCATACAGCAGGCCAGACGCACGCCGCTGAGGTCGGGCAGCGCGGCGACCTGACGCAGGGTACGCGGCATATTCTGGCTGGCCCATGCCACTTCTTTCGCTAAAGAGATTTTATTATTCACTGGGTTATGACCTTCAATTCGCAAAAGGGGTATCCCCCTGACCGAAAAGGGATTCTATCAGCCCCCGCGAGAATTCACAGCACAATGCCGTCGGACATCGCCGCCCGCGCTATCCCCTGCGAAAGACAGGGTTGTTAATTTAAGGTTAAAAAAAGAAAATAAAATATAAGTAATTCCTATGATTTGAGCGATGAAGCGATGTTGAGTGTTATTCCTGCGGGGATATTTTCACGGCTGCGGATTTTCCTTGGCCGCCTGAAGCCGCACGCGCTGCCGGTGGCCCGCCGGCATATCGTGCTGGGATCCATTGGCGCCGGCACCGGACTGGCGGTGACCAGCATGTTCAGCCACTGGCTGCTCGGCGAAGTCAATCTGTGGTTTATTGCCCCGATGGGGGCCTCGGCGGTACTCCTGTTTGGCGTACCGAGCAGCCCGCTGGCGCAGCCGTGGTCGATTGTCGGCGGCAACGTGCTGTCGGCGCTGATCGGCGTCACGGTGGGTATGCTGGTCCCCGATGCGGCGCTGGCCTGCGGTCTGGCGGCGGCTCTGGCCATCGCCGGGATGTATTTTCTGCGCTGTCTGCATCCCCCCGGCGGCGCGGTGGCCCTGACGGCGATCCTCGGCGGCGCCGGGGTGCACAGCGAAGGCTATCACTTTGTGCTGACCCCGGTGCTCCTCAACTCGCTGATGCTGGCGCTGCTGGCTATTGTGTTTAATAACCTGGTTGGCCGCCGTTATCCGCATCCACTGGCAGCAGAGGAGGTCAAATCCAGGGCGGTGCCGCTGGGTATTTCGGTCACCCGGGAAGATATTCACGCCGCGCTGCTGGAAGGCCAGTTCCTCGACATTGATGAAGACGATGTCCAGGAGTTGCTGGAGAATATCGAGCAGCAGGCGCGGCAGCGTATCGCGACGGCAGCCCGCCGCTAAGGGCGTACTGCGGGCTGCGGGTTACAGATCGCCGGTAAGATACTGCGCGACCCCGCGGCCAAAGCTCCAGTCGCCTTTCTGGTTACTGATAATCGACACCATCAGATCATCGCCGCTCAGGCCGCAGTGTTCCGCCAGCTCCTCCTGCAAAATGGCGAAGAAGCGCTGCTTCTGCGCCTCGCTGCGCGGGCTGGTATAGACCCGCACCACCACCAGATCCCGCGTGCGGGTCAGTCCGAGGCCGGTATCTTCAATCACCATATGGTGGGCTTTGTTTTCATGAACAATCTGGTAACGGTCGCGTTCTGGTACCTCGAAGGCGCGCAGCACGGCGCGATGGGCGGCATCCAGCAGGATTTTGACCTCCTGTTCCGTACGGCCTTCAATCAGGTCAAATGTCAGTAATGGCATGCAGGTGCTCCTTATCGTTAGGGAATAATGATGGGCTCAACAAGATGCTAGCCGATGCCGCCGCCGGCAAAAACCGCTATAGTTGAATACATTGTTTTTACTGGTGAACAATCACATGAGCGAGAGTCGTCCGGAGAGTTACTGGCCCCATCTGTACTGGCTGACGGTGCTGGAAGAACAAAAAAGCTATACCCGGGCCGCGGAAAAGCTGGGGATCAGCAAGTCGGCTATCAGCCAGAAAATCAGCGAGCTGGAGCGGGTGACCGGTAAAACCCTCGTCCATCGCACCACCCGCAGCGTGAGCCTCAGCGACGACGGACTGCGGCTGGTGGCGGAGCTCAACGAGCCGTTTGGTCAGCTGCGGGATATTTTCACCGGCGCCTGCGATGAGGGCGGGCCGCTGCGGGGAACGCTGCGCCTGACCGCGCCGGTGGCCTTTTCCCGCCAGCAGCTGGTCCCGGCAATCGCGCCTTTTTTGCATCAGCATCCCCAGCTGCATCTGCAGCTTGAGGTCACCGACCGGCTGGTCTCTCTGGCCAGCGAAGGGTTCGATCTCGCCATCCGCCACTGTCGGCGCGAGGCGCTCCCCGATACCCACGTCGCCTGGCCGCTGTGTCACACCGCGACGCTTACCGTCGCGTCCGCAGACTATATTCGCCGCCATGGCCGCCCGGAGACCCCCGAAGATCTGCGCCACCACCAATGCCTGACCTATCCTCGTGGGCCACAGCGCCCGCAGTGGACGTTCGCCTCCCGTCAGTCGCCCGATGCTCGGGTGACCATCAACGTGCAGGGGCCATTCGCCACCAATAACAGCGAGTCGCTACGTGATGCAGTGCTGGCGGGGCTTGGGGTGGCGCTGTTGCCGGATTTCAGCGCCCGGGAGGCCATTGGCCGCGGGCTGGTGCAGGAGCTGCTGCCGGCGTGGCAGCCAGTAGAGGTGTTTGCCGATTGGCTATACGTCATCAGGCCCTATACCCCGCGCGTGTCGCGCGCGGTGGAAACCTTCAGCCGCTACCTGAAAGCGACCTTCAGCGAGACGCGTCCAGCTCCTGCGCCAGCGCCTCGCTAAAGCGGGGCAGCAGATGGCGCTCGCCGGGAAGCAGCTGCGCGAGAGTAACGGTCTTGTCAGCGCAATAGACCCGCTCGCTGCCGAGCTGCGCTTCGAAGGCGTTCGCCGCCTGATGCGCCGCGCTCAGATCGGCGTCAATAAGGATCACCGCATGGGCCAGCACCACGTGGCCGCCGCCCGCCGCCAGCGGCCGCCAGTACTGGGCGGTACCGACAATCTTGCGCGCCTCCGCGCCTTCTCCGCAGGCAAGATTATACCGGCCATCGCAAAAGGAACCGCTCACCGCCCGGGGGTGGCTGGCAACGCCGAAGCGCGCGAGGGTGCGCTGCAGCACAGCGCACAGCGAATGATAGATCGGTTCGGCGGCTTCGCCGAGCGGCTTCTGCACCGGCCAGGCGAGGCTAAGGTTGATAATGCCCGGCCCCTGGGGCACCAGACCGCCGCCGGAGCGGCGAAGCCATACCGGCCAGCCGCGCGCGGCAAAATGCGCGCTGACCGCCGGCAGATCCGTAAACTGACGATAGCTCCCCGGCACCACCAATCCCTGCGGCGCCTGCCAGAGCTGGGCGACGGCCTCGCCGGCGCTGGCTTTGGCAAACAACGGCTGTTCGGCCTGGGTGGGATCCTCGCAAAACTGCAGCGCTAGCGAGGAGGGGGAAAAACGGCGAGGCCAGCAGTCGGCCAGGGTTAACTGAGACATGCATTCTCCTTACCGGAGGGCGCGGGTTACGCCCTCCGCTGGTGGGTCAGTCGACGGGGTGCTTTTTCATCAGCAGCGCGGTGAGCGCTGACAGCAGGCATCCTGCGGTCAGATAGAGGGCCACGCTGTGCCACGATCCGCCGGAGAAAGTGACCAGCGCCGCGGCAATAAACGGGGTAAAGCCGCCGCCGACCACGCTCGCCACCTGGTAGCCGACGCCGGCGCCGCTATAGCGATAGCTGGCGCCGAACAGCTCGGTAAACATCGGCTGCTGGACGCAGACCACCATATCATGGGCGATATTGGCCAGCATCAGGGCGAAGAACAGGATCCAGAAAACGGACTGACTCTCCAGCGCCATAAAGAACGGGAAACCGCTCAAAGTGCCGATCAGCGCCCCGGTGATATAGATCCGCCGACGGCCAAAGCGGTCTGCCAGCCAGGCGAAGCAGGGGATAGTCAGGCAGCTAAGACCGCCCACCAGCAGGCCAATGTTGAGAAACAGCTCGCGCGGCAGGCCGAGGTTTTGCGTGGAGTAGTTGAGGGCGAAGGCGGTGACGATATACATCGTCAGCAGTTCACACAGCCGCAGGGCGATAATCAGTAAAAACGCTCCCGGATGGCGAAGCAGCGCTTCCACTACCGGTAGCCGCTTTTTCATCTGCGGCGCGTTGCCCTGGCTCTGCTGCGCTTCAAACTCCTGCGATTCCGCCATGCCGTTACGGATCCACAGCGCAATAAGGACCAGCACCACGCTGAACAGGAACGGTAAGCGCCAGCCCCAGCTGAGGAACTGCTGGTCGCTGGTCAGGCTGCTAATCAGCGATACCAGCCCGGTAGAGAGCAGGAGGCCGACGCCGTAGCCCACCTGCACCCCGCTGCTGTAAAAGGCTTTTTTCCCCTGCGGGGCATTCTCCACCGAGAGCAGCGCCGCGCCGCCCCATTCGCCGCCGACGGCGAATCCCTGAACCGCACGCAGGAACACCAGCAGCACCGGCGCCCACCAGCCGATCTGGTTGAACGAGGGGAGCAGGCCGATGCAGGCAGTGGCGATACCCATCATCCAGACGGTCATCATCAGCATCCGTTTCCGCCCGAGGCGATCGCCGAAGTGGCCAAAAATAATTCCGCCGAGCGGGCGAAAAAGAAACCCAACGCCGAAGGTGGCAAAGGCGGCAAGCGTTCCCATCGCCGGGCCGATTTGCGGGAAAAATTCGCGGTTGAACACCAGCGCGGCGGTAATGCCATAGAGAAGAAAATCGTACCAGTCGACCACCGCGCCGGCAAAACTACCCCAGGCCGCCCGCCGGGCCCGATGTAGTGAATCTGGCGCCTCGCCGGGCTGCACGCTTATTGTTGAATCCATACCCTGTCCTGTCAGTCACGTACTTCATTGTTATTGGAATGAGACGCTTTTACCGTTGCGTCTGCTCTGAGACTACCGCGCAGCGGCCGTGGAGGAAAGTAGTTTGCCTGCTAAGCGGGGAGATGGCGTAAAAAAGAATCGATGGGAAAGGCGGGCGAAATCACACCCTGGACTCAACATTCTGGCAATTTGCCATCCAGCTTATACTTTTAATTAAATCAACGGATAACAAAGATGGACACCTTTTAAGAATCGACGTAAATGGTTTACACTTAACGTGTCTCCCTCTCTGGAATGGTGAGTAAAATGCGTCTACTTCTTGCAGTTTTATTTTGTTCTGTCATGTTGCCTTCTGCTTATGCTGAAAAACTGCCTGCGCCGACAGGAAAACCTGTACTGACCATTTCCGGAAAAATCGGAAATATGAATGTCGGCGACAAGGCCGTTTTTGATCTCGCAATGCTGGAAAAACTGGGGATGAAGACGGTAGAAACCACCACCCCCTGGTACACCGGCAAGGTTCGTTTTGACGGTATTCCCCTTAGTAAACTCATGGATTTAGTCGGCGCGAAAGGCACATCGGCCCGCGTGCTGGCGCTGAACGACTACACCACCATTATCCCGATTGATGATTTTTATAAATTCCCGGTCATTATGGCGTTAAAAATGAACGGTCAATATATGCGCATTCGTGATAAAGGCCCGTTATTTATTGTCTACCCTTACGACAGCAGTGCTGAATTACAGAACCAGATCTATTATTCCCGATCGGCCTGGCAAGTTTCAAAGATGATTATAGAATAAGGGTTGGATCTTGAATCGAATACTCACGGCTATTATTTTGTCGTTATTTGTTGTCACCGGATATATTACTTATCTGGTGCATGAGCGACAAAGTGAGTTGCAAAAATTTACCCGCTATACGGACTCGTGGTCAATGTCGCAGATGGTGTCGGAATATATGCGGCTGGAGTCTCGTCTGGCGGGAATGGCGATTGGGGCCGAAGGGGCGGACCACGATGAGGTGCGCCTGCGTCTTGAGATCATGATGAGCCAGATCGAGCTTCTGCAGGAGGGCGATCTGGGTAAATTTATCAATAAAAGCGAGCAGCGGAAGACGGTGGTTGCGACGCTGATTCGTAATCTTCATCTGCTCGATAAACAAGTTGATACCATGACGCCGGAGCAGGTCAGACAGATCCTGCCGGTGTTAAGCGAGCTGGATGGTCCGCTGACCTCAATGGCCGCCGCCACCCTGACGCAAGATATCAATATCGTTAATATCACCCATGATAAAATCCAGCATCTCTATTATATCTACTCGGTGATCTCCATTCTGCTGATCGCCATGTGTATAACTCTCGGTCTGCTGATGCTCCGACAGAATAATAATCTGCGTCGCGCCCATGTTCGTATGAAAACGCTGGCCAACGATCTGCAGGCCTCGAAAGAGAAGCTGCAGGTGCAGAACCGCCGGCTGCAGTACGATGCCTACCATGATTCGCTGACCGGTATGCCCAACCGTCTCTCTTTCTGGCAGCGGCTGCAGGAGATCGTCAACCAGGTGCGTCCCTATAAGGGATGCGCCGTGGTGATGCTTTTCGACCTCGACAGCTTTAAGGATGTGAACGATACCCTTGGCCATGATGCTGGCGATAAGCTGCTGCAGGATCTGGCCAGTCGCCTCTCTTTTTTCCGCAAAACCTCCGAGACGCTGTATCGCCTTGGCGGTGATGAGTTTGCGATGCTCTCCTACGATCTCACTGAAGAGATGGCCCTTGAGCGGGCCAATGTTATCCGGGAGAAGATCAGCCAGCCCTATCAGATCTACGATGCGCAGATTAATATCGACGCCTGCATTGGGATCGTGATCTCTGACGGTGAAAGCCGTACCGATTATCTGTACAAGTGCGCCGACCTCGCGCTGTATGAGGCGAAAAAAGAGGGTAGCGGCCATGTGCAAATCTTCCGGCCGGGGATGCTGCAGCGCCTGCAGGAGAACAAATCGTTTGAAGACGATCTGCTGCAGGCCCTGGCCCATGACGAATTCAAAGTCTACTATCAGCCGATCGCTGATACCGTCACGCGCGAAATCTACGGCTATGAAGCGCTGGTTCGCTGGTTCCATCCGGTGCGCGGCGCCGTGCCGCCGACGGTGTTTATTCCGGTGGCAGAGAAAATCGGTCTTATTAATGCCCTTGGCGAATGGGTGCTGAAAACCGCCTGTGCCGAAGCGGCCAGCTGGGCGACGCCGCTGAAGGTCTCGGTCAACGTTTCACCAATTCAGTTGATGAATACATCGCTGACCGACACCATTATCGAGGTGCTGCATCAGACCGGCCTCGATCCGCGACGTCTTGATCTGGAGATCACCGAGTCGGACGTATTCAATGAGAACACCCGTTCGCTGGAAATTCTCAGCCAGCTGCGCGAGCAGGGCATTCAGATCTCCATCGATGACTTTGGTACCGGCTATTCTTCCCTGTCCCGTTTAAGCTACTTCCCGTTCGATAAAATTAAAATCGACCGCTCGTTTGTCATCAATATTCCGGAGCAAAAAGACGATCTGGATATCGTCCGCCTGATTATCAGCATGGGAAAGAGCCTGCATATGCGCATTGTGGCGGAAGGTGTAGAGACCGAAGAGCAGTTGGCTTCGCTGCAGGCGCTGGGCTGTGACCTGGTTCAGGGATATTTAATCGGCAAACCGAGTCCGCTGCGCTAACAAATTTTTAACGTGTCTACTTTTATTCTCCCGGGCGATTTCAGGATCCTGAAATCGCCTTTTTTATTTTCTCTTAGCGCTAATCCCTGCGAGGTATAAAAAGGAGTAGGCGTAAAATTCCACAACAAAATAATATCCTTAACGTTTAAAAGGGGTATATGATATGCATCATATAGGCTATTTCTGAACGTCGCGTTTGAGACGGTAAAGTGAGGCACAATTATGCAGCGAATCATTATTCCCACCCATTACGTTCACACCCGCAGCACGCCGCTGTGGACCAAAGAGACCGCCCCGGCCTCTATCTGGCGCCGCCATCTGGATGCCGGCACCCGGCAGGGCGTCTACCCTCGTCTCTCGGTGATGCAGGGGGCGATCCGCTATCTCGGCTATGCCGATGAAACCAGCCCCGAGCCCGTTGAAACCCTGACTATTGAAGCCGGCCAGTTTGGCGTCTTTCCGCCGGAGAAGTGGCACTGTATTGAGGCCCTCTCAGAGGACACGGTTTTTAATGTCGACTTTTATGTTGATCCAAAAATTCTCATCGAAGGATAACAAGAGATGACCAGTGAAAATAAAGGTTATACCTTAGCGCTAGAGAATGGCCGACTTCACCAGAAGCAGGAAAAAATATTTCTCAAACCAATGGTGTTGTATATTCCACAGCAGGCGGTGGAGGCCGTTAATGACCTGCTGAGCAAGTTGCCGGACGACAGGGAAGAGGGGGAGTTTCTGTTGACGGTCACCAATAATAATAACGGCGTCTCGGTTGATAAAACCTTTTCCTCGCTGGCGGCGCTGCGCGACCCACTCACCGCGGCTGATGCGGTGAAGGATCTGATCAATATCGTTCGCGGCTACGAGTCCGATGAAGAGACCAACGTCTGCGGCTGGTAAGCCCGCTATCCCGCAGTCGGATGGCCGCCGTCGCCCGACGCCATCTGGCTGAGCAGCCACTCCCGCAGAGCGATAATATCCGCCCGCTGCGCTACCGCTTCGGTAGTGACCAGGTAGTAGCGGGCGCCAGGCAATGCGTTGCTGAACGGCGCGGACAATACGCCGCGCTGCAGCAGATCCCGCGCCAGCAGTTCGCTGGCGATCACCACTCCCTGACCGGCCACCGCCGCCTGCAGGGCATGGGTCTCATCGCTAAAGGTTAACCCCGCATCAATATTCAGCGTCGGCGGTCCATAGCGCCGACGCCAGTTCTCCCAGCTCGGCGAATCAGCTGGCACGCGCCGGTTGGCAACGTGAAACAGCGTCACCCGCTGCAGATCTTCAGGCCGGCTGAGGCCCAGAGTTGGGCTGGCGACCACGATAAAGCGATCCTCATACAGCAGCGTGCAGTACAGGTCCGGCTCCGGCGTTTCACGATAGCGAATCGCGGCGTCTACCGTGCCCAGATGCAGATCCACTCGTTCGACGCTGGTGTGTAGCCGCAGGTCGATAGCCGGAAAGCGGGCGGTGAAATCCGCCAGCCGCGGCACCAGCCAGTGGGTGAGAAAATTGGAGGTGGTGGTGACGGTTAAGGATGGCGGCTGACGGGCATGAGCGATCTGGACGACGGCCTGTTCCAGGGCGCTAAAGGCGCGTTGGGTGGCCGCGTAAAGGATCTCGCCATCAGCGGTCAGACTGACGCCCTGCGCGCTGCGTTCGCAGACCCGGCACTCCAGCACCGACTCCAGCAGTTTAATCTGATGGCTGACCGCCGTCGCGCTGACGCCGAGCGCCTCGGCGGCCTGTTTAAAACTGCGGTGGCGGGCGACGGCATGAAAAGCGCGTAGCGCCCCCAGCGGCGGCAGACGGGGCGGTCTCATGGCTGAGTTTTTCTCATCTATGGCTGAAAACTATGCGTTTGTGTAAGGCAATATAGTGGCGATAGGCTACGGGCATGTAAAGACAATGACATGAATTAAATTCATGAAGCTTCGCCTGTCAGGAGTCAACTATGCACGTTGTAAGCCGCTACACCGCCGCGGAAGCCGCGGCAACGATCGACCCCCGCGGCCGCGCTATCGCCCTTAGCGTGGTCATCGCCGCCGGGGCCTTGCTGTTAATCATGCCCCCGGTTATCGGAGTGACCGGCACGCTGAGTCTGCTGACGGCGCTGATTGTGGCCTTTGGCGTCGGGTGGGGATTTACACGCGGACAATCCTGGCTTTATCGCTCACCCCTGGCGGCGACGCGCTGGGCCTTTCTGCTGTCAGCGGCCGGCTGGCTGCTGGCGCTGGTGGCCTGGTATGGCGGGCAGGACTGGCCGGCACTGCTGCCGGGCGTGGCGTGCGGTGGGGCGGGAGCGGCTGTCGCCTGGCGCATTGCGGCGGGTAGGACGGCGCTGCCGGGGATGCGGGTCAGCGTCGCCACGGTACTGAGCGTAGCTATCGCCATCGCGGCGACGCTACTGACCTGGCATACTGCGGGAGGAGGACGCCATGGCGTCTGCTTTGCCTTCGCCGTGCTGCTTGACTGGGCGCTGCTCGGCGCGCTGATGGTGCGGATCCGCCAGCAGGAGAGTGCGGCCTGATACCAGACGCGGTCTGGTCCAGGATCGGCGAATCAAGCGAGACAGGGTAAGTTGTCCCGCCCGGCGTTAAATATCTTCTACACTGTTACAGGCATCACATTCCTGTGCGGTCGGCACTCCTGCCGGCCGCCGTCGGCGTTCAGCCCAGGCACGGGCCTGCAGGCTGGTTATCCTGAAAGAGGAGTCTGTAATATGGCATTTGTCACCACCCAAGACGGCGTCAATATTTACTTTAAAGACTGGGGTCCAAAGGAAGCTCAGCCGATTGTTTTTCATCACGGCTGGCCGTTAAGCGCTGACGACTGGGATAACCAGATGTTATTTTTCCTTGCCGAAGGGTTCCGGGTCATCGCTATCGATCGTCGGGGTCATGGCCGCTCCGATCAGGTTAGCGAGGGGCACGATATGGACCATTACGCGGCGGACGTCTCGGCGGTGGTGGAGCATCTGGATCTGCACAATGCGGTCCACGTCGGGCACTCCACCGGCGGCGGCCAGGTCGCCCGCTACGTCGCCCGCTATGGTCAGCCGCAGGGGCGGGTGGCGAAGGCGGTGTTAATTAGCGCCGTCCCGCCGCTAATGGTGAAAACCGAGCAGAATCCGGGCGGGACGCCGATCGAGGTGTTTGACGGTTTCCGCAAAGCGCTGGCGGCGAACCGCGCCCAGTTCTATCTCGACGTCGCCTCTGGCCCGTTCTATGGCTTCAATCGTGATGGAGCAGAGATATCCCAGGGGACGATCCAGAACTGGTGGCGACAGGGGATGATCGGCAGCGCCAAAGCCCATTATGAAGGCATTAAGGCGTTTTCAGAGACCGACCAGACGGAAGACCTTAAGTCGATCACCTTGCCGGTGCTGGTGATGCAGGGAGATGACGACCAGGTGGTGCCCTATAAAAATGCGGCCATCCTGCAGGACAAGCTGCTGCCGAACAGCCAGCTGAAAATTTATCCTGGCTTCCCGCACGGGATGCACACCTCCCACGCCGATACCATCAACGCCGATCTGCTGGCGTTTATCCGCGCCTGATCTGCCCTCTTTGCCGGGCAGAGTGCCGTTAATGGCATTCCGCCAGCGCCCTGGGCGCCAGTCGCCTGGGGCGCGCCGGTTGACGTGCAGAGGAAATCTGCTTAAATCATGGGGTACCTGACGACTATTTTCCCCTCGCAGGATAAAACGCCGGGTTTCTCTGCGGAAACCCGGCGGAATTCTGCGCAAGAGACAAGTGAGAGACAATGAAATTAGCCGGACTTCATCCCGACGAGCAGCGTCGCCTGCAATCGCTACGCTCTTCCGGGCTGTTGAATAGCGGAAAAGAAGAACGCTTCGATCGCCTGACCAGGCTTGCCCGTTCGCTGTATAACCTGCCGGTGGCGTCCATCAGTCTGGTGGGGGAAGATCTCCTGCATATCAAGTCCTGTGCCGGTCTCGATGTGGACACGGTGCCGAGAGATATTTCATTTTGCGCCCATACCATTCTGCAAACCGACCCGCTTATCGTCAACGACATGCAGCAGGACGAGCGCTTTCACGATAACCCGCTGGTCATTGAGGCGCCGTTTATCCGCTTTTACGCCGGGTATCCGGTGCAACTGCCGGATGGCGCGACCGTCGGGTCGTTCTGCCTGATGGATCACCAGCCGCGATCGTTTTCCGCCCATGAAATGCAGATCTTAAGCGATCTGGCGGCGATCGTGGAAGATGAGTTCAAGGTGCTGGATGCGGCAACCTCGGATGAGCTGACGGGACTGTTTAATCGCCGGGGATTCCTCACCCTGGCAGAGTATGCCCTGCTGACGGCCCAGCGCCGCCATGAGCCGGTGAGCCTGGCGTTTGTCGACCTCGATCGCTTCAAGCACATCAATGATACCTGGGGGCATGAAGAGGGCGATCGCGCGCTGATCGCCATCGCCGACTTGATGAAAGCGGCCTTCCGCGAGTCCGATATCCTCGCGAGGCAGGGTGGGGACGAATTTATCATTCTGTTCGCCAATACCAGCCGCCACGATGCCGCTACGGCGATGGAGACGCTCAGCCACAACGTGGCGCGTTTCAACCAGCAGGCGGCCAATCCCTGGCAGCTGGCGTTCTCCTGGGGCTGCGTCGAATATGATCCCGCCAGCCATCCCAGTCTCAACGCGCTGGTGGCCACCGCTGACCGCCTGATGTACCAGGCGAAGCAGAAGCAGGGACGCGAGCGCCGTTAATCCTTTGCGGCGGTGGCATTCAACAGGTACTGCTGCGCCTGCTGCCGCTTCTGCGCATAGCTGCTGAGCAGCGCCTGCTGCGATTTCCCTTCGTTATCGTAAAACAGGCCGCCTTCGTCGGCGATAAAGCGATAATGCTGTTCCAGCTGGTTTATCACCCAGTCAATGCGTTGCAGGGTGAGTAAGGTACAGGACTGACCATGCAGGTCGTCTTCAATATCCAGCACATGTGAGCGAAAGGCCTCTACGGCAAACAGCCGGCTCAGCGCGGCAGAGTCCCCCAGCGCCGACTCCCAGCGCGCCGTCAACTGCTGAAAGTGAGCCAGCACCAGCGGGTCAGCGCGCCGGGCGCGAAGCCAGACGAGCTTCCGGCGGTAGCTTTCGACCGCCAGCCGCTTCATCTCGCGATAGTGCGCCAGCTGCTGTTCGGCGTCAGGGATCCGGGTCATCAGCCAGCTAAAAAAGAAGCGAGTCTCAAAACGTTCGACAAAGTGGAACAGCGGGTCGGCCAGACCATTGCTGTTGAATTCTCTCAGCGGGTCGAAGGGATACATATAGCCAAAATCGAACAGCCACAGCTGCTCCTGCCGGTCCACCAGCAGATTCCCGCTACAGAGATCCCACTCCATCAGCCCCTGCTCTTCGCAGGCTTCCAGAGTAGTAAATAGCTGGGCGATCAGCGACGGGGTTAACTGGTGTATCGGCTCGCCGTCGATCCAGGGGGAGAGCAGGATGCCGAGGCGATAATCGGCATACAGCGTTGGGACGATGTGGGTGAAGCGCGGCGCGGTGACCGGGTCATCCTTCAGCTGTTGCAATGCCTGCCGACGCTGTACCTCATTTAAAAACGACAGCTGGCCGTTGAGGTTGGCAACGCCGGCGACGGCGCGACGTTTCTTTAAATTGTACTCCTTGCCGGCGATGCGCAGACGATAAACCTCGCCGGTCAGGCCTGAGCCGTATACCTGCACCACATAGGGGGAATCGGGGCCCAGTGCGGCGAGGGTCTCGGGTGGCAGCGGGCAGTGGCTGACGTTGCCGACGATAAGAGGTTCTCCGCTGCGATCGAACGCCTGCTGTTGCTGTTGTCTGAGGTTCATTTTGCCTCCGGGTATAACGTTAGACAGAGTGGATAATCCACGCTATCTCACCCGCAAACGGTAGTGAATTCATCCTACTGGCAGGCGCTTTTTCAGGCTGAGCTGGGGTGCGTTCACGGAGGACACGCGGGGCGTAGGGCGGCGGTAGGGAAAGGCAAGCGTCTGGAACGCATACCTGACGCCGTTGTCAATGAGGTGCTTGCCAGGCTGGATGCGATGCTGAGTTAACGTCAGCGACGCAAAAAAGCAAAAAGCCTGCTCGAAAGCAGGCTTCTTAAATTTGGCTCCTCTGACTGGACTCGAACCAGTGACATACGGATTAACAGTCCGCCGTTCTACCGACTGAACTACAGAGGAATCGTGTGGAGTCGTATCTTAGCGGCGAAAAAACTTTTGTCAAACATCAATTCGCCTGTTCAGGTGCAACTGCCGCTTCCATCGACAATTTGTTGTCATTTCCGACAATTATTACGGAAAATACTTTGCAGGATATCCATTTCTCAATCATCATTTGAAATGTTGTTTCAACATCTCTCACTAAGGTCTCTCTTGAACGTCACCTCCGCCGTACGCCAGGCTGTCGAACGGACATCCTGGTTTAAAAAACGTCAGCGTTATCGTGTGCTGTACTGGCGCGAAATCAGCCCTCTCGCTGTGCCCATTCTGCTGGAAAATGCCTGTGTGCTGCTGATGGGGGTGTTGAGCACCTTCCTTGTCAGCTGGCTGGGAAAAGAGGCCATGGCCGGTGTGGGGCTGGCCGATAGCTTTAACATGGTCATCATGTCCTTCTTTGCCGCCATCGATCTGGGTACCACGGTGGTGGTGGCCTTTAGCCTCGGCAAGCGCGATCGGCGGCGGGCGAGGGCGGCCGCGCGCCAGTCGCTGGCCATTATGACCCTGTTTTCCATTTTGCTGGCGGGGGTGATCCATGCCTTTGGCCAGGAGATTATTGATTTTGTCGCCGGCGATGCCACCGCCCAGGTCAAGGACCTGGCGCTGACCTATCTGGAACTGACGGCGCTGAGCTACCCGGCGGCGGCGATTGCGCTGATCGGCAGCGGGGCGCTGCGCGGCGCCGGCACCACCAAAATCCCGCTGCTGATCAACGGCGGGATGAATATCCTCAATATCTTAATCAGCAGCGTGCTCATCTACGGCATCTTCTCCTGGCCGGGGCTGGGGTTTGTCGGCGCCGGGCTTGGGCTGACCATTGCCCGCTATATTGGCGCGATAGCCACGATCTGGGTGCTGATGGTGGGCCTCAATCCGGCGCTGCGGCTGTCGCTGAAGGGTTACTTCAAACCCTTTAACTTCGCCATTATCTGGGAGGTGATGGGGATCGGCATCCCGGCCAGTATCGAATCGGTCCTCTTCAATGGCGGCAAGCTGCTGACCCAGATGTTTGTCGCCGGGATGGGCACCAACGTTATCGCCGGCAACTTTATCGCCTTTTCGGTGGCCTCGCTAATTAACCTGCCGGGCAACGCCCTCGGCTCGGCCTCGACGATCATTACCGGCAAGCGGCTGGGAAAAGGGCAGATTGGTCAGGCTGAATTCCAGGCCTGGCACGTATTTTGGCTGTCGACGATTATTCTGACGCTGATCGCCTGGGGCAGCGCCCCCTTCGCCGGCTTTATCGCCTCGTTCTACACCCATGAAGAAGATGTAAAAGAAGTGGTTAAACAGCTACTGTGGCTCAACGCCCTGTTTATGCCGATCTGGTCGCTGTCGTGGACTTTACCCTGCGCTTTTAAAGGCGCCCGTGACGTACGCTACACCATGTGGGTGTCGATGCTCGGCATGTGGGGCTGCCGGGTGGTGGCGGGCTATACCCTGGGCATCGTGCTGGGGATGGGGGTGATTGGCGTCTGGTTAGGGATGGTGCTCGACTGGGCGGTGCGCGGCGTGCTGTTTTATTTCCGCATGGTGAGCGGCCGCTGGCTGTGGAAATATCCGCGCGTGAAGGCTTCATCGGAGGAAAGCTGAGCCGTTTGCGAGGCTAAACGCCATTTTTTGCGCAAAGTGAAGAATAATTCGGCAAACGATTCATTTTATTGAAAACAGGCTTTGACAGCGCCGGGCGTCATCGATAATATGCGCCCCGTTCACACGATTCCTCTGTAGTTCAGTCGGTAGAACGGCGGACTGTTAATCCGTATGTCACTGGTTCGAGTCCAGTCAGAGGAGCCAATTTCCTGCTTTCATGCATCCTTGCGAATTCTTATGTTATTTTGATTCAACAGGTTAGCGTGGAAACTCTTCCCGGTGCATTTTGATTTTACCCTCCGCATCGGGAAAAATTGGCGGTCAAATCTGGGGTCAGATTAGTTCGATAATAGCGTGACCCCCATATGTCCCTTACCGACGCAAAAATCCGTAGTCTCAAGCCCACTGATAAACCCTTTAAAGTCTCCGATTCCCACGGTCTGTATCTGCTGGTCAAACCGGGCGGTTCCCATCTCTGGTATCTTAAATACCGTATTAACGGCAAAGAATCCCGTATTGCACTGGGTGCCTATCCTGCCGTCTCCCTGTCTGACGCCCGCCAGCAGGCGAAGGCATCCGTAAGATGCTGGCGCTGAACATCAACCCGGCGCAGCAACGTGCCGCTGAACGCGGCTCGCGCATGCCGGAGAAAATGTTTAAAACGGTGGCACTGGCTTGGCACAGTAGCAATAAGAAATGGTCGCAGAATACCGCTGACCGTCTGCTTGCCAGCCTGAACAATCATATCTTTCCGGTGATTGGTCATCTGTCAGTGTCAGAGCTTAAACCCCGTCATTTCATTGACCTGCTGAAAGGCATTGAGGGAAAAGGCCTGCTGGAAGTTGCGTCCCGCACGCGGCAGCACCTCAGTAACATCATGCGTTATGCGGTTCATCAGGGGTTAATCGACAGTAACCCGGCGGCAAACCTTGACGGCGTGACGACACCGCCCGTCAGACACCACTATCCTGCCCTGCAACTGGAGCGTCTTCCTGAACTGCTTGAACGGATTGACGGTTATCACCAGGGACGGGAACTCACCCGGCTTGCCGTCCTGCTGACGTTACATGTGTTCATTCGCTCCAGTGAACTGCGTTTTGCCCGCTGGTCAGAGATTGATTTCACAAACCGGGTCTGGACGATACCCGCCACACGCGAAGCCATTGCAGGCGTGCGTTATTCCGGGCGCGGTGCCAAAATGCGCACGGCTCACATCGTGCCCCTCTCAGAACAGGCCATCGCCATTCTGAAACAGATTAAGGAAATATCCGGTGTTTATGAACTGGTCTTCCCCGGCGACCATAACCCGTACAAGCCGATGTGCGAAAACACAGTCAATAAAGCACTGCGCCTGATGGGATATAATACTAAACAGGATATCTGCGGTCACGGCTTCCGGACAATGGCATGCAGTGCCCTGATGGAGTCTGGTTTATGGTCGCAGGATGCAGTGGAGCGCCAGATGAGTCATCAGGAGCGCAACACCGTGCGTCTGGCTTACATTCATAAGGCTGAGCATCTGGAAGCCCGTAAGGCGATGATGCAGTGGTGGTCAGATTATCTGGATGTATGCCGAAAAACCTACGTTCCGCCCTATATTCAGGGGCAAATCAACCAGCTATATATCAACCTGACTTAAGAATAACCGGTTATAAAGTCCAGATCGAATCAGCCACTGCTGGTGCGGCGCTTTTATTCAAGTCATTAGAACAGTCCAGGAGACCGTATTTCTTGAATAGATCCTTAATGGCATCATCCAGTAGCTGGCTCTTGGGAATTCACGTCTTTTGTGCTAACTGTACTACGTCAAACTAACCGTCATTCATATTCACACATAGACATACAGGTAATCAGAAATTTTCAGGCAGTATTCTGGTGCAGTTGCACATACGTAACTACAGGCTTTGACCTTTAGGCATAAGGATCTCGCACCACCCCGGAGGGGTGGTGCGGGGAACGGATGTTACCGTAAAAGAGTTGCGTTAATTCATGTTAACTACCACTACCGGAACTGGATGTTGCGCTGTTATAACCACTACCGCTACCATTCCAGCTTGGCCCGATGAGTACAGGGATGGGGACATTTACAGGACCATGGTCAATTAATCCTTGCCCTACAGTTTGTAATGCACCTCCCGCGGCCCCCAAAGCTGCTGATCCTAATCCGCCAGGAGCGCCAAGAGCAGCACCCCATGCCATATTATTTCCAAGGTCGTTTAGAAGTTGAGTATTTGGATCGGTCTCTCCTGCACCAAAAGCAAGATTTAAGTCCTTTTGACTAATTTCTCTCATTCTTAGCTCCATTTATTGTAAGTATCACTACGTTAATTGCTATTGCAATTAACGTAGAAATAAAGCAAAAGAGGTAGAATTTGTCAAATATACCGTAACTTCCCACCAGATACACTTTTGTTAATGGATATAAAAAACAAATAAAAAAAGTTAGTAAAATCAGAACAATAACTTTGTTTCGCGTTCTCTGCGGATAGAATTTACTACGTGAAATGATACAGAACGCCATGACTGAAAAGAAAACAGGAGAAAATCCAAATGAAAGTAATGTCATAAGTTTTATCCGTTAACTGAAGCGCATTGATTCATTTTATTATTAAGGAATTCTAATTAGACGTCAACTACCTTAATTGGGCATCAAGTCGGCGCTTGATACGCATGTGTTTATGCTGCAGGGAGCAAGTAACATGCTTCTCTCAAAGAGTTTAGTCTACAAAATTCATGGGGAGGTTCATGACTTACCTTTGAGCACCTTTTCTATCAGTCTTTTATGTAACCTGTGTCAGGCATAATTATTCACCAGAATTAAGGATATTGACAGTAAGGTTTTGCAGGAGCATCTTATAGATGAGAATCAGTTAGTTGCATATATACTATGGCCTTCAACTGAACTTCCTGTGGAGGCGAAGTAAGGATTTTGTTCAGAGGTTGGCGTCTTAAAGCCACGACGAAGTAATCCTCTCGTTGTTTCCAGAGTGATGTGTTTTTCTGATGAGTGGATTAAGTTCCTAAAACGGAGAAGGATTTTCTTGTGCGTATTCTCTTTATTGGCCCTCCTTTGTATGGGCTGTTATACCCGGTAATTTCTCTGGCTCAGGCTTTTCGTGTGAACGGACATGAAGTAGTGGTTGCCAGTGCAGGTAAATTCACGCATAAAGCGGCAGATGCTGGTCTGGTTGTTTTTGATGCCGCACCAGGACTGGATTCAGAAGCGGGTTATCGCCATCAGGAGGAGCTGAGAAAGAAAAGTAACACTGTGGGGCATTTCTCTTTTTTCAGTGATGAGATGGCTGACCGTCTCGTTGATTTTGCAGGACAATGGCATCCGGATTTAATCGTTTACCCCCCACTTGGTTTAGCCGGACCGCTGATTGCCGCTAAATATGGGATCCCATCGGTCATGCAGACGGTTGGATTTGCCCATACTTCTGCCCACATCCAGATGGTAACTCGTTCTCTGGGAAATGCTTACAGGCGTCATGGTGTCAGTGGCCCGCCGCGTGATCTTGCATGGATTGATGTCACACCTCCGAGTATGAGCATTCTTAAAAATGATGGTGAGCCTGTTATTTCCATGAGGTATGTGCCCTACAATGGAGGTGCTGTCCGGGAGCCGTGGTGGGACAGAGCACCGGGAAGAAAACGTCTGTTGATCAGCCTTGGTACAGTCAAACCAATGGTGGACGGGCTGGATTTGATATCATGGGTGATGGATTCTGCAAATGAGGTGGAAGCTGACATTATTCTGCAACTGGCGATGAATGCCCGTGCAGGATTGCGAAAATTGCCATCAAATGTGCGTCTGGTAGAGTGGATCCCTATGGGGGTATTTCTCAACGGCGCTGATGGATTTATTCATCATGGCGGTGCGGGTAATACCCTGACAGCCCTGTATAACGGGATACCGCAGATTGTGTTTGGTGAAGGTGCTGATCGCCCTGTGAATGCAAAAGCAGTTGCTGAGCGTGGATGTGGGATCATTCCTGGCGACCATGGCCTGACCAGTGATTTGGTGAATACCTTTCTTTATGATGATTCACTTCGCTTATGTTCAGCACAGGTTGCAGCTGAAATGGCTGAACAACCCAGCCCTGCTGAGATCGCTGGTGTTCTGGTAGCGAAACTGAAAACCATCTGGCAATAATTGTATAACACTGCTGAAATTATTCACGAAAGCTGCCAAAGTAAATAGAAAGTCCTTCATCATATGAGTGAAGGACATTACTGAGTGGGAAATGAACATGAAATAATGTAGCAGAAAGGGTTACCAGAACGGTGAAATTATTGCCGACAGGGCATTACTCTCTGGTATCTGCTCACGATTACACATCTGATAATCCATCGATAATTGCTCCACGCCACCAGGCATAATCATGACCTCCGGTATAGACAGAAAGTTTACTTTTCAAACCACTGGCGAGCAACGATTGGTGTAACTGCTGAACATGAGGGACTGTAGCACCTTCCAGAGAACCGACCCCCATCTGAATATTTACATCTTTCGGAAGCGCAGAAAGTACCTGTTTACTTACCCAGGAGGTATCATTCTCCGTAAACATGAGAGGAGTGTTTCTGTCGGGACTCCACCACATTGAAGGGGAGTGGCTGATTACTGTGCCAAATATATCCGGTGCATATAAGGCCGCCATCAGCGCGGTGACACCGCCAAGGCTTTGTCCGGCCAGTATGGTATTCGAGCGACCTGCCCATACGATATCAGGATAATCCTTATACAATCGGGGGATTAAATTTCCTGCGATATCGAGAATGAGTTCTTTGTTACCCCCCAGAATATTCACACGATCAGATTCATTAATATTGTCTATTCCAAGGATCGCCATCGGCGCAATACGTCCAGTAGTAATGGCTATGTCTATTGCCCGGGTAATACCTATACGGTCAAACCATGTTTCTGCATCAGGTAATACTAGTAATCCCAGAGGAACTGACGTTGGATACCCCGGGAAATATAAACGAATCTGGCGTTGGTGTCCCGCAACAAAAGAATATGATGTTGAAAGGACGCCGGAACAGGTGTGGGAAGTATCATCCCACTCCGTTTGTCCAGGAGCCAGATCAAGAGAAAGGACTGATTCCCCGAATCCTCGTATATTTATTTCTGATGTTTTGTTAAACGGGTCAGGTTGGCCGGGTAACGGTGAGAAGCGACCTCCAAGCTGAGAAATATCTTCTTGCGGCATTTCCGGTGGAATTTCTATAAACGAGTATGAACCACGATATGAAGCAGGTAACTCCAGAGTCAGTGTCCAGATATTCGTCGAAGGGATATGAGTCATAAGTCCTTTTTTGACATCTCTTTTATCTGTAACACGGTTCAGGCGAAGATATACGCCTTGTAGCACTTCTTCTGAACGCCACAGAAATGTGACCTCCCGATTTTCTGTGTTGCTGCTGCTTTTTGTCATCAGGGGAAGAGCAGCAGATTCAACTTCGCGCCAGAAATGAGTGATATCCATGGATGGATTTGTGGACAACTGTGCACATATTCTTGATTCCGTACAGATATCATCAAGACTTCTGGATGGATGATTCCTCATAAATGGCATACCTTGTAGACAAAAATTATATATTATAAGGATGATGAGAAGCTCTCTTAGCTATGAAAGAGGATTCACTTCCCGTTTACATACCGCTGGTTGGCGTACCTGGGCCCCTGCAGGCACCATTTGCGTCAATATAGCTTCCTGTGCCCGTGCCGCGTTGATTTGTTATATTAGCAGAGCCGCGTAGCCCATCAAAATTTAACCATTCCTTAACAAAATTAAGCCTGCTACCCATGATTTCTCTCATCAATTAATCTCCTGATTATTGTCACTTACCTGTTTATTTTAAATCACATTCACTTGTTATAGCAGAATCTAACTCATTATTGAAATTGCTTTTTGTTAACACATCTCATATTTTTATATTTATTAAAAAGAAAGTCAATATTTTCTAACCTCTGGTAACAAAGGAAATACACGGAATAAAGTTTAGCCTCATTCGGTAATGCACTATTTTCATTATGCCCATAAATATATTATTGGGATTGTCGGACAGAAGAATGTGGTTGTGTTTTTTTACCCTCCTTCTGTTGTCCTACAAGAGTATTCATACCGATAGGAAAATAAGGTTCCTTTTCAGGGCCTTGTTTAATGGTTTTAATTTCTGATGAATGAGCACTCAATGTTAGAATTACTATAAAAGTTACCATAATCTTTTTGGCAACGAGTATATTGGTTATCACTTCCTGAACTGCGAGGGAAGTTCAGATATGTAAACAGTTTTCTTTATTATAAATTTTAAGTTTGGTTGCTCTGAATACAGACTGGCCACAATAGATCGTAAATGAATTTATTGTGGCAGATATATATTGTCACCTTTTGTTATTGTAACAGAGGAAACATTTTAATAAGCAAAATGCATTTTGATAACAGGGAGCATAACAACAAAAGAAACAGTTATCAGCATCGCTAAAAAAAACTCTGTATTTGTTCCATGACGAAACACCTGATAGATGAATGAAATACCAGCAAGGATAGTGCTGGAATAAATACAAAGAAATTTTGGCGAGTCTAAAGCGGAACTGCCAGGAAGTGCAAATGAAGTAAGAAGACCAATACCTAATATAAATAAGGGTATTTTGTCTAAATAGAGAAAAATCATAGCAATATCTCCCAAAAATGTTTAACTTCCGCTGGAAGAAGAATTTGATGGTGAACTAAAGGAATCATAGATAAAAGCACCACCATAGGCACCTGCCGCAGCACCTGCAACAAACCCGACAACAGTTCCGACAGGTCCGGCCAAACTCCCAACTGTAGCCCCCATTTGTGCTCCGGCCCATCCCCCTGCGGCTGCACCTGCTGTACCTCCTGCTACCGCTCCAGCCACTGCTGCATCACCTCGATCTGCGCCGGATACTGCAAAAAATTCATTTTCTGTCAGTGCTCTCATTCATCATCTCCTCACCGTTAAGATGTCCAGTTTTGACATTATCCCCACAGTTTGCTCAGAATGAGCAGGTTAACATCTTCAATCCTTAAGTGACCTCTGGGTCGATACCAGTGTATGGCAGAAAGATACTGCTTTTTTGTTATAGGTCATGACCGCAGCCGCAGCAACTTTCACAACCGCATCCACAAATATAATTATCATCCCCATACTCTCGTTTATCCTGGGCTGAATCTATCTGCATAATATGCTGGTTGCATTCTGTATCCGCAATATCCTGATATTCAGAAACAGTATTTCCTGTCCGGATGGAATAATTAGCTTTTAATGCTGTGTTTTCTGGGGATGGCAGGGGCTGGGGGGAATAGAGGAGAGTGAGGAAATCACCATCCTCTTTACTCACCTCTGTTACCTGCTGATGTTGGACTTCATTTACATTATTAATGCTTATGTTTTTTGTTTTTTTGTGAGCTTTGTTGCCATTCATTTCAGTCTCCCATCAGTTAACTACCATTAATAGTAGTTAACATAATCAGTACGTAACCAATTCTTAGGCCAGGGCGGCCCCAACCAAACCCCGTATGCTGAGTGAGCACATTGGTATATATACATCAAAAAAAATTAACATTTGACTTCGTGTGTCTAATATGTCAGCTTTGTAAGTAAAAGTAAATAACAATCATTCTCTTCTTTGTGAGGTAAGTGAAATGGTGTTTGCTACAGACCTGGTGGCGGCAGATGACGGGTTAAGAACAACGTTGCTGGCTTTGATCATGACCGCCACATTGCTCGAGTATTCTTTGTCAATGTTCTGAGCTTTTGTAACCAGAAAGAAATCTTATGCGATCTTATTCCGTATAGGATCCCTTGTTTTTATTGGTGTTGGGTTACACAACTGATTTGGGTATGCAAAAAAGGATGAAGCCTTTCCGGAGTCAGCGACTCCTCAGGCCATGGTAACGGAGAAATACAGTCAAATGAACCAGCTATGTTCGCTTGCTGAACTGAATGACAACCTGGTGCCCTTCACTGCCCGACGGATAACCTCTTCGTTGATTTGGTGTGCTGAAAATGTCCGAGATACAGAAGTATTACTAAAAGCATGCAGCTATATAATAGATCCGGTCAGTTCAGCTTCTGCCAAAACATTCCACGCAGAGCGCTATGGTGGAAGTGGTATTCAGCGTAATGGCGGTGGCGCACGTTGTGGATTTGATGGTAACTATCAGGTTAAAGGCATGGGAGCCAATCCTTTAGTCGGTGTAGGGACTGACGGACGTCATTCTAACGGCGCACTCGGTGCCATTCATGCAATCTATGAGGCTTTATGGGGAGAGGTACTGGCGCAAATATTACCCTATAGTGCTGTGCGGGTTCAGGCAGTTTTACTTACCAATCTCTATACCGACAAAGCATTTGATCGCTCCCATGGGAAATCCCGACGAGCCCTGTTGGTGCGCGACCCCGTGGTTCGCCCGGCGCATTTTGAACGCGCGCCTTACTTCCGGGCTAAGCCGGAATATGCTGGTCAGTTAATTCATGATGCCCGTCGGGTCAGGTCCGTGATCCGCATGCTGCCAAGTAATTTACCTGTACCATCAGAAGGGTTTAGTGGAGAAGCCCGACGTAATCCCCGGATTTATTGTATTGAGGGGTTATGTGAACTGGCCCGCCGTGAAGCATGGCAGATGGCATTTTGTCGTACACGTTTCCTGAGATTGACGACTTCTCCTTCTAATATTGCGATGGATGGCCGGTTAATGGATTTTAACGGGCTCAGCTGTTTGTTCCCGGGAGATTACCCTGACAATTTTGGACACCAGTTCAGACTTGCCGAACTGGTGAAAGAACCGATGGTACTGATACAGGGGCTGTCCGATCTCTGTTTGTACATCGGAAAATACATGTTTGACCCTGATTTCACACTGGTGTCTCGTCTGAAGGTTGAGGAGACCTTTCAGAAAACTTTCCATGAAGCATGCTATTACTGTTATCTGGAACAGCTGGGTATCCCCACAGAGTTTCTACCACAGGAAGGGATACCGGATACGTTGAAACAACTGGTCAACAGCCTCGTTGTACTTGTCAATAAACGCAGCGACCGATTGTGCTGTCCAGATACAGCCTGTGGAGATGATTCACCACTGCAAAGCCTGGTGGTGGAACTGATTCGGCAGAGCCAGGCCCAAACCCACCCATTGGATAATGACGCTGAGCATGATGTTCATTTTACCGAAGCACAACTGTGTTTTTCCCGGGCTATCCACTGGCTGACGCAGGACAGTATCAGACGTCAGATCAATGTTTCATCCCTCCTGAAAGAAATGGAAAACCATGCCAGGAAGAGGCTGCAACCCAGAAAATGGCTGGGAAAGGCGTGTCTGTCTGAGGAGATTGCCTCTCTTCTGGATGAACACAGCGATAACCCCTATTACCTGCGGGAGGCATTTTCTGATATGGGAACCCGAATGCAGGCATTTTCCAGAGAAGCCTTCGGCCATGTAAACCCTGTCAGAATTGCGGTGTAAAATATAAGGATAATGACAATGATGTCGCATATACGAGAATCCATCAGGGGCAGAGAGGAATGGACCGTCTATGAGCAGATTGGTTTTGCAGTCAGTTGCATGCTTCATAACCGTAACTACAGTCTGTATCCGGTGTTAACCATTCAATACTGGACTGAATATGCGATACAGCACAATCAGATAAAGTTCCTGTTTGATTCGCGCGGTTTTCCACTGGCGTATATTACCTGGGCGTATCTTGAGGCAGATACGGAAGCACGCCTGCTCAACGATCCGGAGTTCAGACTACATCCTTCTGAATGGGATGAAGATGGAAGGATCTGGATCCTGGATTTCTGTTGTAAGCCCGGCTTTGGCCGAAAGGCCATTGAGCGTTTATTTCAGCTTCGCCCGTGGGGGGAGGGAGAAGTGCGCTGGCTGAGCAGGAGGAAGAAAATCATGACATTTCGGCCCATGCGGCGACATAAAATGCCGATGGCCCCGGAGACACAGAAAGAACTTTGAATACCGGAGGCGAAATGTACCCCGGTATCATTTTGATGGAACGCTGCATTTTCGGAGTTTTGAATATACCTGTTCGGATGAGTTCTGAAGGTATGACAGGAAACGTGTGAGTAAGGACATATATTTTGTTTCGTCAGGATGCGTTAGAAAACAGAAGAATGAAATGGCGGGGACGGGCAATTTTACTTCCCGGGATACCGCTCTGGTTAACCATGCTGGGAAGCATTGCGTTTATCACGGCATTTCTGACGTTCGTTATAGCTGGCACCTATAGCCGTCGTGTCAATGTCAGTGGTGAGGTCACGACCTGGCCGCGAGCCGTCAATATATACTCCGGTGTGCAGGGGTTTGTAGTCAGGCAGTTTGTACATGAAGGTCAGTCGATAAAAAAAGGTGATCCGATTTACCAGATTGACGTCAGTAAAAGCACACGCAGTGGCGTTGTCACCGATAATCAGCGCAGGGATATCGAAAACCAGCTGGTTCGAGTGGACAACATCATTTCCCGTCTGGAAGAAAGTAAAAAAATTACGCTGAATACGCTGGAAAAGCAACATCTGCAATACAGCGATGCGTTCCGTCGCTCATCAGATATTATACGGCGGGCAGAGGAAGGGATAAAGATAATGAAGAACAACATGGAGAATTACAGAAACTACCAGTTAAAAGGGCTGATTAATAAAGATCAGTTAACTAACCAGGTGGCATTATATTATCAGCAACAAAATAATCTTCTCAGCCTGAGCGGACAAAATGAACAGAATGCCCTGCAGATAACCAGTCTGGAGAGCCAGATCCAGACTCAGGCTGCGGATTTTGATAACCGTATCTATCAGATGGAACTGCAACGGTACGAGTTGCAAAAAGAGCTGATTGATACTGATGTGGGGGGGGAAATCATTATCCGTGCTTTGTCTGACGGGAAAGTTGACTCTCTGAGTGTCACTGTCGGGCAAATGGTCAATGCCGGAGACAGTCTCCTGCAGGTAATCCCTGAAAATATCGAAAACTACTACCTTATTCTCTGGGTCCCTAATGATGCTGTTCCTTATATTTCGGCAGGAGATAAAGTGAACATTCGTTATGAAGCCTTTCCGGCAGAAAAATTTGGTCAGTTCTCTGCTACGGTGAAAACCATATCCAGAACGCCAGCCTCAACGCAGGAAATGCTGACCTACAAGGGGGCACCTCAAAATACGCTGGGCACTTCTGTTCCCTGGTATAAGGTCATCGTTAAACCTGAAAAACAGATTATTTCTTATGGCGGGAAATCTCTCCCTCTTGAGAATGGGATGAAAGCTGAAAGCACACTATTCCTAGAAAAAAGGCGTATTTACCAGTGGATGCTTTCTCCTTTCTATGACATGAAACACAGTGCAACAGGGCCGATCGATGAGTAACGGGAATGTCAGACGAATGATAAATCAGCTTGATATGCGCTGGCGACGTCGGGTTCCGGTTATTCATCAGACGGAGACCTCGGAGTGTGGACTGGCCTGTCTGGCAATGATATGTGGACATTTTGGCAAGAATATTGACCTGATATCCCTTCGGAGGAAGTTTAATCTTTCTGCCCGTGGGGCAAACCTTGCGGGAATAAATAGTATAGCGGAACAGATGGGGATGGTAACCCGGGCACTTTCGCTGGAGCTGGATGAACTTGGTGCGCTCAAAACGCCATGTATTCTCCACTGGGATTTCAGCCATTTTGTTGTACTGGTCAGCGTAAAGCGTAACCGTTATGTACTGCATGATCCGGCCAGAGGCAGAAGAAATGTCGGACTGGAGGAAATGACCCGGTATTTTACCGGAGTTGCGCTTGAGGTCTGGCCAGGCAGTGAATTTTCGGAGGAGACCACGCAGAATCGAATTCAACTACGTTCTCTTATTAACAGCATTTACGGTATTAAAAGTACACTGGCGAAAATCTTCTGTCTGTCGGTTGTGATTGAAGCTATCAATCTCGTAATGCCTGTGGGTACTCAACTGGTTATGGATCATGCGATTCCGGCGGGTGACAGAGGGCTGCTTACACTCATTTCTGCTGGCCTTATGTTCTTTATACTGCTAAGGGCAGCTACGGGTATGCTCCGTGCATGGTCCTCGCTGGTCATGGGCACGCTCATCAATGTTCAGTGGCAGTCGGGTCTGTTTAACCATCTGCTCAGGCTACCGCTGGCATATTTTGAACGTCGCAAATTAGGTGATATCCAGTCGCGTTTTGGCTCCCTTGATACCCTGAGAGCCACCTTCACCACCAGTGTGGTGGGGGCCATTATGGACAGTATTATGGTGGTGGGTGTTTTCGTGATGATGCTGTTATACGGAGGGTATCTTACATGGATAGTTCTCGGGTTTACCACGGTTTACGTTCTGATTCGTCTGGTGACATACGGCTATTACCGGCAGATATCGGAGGAAACGCTGGTCAGGGGAGCCAGAGCCAGTTCCTATTTTATGGAAACCCTGTATGGCATCGCCACTGTAAAAATTCAGGGCATGGCTGAACGGCGGGGAACGCACTGGCTTAACCTGAAAATTGATGCCATCAATTCAGGCATTAAGTTAACCAAAATGGATTTGTTCTTTGGCGGGATAAATACTTTTGTTGCAGCCTGTGACCAGGTGGCTATTTTATGGCTGGGAACCAGCCTTGTGATCGATAATCAGATGACAATAGGGATGTTTGTGGCGTTTGGTTCTTTCCGTGGGCAGTTTTCGGATCGGGTTGCCTCTCTGACCAACTTTCTTTTGCAACTGAGAATGATGAGTCTGCATAATGAGCGTATTGCTGATATCGCACTGCATGAAAAGGAAGAGAAAAAACCTGAATTAGATATTGTTGCTGATATGACCCCGGTCTCACTGGAAACCACTGATTTAAGTTACCGGTATGACAGCCAGTCAGCGCCGGTGTTCAGTGGTCTGTACCTGTCAGTGACTCCCGGAGAGAGTGTGGCCATAACCGGTACATCCGGTGCCGGAAAAACCACGTTAATGAAAGTATTATGTGGGTTGTTTGAACCTGATAGCGGAAAAGTACTGGTGAATGGTACGGATATCCGGCAGCTGGGGATAAATAATTATCACCGGATGATTGCCTGCGTGATGCAGGATGACCGGTTGTTTTCAGGGTCCATCAGAGAGAATATTTGTGGGTTCTCTGAAGAAATGGACGAGGCCTGGATGATCGAGTGTGCCAGGGCCAGTTATATTCATGATGTGATAATGAAAATGCCGATGGGATATGAAACCCTGATTGGTGAGCTGGGTGAAGGGCTTTCCGGAGGGCAAAAGCAACGTATTTTTATTGCCAGAGCTCTGTACCGTAGACCTGGAATATTATTTATGGATGAGGCTACCAGTTCACTCGATACAGAAAGTGAACGCTTTGTGAATGTAGCGATAAGGAATATGAATATCACGAGAGTGATTATCGCACACAGGGAGACAACGCTGAGGACTGTCGACCGAACTATTTCGATTTAAACTTCATTTGTTTGGACTGATATTATCTTGTAAGGAGGTTTTAGTGAAGGAAGGAGGATATAGTAAAAAGGTGGATATAAAAACAACCATAATTGCTTTTGTTATCAATTATCTGTTTTTTTATATACCAGTGTCATTATATCTTAGTTATTATTATGGATATGATTTTTTCAATTTGTATATGTTGTTTTTATCTCTTGCAATTACGTCATTATCACTGTGGTTAAATGTAAGATTTTATTTTTTTACAGATTTAATAACAAAGGTGTTAAAATGAGAAAATTATCTGAAAACGAGATTAAGCAAGTATCCGGAGGAGATGGGAATGATGGTCAGGCAGAGTTAATCGCTATCGGTGCAATTGCGGGTACGTTCCTTAGTCCCGGAATTGGATCTATAGCTGGAGCTTATGTCCAATGGAGCCTAGCATTGGAGTGGCGGTCGGCTCTGTAGTTGGTGCATTTTGTTATGGAATTGGAAATAGTTCTCTATTCAGTTCCTCTTCAGTTGCCGGGAGCAGGATCTTCAAGGTTTTCTGTGGGTAAATATTAATTCTTGACATTTTTCTTTGGAGGGGAGATTATTTTGGTGAGTAATCCACTCTGGATATTGTTTTTTCTTCAGCATCCAGAGCGAAGCATATTATGGACTATTGATAAGCGTGATTGATATATACTAAGTATTGCACTCCAATAACAACAACATTCATAAGCATGTGAAGCAATATAGGCATTAATATACCATTTGACTTAACTCTCGCCACAATGAGTGTTAATGAAACTAAAAATAGCATAACAAAAGTTCGTATGTCAGAATACTGAAGGTGCATTACAGCAAATAGAAATGAAGTAACAACAGCTGAACCATAAACATTCCCGTTGAACCAGAATTTAAAGGAATTAAAAAGACAACCTCTGAACACAATTTCTTCATATATGGGCACTATAAAAATAGCAGGAAGAACATTAATCCAGAAAATATAATGCTCATAAGATATTTGGGATGTGCTCCATGATTCAGCCTTCCTGAACCCCAACAAATATGGCACCATAAATTGAATGAATATAATTATAAAAAACAATATAAAAAATAGCTTCAAGTTGAAAGTGCCAATGCCAAGCCCATCTCTTTTCCTAAAAAACAAATAATACAACGGAACTAAAATAATAAATTCGAGGATGAATAACATGGGGGCAAGAAGTCCTCGAGACATAATTTCCGGGCTATTTTTGAAAAATAGTGGAGTGAAGGTAATAGCAAAAAACAATACAAACATAGAAAAACAGCCGGTGCTATTTCTGTTCTTTTTTATATACTCACCGTTATACTTGTTGGTTTCCATTTTGCCTCCCTGTTGCTTGTCATGGCAATAATTTTAAATTAAAGGATTTGGAGTGGATTATTTCGTTTCCATAACGAAAATCGAACGATGTAACTACGTGATTCTGGGGATGACATATACATTGATAGTTCCTTCTGAAATTGTCCTGAATTCATAATTTAAGCTGCTATTCAAACCAGCAATATTTAAGGAAGTTATAAGAGCACTGATATCGAAACTGAAGGCGACATTCTCCAAAATGCCTCTTTTATTTTTCTGTACATGTGGCATTCAAGGTATATGTTCGTTAGATCGGCTCTTATCAAGAGCTCTATTATAAGGGGGGTATGAATGATTATCAATCGTGTTTTATAAAAATTATCATTCAAGCTATTGTCAAATATAGTATGGCTTTACTTACGCACACCACTTAGTAAACATGTATATGTATGACGGTTTAGTTGCATAAAAATTGACTACAGCGCCCTCTTCTATATTGGAATGATGGCTAATCATCTTTTCGACTCCTCCGAAAGTGGTTCGAACTCAGCCAATCATTTCAGGAATTAACGATTATAGGGCTGACTACATTTTTGACTTCTTTACTACAGAGTGTTTATGGTTGAATGAAAGAGAGCTAGGGTTACGCTTATCATTGGATATAGTACTTTAAAAATGCATAGGATAAAACAACAGCATTATTAAAAACTAATGAAGCAATAAGTGTATCTTGGGCTCCTTGGGCGAGAATATTGCAAAACAAGGAAGTGTTATGTGGGTAATAAACTGCATGATGATTACATTTATTAATCAAAAAAAATAAAGAACTGCGTTGAGTTACTTAAAATACCTAATACAGCCTGTGAATGTTTATTTAAAATGGCGGCGAGTTCAATAATCAAAAAAACAGTCAGTTAAGGAATTTTTGTTTTTTGATTTTCAACAGCATTTGACTGACAATGGACATGATAGAGAAGTAGAAATATAAACATTTTTTGCATGTTTATGAAAAAAACAAAAAAAAACAATGTTCTGAGATTTCAGACGGTTGCATTAAGGCTTGCTGATTTTTGGCTTTAATTTCGAAGAAATTGCTAAGCCTTAAAATAAGAAAGTGGAGCGTGGAAAGAAAATTCAATTCCGGAGGAATTGCTAATTTTCAGGCACCGTGCCCACCTGCGAACATTCGCCCAAAGCGAATTGAGCAGGCCGGGGGGAGCCGCAAAAATTTTGCCGCCCCGGCGAGCAAAAAGGCACGCCCACGTGCCGGTTTTTGTGGGGGGCCTGCCCCGCACACCGTCAAGCTAGGTCATATTTTCTGCCCCAGCGGGGAATATGACCGTTCAGGCGCGACCAACCCCTTTAAAGCAGCGTTCCCGTTTTTTCGAGCCTGCGAGATAAAACAGGCGAAACGCGCGTCTTAAAGGGGTTGGTCGCGCGTAGCGTGCGACGGTGTGCCGCCTTTGACCCTGGGGGTTTTGACGCAGCGTTCAGCGTAGTCATTACCCCCATGTAACATGCAGTGAGGGCGTCCAGCACGAACGTAATGACACACGCCGTTGCCTGCCATTATCCTGGCTCACCACACATACTGCTGATAATGAACGTCCCGTTTTCCCTGAGTAAACGTCTGACCTGGCTGTAAGCCTGTTCACGCTGGCTTCCCGTCAGGCAGTGCATGCAACTGCCATCAAAAATCAGGTCGAAACAATTATCTTCCAGTTGCACCAGCGAGCAGACATCACCTGAAATCCTCTGTTCTGCGAAATTTTCCTGCGCCCAGTGAATGGCTGTGGGCGAAAAGTCCACGCCACAGACATGATTTCCTTTCCGGGCAAAACACAGGGATGCCATCATTCCGTTGCCTCGCCCCAGCTCCAGGATATGGCTCCCCGGCTCAGGTAAATGGCCCGTGGCGGCCAGTGAATCGAGCGTTTCTGTCAGTTTTTCCCATGCCCAGGGATAGCCATCACCGGTCCAGGCAGATTTATCGTTATTACGGAGTTCCTGGTATATCTGCTCGTAGGTTTCCATTCTGCTCTCCCGGGCACTCAGCATTGAACCACCTCAGGCCCTTTCATAATTCTGCGCCACGGATAAACGACTGTTCTGGTGCGGGGAGCTTTTATGCCCGGGATTGCATTCCTCATGTGTACCGGGGAGATAGTACTTCCATCAGAGGAGGGAGAGGTGCCTCCAGGGCAACCATCCATGCCCCGCTGGGCCTTTTTCCCGGCAAGCCCGGCTCCACCGTTCGCATCATTCGTAACTGCAGTCTGTACCCGTCCCCTGAGTCACTCTGACCGGCATAAGTGAATGCTGAAAATGCCAGGACAAACAGCAGAAAAAAACTCAATAACTTACTCATACTTTATCCTCTTTCCGCATCCATTATCTGACCGTCATCGAATCAGCCTGCTGTTCAGTCACTTTCAGCACCGTGCCCGCGAGCGCGGTATGGAGAGCTTCCCGGATAGTCATTCTACCTTTAACGGGATTTACGCTGACCCGGGACGTCCTGCTGAGGTCAGCCCTGATAAAACACCCTGTCCCGTGCGGCAGTTGCTGAGCAGTTTCATCAAACCGGGAGAAACTGATGTCATAATCTGCAATGGCGTCACACTTCCCCTCCGGCACATGAACATCCTGGGAAGCACTGCATGAAATAATTAAGAAAACCATGCTGGTACTCAAAATCTTTCCGGATAAACACGTCAATTCCTGTTCCGTCACATTCATCTGATGAATCCTCATGAGATTTCACACAGCGATAATAACGACAAAGTTATTAATCTGTTATTTCAGTGAGGTTTTTTATTTAATAAACTTATCGGCAAAGGTAACAAACTGTTGCCAGTCATAAGGCGTGATATCGTGCCCGCCAGAACGGACGTGATAACTCAGCGTTCCCGAAAGTGGCATACTGGTTCGTGGCATTTCCTGATACACGGGTTCATTATCAGTTTTTACCTGCAAGCTCCCACACCACTGAGGCTTCTTTTAATCCGGTAAATTCGCCCATCTGGCCTGCGCTGACCGGGAAATGTACTGGTTAAATGTTCGCTTTCAGGCACCAGTCAGGAACTGTGTTTGATCGGCTCCTCACTGAGTGGCGTGAACAGTTTATCCACCATCAAGATGCGGGGTGAGAGATTTCTTGAAACAGGTCACAGTGCTGATACCGGGGCATCATACCGGGGGCATAACCAGTATAAGGCTCCGGTCCTTCTTTATTGCTTTATATTATTGGCTCTGACAACTAGGAAATGGCTGTCAGAGCCAAAATGGCCAACAATCTTGGTATCGACATGTTCCAGTTCCTTCCTGGCAACCATTCGTATTTCGCCAGCCTTTTCCCCGGCAAACCCGGCCTGACGGTACGCAGCATTTGTACGCCACGATCAGTGTACCCGGATGCTACCCCCCTCAAAAGGGGATAGCTGAATGTGTCGACAGTAAAGCCGCGCCTTTATTATGAGAACTGGTTGATTTTATTTAAAAAAAACGTTAATTATATAACTTTTAACACTACTGAATGCATTAAGATGAAAAAATTAATTTTAAAAATTAACCTATGTGTGTGTTTTTCTCTGGCTCAGTTCACTCATGCGGCACAATTAACTCCCTTCGCTGATGAAAACAGAAACTTATGGTTGCGAATGGAAGGGACTCTTGAAAATGGGGACGCGCAGTCATTCAACAACTACATTGAGGAGGCGAAGGCGCAAAATCTAGAATTTTACGGGGTTACTTTGATATCCAGTGGTGGGTTATTACAAGAAGGAAAAGCTATTGCGAAGTTGGTCAGAGACAACAGAATGATAACCTACGTTCCTGATAATTCATTGTGTGCCAGTTCATGCTTTTGGGTATTTGCTGCAGGGATACACCGGTATGCTGGCAAGCAAACTTCCATCGGCGTTCATAGTGTAGGGCGAACAAATCAAGAAGAAGATGAATTAACAAAATCGAATACACTGGATATGATTAGGGCATACGCAGCTCTGGGAGTACCTGATGATATTGTCGGTGCAACAGCAAAAACCAAACCCAATGAGATACACTTCCTGACCAGAAGTGAACTAAACGCAATGGTGAACAACCCTGCACCACCCGAAGAATTTACAAATTACCTTATTTCAACAAATCAATCAGTAGAGACAACAAAATTAATTCAAACATCCTTACCATCAGAAGAATCCAAAAACTACTCCCGAGACCTCAATGAGAGAGGGATTAATCTCATTCATACAGGAAATTACGATGAAGCAGTCAAAGTATTAGAAGAGGCTAAAAAACATAATAATTTTGACACTGAAGTTTTAGGAAACTTAGGTTACGCTTATTACAGGAATAATGACTTAAAAAATGCACAGGATAACATAACAGCTTCATTAAAAATCAATGAGACAAGAAGTGTATCCTGGGGTAACCTTGGCGAAATCGTTGCAAAGCAAGGAAATGTTAAGTGGGCAATCGACTGCTTTAATAATTATATTTATTACTCAAAAAATAAAGAGTCTGCATTAAGGCACTTAAATCGCCTGACACAGTCTGAGAATATTTACTTATCGATGGCCGCAAGTTCAATAATCAATAAATAATCACTATCGTGAGCCAATTCTGTCTGCCCTGTTGGCTCATGTTAGTAGACAAAAGAAAGAAAAGGAATAATTAATAAATGCTGTCAGAAATAATTTCCTCAATGATAAAATGGCGAAGGTAAGTATTCAGTGTTAGGATAACATCGCCATTGCCTCCTCTGAGCTCGCAGAAAAAAACACCCTTATTCCTTTGTTGGGAATAATTTCCATCATACCTGCGAAAGATAACAGAGAGAGGAGCAGAAAAATATTGTACAGACCCACGACATCCATTAACCCACCAAATATAACCATTCCCAATATGATTTAATCATAACAAAAATAATAAGGTCGGATAAAAAATTATCCACAATTATTTAGGCAAGCTGAGCACTAATAGCAAATCGGCAGTAACACTTATTCAGTTCCTGGACAGACCAATGATAAATACTCCTATAAACCGCGCTATAACATGATGATAGATTTCCATCAACAAATAAGACAAAAAATTGGAGAAAAAACACACATTGTATTTACTGTCAAACCATTTATTTAAATAAGGATCCCATAATGACACCGCAACCCATACTTCTTGTTAAGAAACCGACAAAAACTGGCGAAAGTCCATTTATTTCCTTTATGATGCATGGAAATTCCAGTGTCATTGGTGCAAAAGCAGTAGCTATAATCAGACTATATAAAAATACCGACTATAAGCAAGCAGTGGGCAATTGTAAATAAACAATTACTAAAATAATTTTTAGGGATATAGTTAACTGAATGCCTACAAAGAAGAATTTTGCAGGCATTACAGGTATGTATATTAGACACCAATTATACGTATACTATGTTGTTGATTATTTTTTATGGCCCAGACATTTAACTCTGCTAAAATCTGAGAAATAAACGCTCCGTTCGGATCATGACCTATCGGGTCATAATCATCTCCGTTGAATAAGCTTGATATAAGATTTTGTACTTTAACCTTAAGTTCGTCATCAGATGATATGCGATGAAAAGCAGAATATGGTTTATCTTTGCCAAGTTCAGTTCCTCCCAGAAAGCGTTCAAAGTCAGGGATGCTCCAGCGATCATAAACAACATGGCCATTTTGTCTGCATCTTATTATTTCGTTGCGAATTGTCTCATTGATAGTCCACATTCCATTTCCGGAACCATCCTTGCGATATGGCCAATCAATATCATGCACGATCCCAAAGTTGCTTTTGAAATGGCGTAGCATTTTTATTAAAGGTACAAGAACGGCTTTACCCCGCGCCCGGATAATGCTTATCTTTCCTGCCATTTCATGCTGAGTTTTTACTATTGCAGAAATAAATTCCGCATGTTCAGTATCACCCTCTACAATAATTGGATAACTGCCAAAGAATATTTCTGCAAAACCTATATCGGTTAGTTGCAATGCCTGTAAATTATCTTTCTCTTCTGCAGAAAAGTTGGCTTCATCTGCGACATATAATTTTGGAGATAATGATTTCCCATCAGGTGAACGTTGCATACGTGCAATTGTCGTATGGTCTTCAAGTGGGTTAATAAAGTAAGGCGAGTGCGTAGTCAATAATACTTGCCAGTCAGGATGTTTTCCCAGAGCATAAAGGTGTGATTGTGCAGCTCTTGCTGCCATTGGATGCAAAGCATTTTCTGGCTCACCCATCAGAAGGACGTAGCCCGGCAATGCAGGATCTTCGGCATCCTCCGGAATTACACCTCCATTTTTTATAGCGTCAATTTGGTGGTTAAGTAATTTTACGGCCTCACTTTCTGCATCCTTTTTACACTCTTTCTTTAATTGTTCATTTAAAGACTTAAGAAGTGCATCTCGTTTTTCAGTTTGTCGACTGATCTCATTATGAACTTGTAACATCGCCCAGAATAAAGCTCTCCTTGCTCCTGTACCTTGTTGTCCTATTCAGGATTGGCCAGCAGCTTCTTCAACCAATAATCCGGATCCTTGCTTGAGCAAATTCTCAATTTTTAGTTCAGGTGGAATCATTTCTACATGGAGTAGTACGCCAAGCCCTGGAAAGATACTTTGAAATCCAGATTGTATTTGCTGAGAAATGCTGGAAATTCTTTCCTGATGAGGTCCTGCCAGTGCATTAACAGTAGCTGCCAGAGCCGCTTTATCTTTCGATATCTGAGAGTTATTATCACTTTCCAGTGTCTTAATTTCCTTTACTAAAGGGCTTAAGGCAAGGGTAAGCAATACTTCTTCTGTCGTTATGGCATCATCTAATGATTTTATACGCATTGGTCTTGGAAGCCGAGATTTGAAAACATTATCGGCTCCACCAGCCTTCCCATCAGGTGCCCAATTATCTAATTGAGGATCCCATGTTTTCCTTATAGCCTTTCCGGTTTCATCCCAGACCCATGAACTTCTGACTATCCTCTTTTCGCCATCAACAATCTTCCATTTTTCATCTACATTTCCCATTCCTTCTGGAATATGAACATCAAGGATAACCTCAGACGGTTGTTCAGCAGTAGCCCAATTACATCGGTCATTACTAATATTGAAAGAAATTGGGTTAAATGCGAGTTCGTAAGCCCTGAGTATCGTTGTTTTTCCGGAGTTATTGGGGCCAACAAGACAAAGGATATCATCAAGCTTAACCTGAACACCCTCAGGCCCGATACATCCTATATTCTTGACATATATACTTAATAATTTTGATCTCATACCTTCATCCCTTGAAATGACATGATAGAAAATGCATATTGAAAATCAATTAACTATATGTATGTAACCGAAGGTAAATTGCTACTTTTTTTACAGCATGATGTGATTGTGTGTCGGATAGCCTGAGGATTTCTGCTGACGACTGCTTGGCACAGAGCAGACTGCCAAGTTTTTTACTCAGGTTGCAGTTCCACTACGGGGGCAGGATCAACACAGCCTTTAAAGATATGACCATATTAACGATCACTTAATGCACCAGACCGCTCAAATCAGTTTCATGTAATCAGCTTCGATTGGTGGTCATTCTGGTGGTCTTGACAGATGGGGGATTCAGGTTTAGCTTACTTATTAGCCAGTTACTGGCAAAGGCGATCCCAGTCAGAGGAGCCAAATTTAAGAAGCCTGCTTTTGAGCAGGCTTTTTGCTTTTCTGTCTACCACCTTTCTTCCGTGGACAAATACCGCCGGGTCGTTTGTTTCGCTTATCCGGACGCTGACGCTCCCCAGCGGGTAACGTCAGCGTTTATCTCACGATTCCCACGTCATCGACGATTAACGGAACGGCGGCTCGTTGAAGGTGCGCAGCTTACGCGAGTGCATGTGATCTCCCTCGGCGCGCAGCAGGTCAATCGCCCGGATGCCTATCTGCAGATGCTCGGAGATAGCGCCCTCGTAAAAGCGGTTAGCCTGGCCGGGGAGCTTGATTTCACCGTGCAGCGGCTTGTCCGAGACGCAGAGCAGCGTGCCGTAGGGGACGCGGAAGCGATAGCCCTGGGCGGCGATGGTCGCGCTCTCCATATCGATAGCTACCGCCCGGCTGAGATTAAAGCGCAGCGCCGAAGCGGAATAGCGCAGCTCCCAGTTACGGTCGTCGGTGGTGACCACCGTCCCGGTACGCAGCCGCTGCTTAACCTCTTCGCCGGGCATCCCGCTCACCTGCTTGGTGGCGTCGTAGAGGGCGCGCTGCACTTCGGCAATGCTGGGGATCGGAATATCTGGCGGCAGCACCGCATCCAGTACATGATCGTCACGCAGATAGGCGTGGGCCAGCACATAGTCGCCGATGGCCTGGCTTTCGCGCAGGCCGCCGCAGTGGCCGATCATTAACCAGACGTCCGGCCGCAGTACCGCGAGATGATCGCAGATGGTTTTGGCGTTGGCCGGGCCGACGCCAATGTTAATCAGGGTGATCCCTTTGCCGTCGTGGGTGATCAGATGCCAGGCCGGCATCTGGTGCTTCTTCCACGCCAGATCGGAAATGGCCTGTTCCGGCGCTTCGGTCTCGGCGGTGATCCAGATCCCGCCGGCGCAGGAGAGAGCGATATAGGGGCTGTCGGGATCGAGGATCTGGCTGCAGCCCCAGCTGACGAACTCATCCACGTAGCGGGTATAGTTGGTGAACAGCACGTAGGGCTGGAAGTGTTCCGCCGGCGTGCCGGTGTAGTGTCGCAGACGCGCCAGCGAAAAATCGACGCGGCGGGCGTCAAAGTGCGACAGCGGATAGAACTCGGTGGGATGGAACAGGCCATCCGCGGTCTCATCGCCAATTTGTGACAGCTCGGTGGTAGGGAAATAGCGCGTCAGACCGGCGCTCATCGAGCGGTCGAGTGTCAGGGTGGAACCATCGATCACGTAAGGATAGGGGATCTCATGCTGCGACAGCTCGACGCTGATATGCGCGCCATAGTCCTGATACAGCAGGGTCAGCTGTTCCAGCAAATAGTTGCGGAACAGTTTCGGATTCGTAATGGTGGTGGTATAGCAACCGGCATGGGTGAAACGTCCCCAGGCGCGCGTTTTGAGGGCTTTATGATCGGCGCCGTCCCAGGAGACCGACAGCTGCGGATAGACAAAAAGACCTTCCGCGCGGGCTTCGGTATCGGGGAGCGTATTATGGTCGATATAGTCGCCGATGGCTTTGCGTAACGCCGTGACCGAGGCTTCATAGCGCGCTTCCAGCTCGGCAAGCGCTTGTTCCGGGGTCAGACTGGCGGCCTTGATATTCATGATTCGCTCCTTGTTTCAGGTCTGCTGACATTCCCGATAGTATGTCACAGCGGGAAAAGGGCGAAGGAGAATTTATCTGTCAAATGCGACGATACTCAGACCATAACCAGTAAAGGGAGCGGGCTCGTGTTATTTGCCGGCGTTTGTCCAACGCTCGCTGCTATAATGAGTGGCGTTGCGAATCTTCAAAGTTTGCATCGGATTATTATTCAGACAATAGCGCGCATCGGCCAGCGGAGTGAGTTTATCCCCTTCCCGCAGGCGGAGGCGACAGGCTTCAATCTCTGCGATCATCTCTAGCGCACCGCTCTGAAGCACGACGCGGCAGAGGCTGGCCGAAGCGTTGTCCTGTACTTTTTTTACCCACCACTCCATCTGTTTTTTATCCTCTCATAGCGACATGTGCGTCGATAATTCATGTTTCTTAAAAATCTGACAATAAGATTATCCCCTTGGTTTATGCAGTGTTTAAAAATACGCAACCGATTGTTGATCTGTGCGCTAGGTTTTTTTATGCCGGGGGGCAATGATCTGCCGGGTTTAATTTGCAGGAAGCGATGACTATGCTGAAAAGCAGACCGTGAGAATAGCCTGTCAGGAAGAGGGCTGATAAGTCCGGCTACGCAATAAATATAAGAGAGAGCGTCATGAAGCATCTATTTCGACACTGGCGAACGTCCGGCGCCGTTATCGGCTCACTGCTGAAAAAAGGGAGCATTGCGGTACTGGCGCTGCTGGTGGTCTTTCTCGCCGGGCGGATCTATGAGTCCCAGCGCGGCCCGGCCCTGCATCGCTGGCATACCTGGAGTGGCAACGAGATGTCGGCCGAAGAGATCGACCAGGCGACCTTTGCCCAGTATCTGGCGCGGGAGAAGACGATTTTCGCCGATCTCCAGCGTGAGGTGACAGAGGCTTTGCCGGAGGAAGATAAAACCCCGGTCAACCGCTTTTATCGTCACAGCCGGGTCTGGCCGGGGCAGTTTCAGCAGGACTGGAACCGTTCTTTTGTGCTGCTGCCGCTGGGCAAGCCGCGCGGCAGCGTGGTGCTCCTCCATGGCCTGACCGATTCGCCCTACAGCGTGCGCTATCTGGCGCAACTCTGGCAGCAGCGGGGTTATGTGGCGGTGGTGCCGCGTTTGCCGGGACATGGCACCGCGCCGGGGGCGTTAACGGCGGTTGACCGGGAGACCTGGCTGGCGGCGACGCGTCTGGCGGTACGCGAAGCGACCCGCCTTGCCGGGGCGGACGTGCCGCTGCATCTGGTCGGCTACTCTAACGGCGGCGCGCTGGCGCTCAAGTATGCCCTCGATAGCCTGGAGGATAGCCACCTGCGTCAGCCGCAGCAGATTATTCTGCTGTCGCCGATGATCGGCGTGACCGCGTTTGCCCGTTTCGCCGGCCTCGCCGGGCTACCGTCCGTCTTCCCGGCGTTCGCCCGCGCGGCCTGGCTGAACGTGGCGCCTGAGTTTAATCCGTTCAAGTACAACTCCTTTCCGGTCAAGGCGGCGAGACAATCGTGGTTATTGAGCCAGGCGCTGCAGCAGCAGATTATCCGCGCGGCCCGGCAGGGCGAGCTGAAAGCGCTGCCGCCGATCCTCACCTTTCAGTCGGTGATGGATTCCACGGTCAGCACCCGCGCGGTGGTGGAGTCCCTGTATCGCTATCTGCCGGATAACGGCAGCGAGCTGGTGGTGTTCGATATTAACCAAGCGGCGGATCTCCGGGTCCTGTTTCGCCCTGCGCTCTATGCGGCGGTGAATACGCTGCTGCCCCCGGCGCCGCGGGCCTATACCACCACGGTGGTGACCAACGCGACGGCGCACACGCTGCAGACCGTCGCCCGGACCACGCTGGCCCAGGAACGGGAAGAGCATCGTTATCCTTTACACCTGGCCTGGCCGGCGGATATGTACTCTTTGTCGCATGTGGCGGTGCCGTTTCCCCTGAGCGACTCGCTGTATGGTCGCGAGCCGGACGAGAAGAACCGCTACGGCATTAGCCTGGGCACCATTTCACTGCGCGGAGAGACCGGGACGCTGAGCGTGGGGCTGGAGACGTTAATGCGCGTCACCTCCAATCCATTCTTTCCATGGATGATGACGCGCGTCGATGAGCGCATCGCCTGCGGCGAACAGGCGGCGGTGGCGGCCTGCCTGAAAGCGCAGGCCAGAGCAGAGGCGTTAAAACAGGATCAGGTGCAGAACGGTACGCAGCAGGATACCGACGATCGCCGCGGGAGCCACGAAGCGGAACAGGCGGACAAACCGTGAGCTGATGCCAAGAAAAATGCCAATACCGGGAAGATCAAAGGTCTGGATCAGTAGACCTGCCGAGGCGTTGACCTGGTCCACGGTGACTTTGCCCTGCTGGATCAGCTCGGAAATGACGCCAAAGTAGGCGGTGCCCCCGGCAACGCACTTCACCAGCGCCGGCAGCACAAAGTTCTGGGGGATGTGCAGCCAGCTGAGAAGCGGCTTCAGCAGCTGCTGCAGCAGGTCGATAGCCCCGGCGCCCTGCAGCAGCCCGACGATAGTTAACGACAGGATCAGCATTGGCACCGCGCCGAGCGCCAGGCGGATGGCGTCGGAGCCGGCGCTGTTAATCACGGCCAGAATTCCCTGGCTGTTCTGCTCGGCGTTCGGCAGCGCTTCCGCGCGGGGGTTCTCGGCGACCGATAAGCGCCGTCCGGTGACGTGCCAGGCGACGGCGGCCGCGCACAGGCCGCCGACCACCGAGATAACGATCGAGGCCAGCCAGTGCAGACCAAAAGGGGTAAGAGGATAGAAGACGTTGCCTTGCCCCATGGCGAACACCATGGCCAGCGTGGCGGCCATTTGTCGGTCCGAGACGCCGCGTTTATCCATAATCGACAGCGTGGCGAGCGGGGCGGCAAAGCTGACAAAGTTAATCTGGATCAGGGCGAAGGCGCTCATCCCGGTTAAGCCGAAGGGCTTCAGCAGAGGGGCCACCCAGCGAACAATCACATCGAGGATACCGCGGACCTCAAGGTATTTCATGATGATCAGCATGATCACCATGATCGGCAACAGCGTATACAGCGCGACGTCAACGGACGACTTGCCCGCCGCCATAATGATGCTTATGACATCCATTTACTTTTTTTACCACTCGCAGAGCTATTCGTTCGCGTCATCATAATCCCGTGGGGAAGGAAATGATATGCCTTGATCCCTCTCGGGATCCGGCGCCGCACGGGCGCCGGGAGAAGAGGATTACTGGCCGATATTGACCAGCGTCCGACCATGAATATTATTGCTGAGGAAATCTGCGGCATACGCTGGCGCCTGCTCCAGCGTGATTTCAGTGGCCGCCTGCTGGTAGTAGCTCTCCGGCAGAAGCTGGGCCAGACGCTGCCAGACGGCGTCGCGTTCAGCGGTCGGCACCATCACCGAATCCACCCCCTGCAGACGCACATTGCGCAAAATAAACGGCATCACGGTGGTCGGCAGATCGAAGCCCCCGGCCAGACCGCAGGCGGCGACGCAGCCGCGATATTGCGTTTGCGCCAGCACTTTGGCCAACACTGGGCCGCCAACGGTATCCACCGCGCCCGCCCACAGCTGTTTCTCCAGCGGACGGGTCTCCGCGAAGTCGCTGCGCGGCAGGATCGTATCGGCGCCCAGCTGGCGAAGGTAATCGTGTGTCGATTCCCGGCCCGATACGGCCGTCACCCGGTAGCCAAGGGCTTTGAGCAACACCACGGCGGTGCTGCCGACCCCGCCGCTGGCGCCGGTGACCAGGATATCCCCGCTATCAGGGGTGACACCCGCACTAACGAGAGCATCAACGCATAGCATCGCGGTAAAGCCGGCGGTGCCGATGATCATTGCCTGGCGCGCGCTGAGCGTCTCCGGCAGAGCAACCAGCCAGTCGCCTTTAACGCAGGCGTCGGTGGCCAGGCCACCCCAGTGGTTTTCGCCCACGCCCCAGCCGGTGAGGATCACGGCCTGGCCGGGAACAAAGCGCGGATCGCGGCTTTCTTTCACCTGACCGGCAAAATCAATGCCCGGCACCATCGGAAACTGACGGATAATTTTGCCTTTGCCGGTGATCGCCAGGGCGTCTTTATAATTGAGACTCGACCAGTCGATGGCGACCCGGACGTCGCCTTCGGCAAGAGCGGGCAGGTCGATATCTTTGACGGTGGCGACGGTGCGGTTGTCGATCTGGTCCAGAACTAATGCTTTCATGACAGAGTATTCCTCGTCGGAAGGGGGTTATCGGCGCTAGCGCCGTCCTGTGCAGGTGTTTTTGTTGTCATACTGTGCGCAAAAAAATCCCAGTACTGGTTAAGCGGTGCGGCAGACTGGACCAGCCTGGCGCGCATCACCGCGCCTTCCCAGCCGATCCAGAACACCTGGGCCAGCGCCTGCGGTGAGGCGTCGCTGGCGATGGCCCCGGCTGCCTGCGCTTCGCGCAGGCAGCGCGCCACGCGCGACTCCCATGCCGCCAGGATAGCCATCAACCGTTGGGGAAACGTCTCGGGTAACAACGGGGCTTCCTGCAGCAGGTTGCCCACCAGGCAGCCGCGGCGAAACTGGAATTTCTCCATTCCCTGACCGGCATGACGCACAAAGGCCGCCATTCGTTCCAGCGGCGGCACGGCGTCGTCCAGCAGGAATTTATCTAATTTATGCGCAAAGAAGTCGCCATAGGCGGCAAGCACGGCGAGGCCAAAAGCCTCTTTGCTTTTAAAGCAATGATAAAACGACCCCTTTGGCACGGCGATATTCTTGATCACCGCATCAATACCCGCCGCGAGATAGCCCGTTTCGGTCAGCACTTCAAGGCCTGAGCGAATCAGCGCCTGACGCGTATCGTCAAACTGGCGATCGACCTTGGGTGGACGGCCGCGGCGGGGCTTCAGGACGGTGGAGGTATTGGGATTCATGATTTAGACCGTGTGGTTTAATTGTTTGTAAGGGTACGCCCAATTCAGGGGGAGGGCAAGCATTGCGCGTAGCGTAAGGCTGGCTGTCCAATCATCCTGAAATGGGGGGGCGTTAAGAATTATTTATCGCAAATACGTGGTTCGCACTGCCGGCGGGGGCACGAAATATAACTCTGCCGGGTATATTAGACTGGTCATTAATATCCATATTCACAATGCATAATACGAATTAATAATATTGGGAATATATAAACAGCGGAGGGCTGGAGCGGTTGAGTGGTTTTGTCCATGTGAAGAGGCTAATTTGCGAAGTCCCCGGTCGACAGTCCTGTGAGGACTTCTCCCCGGAATGCCGGCCGGCGATGATTTGCAGACGATAGCGGATTGACAAACGCGGCTTGATAAAAGACATTGTCACCCCTGATCCGGCACCGGTTGCCACCTCAGTTTAAATATTATCGCCGGCAGACAATGACGTCGGTCTTAAATTATCGGTGACTGGGTAAATAATCTGTTACCGAAACAACACCTGCGAAAAAGGATTAACAGTCTGATGTACAGAATGAATATTGCCGTCAGAGGAGGGGATGAATGTCGCTAATTGCTATCGTGCTGGTCTTTATCATGGCCATCGTGGTGACCGTGTTCCTGTCCCATCTTCTGCCCGTTAAAGTGCCGCTACCGCTGATCCAAATCGCCGCGGGCGCCGCGCTGGCCGCCAGTGGCTTTCAGGTCGATTTTGACCCGCATATTTTTTTACTGCTGTTTATCCCGCCGCTGCTGTTCCTCGATGGCTGGCGCATCCCCAAAGACGCTTTTTTCCGCGATATGAAGCCGATTTTATCGCTGGCGATAGGCCTGGTGATGGTGACTATTCTCGGTATTGGCCTGTTTATTCACTGGCTGATCCCGGCTATCACCGTGGCGGCAGGGTTCGCCCTCGCGGCTATTCTGTCGCCTACCGATCCGGTGGCGGTATCGGCAATGACCGCCAGCTCGCCGCTTCCCTCAAGGATGGCGCATATTCTCGAAGGGGAGTCGCTGTTAAACGATGCTTCAGGGCTCGTCGCCTTTAATTTCGCCATCGCCGCGGTGCTGACCGGCAGCTTCTCCCCGGGAGACGCGGTGGTGAAATTTTTCCTGATGGCCTTCGGGGGCATCCTCAGTGGCCTCGTGGTGGTGTGGGTCACCGGCAAATGTAATAACTTTCTGGTTCGGCGCACCCGCGAGGAGCCAGCCATCCAGATCCTGATCAGCCTGCTTATCCCTTTCGCCGCCTACCTGCTGGCCGAGGCGTTCCATGTCTCGGGCATTCTTGCCGCCGTCGCCGCCGGCATTGCGATGCATTATGAGCAGCTGTCGGGGCCCCGGCTTCCGGCGACGCGCATGAAAAGCAGCGCGGTATGGTCCATGCTGCAGACCACCCTCAACGGGATGATCTTTCTGATGCTGGGCGAGCAGCTGCCGCGCATGCTCAGGACGCTGCCGGCGGTAGCCAGCCAGGCCGGCGTCTCTTCGCCCTGGTATCTGCTGCTGTACGCCGTGGCCATCACCCTGGCGCTCGGTCTGATGCGCTTCGCCTGGGTATGGCTGTCGATGAAGCTGACAATTTTTCGCCGCAAACGTCGAGGCAAGGCCATCACCGTCCGTCCACGCTTCAGTATCCTCGCCGTCATGGCGCTGGCGGGAGTGAAGGGCTCTGTGACCCTCGCCGGTATTCTGACGCTGCCGGTGGTGCTGGCAGATGGTTCGCCGTTCCCGGGCCGTGAACTACTGATCTTTCTTTCGATGGCGGTGATCCTGATGTCGCTGGTGGTGGCGGCTATCGGTTTGCCGTTTATGACTCGTTATCTTGCCGATGATCTACCGCATGACACCGGTAAGGACGACATTGGCGCCGTGATGACCGAGGTGGCCATTAACCGTCTTAACGCGCTACTGGACGAGCCGGTAGAGGATCCCAGTGAGCAGGCCCTGCGGGCCGATGCCGGCAATATGCTGCTCGAAACCTATCAGCGGCGGCTTCACTATAACGACAATGACGAGGGGCAGGATGTCGGGCTGGAGCTGGCTAAGCGCGCCAGGCTGGAGAAATATATGCAACGAGAGGTCATTATCGCCCAGCGTCAGGAACTGTTCCGGCTGCGCCGCGCCCATAACATCAGCGATATCACTTTTTATGAGGTGCTGCGGGAGATAGATCTGAAGGAAGAGAGTTTACGCTAAAGCCGCAATCGCCGGAGGGTGGCCATTCGCCTTCCGGCAGAAGTACCGGCGCTGAAAAGCAAAAAGCCTGCTCGAAAGCAGGCTTTTTAAATTTGGCTCCTCTGACTGGACTCGAACCAGTGACATACGGATTAACAGTCCGCCGTTCTACCGACTGAACTACAGAGGAATCGTGTGAACGGGGCGCATATTAACGATGCCATCCGGCCTTGTCAAAGCCTGATTCAAAGAATTGCGTTCGACTGCTGACAATTTCAGCAATCGCCACCCATGCGCTGTTTTTTTCACCATGTTGCACCGTTGTAGTGCGAATGTACCCCTAATGGGGCATACCACAATCTGCTTACCGGGCAAATAAAAACCGAATTGCTATCACTATCCCTTATAACACTGCCTGCGGCGGGCGACAGCCGAGGAAATGCAAAGCTGGCAAGCAAATTGCAAAAGCCAGTGCATCATACTCCCAGCGTTGACGCTGGCGTTCCTTACAGGAGGCAAAATGAACTTAAGACGACTGAAATATTTTGTGAAAATCGTCGATATCGGCAGTCTGACCCAGGCCGCTGAAGTCTTGCATATCGCCCAACCGGCCCTCAGCCAACAGGTCGCGACCCTGGAAGGTGAAATGGACCAGCAGTTGCTGATACGCACCAAGCGAGGGGTCACGCCAACGGAAGCCGGTAAAATTCTCTACACCCATGCGCGCACTATCCTGCGCCAGTGCGAGCAGGCGCAGCTGGCGGTCAATAACGTCGGCCAGACGCTGCGTGGTCAGGTGTCGATCGGCCTGGCGCCGGGCACCGCGGCCTCCGCCATTACCATGCCGTTGCTGCAAACGGTGCGCAATGAGTTGCCCGAGGTGATGGTCTATCTACAGGAGAGCAGCGGCACAGCGCTGAATGACAAGCTGCTGGCGGGCCAGCTGGATATGGCGGTGCTCTATGAGCGTTCGCCGGTGGCAGGCATCGTCAGCCAGCCGCTGCTGAAAGAAGACCTTTACCTGGTCGGCACCCGCGACTGCCCGGGGCAGAGCGTGGATCTCACTGCGGTGGCGGAGATGAACCTGTTCCTGCCGCGCGATTACAGCGCAGTGCGGGCGCGGGTCACCGAGGCATTCACCCTGCGTCGTCTGTCGGCGAAAATTATCGGCGAGATCGAATCCATCACCACCCTGACCGCGGCCATCGCCAGCGGCATGGGGGCGACGGTGTTACCGGAATCCGCTGCTCGTTCCCTGTGCGGGGCGGCGAACGGCTGGATGGCGCGGATCAGCACGCCTTCAATGAGCTTGTCGCTGTCGCTGAACATGTCGGCTCGCGGCAGTCTGTCGCCGCAGGCGCAGGCGGTGAAAGAGATCCTGCTGTCTCTGGTGAGCCGCCCATCGCTGGAAAACCGTGAACTGCAGCTGGTCAGTTAGGGTATATTCTCTTAAGGAATAAGTTGCTGGTTTTTATTATTTGTTACCTGGGACAACAGACTTTAACAATAGTAGATACGTTAAGTCCATTGGCCCGGAGGAAAGGGTGAACTTCCAGCAGCTGAAAATTATCCGTGAGGCGGCCCGTCAGGATTACAACCTGACGGAAGTCGCGAATATGCTCTATACCTCGCAGTCAGGCGTCAGTCGCCATATCCGGGAACTGGAAGAGGAGCTGGGGATTGAGATCTTTATCCGCCGCGGCAAACGCCTGTTAGGCATGACCGAGCCGGGTAAAGCGCTGTTATCGATTGCCGAGCGGATCCTCAATGAAGCCAGTAACGTTCGGCGGCTGGCGGATCTCTTCACTAACGATGCGTCAGGCGTCTTAACTATCGCCACCACCCATACTCAGGCGCGCTACAGCCTGCCGCCGGTCATTAAAGCTTTCCGCGAGCTGTTCTCAGATGTTCGCGTCGAGCTGGTGCAGGGTACCCCGCAGGAAATCGAAGCGCTGCTGCATAACGGCGGAGCGGATATCGGCATCGCCAGCGAGCGCCTGAGCAACGATCCGACGCTGGCGGCTTTCCCCTGGTTCCGCTGGCATCACAGCCTGCTGGTGCCGAAGGATCATCCTTTGACGCAGGTTTCTCCCCTGACGCTGGAGGCGATCGCCCGCTGGCCGTTAATCACCTACCGCCAGGGGATCACTGGCCGTTCGCGCATAGATGAGGCGTTCAACCGCAAGGGGTTGATGCCGGATATCGTGCTGAGCGCGCAGGATTCCGATGTGATCAAGACCTACGTGGAGCTGGGGCTGGGCGTCGGGCTGGTCGCCGAGCAGTCCGGTGATGCCCGGGAAGCGGACACCTTTACGCGTCTTGATACCCGCCATCTGTTCGATGCCAATACCGTGTGGTTGGGACTGAAGCGGGGCCAGCTGCAGCGGAATTACGTTTGGCGCTTTATCGAATTGTGCAATGCCGGACTGTCGCTGGATGAGATTAAGCGTCAGGCGATGGAGCCGGAAGAGGCCGCAATCGACTATCAGATTTAAGGAAATGCTGGCCAGCGGGTCGGGGAGTGGAAATAACGCTATAATTCACACACGTGAGTCGCGACTGAGGAAGGGAAAATGACGATGCGGCGTGTGAAATTACTCTGTACGGCGCTGATGCTGCTTGCCAGCCACGGCGCGCTGGCCGTCAGCTATCCGCTGCCGCCGGAGGGGAGCCGTTTGGTGGGCAGCGCATTTACCATTGCCGTTCCGGACAATAACACCCAGCCGCTGGAAAGTTTTGCCGCCCAGTACGGCCAGGGGTTAAGCAATATGCTGGAAGCCAACCCCGGGGTCGATGTCTATTTGCCGCACTCCGGTTCGACGCTGACTATTCCACAACAGCTGATCCTGCCCGACACCGTGCGCGAAGGGATCGTGATCAACGTCGCCGAAATGCGTCTCTATTATTACCCGCCGCTGGGCAACAGCGTGGAAGTGCTGCCAATCGGCATTGGCCAGGCCGGACGCGAAACGCCGCGTAACTGGGTGACGGCAGTAGAGCGTAAGCAGGAAGGCCCCACCTGGGTGCCAACCGCCAATACCCGCCGCGAGTATGCGAAAGAGGGCAAAACGCTGCCGGCGATGGTGCCCCCCGGGCCCGATAATCCGATGGGGCTGTATGCGATCTACATTGGCAGGCTGTACGCCATCCACGGCACCAACGCCAACTTTGGTATCGGGCTGCGTGTCAGCCAGGGGTGCATCCGCCTGCGCAATGACGATATTAAATTCCTGTTTGATAACGTGCCGGTTGGGACGCGGGTTCAGCTGATCGATCAGCCGGTGAAGTACAGCGTGGAGCCGGACGGCAGTCACTGGCTGGAGGTGCACGAGCCGCTGTCGCGCAACCGCGCGGAGTTTGAATCCGACAGAAAAGTCCCATTGCCGATGACCTCGGCGCTGCGCGAGTTTACTCAGGGGCCGGGAGTGAGTCCTTCGCAGGCCGAGCAAACCCTGCAGCGCCGCTCCGGCATGCCGGTGAATATCAGCGCCACAGCGGCGCAGGGAAGTTTGTAGCGGGTCGTTTAGTCTGATTAACGGCTATTGTAAGAAGGCTCTTTTGCTGTCGATGCATTCAACGTTGTTGGGAATAAGGATCGGGAAACCGATCCTTAACTTATCAGCAGTGGCGGTGATGGCGTTTTAATGAGGGCGCCAGGAGATGCTCAGGAGAGGATGATAAAGTCTGCAAATATATCTATGGACTTAATATTGTTACTGAGGATCTTTTTTTTGGGGCTGCCATTGTCCATGAAAGCGAAGATCCCCTTTATGATAGCCATTATCCAGAATATAAGACGGATGAGTTGTGCTGAATCCCTATTGTCAAAACACGCCTGACCACAGTCACTACCGCTGAACCCCATCGCCGCTGATAAGCGAATCAGGGGATGGCGTCACTGATTGTTGGCAATGGGGACATGCTGCTCCATCAATTCAACGATCCAGTCAATAAAAACGCGCAGCTTGGCGTTGACATGGCGGTTCGGTGGAAACGCCAGGTACAGAGGCATTGGGCTAATCCCCCATTGTGTAAATAATGGAATCAAAGCGCCAACGGCCTGATGCGCTGCCGCCATATAGTTGGGCAGCGCAATCACGCCTAAGCCAACTAACCCAGCTTCGAGGTAAGCATTGCCATCATCCACGGCAAGTACGTAGTTGCCCGTGATTTCAATACGTTCATTCTCACTGCACAGTACCAAAGGATCAATCTTACTGGTGCGTGAGGACAAGAATCCCACTATGCAATGGTCAGTATTTTGCAGCTCGCGCGGGTGTGCGGGAGCGCCAAGGCGTTCCACATAGCTGGGGGCGACGTAGACGCCGATTTGCAAATCGCCGACATGGCGTGCGATTAGGGACTGGTCGGTGATTTGACCACCGCGCAGAACGCAATCCACGTTGTCGCCGATCAGATCCACTACCCGGTCGCTCACACCCATGTCGATCTGGATATCAGGGTAGCGGGCGTGGAAAGCCGGTAGCGCCGGCACCAGAATAAGGCGGGCCAGCGGACTCGGTACATCCACCCGTAGCCGTCCCCTGGGCGTCATCGCCGCACTGGACAGGCTGTTTTCAGCATCCTCCATGTCCGCCAGCAGACGGATGACGCGTTCGTAGTAGACCGCGCCATCGGGAGTCACACCGAGCTTGCGGGTGGTGCGATGGAGCAATCTGACGCGCAGGCGCGATTCCAGCTGCTGAATGAGTTGCGTCACCGTGGTTTTGCTCATATGAAGCGTTTGGGCAGCCTTCGTGAAGCTCCCTGCCTCTACCACCCGAGCAAAGGCGCGCATTGCATCGAAACGATCCATTTCTTATCCTGTCTTTCATCGATTGTTTGGATATTACAAACAATGAGGGACAAAGTCGCTTGTTTATCCGCCCGATCTCGTCGTTGTACAGTGCCTTTACATACACCGGGCTGATTTCGCCCCAGCATAAAGGTACAAACATGACAGCACGCGAAGCCGTTTTTCCCTTCGGTCGTCAGGCGCTCTATGAGCGCAATCGTTATTCACCGGCCATCAAATCCAATGGTTTCTTGTTTGTTTCGGGGCAGGTGGGTAGCCACGAGGATGGTTCGCCTGAGCACGATCTGAAAGCACAGGTCAGGCTGGCGTTCAAAAATCTTAATGCTGTGCTCGCAGCGGCGGGCTGCACGTTTGAGGACGTGGTTGATGTTACCCTCTTTGTCGTCGATCCTGAGTCAAATCTCGACGCTATCTGGAGTATCCTGCCAGAATATTGGGGAGAAGCGCCTTACCCTACGCTGACCGGGATCGGCGTGACGTGGCTTTATGGATTTAAGTTCGAGATTAAGGTTATTGCCAGGCTACCCTAAGCGTTACGGGTCTTTCCGCCAGTGGAAAATGCATTTGGGCAGCCCGCGCTGTCTGTAATGGTAACTGCCGGATCGGGATCGTCTGCTACGCAGCGGCAGACCCAGCGGTTACCGCCGGATCGAAAGTCTGTAGCCATAAGGTTGGGAACAGCATCGCTGCTTTTCACCTGCGGGGATCACATACGGAACCTTGGACGGTACCTACGGTACGATGCTGCTTATACCCGCTGGCGGAGAGATGTCAGAAGCGGCGGTGTTGCCGATCTTTTTTGGAACCGCGCATGATTGCCTTACACCCAGGTATGGTCCGGCACGGTTAAACCGCCTTTATTTAAGCCTTTGCGGGAGCGTGGGGCTCACGGCCGTTCAGCTTGCCTCATAGCAAGAAAATAGCACCTACACCAGGATAAGATTGCATGCTTGGGGAGCGGAGAGGATCACGGAAAGCAAAAATCCCGCTCAGGTTTCCCTGAGCTGGATTTTTAAATTTGGCTCCTCTGACTGGACTCGAACCAGTGACATACGGATTAACAGTCCGCCGTTCTACCGACTGAACTACAGAGGAATCGTGTGAACGAGGCGCATACTACTGGCCTCGCATTTTTGTGTCAACACAAAAATTAAACTGCTGATTCAAATGGCTAAATTTAGCTCAACACGTTGTTTTAGTGAACAATGCGCCGATCGCCTTCGTCCTGCAGGCCATTCTCACGTCTACGCGCCAGCGGATCCTGGCGGTAAAAGTGGCAAAAACGCTGCCACAGGGCCGGGAAGCGAGGCGCGAACAGTTCAGGCGCACTGAAAAAATATTCCGAGAGGACAGCAAAGCATTCTGCGGGATCGGTGGCGGCATAGGCGTCAATACTGGCGGCGCTTTCGCCTACCAGATCGATCTCATCCTGAATGTTGTTCATCGCGGCGTGGAGATCGTGCTCCCAGCCGGCAACTTCACGCAACGGGATAAGCGGCACGCCGCTGGCCCGGTCGCCGTTCCGCGTATCAAGCTTATGCGCCACTTCATGCACCACAAGGTTAAAGCCTGACGCATCAAAAGAGTCTTGAATATCCAGCCAGTTCAGCACTACAGGACCCTGTTGCCAGCTTTGTCCCGACTGTACCACCCGCTGGTTGTGGACCAGACCAATATCATCCTCCCATTCATCATCGACGATGAAAGGGGCAGGGTAGATCAGCACTTCATGGAAGCCATCCAGCCACTCAATGCCCAGCTCAAGCACCGGCAGACAAAAGAGCATAGCAATGCGCGCCTGATGCAGCGGGGTCAGCTCCAGCCCCTGCAATGCTACCAGCCGCTTTTGCTGTAAAAAACGGGCAGCCATCTGCGTGAGCTTGTGCTGCTCAGTGGACGAAAGATGGGCTAAAACCGGAATGGCAAGCGCTTGCTCCCAGGGCATCTCTGCGTTGCCGGACTCATCATCTGCTTTCCAGGGCCATTTAAACATCATATTGCTCGCAAAGTCGTCACTTGAACACAATTACCGAAACGGGAGCTATTAAAATGCCAAAGATCCTGGCATTATAGCAACCATCACAGCGGAGAGATGCCGGAGCGGCTGAACGGACCGGTCTCGAAAACCGGAGTAGGGGCAACTCTACCGGGGGTTCAAATCCCCCTCTCTCCGCCACTTTTCTTGCTCTAACCTTCCCTTCAATAACACCGTTAGCTTCAGGTATAACGCCTGCGCTGGGGTATCACCATCATCATCGTCCTGGTTTCAGCGTAGAGTCGCGGTAGCGCGCTTTATCCTTTTGGCACCTTATCGCCGCTTTTAGCCCGAACGAGCTTAAACGCATCATAAAGAGGGAAGGTACGCCTGGAAAGCGGCAATGTCGAAAAGAGTGATCTCAACGGAGCGGGAACATAAAAAAGCCCGCTGAACGCGGGCTTTGACGGGCATCAGAACTGATAGACCAGGCCGAGGGCGACGATATCATCGGTCGCGATACCGCTGTTTTTGTAGAAGCGGTCGTCTTCATCCAGCAGGTTGATTTTATAATCCACATAGGTGGACATATTTTTGTTGAAGTAGTAGGTCATGCCCACGTCGACATACTTGACCAGATCCTTGTCGCCGTAGCGAGAATAGGCGTAGAGATCTTTACCCTTCGACTGCAGATAGGCCACGGACGGACGCAGCGGTAAATTAAAGTCGTCGAACTGATACTGCGCGACCACTTCGAAGTTCTGCGTTTTGTTGGCAATTCCGCCAAAACTATCGTTGCCATAGAAGGTCATGTTGCGGGTCTCAGCATACATGGCGGCCAGATAGATGTTATTGGCGTCATATTTCGCGCCGACGGTCCAGGCATCGGCTTTATCGCCGTTGGCATAACGCTGGCTGCTACGCGCGGCCGCCAACTGGTTATGGGTACGGTCAGAAGACGAATACGCTGCCCCGAAGCTGATGCCCATATCGAGATCGTAGTAGCTGGAGATACCAAAACCGTCGCCATTTTCCCGCGCCAGCTTACGTTTCCCACCGTTATTAGTGCCTTCGCCAGAACCGGCGTTTTCATTATTACCCTGATACTGCAGGGCGAAATGCAGGCCGTCGACGAGGCCGAAGAAATCGCTGTTACGGTAGGTGGCCACGCCGTTAGTACGGCCGGTCATGTAAACGTCGGTCTGGGTGTAGGTATCGCCGCCGAATTCCGGCAGCATATCGGTCCAGGATTCAATGTCGTAGACCACGCCGTAGTTCCGGCCATAGTCCAGCGACCCGCAGTCGGCAAACTTCAGGCCGGCAAAGCCGAGACGGGTCCAGGAGTTCGCGCCTTCTTTTTCGCTGGTGTTCGCCTGAATGTTGTATTCCCACTGACCGTAGCCGGTTAACTCGGAAGTAATCTGCGTTTCGCCTTTCAGACCAAAGCGAACATAGGTCTGGTCGCCGTCCTCTGAAGCGTCGTCAGAGAAGTAATGCAGGCCGTCAACTTTCCCGTAGAGGTCCAGTTTATTACCGTTTTTGTTATAGATTTCGGCGGCATTAGCGGCGCTAGCCATTAATAATGCCGGAACCATGAGTGCCAGTACTTTTCTTTTCATTATATATTCCCTTTTAATAATAATTACTATGAATTATGACAATCCCTCCGGAATGACGATCCGATACTAACGACTAAGTTCATCTTTATTTAAAATAAAATATGTAAATAAATAATGTTAAACATTTCAAAATATTTCTAAGTGGTTCTTTATATTAAATTTGGATGTTTGTGCAAAATTTATTATTTTCTTATATAGCAATACTTTATTCTATCTTTGGTTGGTCGTTGTTAATTTTATGAAATAAATTGCACAAATAATAACCAGGCGCATTATTCATTATGGAAATTTATTTTTTGTGAATGTAAATATCCAGGGAATTATCAACCCAGCTTGCGATAATTAAGGAATGAATAGCTTTAAGCGTACGGGAGATAATAAGGACATCTCTTGAGCCTGTGCGCATTGGCAGCATAAGTCGCGAGAAGGCGCAGAAGACGAAGATGAAACTGCTGCCTGTGACGCAGGTTAGCGGTATAATGTGATGCGTGTCACGTTTTGAGTGACAGTAGTCTGTTGTGTCACGGAGAGGAATGAGATGGAAGTGCAGGCAAAACGCAGCCCGGGAGGGAAACTTGCGCTCTGGGCGTTGTATGCTTTTTGCGGATATTGTGTCTGGGTCATTGTGCGTTACTGGTGGGTAGTGGGAAAAATTCACAGCGTTCCCGGCGCCAGCGTGGAGGGTGATTTTGGAACAACGGCCGGGAAATGGCTTGGCGCCCTGTTGGGCATGCTGGTCCTCGGCGGCATTGGCTCTATTCTCGGCGCGGTCGTCTGGTATACGCGTCCATCCCGCGGCGAGCAGGATCATCAGCGCTAAAATTGCTATGCTCGAGGCTGACCCTCAGATAGAAGGAAAGCCTATGGACCTGGTTGACTGGCAGCAACGATTTGAGCGCTGGATACTGACGCACCATGCGCAGGATGACGCCGCACACGATCTGTCCCATTTTCGTCGCGTCTGGGCGACCGCCACTCAGCTGGCCGCGGGGGAGGAAGTCGACCGGCTGGTACTCCTCACGGCCTGCTATTTTCATGACATCGTCAGCTTGCCAAAAAATCATCCGGAGCGAAGTCGATCCTCGATGATGGCCGCTGAGAAAACCCTCGCCATTCTGCAGTCGGCCTTTGCTGATTTTCCTGCGGATCGTTACCCGGCGGTCAGCCATGCCATCGAGGCGCACAGCTTCAGCGCGGCGATCCCACCGCGCACGCTGGAGGCGAAAATAGTTCAGGATGCCGATCGACTCGAGTCGCTGGGAGCCATTGGTCTGGCGAGGGTCTTCGCTGTCGCCGGCGCCCTGAATACCATCTTGTTTGATGCCGAAGATCCTTTTGCTGATCGGCGGGCGCTGGATGACCGCAAATATGCCCTCGACCATTTCCAGTGCAAACTTCTGCGCCTGCCGGAAACCATGCAAACTGACAAGGGGAAAGCGATGGCGCAGCATAATGCCCGTTTTCTCGTCGAATTTATGGCTAAGCTCAGCGCGGAGCTGCAGGGGGAGCCGCTGGCGCTGGATGAAGCGGTTTTGCGCCGCTTTGCACCGCAGGCGTCAACCGACCGGTGATTTATGGTACTCTCTGCCAAAATCGTCCGCGTTGGTTGAGGATATGCCGCAAAAGTTAAGCAAGGAACACAGGTCGTTGTCGTTGGCTGAACAGGCCGGGGAAGACGCTGAGGCGCTGCTGCGTCAGCTGATGACGATCTACGATGTAAAAACGCTGGTTGCCGAACTGGTGAGCGTCGGCGAACAGCACTGGAGCGCGGCGATCCTCAAGCGCGTGGCGGCGCTTGGCCGCGCGGCGGAGCGTTTGCGCCCGCAGGAAGTTGCTCATCTGGCGACGCTCCTGCCTTCGCCGCCGGCCCATCATCCGCACTATGGGTTCCGTTTTATCGATCTGTTTGCCGGTATTGGCGGGATCCGCAGTGGTTTTGAAGCCATCGGCGGGCAGTGCGTTTTCACCAGCGAGTGGAACAAGCACGCGGTACGCACCTATAAGGCCAACTGGTACTGTGATCCGCAGCAGCACCGTTTTAATGAAGATATCCGCGATATTACCCTCAGCCAACGCTCTGACGTTAGCGACGAGGAGGCGGCGCGGCTTATTCGCGAATCTATCCCTCAGCATGATGTGCTGCTGGCTGGCTTCCCCTGCCAGCCTTTCTCGCTTGCCGGCGTCTCTAAGAAAAATGCGATGGGCCGTGCGCATGGCTTTGCCTGCGAAACCCAGGGAACGCTGTTTTTTGACGTGGTGAGAATTATCGCGGCTCGTCAGCCAGCGATTTTTGTGCTGGAGAATGTCAAAAACCTCAAAAGCCACGATCAGGGGCGCACCTTCCGTATCATCATGCAGACGCTGGATGAGCTGGGATATGAAGTAGCTGACGCGGGGCATACCGGGCCGGATGACCCGAAGGTGATTGACGGGCGCCATTTCTTGCCTCAGCACCGGGAGCGCATCGTGCTGGTGGGTTTCCGTCGCGATCTGCAGCTGCATGCTGGATTTACGCTGCGCGACATCGCGGCGCAGTACCCGGCAGTGCGGCCAACATTTGGCGAGCTGCTGGAGCCGACGGTCGATGCGAAATTTATTCTTACGCCGGTGCTGTGGAAATATCTTTATCGTTATGCCCGCAAGCATCAGGCGCGGGGCAATGGCTTTGGTTATGGCCTGGTTGACCCCGCCAATCCTCACAGCGTGGCCCGGACGCTTTCTGCCCGCTACTATAAAGATGGTGCCGAAATTCTCGTCGATCGCGGCTGGGACCGGCCGCTCGGTGAGAAGCATTTTGACGATCCGCTGAATCAACAGCGGCGCCCTCGCCGGTTGACGCCGCGCGAATGCGCCCGGCTGATGGGCTTTGAATCCCCGCAGGGGGCGCGTTTTCGCATCCCGGTATCGGATACGCAGGCCTATCGTCAGTTTGGCAACTCGGTGGTGGTTCCGGTCTTCGCCGCGGTGGCGAAACTCCTGGCGCCGCGCATCGCTCAGGCGGTGGCGCGCCGCGAAGCGGATGATAATGATGGCGGATGTTCACGATAAAGCGACGCGCAGTAAAAATATGCGGGCGATCGCCACGCGCGATACGGCGATCGAAAAGCGGATAGCGGCGCTGCTGACCGGGGCGGGATTCACCTTTGTTGCCCAGGATCGCGCGCTGCCGGGACGTCCCGATTTCACTTTACCCGACTACCGTTGCGTTATCTTTACTCACGGCTGTTTCTGGCATCACCATGACTGCTATCTGTTTAAGGTGCCGGCCACCCGCACGGCATTCTGGCTGGACAAAATCGCCGGTAACGTGGCGCGCGACGCCCGCGACCGGCAAAAGCTGGCCGAAGAGGGCTGGCGGGTATTAATCATCTGGGAATGCGCCCTGCGCGGGCGCCTCAGGCTGAGTGATGCGGCGCTCACCGAACGTCTGGAAGAGTGGATCTGCGGCGCCGGACACGACGCGCAGATCGATACGCAGGGGATCCGCGAACTGACGACTACTTCGACGCCTTACAAGGAGTAGCCTCGCTGCGGACGGGGAAGAGATATTTCCCCAGCGTCACCAGCACTACGGCGAAAATAATCACCGCCAGCGCCAGCCACTCAATGAGCGACAGGCTCTCGCCGCCGAACCCAGTACCGAGGAGGACCGCGACCACTGGATTAACATAGGCGTAGCTGGTGGCGACCGCAGGGGTGACATTGCGGATTAAAAACATGTAGGCGTTAATGGCGATCAGCGAGCCAAAGATGGCCAGATAGGCCAGGGCGGCGATCCCGGACCAGGAAGGGACGCGGGTTAAGGTTTCACCGCTCAGCCATGAGGCCGCCAGCAGGACGATCCCGGCGGCGAGCATCTCGATTGCCCCCGCCATCATGCCGGTCGGCAGTACGATTCGCGAACCGTAAACCGAGCCGAAGGCCCAGCTTAGGGAACCAATCAGGATCAGCAGTGCGCCCCAGGGGTTGCCGTTCAGGTTGCCTCCGCTGTTGAGCATCACGATACCCGCAAGGCCAATGGCAATGCCCAGCCACTCCAGTTTACGGGTGGCGATGCCGAAAAAGCGGCTGAAGCATAAGGTGAACAGCGGTACGGTGGCGACCATCACCGCCGCGATGCCGGATGGGACGTGCTGATGTTCAGCCAGCGTCACGAAGCCGTTGCCAACCGCAAGCAGCAACACGCCGATCAGCGCAGCGTTAAGCAGCGGACGACGCGCCGGTAGCTTATGGCCGGTGGCCAGTAGCCACCCCAGCAACAGTACGCCGGCAGCGAGAAAACGAATGCCGGCCATCATTAGCGGCGGCCAGCTGGCGACCCCGACGGCGATAGCGAAATAGGTAGAGCCCCAGATGATATACAGCGCAAACAGCGCCCCGATGAGCGGTAAAAGCTGACGGGTAGACATACTTCCTCACGACGGTGCAGAGATAGAAAGGGGACATATAGTAAACGTGAAAACTATCGTGCTGGCGAGTGGTTAATTTGCGTCAGGTTGTTAAATTTATATTGACTAATTGTACCTTGGGCACCGGCCGTTTTTTAACGCATACTCGAGGGAGACATTGATGAAAAGAGAAGGAAAATCATTTTGGCAGGAAGTAGTCTTTTAACATTACTTGATGATATCGCCACGCTGCTGGACGATATTTCCGTGATGGGCAAGGTAGCGGCGAAAAAAACGGCGGGGGTGCTGGGCGACGATTTGTCTCTCAATGCCCAACAGGTTACCGGCGTGCGGGCGAATCGCGAGTTGCCCGTGGTCTGGGGAGTGGCGAAAGGGTCGTTCGTTAACAAAGTGATCCTCGTGCCACTGGCTTTGTTGATCAGCGCCTTCATCCCCTGGGCGATTACGCCATTGTTGATGCTGGGCGGCGCGTTTCTCTGTTTCGAAGGGGTGGAGAAGGTACTGCACAGTCTGGAAGCGCGGAAACACAAAGAGGATCCTGAACGGCGGCAGCAGCGTCTCGCCGCGCTGGCGGAGCGCGATCCGCTGGCCTTTGAGCGTGACAAAGTAAAAGGCGCGATTCGCACCGATTTTATTTTGTCCGCGGAAATTGTCGCCATTACCCTCGGCATCGTGGCGGAAGCTCCGCTGCTTAACCAGATCCTTATTCTCTCGGGGATTGCGATTCTGGTCACTATCGGGGTGTATGGCCTGGTGGGGGTGATCGTCAAGCTGGACGACATGGGTTACTGGCTGGCGGAAAAACGTAGTGCGCTGGCGCAGTGGCTGGGTAAAGGGCTCCTGGCCGTCGCTCCCCGCCTGATGAAGGTGTTGTCCATCGTCGGGACGCTGGCCATGTTCCTCGTCGGCGGGGGGATAGTCGTTCACGGTATTGCGCCGCTTCATCATGCCATCGAGCACTGGAGCGCGGGGTTGGGTGGGGTGATGGCCTCCACGCTGCCGGTCGTCGCCAACCTGGTGCTGGGTTTTATCATCGGCGCGGTGGTGCTGGCGGGCGTTAAGGCGGTGAGCAGCCTGCGTGGCGCTGGAAAGTAGCATGGCGAAACGCAGCGTAACGGCGCCGCGTGTTCTACCCTGAAAACGCCCCGGGTATCGACAGAGACCGGGGCGCTGACGCCGCGAGGTTTGCGCAACGTATTGCGAGAGAAAGATGGATAAGCCACTGCGGTTGAAGTTAAAAAAGTGCTACCACCTGGCTCGCCCGGCGCATGTGGTTAACGCTTGTTTTATCGCAGTGCTGTTTTTCTCCACGCTGCTGATCTGGCGTGAAATCAATGTCCTGGAAGAGGCCTACGTGGCCAACCAGCGTAACAATCTGGCTAACGTCGCTCATGAAATGGATGGACTGTTGCAGTTCAACATCGACAGAATGATGTTTTTTCGCCATGGGATGCAGGCGGCGCTCGAACAGCCGCTTGATATCGATGTATTGCGTAAGGCCAGCCAACGCTATCTGAGCCAGCGCCATCAGCAGGCCTGGCGGGTGGCGCTACCGAATCGGCGTACGCTGCCGGTGTTTGGCATCTCGGGCAGCGTCGCTGGCCACAACCCTATCCTGCTGGTGGACGATCCGCTGGCGGCTGATGAACTAATGGCGACGCTCGAGCTGGGTTATCTGCTAAATCTGACGCAGCACGATCGCGATTTCGCCGAGCGGATGCAGTATATCTCTCGTAGCGGCTTTTTTACCTCGACCCTGCCGCTGCGGGATGAGTCGCAGGTGATAACGCACTATTCCCAAGCCCTCGGCGCTCCGTGGTTTACCCGCCAGACCCAACGAAATAATCCGGGGCGAGGCGTTATCTGGCAAACCTTTCCTGACGATGACCCGCAGCTGGAAGAGCAGGTGGTCACCGCTTCGATACCGTTGGATTTTGCCGGTTACTGGCGTGGCGTGCTGGCGATGGATTTCTCAGTCAGTGAAATCAAAGCGTTTTTGGTTAGCGCCATGCAGGGGGGACAAGAGGGAGAGTACCAACTTTATGATAGCCATTTGAACCTGCTGGCTTCTTCCGCGCCGGGGAATGTCCTGACCCTGCTGTCGCCGCGCGAGCAGGAGCTGCTGAGCCGCGCGTTTGTCCATGATAACCAGGGAGGGCTGCGTCTGCTGACGCGCTATATCAGCTGGGCCAAACTGCGCAATTTTGACGGCGTGCTGCTGCGGATCCACACTCTGCGGGAAGGCGTCCGCGGGAACTTTGGCACCATCACCATCGCCCTGACCCTGATGTGGGTCCTCTTCACCTTGATGCTGTTGCTCTCCTGGCTGGTGATCCGCCGCATGGTCCGCAACATGAGCGTTCTGCAAACCTCTCTGGAGTGGCAGGCATGGCACGATGCCTTGACCCGCCTGCTCAATCGCGGGGCGCTGTTTGAACAGGCGATGGCGGTAGCCAGCGACTGCCAGCGCAGCGGACGGCCGCTGGCGGTGATCCAGCTCGATCTGGATCATTTTAAGCACATCAACGATCGCTATGGTCATCAGGCGGGGGACAGGGTGCTGTCGATGGTGGCCAGTACGCTGTCCAGCGCGGTTCGGCAGGGCGATCTGCTGGGCAGAGTGGGCGGAGAAGAGTTTTGTATCGTGATGCCGAATACCACCCTGCAGGAAGCGGCGGCGGTGGCGGAGCGATTGCGCCAGCGTATTCAGGGACGGGAAGTCTTTTTGCATAACAACGTGACGCTGCGGGTTAGCGCCTCGTTAGGGGTGAGCGCCAGCGAAGAGCGGGGGGAGTATCAGTTTGAAGCGCTGCAGTCGGTGGCCGATGGGCGACTCTATCTGGCCAAGCAAAATGGGCGTAACCAGGTCTGTTTTCGCAGCGCAGCGTGAGTACAACGTTTCGATGTCGATTGGCAAAATGAGAATTATCTTAAAGTGATCGCAGGCGATCGCGCTATCGAATGAAACCGGTTTGCGGCTAAGCCTTCTCACATCAGCCTTGCAGCCCGGTCAGTCACCAGGCGCCAACATTCTCAATATTTTGCGTCATGAATATCTCTTGTCATGCAAAATAATTGAGGATAATGTTTCAACGCATCGGATTTCCCGGTGTAACGAATTTTCAAGTGCTTCTTGCATTAGCAAGTTTGATCCCGACTCCTGCGAGTCGGGATTTTTTTCGCCTGCCGCTAACGGTTGGCTTCACTGGCGCTGAAATCGTGAATATCGAGTTCGAATGCCTCCGCCAGCTCACGCCAGGTATGTGACCCGCGGCCATCAATGCTGGCGCGCTGCGGGTCGTCCAGCGTGCGATGGACTTCGCTTTCGCTGATCTCATTTATCGCCGCCAGCAGGGCATCTACGTTGACGTCAAGGTCGTCCCCGGTCTGGCCTGTTAATTGGTGCTTCATCATTACCCCCTCGCTGAGCGTTGCTCAAGCCTCTCTAAGTATAGCCGGTCTAAAAAAGCGCCAGTCACGTGCCGCGACGCTGCGAGTTGCGTGGTTTTGTTCTACACTGGCTGAAAATATAGAGGAGATGATTATGCAGGTGAACGATCGTGTCACGGTGAAGACCGACGGTGGCCCACGTCGATCGGGGGTAGTGCTGGCGATTGAGTCGTTTAGTGAAGGAACGATGTATCTGGTTTCACTGGAAGACTATCCTCTGGGGATCTGGTTTTTTAATGAAATAGGCCACCCGGATGGGATTTTCGTGGAAAAAGAGGTCTCGTAAAACTGAACTGGCGGGAGCGCCGCCAGTTTGTTTCAGCGCATATTTACCTGAATACCGGAGGTGATGTTTTCGGTAAGCCGAACGATATGATAAATCACCTGCTTATTATGCGTTTGTATTTTCTTTTTAATATTGCCTTTATGCGACGATACCGTCTTCGCTTTGATGTTCATTTGCGTTGAGATTTGCGAAGTACCATGCCCGGCCATCCACATTTGCAGCATATTTGATTCTGTTTTACTCAGTGACAATGTCGGTAAAGTTAACTGCCCTACACTGGTGTTTTTGTATTTAAGATAATTAACCAGAATAACATCAAGGTCTTTTGGGGTTATCGATTTTGAACTGATTAGCAGATTCTTCCGTACCCGCAAATAGCGGTCAAAATGGATGTTCGCCAGCGACATAAAGATAACAAACAGCGTCGCCGGGTTTTGCGTAATGATCTGGCGAATAATGCCATTACTTTCATCATCATGCACGAAACAGTCTTCATTCAGAAACACCACCGCCGGGCAACACGACGTACAGTGTTTCTGCAGATCCGCAGCACTGTTGACCTCAACGATTTCCTGTTTTTTAATTCCCCGACTGGTCAGATATCCCGTCAATCCCAACCGGGTATAGCTGCACAAATCCATAATCATCGTTGACATGACCCATCCTCAATCAACACGTAACGATATACACTTCGCACTGGCTGTGCGAAGCAGTCCTTGCGGGCGATAATAATAGTAGGTTTAGAAAGAACCCATTAGCTCCATTAAACTATTCCGCATCTATGCATATAATTTGCCAGGAAAACTCTTAAAGTAAAGTCAAGAACCGGTAGTGTGACCGAATTAAAAACAAAAAGTGCCCATAGATGCTATGGTTACGCGCCCAGTATTCTTTTACTTTCAGAATTTCCTTACTTCAAATGAAACCCACGTTAGCGGTTGCTGGCTTGCTCGCTTATCCCTTTGCGGTGGGGGTGGAAGGCTTAACGCTTTAATGCCACAATACTTTTTTATCGGCTTGTGGGATGAATGATGAAAAAGTTATTTTTTGCTGGCATGGTGGTGGCGCTGGCCGGTTGCGTACAGGTTGATCGTTATGAGGACGTCGTTAAAGCGCCGGCGCCGGCTGGCCTTGCAGGTTTCTGGCAAACGAAAGGGCCGCAGAGCGCGATGATGAGTCCTGACGCCATTGCCAGCCTGATTGTCACCAAAGAAGGGGACACCTTAGACTGCCGCCAGTGGCAGCGCGTGATTGCGCAGCCGGGGAAACTGATGAATCGTGACAGTGAGATCTACAACGTGACCGCTTCCCTGGACATCTATCCTGTCGAGCGCGAGGGCAACACAATCTCCTACGATCGGATGACGTTGTCCCGTGTTGAACGTCTGACTCCGGAGTGCGAGAAGGCGTGGGCCAAAGCGCGAGCGACGGGGCCCGTCAGCGCGCCGGCCTCCACGCGCTGAGATTTTGGCGGGCCATAGCTGGCCCGCCCGGCGTCAGGGAACTACAGCACCTCCTCTAATACCCACACGCTCACGCTCCCCCCGTTACAAGTAAAAGTCGCGCAGCCTTCGCCATCGGTTTCGACAATCTCTTCCCGGTTACCGAGAAAATCCCGCCAGCGTTTGTTGCCATAGTTTTCGCCCAGCGTCAGCGTCTTTTCGCCCTCATCGCCATTGGACATGATCACCACGCAGCCTGGATCGTCGTCAGTACCGCTACGACTAAAGGCGATGCAGTTAGGATGATCGAACCAAAGGGTTTGCACGCCATGGGCAAAACGCTGACGGGCGTCGATCAGCTCGTGGAGTTGTTCGATAACGGGCATCTCAATGGCATATGTCTCTCCGTCGCCGCCGGTATCCTCATAGGAAGCGCCGAAGAGATCGGCATAAAAGACCGAGGGCACGCCATTCTCCCGCAGCAGGATCAGCGCATAGGCGAGGGGCTTGAACCAGGGTTCAACCGGCGCCTCGAGGGCCTGCAGCGGCTGCGTATCATGATTGGTGACCAGAGTGACGGCATGGAAAGGGTCGGCTTCGACCAGCGTCCCGCTGAAAATCTGGCTCATGTCATAATCGCGGCCCTGGCGCGACGCTTCATGAAATTTCATCTGCAGTGGGGCATCAAACAGCATCGTTTTGCCCTCGACCAGGTCGATATACTGCTGGAGCTTCTCCACTTCATGGGACCAGTATTCCGCTACAATAAACAGCGGCTGCGGGGCCACCTCCTGAACATGCTCGATCCACGCTTTATAAAACCAGGCGGGGATATGCTTGACCGCGTCAAGACGAAAACCGTCGCAGCCGGTCTGCTCCATTACCCAGCGCGCCCAGTATTTGATCTCCTCGGTCACTGCATGATTGCGGAAATCGATATTGGCGCCCATCAGATAGTCAAAGTTGCCGAGCTCATCATCGACCTGTTCATTCCAGCCTTCGCCGGTGTAATCGTTGACGATTTTAAACACACCGTCTTCCGTCGGGTTCTCGATGTGGTCAATGCCGCTAAAACATTTGTAGTCCCAGACAAACTGCGAATACTGTCCGGCGCGCACCGGGAAGGTGTAGCGCGTCCATGCCTCGCACTCAATGATCTCCTCGTCAATTTGCGTACGATCCTGCTCATCGACGCGCTGAACGCGCAGAGCCTCTTTTTCATCAGCGCCCATTTTATGGTTGACCACCACATCCAGCAGTACGGCGATATTGTGCTCCTTCAGGGCGTTGATCGCCGCCAGCAACTGCGCTTTGTCGCCATATTTGGTGGCGACAGACCCTTTTTGATCAAACTCGCCGAGGTCAAAGAGATCGTAGGTATCATAGCCGACGGAGTAACCGCCCGAGGCGCCTTTGTAGGCGGGTGGCAACCAGACCATATTGATGCCGATTTCATTCAGGCTGGGCGCCAGCGCTTCGACCTCAGGCCACAGCTCGCCGCCGGTGGGGTAGTACCAGTGAAAACATTGCAATAAGGTGGGGTTTTTCATCTTCCATGCTCCAGACGTCAACAGGCTGACCTTTGCAGTATGGGAGATATCCAGCAAAAAGGGTGAGGAAAGCCCTGATTTTCGCTATACCCTAAAGCGGATCATATATAATAAATTTGCATAAGATGTAGCGTAACGATGTTGGTGTCAGGGCGTTAAGCGCCTTACACTACAGGAAAATCCTAACCTTCGGGGTATCTATGAAATTAGCACTTCTGGGTCGTCAGGCGATGATGGGCGCGATGGCCGTTGTTTTGATGGCTGGCGTCAGCGTGAAAACTTTTGCGGCGGAAAACCTGCTCAATCAGATTAAAGAGCGCGGCACCCTACGCGTGGGCCTCGAAGGCACCTACCCTCCCTTTAGTTTCCAGGGGGATGACGGCAAGCTGACCGGGTTTGAAGTGGAATTCGCTAACGAACTGGCGAAACATCTTGGCGTGAAGGCCGATCTCAAACCGACCAAGTGGGACGGTATGCTGGCCTCGCTGGACTCCAAGCGTATCGACGTGGTGATTAACCAGGTCACTATCTCTGACGAACGTAAGAAGAAATACGATTTCTCCACCCCATATACCGTCTCCGGCGTGCAGGCGCTGGTGAAGAAGGGTAACGAAGGCGTGATTAAAACCGCGGCGGATCTGAAAGGCAAGAAAGTGGGCGTCGGACTGGGCACTAACTATGAAGAGTGGCTGCGTCAGAATGTCCAGGGCGTGGACGTCCGTACCTATGATGACGATCCCACCAAATACCAGGATCTGCGTGTAGGCCGTATTGACGCCATTCTGGTAGACCGTCTGGCGGCGTTGGATCTGGTGAAGAAAACCAACAATACGCTGGCGGTAACCGGCGAAGCCTTCTCTCGTCAGGAAGCTGGCGTTGCGCTGCGTAAAGGCAACGACGACCTGCTGAAAGCGGTAGATGGCGCGATTGCAGACATGCAGAAAGATGGCAGCCTGAAGGCGCTGTCCGAGAAATGGTTTGGCGCTGACGTGACGAAATAACGGACAGCGGTGAAAAAAGGCGCTCCTGGAAGCGCCTTTTTTTATTTAGCGCGTAACTGTGTGCATAATGAAGCATAACTGAGTCAGGAGGGGCCATGTCACTGCAAAACTTAACCCGCTTTCCGCGCCTGGAATTGATCGGCGCGCCGACGCCGCTGGAGTATCTCCCGCGTCTGTCCGATCACCTTGGGCGCGAAATTTTTATTAAACGTGATGATACGACGCCGCTGGCGATGGGGGGCAACAAACTGCGTAAGCTGGAGTTTCTCGCCGCCGATGCGCTGCGCGAGGGCGCGGATACCTTAATCACCGCCGGCGCGATCCAGTCTAACCATGTGCGTCAGACGGCGGCAGTCGCTGCGAAACTGGGACTGCATTGCGTGGCGCTACTGGAAAATCCCATCGGCACCCGGGCGGAGAACTATCTGAGCAATGGCAACCGTCTGCTGCTGGATCTCTTTAACACCCAGGTTGAGATGTGTGATGCCCTGACCGATCCCGCCGCCCAGCTCGATGAGCTGGCGACCCGCATTGAGGCGCAGGGGTATCGTCCGTATGTTATTCCGGTCGGCGGCTCCAATGCCCTCGGCGCGTTAGGCTATGTGGAAAGCGCACTGGAAATCAGCCAGCAGTGCGAAGACGCGGTGGCGATCTCGTCAGTCGTGGTCGCCTCCGGCAGCGCCGGCACCCATGCCGGATTGGCGGTCGGCCTTGAACAGCTGATGCCGCAGGCGGAACTGATTGGGGTGACCGTGTCGCGCTCGGTCGCTGACCAGTTGCCGAAAGTGGTGGCGCTGCAGCAGGCCGTGGCCAACAGTCTCGAGCTACAGGCGAAGGCTGAAATTATACTGTGGGATGACTACTTTGCCCCAGGATACGGTACGCCAAACGAAGATGGGATGGCCGCCGTGAAGCTGCTGGCGCAGCTGGAAGGTATTTTGCTCGACCCGGTCTATACCGGCAAAGCGATGGCCGGGCTTATCGACGGCATCACGCAGAAGCGCTTTAAGGATGAAGGGCCGATACTGTTCGTCCACACTGGCGGAGCGCCGGCGCTGTTTGCCTATCATCCTCACCTCTAATACAGAAACGACAGCATGCAAGAAAGTATCCAACTGGTCATTGATTCCGCCCCTTTTCTGCTGAAAGGGGCCGTCTTTACGCTGCAGCTGAGCATTGGCGGGATGTTTTTCGGCCTGGTGCTGGGCTTTATCCTGGCGCTGATGCGCATGTCGCCAGTCTGGCCGGTAAAATGGCTGGCGCGCATGTATATCTCCATTTTCCGCGGCACGCCGCTTATCGCCCAGCTGTTTATGATCTACTACGGCTTGCCGCAGTTCGGCATTGAGCTTGACCCGATCCCGGCGGCGATGATCGGCCTGTCGTTGAATACTGCGGCCTATGCGGCGGAAACGCTGCGCGCGGCCATCGCCTCGATTGATAAAGGGCAATGGGAAGCGGCGGCCAGTATCGGTATGACGCCCTGGCAGACGATGCGTCGGGCCATTTTACCCCAGGCGGCGCGGGTCGCTTTGCCGCCGCTGTCGAACAGTTTTATCAGCCTGGTAAAAGATACCTCGCTGGCGGCAACGATCCAGGTGCCGGAGCTGTTCCGTCAGGCGCAGCTAATTACCTCGCGAACCCTGGAGGTCTTCACCATGTATCTGGCGGCCTCCCTGATCTACTGGGTAATGGCGACAGTGCTCTCCTCGCTGCAGAATTATTTTGAAAACCAGCTGAACCGCCAGGAGCGTGATCCGAAATGAGTGCGATAGAAGTGAAAAGCTTGGTAAAAAAATTCCATGGCCAGACGGTGCTCCATGGTATCGACCTGGAGGTACAGAAAGGGGAAGTGGTGGCGATCATCGGCCCCAGCGGCTCGGGCAAAACCACCCTGCTGCGTAGCATCAACCTGCTGGAGCAACCGGAGAGCGGCACTATCCGCGTCGGCGATGTGACGATCGACGCCGGTCGCAGCCTCGGGCCGCAGAAAGGGCTCATTCGCCAGCTGCGCCAGCACGTCGGCTTTGTCTTCCAGAACTTTAATCTGTTTCCCCACCGTACGGTGCTGGAGAACATTATTGAAGGGCCGGTCATCGTAAAAGGTGAAGATAAGCAGGAGTCCATGGCGCGGGCGCGCGAACTGCTGGCGAAGGTGGGGCTCAGCGGAAAAGAGAATAGCTATCCGCGCCGTCTCTCCGGCGGGCAGCAGCAGCGAGTGGCTATTGCCCGCGCGCTGGCTATGCGTCCGGACGTGATCCTGTTTGATGAACCCACCTCGGCCCTCGATCCTGAGCTGGTGGGGGAGGTGCTCAACACCATCCGTCAGCTGGCGCAGGAAAAACGCACCATGGTGATCGTGACCCATGAAATGAGTTTCGCCCGCGACGTAGCCGATCGGGCGATATTTATGGATCAGGGACGCATTGTCGAACAAGGCGAGGCAAAAGCGTTGTTCGCTTCGCCCCAGCAGCCGCGTACCCGTCAGTTCCTTGAAAAATTCCTGATGCAGTAAAGCATGGGCTGGCGTGGCGGCTCAGCTTCGCGGGAGCCGCCGCGTTTAGCCCACTCTCGCGGCGGGGTAACGCCCCCGCGACACGTCTTTGCGCTATTGACTCCCACGGCCGTATACACCGCTTCCCATCGCCCTTGGCAGGGTGTAGAACATGATGGGAGAAAAACGCTATGTTTCTGTGCGGCGAGCGGGAAAATGGCAAGCCTTCAGACTAATAAATGCGACAGCTACGATATTTTATACATATAAATAAGATTTATGTGTTAGTTTTCTGTATTTATAATAATGATTATCAATCAGGAGTTATATGCACAGCTATGAGGGACAATGATTTTTTCAGCTGGCGGCGGGATATGCTGCACCAATTTCAGTCCATGGCCACCGGCGAGGAGGTTTATAATCTCCTGCAACGTGAAACCGAAGCGCTGGAATATGATTACTACACGCTTTGTGTGCGCCACCCGGTGCCTTTCACCCGCCCCCGCGTTACGTTCCAGTCGACTTACCCCCGCGCATGGATGTCGCACTATCAGGCAGAAAATTATTTCGCGATAGATCCTGTGTTACGGCCGGAGAATTTTATGCGTGGCCATCTGCCATGGAACGACAGCCTGTTTCGTGATGCGCCGGCACTGTGGGACGGGGCGCGTGACCATGGTCTGCAAAAGGGCGTGACGCAGTGCCTGACGTTGCCAAACCATGCTCAGGGATTTCTCTCTGTCTCCGCGAACAATCGTCTGCCGGGCGGTTACCCTGAAGATGAGCTTGAGCTGCGTCTGCGAACGCTGACTGAACTAAGCTTGCTGACGCTGCTGCGTCTGGAAGATGAGATGGTGATGCCGCCGGAGATGAAGTTCAGCCGCCGCGAACTGGAAATCCTCAAATGGACGGCGGAAGGAAAGACTTCGGCGGAGGTGGCGATGATTCTCTCGATTTCGGAAAATACGGTGAATTTCCATCAGAAGAATATGCAGCGGAAATTTAATGCGCCGAATAAAACGCAAATTGCCTGCTACGCCGTGGCGACTGGGCTAATCTGAATGCGCCTGCCGTTCTGCGTGTCAGACGTGATACCGGCTGTCAGTGATACTTTCAGCCGGCACAGGATTACTGCCGATAGGCTTGTTTAATCTGCTTAACGGTGCTGGAGAATACGGCGGCCTGAGCCTCATCTTCCATCTGTGAAATCTGCTTTTCCATTTTAATAATCACGCGCCCCGCATCCGCCTGGCCCATCGCCTGCAGCATCAGCGTAATCATCGCTTTCAGGCAGGAGACTTCCTGCGCCAGTTCCTGCTTATTTTCTGCAGTGGAAAAATCTGGTGTGCTCATCGATATCCTCGTTTACTCGCTGCGCTATTGCGCTCTACTCAATGTGAAGGCCGCGCAGTATACCATAAGCGACAGAAAAAAAAGGTGTGCTTAATTTCTGTTCTCTCATCTGAGCTGTGAATGTTTTGATGCTTCGGATAATACGTAATAGCCGTCGGCAAGCCAATAATTTCCCCCATCTATTTAGCTCGTTAATAATTGTTACATATTTTGCTTCGTATTTATGCGCTACGTAATCTGTTGTGTTTTTTGTGCCTTCTGTATGAGTATTGTTAAAAAATAAGAGCCGGGCAACTGACTGTTCTCAATGACTTTCCACTTAGTGTGCACAGACATTGCCATAAATGAGAGCCAAATCGAGGCGAGGGCATTTTTTTGCCTTTTAAAATAGCAATAAAACCCGGTAATATGTGGGAGATAAAGTATCAGTAGCGTTATCCCTCATTCTGGAGATTATTCCTTTGATCAACGTTCTTCTTGTTGATGACCACGAACTGGTGCGCGCAGGGATACGACGCATTCTGGAAGATATAAAAGGGATTAAAGTCGCTGGCGAAGCCTGCTGCGGCGAGGACGCCGTCAAGTGGTGCCGGGCTAATTCCGCAGATGTCGTCCTGATGGACATGAACATGCCTGGGATCGGTGGTCTTGAAGCGACGCGCAAAATCGCGCGCTCCGTGGCGGGCACCAAAGTGATCATGTTGACCGTGCATACCGAGAATCCTTTACCTGCCAAGGTCATGCAGGCGGGCGCGGCGGGCTATCTCAGTAAAGGCGCCGCGCCGCAGGAAGTGGTGAATGCCATCCGCTGCGTCGCGTCCGGGCAGCGCTATATTGCCTCCGATATTGCCCAGCAAATGGCGTTAAGTCAGATTGAACCCGAAAAGACAGAATCGCCGTTTGCCAGTTTGTCTGAACGCGAATTGCAGATTATGCTGATGATCACCAAAGGTCAGAAGGTGAATGAGATCTCAGAGCAGCTAAATCTGAGTCCTAAAACGGTTAACAGCTACCGCTATCGGATGTTCAGTAAATTAAACATTCATGGCGATGTCGAGCTGACCCACCTGGCAATTCGCCATGGCCTGTGTAATGCGGAGTCGTTAGCAAGCCAGTGAGTGATGTTTTTGACGCAAAAGCTTTCCTGAAAACGGTGACCAGCCAGCCCGGTGTGTATCGGATGTATGATGCTGGCGGAACCGTCATCTATGTTGGCAAAGCCAAAGATCTGAAAAAGCGGCTCAGTAGCTACTTCCGCAGCAACCTTGCGTCGCGTAAAACGGAAGCGCTGGTAGCGCTGATCGCGCAAATCGACGTGACCGTCACCCACACCGAGACGGAAGCGCTGCTGCTTGAGCACAACTATATTAAGCTGTACCAGCCACGTTACAACGTGCTGTTACGCGACGATAAATCGTATCCTTTTATTTTTCTCAGCGGCGATACTCATCCGCGTCTGGCGATGCATCGCGGCGCCAAACATGCGAAGGGCGAGTATTTTGGTCCTTTTCCCAACGGCTATGCCGTGCGCGAGACCCTGGCGCTGCTGCAGAAAATCTTTCCCATCCGTCAGTGTGAAAACAGCGTCTACCGCAATCGCTCCCGCCCCTGTCTGCAGTATCAGATTGGTCGCTGCCTGGGGCCGTGCGTGGCCGGGCTGGTCAGCGAAGAAGAGTATGCTCAGCAGGTAGAGTATGTGCGGCTGTTTCTCGCCGGCAAGGATGACCAGGTGCTGACCCAGCTCATCGCGCGGATGGAGAAGGCGAGCCAGAACCTGGAGTTCGAAGAGGCCGCGCGCATCCGCGACCAGATTCAGGCCGTCCGCCGCGTGACGGAGAAACAGTTTGTCTCCAACACCGGTGACGACCTCGACGTGATCGGCGTCGCCTTCGATGCCGGCATGGCCTGCGTGCATGTGCTGTTTATCCGTCAGGGCAAAGTGCTGGGCAGCCGAAGCTACTTCCCGAAAGTGCCGGGCGGCACCGAGCTGGGAGAGGTCGTGGAGACCTTTGTCGGCCAGTTCTACCTGCAGGGCAGCCAAATGCGCACGCTGCCGGGGGAGATTTTGCTCGACTTTAACCTTGGGGATAAGACGCTGCTGGCCGACTCGCTGTCGGAGCTGGCGGGTCGTCGAATCAATGTGCAGACTAAGCCGCGCGGCGACAGAGCGCGTTATCTTAAGCTGGCGCGGACCAACGCCGCGACAGCGTTAACGACCAAATTGTCTCAGCAATCGACCATTCATCAGCGTTTGCAGGCGCTGGCCAGCGTACTGGAGCTGCCGGCCGTCAAGCGAATGGAGTGTTTTGACATCAGCCACACCATGGGCGAACAGACCGTAGCATCCTGTGTGGTGTTTGACAGCAATGGCCCACTGCGCGCGGAGTATCGGCGCTACAACATCACCGGCATTACCCCTGGCGATGACTATGCGGCGATGAATCAGGTCCTGCGCCGTCGCTATGGTAAAGCGATTGATGACAACAAGATCCCGGATGTGATCCTGATAGACGGCGGCAAGGGACAGCTGGCCCAGGCGAAAGCCGTGTTTGCTGAACTGGACGTCCCCTGGGATAAACATCATCCGCTGCTGCTGGGCGTGGCGAAAGGTAGCGATCGAAAAGCGGGTCTGGAAACGTTATTCTTTGAGCCGGAAGGGGAAGGGTTTAGCCTGCCGCCGGATTCGCCGGCCCTGCATGTGATCCAGCATATTCGCGATGAATCGCACGATCATGCGATCTCCGGGCATCGCAAAAAACGGGCGAAAGTGAAGAGCACCAGCTCGCTTGAGACTATCGAGGGGGTGGGGCCGAAGCGTCGTCAGATGCTGCTGAAGTATATGGGTGGGCTGCAGGGGCTACAGCAGGCCAGCGTCGAAGAAATTGCTAAAGTACCGGGCATCTCTCACGCTCTGGCAGAAAAGATCTTCTACTCGTTGAAACATTAGGGGCTCTGTAGCAACATAGGGCTAATTTTTACTTACAACAGATAGTTACCCGTCACTATGCAATTTAATATCCCTACGTTGCTTACTCTGTTTCGCGTCATCCTGATCCCGTTTTTTGTGCTGGCGTTTTATCTGCCCTTTAGCTGGGCGCCGTTTGCCTGCGCGCTGATCTTCTTTGTTGCCGCGGTAACCGACTGGTTTGATGGTTTCCTCGCTCGTCGCTGGAATCAGAGCACCCGTTTTGGCGCCTTCCTCGACCCGGTTGCCGATAAAGTCATGGTGGCTATCGCCATGGTGCTGGTTGCCGAACACTATCACACCTGGTGGGTCACGCTACCGGCGGCGACCATGATTGCCCGTGAGATCATTATCTCCGCGCTGCGTGAGTGGATGGCGGAGCTGGGGAAACGCAGCAGCGTGGCGGTCTCGTGGATTGGCAAAGTGAAAACGACCGCCCAGATGACCGCCCTGGTATGGATGCTGTGGCGTCCTTATCCGTGGGTGGAGTGGGCCGGGATCGCGCTTTTCCTCGTGGCGGCGGTGCTGACGCTGTGGTCGATGCTGCAGTATTTGAACGCGGCGCGCGGCGATTTGCTTGATCAGTGATCGTTTCGCCGTTATTTTCAGCAAACGATACAAAGTTGCGAAAAATACCGTTGACTCACCGCGAGAGATAAGTAGAATGCAACGCATCGAACGGCGGCACAGTCTTCCAGACGATAAGAAAATCAAGTGATTAGCAAATAACTTGATGATGCGGGAATAGCTCAGTTGGTAGAGCACGACCTTGCCAAGGTCGGGGTCGCGAGTTCGAGTCTCGTTTCCCGCTCCAGATTAACAGCATCGGCAGTTGCGGGTGCTTCAGTATTAAAGGCGCGTTAGCAAAGCGGTTATGTAGCGGATTGCAAATCCGTCTAGTCCGGTTCGACTCCGGAACGCGCCTCCACTTTATATCCCGAGCCCGGATGGTGGAATCGGTAGACACAAGGGATTTAAAATCCCTCGGCGTTCGCGCTGTGCGGGTTCAAGTCCCGCTCCGGGTACCATTGGGAAATACAGAATAATCAAAGCAATAAGCAGTGTCGTGAAACCACCTACGGGTGGTTTTTTTGTTTCTGTACTTTCGCTTTCTGATACCTTTCCCGCCAGCCTGACGCCACGGCGTTTTTCGGTTAACTCTTGCCTTACAGTCAATTTCTCATTTGTCCCAGGACAAAACGATCGCGCCTTGCTACTATCAAACGGACTCTCAGCCCAGCCTACCGGAGGCAGCATGTTCAGTGGACTTTGCGCATTTCCTTTGACACCTTTGCATCAGCAAGATTTTGATGAAAAAGCGTTTATTCGTATTCTCGCCCGTCTTACCGATGCCGGAGTCGACTCTCTGGGCATCTTAGGTTCAACCGGTAGCTACGCTTTTCTCAGCCGTGAGCAGCGCAGACGAGTGGTGCAGGTGGCGAAGGCGCATGCGGGGTCGATCCCGATGATGGTCGGCGTCGGCGCCATTGCGACTAACGAGGTGCTACGCCTGGTGGAGGATGCTCAGGAGGCAGGGGCGGATGCGTTATTACTGCCGATGATGTCCTATCAGCCGCTTTCCGCGGAGGAGATCTTTGCCTTTTACGAAGAAGTTTGCCGGCATGTCTCGGTGCCGGTTTGCCTGTATGACAATCCCCGCACTACCCACGTAATGCTGGCGGATGAGCTGCAGGGGCGCATCGCCACCTTACCGGCCATTGCCTCGATTAAAATTCCCGGCCTGCCCGCGCCACAGGCGAGCGAACGTGTAGCGGCCCTGCGTCAGCATCTTCCCTCTCGCGTTACGCTTGGCGTCAGCGGCGATGCGTGGGCCACTGCCGGGTTGCAGGCCGGCTGCGAAGCCTGGTATTCGGTCTGCGGCGGACTCTTTCCCCGCTGCTCACTGGCGCTGGTAAGAGCGATACGTAGCGGCGATGTGGCGCAGACTGCGGCACTGAATGAGCAGCTGGCCCCCCTATGGCGATGCTTTGATCGCTATGGTGGTAGCCTGCGAGTGATAGCCAGCGCCGCAGCGATGCTCGGACTCTGCGATCCAGACTCGCTTCCCCGTCCTTTGCTTTCGTTAGGGGAGGAGGCCTGTCGTGAGGTGGCGTCGGCGCTGCGCGGCCTGGCCTGATCGCGTATCGTTGACACCGGCGCAATAGGTATCGCCGGGTGGCTTTCTGTCGGCAATTCGGCTACTGTAGGCCCGATTTTTACCATGCGAGCCTGTGAATGAATACCGGACCTTTGAACGAAAACGAACTGGAATGGCTGGATGACACTCTGGCGAAATACGCCGCCGAAGGCGCCATTCTGGATGTCTCTGAACTGGATGGCCTGCTGACGGCGATCCTCTCTGCGCCGACCGACATCGAACCCGCTCAGTGGCTGCTGGCGATTTGGGGCGGGGCGGATAATGTCCCGCGCTGGGCCAACGATCGCGAGCGCGATCGCTTTGTCAATCTGACGTTGCAGCATATGAGCGATATCGCCGAACGGCTGGAGTCTTATCCCGATCAGTTCGAACCGCTGTTCGGCACCCGCGAAGCGGAAGGTCAGGAGCTGACCATAGTTGAGGAGTGGTGCTTTGGCTATCTGCGCGGCGTGGCGCTGAGCGACTGGTCGACGTTGCCCGCTGAACTCCAGCCGGAGCTGGACGCTATCGCGCTCCACGGCAGCGAAGAACAGTTTAGCGCGCTGGATAATCTGACGGCGGATGAATTTATCGCCAGCATCGAGCGTATCACGCCGGCGGCGCTGGCGCTTTACCAGTACTGGATAGCGAATCCGCAGCCGGTGGAGGCCCCGCAGCCAATAAGAAATGAAGCGAAAGTCGGACGCAACGATCCCTGCCCATGCGGCAGCGGTAAAAAGTATAAGCAGTGTTGCTTAGCGAAATGAACAAGGGGCCAGCAGGCCCCTTTTTTATCCCACCGCGGGCAACAACCCGGCAGCGATGCTGAACTGAATAGCCACGATGCCGATCCCGCACAGCAGAACCAGCCATAGCGTCGGTGCGCCGCCGGCGACCCGCCAGGTAGCCTGCGGATGCTCTCGGCGACTCTTCATGACCAGCAGGGCCGGCATTATCAGCGCCAGCACGGCTAATGCCACCCCGGCGTAGCCGAGGGCCATGACGAAACCGCGGGGATAGAACAGGGCGAACGCCAGTGGCGGCAGGAAGGTGATTATCCCGCTCTGCAGACGCCCGCCGACGCTGTTTTTACGCTGAAACATATCCGCCAGATAATCAAACAGGCCGAGCGAGACGCCGAGGAATGACGTCGCCAGCGCAAGGTCGGCAAACAGGTGAACGGCCAGCTCCACATGCGGTGACGCCACCACTTCGCGGATCGCCTCCAGCAGGCCGTTCAGACCAGCGTTATTTGCCAGCATGGCGGTAAAGGCCGGGGCGTCGATACTGCCCAGCGTCGCCAGCTGCCAGAAAATATAGGCCACCAGAGGAATAAAGCTGCCGATGATAAATACCCGGCGCAATTTGCGAATATCCCCCCCCAGATAGCTGACGATGCTCGGGACGCTGCCGTGAAAACCAAAGGAGGTGAAAATCACCGGAATGGCCGACAGGGCCAGGCCTTGCTCAACCGGCAGCGTCAGCAGGTTCACCTGATGAATGTGCGGCATCAGCAGGGCCAGCATAATCACCAGGAAGACGATTTTGGCGCTAAACAGGAAGCGATTGAACAGATCCACCAGCGCGGTGCCAATGCACACTACCGCCCCGCCGAGGAGGGTGAAGATCAGTACGCCTGCGGCCGGCGGTAGCTGCCAGTCCAGCCACTGGTTGAGGCTGGAAGCGAGTAATTCACCGGCGCCACTGATATAGGCTGCCGTGAGGGCGTACAGCAGAAACAGCATGCAGAATCCGGTAACCCACTGCCCATAACGGCCCAGATAGCGCGCCGCCAGAGAACCGAGCCCCATATCGGCAGGGACATGCTGGTAGACTTCCAGCAGCAAAAGGGCGGTATAGCACATCAATGCCCACAGGGTGAAAAGTAAACCCAACGTGACGGTAAAGCCGACGCCTGCGGCGGCCAATGGCATTGCCAACATTCCTGCACCGATGGTGGTGCCAGCTACGATTAAAATACTGCCCAGAGTGCGGTTTTTCACGCTTTTCGCTATCCCTACAGCAAATAACAATAAATTATGCCGCGCAGAGTAGGGGATATTACGGCTTTCGTCAAATCGGGATTACAAGTTGTGTAATGAAATGTTTACATAATAAGAGGGCGAAAGCCTGCGCTGGCGCAAGGCGCGGGTTGACGGTCTGGCCTAAGCTGGCGGTTTTTGCAGGAGGGGTTATGTCTTCTATTCATGGTCATGAAGTTTTACAGATGATGCTCGCCTCGGGTGAGTCCTGGACGGTTGCCTCGCTGGAGGCCGCCATTCGCCGCCGCTTTGGCGAAGAGGCGCGGTTTCACACCTGTTCAGCAGAGAATCTAAGCGCCGCACAGCTGGTGGCGTTTTTAGAGAAAAAAGGCAAATTTATTGCCAGAGAGGAAGGTTTTACTACCGCAGAAAATAAGATCTGCCGACATTAAGAGGGCCGCGACACGGACTGTCGCGGCGCGGGGGATTAATTCTGCGCGTCGAGGGTAGCCAGCTCTTTATCGATAAAGTACAGACCTTCGCCGCTTTTTCCAGCGAGGGTCAGTTTATCGATCACCGATTTAAATAATTTCTCTTCTTCATGCTGTTCAGCAACATACCACTGCAGGAAATTAAAGGTCGGATAATCCTGGCTGGTCATGGCCGCGTGCGCCAGTTCATTTATTTTTTGCGTGATCAGCTGCTCATGCTCGTAGGTCTGGCGGAACAGCTCGTCGAGTGAGGCATATTCGGCAAACGGGGAGGCGATAGCGTTGATCCGCGGCAGGCTGCCGGTATCGGTTAGATAGTCGAACAGGCGCTGCATATGGGTCATCTCTTCCTGAGCATGGCGACGCAGGAAGGCCGCGGCGCCTTCAAAACTGTGGTAACTGCACCAGGCGCTCATCTGCTGATAAAGAAGAGAAGAATAGAGTTCAAGATTCATCTGTTCATTGAGTTTGTCAATCATGTCCGTTTTCAGCATCGTTGCACTCCTGGAATTAAATAATAGATGTTATTGGCTGCCACTATAATTTGTTATTTAATTATTTGCAAAAAGTAAATTTAAAAATGTTTTATTTAAAATGCTAATGGGAATAACACGCATTGGCAGTTTAATAATAAATGAGAATGCTTTTAATTTATTATTCATTATTGCCTGGGCGGTCAGGACTTTGTCGCCGGCGGGTGGTAAGGGAGGACGAAGCGGATGCGCCAGCATGCAGAGGGCTGAGGTCAACAGACAGGGGGAGCTTGCGAAAGTGTGAAGCACTGCGTAAATTTTAAAACAACTTTTCATAAAATTTGAAAGTTTGTTTTCAAGGTAGTAGAGTGCAGTCAACGCCAATGACATTCTGCGGGCAGGCCCGCACAGCATTCAGGAGAGTAAACCATGAAGATTGCACTGATGATGGAGAACAGCCAGGCGAACAAAAACGCCATCATCCTCAAGGAGCTTAACGCGGTTGCCGACGAAAAAGGATTCCCGGTCTATAACGTCGGCATGAGCGATGAGAACGATCATCATCTGACCTACATCCATCTTGGGATCATGGCCAGTATTCTGCTGAATTCGAAAGCAGTTGACTTCGTGGTCACCGGCTGCGGTACCGGTCAGGGGGCGCTGATGTCGCTGAACATCCATCCGGGCGTGGTCTGCGGCTACTGTATCGATCCGGCGGATGCGTTCCTGTTTGCCCAGATCAACAACGGTAATGCGCTGTCGCTGCCGTTTGCCAAAGGCTTCGGCTGGGGCGCCGAACTGAATGTGCGGTTTATCTTTGAAAAAGCCTTTACCGGCCGCAACGGCGAAGGCTATCCGCCGGAGCGCAAAGAACCGCAGGTGCGCAATGCCGGGATCCTCAACCAGGTCAAAGCAGCAGTAGTAAAAGAGAACTACCTCGATACCCTGCGCGCCATCGATCCGCAGCTGGTGAAAACCGCAGTCTCCGGCCCACGCTTCCAGCAGTGCTTCTTCGAAAACTGCCAGGATAAAGCAATCGAAGACTTTGTTCGCCAGATCGTCGCTTAACCGTCATCAGGGCCAGCGCCGCTGGCCCTTCCGTCGTTTATTTTTTCTTCTATTTCTTCTTCTCCGACACGCTGCTGCCGGCCGTTTTGGCCAGATGCAGGCTGTCGATCATCCCTACCAGACAGATCAAGGCGATAAACACAAACGACAGGCGGAAGCTGATCCCCGGTAGTTCAGTAAGATGCAGCCAGTCGCCGACCTGCTCGCCCAGGCGAATGCCAATCGCCCCGAGCGTGATCCCCAGCCCTACCGCCAGCTGCGACGCGGTACTGAACAGCGTATTAGCATCACTCATCTGCGCGGCGGGGACATCGGCGAAGGCCAGCGTGCTTACACCGGTAAACTGGATTGAGCGAAACACCCCGCCGAGATAAAGGATCAGCATGATGGCCCAGACCGGCGTCTGCGGCGTAAGCAGCGCGCAAGCCAGCAGCGAACAGACGTTCAACGCGCCATTGATCAGCAATAGCCGACGAAAGCCCAGCCAGCGAATGAGCGGTGTGGTGGCGGGTTTAATGGTTAAATTACCGACAAACACCGCCAGCACCAGCAGGCCGGAATGAAAAGGATCCATACCGAATCCCACCTGGAACAGCAGGGGGAGCAGAAAAGGCACCGCGCTGATGGAGGCCCGGAACAACGAGCCGCCGTACATTGTCACCCGGAACGTCGGCACCTGCAGGGCGTCGAGACGAACCATAGGCGCCGCCGCCCGGCGGAAATGACGAATGGAATATAACAGACAGCCGAAGCCAAGCGCGGCGAGAGCCAGCGTCGGCCAGATCTGCGGCTGGCGATCGCCGAGCCGCTCCATCGCGGTCACCAGACTGACCATCGCGACCGAGGTAGTGATAAATCCGCTGAGATCGAAGGAGCGCCGTTCCGTTTCGCGAATATCAGGGATAATGCGCAGCGAAAGGATGATGGCGGCAAGGCCCAGCGGGACATTGATAAAGAAGATCCAGTGCCAGCTGGCGTAGCGGGTTATAAAGCCGCCCAAAGGCGGGCCGATAATGGGGGCCACCAGCGCCGGCCAGGTCAGGGTGGCGATGGCCTTGATCAGCTGGTGTTTCGGCGTGGTGCGTAGCACCGCAAGGCGACCAACGGGGACCATCAGCGCGCCGCCGACTCCCTGAAGGATACGCATGGCGACAAAGATATGCACCTCGGTGGAGAGGCCGCAGAAGACCGAGGCAAGGGTAAAGATCGCCAGGGCGAGAGTAAAAATAGCCCGGGCGCCGAAGCGATCGGCGATCCAGCCGCTGGCCGGGATCAGGACCGCAAGGGTAATCAGATAGGCGCTGATGCCGATATTCAGTTCGACCGCGGTGACGCCAAAATCCCTCGCCATATCGGGCAGGGCGGTGGCGATCACCGTCCCGTCGAGAAACTCCATAAAAAAGGCACCGGCCACCAGCAGCGCCGGCGCTGAAAAAGCACGTTCATCGCGGGAAGAGATCGCGGTATTCATGTTGTCACTGCCATCAAGAGTGTGATCCTGTGCAAAGCGGCAGGAGACGACCCGCCAGCCAGTAAGGTAGATAAAAAAACCTGCGACGGCAGGTTTTATTATCGTTAACGATTTAGGGTACTATTACGCTCCTGAAAAAAGGAGTAATTAATGTCTCAACATCTTACCGAACACGACGAGCTGGTTTCCGATGTGGTTGCCTGCCAGCTGGTTATCAAACAGATCCTCGATGTCATTGACGTCATTGCGCCGGTGGAAGTGCGTGAAAAAATGACCACTCAGCTGAAAGCTATCGACTTCGCCAGCCATCCGGCCTCTGCCGATCCGGTGACCCTTCGCGCGGTGCAAAAAGCGATCGCGTTGATTGAGCTGAAGTTTACTCCACAGGAAGAAACGCATTAATACCAGGCCTCGCCGGATACCGGCGGGGCCTTCCTCTTTAATGGGAAACGACGGTCTGCGCAGGCGCAGGGGCAGCATCTTTGAACAATTTGCTGTTGCCCCAGCACTCTTCGTAGCGATGGCCGACCAGATCCTCCACGATAACCCGCACGTCCGGCGCAATATCGCTAATTTTGCCGCCCGCTTTTATCCGCGCGACTTCCTGCAGCACCACCAGATGGGCCTTCCGGTCCAGCTTCATCTGCTTGCTGAAGACGATGGCGGCCAGGGCTAATGCGATCACCCCGACGCAGAATACCACTGCGATAGCGGTCACCGCGCTTTCCGGTTGGCTGTGCGCTTTTGACTGGAAACCGTAGAAGCTCAGGATCGCCCCCATCGAGAACACCACAATCGAGCGCAGAATTTTTCCTGAGAAGGTCATGGCGCCGGCATAGATCCCTTCCCGCCGGCGTCCGGTGTAGATCTCATCGACATCGGCCAGGAAGGTGTAAACGGTCCAGGGTATATAGTAAACCCCGCCGGTACCCAGGCCGAACAGCACGGTAATGCCGAACATCAGCACTGTCGCCAGGCCGGACGGTAGATGGAAAAACCACAGCGAGGTATACAGCAGAACCGCGAAAATGACGATCCCCAGCGCCAGGATATAGGGTTTGCTGAAGCCCTTTTTCACGCACAGGCCGATAAACAGCGCCGTAGAGATCAGCTGCAGAATCGAGTTCAGGCTGTTCAGCCCGGCCACCATCGCTGGATCGTGTTGTAGAACGAAGATCACGAAATAGGTGAAGATGGAGGCAAACAGCCATTCCGCGCCAAAGCCGCACAGGTACATACCAAGATGTTTGCGGAATACGCGTAGATAAAAAGTCGAACGCATATCTTTCGCCAGCGACAGCAGGGTGCTCAGCAGTCCTTTTTTCGCGCTGGTTTCCACCTCTTCCCCGCGCTCACGCTCCCAGCTGCACAACCACAGGCAGGAAATAGCGACGATCAGGATCGCGCCATAGGTCAGACCGGTGAGGAAGAAAGGGGTGGCAGAATCTTTGCCATACAGCAGAATGAACTGGCCGGGAATAAACGCCGCGAGGAAGTTGGCCAGCTTACCAAAGATAGCTTTATAGCCGGTCAGTTTTGAACGCAGTGAGAAATCATCGGTCATCTCTGTCGCCAGCGTTTCATAAGGCACCATGATAGAGGTGTAGATGATCTCAAACACCACATAGGTGCTAAGGTAGTACCAGAAACTCAGGCCTTCCACCCACAGCAGCGGGTAGAACATCATCAGCGGAATACCGATTAGCAGAAAGAAACGCCGGCGGCCGAAGCGCTTGCCCAGGCGCGTTTTGCCAAAATTATCCGTCAGATAGCCCATCAGCGGGTTGCTGATAGCGTCAATGATGCTGGCGACGGAGAAGATAAATGAGGCCTCGATCAGCGTCAGGCCGCAAAAGGTCGTATAAAAATAGAGTAGCCATGCGCCGCTTATCGCCAGTGCGCCGCTCCCTAACAGATTTCCGCCGCCGTAGGCTAACTGATGGCGTAACAAGATCGGTCTTCCCTGCAGCCCTTCAGAGGCTGAAGCCGTGTATCTAGCCATAAAAAATAAACCTCGTGTTTTATATTTTTGAAACACTGTTTTTATATTTCTTTATGGTTCGTCAAAAAGTGACCGCGCTCACTAATCCCCCTTATGGGGTAACGGTGATGAGGGAATGGGATCGAGTTAAAACTTTTTTATTCTTGAAAGGAATAATAGGGGAGAAAAAATAGACGTAATGGATTAATAAACCGGGCGGGGCAGCGCAGACGCGCTCCCCCTGGCAGAGCGATAAAGGCTTGATTAATGCGCTTTCTGCGCTTCTCCAACGATAGCCATCAGACGCCGATCGGTCTGCTCCATCCCGAGACCGGCTTTATCGGCATTACGAATTTCCTCAAGCACGCTTTGCAATAGCAGGCCATCCTGCTGCTGCTCTTCCGCCAACAGCGTGAGAAACCGCCAGGTGCTGTCATCGCTTTGCGCTTTGGCTTCCTGAGCGAGACCGCTCAGCAGACGACTGCGCTGTTGGTAATCGCTCAGGGTTTGAGTAAACAGATCTTCCAGCGAGGTGCACTCAGGGTTACAGGCGTGGTCGGGATTGACGATCGGCCAGCTGCCGGCTTTTTTCAGGTAGTCAAATACGCGCATAGTGAGGGTGATGCTGCTTTGCGCGCGGGTGCGCAGAAACGTCGCGGCGCCGTCGAAGCGATGTCGGGCGCACCACTCACTTAAGTTCAGGTAAACGTTAGAGGCGTGAAACTCAAGATTCATTTGGGTGTTTAGCTTTTGTGCCATTCCTGGAACTGCCATAAAAAATATCCTTATTAACCGGGAAGGGGTTACTGGTGCGCGTCAGCGGATCCTGCGGATAACTACAAGATAAAATAGTGACACGCGGCACTGTTGCAGAATAATAAAACTCTACACATTCCGTATGAGTCGGGTATTTTTTCCATTTGCCGACGATTTAAGAATACTCGCTCAACGAAATTAAGAAAACTCTCAAGCGCGGTAATTTACGTTTTGTTACACCATTATTTGTGCAAACTACCAGGGCTGAGATTGTGCGCCGTTGGCAGGGGCTCGCTGGTTTCAGATTGGTTATAAGATATAAGTATTTGACTACGAGATTCGTCGTAGAAGAGAACGGAATAAGTTATTTCATTAGTAATGTTTCAGGTTGATGATCATTATTTTTATTTTTTGTTGCAGGCGCTTTTATCAAGAGGAATATATTTTTTCTATTCGCAATAAATTACGCCAAAGATCCGTTTTTTCGCGATATTAAGCGGGCCATGTGGCTCAGCGGTGCGAGGTGGGTTGCCATTTGAGTGGCGCACAGACGATCGCCCGTAGCAGCGCCGTCAATCGCTGATGATAACAGTGCTGTAACCCACCGTTAAACATCCTCTGACAACACAAGGATAAGCCTGCTGATGGTATAGATGATCCTGCTATGCCCCGGTAAAATTGTATGACAATTGTGTCATTTTTTATGTCATTTTTTGCTAAATGTATGTACGCAATTACTGTAATTCCGCGATGTGATAATGCTCTCGTATGGAGAAATAATTTCCGGGTATTACTACTCTAACAACGGCAGTGAGGAATGCGATTTTTCTAATGCCTTGTTTTGATGCCGATTAAATTGTTAATTCCGATTTTTCCCTACATGAAAGCGAATTAAAGCTGGAGTTTACCATGCACAAATTTACTAAAGCGCTGGCGGCCATTGGTCTCGCTGCGGTTATGTCACAATCAGCTATGGCGGAAAATCTTAAACTGGGTTTTCTGGTGAAACAGCCGGAAGAGCCATGGTTTCAGACTGAGTGGAAATTTGCTGATAAAGCAGGAAAAGATTTAGGCTTTGACGTTATTAAAATTGCGGTTCCGGATGGAGAGAAAACCCTGAATGCCATTGACAGCCTGGCGGCCAGCGGCGCGAAGGGCTTTGTCATCTGTACCCCCGATCCCAAGCTCGGGTCGGCGATTGTCGCCAAAGCGCGTGGCTATGACATGAAGGTGATTACCGTCGATGACCAGTTCGTCAATGCGAAGGGCAAACCGATGGAGAGCGTACCGCTGGTGATGATGGCGGCGAGCGAAATTGGCGCCCGTCAGGGGCAGGAACTCTATAAAGAGATGCAAAAGCGCGGCTGGGATGTCAAAGACACCGCCGTAATGGCGATCACCGCCGATGAGCTGGATACCGCGCGCCGTCGCACCACCGGCTCTATCGATGCCCTGAAGGCGGCCGGCTTCCCGGACGCGCAAATCTACCGCGTGCCGACAAAATCCAACGATATCCCGGGAGCGTTCGACGCCGGTAACTCGATGCTGGTCCAACATCCGCAGGTTAAACACTGGCTGATCGTCGGGATGAACGACAACACCGTCCTCGGCGGCGTGCGCGCGACCGAAGGTCAGGGCTTTAAAGCTCCCGATGTGATTGGCATCGGCATCAACGGCGTGGATGCCGTCAACGAACTGTCGAAGGCGCAGCCGACCGGCTTCTATGGTTCTCTGCTGCCAAGCCCGGATATCCACGGCTACAAAACCAGCGAAATGCTATACAACTGGGTCACCAAGGGCGTCGAGCCGCCGAAGTTCACGGCGGTGACCGATGTGGTGCTGATTACCCGCGATAACTTCAAAGAAGAGCTGGCGAAAAAAGGGCTGTAACAGCCTGATTAAACTGGCCCCCGCCGCGGCGCGGGGGCTGAGTGCAGAAGAGCGGAGTCGTTATGCAACAGTCTACCCCTTATCTCTCATTTCGCGGCATCACCATGACGTTCCCTGGCGTAAAGGCCTTGTCCGATATCAGTTTTGACTGCTACCCAGGACAGATCCACGCGCTGATGGGCGAAAATGGCGCAGGCAAATCGACGCTGTTGAAAATTCTCAGCGGCAACTATATCCCGACCGCGGGCCATCTGCAGATCGGCGGCCAGCAGATGGCATTCGCCAATACCATGGAGGCGCTGAATGCCGGCGTGGCAATCATCTACCAGGAGCTGCATCTGATCCCGGAGATGACCGTCGCCGAAAATATCTATCTCGGTCAGCTGCCGCACAGAGGCGGCATAGTCAATCGCTCGCTGCTCAACTATGAGGCCCGCCTGCAGCTGGAGCATCTGGGTCTGGATATCGACCCGGAGACGCCGCTGAAATATCTCTCCATTGGTCAATGGCAGATGGTGGAGATTGCCAAAGCGCTGGCGCGTAACGCCAAGATTATCGCGTTCGATGAGCCGACCAGCTCGCTCTCCGCCAGAGAGATCGACAACCTGTTTCGCGTCATCCGCGAGTTGCGTGAGGAGGGAAGGGTCATCATCTATGTTTCACACCGGATGGAAGAGATTTTTGCCCTCAGCGATGCCATCACCGTCTTTAAAGATGGCCGCTACGTTTGCACCTTTGACGATATGCCGAGCGTCAGCCACGACGCCCTGGTCCAGGCAATGGTAGGCCGCAATCTGGGCGATATTTATGGCTGGAAGCCTCGCCCCTATGGCGAGGAGCGGCTGCGCCTGGAGGAGGTTAAAGCGCCGGGCGTGCGCACGCCGGTTAGTCTCTCGGTGCGCAGCGGTGAAATTGTCGGTTTGTTCGGACTGGTGGGTGCCGGGCGCAGCGAACTAATGAAAGGCCTGTTTGGCGGCACGCAGATAACCGGCGGTCAGGTGTATATCGATGGCCAGCCCGTCTCCATTCGCAAACCGGCCCAGGCCATCCAGGCCGGGATGATGCTGTGTCCGGAGGATCGTAAAGCGGAGGGGATTATTCCGGTGCATTCCGTGCGCGATAACATCAATATCAGCGCCCGGCGCAAGCATATTCACGCTGGCTGCCTGATCAACAACGCCTGGGAGGCGGACAACGCCGATCAACATATCCAGTCGCTGAATATTAAAACGCCGGGCCCGGAACAGCTGATTATGAACCTGTCGGGCGGCAACCAGCAGAAAGCGATCCTTGGCCGCTGGCTGTCGGAAGAGATGAAGGTGATCCTGCTTGATGAGCCAACCCGCGGCATCGACGTCGGCGCCAAACATGAAATTTACAATGTGATCTATGGCCTCGCCGCCTCCGGTGTCGCCGTGGTGTTTGCCTCCAGCGACCTGCCGGAAGTGCTGGGCGTCGCTGACCGCATCGTGGTGATGCGCGAAGGACAAATCGCCGGCGAACTGCTGCATGAAGAAGCCAATGAACAGCAGGCGTTAAGCCTTGCGATGCCAACAGTGAGCCAGGCTGTCGCCTGAGTAAGGAGTAAATGATGTCATCAGTGACTACGTCCGGGGCTACCCGCTCAACCTTTAGCTTTGCCCGCATCTGGGATCAGTTTGGCATGCTGGTGGTGTTTGCGGTGCTGTTTATCGGCTGTGTGATTTTTGTGCCCAACTTTGCTTCATTCGTCAATATGAAAGGGCTGGGGCTGGCGATCTCGATGTCCGGGATGGTGGCCTGCGGCATGCTGTTTTGCCTGGCCTCCGGCGATTTTGACCTGTCGGTGGCGTCGGTTATCGCCTGCGCCGGGGTCACCACCGCGGTGGTGATTAATCTCAGCGAAAGCCTGTGGCTGGGGATCGCCGCAGGCCTGTTGCTGGGGGCGCTTAGTGGCCTGGTTAACGGCTTTGTCATTGCGCGCCTTAAGATCAACGCGCTGATCACCACGCTGGCCACCATGCAGATTGTCCGCGGCCTGGCCTATATTATCTCCGACGGCAAAGCGGTGGGGATCGAAGATGAACGTTTCTTCACCCTCGGCTATGCCAATTGGTTTGGTTTGCCGGCGCCGATCTGGCTGACCGTCGCCTGCCTGGTGGTTTTCGGATTATTACTAAACAAAACCACCTTTGGCCGTAATACGCTGGCTATTGGCGGCAATGAAGAGGCGGCGCGCCTGGCCGGCGTCCCGGTGGTGCGCACCAAGATTATTATCTTTGTGCTCTCCGGTCTGGTATCGGCCGCAGCGGGTATCATTCTGGCGTCGCGGATGACCAGCGGCCAGCCGATGACCTCGATTGGCTATGAGCTGATTGTTATTTCGGCCTGCGTGCTGGGCGGAGTGTCGCTGAAGGGCGGGATCGGCAAGATCTCCTACGTGGTGGCCGGGATCCTGATCCTCGGAACCGTGGAAAATGCGATGAACCTGCTGAATATCTCGCCATTCTCACAATACGTCGTGCGCGGGGTGATCCTGCTGGCGGCGGTGATCTTCGACCGCTACAAACAAAAAGCCAAACGTGCGGCCTGAATTTAAACCGAACTTTTTAGTTTACAGAGTAATTGCCGCCAGCGCCCGTTTCGCTGGCGGTAACTATCAAAAATGGCGAGGTTGGTCACACTGTCTATACTTACATGGCTCACATATAATTAACAACCAGCTTCGGCTGGCCATGATAAGGAGGAAACAGGGTGGATAACCAGATATCTGTACCGCCTGCGCTAACCGGAAACTACGCTTTTTTCTTTGACCTCGACGGTACTCTTGCCGATATCCAACCGCACCCCGATCAGGTGGTGATACCCGACAGCACGCTGCAGGCGCTCAATGCGCTGGCCCAGCAGCAGGGGGGCGCGGTGGCATTGATTTCAGGGCGCTCAATGGCTGAACTTGACGCGCTAACCCATCCCTGGCGGCTACCGCTGGCCGGCGTTCACGGGGCCGAGCGCCGTGATATCAATGGTAAAACCTACATCGTCTCTCTGCCGACAGCGCTGCGCGATGAGATCGCGGCTGAGCTGACGTCGGCGCTGGAAGCGCTCCCGGGATGTGAGCTGGAGAGTAAAGAGATGGCTTTCGCGCTCCACTATCGCCAGGCCCCGCAGCAGCAGAGCGCCGTGCTGGAGCTGGCGCAGCGGATTGTTCAGCGCTATCCGCTGCTGGCGTTACAGCTTGGCAAGTGCGTGGTGGAGATTAAACCCCGCGGCGTCAACAAAGGGGAGGCGATTACCGCGTTCATGCAGGAGGCGCCATTCGCCGGCCGCGAACCGGTTTTTGTCGGCGATGATTTGACCGACGAGGCGGGATTCAGCGTCGTTAATCAACTGCAGGGAATGTCGGTAAAAGTTGGCGCCGGGGAAACTCAGGCGCATTGGCGGTTGGCGGATGCCGCCGCTGTAAGGACGTGGTTGCAACATCTGGCGTATGACGCGCAAACCGAAAGGAGGGATGACCATGAGTCGTTTAGTCGTAGTCTCTAACCGTATCGCCTTACCGGACGATAAAAAATCGAGCGCTGGCGGTCTGGCCGTCGGCATCCTGGGGGCACTGAGAGCGGCGGGGGGTCTGTGGTTTGGCTGGAGCGGCGAGATTGGCGATGACCAGCAGCCGCTCAAGCAGGTCTCCCGCGGGAATATTTCATGGGCGTCGTTCAACCTTAATGAACGGGACCATGATGAATACTACAACCAGTTCTCTAACGCCGTGCTGTGGCCGGCTTTCCACTATCGCCTTGATCTGGTCAGCTTTCAGCGCGAAGCCTGGGAGGGATATCTGCGGGTTAACGCCATGCTGGCGGACAAGCTTCTGCCGCTGATTGAGCCAGACGATACGCTGTGGATCCATGATTACCATCTTCTGCCCTTCGCCAGCGAGCTGCGCAAGCGCGGGGTGAACAATCGCATCGGGTTTTTCTTACATATTCCGTTCCCGACGCCGGAGATTTTTAACGCTCTGCCGCCGCACGCTGAGCTGCTGGAGCAACTGTGCGATTACGATCTGCTGGGCTTCCAGACCGAAAGCGACAGAACCGCTTTTCTCGACAGCATTGCTATGCAGACTCGCCTATCCGACCTCGGCGATAAACGCTATCAGGCATGGGGTAAGGCGTTCAGTACCGAGGTTTATCCGATAGGGATCGATCCGGACGAAATTACGCGCAACGCTAAAGGTCCGCTGCCGCCGAAGCTGGCCCAGCTGAAGAACGAGCTGAAAAATGTGAAGAATATCTTCTCCGTGGAGCGTCTTGACTATTCGAAAGGGTTGCCGGAGCGATTCCTCGCCTACGAGACGCTGCTCGAGAAGTACCCTCAGCACCACGGCAAAATCCGTTATACCCAGATCGCACCGACCTCCCGCGGCGATGTGCAGGCCTATCAGGATATCCGCCACCAGCTGGAAACCGCAGCCGGACGCATCAACGGACAGTTTGGTCAGCTTGGCTGGACACCGCTCTACTATCTGAACCAGCATTTTGATCGTAAGCTGCTGATGAAGGTCTTCCGCTACTCTGACGTCGGGCTGGTGACGCCGCTACGCGATGGTATGAACCTTGTGGCGAAGGAGTACGTCGCGGCGCAGGATCCGGATAACCCTGGCGTACTGGTCCTGTCGCAGTTTGCCGGGGCGGCGCAGGAGCTGACCAGCGCCCTGATCGTCAATCCTTACGATCGCGACGAGGTTGCCGCCGCGCTGGATCGCGCGCTCAGCATGCCGCTGGCGGAACGTATCGCCCGTCATTCAGCGATGCTGGACGTGATCAGAGAAAATGATATTCATAACTGGCAGGCGCGCTTTGTCGAGGATCTGCAGCATATTTCACCGCGCAGCGAGGAGAGCCGTCTGCGGGGGAAGATAGCCACCTTCCCTAAACTGGCCTAGTTCAGGAAAAGGGCTAACCGGCGTTAGCCCTTTTCAAGGGAAACCAACAGGACATCAACGCCGCAGCTGCCGACGATACTTTTCGCCGAGCAGGTGGCGCGTGAAAAGAGGGAATGGTTGTGATTGCCGCAGATCACCAGATCAACACGGTGCGAGCGGCAGAAGTCCTTAATATGATGGCCTAGCTCGCCGCAGGCGATGGTCATTCTTTCTATTGGGTAGTCCGCGTGGCGAGCAAGTTCATTGAGAAACTCCCGCGTCTCTTCCTGCATCACTTCGCGCAGATTTTCCATCATCGGTGCGGCGAACTGGTTATACAGCTCCGGATCCGTAGCGAGAGTGATTAAGCTCACTTTCGCGTTAACGGGGCGGGCTATCGACACCGCTTTTTTAATTAACACCTGACTCTCCGGCGTTGGCGCGACGGCAACCAGCAGATGGGTATAAGGCATCTGGCCTCCTTGAGATACGCGGAATAACCCTTTCTTCCATTCTTTACTCCTGTTTCCCCGACTGCGCAAGGGCCGATCCCGGGATTTGCGAGCCTGTTCGTTAGTCGGCGACCTTCCAGCCAGATCACATCAATGAACCTGTCTTTTGATTAAAAAGAAATGCTGTTTTATAAATGAGTGAAGTGGCGACGTCATCTCTTTGTCATTTTGCCACCGGCGACTGTTCCGTGGCAAAAGTACAAAGGTAACCTCCTTTCACAGCTTTTAGTGTAGCCAGGTACCCACTCCCTTCCGGTGGCAAATCCGGAACGATTGTCGGCGTTCTTTTAAAAAAAGACACAGGATCACGGCGATGAAAACACGAAAAATTGGACTGGCTAACTATCTGGCCTACGGCGCGGGCGATTTTCTCGGCGCCGGCACGACGGCGTTAACCGCCGCATGGCTGCTCTACTTTTACACGACCTTTTGCGGACTGACCCCGATTGAGGCCACGCTTATTTTTGCTGCCGCCCGCGTGCTGGACGCGGTGGTAAGCCCGCTGATGGGCTTTCTCACCGATAACTTTGGCACCACCTGGCTTGGTAAGCGCTTCGGCCGCAGAAAATTCTTTATTCTGCTCGGCATCCCCTGCGTATTCAGCTATTCAGCGATGTGGGTCGGCGAGATGGGCTTCTGGTACTACCTGGCGACCTATCTGCTGTTTGATATGGTCTATACCATGATTCTGGTGCCCTATGAGACGCTGGTGCCGGAGATGACCGATGACTTTAAACAGAAAACCAAATTCTCCGGCGCGCGCATTTCGATGGCGCAGATGTCGGCGATTTTAGCCTCCTTCCTGCCGGGGATCCTTCTCTCCTGGCTCGGCAAAGATAATGCCAGCTCGTTCTTCTATGCCAGTCTGGTGTTCTCGGTGCTGTGCGCGGTGATGCTGACTCTGGTCTGGTGTTTCACCTGGGAACGACCGCGGGAGGCGTGGTCGGAAGCGGCCCTGCGGGCGGAAGCGGAAAAACAAAACTTAACCCTTGCTCAGAGCCTCAATCGCCTGGTGATTGAGCTGAGTTCTACGCTGCGGATAAAAATTTTCCGCCAGCACCTCGGCATGTATCTGGGGGGCTATATCGCCCAGGACGTCTTCAATGCCGTGTTTACCTATTACGTGGTCTTTGTTCTGATGCAGGAAGCCGCCGTCGCCTCGAACCTGCTGGGGACGATGGCCATCTTCCAGTTTATTGCAGTAATCGCCATGATCCCGCTGTGCATTCGTTTTGGCCCCGCGCCGTCGTACCGCATGGTGGTGGTCCTGTTTGGCCTGAGCTCACTCTCCTACGCGCTGCTCTATTACGCCGGACTGAGCGACGTCTATTCCTTATTGCTGCTCATCTCTGCTGTCGCCGGACTGGGACGCGGCGGGATAAATTACGTACCGTGGAATACCTACACCTATATTGCCGACGTCGACGAAGCGATCACCGGCCAGCGCCGGGAGGGGATTTTTGCCGGCATCATGACCCTGACCCGCAAAGCCTCGCAGGCGGGGGCGGTGATGCTGGTGGGGATCATTATGCAGTTGTCGGGGTTTGTTTCCGGGCAAAAAATACAGCCTGAAGGGGTCAGCCATACCATTCTGCTGATCCTCAGCGTCGGCACTCTGGTGGTGTTAGCCTGCGGCTTCCTCGTCTCGCTGCGCTTCAAGCTCAACCTGCACACCCACAGCGTCCTGCGCAGCGAGACCCTCAGAATGCGCGAGCTCGGCTACGCTCAGTCGGAACAGACCAGTGCGGAACACCGTGCGGTGGTCGAGCTGCTGGCGGGGATGTCTTACGACTGTCTGTGGGGCAATAACAATATTGGCTATCTGAATCGTAATAAACCTGCTGCCCCGGCGCTCATTAAGGGCGGCGCTTTGAATTCGACATATACCCGAGGTTAACAACATGAAAGTTTGGCCGGTCAAACATAGCCCATTACTGCGTCAGCCTGAGCGTTTTATCGCCCGTAGCGAACTGCAGGCGCTGATCCGCAACGTGACGCAAAACCTGGTGAATATTAAGGATGAGAGCGGGCAATTTTTACTACGCCTGGATGACGGGCGCGTGATCGATACCAAAGGCTGGGCCGGCTGGGAGTGGACCCACGGCGTTGGGCTGTACGGCATCTATCAGTATTACCAGCAAACCGGCGATATCGAGATGCGTGATATCATCGATCGCTGGTTTGCCGACCGCTTCGCCGAGGGGGCAACGACCAAAAACGTCAATACTATGGCCCCGTTTCTGACCCTGGCTTACCGCTTTGAAGAGACCGGCCGTATGGCGTATCTGCCGTGGCTGGAGAGCTGGGCGGAGTGGGCGATGCACGAGATGCCGCGCACCGAGCAGGGCGGTATGCAGCACATGACTCTGGCGGAGGAGAACCATCAGCAAATGTGGGATGACACGCTGATGATGACCGTGTTGCCGTTAGCCAAAATTGGCAAGCTGCTTAACCGCCCGCAGTATGTGGAGGAGGCAACCTACCAGTTCCTGCTCCATGTGCAGAACCTGATGGACCGGGAGACCGGGCTGTGGTTTCACGGCTGGAACTATGAGGGGCGGCATAACTTTGCCCGGGCGCGTTGGGCGCGGGGCAACAGCTGGCTCACCATGGTGATCCCGGATTTTCTGGAACTGGTGGATCTCCCCGAGGGGAACGCGGTACGGCGCTATCTGATTACAGTCCTCGACGCACAGATTGCCGCCTTAGCAGAATGCCAGGACGACAGCGGCCTGTGGCATACCTTGCTGGACGACCCGCACTCTTATCTTGAGGCCTCGGCGACCGCCGGCTTTGCCTACGGCATTCTCAAAGCGGTGCGCAAGCGTTATGTCGGGCAGCACTACGCCGGGGTGGCTGAAAAAGCGATTCGCGGAATTGTGCAGAATATTTCGCCGCAGGGGGAGCTGCTGCAGACCTCATTTGGCACCGGGATGGGGTCAGACCTCGATTTTTATCGCCAGATCCCGCTTACCTCGATGCCCTACGGTCAGGCGATGGCGATCCTTTGTCTGACGGAGTATCTACGCAAGTACTTCTGAGCAGGGCGCCCCGCTGGCGAGGCGCCGAATAAAACTAACCCGGCTTTCGCCGGGTTGCTTGTTACATACGCTCGACGGTTTCGATACCGAGGGTATCAAGACCCAGCTTGAGGGTTTTCGCCGTGAGCAGCGCCAGCTTCAGACGGCTGTTACGGGTCTCTTCGCTTTCCGCGCTGAGGATCGGGCAGTGCTCGTAGAAGCCGGAGAACAGGCCCGCCAGATCGTAGAGGTAGGCGCACATCACGTGCGGCGTCCCTTCGCGAGCGACCACGGAGAGGGTCTCTTCAAACTGCAGCAGGCGCGCGGCCAGCTGAGCTTCGCGATCTTCGGCGATGACCACCGGCGCGTCGATCATCGCGTTTTCGTCGATGCCGGCTTTGCGGAACACGGAGAGCACGCGGGTATAGGCATACTGCATATACGGCGCGGTGTTGCCTTCGAACGCCAGCATATTATCCCAGTCGAAGACGTAGTCGGTGGTGCGGTTTTTCGACAGGTCGGCATATTTAACCGCGCCGATACCCACCACTTTCGCCAGATTTTCCAGCTCGTCAGCCGACATATCCGGGTTCTTCTCGGCCACCAGGCGACGGGCGCGCTCCAGCGCTTCGTCCAGCAGATCCGCCAGCTTCACGGTACCGCCGGCGCGGGTTTTAAACGGCTTGCCGTCTTTCCCAAGCATCATACCGAACATATGGTGCTCCAGCGGCACGGAGTCCGGCACGTAGCCTGCCTTGCGCACGATGGTCCACGCCTGCATCAGGTGCTGGTGCTGACGAGAGTCGATGTAGTAGAGCACGCGGTCGGCGTGCAGCGTTTCATAGCGATACTTCGCACAGGCGATATCGGTGGTGGTATAGAGGTAGCCGCCATCCTTTTTCTGGATGATGACGCCCATCGGTTCGCCTTCCTTGTTTTTGTACTCATCAAGGAAGACCACGGTAGCGCCTTCGCTCTCAACCGCCAGCCCTTTGGCTTTCAGATCGGCGACGATCCCCGGCAGCATCGGGTTGTACAGGCTCTCACCCATCACGTCATCGCGGGTCAGGGTGACGTTCAGGCGATCGTAGGTGATCTGGTTCTGCGACATGGTGATGTCGACCAGCTTACGCCACATCTGCAGGAAGTACTCATCACCACCCTGCAGCTTAACCACGTAGCTGCGCGCGCGCTCGGCGAAGGCTTCGTCTTCGTCATAGTGCTTTTTCGCTTCGCGATAGAAACCTTCGAGGTCGGCCAGGGCCATTTCGCCGGCGTTTTCCTGCTGCTGTTTTTCCAGATACGCGATCAGCATCCCGAACTGGGTGCCCCAGTCGCCGACGTGGTTGGCGCGGATCACCTTATGACCCAGGAACTCCAGGGTACGGACTGAAGCATCGCCAATGATGGTCGAACGCAGATGGCCGACGTGCATCTCTTTCGCTACGTTGGGTGCCGAGTAGTCGACGACGATAGTCTGCGCCTGCGGTTTCGTGACGCCCAGGCGCTCAGACTGCAGCGCGCGGTTGACGTTGTCCGCCAGAAACGCGGGGTCGAGGAAAATATTGATAAAGCCCGGCCCGGCGATTTCAACCTTGTTGGCAATGCCGTTGAGGTCAAGATGAGACAGTACCTGCTCTGCAAGTTGTCGCGGCGCCATACCCAGCTTTTTGGCGACAGCCATCACGCCGTTGGCCTGATAGTCGCCGAACTGAACTTTTGCTGACTGGCGGACCTGGGGTTCGCAATCGGCAGGCGCGCCTGCCGCGATCAGGGCCTGGCTGACTTTTTCTGAGAGAAGAGCCTGAATATTCACCGGAATACCTTACGTGTAATGCGCCTGCCCCCGAGGGAGGCGGCGCCATAATGTGGACAAATTAGGGCGGGAGTATACTGCATTTGTCCCCGTCCGTCAGCATTGCGCGCGGCGCGCCGGCGTGCGCAATCCATCGCCGGTCAGTTGCCCATCAGCGGGGCGGTGGTTGGTCCGCAGGCCGAAACACGGTAAATTACCTTTTCATTACTGACGAGCATTATTGACGAGCAAACCCATGGCAAACTGGCAGCAAAATGAACAACTGGCCGATATTACGGCGGATCTCCCGCGATTTTCCGATGCGCTTGAGCGCTTCACTGCGCGACTGGGACTGGAGATCGCCGGGCTCGACGCCGACCATATCTCCCTGCGCTGTCATCAGAATACCACTGCGGAACGCTGGCGCCGCGGTCTGGAGCAGTGCGGCACCCTGCTGTCGGAGAATATGATCAACGGCCGGCCCATTTGCCTGTTCAAACTGGCGGAGCCGGTCTGCGTGGCGCACTGGCGCTTCCATATCGTTGAGCTGCCGTGGCCGGGTGAAAAGCGTTATCCCCATGAAGGCTGGGAGCATATCGAAATCGTCCTGCCCGGCGATCCGGCAACCTTAAATGCCCGCGCGCTGGCGCTGCTGGCCGATGACGGACTCAGCCAGCCGGGGATCGTGGTCAAAACCAGCTCGCCGAAAGGGGAGCATGAGCGCCTGCCGAATCCTACCCTGGCGGTGACTGACGGCAGCGTGACGGTCAAATTTCATCCGTGGTCTATTGAACAAATCGTCGCCAGCGAGCAAGCCGATACGTAACAGTGTGAAGCCGCGCGGCGTCTGCCGCGTGAAATCGTGACATGCTGCAAAGGTTGTCTGGATCAGGGAGAGAGGAATGGCGGTACTGGAAGTGTGTTGCTACAGCATGGCGTGCGCCCGGGAGGCTGAGCGCTGCGGCGCCGATCGTATTGAGCTCTGCGCCGCGCCGCAGGAAGGGGGATTAACCCCCTCTTATGGGGTGCTGGTCTCGGCCCGCGAGGCGATTACTCTCCCGGTGCATCCGATCGTTCGCCCGCGCGGCGGCGATTTCTGCTACACCGAGGAAGAGTTCGCCGCGATGCTTAACGATATTCGCATGGTGCGGGATCTGGGCTTCCCCGGGCTGGTGACCGGCGTGCTGGATGCTGATGGCCAGGTCGATATCCCGCGGATGAAAAAAATAATGGCCGCGGCCGGGCCGCTGGCGGTGACCTTTCATCGGGCGTTCGATCTGTGCGCTGACCCGCGTCAGGCCTGGAAAACGCTGGGTGAGCTGGGGGTCAAACGTATCCTGACTTCCGGTCAGCAATCCTCGGCGGAGAAAGGTATTTCATTAATTACGGAACTTATTGCCGCAGGGGATACTCCAATCATTATGGCCGGTGCGGGAGTCCGCGCCGCGAACCTGCCGCTGTTTCTGCAGGCGGGGGTGAAAGAGGTCCATAGCTCGGCTGGCCACTGGTTGCCGTCGGAAATGCGCTTTCGTCATCCGGGCGTTTCGATGTCAGCCGATCCCGATGCCGATGAATACAGACGCTACGCCGTGAATGGCGCAGCGGTGGCGGAGATGAAAAGGATTATCTCCGCCAGGAGAAGTTAAACGGTTTTTTGCTGCACATCATGTCGCCCAATATGATGATTGCCCGTACCAGGCCCCTGCCCATTAAACAGGGGCCTTTTTTTATCTCGCTTTTTTCGCCAGCGACTGCTGGGTTTCCGGTTTGGTGGCAATGATCACAGCTCGTAATGGCGCCGGATAGCCTTCCACCGTTTTGCGCTGATCCTGTGGGTCGAGGAAATCGGCCAGCGATTCGGTCGTCATCCATTCGGTGCGTCGCTGCTCCTCTGTCGAGGTGACGCAGGCGTCGACGATGCGCACGTCAATAAACCCGCACTTCTCCAGCCACATTTTCAGGGCAGCCGCCGAGGGGATAAAATAGACATTGCGCATTTGCGCATAGCGGTCGCCCGGAACCAGCACCGTATTTTCATCTCCTTCAACCACCAGCGTCTCCAGCACCAGCTCGCCCCCTGGCGCCAGCTGATCTTTCAGCTGCCACAGATGGTCCAGCGGCGAGCGGCGGTGGTAGAGCACGCCCATCGAGAACACGGTGTCGAAGGCCTCCAGCGCCGGCAGCTGCTCAATGCCCAGCGGCAGCAAATGCGCCCGCTGGTCGTTACCGAGCAGCTTACGCACCGCTTCAAACTGGCACAGGAACAGCTGGGTGGGATCGATACCGACCGCCAGATGTGCGCCGGCGCCGATCATCCGCCACATGTGATAGCCGCTGCCGCAGCCCACGTCGAGGATAGTCCGGCCAGTGAGATCGGACAGGTGCGGCAGAACGCGCTCCCATTTCCAGTCGGATCGCCATTCGGTATCGATATTGATGCCGTACAGCGAATAAGGGCCTTTGCGCCACGGCATCAGGTTTTTAAGCAGATTTTCGATCCGCCGCTGATGGCCTTCGCTGAGCGGCGTTTCGCTCTCGGCGGTGACGCTGTGCAGAAGATCCAGACGCCAGGGCGTTAGCTCCGGCAGAAATTCTACGGCGCGCTCCCATTCACGAAACTTGCCGTGCAGGGCATCGCGCTGCCAGGCGGCTACCTGGGCAGGCAGCGTCTCCAGCCAGTGAGACAGCGGGCTTTTGGCGATCAGCTGATAGAAGTTACTGAAGTCGATCATGCCTGCTCCCCGGCTTTCACGGCCACCAGCGAGCCAAAGTTAAAGCACTGGAACCACAGTTCGGCATGTTCAAACCCAGCCTGACGCAGGCGGGCTTTATGGGTTTCGACGGAGTCCGTCAGCATCACATTTTCCAGCATGCTGCGTTTCTGGCTGATCTCCAGTTCGCTGTAGCCGTTGGCGCGCTTAAAGTCATGATGCATATTGAACAACAGTTCGCCAACGTGGGCGTCTTCGAAGCTGAATTTTTCCGAGAGCACCAGCGCGCCGCCCCGATTCAGCCCCTGATAGACTTTATTGAGGATCGCCTGGCGATCGCCCGGCTCAAGGAACTGAATAGTAAAGTTCAGGATCACCAGCGAGGCGTTTTCAATGGTCACGTCGCGGATATCCCCTTCAATCACTTCGACCGGCGTCGGCGCTTTATAAGCGTCAATATGGCGACGGCAGCGCTCCACCATCGCGGAAGAGTTATCGATGGCGATAATGCGACAGCCCGGATGGCTAATATTGCGGCGCACGGAGAGGGTGGCGGCGCCCAGCGAACAGCCAAGATCGTAAACCTGAGTGTTGGGCTGAACGAAGCGCTCGGCCAGCATGCCGATCATCGAGATGATATTGGAGTAGCCGGGCACAGAACGCTGGATCATATCGGGGAAGACTTCAGCAACCCGTTCATCAAAGGTCCAGTCGCCGAGGCTGGCAATCGGCGCGGAAAAAAGCGTATCGCGGTGAGACATAACGTTAAACCCGAAAAAACGAAAACGGCGTATTGTGCGCTAACGGAGGGAGAAAACCAACTCCCAGGGCATATACCAAAGATTGGCCAGCACCATTAGCAACAACGCGCACCAGGTGGCGCTCATGCCGGAGCGGCGCCAGTAGTAGACGCGGTGATGAAAGCCCCAGGAGTGCATCAGTCGCCCGACAATCAATAAAATCCCGCAAACGTGCACCATCCAGGTCTGAGCGCCGTTCATCTCCATAAATAACAGCAAAATGAGGCCAATCGGCACATATTCGACGGCATTGCCGTGAACGCGGATGGCAACCTGCAGCTCGCTAAAGCCGCCGTCACCGTAGCCTACATGGTATTGGGTGCGCAGACGCACCACGTCAAATGAGAACTTCACTAACAATAACGCACCTAAAACGGCATACAGCGCGCTGACCATACGAAAACTCCCTTTAACTCTGGCAGATGGCTCCGGATATGATAGCAGGATATCAGAAAAGAGAAGATTGCTGCGGAATCGACGGCGCATTTCCTGCCGCCGGCAGGGCAGCGCGCAGGTCACCCCACAGGGTATCCACCAGCGCCGGGGCGAAAGCAATGTCCGGGGTATGCAGGAACAACCACGGGGTCCCCGACTGATGCCACTTCGCCAGGGTCTGAAGCCAGACGCGAAACAGTTCCCGGTTATGGACCATATCGTCACCACCGATAAACCGCACCATTGGCTGCCGGGCGGTCATCACCGCATGTACCGGCACCTTCGGTTTCTTTTGTTGGGCATCGATCATCGCCGGACTGGTGGCCGCAGCGCTATGGACCGGGCGGCTGTCGAGGATCACGCGGTTGACGTTACGCTCGTGCAGCCCGCGGTTGAGCTGCTGTTCCGCTTCCCCTTTGGCGAAAAACTCGGGATGACGAACTTCGACGCCGTAGGTGAAATCCTTCGGCAGTCCGTCGAGAAAATGCCATAGCGCGGGGAGATCGCGTGGACCGAACGTCGCCGGCAGCTGCAGCCAGTACTGGCCGATGCGCGAAGCCAGCGGCGCCAGGCGGGCAAAAAATTCGCTGCTTAACTCGTCGCAATGGCGCAGGGCGGCCTGGTGCGAGATGGTGGCCGGGAATTTGAAGCAGAAGCGGAAGTCATCGTGGGTCTGTTCGTACCAGCGGGCGACAATCTCCGGCTTTGGTAGCGCATACAGGGTGGTGTTGCCCTCCACGCAGTTAAAGTGGCGGGCGTGATGCACTAACTTACTGATTTTTATCATTCTCATATTCCTATCGCCATGCCATGGGGCATGGATGGGGCAAAGTCCGATAATTTCTGGTTCAACATAGCAATCTGATCGCTGCTGCTGTCGGCCATCCAGGCGCCGTAAACATTGAAAACCATCTGGGCGCTGGAGTGTCCCATCTGGCTGGCAATGAAACTCGGATTGGCCCCGGCAGACAGCGACCAGCAGGCGTAAGTGTGTCTCGACTGATACGCCTTGCGGTGCCTTAAACCTGACCGTTTAAGCGCCGCATCCCATGAGTCACCAACTGAATCGGCTTTGTACAGGTAACCTACGCTGCCACTTTTTTTAACCAACTGAGGATTGAACACAAATGTACAGTCGTGAATGACCGTTCGGCCATACTCCCGCAGTTGTACCTCAACCTGATACTGCCTGCCTAACCTGGTCATTTCCGCCTGGTTCCTCAAAGCGTCAATGGCTGGCTTGATCAGGTGAACGACCCTGTCGGTACCGGCTTCGGTTTTTGGTAGAGTGAAATCACCGAGTTTCGTATAATTCCGGCGTATGGTCATCGTTCCAGTTTTCAGATCTATGTCTTCCCATGCGAGGGATACCAGCTCACCGTGACGTAATCCTGTGTATACCGCAATTGACCACAGGTTTTTCGTTTGCTGATGCTTGCAGGCATCAATGAAGCGAACGAATTCATCACGTGTGAGCGGATCTGGTTCTATCCTGGCCCTCTTTAGCGGCTTGATGCCGTTAAACGGGTTTTCACTCACATAGCCATTATCAACAGCGAACTGAAACATACCGGCGATCGTGGTCATGTAGTAGTTTACCGTCACCACACTCAACCCTTTATCCCCCGCCAGCATATCCTTCCTGATATAGAGAAGCTCTTCTCTTGTCACAGACGAAACCAGCTTATTCGCGCCAACCCTCGGCAGCATGCTTCTCACCACCGATTCATATCTGTTTATGGCATTAGCGCAGATCTCCATCCGTTTAAGCTCAAGCCATTTTTCAGACAGATCTTTTACGGTGATATCTTTCTTCCCGATGCCGAAGGTTTTCAGATTTGGCGAGTTGGGGAATTGGGCCGCATAGTCAAAGGTCCCCATGCGGATAGCGAAACAAACTGACGTTCTCAGCTCCCCGGCCACCTTCCTGTTTTTAGCGGTGTCAGGGACACCGAGGTTTTCCCTGACACGCTTACCTTTAAAAATGAACCATATGCGGAGTGACTTTCCGTGGTTCTCAACGCCCGTTGGGTATGATTCTTTACTCATTTATCCCTCCCGACGTCCAGGAGCGTTGCAAGTTTACCTGTTTCATACCGCCCGATCACCCAATGGTTGCTTTTGAGCCTGAATCCATGCGTCTACCGCTTTGCGGTTGTACATGCATTCGCTGGTTGGCTTTGGCTCTCCTTCAGGGGAAACGTGCTTATACTCCCGGCCAAGCAGCCAAGATGATTTTCGGGCCCGTGTAATGGTGCCGCGCTTCATCCCAGTGACCGCCATCAGCAAGTCCTCTGAAACCCATTCGTTTGGCTCGATCTGGATAATTGTCTGCATTTATCACCTCCGATGCTTGCCGCGTAATTCCTCTTCTTCCTGACAGTCAGCGCAGCGCTGACAACCCGCCACCAGCTCCCGGCGCCGCTCGGGTATCTCTTCCCCGCAGTCGCGGCAGTGAGTAGCTGAAACCGCCGCATGGTTGATGCGCATGTTCTGGATGGTCATTTCAAGCCGGCGCTCTGCCAGCTCGTTGGCCTGATCGATGATTTCTGCGCTCATACTTCACCGCCTTTTGTCCGGGAAATAACTTCTTTGGCAGCCTCTAATCGACCCCACGTAGAGTTAGGTTTATCTGGTTGTGGGTAGGTATGTTTGCTAACGATATCGGTCATTTCTTCGAGTGCTGCCAGCAGCTCGTCGCGCTGCCCGGCGACTTTCGCATGCTCAAGCGCAGCGTTTTCCAGCTGCGATTTGTGCTTCTTGTAAGCCTCGTATGCGTGCCAGCTCTGGCCTTTTCGAACGCTCTCGCTGATTTCCGCTACCTGCTCAGGAGTTAGCACCGTCAGAGGTTGAGCCGGGTAGATCATCACCTGTCCCGCATCCCAGTCGAAGCCTGCGTGAATAGCCTCGACCTCGACGGATGGCGACGGCCCGATGCTGCCAGGTGAGTGGACGACGATGGTAATCTCCGGGTCGCGACGCTGCGTAGTTGTGTTTGACCAGATGCGGGCTACCAACTCAGTGAATTTGGAGAATTTCATGCTGCACCTGCCTTGTCTTCATCCATTTTCCAGGCCGTGGCAAGAGCGCTAGTCACCTGGTGGAAGCTATGTTTTACTGCCACCTTCCCATGGTCGCCGGCTGGCGAAACCAGTTCGATTGTGGTCAGCTCTCCGCCGCTTTCAGCGTCTGGGTAAAACTGCGCGACGTCGTTGGTTTCGACGATCACAGACCCGGATGGGGTATACATTTTCAGCTTCATGACTCCACTCCATAGCGGCCGCTCAGCCGCCCAATAACACTGACAAATTTCACCAGGCTGACACCCATCGGCTTTACCTTCTCGTAGTGCTTGCGAAGGATAGGGGGGGCATACAGCGTTCCACTTCGGTTTAGGCTTTACGTTCATCGCTTTGGTTATCTCTTCTGCGCAGCGACGAGCCTGGGCGCGGAGAGCGTTTTCTTTTCTTCTGGTGTCATGCAGCCTCCAGATTCCCGATCCGCTTTAACTCAGCCAGCGATATGGACGTGATGATGTGTCGCGGGGTGATGTACGGGCGCCAAATAAACAGGAGCGAGCCTTTTGGGTTGCTCTGGCGCTTTCCTGTAACGGATGCAGGAACAAACTGAACACGGCCGCCGGTTATCAGCCTAAGTTCATCAGCTGATTGCATGGCTGAAATAAACCAGCCAGTAGAGACGTCAGCTGGTAGCAACATCACTACGGCCTGAGACTGCGCCCGGGATTGCTCAGCAGCTTTTTCTACCCATGGACCGATATCGGAATAGGGCGGGTTACACCATATTGAGCCGCATGACGTCCATTCGCTGTTCAGCGAGTCATCCAGCTCAGTGAGATAGTGAGCGCATAGCGCATTACTCTCAGAGGCTGCAGCATCCAGCCAGAAGCCAAACTCGCGGTCGAGCGCGTTGAAAATTTCAATCGGCGTTTGCCAGTAGTCACGTTCATTTTTTGGAGTTTTCGATCCGCCATAATCAGTCATTGCGCACCTCTTTTCGTGTCCAGCTCTTCAGCCAGCCGCTGAACCTTTAACGGGTTTCTTACCACTTCACCAGATGGCATTAGCCAGCCACGATGAAGGACGGAGTACATGCACTTCACTTTTCCTACGGTTATGGCGTCGCGGTAATGTTTCATTCGAGCTCCAGTATCATTCGCTTAGTCTCTGCCACAAGGGACAGGAACTCATTCCTTCTCGCGCGAAGGCGGGCTATCTCTGATTGGCACTCAGCGGCCGTCAGACGGTAAACAATGAGTTGCTTTCCGTCAGGGAAATCAGAGCAGTAGCTGATGAAGTCAACCCAATCCCGGCCAGAGCAATCAAGGTGGCCGATTAGTTGCCATCTGTATGCCGGATCGAAGGCGCCGCGGGTGAGGGTGGCGTAGTGAGTGGCGGCAATTACCGACTTAATCTCAACCAACCCGTCCCGGCCAACGAGTCCGTCTGGACTATCCCCATACGTTTCGTGATCAAAGAAACCGCCGTTATCCACGTCGACGAAGTTCATCTCTTCGTACAGCATGCGAGCGATTGGCTCCTGTTCGTGGCCGCGCTCCATATGGTCGTTTGTGAATCCAAACTCAGACTTGCACCCTTTAATCTGCTCAAGAGCTAACTGAAGCGCATAACGCTTGGCTGGCTCACCAAACGCCTTGCCATCGTTAGCCATAATCAAGCCGAAGTTTGAAGCGGTAGCCTTCCCCAGGCGAAGAGCATCCCACTCTTCGCCGTTTTGCTCGACGTCATGCCAGATCATGCTGAGCACTCCTGTTCCAGTTGGCGGCGATGCTCTGGAGAAATGTCCATTCTCGCCAGCACTGCATCCAGGTTGCCATCGCGCTTGAAGGCGGCCTTAGCGTTATTCCATGCCTGCGTTTTTTCCGGCGAAAGCACAGGTTTTGAAACGCGCGCTGGGCTTAAGCGGAGACCTTCAACCGATTCCTTTCCGAACCTGACATTTTTATCGACGTAAACAGTGACTTTCACGCCGACCCAATCCTCAAGGAATGGCGATCCGGTAATGCTTTTCAGCATCTTGCTGTTGGTGGCATTCAGGATCATTGGCTTAAGCTTTTCGCCAGGGCGTAACTCGCGCTCCTCAAAATAAGCGGTGTTAAAAACGTCTTTAGTTTTTTTGGTTTTGTCGCTTTCTAATGTTGCCCGGGCGATCGTCAGCACCGTAGGTTCAACGATGTCGGCACTGCTCAGATAGGGAGAGTCAAAAGCTTTTCGGTAGTGAGTTTTAGATTCAGACATTTCATGCATCCTTAAAACGGGCAGCCTGTGCGGTGATCCCAGTCGTATTCCGCCTGGGCGTAAGCTACTGCCGAGATGAGATCGTTATATGCCTCGCCAGCTGCATCGCTGCGGAGGCCTTCGTATGGGCTTTTGTCCATCGGCACAGAGAAGCGGAACAGTCCTGACGGCTCTTTCGGCAGGGCGTCGATAATTTCCTGCGCCCGATCGTCAATCCACTTTTGCTTCTCTTCGGTGAGCGACTGCTCAGCCCATTTCCGTTCTTCGATAGCGTCGTATGCGCGGTATGCGTTCATAGCTCGCTCCTGAAATTTGGTTGTAAGAATCCCGGCGCGATGAAAGCCGCCTGATAGCTCAGTTAAATTCTTCGTTTCGATTACCGGCTGAGACCTTGTCCCAACCCGTTCAGATAAACTTCAACCAGCAAGTCGGTTGTGTAAGTCCGCTCAATACCGCGATGCAGGTACAGGCGGCCGCGTTTATTTGCTGATGCTGTCCAGGTGCTTTCCCGATGCTTAACGAGCATCCCTGGCAGAACGGCGCCGCGGTTAACGGTCTGTGTCCCGTAATGATGACTAACCATTGAACACCCCCGTAACGTGCAGAATTTTGATAATCAACGCTGTCCAGATAACGCCGCAGATCAGCAGGCAGTAAATCAGTGAACGAATGCCATTTCTGCTCATGCTGAACCACCAGGCATCAGGCAGAACGCGCTTGCTATCAGTACGCATACGACGATGGCGAATGCGTGTGCCAGAAACTTAAACCACTCAGTTTTATCTTCTTCGCGGATCATCTCTTCACCTTTGCCTTATCGCGGCTAACGGGACGTTTTGACTTCACCCCGGCGTTGCCGGTGTTGTTTGGATGAGTCAATTTAAAACCATAGTTGTTTTGTAGTCAACAACAATAGTTGTTTAAATGGCTGGAATGGTTTTATTTGGTTGTTTTTATTGGTTATTTATTTTTGTAAAGCGTGCTGGTAAGCTCAAAAAAACGCCAAAGAGGGTAGCGCCATGTCGAATGAGAATGAGTTTTTCGCAGAGATGCACCCGCAAATAGCGCAGGTTATCGGGGTAGCGGTTATGCAGTTACTGGTTGAAAAGCAAGAGCCGTCAAGAGAGGCGCTGATAGAGATGATTCAGGTGTTGTGGCAGGGGGCCAGGTAGAACTGGCTGTGGAGCTGGCACTGGATGTGCTGATGTTGAGGGAAGAGTAGGGCAGTAAAAACCCGGCGCGGGGCCGGGTAAGAGGGATTCTGAATTTATGCAGCCATTCCGGCCGCCGTAAGCATATGCTCGAAGTAAACAGACATTTCCTCATTACTGAGTAAGTTAAACATTCTATCTGCATAATTATCAACAAGTGCTAGTTGTTGCGAGTGCATACGTACTTGAGACATATCAGCAGCATAAACAAGGAGTGTATTTACTTTTCCGCTCCAGATCGTCTTGGCCGTGCTCATTGTTATCGCCTTGAATGCGCTATCACCAATTTTCTGTTTCGCATTTGTAGTCCTGAGATCTAGAGTTTCGGTAAGATGATAAACACCATTTTTCAGTAAAAGCTCGGCATACAAACCCTGCTGAGCAGAGAGAGGGTACCCCTGAACAACCTTGTGGTCGTTAAGGTCATCAAATCCTTTCCCCATAATCCCATAGTGAGAAAACTGATTCTTTAGTTCGGTGATTATTCTCTTCTGGGTGATCGGCTCCTTTTTGTTAGCTCTCTCAGGTGTTATGTACGTTTTGTTCAAGAGTTCAACGTTGCGTTCATACTCGTATTCAGTGCTTGCTGAAAAATTACCTGTGTTAGAAAGGGTTATGCTTCCTTGGAAAAAGCTAACAGCTTCTTCAAGCGTTAACTTTTCGGTTAGTAGGAATTCTAATCTTGCCTTTAGATCCTCAAGATTTTCCATGCTAAACGTTTTAGTTATCGCTTTTATCTTTGTTGATGTTTCAAGGACCCGGATGTCTGGGCCGCCTGGTGTAGCTACAACAAGACCAATATTGATAGATTCTGCTCGAACTGGATTTGGGGTAATCCTTATGATGCTGTAGTTATACACTGTCATCTCAACACCTCTTTCCGAACAACATCTATTCGCGTTTGCCTATTGTTACTCGCCCACCATGACGTTAAAGCCGATTTTTGAAGGGGGTTTAGCCAGGACTCTGGCATAGCATTACATATGGACTCAATCATTCCTGGCTGAATCCTTGAAAGCTTATCAAGTATAGCTAGGCCTGATTCTCTACAGGAAGGATGATCTCCTGTCAACTTTCTAATGCTTACCCACTTATCCGTTGTCGGGCACCCGTATGGTAGCAGCGCGTCACCAGTTCTATTTGGCCACCCCATTACCAGTGAGGAAAAACCGAAATCAAAAGGCTGGACGATCACATGCCCATCACGACCAACGGAATACAGATAGTTCGATAAGTTCCTATCAATATTGAATATAAACTGATCAAATGCGTAAATTGCCCAAACCTGATTCTTAAGAGCTGTAGACGTACACAAATGCTCTGCAAAGGTTATCTCGTCCATCGGGGTGGAAGCAGCAGACAAATCATATCTCGACCCAAAGTAATCAACGCCAGTGCTCTGATCATGAATTATTTTGCAGTGAGGAGTTGCTATGCCACACATGTCAGCAAGCTTGGTGCACAACCATTCACTTGCTGGAACTAGCATTGGGTTGTGGGCAATCTTGGCTAGGGAATCAACTCCATCCTGACAGCATTTAACTGCATATTCCCATCCATCCGTTGCAATCACAGTGTGTCTAAGATGAGCGCTCCTTTTTCCCAGAACAGGACGCATGCTTACTACGTCTAATCCAAATAGATTATCTTGGTCAGTAATCTGTCCTTCACTCTGATGATCGTCCTGCATCATTTCCTCGTGAATACAATTAATAGGTAGCTTATCTTTTCGCCTATATCTTGATGCCCGCAATCGCAGTTTTACCAACTACGCACCGACCAAATATCTTGCCGGTCACCCAAACAGCTCATCAGGCCACCATAAGCACGATAGCAACAACCGAGAGCAAAGTAACCACGCCTACTATCAGATATTCTCTCATCACCCAAACACCTCATCAGGCCACTTGCCGGCTACCCATGCTTCCTGTACGTCTTCGGCATTACCAAAAACACATCGAACTACCGGTCTGGCTTATTCAAAGTCATCCCGCTCATCCCTTCGCTTGAAGAAAATCTTATCTAGCCTGAGCACTATCCCAACCAGTCCGATAATCAGTAAAGTAATGAGTATTGGGATAATCAGATCAGACATGCTTCCTCTGCGTGCTAAGCTTTACCCATGCTTCCTGTACGTCTGCGGCATGCTGCCGATCACCTTGCCGAACACGAACACCCGGTTCATCTCGTCTTTTTCGATCGGGTCCCAGGCTGCATAGCTCTTGTTATCTGAGATAACCAGCAGCTTGTCTTTCATCTTCTGCAGGCGCTTGACGTGAGCAGTGTCGTCGTACAGGAAGGCGTATATCCCGTCGCCGTCGAAGCTCTTAACGCTGATGTCGACGAACAGCAGATCACCCGGCTCAATCGTCCCAGACATGCTGTCGCCCCGGACGTTGATGATCCGGATGTTCTCAGCCTTGCGCCCATCGAACATGTGGCGCGCTTCCGCTGGCGCATATTCAACGGAGTGGAGAATCTCCACGAACTCCTGATTCACAATGCCCGGGCCGGCACTGACGGCCAGATCCAAAATGTCGACCCTGAACACATCATGATTTATGTGTGAAGGCTTCTTGTCATCTTCACCATCAGCCCTCATGGCGCCAGTTCCCGAAGAAAGCCACTCAGGTCTCACCCTTAAAGCCTTGGCTATATCGAGCAATTTTGTGGTCTGAGCAGCCCTTCCAGTTTCAATCTTCTGGATCGCAGCCTGACTAACTCCAACAGCATCTCCCAGAGTCTTCTGGGTCATGCTGGCAGCCTTTCTGGCTTCTCTTAATCGTTCTGCAAGTGTCGTTTTCATCTTCTCAATTTACAACCATGGTTTTATAGCGGCAAACGAAAATGGTTGTTGACTAAATACAACTAAGGTTTTATTCTTTGTTTGTATTTACTACGGAGGTTGTCATGAACCCAACCATTAAAACCGCAATTAATATTGTCGGCTCTCAGAAAAAGCTTGGTGAAGCCTGCGATGTTTCTCAGCAGGCGGTTTACAAGTGGCTCCACAACAAGGCAAAGGTTTCGCCTGAACATGTAAACAGCATCGTAAATGCAACTAATGGGGAGGTTCAGGCGCATCAAATTAGACCAGACCTTCCAAAACTATTCCCTTCTCCGAAGGGCGTTCCGGCCGCCTAACCAGTGGCCTCCCAATCAACACCAGAGGAAGTATCACAGATGGAGAGTTCAACGACACGCAACAAAGTGGAGGCTCGCAGGATAGAAAGCTGGTTACACAGCCAGATAGCTGAACTGGGAACCACGAATATCGCCAAAGTGGCCGGGGTGAATAAGTCGACGGTGAGTCGCTGGCGGGAAAGTCTGCTGCCGAACATGTCGCTGCTGCTGGCCATCCTGATTTCTAACAGGCCGGGAGAAAAAGGTGACTTTGAAGCATGAGTGGGAACAGAAAGGCGAAAGCCGCAGTGGGCAAACACTAACGGCTTTCAGGTGCAAAAACGAAGAGGTAATTGCGAGGTAATTATGCCTGGTAAATCTGTAAGAGTAAACAATCCGGAGGTAGCACGTGAGCATGTCACTTATGGCGAAAGCAATGGGGGTCAAAGTGGGAAACTCACTGCGTAAGCTCGTTCTTATCAAGCTGGCCGACAACGCCAACGACAAGGGCGAATGCTGGCCTTCGTATCAACACATTGCCGATCAGTGCGAATGCAGCAAATCCGCTGTTCGCAACCATATTGATGCGCTTGAGGATATGGGTCTGCTCAAGCGTGAAAATCGCGTTGGGGTCAACAACGGGAAAGGTAATACATCCAACGTGTATTATCTGAACCTTGATGCTACCCCTATGCCATCAAAAAGCACAGGGGTATGCCATGAAATAGCACCCCCTATGCCATCTGATGGCACACCCCCTATGCCACCAGATGGCACCAGAACCAGTCACTCTTTTGAACCAGTCACTGAACCAGACTCTCTCTCTGCGCGAGGGCAGTTTATCAGCGAGGCTGCAAAGCGACGGATCGGGATTTCACCCAACGGGGAAATACCTTTCCCTCCTGCCTTCAAGCCATCGGCAGATCACATTGCGATTGCCTCGGAGAAAGGGATCAGCATTGAAACCGAGTTGCTGAACTTTCGTGATTATCACCAGGCCCGCGGCACAAAGCTTATCGACTGGAACTCGGCATTCCGGGTGTGGCTCAGGAACGCGAGAGTTAATCCGCTTTCCGGGCGCCAGAGAAGCGAACCTGAATCACCACACTGGAACAGCCCTGAAGGCTGGAAGGACTTCATATGACCGCTCAGCTTATGACCGCGATCAGCAATCGCGATGGTGATGCGCTGGCCAGAATGGCCGCAGGTAGCACGGAGCCGCAGAGGCTTCTCGATTTCGAAGCTGAAAGGCTGGTTGACTCCCTGTTCCGTCAGCTGAAGCAGATCTTCCCGGCGTCTACCCAGACCAATCTGCGCACCGACGCCGAAGAGAAGACAGCGAAGCGCCAGTGGATTGCGGCTTTTGCCGAAAACGGGATCCGCACCCGCGAGCAGTTATCCGCCGGTGTGCGCCATGCGAGAGCCAGTGAATCGCCGTTCTGGCCATCGCCGGGCCAGTTCATCAAGTGGTGCAAGGACAGCGGCACCGTGCTGGGAGTGACTCTTGTCGACGTGATGAACGAGTTCCACCGCTACAGCCGTGAAAAAGGGCTGCATACCGGCGGTGCTGAGCGCTTCCCATGGTCTCACCCTGTCATGTACTGGGTTGTTACCGATACCCGGCGAGCAATGTACCAGCGCCAGCTCAGCGAGGCAGAAACCGAGAAATATGCCGCTAAAAAGCTGGAAGACTGGGCGCTGAAAGTCGCCGCCGGAGAACAAATACCGTCGCCGGTACTGGCTCTGGAGAACAACCAGGAAGCCATTCCGACAAACCATGTCAGCCGGCAGCAGGGGTTTCACCCTGAAGGCAAAAGCTTCGGATGTATGCCAAGCGCGGCATCGCTCGGTGCGTTAACTCCGGCTCAGTGGCTGCGGGATGAATACCTGCGCGGGAAAGAGAGAGGGCTTATCTGATGAAAAAGAACTCGGGCAAACAAGCCGTAATCAATTACGTCGGCCAGCATCCTGGCTGCAGCTTTCAGGATATCCGCCGCGGCACCGGGCTTGACTCTTCAGTGGTCAATTCCTCCCTGTGGCAGATGCACCGTGACGGACAGGTTAAGCGTGAAGGTGAGTGCAGGAGCTACCGCTACACCTTGATCGACACAACAGCCGTAACCGAAAGCGATCCGTCTGTTCAGTATCGCCAGCGTCCTGGCGGCGTAAACCCAATGACCAACATTTTTAACCAGTGCCTGGCGGGAGTAAGAAAATGAAAAACGAAGTCGAACAGATTGCACTGCAAAACGATATGAGCATTGAATTCGTAACCTGGTTCTTTAACGAGAAGAAGGTGGGGTGCGGGAATGTCTGGTTCATGATGATGGCTGCAATGTGGGAGGGCTGGAAAGGTCGTAGCATCGAAATGGATAAGCTGGCTACGGAGAATGTGGCGCTGAAGAATGTATTTAGCCAGAAGGAAATCCCATCCGAAGCAGTCGATGCATTCATGGAAACCGCAGTAATGGATCATGACTGGAATGAAACCTCCGAGTGGTCATGGGTTGAAAACGAAACAGAGGTTATCCACGCCGTTCTTGACGCACTTAAGCCTGAAACCCCCGCCACCGATCGCATCGTAGCCGAAGCCGAGGCGCGCGGAGTTGAGAAGGCCATCGCTCACCTGGAGAAGAAGTTCAGCAATATCGGCGTGCAGATCATGAATTTGCAGTGGCTGGCAGACTCGCTGCGCGAGGGGGCCGGGAAATGAGCATCGCCACTTATCTCAATACCGGTTTAGCCATTCTGGGGTGGGCATACATCATGGTTAAAACAGGCCAGTGGATTACCAAAAATGCTCTGAGGCAGTGGGACAAGCGTCGTAAGGAATCTCGCCGCCAGAAGGCTGTAAATGAGTTTTATGACGCCTTTGAGCTTAACAGCCTGGAACCTGGATCTACCGTTCGCCTGGCCACTAAAGGCGACCTGACAATCATGATGTTCCGCAGCGAGGGGGCCGACAAATGATTCACTTCCACGGAGGGCCAATCACGCCAGATACCTGTGCGTTGAAAGCGTGGAAAGGTCGCCATGCGTTCATTAGCTTTGCAAACGCTGGTCAGTTAGCACTGGCTAGCGAGGTTACTCAGTCATTTGCTCTGGATAACGGCGCATTCAGTTTCTGGACGAAAAAACGCGTTGTGGACTGGAACGAGTATTACCGGTTCGTCGAGCGTTGGGCTAATCACCCGCGGTTCTCATTCGCCATTATCCCTGACGTTATCGGCGGCAGTAGCGAGGAAAACGATGCGCTGATAGCAGAGTGGCCGCACGGAAAGTTCATTGGGGCGCCAGTGTGGCACATGAACGAACCAGACGAGCGGTTTATTCAACTCTGCAATGAGTTCCCCCGCGTGGCAATCGGCAGCATGGGCGAATACGACGCAAAGCGCCCGCGCCGCTGCGTGGCTCGCCTGCGTGACTTAATCCGGCATGTTGTGGATGAGAACGGCTACCCGATTTGCAAACTGCACGGCCTGCGTATGCTCAATGCCGATATTTTCCGCCATATACCGCTGTCATCAGCTGATAGCACAAACGTGGCCCGCAATATCGGTATCGATAAATCATGGCAGAAATCAGCCTATGCACCGGCCAGCAAAGAAACGAGAGCCGCTGTACTCGTTGAGCGTATCGAGTCAATGAACAGCGCCAGTGCGCTCAACTATAACGCCGAACGCGACCGCTTTATGCCGCAATTGGCCTTTGAGATTTAGGGAGTCAACCATGACTGGTATCACCGAACTGGCGCAGAGGTTAAAACTTGAAGTACATCTCGCGGAAAGCAATTTCAACCCTCAGATGAATATTAAAACCAGAGAACTAAAGGAGCTGGTAGAGGCGCTGGCATCAGAGAAAAGGATTTGCGCAACGTGGAGAAAAACAGCTGAGTCGACCGGTGAAAAGCTGGAGAAGGCGCAGACCATCAACGCAGCAGCCGAAAAACTTGTCCGCTGCAAAGGTCGCTATCACAGCGAGCAGAACTATCGTGCATTGGCTGCGCTGTTTGGCGTGAAAACCCCAGACCTTCCCCCGCTGGAGCATGAAAACGTCCATTATGCCGATGCTGCAGAGATTGAGATCGCAGCACTGCGCCAGCGCATCGCCGAGCTGGAGTGCCAGCTCAAATCGGCAGAAAACAATGAGATTGATGCTCGTTGCCATATCGCCGATCTGGAGTCCCGCACCGTGAAGCTGTCCCCTGAACTTTACACAATCGGTGAGCTTATCAGGACGCAGGACAACCGCATTACCGATCAGCCCATGTTCGTCGTTTTCCAGAAGCGTGAAATTATCGGAAGCGATGAGCACTCGCCTAGTCGAATTTGCTGGGTATGGGATGGTGAAGAGGTCAGCGAGCTGAGAGCCAAGCGGCTGGAAGCGCTTTATCAGGATGGTCGCGACACTCGCGGATATGATCGATACGCGATGCAGGAAGTCGATGAGTTTGTTACTGCCTGCTTTACCGAGCATGGATGCAAAGACTATCTGCGCCAGAACGGCCATAACCTGCGGCTGCCGTACATTTACGCCTGCGGCTCTTTCCGAAATAACGAATATCAGCTGGTTAGAAATTGGCTCGCTGGCATCAAGGTGGAGGATGAGTGATGTGGAGAGGAACCGATCGCACCAGAAGCCAGATGATACTGACCGAGTATCGCTATGACCCTAAAGCCAAAGACTCCAAATCCGTTTACCTGGTGCGGCATAACAGCCGCATTCATCAGACTGTTCTGGAGCAGCATTTGACAATAGAGCGCGATAGTTTCGGTCGTTTCATACCGACTATCGAACTGAAAGACTTTCCGGAAGGACTTAGCGACCGCGAGTCGATGCTCAAACTTGCCGACTGGCTGCACCGTTTAGGTGTGGCTATCGAGGATAACTGGAGTCAACCATGACCAAATCAACCATAACCAGAGAGCGCCTTGAGGCTTTAGCTAACGCTGAATATTGCAAGTCCAACCCCGGAGCGTGGCTTCTTGGCTTAAAGGAAGTGAATGAACTGGCCCGCATGGCGCTGGCCGCAATGGACAGCGAGCCGGTGGCGGTAATTGACCTGGCTAACCTTGATTATCTCCTAAGTGGTGCTGATGCCGATGTGTGGCCTCCTGAGCGCGAAGAGATGGGAGATGTGCTTCTCTATCGCCACGCGCAGCCGGTGCCGGTAGTGATGGATGACACGAAACTAAGAGAGCTATTCGATTCCTGGTTTGCGTCAGATTGCTCTTTTGACCTGTCTCCTGAGGCGTCAGAGGCGGATAACATCGCTTGGCGGGAATCGTACTGGTACGTATGGCAACGTTGCCGCGCCGCCATGCTGCAGGCAAAGTCGCTAGCCAGCATCAATCCCGCGCCAGCTATGGGTTCCTTGCCAGAAACAGGTGAAGTGCTGCACACCAACTCTCCGGTAATCACGGATGAGGGGGGGCTACCATTATAGATGTTAAGTATCCCTTTCTGAGAGCTTGCTCTTCAATATGTTTGGTATTATAGTTGCAGGCAATGAAGGTGGGCGGTTCGCTACTATACAAGAGGGGTGTACCCCGCGAACTCAACCCACCAACCCTTCTCCCCTACTATGAATTGCTATAATCAATGACCAGAACATATGCCATCATGATCGATGCGGGGTTTTTGCGTGCAAAATTAGGCACAAAGGATAAACCAATCGATGCGGAAGTAATCAAAGCATTTGTAGAAAAATTAACAAAAAGACCTGAGCTGGAAGGTATGATTTTGCATCGTGTTTATTATTACGATGCAGAACCGCTTACCGGAATACAGACGCATCCCATTAGCGGGGAGAAAATTGACTTCTCTGAAACAGATGTTTCAAAAAGAAATAAAGTTATGCTTGATGAGCTGAAAAGAACACCTTTTTTTGCTGTAAGACTTGGGGAGACAAACTTTCGAGGTTGGAAAGTAGACCCATGGGCTTTAAAGAGCAGTGACTCCAAAAAATCATCCATTAATGCCTACAATGTTAAGCCTAATGTTCAGCAGAAAGGCGTTGATATGCGCATTGCATTAGATATGTCATCAATGTCATTAAAAAAACAGGCCGATATATATGCTTTGGTGACTGGTGATTCCGATTTTGTACCAATTATAAAATTTGCAAGAAAAGAAGGCCGACAGATCTTTTTATACACTCTGGGACATGGCGTCAAGCAGACGATGTATGAACATTCCGATTTGTTAGTGCCAAATTCCATGGATAAATTGTGATAGGAGCTAAGAGTAGGCTGTCTGCGTCTTACTAGATAAAACCAATATCGCAGAAATAGAAGACAAAGTAATAGTCTGAACGCTCCACCTGCTTTTAAACTTGGGCCCGCATTGCGGGCCTTTTTATTGATCTTGTCGGAGGTGAAAATGAGTTTTGATTTCAACCTTGCACCGATAAGCTTAAGAGCCCGACAAGGTAACATCGATCTCGCCGCTTCCGGCGTCGCCTACAAAGAGCGCCTGAATATGCCGGTAATAGCTGAACAGGTAGCCAGAGAGCAGCCAGAACACCTGCGGGACTACTTCATGGAGCGCGTCCGCTACTACCGCGAGCAGAGCGTCCAGTTACCCCGCGCATCCTATCCGCGCTATCTGGAAATGGCTGAGCAGAACGCCAAGAAATAGAGATTTTCTCGTATATGCTCATTTTGCTTTTATCCCCGGGAAGGGCGATAATTACCTGGTCAGTCTGGGCAACTGACGACTTTACCCCGGCGCCAAGTGGGGACACATGGCGCAAACACTGCAATTTGAGAAGAGTTATCAAAACGTACTGATTCCCGCAGAGCCGGGAACCAGCGAATACCTGCAACTTATCCCGGTAGGGCAACTGCTTTGCGGTGAGTTCCGCAAGCCACGGAATTACGCATTCCACAAAAAGTTCTTCAAGCTTCTGACTCTCGGGTATCACTACTGGACACCTTCCGGTGGACTCATTGAGCCCGCGGAGCGCACCCTCATATCCGGGTTTATCGACTTCCTTTCATCCGATCTCGATCAGCGTGCTGCGCTCCAGAACGCCGCGGAGATGTATCTCTCCTCTGTCGGTATCTCCCGTTCCCGCGATATGGCGCTGCTGAAACACTTCGAATCCTTCCGCGAGTGGGCAACCATTCAGGCTGGCTTTTACGACGAATACCAGATGCCTGACGGTAGCCGTCGTCGTGTCGCAAAGTCGATCTCCTTCGCCAGCATGGACGACAGCCAGTTTAACGGCGTATACAAATCAGTGCTGAATGTGCTCTGGAACTACATTCTGCGTCGCAAATTCCACTCACCGGCTGAGGCTGAAAACGCCGCCAGTCAGCTGCTGAGCTTTGCGGGGTGATGGCGATGAAATACTCATGGTTCCAGCATCCCGACTGCACAACCGAGCAGGCCGAACAGTTAGTGTCCAGATATCAGGCGCGAGGCATTGTCACAGAGAAAAGCCTTAACGCGGATTATCTGAGTTGGACGGTGAGCGCCCGGCTGCCGGTTTGTGTTCGCCCGGAGCATACTCCGCGATCACTTCGTCAACGTATATGGGGGTGAGCATGGCCAATCTTCGTAAAGCAGCTCGCGGTCGTGAATGCCAGGTTCGCATCCCGGGCGTCTGCAACGGCAACCCTGAAACCACGGTATTGGCCCATATCCGCATTGCTGGATTGTGCGGGACGGGGATTAAGCCGCCTGATCTGCTCGCCGCTATCGCCTGTTCATCCTGTCACGATGAAATAGACCGCCGCACGCGCCTGGTAGATGCGGAGTATGCGAAGGAGTGCGCGCTGGAGGGAATGGCCAGAACGCAGGTTATCTGGATGAAAGAGGGGTTGATAAAAGCATGAACCAATATCGTATTTCATTACCCTGGCCGCCAAGCAACAACCGCTACTACCGGCACAACCGGGGACGCACACACATCAGCGCGGAAGGGCAGGCATACCGCGACAGCGTCGCCAGAATCATCAAAGACTCGATGCTTGATATCGGCCTGGCCACGCCATTGAAAATCCGTATTGAGTGTCACATGCCGGATCGCCGGCGCCGTGACCTGGACAATCTGCAAAAGGCAGCATTCGACGCCCTGACGAAATCGGGTTTCTGGCTCGATGACCAGCAGGTTGACTACTACAGCGTGAAGAGAATGCCTGTCGTCAAAGGTGGGCGGCTTGAGCTAACCATTACCGAAATGGAGTCCGCATGAGCCGTGACGTTATCGAACGCATCCGCGACCGCTGGCAAAAGCTTCGCCTCCTGCGTAGCCGCGGCACCGTGCTGGTCGACTACAAAATATTACGCAATTTCGTCCGTATCTATAAGCGCCTGGGAGAAGCAGCATGACAGCTCAATACTTGGAATTTGTTCGCCAGCAGCTGATAGTGGCCACCGCCGATCTGAGTGGTGCGACGAAAGGGCAACTGGTAGCTTTTGCAGAGAACGCGCAATTTACCGCTACGGCGCGCAGCCGTGGCCGGAAGAAGGTGTATAGCGAGGTGAAGCAAAAAATGGTTAACCCGGATGGACCGCCGATGAGCGGCAGCCAGTCCCGCGCTAAGGGTTCCTCAATCGCTCTCGTTCTGCCCGTTGAATACTCGACAGCCAGCTGGCGCCGCGCCCTCCTGTCGCTGGAAGACCACCAGAAATCCTGGTTGCTGTGGAACTACAGCGACAATATCCGCTTTGAGTATCAGGTAGCGATAACACAGTGGGCATGGGAAGAATTCCGTGATCAACTCGGCGCTAAGAAAGTGGCCGGCAAGACGATGGAGCGGCTGAAGAAACTGATATGGCTGGCGGCACAGGACGTGAAAGCAGAGCTGGCGGGTAAGTATGTATATCAGCACCAGGACCTTGCAGCCCTGTGTGGCGTTAAGCCTGATAACTGGTGCCATAACTACGCTGATTACTGGCGGGCTATGTGCGCCATTTTTAAGCGGCTTGATAGCGACTCTCTTCTCTGTGCTGTGAGAACACGATCACAACAAAAAGCGACTTTTTCGCAGCAGGGTCTTGCAAAAGTCAATTAAATACGTCATAGTTGAGTCTACTTTGATATGCTGCCTTAACTTTAAGTGGCGGCATGAAGATGATAGTCATATACCAGTTTGTGAAATTAGCCTCGGCATCCCGCCGGGGCTTTTTTATGCCTGCTATCCGGTCAGGGCTCTTGGGTAGAGACGTGCTGCACGACACGTCGACACCCTACACGCGCAGAGCCCTGAACCAGATTGCAAATATTTATGCTTCGATCCAGTCGCCATCTTCGTTTTTAACGACCTCGACAAGGGTGTCGAACTGGCGTTTGCATTCTGCCGGGTCCTCGTCCCAGGTTGGCATTTCTGCCAGCCAGTTTTCCTCCGTGTCGACTGATCCGGTAAAGGGGTTCATCAGGAATTTTTCTGCAGTCATTTTGATGGCCTCATTAATTTCGGTTATGCGGGAATGAAGCACACGCTGCACATCCGCACCTATGGTTGATGGCAGTGCATACTTACCTGTTACCCAGTGCCGGATTGTTCGGTCACTGACAGAAAGTCTTTCCGCCATCTCGGTGACGAAGTGATTCCCGAACGCAGCCTTTCCAGCGGCGATAAAAGCTTCGATGTTCATATTACGCCTTAGCAAGTTTCCAGGTTGATTTCAGGGCGGCAGCAAAGAATTCACAAGCTTTACGACCCGCATTTTTGGGAAGAGATGCGAAGCCTTTTGCTTCTGCCCATGCTGCGCGCATGATTGCTGCTTTGTCGAATTTGCCGTTGACGATCAGCGTTGCTTTAGTGGCTGCCTGGCTTTTTTTGAAAGAGTTGAGAATGCGCATTTGGAATCACCTTTGTGATATTGGCTGGGGCTTATCCCCTTGCCTATGTAAATAATGTACAGCTTCCGATTATCGGAAGCAAGATGATTTAAGTGAGTTATATCACAAATGCGCAATTTGCTGGTTTAGTTCAGTAGGTAGGGCGCCTGCCTTGTTAGCAGGATGTCGGCGGTTCGATTCCGTCAACCAGCACCAGATAATGGCCTGACCTGATGACGGGCTCATAATCCAATCCATCGGGGGTGTTGCTGCAACAGCGCCACAGGCCGCCAGACCCAGCCAGGGTATTTTCGGTCATCACCGACATTGCTATTACCCTCTTGCTTATTGCCTGCCTGACCGCAGGCTTTTTTATTTTCAGGTCCCGCGGGAATCGTCATCGACACGCTTCGTTGTTAAATCCAGCCCGACGGGCCTGACCCTTTCAAACACACACACAGCACCCGCTAACAACGCGAGGTGAGAGTATGTATCGCATGGAAAAGATAACCACTGGTGCTGCCTATGGCGCTTCAGCCGGGAGCATCCTTAACGGCATGCTAAATGCCTATAGCCCCGAGCAGTGGAATGCCATCGGCGTACTGGTGGGCATTGTCATCGCCGTACTTACGTATCTGACGAATTTGTATTTCAAGATTCGCGAAGACAACCGACGTAACAGGAGCCGAGATGAACCCGACGCTGAGGAATAAGCTGATTGGTGCGATCGCCGGCGGTACTGGCGCGATCGCAATTGCTTCTGTCATGCTTGGTAATGCCGACGGCCTGGAAGGAAGGCGTTATTACGCTTATCAGGATGTAGTCGGCGTCTGGACCGTTTGTGATGGCCACACTGGCGCCGACATTCGCCGCGGACATCGTTACACCGACAGGGAATGCGACAACCTGCTGAAGGCAGATCTGCGGAAGGTGGCAAGCGCCATTGACCCGCTCATCAAAGTCCGCATTCCTGATCCTACCCGCGCCGCGCTTTACTCATTCACTTATAACGTTGGCTCTGGCGCTTTCGCCAGTTCCACGCTGTTGAAGAAATTGAATGCTGGAGATGTGCCGGGCGCGTGCAAGGAACTGCAGCGCTGGACGTATGCCGGTGGCAAACAGTGGAAAGGCCTGGTAACTCGCCGCGAGATTGAGCGCGAAGTTTGTCTCTGGAGTCAAAAATGAGCCGGTTAACCGCCATTATCAGCGCCATTGCGATCTGCCTGGTTGTTTGCCTTGGTTGGCTGGCAATGCATTACCGCAACGCTGCTGCTGAGCAGAAAACCAGAGCCGATAGCGCTGAGCAGCAGGTAAACGCAGCACAGGCGATCACCTCCAACGTTCTGACCACCATGACCATCTTCAACACCATCGCCGAGGCCAATCAGCATGCAAAAGAGCAGATCGCACTGGACGCATCGGGAGCCTCGGCTGATATCCGGGTTGCTGTTGCGAATGATGATTGCACTAATCGCACTGTGCCTGCTGGCGCAGTTAAGCGGCTGCAGCAATACGCGAACGGTCTACGTCAAAGTGCCGATGGTCCCGTTACCAGCCAGCCTGACGGCTGACACCCCGCAACCGGAAATCCCCGACAACCTGACGTGGGGCCAGAGCCTGGATTTAAACGTCAGTCTGCTATCAGCGCTTGGCCAGTGCAACAGGGATAAGGCCGATATCAGGCAAGCAGAATCAAAACGTCAGTAGGGCATTACAGAGCCACTTCAAGAGGTGGCTCGATAATGTCACAACGAGGTGAGCCATATGCGCACTACTGGAATCCTAATGGCGGAAATTACGCTTCGCCCATACATGAAGCCGCTGCTCATCCTTTCGGTGCTTATGCGCTGGGGCTGGCTCACTAAGAAGTGTATCCGGATTGGCCCTGTAATTGGCAAGCAGGCGTAATTATAAAGTTCTGAAAATGGTGTATGAAAAGCGCCATTGGCAGAGTTTTATATAAGTTTATTGATGCGTCGGTGTCGAAATTACCGTGCAAGCATCTTCGGTGCCCAGAGGATTATTCTGCATGACTGAAAATGACAATCGCAGACCATACCCTCCCGTCAACTTCACTGGCGAAAACTGGCTGCCATATACCCGGCTTATCCCTGCTGCCGAAATCGGCGAATGGGTAAATCAGAACATCCTCTCCGAAGAGGGACGAATCCATAACCCTGATCATGTGCACTTGCTTGACGCTGATGTCGCGTTCATGTGGGCCTCTGGCTCATTCTCCAAAAGCGGCCGCATTGTGCTGGGCCAGTGTGAGCAGGTAATGATGCGCGCCGGTGGTTGGCAGAAATCCCGCATGGAGCAACAGATGCATGAATGGTTCGGTCGTATACCGAAGTTCATCATCACCCTGGCTGCCGACTACTGCGAGCAATGCAACGATCTGGAGTTCTGCGCACTGGTTGAGCATGAGCTTTACCACATCGCCCAGGCTACCGATGACTATGGCGCGCCTAAGTTCAACAAAGAGACCGGAATGCCGGTGCTCAAACTTCGCGGCCATGACGTCGAGGAGTTCGTCGGAGTGGTCCGGCGTTACGGCGCCAGCAAAGACGTGCAGGAAATGGTGGATGCGGCGAACAGGCCGGCGGAGGTTGCTCATATCGATGTTGCCAGAGCGTGCGGGACATGCATGCTGAAACTGGCTTAATAACTGGACTGTACTGGACGGATGGTGAAACATGGCTGCACTAAAACCAGAAGTGAAAGCCTACATCATTCAGATGCTTGCGTGCTATGACACGCCTTCGCAGGTGGTCGAGGCCGTCCAGAAAGATTTCGGTATCGCCATAACCCGGCAGCAGGTCGAAACACACGATCCGACAAAGGTTAGCGGGAAGACTCTCGCCAAAAAATGGGTCGATCTCTTCAACCATACCCGCGACCGTTTTCTCAACGAAATTTCCGATATTCCGATCGCCAACAAGGCCTACCGTCTGCGCGTACTGCAGCGAATGTCGACGACTGCTGAGAATATGAAGAACATCGGTATGACGGCCCAACTACTGGAGCAGGCAGCAAAAGAGGTGGGTGAGGCTTACAGCAATAAGCAAAAAGTCGAACACACCAGTCCTGACGGTAGCATGTCGCCGCGACCAACGACGATCAGACTGGTAGGAGTAGAGCCAACTAATGGAAAGTCAGGTTGACCTACAAATCCCGGCGAAGCTCGTTCCCGTATTCGCGACAGAGGGCATTCGCTATCGTGGCGCGCATGGTGGCCGAGGTTCTGCAAAGACGCGCACATTCGCGCTGATGAGTGCAGTTAAAGCGTATCAGGCAGCCGAAAGCGGATTAAGCGGCGTCATTCTCTGCGCTCGCGAGTTTATGAACTCCCTCGAAGAGTCATCGATGGAGGAAGTAAAACAGGCGATCCGGTCTGTTCCCTGGCTGGATGATTACTTCGATATTGGCGAAAAGTACATCCGCACCAAAAACCGCAACGTTAGCTACGTCTTCTGCGGCTTGCGCCACAACCTCGACAGTATTAAGTCAAAGGCGCGCATACTGGTTGCGTGGGTAGATGAGGCTGAATCGGTATCGGCGACGGCCTGGAAGAAGCTGCGCCCGACGGTGCGAGAAAATGGCTCTGAAATCTGGGTGACATGGAACCCGGAGAAAGACGGCAGCGCCACTGACAAGCTCTTCAGAAAGAACCCGCCGAAAAGCTCGATGATTGTCGAGATGAACTACAGCGACAATCCGTGGTTCCCGGATGTACTCGAAGAAGAGCGCCTCGAAGATCTGGAAAACCTCGACTACGCCGATTATGCGTGGATTTGGGAAGGCGCCTATCTGGAGAACTCAGACAAGCAGGTGCTGGCGAATAAATACGTCGTACAGAGCTTTGAAGACGACCTCTGGAAGAAATCAGAGCGCCTGCTGTTCGGTGCCGACTTCGGTTTCGCAAAAGACCCAAGCACGCTTATTCGGATGTTCATCCTGGATAACAACCTCTACATCGAATACGAGGCCTACGGTAATGGTGTAGAGCTCGATGACATGTGGAAGTTTTACGCTGGAAAAACCGATGCCACGCCGAAACAGCTTGAAGACTGGAAAGTTACTGACGAGGCGAAATTCCCCGGCATACCCGAGGCTCGCAAATGGCCTATCAAAGCCGACAACTCCAGACCTGAAACTATCAGCCATATCAAGGGCCAGGGTTTCAATATCTCAGCAGCTCAGAAATGGCAGGGCAGCGTAGAGGATGGGATAACTTGCCTGCGTGGCTTTAAGAAAATCATCATTCACCCACGCTGCAAGGAGACGGCTAAAGAAGCTCGTCTCTACTCGTACAAAACTGACCGGATCACTGGCGAGGTCTTGCCGGTCATAGAGGACAAGAACAACCACTGCTGGGACGCTGTCCGGTACGGACTGGACGGGTATATCAAGCACAAAGCGCAAGTCGGCACAGTATTCTTCTAAGGAGCATCGCCAGTGAGCGAACAAGATAACGGCCTTCAACTGGCTGTGAACAATCTCGCCACTGAAATGCGGCGAGCGAATTACCTGAATGCCATCGGGATCGGTGGCGGGAACACAAAGCGCCCGACGCTCTATCAGGAGTTCGGCTACCCGCGCACGATCACCTTTAACGACTTCTACAACATGTACCGCCGTAACGCCGCAGGCTTTGCTGTGGTGCATCGCCTTCTTGATGGATGCTGGCAGGACTATCCGGTAATCGTTGACGGTGATGAGTCCCAGGAGGCGAAGAAAACCAACCAGTGGGAAAAGAACGTCACCAGGTTCATGAAGAAATGGTGGCCGAAGGTGAAGGATGCCGATCGCCGCAATATGGTGGGGCGCTACTCCGCGCTGTTACTGCAGATCAAAGATAACCGGCCATGGAATGAGGAAGTCGACACTTCCCTTGTAAGGAGTCTCGGCGAGGCAGCGCTGGTTAAGCTGATCCCTGTATGGGAGCCGCAGTTGACGGTTGCCGAATGGGATAACGATCGCCAGTCCGAGACCTTCGGCCAGCCGAAGATGTTCAACTTCAACGAGCAGCCGGTTGGAGACGAGGCTTTCGTTGGACCGACGCGCGGTGAGCCAGTGCATCCGAGCAGGGTAATCCTGTTCTGCGAAGGCTCGGAAGATGACAACGTTCTGTCGGGAATCCCGCTGCTTGAGGCCGGATACAACAAAGGACTCGACCTTGAGAAGATTTCCGGCGGTGGCGCTGAGGGCTTCCTGAAGAACGCCAGCCGGCAGATCGCGGTCGAGTTCAGCAAAGAAACAGACATGGCTACGCTGTCCGATCTGGCGAAGAAGGCTGGTTATGCTGACCTCGGCGAAGCGATGGGCGATAAGGTCAACAAGCTTAACCGCGGCACCGATGCGGCGGCGGTCATGCAGGCCGGGCAGATGCATGTTCTGAGCGTTACGCCCGGCGACCCGGGGCCGACGTGGGAGGTCACCGCGAACGAACTGGCGGCGTCAGTACAAATCCCGTTCACCATCCTGTTTGGACAGCAGACAGGGCGCCTGGCGAGCGATGAGGATAAAACCGACTGGGCCATTCGCCGCAATACCCGACGCAACGGCTTCCTAACTGACCGAATCACTGCCTTGCTGGAACGCTTCTGGACACTGGGCATTATCGATCCGCCGACAAATGGAGAGGTCACCATTTCATGGACCGACCTGCTGGCTCCGGGCGAGAAAGAGAAAATCGAGAACGCTTCGAAACTGGCTGATATCGTCCAGAAAACGTCGGGCTTCTATGGTGGCGAGCCGCCATTCACAGCCAACGAACTTCGCGAGATTGTTGGCCTCGACCCTCTGCCTGAGCCAAAGCAACCACCTAACCCGAATGACAAGGTGACAACCGATGATCCACTGGCCGATGACACCGGAGCAGACGGCAAAGGTGGGGCTGCCGATAGTTCCGCGCAGCAAGGTTGACCCGACGCGATCGGCTAAGCAGGTCAGCGCGATGTTCCGGGATATCGAGGACCGGTATCTCGGCATCAAGCGCGCTCTGAAAGCACTGTTCGACCAGCGCCTGACCGGGCGTGAGCGAGAGGTTAACAGCCACAGCTGGCACTTCCTGTGTCACGTTAACGGTGCGGAGCCTACGCTCTACCAGGTCAACGCCGGCAAGTTTATCTACGACATGTCAGCGCAGGAGCTGGCCGACCTGCTGGGCATCGTACAGACCATCCTGGACGATTACCTGCTGGAAGGCGGCGAACAAAACTTCTGGGCGATGGATTACGTCACCGCTGAGGCGCAGCGCGGAACGCTGGAGGCCTTCAACAACCTCTCGCAGCAGTCGCAGGTGTACGCCAGCCAGACGACGCTTCAGCAGCTTTTAAGCAGCCCTGCATACCAGAACCAGATCGCCAGTGCCTACATCAGCACGTATAGCGACTGGAAGCTGGAAGCTGACCGGGCGCGCGGTGACCTGGCGAACATCATCGCGGATGCCGTTGGGCGCGGTGTGAATCCCCGCGAAACGGCGCAGGTGATAAGCAAGCGCCTTGATGTCTCTATGGGCCGCGCAAAGACTATCGCTCAGACTGAGCAGGTCGGCGCGCTGCGCCAGGCTCAATGGAACGAAACGGACTGGGCTGCGGATCGTCTTGGCCTGAATACCGGCCTGCTGTGGCTGTCGGCGCTCAAACCGACGACGCGAACCTGGCACGCCAGCCGTCACGGAAAGGTCTACACCACCGAGCAGGTGCGAGACTTCTACGCCGAGAACGGCAACCGGTACAACTGCTATTGCAGCCAGATTCCGGTACTGCTCAACGACGACGGTAGCATCTTCAATGAGGGGCTGGCAGATAAGTTGGCGAAAGAGCGAAAGGTATATAAAACTAATATCACTATCTATAGCTAGTCATTGTTGTGATATTGACTCAGAACTGGTGTTGTGTGATATTGGGTTTGAGCCAATAGAGTGGTTCATAACTTAATTCACAAAACATTAGGACATATTATGTCAAAACATCGTTTATCCGCTGCTCACACCGCTAAACTGATTGTTCTTAACGCCTATTATTACGGGCAAGAAAAGGACAAAAATATTTCGAGATATAAGATATCGAAAAACACTCTTCGCACAATGTCAGGTCGGAACTCAATTCGTACATCTTTCCTTTCTGAGCTTGACTATGAACTCGCAGAGTTGGGTTGGATGCTGGTTGAAAACCATGACGATGATTTATGCTTCATGGTAATGTCCACGACAGGAAATTGGGCAAAGCTTAGTTCTCGAAGATTGAGCACTCTGATAGATGAAGGTGCTGATAGTATTGATGAGGCTTATGAAACTCATATAGAGATCTAACACCAATAAATTTAGTAAAGGTCGCTCCGGCGGCCTTTTTTATTGCCAGAAATCCACCAATGAGGACCCAGCATGAAACGCAATCGCGTTAACGTGCTGACCGTCGTCAACTCCGCTTCAAACATCACCACTGAAACCATCGACGGCAAGCCACATATCGTGGTTCGCGGCATCACGCCTGTCGTGGACGATATCGTGATGAACCGGAAGTTGTACCCGGCAGCAGAAATCGAAAAGGCCTACAACACGCTTGAGCGTAACCCGATGCCGCTGGGCCACCCGAAGGTTGACGGCAAGCATGTGTCTGCTCGCGATGTCCGGGCGGTGAATGAATATCACGTAGGCGCATGGCTGCAGAACGTCAGCCACAAAGACGGGAAGGTGACGGGTGATATGTACGTTAACCGCCAATACGCCGAGTCAAGCGAGAAGGGCAAGCGCCTGATTAACCGACTTGATGAGATGATCTCCGGCACCAACTCAGAACCCATCCACATCTCCACAGGACTGCTGTATTCCGGCATTGCCGCTAATGGCGAGTCAAAGGGCAAAAAGTACAACGAGATCGCCACCAACATGATGTTTGACCATGTGGCGGTGCTGCTCGATGAGCCTGGCGCCGGAACACCTGCAGAGGGCGTCGGTATCTTTGTCAACGCTGAGGGCGACGAGCTCGAAATTGAAGTAGTCAACCTAGCTGATGCTGACGTACCAGACCCACAAGACGCCTCATTCAAAACATTCTTTAACCAGCTAAAGGCGTTTTTCAGCGCCAACAGCGATTCAACCCAGAAGGAAACAGATCCGATGAAAGAGCTCATCGTTAATGCGCTGAAGGCTAACGGCAAAGAGGTAGAGGGTAAAACCGATGCCGAACTGATGGACGCATACAACCAGATGAAGGCCGAAGAGGTCACCGCCAAGAAAAAGGGCGATGAAGAAATCGACAAGGCTACCGGCGCGCCCAAAAAGACGGAGCAGGCCGCCAACAATGAAGAGATGCCTGCATGGGCAAAAGCTCTGACCGATCAGGTTTTGGCGCTTAACAGCAAGATCAACGCGAACTCGGAAACCGAGAAGAGCAACATGCGCGCAGCGGTAAAAGCCAAATTTGGCATGACCGATATCGCTGTAAACGCTCTGGACGGCGAGCCTCTGAAAGAGCTGTTTGCTCAATGCCAGACTTCAACCGGCCTGAATGGCGCTTACCGCCAGGCTACCAATACCCAATCAGTCAGCGAAATGCCGGAGTAAAAAATGGCTAAAGACGGAAAACACGTAATTCACGCCGGTGGCGTATTCCCTAATCCGCTGCTCAACCGTGAAGGCCGGGCCACTGCGGTCAAGCCCGGCACCCTGGGCTTCTTCGATGCTGGCGTCTTCAAGGTGTCGGTAGATGGTAGCGAGACAGCAATTATCTATGTCGCTGACTTCGATTATCTGCGCTGCAAAACGGTAGATGACACGTTTGCTGTCGACGATCTTCTGGTTGGCATCCATCCGCTGCCTGGCATGTTCCTGAACGTGCGCGCAGCCGCCGGTACTTACAAAAAAGGCGACGCTCTTTCAATCGTAAACGGCCAGGTTAAGAAGTGGGCCACCGGTGAAAACGATCGCTGCTATTGCGACGAAGAGCGCTCAATTACCGCCGCTGCTGGCGATCTCATTCGCGTAGTGATCAAGTAAGGAGTCACTGAATGCTTGTTTATTCTAAATCGCTGGGCGAAAAGACCGGCAACCTGGCCGTGAACCAATACCAGTTCGGTATGCTGACCATGGAGCGTAATGCCGCACTGAACCATCAGGGCGTCAACGTTATGCAGGAGATCGCCGACCGCCTTAATGCTGTTAACCATCTCAACGGCATCAACGCTGTTCGCTCACCTGCTGACCTGTACAAGGCCTTTGACCAGACCGTGCTGCGTCAATTCCAGCCGAACACTGAGTTCACGCTGTTCAACGACCTGATGCCGCTGTCACGTTCGGTGCGCATCAATCAGACGGTGTATGAATACGCCAAGTCTGGCGGCCGCATGTGGGCTCACACCTCCATGTCAGGCCAGATCGGCGCTGCGCTGGATGCTGTGCAGTACCAGTACGACGGTACTATGGTTCCGGTGCACGATACCGGCTTCAAGTTCCACTGGCGTGAGCCTCGCCTGAACAACCCGGATGCGTTCGACATCATCTCTGACGCTCAGTTTGAGTCAACCAACGAAGTGCGCCGCCAGTATGTGGATTACATCTACAACGGCTATCGCGACGCGGAAGGTAACTACATCAAGTTCGACGATAAGACCTGGAAGGGTCTGAAGAACGACGAGCGTGTAGCGATGGTTGACCTCGGCGCATCTGGCCTGAATATCGACTTCACCAGCGCATCCGCCACTGCTGAGCAGATCCGTAACGCAGCAATTAAGCTGCGCGACACGCTCAAACTTACCAACAATCAGTACGCCGAGCAGACCTGGTACGTGTCGAGCGCCATCATTTCCAACCTGGAGCGCTACTTCAGCGACAACTATCAGTCTGACACCATCCTGCAAGAGCTTCTGAAGTTGTCCGGCATTGCCGCGATTAAAGAAGACGCTCAGCTGACCGGTAACCAGATCCTGATTGTCCCGCTTACCGCTGGCGTGATTGCTCCGATTGTAGGCCAGGCTTTCGGCACCGTTGCCGATCCGCGTCCGTTCTACAACAGCGATTACATCTGGCGTACCTGGGGCGCAGCTGGGCTGATGGTTAAGACCGACATCAACAGCAAAAAATCAGTCATCTACGCACACAGCTAAGGGGCGGTAAATGGCACTGGTAAAAGTGATTAGCGATAACCTTTTCTCCGGTGCCAATCTCCAGAAACTGGAGGTTGGTGCTCAGGTTTCGGTAAGCGGCGATGTCGCTAAGCGTTGGGTAGCCGCTGGTCTGGTTGAAATCATTAGTGATGATGATCAGGTGCTGGAAGTGGCCACACCTGGCAATGATGCTGAAGAGCAGGCAGAGCAGCAGGAAGAATCTGCCAGCAAATCGAAGAAGGCGAAATAACCATGGCTGACCCAATCACAGCGGCAGACGTGCAGGCGTTCCTCGGTGAATTGGGTTACTCCATCCCGGCCGCTCTGCTCGATCCGATTCTCTGCGTGGTGAACAAGATTATCCCTTGCCTCGATGGTGCTGGATACGACGAATGCACGGCAAAGCTCATTCTGATGTATGCCGCTGCGCTCATGGCGACGTCATCCGGTGCCCGGCGAATAAAATCGCAGGGGGCGCCATCAGGAGCGTCGCGCTCGTTCGATTACGGAGACGACGGCATTACCTGGCTGCGTGACTCGCTGGCGAAACTGGATACCAGCGGCTGCACCAGTGAACTTCCGATCAGCGCTGGCAACACTGTGGGCCTGTTTATGGTGGTCGGGGGCTGCTAATGGCGTGGGTTTCAGTTCAGCAACGACTGCCGCGGACGTTTACCCGGGTGTGGGTGATCACCGACACCGGCCAGCAAACCACAGCATATGTGAAGAGCGACGGTGAGTGGTTCATCAACTGCGACCGAATACGCGCCACAGGCGCCGCTGTGCTGCGATGGAGGGATGACTGATGTCTTCGGTAGCAAACTGGAGCTATACCGCGACGGCGACTATCTGGCGGCGCATACGCGATGCTGACGGTAGCGATACTGACGGCGGAGGTCAGCCGTACGGGTGGGAAGCGCCGATCGCTATCCTCTGCGACTACCAGGGCGGACTCTCTGCAAAAATCGGTGACCTTGGCCGGGAGCTCGTTGTTAAAAACACGATATGGACCGAGTACGCAACGGCGCGGGAGGGAGATTACATTTTTCTTGGTGTGTCTCTATCTCCAAACCCACCTGATGATGCTGATGAAATTCGTCAAATAATTCGCTACGCCGATACGTTCGAGCGTCTTGTAGATGACTATGCCATCATTACTGGCGTATAGATGATGGCTCTATTATAGTGGGTTTGCTGAGTGGGCAAGGGTTGCGTAGTCATCCCGGGCGGGGTGTTAAAGGGAGAGCAATTAGCCATTGCCATATACGCAAAGGGCTGCTCACTCAGCATCAAAACATAAGGTCGCTTCGGCGGCCTTTTTCACGTCTGGAGTTACCTTATGGGCGCTAAAGTTCGCGGCATCCGCCAGGCCAAGGCCAACCTCGATCGCATCATCAAAGACGTTCAGGGACGTAAAGTCGTGCGAGCAATCCAGTCTGCGATGCTTATCGGCAGCGCGCAGGCTGCGCTTTACACCCCGATCGATACGTCGACGCTCATCAACAGCCAGTTCCGCGAAATCATGGCTAACGGCACCAGGGTAACCGGGCGCGTCGGTTACTCAGCCAACTATGCGGTGTATGTGCACGACCCGGCAGTGAAGCAGAACTTCCGGCGAGCAACTGCCCGCAAGGAGTTCTTAACGAAGGGCTTCGAAGATACCCGCAGCCAGATTGACGCGGTGGTGAAGAAGGAGTTGTCGTTATGAATCGCACTATCCATTTTGCCGGAGATGGCCTCGGCCCTCGCAAAGTATTTGTGAATGGCAACCAAATCGACGGGGTATTTTTTGCTGATATCCAGCGCGGAATTGTTCGGTATCATCCAAGGCCATTCAGACCCCATAAGCGCCGTAAAGGTGAGCTCTACGAGCGCACTTTAAAGGGACGCGTAGAAGTCTTTCCATGTGGAGAGGCACAATGACCCCTCCGATGTATATGCGCCTTAAAGACCTGTTTGTGGCTGAGGGGCTTACCGCGGGGTTTAAAGTCCAGTGGCGGCAATGGCGCGATACTGCGAAAGACACGGACCAGTTCATCGTGTTCAGGTCTTCAGGCGGTACCGATATCACCTTTGACCTCGGCGGAGACTGGTATGTGATGGTTGATGTGATCTCCTCGAAGGTGAATCCCGATGCTGCTGACGCCGCGGTAAACGCCATTGTCGAGTATATCAGCGCGCAATCCGGCGCCGATGATTGCGTTGGCGCGCTGCGGCTTGTCGGCAATGTTCCGGCGCCGATCCCCACCGAAGAGGGCCGGTTAGTAACCCGGCTGCTCGTCTCCTGCACATACGGCGAATAATCGTCAGAATCACCCATCAGGCTGCCATATGGCGGCCTTTTTTAATTGAGAGGCATACATGCAAGGCTGCGCTAATGACACCGGCAAGCTGATTGGTAAGGTGGCCGTGCTCCGCATGGCTTTTGGCTGTGCTGATACGGTTCCTGCGCTTTCCGAATGGAAGCGACTCGGCGCCATGACCACCAAGGGCTTTGACTACTCCATGAATACCGTCACCTCTGAGGCTGACGATACGAAGGGGCTGGTTGAGAACCTGGTCAACAATATGGACTTCACCATCTCAGGAGAAGGTGAGTTCCGCAAGAAAGACAAGACGACGGAAGTCGGCGCTATTGCCATCTCGAAATATATTTTCGATGAAGTGCAGGCCGGCCGGCAGCCGTCTGTCTGGGTTCGCTTCGACTTAACTGGTGAAGACGCTGGCACTTATATCATGGGCTACTTCAACACCACATCCTGGTCTGGTGATTTCGGCACCTCGGATATTTCCACCTTCTCCGGAGAGTGGAAAGTTGCTGATGCAGACACCGTGGTATTTGAGGTCGCTCCGCCGGCGCTGGCGTTTACCACCAACCTGCCGACGACCAAGAGCGTGGCGGCCGGATCGGCTCTGAATATGTCGGTCGTGGTTGAGGGTGGTACAGCGCCTTACACCTACGTCTGGAAGAAAGACGGCACGGTTGTCAGCGGGCAAACAACGGCGACCTTCAACAAGGCCAGCGCTGCTTCCGGTGATGCCGGGGTTTATACCTGTGAAGTCACCGACTCTTCCGCGACACCAGTCAAGATCACGTCTGCATCCTGCACGGTCACCATCAGTTAACCGCCAGGCCATTTCGTGAATAGTACAAAGGGCGTTTACGCGCCCTTGATACTGTTTATGGAGCGACTATGACCCCGATTAAAGAATTAGGCGAATGCGTTATCGGTACCGGTGATCGGGAATTCTTTTTCCGGCCGTCGTTTCGCAACATGGCACGCATTGGAGAGCCCGAGGAGATTGTTCAGGCGTTCTATGACCTGTGCAATGACGAGGCGACGCCATTCGCGCAGCGCGCAGCTGAGGCCTATATCCGCGATGAGTACAGCCGCCTTCCTGATTGCGTCCTGCGGTTTATGCAAAGCGGGTTTCTGTCACGCAAAGCGATCATGGCTGCGCATACGGTACTGACAGCATGTTGTGACGATGATATCGGCGATCTGGTTGGCTGGATGAAGCCTGCTAAATCACGCAAGCGTGGCTTTGTCTGGCGTCCGGGCAGCATGCCACCGGAAAGTATGGTCATCGTCGCGCAAAACCTGATGATGCACGGCATCATCGGCAAAGCGAAGGTGCGCAAGCTGCAGCGTTACGAAACGAATGAGACAACCGCAGAATTCCGCGCAGCCGACTACATCATGGCGGCCCGCAACCATTTCGGTATAAGCCGGGAAGAGGCTGAGAACCTCACGATGACAGAGTTCGCCATGATGATTAACGCCAAATACCCAAATCAGAACGGCTTCACGCGCGAAGAGTACGACACGGTCATGGACGAAGACGATCGCCGCTGGCAGGCGATGATGGAGCAGGAACAAGCCCGTAAAACCAAATAAACCAGCCTCGGCATAGCCCGGGGCTTTTTTATACCCGCAACAAATCGCGCATTCGCGTGCGCTTCTTTCAGCAAGAGCTTTCCGTAGTGTGAGTCTGAGACTGGGCGGTGGATTTCATCGTTCCGCTCTTGGCTGCCCATGTCTACGCGAACAGGCTCGCACCACAGAAAGGTAAATACGATGAAATATCCAACCGTATCAGTGAACGGCGTCTCCGTTCGTGTCGATGGCGATGGTCGCTATAACTTCAACGATCTTCATGCTGCGGCAGTAGCAAAAGGGGAGGCAACTGAGTCGCAGAGGCCCAGTAAATTCCTCCGCAGCGCTCAGGTTAAAAGATTCATCAAAGCATTGCAGTCCAAAGCCCAAAAAAGTGCTTTGGAACAAATTCAACCACTTAAGGTAGTTAAAGGTGGGGATGAGCCTGGTGTCTGGGGAGTGGAGCTGCTTGCCATTCGCTATGCCGCCTGGATTAAGCCGGAGTTCGAAATTGAAGTGTATGAGGTATTTAGAACCGTTGTCCGTTTGGGGATCGGCGCCATGTCCAGGCTGAATAAAATCGACCATCTCATCAACACTGAAACCAAAGCGATTAGCCAGTGTGCTAGCCAGATGGCGAAATGGGGAGTCGGCGGACGTAAGCAGCTACTGCAAGCAGCGCGGGAGCGGGCCGCCGATGAAGTGCAGTTGTATTTGCCAGGTATCGCATAAATTTGGAATAGCCCACTCAAGTGGGCTTTCATCTGGAGATGATCATGTACCTTCACATCACTTTAAATTCAGGCCGGACGATGCGTGGCGGTATGACTCAGTCCACTATCGAGGTTGTAGAAGCATCCTATGGGGTAAGGTCTGGTCGCTATGAGGGCGAACAACCAGCGATATCATGGCGGACGCCATACTGGAAACCATCACATCACAGTGATCTAGAAGGCTTCCTTTTCCTTGACGAATCAGACATTGCGATCCTCACGTCGAATGACGGCAAAGTGCTTCATGAATGGCGCGGCGCAAAACGCCATGAGCTTGAAAGAGAGAGTAAATAGCCTAAGTCAAAGAGACCAATCAAGCGCTCTTTTGCTTTATGGCCGAGTCTGATATCGGCTAAAATCGACCACAACCAACTCCGTGAAGGGATGCATAATGACAAACCTCCCCTATGAATATTTCCTTGGCGCTGATGATGACCTCGTCGACTTTCTTGAAAAGCAAGGCGAGGAATGCATCAAAGAAATTGAGCAATCAAATGCAATAAACAAAGAGAACGGGTATAAGTTGCTCGGCATCCTCATTGTTGGCGTCGGGTCTTCGTTTTTATTGCTGACGCAAAATAACCAACCTTATTTTATGACGTTGGGTATCGGTATTTTCATGTTGTACTGGGCCGCTTGCGCAATTTACCTGGTTTCAGGCGTGCTGTCTGTACAGGTACGTGCGCTCCTTAACTCAGCCCCAGCAGACCTTTACACTGAACTTTACAAGTCATTGGGGCCAGCGCATTACGAGGAGTTGGCCCAGAAAGGATTTCGGGCAGAGAGGACACCAATTTCAGTTATCCGGCGAATAAGACTGGCTAATCTCCATGATACGGCTGAAGAGTTGTGTGAGATAAATGAGCGCATCAGAACAAGGCTGGATAGAGCGAGGATCGCAACAATCCTCACTCCGGTTTGTGCATTAGCTATTTCTACTGTGGGCTATCTTTTTTTCTGACTTTGTCCGCAGAATTCCCAACAAATCGACGACCTAACGAGAAGTCGGTTGTGGGCCTACCTTCCTGTGGGGGTTGTGTGGTCTGCTGTTGCGGTGGTTGAGTGGTATCTTGCTTTGGTGGTTGATCGCTCATTTTGCCTTCCTATGGTTCGATTTGAGAACATCGAGTGCTTCGTTCTTAAGGTGCATCAGATGCACGCAGAAGAAGCATTAACCTACCCTGGAAGCTCACCGCCGAACATCCTGATAAACGATCAGGTGGTTTTGTCGTTCTCTCCTATCCCTGCTAATCTGTCCAAAACAAACCAATGGGGATAGGGATATGAGGAAGTTTCTGTTAGTGGCTTCGCTTTCGTTGGCATTCAGCGCAGCGGCGTCAACAAGCTATACAAAAGAACAGCTTAATTCAATGGCCGCATCAGGGCAGTATCCTGAGCAAGAGTCTCCCGTAACTAAAAGTGTGCAAGTGGTTGATTTTGATCACTGCAAACAAGATGCGTATAACATTTTTAGCCAGATTAGTGATAGTTATCCGGCCAATGTAATAGTAGATACGAACGTTCTTTACATAGTTAAATTCTGGACCAACGATGGAACAGTTATGATTTCCTGTTCTGAACCAGATGGAAAAAAGGTTGTAACGTCGTCTGCTTACAAATAAAGGCCATTAAAATGATGAATGAGAAGTCTATTCATAAAGAGTGCGGGGTAGCGATGTGAGGCGGTTAATCATTATCGGGCTACTTTTCTTGTCACACTTTTGTTATGCAAAATCTGATACTCAGATCATTAATGATGCAAAAGAGGCAGTAAGAAAAGAGCTATCTCAGAAGTATAAGCCGGGAGACTGCGAAAGATGGCGATTACTTGAGGCTAGCGGTAAAGCCAGAAGTGGCTCTGCTGTCATTATTTGTGACAGTAATTTCAACCCATTGTTAGGACTGGATTTCTCAGAGATAAAGGTTTTCAGGAATGAAAGCTCAAACGCTGTCTGTGGTATTGTCTCGGGACATACCGATATAAGTAAAATTGGAGGTCGGTTCGTTTATACAGATGGTGATGCAGGGCATGTTTTCATTAAGAAATCAAAAGAGCCTGCTTTCTTATCTGATAAGAGCGAGAGCGGTCGCAATATGTTGAAGTTACTGGATCAACAATTAAAAATTGAGTCCAGAAGCTGCGGCTAATGCAGAGTACGTAATTGGCAAATAATTACGAAACTTTCGTAGACAACACAAACCTCGCTCCGGCGGGGTTTTTTATTGCCCGGAGAAAGGTATGGCTGAAGGTGAAAATCTTGGCGGAGTCTACATTGAGATTGAGGCCGATGTTGCAAAATTGCTTACTGGTCAGCAGCAGGCGAATAAAGCTCTAGATAACATTGGCGATAATGCACAAAAAACATCAGGGCAATTCAAAAAGCTTGATACGCAACTTAATGCGACCTCGAAAGTGATGTCTTCAGGGTTGAAGGGAAGCGTTCAGCAGGCAGGTTATCAGATCCAGGACTTCATCGTTCAGGTCCAAGGTGGTCAATCTGCATTGGTAGCATTTAGTCAGCAAGGGTCGCAGCTGGCTGGGGCATTCGGGCCGGGTGGTGCTATCGTCGGGGCGCTAATCGCGCTTGGAACTGTTGTTGCAGGGACTTTAATTTCTTCTCTTAATGGTGGCAAAAGTGCAATGGATGCGCTTAAAGATGCCGCCGAGAGGATGAATGATGTTATCTCTATTTCTACTCAGGGTATCGCTGCACTTTCTGACAAATACGCAAACCTTGCTAGAGTGAATGCTACCGCTGCAACATTACTCAGAAATCAGGCTGCGATTGAATACAATCAGGCAATTTCAAAGATACCTAAAGCCATCGGTGATGCCGCTGACTCCTTCCTTTCATTTGGCGATAAAGCTATTTCAGCTTTTGGTGGTGGGTATGCATCAATTGACGGATTCAACGATCGGCTTAAGTCGCTAAATATCACGACAGATGATTACAAATCGGCGATGAATCAGGCGTATGGCGCGGGACAGGCGTTCTCGGCAACAGCCAATAGCATCGGCAATACTGTCGGTGCCGTAGCCTCTAGATTGGGTATTTCTGAAGAGGCGGCGTTTGGTCTTACTAAGCAACTCGCCGATCTAAGCGATAACCCATCACCTCAGGCTCTGCAGACTTTAGCGTTAAGAATTGGCGATATGATTTCGTCATCAAAAAACGCCAAGCCGGAGTTAGTAGAGCTTTACAACAAGATAGTAGACCTTTCCACCGGAGCATCTCAGGCGGCCTTTAACTTTGAAATGTTGAAGAAGTCCACTGATAACCTAACCGCCGGGCAAAAAAGCTTAATTCAGCAGTCCGAGAGGAATCTGGCGCTCTCTAAACTACAAGGTGCCGCAAGGGCAAAATTAGCGGCTCAATATGCAGCTGAGGACGCGGGATTCTCGAAAGACGATCCGCACACTAAGCGAATGATGGATGATGCTGCCGCGACTTACACCAATCTCGATTCGCATAAGAAGCTGACAGCGGAGCAGAAGAAAGGTGAGAGTCAGGCAGAGAGAAATGCAAAAGTTGTTGAAGAGTACAGCCAGAAAGCGAAATTGGCCGCCGATTCGATAAGCGAACTCTCGCGCGAACAGGCAATACTGGCAGCAAAACAGAAGTTAACGAACGCCACACCACAACAGGTTGCTCAAGTTGAACGTGATGCGGCGGCTGCATGGGATACGGCGAACGCCCTTAAAGCCCAGGCCGCTGCACAAAAGCTCCTCCCTGAAACAAGAGAGAACGCCTCTTATCAGCAGGATATGAAGGATCTTAAAACTGCTCTTGATGGGAAAAGGATAACCCAGCAGCAATATGACCAAACCAGTGAGCAGTTAGAGGCTCAGCACCAGGCCAACCTTGCCAAAATACGCTCGCAGCAGGTGGTTACCCCCACCCAGCAGGCACTTGCCGAAGTTGACCCGGTGCAGCAACTCGCTAACCAGCACGCGCAGGAGCTGGCGCTGATTCAGCAGTTCGAGCAGCGAGGGGTTCTCGCTCATGAGAATGCATTGGCGCTGAAAAATGCCGCTGACCGGCAATATGAGCAGCAGCGGATCGCAGCTCAATGGGAAATCCTCAGCCAGCAAAGCCTCGGCTATAACATGCTGACGAGTGCGGTGGATGCGTTTAGCGGGAATGCCTCCAATGCGATCACCGGTCTGCTAACCGGCACAATGTCAGCGCAGGAGGCGATGAGTTCACTCGGCAATACCATCCTGAACAGCGTGATCAACAGCATCGTTCAGGTCGGCGTTGAGATGCTAAAAAACTTTATCATCGGACAGACAATCGGTGCGGCATCAACTGCTAACGGATTGCTACAGGCATCCCTGTTAACCAACGCATGGACACCGGCAGCCTATGCCGCCTCCGTGGCGACAGGTGGTGCAGCCGCAAAAGTGGGGGCCGTGGCCTATGGTTCTGGGCTGGCAACATCAATGGCTCTAAGCACTGTATCTGGTGCTCGCTACAATGGCGGCCCGGTATCAGCCGGCGGCCTGTATCAGGTCGGCGAGAAAGGTAAGCCGGAGATTTACCAGGCCAGCACCGGCAAGCAGTACATGATCCCTGGTGATAACGGGAAGGTCATCAGCAATAAGGATATGCAGGGCGGCGGCGGGTTGAATGTTCAGGTAGTCATCAACAATCAAGCGTCCAATGCTGAGCCGCAATACATGGGGGCCACTCAGAATGACGGTAATTATGTGCTGGAATTCCTGATTTCTGATGCGGAACGCAATGGGCCTTACATCAGCACGCTACAATCGACGCTTGGGTTATCTCGTAAAGCAAATGGAGCGTTTTGATGGGGAAAGATAATATCTATGGGCCTGGAGAAAGTTTTAGTAGGGGTATGGAGATAGGCAAGACTACCATTTTCCGCCAAAACAGACCGGTAAAATTCCGTCTGGAAATGGTTAACGGGAGTGTTGTGGAGGGGATCATCCCGGCTAACTCTGAATTTAAGATTACGCCTCAGGATGGGGATATCAAAAAATTCGACATTATAATCGAAGATACTCCTAAGTCTCCGCAGGCAATTGAATAACTAAACCAAACCCGCTCCGGCGGGTTTTTTAATGCCCGGAGGAAACGTGGCAACAGTTCAATACCCTCCGTTCCTGCCGCTTCCCCAGCGCGCCGATCAGAACATGACGCAGGATACAGCCTGGCAGACGACGCAGACGGCGGTCGGTCCATTGATAATCACGCCGATTACTACTGACTTGAAAGCAACCTGGACGCTGCAGTGGATATTCACGCTGGCCCAGGCTGAGCGATTTAAGTCATGGCTGCGCTCGCCGACATACTGCGACCGCGGGCGCAACTGGTTCCAGATGCCGATCGACCTGGGTGATACGCAGGGCGTGCAGCAGCAGACGCTGCATTTTGTCGATATGCCGGTGCAGACCAGCAAAAACGGCAACATTGTCACCTGGACCGCAACGGTCATCAGCAACGGTGTCGAGGACATTACCGAGGACTATGACGACTGGATTGTTGAGGCCCAGCCTGGCTATGGATACTGGCTGGATTACCTGATCACCGAAGTGATGCCGAGGGCTGACTAATGCCAACATTACGAGAATGGAAAGAGAGGCGTCCGGCGAGCGACATCAAACAGACGGTGGAGTTTTATCACCCTGCGTTTGGTTATTACCGGGTGGTCAATAACTTGTTTCGCCCGGCGACGTTCGGCGGAAATGCCTTCGAGCCTGCGCGGTTCAGCGTGACCGAGCCGGCGCAGGACGGAACGGCGGTCATATCCATGACGATCACTTTTGTCGCCGCGACGGAGCATGTCCGGCAGACACTGAAAAGCTGGCGCGGGGCCGCGCGCATGACGCCGATTAAGTGCCTGTATCAGCAGTGGAACGCGATCGGCGATGCATCATCCCTGAAAGACTGGACGCTTTACGTGAACGACATTTCAGCCGATGCCAGCAACGTCACCGTGACCGCCGGCAAGACTAATCCGCTGACGCTGGCCAACTCCATCATTTACACCACGAAAGACTATCCCGGGCTGATCACCGTATGAAACAGAGCGACTTTATCGGGCTTGTTAACGGCAAGCCCTGGGCTAACCGCGCCTGCAGTTTTGAGCAGATGGACTGCTGGGGCCTGGTGGTTCTGTATTACCGGCATGTGCTCGGACTGGAGCTGCATCACATCGCCGGCTACGAATCGGGCGCGGATTTCATCACCTGCTACGAACAGGAGCACGCGCACTGGCGGCGTGTGCCGGTTGCCGCCATCGGCTGCATCGCGGTTTTTTACCGAGGCGACGTGCCGGCGCATATCGGTGTGATGATCAGCCCGGTGAAATGTCTGCATGCCCGCGGGGAATTTGGTTTCGTGCGCTGCGATAGCCCGCTGGCATTACTGAAGGTTTACAGCAAAGTGGAGTATATGGTGCATGGTGCGATATGAGTTACAGAGGCTGCCTGGCGCGCCGAAGCAGCGGGGAGCGGTAGATGCCGGCACCACACTGGTGAGTCTGCTGGATTCCCTGCAGCTGCACCGCGATGTTATCGTGAAACTGAATGGCCGAGCGCTGCCTGACAATTACGACATAAGTCGGCCACTGCGATCTGGCGACGTGGTGGCTGTGTTCGACCAGCCAGAGGGTGGGGTTGGCAAACTCATCACCACGATATTGCGTCCGGTCACGAAAATCCTCTCCGGCGCGCTGAAGGTGTTCGGCCTGTCGAATAAGCCCAGCGCGTCGGTATCGGTAGCGACAGGCGAATCCCCCAATAACGACCTGACCGGCCAGACAAACCGCGCGCGACTCTACAAGGGGCGTCCGAACATTTACGGCCAGTGCCGCGTCTTTCCTGACCTGATTCAGGAGGCGCTGTTCGAGTTTGTCGACAATAACAAACAGCTTACGGAGTGGTTCGAGGTAGGTTATGGCCGGTACACCATTTCCTCGATCCGCTACTCGGAATCGAACCTCGGCAGCCTGGCGGGCGCCAGTTCAGCGATTTATAACCCGGGTGACGTGATCGGCACGATTGAGGTGGGATACCAGTTCGATGACGTCGATAACGAGACCGTGCCGGGACTGAATGAAAGCGAGGACTTCCCGGCCCAGACAGCGACCACGACGGCGCCGACATCGGTAGCGATCGAGAGTAATCAGCTAAAGGCTGTTGTGCTGTCGAACGATGACAACTTCAGCTATTTTGCTGCGCTGGCGGTACCTCATCCCGTGTCATTTGTCATCAACGCCACCTGGAACGACGGTGGCACAAGCGTCACGCGGAATGTCACCGGCGCCGGGAATATCATCTCCTCTGAGAGCTTTATTGGCGACGACACGTTGTCGTACACGACGTTTTATATCGGCGAGCTCTCGGGAGAAATTACGTCTCTGCCGGGCAATGCAGTTATCAACCCGACGCTGTTCACTCTGAACGACCAGACCCCTCTGGTTATCGGGCCATCAGTGTCGCCGATCGTCTCGACGCAGGTCTGGGTGCATGTGCTGGTTCAGCTCGGCGCGACGGCCGGCACAACGCAATACCGGATCAAGTTCTGGCAGGTCGATGACGACAACAATCAGGTGCCGGGTACGTCAGAGCAGCACGATTATTTCTTCGATAACGACTTCCAGGTGACAACCCGGTATTTCCGCACAACGCACAAGTTTGTCCCGGCTGCCGGGGCGGGGCGCTATGCGGTCACCATCGAGCGCCTAGATAACAGCAATGACGCCAACGTGGTGACTTTGATGGCGATCCACGCGGTGAACGTACGCGAAAACGTCGTGTATCCGGAGGACACAATTGCCCGCATCACGATCAAGGGCTCGAACGACAGCAACAGCAACCGTGAGCAGAAGTACAATATGCTGGCGCAGCGGCATACCATCAGCTACGACCGGACAACCGGCGCGGTCGATTACACGCTGCGCCCAAGCCGCTCGTTTGCTGATGCCATCCTTCACGAATGGGTGGTTGTGGGTAAGCAGGACGTGGCCAGTATTGACGTCGCGGCTCTGTATGCCATTGCCGATTCGCTGCCGGATGAGGCGCTTGGGTATTTCGATTACACCTTCTCGGATGAGAAACAGCCGTTGGGTGAGCGCATAGCGACGATCGCCAATGTGGCCCGCGTTGACGGCAATAACATCGGCGATGTTCTGACGTTCTGGCGTGATGAGAAAGTGACAAATCCCGATGCGGTATTTGCGCGCTCAAACATGTTCTGGGACGAGTACAAAGTCGCCTGGCAAATGTCTCTGCCTGGTGGTTATGACGGCGTGGCGCTGGACTACGTCGACCCGCTGACGAACAAGAAGGCGTACATCTACCTGCAGATCGACAGCAGCGGCATCACTGAGGTTGAGGATGCTACCGTTAACGCGATGCAGATCAGCCTGGACGGCTGCCGCAACGCCACTCAGGCAACCGATCGGGCCTGGCTTGAGGCGAGAAAAATTCTCTACTCACGCCTCACTATGACGGTGAAAGTGCTGGAGTCGACGCAGGTGGTGCGCGGTACGGTTGTTCAGTGTCCTGACATGTACGATAACGCGCAGCAGACCGGATACATCACCGGGCGCTCCGGGGATGTGTTCTCGACGTCAGAGCGTATCGACTTTTCTCTCGGCGATATGTGGGTGGTGATGACCGACAGCCTCGGCAATTACCGCGGGCGCTGGCGAGCTTATCCGGTAAGTGGCAAGCCCAAAGCATTTCAGGCTGCAGCCGATACCTTCGATCTGAACATTTATGACCGCAGAACGGCACAAAACCCCAGCCGGTATTTCATCGCTACCGACTCGGAACTCAACTCCACAATCTGGCGCGTCGATAGCGCAAAACCAAACGGTGACGATACTCAAACCCTCTCACTCACTGAGTATTCAGACTCGATTTATCCGTAACACACAGCAGTAATTACCAACCTTCGCGCACACCATCAGATTCACTTCTGAGGGCTTCGTGCGCCTTTTATAGGGCGACATGCACAATGGCAGAAGTACCGTTACCAACTCCCACAGATAACGCTGTTCCGAGCACGGATATCCGGGATGCAGTTTATGCCGGCGCCATGCTGGATAAGGTTGTTACCAGCACCGAACTGAAATACACCGATCGCCTGGGAGGTGAGCACTACACCGTAGATGGAATGAAGGCTGAAGGGGACAAGGTTGTCGAAGAGACCAGACAGAACCTGATCCCTCTAAGCCGCCAGTACATGACCCTTGCGGCAGCTCAGGCTGATATAGCGAACATTCCCGAAGGGAGCACTACTTATTATCGCAGCCCTGACGATAGCGCCCTGGCCATTGAGGTAATAAATAATTCCGGAACGTTGGAGCCAACTGGCCGGAAAATGCCTTCTCAGCAGGCTGTTGACGATGTTGCAGAACAGACCCAGCAGGTCGCAGATGATCTTGCCCCTATGAAAGGGACGATTAAATTCGATGATATTGGTGATTTGGTGGCAGCTATCGTTGATATGATAGGATTCATCGGCTGGCAAATTGACAAAAATGGGGGGTTTGGAAGCGGGACAGCGTATATCTCACCGGACAAGTTAAAAATAAGTGAATTGCAAATATCAAAAACCAATGATGCTTTAATTCGCTTAACTGATCCTAACGGTTTATTTTGGGATATGGTAACTAAGGATGGGTGGTCACACTTTAATGCCTACAATCTGCCCAATGGAACATCGATTCAGGCGACGAATGATGCGGTTTTGAGAATCGTCGATCCTATGGGTCTGTTTTACGACATCATTGATAAAAATGGTGTTCCAGCATGGAGCAAATCCGGTGGCGATGGACAAACTGCTGAGCAAATTTATATAAACGCTCAGGACCCTCAAAATAAATCGCTTGTTGATGCAGATTCAAGGATTACGCTTACAAAGCTGAAATTCCCTTCTGACGCCTATAACCATTTTCTTGGTGAAGGACAGTCATTAATGCAGGGGGATGAAGGGTGGGCGCAGGTTTCCAGAACGGCAAAATATGGAAACTTGATGCTTGGTAACTCTGTTAGGCCTGCAGGGGCAGGAGAGAATGCATTCAACCCGCTAGGCGGCTCTGAATTCAAACCCATGATCGCAGTAACGCAATCACTAGATGGCTCGACAATTCTCTCGGATGCGGAGATACAGGCTTTAGGTCGTAACGATAAAAATGAGGGTGAATCGCCATTAGTTGGCGCGGTGAACGGATTCAGAAAGTCATTTCTTGACGCTCACTGCCTGAGTAGTGATTCCTCCCGCTTGTTTTTATCTTCTGCTGTAGGAGTTTCAGGTCAGATATTAGCCAACCTTATTGATGATACTAAGTATTATAACAGGGTTGTTGATTGTATAACCAAGGCAAAGGCCGTAGCTGATGCTGCAGGCAAAACATACTCCGTTACGGCTATTATCTTTAACCAGGGCCAGTTTGACTATAACGCTGGGACAAGTAAAAGCGTTTATAAATCTCAGATGGTTCAACTGAGAAGTAAAATTAACGCTACTGTCACCAGTATTACTGGTCAGTCTGATATGCCAGCATGGTTTATTTCGGTGCCTGGGTATTCCTATACCCCAAACCCTGCCACTCAACCGCTTAATGCTGTTGAACTGTGGGTGGCAATGGCCCAGCAAGAGTTCTGTGAGGAGAACGAAAACTGCTTTATCGTCGGCGCTGACTATCCGTTACCCAGCAAAGGCGGACATCTGATGCCTAACGGTTATCGCTGGATGGGATGTTATTATGCTAAAGCCATGGATAAAGTTCTTAACCAAAGGAAGCCATTTAAACCGGTGCAACCAATAAGCTTTGAACTAATTGGAAATCAGATATATTGTAATTTCTATGTTCCTCAACCGCCATTACAATGGCAAGCTCCGTTTCGTGTCGGAACACGGACTGTTATTGGCAATAAAGGATTCAGGGTTTTCAGTAATGTCCAGGCTGATCCAGCAGGAATTGGCACTGAACTTACATTGTCTGCTATTGATATAGTCTCAGATACTATTGTACGGCTAACCTGCTCGTCAGCCCCATCAGGTACGGTTCGTGTTGTATATGGTACATATCAAAACTCTGGACAAGGAATGTTAACGGATAGCGACCCATACGTTCCTGACGAAATTTACGAATATGACCCTCAGTTTACGCAATGGCCTGAGGAAAATATTACAGAACTACTCAATAAACCCTATCCTATGGAAAATTGGTGTATTCCGTTTTCTAAAACTTTTTCAGTTTAAGGTGTCAAATATATGGGAATGCTGCTTAACCAGAACATTAGCCTGGCTAATATCGCGACTGGCGTAATCCTTCCAGTTTCAGATGGTCTTCAATATTTCAACTTATTCAATGATGGCAGCCAACTTGGTAGAAACTTTGCCTCAGGAAAACCTGCTGCAACGGTAGTTGGTTCGCCTGCAGTGAACACCGAAAACATCACAGTAACAAACCTGGGAAATTATATTAATACCAATGTTGCTCAGGGGCAGGAAATGACGATCATAACCATTGGTAAGCCAACTGCGGCCAGTGGCAACTTTGTTCACTGGTCCAACTATGGCTCAGCTATAACAAATGGCGGGTCAGGCCTTACTTCCACCGATTTTTCACGAGCATCAGTGAGCACAGGGAACCCATCGATCAGCCTGAGTTATTCAGATGATAGCTTTGCCACAAGGAAGACTCTGACATATGGCGTTTCGTCTGGAGCAGATACTGTTAAATTACGGGCCATTGCGTCGGTGTTTAGTCAGTCAGGGATGACATCCAGGATCAGGGATTTGACCAATGCAAAAGTAGCCTCAAATGCCATCCCAGCAGGTGGGGTTTTATCTGTCGCTGGCACCATTTTACTCGGTTCTCACTATACGAACGTAGAGGGGTCAACAGGTAACTTGTATGCAGGCATGATCTTCAATCGCGCCCTAAGTGACTCAGAAATAGACACACTTTATACCTCCCTTAAGTCCTACTATTCAGGGAAGGGCATCTCGGTTTAATCCTCTTGATCTGCTGGATAATAAAAACTACTGTATATAAAAACAGTATTCAGTAGGGGGCAGATCATGCATCGGGCGTCAGACATCACTGCGGCTTTCCGCGAGTCGGTTTTGCGCAGTTCCAAGGGGTTCCAGTACCTTCACACCAGAGACTTCGTTACCGCGCTGCGCCGGCGCGGCATCCATTTTTCCGAGGTGGAGGCGAACTCTTGGATCGCACGCGAGCAGGCGTATTTCGTCGATAAGACGCCGGACCATAGCGAAAACAGGCTGTGGATGATGGCCAACATGGGGAGGGTGATCTAATGGGATTCCCTTCACCCGCGACGGACTACGTCGAGCAAAGGTTGTCTGTTAACTCGATCTGCAATGTCGGCCCAAACACGCTAGTTTTCGAGCGATCTGGTGGTTACGTTGTACTGGATATCTCCCTGAAGCCAAAGCAGGGTAGCCAACTGCTTATACAGCACGGCGGCGGGACGGAGCTTTCCACGCTGAGAGGAAGGTCGCTGATTACCGAAGATGGCGAAGCGATCGAGGGCGAAGCCCTGGACGATGTTACTGTCATCGGGGTCGTGACATTTACTATCTGCGATGTTCGTTCCGATAATTCTATTATTTAACTGGGGTATATATGGCGCTGAAGCTATTAGCCAATAATAACGCAAAGAGTGTGCTCGCTGCGGGTATTAGCGCGTCCGCTACCGTTATTACCGTGGGTACTGGAGCGGGATCTTTATTCCCTTCCCCTGTATCTGGGAAGAGTTATTTCAAATTAACGATAACCGACGCGGCCACGAAAACAATTTCTGAAATTATGCACGTAACGTCTGTATCCGGTGACGTGATGACAGTTATTCGTGGTCAGGAAGGAACTACGGCACGCGTATGGTCAACGAATGATATTGTCGCGAATTTAATGACTGCCGGGTCATTATTATCCTTCCTGCAGATCAGTAATAACCTGTCAGAAATTAAAGATGCCGGTGAGGATGCGGTAAATGAAGCCCGTTATAATCTCGGAATATCTGATTCCTCTGGTTTTGTCGGGCGTTCTCTTGGCGCTCCAAAAGCTTTCTATGCAAACGGAACCTATACGCGATCTCCTCTGGCCCGTTATGCAAAAGTAACGTTGACCGGCGCCGGTGGTGGCGGTGGCGGCTGCCAGGCCTCCAACAATACAGAAACCTTCTCCGGTGCCGGCGGCGGTGCGGGTGCGACCATTATCGTATGGGTTGACCTGTCTGCTGCCAGTTCATATGCGATTACTGTCGGAAAAGGTGGTGTGGGAGGCGTTGGCGCTGTAAGTGGTGCAGATGGTGGGGCCACCTCGTTTGCCAGCCTGTTCTCAGCTCCTGGCGGGAAAGGCGGCGTGAAGTCAGGCGTGTCCAATACCGCCGGCGGCGCCGGAGGTACGGCGGCGGCCGGAGACATCAGGATCAACGGTGGCACTGGGTCAGATGGACAGACAGGCTCAAGCCTTCTGACGGGCAACGGCGGGGCGTCGTATTTTGGCGGCGGTGGCCGGGCGGGTTCTCAGGCCGGTATTGCTGGCGCAGCTCCCGGATCCGGTGGTGGTGGCGCGTATGACCTCGGGTTTACCAGCACGGCTTATACCGGCGGCGATGGCGCGGATGGCATCCTGATCCTGGAAGAATTCGCGTGATGGGGCATGAGTGGGGCATGGGAAATCAGTGAATTTCGCCAAATATTGCAAACAACGCATGTTGGATGCTATCTCCAGCCATTGAAAATGGCGCTCCTGGACGATATTTGTCGATTTTTAAATTTACCGCGTCACGCAGTTAAAGTGGCGGGCGTACTCTTCAAGGCTGGTGATGCCAAGGCGCACCCATTTCGGGTGCGACCACTGGGGAAGCCCAATATAAATCATAGCGCCGTGAGGATCTCCTCGGTACTGCGCACCCGGCCGATGCGCGGGAAAATATGCGTCATACTGCCCTGATGCTGCTCGGCGGAGGCGGCGCTGCAGGCATCTTCGGCGATGACCAGGTTAAAACCCAGCTCCCAGGCATTGCGGGCGGTGGATTCGACGCCGATGTTGGTGGAGATGCCGCAGAGAATAATGGTGTCGATCCCGCGGCGGCGCAGCTGAAGCTCAAGGTCGGTGCCATAGAACGCGCCCCACTGGCGTTTGGTCACTTCGATATCGCTCTCCTGCTTACCCAGCGTGGCCGGGTAGGTCCACCAGTTTTCGGGCAGCGTATGCGCCCCGGCCTGAGCGTCGACAGGCTGTTTCAGCGCTTCGGCGAAATCGGCCGACCAGCCCACGCGGACCATGATGACCGGCGAACCCTGTTGCCGGCACTTGTCTGCCAGGCGAGCGGCGCGCGCCACCACCTCGTCAGCCCGATGCGGGCCGCCGGCGAAAGGCAGAATGCCTTCCTGCAGATCGATTACCACCAGCGCCGTGTTTTTTGCATTGAGTTCTAACATGGTATCCCCGTATCTTCATCTGTTGTCAGGCGGCTACAATACCTTTGCGGCTTCAGCAAAAGAGTAACAAATTTTGTTAATTTATGTGAGTGTGGACGTTAAGCGCGCAGCAAAGCAGCGTACATCGTGCGTCGGACTTATCGAACGACAGAATTTCCAGTATAATAGCCGCCTTTTTTCATTCAGTTGTGACATCAGCTAAAGCTGCGACCTCGTCGCCTGCAGGGCAGACGACAATCCGCCGACGGCTAAGTTAAGGGATATCTCATGCGTACAGAATATTGCGGACAGCTTCGACAGTCCCACGTTGGGCAGCAGGTGACTCTGTGTGGTTGGGTCAACCGCCGTCGCGATCTCGGTAGCCTCATTTTTATCGATATGCGCGACCGCGAAGGCATCGTTCAGGTGTTTTTCGATCCGGATCGTGCGGATGCGTTGAAGTTAGCCTCTGAACTGCGTAATGAGTTCTGCATTCAGGTCACTGGCACCGTTCGCGCGCGTGAAGAGAAAAACATCAACGCGGACATGGCCACCGGCGCTATCGAAGTGCTGGCTTCCGATCTGACGATCATTAACCGCTCAGAATCGCTGCCGCTGGACTCCAATCACGTCAACACCGAAGAAGCGCGTCTGAAATACCGCTACCTCGACCTGCGTCGTCCGGAGATGGCGCAGCGCCTGAAAACCCGCGCGAAAATTACCAGCTTTGTGCGCCGCTTTATGGACGACCATGGCTTCCTCGACATCGAAACCCCGATGCTGACTAAAGCCACCCCGGAAGGCGCCCGCGATTACCTCGTGCCTTCCCGCGTGCACAAAGGCAAATTCTACGCGCTGCCGCAGTCGCCGCAGCTGTTCAAACAGCTGCTGATGATGTCCGGCTTCGACCGCTACTATCAGATCGTCAAATGCTTCCGCGATGAAGACCTGCGTGCCGACCGTCAGCCTGAATTCACCCAGATCGACGTGGAAACCTCCTTTATGACCGCGCCGCAGGTGCGTGAGATCATGGAGGCGATGGTGCGTCAGCTGTGGCTGGAAGTGAAAGGCGTCGACCTGGGCGAGTTCCCGATCATGACCTTCGCCGAAGCCGAACGTCGCTATGGCTCCGATAAACCGGATCTGCGTAACCCGATGGAGCTGGTGGACGTCGCCGACCTGCTGAAGTCTGTGGAATTCGCGGTCTTTGCCGGCCCGGCCAACGATCCGAAAGGGCGCGTGGCGGCCCTGCGCGTCCCGGGCGGGGCCTCTCTGACCCGCAAGCTGATTGACGAATACGGCAACTTTGTGAAGATCTACGGCGCGAAAGGGCTGGCCTATATTAAAGTGACCGAGCGTGCCAAAGGCATGGACGGGATCAACAGCCCGGTGGCCAAATTCCTGACCGCTGAAATCGTGGAAGCGATCCTTGACCGCACCGGCGCGCAGGATGGAGACATGATCTTCTTCGGCGCCGACAACAAGAAAGTAGTGGCCGACGCGCTGGGCGCGCTGCGTCTGAAGCTGGGTAAAGACCTGAGTCTGACTGACGAGAGCAAATGGGCGCCGCTGTGGGTGATCGACTTCCCGATGTTCGAAGACGACGGCGAAGGCGGCCTGACGGCGATGCACCATCCGTTCACCTCGCCGAAAGATATGACCGCGGATGAGCTGAAAGCCGCCCCGGAAGAGGCTGTAGCCAACGCCTACGATATGGTTATTAACGGTTATGAAGTCGGCGGCGGTTCGGTGCGTATCCACCGCGGCGAGATGCAGCAGACCGTATTTGGTATTCTGGGCATTAACGAACAGGAACAGCGTGAGAAATTCGGCTTCCTGCTGGATGCGCTGAAGTACGGTACGCCGCCGCATGCAGGTCTGGCCTTCGGTCTTGACCGTCTGACCATGCTGCTGACCGGTACCGATAACATCCGCGACGTTATCGCTTTCCCGAAAACCACCGCGGCCGCCTGCCTGATGACCGAAGCGCCAAGCTTCGCCAATCCGGCGGCGCTCGGCGAACTGGGTATTCAGGTTGTGGAGAAAGAGGCAAAAGCGTCTCTGGAGAACAAGTAATATGTCATTTAAGCTGCCCGTTTCGGTGCTGGTGGTCATTTACGCCGAAGATACGAAACGGGTGCTGATGTTGCAGCGGCGCGACGATCCCGCGTTCTGGCAGTCGGTCACCGGCAGCCTGGAAGCTGGAGAGACCGCGCTGCAGGCCGCCGCGCGTGAAGTAAAGGAAGAGGTCGCCATTGACGTTGCCTGCGAGCAACTGACCTTAATCGACTGTCAGCGCACGGTGGAGTTCGAGATATTTTCTCATTTGCGTCATCGCTATGCGCCGGGTGTAGAGCGCAATACGGAATTCTGGTTCTGTCTTGCGCTGCCTCATGAGCGGGAGATTACTTTCACCGAACATCTGGCCTATCGCTGGGTCAGCGCGACGGAAGCCGCTGCGCTGACCAAGTCGTGGAGCAACCGGCAGGCGATTGAAGAATTTGTAATTAACGCCGCCTGAAAGGGCGCGCTTTTTGGAGAGTTTTTTATGGCAGGTCATAGTAAATGGGCCAACACCAAACACCGCAAAGCGGCACAGGATGCCAAACGCGGTAAAATCTTTACGAAAATCATTCGCGAGCTGGTCACCGCCGCGCGTCTGGGCGGCGGCGATCCGGCTTCCAACCCGCGTCTGCGTGCGGCCGTTGATAAAGCGCTGTCTAACAACATGACTCGCGACACCCTGAACCGCGCCATCGCGCGCGGCGTCGGCGGCGATGAAGACGCGAACATGGAAACCATCATTTATGAAGGCTACGGTCCTGGCGGCACCGCGGTGATGGTGGAATGTCTGTCCGACAACCGTAACCGTACCGTTGCGGAAGTGCGTCACGCCTTCACCAAAACCGGGGGTAACCTCGGCACCGATGGTTCCGTCTCCTACCTGTTCAGCAAGAAAGGCGTTATCTCCTTCGAGAAAGGCGATGAAGACACTATCATGGAAGCGGCGCTGGAAGCAGGCGCAGAAGACGTGGTGACCTATGACGACGGCGCCATCGACGTCTACACCGCCTGGGAAGAGATGGGCGCTGTGCGCGACGCGCTGGAAGCCGCCGGCCTGAAAGCCGACGCTGCCGAAGTCTCAATGATTCCGTCCACCAAAGCGGATATGGATGCCGAGACGGCGCCGAAGCTGCTGCGTCTGATCGATATGCTCGAAGACTGCGACGACGTGCAGGAAGTGTACCATAACGGCGAGATCTCCGACGAGGTCGCAGCCACCCTGTGATGCAGCCGCATCCACGGTTAACCGGAGGCGCGTGATGGCTATTATTCTCGGCATTGACCCGGGGTCGCGCGTTACCGGTTATGGCGTGATCCGCCAGGTTGGGCGGCAGCTGAGCTACCTGGGCAGCGGATGCATCCGCACCAAAGTGGACGATCTGCCGTCGCGGCTGAAGCTGATCTACGCCGGGGTGACGGAGATCATCACCCAGTTCCAGCCCGACTATTTCGCCATTGAGCAGGTCTTTATGGCCAAGAATGCCGACTCGGCGTTAAAGCTCGGGCAGGCGCGCGGGGTGGCGATCGTCGCAGCGACCAATCAGGCGCTGCCGGTGTTTGAATACGCCGCCCGTCAGGTCAAGCAGACCGTGGTCGGGATTGGCAGCGCCGAAAAGAGCCAGGTCCAGCATATGGTGCGCACCTTGCTCAAGCTGCCCGCCAATCCGCAGGCGGACGCGGCGGATGCGCTGGCGATTGCCATCACCCATTGCCATGTCAGCCAGAATGCCGCTCAGATCAGCGAGACCCGGCTCAATCTGGCGCGGGGGCGCTTACGATAATCGCAAATCAGGCTGGATATCTATCCAGCCTTTTTTTATGATACCGCCAGATACTTAGACCATAACGCAGGAGCCCCACGTGATAGGCAGACTCAGAGGCATCATTCTCGAAAAACAACCCCCGCTGGTGTTGCTGGAAACGGCGGGCGTCGGCTATGAAGTGCATATGCCAATGACCTGCTTCTATGAGCTGCCGGAGGCCGGGCAGGAGGCGATCGTCTTCACCCACTTTGTGGTGCGTGAAGATGCCCAGCTGCTGTATGGGTTTAACAACAAACAGGAACGTACCCTGTTTAAAGAGTTGATTAAAACCAACGGCGTGGGGCCCAAGCTGGCGCTGGCGATCCTCTCCGGCATGTCGGCGCAGCAGTTCGTCAACGCCGTTGAACGGGAAGAGGTCGCCTCGCTGGTGAAGCTGCCGGGGATTGGCAAAAAAACCGCTGAACGTCTGATCGTTGAGATGAAAGACCGCTTCAAAGGGCTGCACGGCGACCTGTTCACCCCGGCGGCCGATCTGGTGCTGACCTCGCCGGCAGGCCCAACGGCGGACGATGCCGAGCAGGAAGCGGTTGCCGCGCTGGTCGCGCTGGGCTATAAACCGCAGGAGGCCAGCCGGATGGTCAGCAAGATCGCGCGTCCGGACGCCAACAGTGAAACGCTAATTCGCGAAGCGCTGCGCGCTGCGTTGTGAGGTAAGGGATGATTGAAGCAGACCGGCTGGTATCGGCAGACAGCAGCGGCTTTGAAGAGGCCGCTGACCGCGCCATCCGCCCAAAATTGCTGGCAGAGTATGTCGGCCAGCCGCAGGTGCGTTCGCAGATGGAGATCTTTATCCAGGCGGCGAAGCTGCGCGGCGACGCCCTCGATCACCTGCTGATTTTTGGCCCGCCAGGGTTGGGGAAAACCACCCTGGCCAATATCGTCGCCAATGAAATGGGGGTGAATCTGCGTACCACCTCCGGCCCGGTGCTGGAGAAGGCGGGCGACCTCGCCGCGATGCTCACCAACCTCGAACCGCACGATGTACTGTTTATCGATGAGATCCATCGCCTCTCGCCGGTGGTGGAAGAGGTGCTCTATCCGGCAATGGAAGACTACCAGCTGGATATAATGATTGGCGAAGGTCCCGCGGCGCGTTCCATCAAGATCGATCTGCCGCCGTTTACCCTGATCGGCGCCACCACCCGCGCCGGTTCGTTGACCTCGCCGCTGCGCGACCGCTTTGGCATCGTGCAGCGTCTGGAGTTCTATCAGATCCCCGATCTGCAGCATATTGTCAGCCGCAGCGCCCGCCATATGGGGCTGGAGATGAGCGACGAGGGCGCGCTGGAAGTAGCCCGCCGTTCACGCGGCACGCCGCGTATTGCCAACCGTCTGCTGCGCCGGGTGCGTGACTTTGCGGAAGTGCGCCACGACGGCACCATCTCCGCCGATATTGCCGCCCAGGCGCTGGATATGCTTAACGTCGATGCGGAAGGGTTCGACTATATGGACCGTAAGCTGCTGCTGGCGGTGATAGATAAGTTCTTTGGCGGCCCGGTGGGGCTGGATAACCTCGCCGCCGCGATTGGCGAAGAGCGGGAAACCATTGAAGATGTACTGGAGCCCTACTTAATTCAGCAGGGCTTTCTGCAGCGTACGCCGCGGGGAAGAATGGCGACGGTGCGCGCGTGGAATCATTTCGGGATTACGCCGCCGGAAATGCCGTAGCGCGTTGCGGTTGAGCAGTTCATGGTGAAGCCCGGTCAGCAGAGTGACCGGGCTTTTTCATTTTCAGCTGGCGGCTTTTTTCGTCATGCTGAGAATAAACAGCACCGCGGCGCAGAGCACCACCGACGGCCCGGCCGGGGTATCATAGAAAGCCGAGAAGGTTAACCCGCCGGTAACGGCCAGCATGCCCACGCCCACCGCCACGGCGGCCATCTGCTCCGGCGTACGGGCAAAACGGCGGGCGGTGGCGGCCGGGATAATCAGCAGGGAAGTGATGATCAGCGCCCCGACGAACTTCATCGCCACGCCGATAGTCAGGGCGGTGACCAGCATCAACAGCAGCTTGACCCGCTGCAGCTTCACGCCGTCGACAAACGCCAGGTCCGGACTGATGGTCATCGCCAGCAGATTCCGCCACTGCCAGAGCAGAATGCCAATCACAATCACCACGCCAATGGCAATGGCGATCAGGTCCTGCGGCGTAACCGCCAGCAGATCGCCGAACAGGTACGCCATCAGATCGACGCGGACGTTAGACATCAGACTGACCACCACCAGCCCCAGGGACAGCGCGCTGTGCGCCATGATGCCCAGCAGGGTATCGATCGCCAGATGCGGTCGTTTTTCCAGCCACACCAGCCCGCCGGCCAGCAGCAGGGTCACGGCGATCACTGCATAGAACGGATTGACGTTAAGCAATAAACCGAAAGCGACGCCGAGCAGAGACGCATGCGCCAGCGTGTCGCCGAAATAAGACATGCGGCGCCAGACCACAAAGGAGCCCAGCGGACCAGCGGCGCAGGCCAGCATCATCCCGGCAAGCCAGCCAGGTAACAGAAGTTCAATCATTAGCGGCTGTTTCCCCGACGCAGTACAATTCGCCCCTGAAGGTCGTGGCGGTGATTATGGTGGTGGCGGTATATCCCCAGCTGTTCCGCGCCGCGCGGGCCGAACATGGAGATAAACTCCGGGTGCATGGAGACCACCTCCGGTGCGCCAGAGCAGCAGATATGCTGGTTCAGGCACAGAACTTCGTCGGTTTTGGCCATCACCAGATGCAGATCGTGGGATACCATTAGCACCGCGCAGTCCAGTTCATGGCGCAGCTGGTTGATAAGATCGTAGAGCGCCACCTGGCCGTTGACGTCAACACCCTGGGTCGGTTCATCCAGCACCAGCAGCTGCGGACGGTTGAGCAGGGCGCGGGCCAGCAGTACGCGCTGCGTTTCGCCGCCGGAGAGCTTTTGCATCGGCGCATCGATCAGATGCCCCGCCTGCACGCGCTTCAGCGCCGGCAGGATGTCGTCTTTACGGGTGCCCGGGCGCAAACGCAGGAAGCGACTGACGGTCAGCGGCAGCGTGGCGTCCAGATGCAGTTTCTGCGGCACATAGCCGATGCGCAGGCGTGCGTCACGCTTGATAACACCCTCTGTCGGTGCTACCAGCCCGAGAACCACCCGCACAAGGGTCGATTTGCCGGCGCCGTTGGGGCCCAGCAGGGTTAAGATTTTGCCTGGCGTGAGAGCCAGCGAGATGTCAGACAACACGCGGCGTTGGCCAAAGGCCACCGAGACATTTTCCAGCGTTACAAGGTTTGTCATAGTAATTTAGGGGTTGCACAAGCTAGTGAATGTTATAATATCACATCACACTCACTTATTTCGATGACTAGACGCATTATGTTACATAAAAATACGCTTCTTTGCGCTGGACTTGGCGCTGTTTTTTTGTTCGCGCAGGTACCGCTGGCCAGCGCCGCCGTGGTGACTTCTATGAAACCGCTGGGCTTTATCGCGGCGGCCATCGCCGATGGGGTGACCGAGACCCAGGTGCTGCTGCCCGATGGCGCCTCCGAGCATGATTATTCCCTCCGTCCTTCTGATGTAAAACGCTTACAGAACGCAGACTTAGTGGTGTGGATTGGTCCGGAAATGGAAGCCTTTATGGATAAGTCGACGCAAAGCATTGCGGCGAATAAAAAGGTGACGATTGCCCAGCTGGATGGGGTCAAACCGCTGCTCATCACCGGGGCGGACGACGATGACGATCACCATGGTCATGACCATGGCGCAGCAGAAAAAGGTGACGGCGATCACCATCACGGTATTTACAATATGCATCTGTGGTTATCCCCAGAGATAGCGCGGCTTTCGGCGGTTGCAATCCACGATAAATTATTGGAACTTATGCCGCAGAGTCGAGCCAAACTCGACAGCAACCTGCAGCAGTTCGAGACCGCGCTGGCGGCGACCGACAAGCAGGTGAGCAATGAGCTGGCACCGCTGAAAGGGAAGGGCTATTTCGTTTTTCATGACGCCTACGGTTACTTTGAAAAACACTACGGTTTGACCTCGCTGGGGCACTTTACCGTCAACCCTGAAATACAGCCCGGTGCGCAGCGTTTACACGAAATCAGAACACAACTGGTTGAGCAGAAAGCCACTTGCGTTTTTGCTGAGCCACAGTTCAGGCCAGCGGTTATCGAAGCTGTTGCCCGGGGCACGTCTGTGCGCATGGGGACCCTGGATCCACTGGGGACAGGAATTACGCTGGGTAAAACGAGTTACCCGCAATTCCTCACCCAACTGGCGAATCAGTATTCGAGCTGCCTGAAAGGAGATTAACGAGGAAGTGAATACGTGCAACAGATAGCCCGCGCTGTCACTCAGGCATTCAACAATTTGCCACGACCTCATCGCGTCATGCTGGGGTCGCTTAGCGTTCTTACCTTAGCGGTCGCCGTCTGGCGACCCTACATTTACCACCCGGAATCCGCCCCCATCGTCAGAACCATTGAACTGGAAAAAAGCGAGATCCGTTCCCTGCTGCCGGAAGCCTCCGAGCCGATCGACCAGGCCCCGCAGGAAGAAGAAGCCATTCCTCAGGATGAGCTCGACGAAAAAGCCGATAGCGATGCCGGCGGGCACGAATATGTGGTGTCGACCGGCGATACGCTCAGCAGTATTCTGAACCAGTACGGTATCGATATGGGCGATATCGCCCAGCTTTCCTCCGCCGATAAAGAGCTGCGCAACCTGAAGATTGGCCAGCAGCTCTCCTGGACCCTGACCGCCGACGGCGATCTGCAGAGCCTGACCTGGGAGATGTCCCGCCGCGAGACCCGCACCTATACCCGTGTGGATAACGGTTTTAAAATGAGCAGCGAGCTGCAGAAAGGCGATTGGGTCAACAGCGTGCTGAAGGGCACCGTCGGCGCCAGCTTTGTCTCCAGCGCGCGTGATGCCGGGCTGACCAGCACGGAAATCAACGCGGTGATCAAGGCCATGCAGTGGCAGATGGATTTCCGTAAGCTGAAGAAAGGCGACGAATTCTCGGTATTGATGTCGCGCGAAATGCTCGACGGCAAACGTGAGCAAAGCCAGTTACTCGGCGTGCGTCTTCGCTCTGACGGTAAGGATTACTATGCCATCCGCGCCGAAGACGGCAAATTCTACGACCGCAACGGGACGGGTCTGGCGAAGGGCTTTATGCGCTTCCCAACGGCGCGTCAGTTCCGCGTCTCCTCTAACTTTAATCCGCGTCGTCTGAACCCGGTCACCGGCCGCGTCGCGCCGCACCGTGGCGTCGATTTCGCGATGCCGCAGGGAACGCCAGTGCTGGCGGTGGGCGATGGTGAAGTAGTCGTGGCCAAACGCAGCGGCGCTGCCGGGTATTACGTCGCGATCCGCCACGGTCGCACCTATACCACTCGCTACATGCACCTGCGTAAGCTGTTAGTGAAGCCGGGGCAGAAAGTGAAGCGCGGGGATCGCATTGCGCTGTCGGGGAATACCGGACGCTCTACCGGGCCACACCTGCACTACGAAGTGTGGATCAACCAGCAGGCGGTCAACCCGCTGACGGCTAAGCTGCCGCGTACCGAAGGGCTGAGCGGTTCTGACCGGACCGACTATCTGGCGCAGGTCAAAGAGGTCGTTCCGCAGCTGCGGTTTGACTAACCACCGGTCAGTGGAAAGCCGGTGCCCCAGGGCGCCGGCTTTTTCTTTTGTAGGATACCCGACGTCTCGCTACACTATCCCATTATCTTGATTAAGCAGTCGATCTGCGGATTGGGCATGGAAACGAAAAAAAATAATATTGAGTTTATCCCTAAGTTTGAAAAATCCTTTTTACTGCCGCGCTACTGGGGCGCCTGGCTGGGGGTCTTTGCCTTCGCCGGTATTGCGCTGACGCCGCCATCCTTTCGCGATCCGCTCCTCGGCAAACTCGGTCGTCTGGTAGGGCGTCTGGCGAAAAGCTCGCGCCGCCGGGCGCAGATTAATTTGCTGTACTGCTTCCCGGAAAAAAGCGAGTACGAGCGGGAAGCGATTATCGACGCCATGTATGCCTCGGCGCCGCAGGCGATGGTGATGATGGCCGAGCTGGGCCTGCGCGATCCGCAGAAAATCCTTGCCCGCGTCGACTGGCAGGGGAAAGCGATCATCGACGAGATGCAGCGCAATAATGAGAAGGTGATTTTTCTCGTTCCGCATGCATGGGGTGTGGATATCCCGGCGATGCTGATGGCCTCCGGCGGGCAGAAGATGGCGGCGATGTTCCATAACCAGGGTAACCCGGTGTTCGATTACGTATGGAATACCGTGCGTCGTCGTTTTGGCGGGCGTATGCACGCGCGCAACGATGGGATCAAACCGTTTATTCAGTCGGTGCGCCAGGGCTACTGGGGCTACTATCTGCCCGATCAGGATCACGGCGCCGAACACAGCGAGTTTGTGGATTTCTTTGCCACCTACAAGGCCACGCTGCCGGCGATTGGCCGCTTAATGAAAGTATGCCGCGCCCGCGTCGTACCGCTGTTCCCGGTCTACGATGGCAAGACGCATCGCCTGACGGTGCTGGTGCGCCCGCCGATGGACGATCTGCTGGACGCTGACGATACGACCATCGCCCGGCGGATGAACGAAGAAGTGGAAGTGTTTGTTAAGCCGCACACCGAGCAGTATACCTGGATCCTGAAGCTGCTGAAAACGCGCAAGCCGGGTGAAATCGAGCCCTATAAACGCAAAGAGCTGTTCCCGAAAAAGAAATAAAAAAAGCCTCCGTCAGGAGGCTTTTTTATCTCTACCGTGCTTACTCGACGGTGAGGATACGGGTGGTGTTGGTGCTGCCGATGGTGCTCATCACGTCACCCTGGGTAACGACCACGAGGTCGCCGGAGACCAGATAGCCTTTGTCCCGCAGCAGATTGACGGCGTCGTGCGCGGCGGCCACCCCGTCATTCTGGCTGTCGAAGAACACCGGCGTCACCCCGCGGTAGAGGGCGGTCAGGTTCAGGGTGCGCTCGTGGCGGGAGAGGGCGAAAATCGGCAGACCGGAGCTAATGCGCGAAGTCATCAGCGCGGTACGGCCCGATTCGGTCATGGTGATGATGGCGGTGATGCCTTTCAGGTGGTTGGCGGCATACATCGCCGACATGGCAATCGCTTCTTCCACGTTGTCGAACTGGACGTCCAGACGGTGTTTGGAGACGTTGAGGCTAGGGATTTTTTCCGCGCCCAGACACACGCGCGCCATCGCGGCCACGGTTTCCGAAGGATACTGACCGGCGGCGGTCTCCGCGGAGAGCATCACCGCATCGGTACCATCCAGCACGGCGTTGGCCACGTCCATCACTTCCGCGCGAGTCGGCATCGGGTTGGTGATCATCGACTCCATCATCTGGGTGGCGGTAATGACGGAACGGTTCAGCTGACGGGCACGACGGATCAGCGCTTTCTGGATGCCCACCAGCTCAGGATCGCCGATCTCGACGCCGAGGTCGCCACGGGCAACCATTACCACATCGGAGGCGAGGATCACGTCGTCCATCGCATCCTGATCGCAAACCGCTTCGGCACGCTCAACTTTGGCGACGATTTTCGCATCGCAGCCGGCATCGCGCGCCAGGCGACGGGCGTAGTTCAGGTCTTCGCCGCAGCGCGGGAAAGAGACGGCCAGGTAATCGACGCCGATTTTAGCGGCGGTGACGATATCAGCTTTATCTTTGTCGGTCAGCGCTTCGGCAGACAGGCCGCCGCCCAGCTTGTTGATCCCTTTGTTGTTGGACAACGGGCCGCCGACGGTCACTTCAGTGAACACTTTCATCCCCTGAACTTCGAGGACTTTCAGCTGCACGCGACCATCGTCGAGCAATAAGATATCGCCCGGCACGACGTCCGCCGGCAGGCCTTTATAGTCGATCCCGACTTTCTCTTTGTCGCCTTCGCCTTTGCCAAGGTTTGCGTCGAGCAGGAATTTATCGCCGACGTTGAGGAAAATTTTGCCTTCTTTGAAGGTCGATACGCGAATTTTTGGTCCCTGGAGGTCGCCGAGGATGGCCACATGACGGCCCAGTTTTGCCGCAATCTCACGCACTTTGTCGGCACGGAGCTGATGATCTTCCGGGGTGCCGTGAGAGAAGTTCATACGTACTACGTTTGCGCCCGCGGCGATAACCTTTTCCAGGTTGTTATCGCGGTCAGTTGCCGGGCCTAAGGTAGTAACGATTTTGGTTCTGCGAAGCCTTCTGGACATGTAATACTCCGTTGACTGATACAACTTTGGTGTTGCGTGAACATGGATTCGGTAGCGCCAGCCTGCAACGTCGCACAGCCGGATCGTTATCGAAGGTGTAATGGGGTACTGCTTGTTATCAACTTTTATTGATTATCACTGGGTACGAATGGTTCTTTATCAAAACGCGATTCCTTCAGCGCTTCCTTGACCCTCTTCAAGTTATCTCTGAATTTTGCCCCCCGACGCAAGGTAAAGCCAGTCGCCAACACGTCAATGACGGTCAACTGGGCCAAACGGGAGACCATCGGCATATAGATGTCGGTATCTTCCGGCACATCAAGGGTAATGGCGAGCGTGGCTTCCCTGGCTAGCGGCGTCCCGGCGGAGGTGAGCGCGATCACCATGGCATCGTTTTCACGAGCCAGCTGCGCCAGCTCCACCAGGCTCTTGGTTCTTCCGGTATGCGAGATAATCACCACCACATCATCGTCATCGCAATTCATACAGCTCATGCGTTGCAGGACAATGTCGTCGGAATAGATGACCGGCACGTTAAAGCGGAAAAATTTGTTCATCGCGTCGTGAGCGACCGCCGCTGAGGAGCCGAGGCCGAAAAAGGCGATTTTTTTGGCCTGAGTCAGCAGATCCACCGCGCGATTTACCGCCGACATGTCGAGAGAATGGTGCACCTGATCTAAACTCGCCATGGCCGATTCGAATATTTTTCCCGTGTATGACTCAACGCTGTCGTCTTCATCGACATTCCGGTTAACATAGAGCGTGCCGTGCGCAAGGCTCTGGGCCAGATGCAGTTTGAAGTCAGGGAATCCGCGGGTTTCGAGACTACGGCAGAAGCGATTGACGGTCGGTTCGCTAACGCCGGCCTCAAGGGCGAGGGCGGCGATGCTCGAATGAATGGCCTGCTCGGGGGTGGCGAGGATCACTTCCGCCACTTTGCGTTCAGATTTGCTAAGGTGTTCCAGTCGGGACTGGATTTTTTCCAGCATGTTCATTAGTAACAGGGCGCTCATCAATGGAAACGATTTCATTAATGGGTGAAATCATTGGGCGTTTTAGCAAGAATATACCCCTCCGCAAGCGCAAGCGGTGAGGAATGACGTGAAATGATGTTGTTTTTTTTCATTACATGATCAGGGTCGTATTTTACTGACCTGAACCAGGTACAAACAACGAACAATAACGGCCGAATGCCCAAATCATCGCCGAATGTTTTCACCCTGTGCGGTTTTACCGCCGCAAACGAAGGGGAAGGCTTTCGGGAAATACGTAAACACAGTACAGTGCAGTGTAAGAAAATTACAAATATAGCCTGGCAAAAGCACCAGACTATCAACTGAGGAGAATGACATGGCGGTAACGCAAACGGCCCAGGCATGCGACCTGGTCATTTTCGGCGCGAAGGGCGACCTGGCGCGGCGTAAATTGTTGCCTTCCCTGTATCAGCTTGAAAAGGCGGGCCAGATCCACGCTGACACCAGAATCATTGGCGTCGGCCGTGCCGACTGGGATAAAGCGGCTTATACCAAAGTCGTGCGCGAAGCGCTGGAAACCTTCATGAAGGAAAAAATTGATGAAGGTTTGTGGGATACCCTGAGCGGACGCCTGGAGTTCTGTAATCTTGACGTCAATGACACCAGCGGCTTCACCCGCCTGGGTGAGATGCTGGATCAAAAGAACCGTGTCACCATCAACTATTTCGCTATGCCGCCGAGCACCTTTGGCGCGATCTGTAAAGGGCTGGGCGAAGCGAAGCTTAATGCCAAGCCTGCGCGCGTGGTCATGGAAAAACCGCTCGGCACCTCGCTGGAAACCTCCCGTGAAATCAACGACCAGGTCGGCGAGTTTTTTGAAGAGTGTCAGGTCTACCGTATCGACCACTATCTCGGTAAAGAGACGGTCCTCAACCTGCTGGCGCTGCGCTTCGCCAACTCCCTGTTCGTCAATAACTGGGACTGCCGCACCATCGATCACGTCGAAATCACCGTCGCGGAAGAGGTGGGTATTGAAGGGCGCTGGGGTTACTTCGACCAGGCCGGGCAGATGCGCGACATGATCCAGAACCACCTGCTGCAGATCCTGTGCATGATTGCCATGTCGCCGCCGTCCGATCTCAGCGCCGACAGCATCCGTGATGAAAAGGTCAAGGTGCTGAAATCCCTGCGCCGTATTGACCGCTCCAACGTGCGCGAGAAAACCGTTCGCGGCCAGTATACCGCCGGCTTTGCCCAGGGCAAAAAAGTGCCTGGCTATCTCGAAGAGGAGGGGGCCAACAAGACCAGCAACACCGAAACCTTCGTGGCGATCCGCGTCGATATCGATAACTGGCGCTGGGCTGGCGTACCGTTCTATCTGCGCACCGGCAAACGTCTGCCGACCAAATGCTCAGAGGTAGTGGTTTACTTCAAAACCCCGGAACTGAATCTGTTTAAAGAGACCTGGCAGGAGCTGCCGCAGAACAAGCTGACCATTCGCCTGCAGCCGGACGAAGGGGTAGATATCCAGGTACTGAACAAAGTGCCGGGCCTCGATCATAAACATAACCTGCAGATCACTAAACTGGATCTGAGCTATTCCGAGACCTTTAACCAGACGCACCTGGCCGATGCCTATGAACGTCTGCTGCTGGAAACCATGCGTGGTATTCAGGCGCTGTTCGTTCGCCGCGACGAAGTAGAAGAGGCGTGGAAATGGGTTGACTCCATTACCGAAGCCTGGGCAGCCGACCGCGATGCGCCGAAACCGTATCAGGCCGGGACCTGGGGACCGGTTGCGTCGGTGGCCATGATCACTCGCGACGGTCGTTCATGGAACGAGTTCGAGTAAGGCTGGAGGCTAATCCGTCAGGGTTATTTTACCGGTAACATGATCTGACGCAGAAAGTCGCACGCTTTTTAATCTTTTAAGCCCCGTGAGGATTCACCCACGGGGCTTTTTTTATTACACTGCCTGCAGACATTTTGCCCCTGAGCGCTGGTGTTTGTGGCCTTTACCACGTCAACACGTCATCACGCAGCGGCCGGACAGATAAAAATTTGAGGAGCCTTTATGAATTCGACAATGTTACGGGTAACAAATCGCATTATCGAACGGTCGCGTGACACCCGCGCGGCTTACCTCGCAAGGATTAACCAGGCCAAAACTGACACCGTGCATCGTGCGCAACTGGCCTGCGGCAATCTGGCTCACGGATTCGCGGCCTGCCAGGCTGACGACAAAGCCTCCCTGAAGAGCATGTTGCGCAACAACATTGCCATCATCACCTCCTACAACGACATGTTGTCCGCTCACCAGCCCTATGAACACTACCCGGAGATCATCCGCAAAGCGCTGCACAGCGCCAATGCGGTCGGCCAGGTCGCCGGCGGCGTGCCGGCGATGTGCGACGGCGTAACGCAGGGGCAGGACGGGATGGAGCTTTCACTCCTGAGCCGCGAGGTGATCGCTATGTCCGCCGCCATCGGCCTGTCGCATAACATGTTCGACGGGGCCCTGTATCTCGGGGTCTGCGATAAAATTGTTCCCGGTCTGACCATGGCGGCGCTCTCATTTGGCCATCTGCCGTCGGTCTTTATTCCCTCCGGTCCGATGGCCAGCGGCCTGCCGAATAAAGAGAAGGTTCGCATTCGCCAGCTGTATGCAGAAGGGAAAGTTGACCGTATGGCGCTCCTGGAGTCCGAAGCCGCCTCTTATCACGCGCCGGGGACCTGTACTTTCTACGGAACGGCGAACACCAACCAGATGGTGGTCGAATTTATGGGCATGCAGCTGCCGGGCTCGTCCTTTGTCCATCCGGATGCTCCGCTGCGGGAAGCACTGACCGCCGCCGCCGCGCGCCAGGTCACCCGCATGACCGGCAACGGCAATGAGTGGATGCCGCTGGGCAAAATGTTTGACGAAAAAGTGGTGGTCAACGGCATCGTGGCGCTGCTGGCGACCGGTGGCTCCACCAACCACACTATGCACCTGGTGGCGATGGCCCGCGCGGCGGGAATTATCATTAACTGGGACGATTTCTCCGACCTGTCAGACGTGGTGCCGCTGCTGGCGCGCCTCTATCCCAACGGCCCGGCGGATATCAACCACTTCCAGGCGGCAGGCGGCGTTCCGGTACTGGTGCGCGAGCTGCTGAAAGGCGGCCTGCTGCATGAGGATGTTCACACCGTGGCCGGCTTTGGCCTGTCGCGCTACACCCTGGAGCCATGGCTGAATAACGGCGAGCTGGACTGGCGCGAAGGGGCGACAGCGCCATTGGACGACCAGGTCATCGCGACCTTTGAAAAACCATTCTCCCGCCACGGCGGCACCAAGGTGCTGAGCGGCAACCTGGGACGCGCGGTGATGAAAACTTCGGCGGTCCCGGTGGAGAACCAGGTGATTGAAGCGCCGGCGGTGGTATTTGAGAGCCAGCACGACGTGTTGCCGGCCTTTGAAGCGGGGCTGCTGGACAAAGACTGCGTGGTGGTGGTCCGTCATCAGGGGCCAAAAGCGAACGGGATGCCAGAATTACATAAACTTATGCCGCCACTTGGTGTATTATTGGACCGCCGTTTCAAAATAGCGCTGGTGACCGATGGCCGACTCTCTGGCGCCTCCGGTAAAGTCCCGTCAGCCATTCACGTCACGCCTGAAGCGTATGATGGCGGCTTGCTGGCGAAAGTGCGCGATGGCGATCTTATTCGCGTGAACGGACAGACGGGGGAACTGACGCTGCTGGTGGATGAGGCCGAACTGGCGGCGCGTCAGCCGCATATCCCTGACCTCAGCGCGTCGCGCGTGGGAACCGGTCGGGAGATGTTTGGGGCGCTGCGTGAGAAGCTCTCTGGCGCGGAGCAGGGCGCAACCTGCATCACTTTTTAAGACGATTTAATTTCTAGATCTGGCGAGAGAAAATCCTGATGAAAAACTGGAAAACAACAGCAGAAGCAATCCTCACCTCCGGTCCGGTTGTCCCGGTTATCGTAGTGAAAAAGCTGGAACACGCGGTACCGATGGCGAAAGCGCTGGTGGCGGGCGGCGTTCGCGTGCTGGAAGTTACCCTGCGCACCGAGTGCGCCCTGGAGGCGATCCGCGCGATTGCCAAAGAAGTTCCGGACGCGATTGTCGGCGCGGGCACGGTTACCAACGTTGAGCAGTTGAAAGCGGTAACGGAAGCCGGCGCGCAGTTCGCTATCAGCCCGGGTCTGACCGAATCCCTGCTGAAAGCGGCGACCGAAGACGGCACCATCCCGCTGATCCCGGGGATCAGCACGGTATCTGAGCTGATGCTGGGTATGCAGTATGGCCTGAAAGAGTTTAAATTCTTCCCGGCGGAAGCTAACGGCGGCGTGAAAGCCCTGCAGGCGATTGCGGGTCCGTTCGGCCACATTCGTTTCTGCCCGACCGGCGGTATCTCCCCGGCCAACTACCGTGACTACCTGGCGCTGAACAGCGTACTGTGCATCGGCGGTTCCTGGCTGGTGCCAGCCGACGCCCTCGAAGCCGGCGACTACGATCGCATCACCACCCTCGCGCGAGAAGCGGTGGAAGGCGCGAAATAAACCACGCCTCCAGGTCAACAACCCGGTCTGCGGCAACGCGACCGGGTTTTTTGTCTTTACCCTTCGACGATGACCGCCGCGGCGGCGGCTTTAGCCCGCGCCACGGCCTCCTCAACCGAATCGGCGACGGCGAGGGTTACCCCCAGGCGGCGGGTACCGTCAATCTCCGGCTTGCCGAACAGACGCAGCTGCAGGCCAGCCCCGACGGCCGACTGCAGCTGGCCAAAGCTGACGTTCTGGCTGGACAACTGCGGAAGGATCACCGCGGAGGCGGCCGGACCATACTGGCGGATAGCGCCGACGGGTAGCCCGAGGAAAGCGCGAACGTGCAGGGCGAATTCCGAGAGATCCTGGGAGATAAGCGTCACCATCCCGGTGTCGTGTGGTCGCGGGGAGACTTCGCTGAAGATCACCTCGTCGCCGCATACGAACAGCTCCACGCCAAACAGACCATAACCTCCCAGCGCCAGCACCACCTTGCGGGCGATGGTCTGGGCACGCTCGAGGGCCAGGTCGCTCATCTGCTGCGGCTGCCAGGACTCGCGGTAGTCGCCGTCTTCCTGACGATGACCAACCGGAGCGCAGAAATGCACGCCATCGACAGCGCTGACGGTGAGCAGGGTGATTTCGAAATCGAAGTTCACCACCCCCTCGACGATCACCCGTCCGGCGCCAGCGCGGCCGCCCTGCTGCGCATAGCGCCAGGCTTCGCGGAGCTGGTCAGCCGAGCGGATAAAGCTCTGGCCTTTGCCGGAGGAGCTCATCACCGGTTTAACGATGCATGGCAAACCGATCTCGGTAACCGCCGCGCGGAAGCCTTCTTCGCTGTCGGCAAAACGATAGCGGGAGGTGGGAAGCTGCAGCTCTTCCGCCGCCAGGCGGCGAATGCCTTCGCGGTTCATGGTGAGCTTTGCCGCCCGCGCCGTGGGGACCACTTTCTGCCCGGCCTGTTCCAGTTCGACCAGGGTGTCGGTAGCGATAGCTTCGATCTCCGGCACGATGTAATCGGGTTTTTCCTGTTCAATCAGGGCGCGCAGGCTCTCGCCGTGCAGCATATTGATGACGTGGGCGCGGTGGGCAACCTGCATCGCCGGGGCATCGGGGTAGCGGTCTACGGCGATGGTTTCAATGCCCAGACGCTGACATTCAATAGCGACTTCTTTACCCAACTCGCCGGAACCTAACAGCATAACTTTGGTGGCTGCCGGGCGCAGCGCGGTGCCTAATACAGTCATAACTCTCATCCGCAGTAAAAAAAGATGGCAGCGATTATAAACGAAAACGTTTGCGTATGTCTTTACGCGCGTAACGCGCGTGAGTTGAGTCCGGGAGGGAAATTTGCTATACTGTATAAAAATACAGTGTTGAGAGGCTGCAGTATGGCGGTTGAAATTAAATATGTGGTGATCCGCGAAGGTGAGGAAAAAATGTCTTTTGCCAGCAAAAAAGAGGCCGACGCTTACGACAAAATGCTCGATCTGGCAGAGGTGCTGAATGACTGGCTGGTGGCATCGCCGCTGGAGATGGATGACGTCCAGCGCGATACCATGGCGATGTGGCTGGCGGAGCGTAAAGAAGCGCTGCAGCATATCCTGCGAGTTGTCCGACTGCCGGAGCAAGAGACGCCCGCACAGGACGCCCCCGCGCCGTCGGCTACCGCCGAGACTTCTCCGGCGGGTGATGACGCCGTGCCGGCGGCCAAAGCGCGCAAAGCCAAGGCAGCCTGAACGCTGGCGGTCAGTCACTGGTCGGTCGGCCCCGATGCTGCCGTCGCACGTACCTTTGCGCATCTTTAGCCATATCTAACATTTCCTGACATCGCGTCGTTTAGGCTGATAACAGTGTTTGTCACCTGAGAGGAAAACCATGGCTAACTGGCTACATCAACTGCAGTCGCTGCTCGGGCAGCAGGGTGCGTCACCGTCCGGCGAGTCGTCAAAAGGGAGCGGCCTGCTGCCCGGCGCCATCGGTGGGCTGGCCGGATTGCTGGTGGCCAGCAAATCGTCACGCAAATTGTTGGCGAAATATGGCACTAGCGCGCTGCTGGCAGGCGGCGGGGCGGTGGCGGGCACGGTGTTATGGAACAAGTATCAGCAGAAAATGCGCGCGCAGAATACGTCCGCCCAGGCGCCTGAGACGGCAGCGGCGCCGACGGATGTCGATCCGCGCAGCGTGCGGCTGATCACGGCCCTGGTATTTGCCGCGAAAAGCGACGGTCATATTGATGACCACGAGCGGGCAAATATTGAAACTCAGCTGCGGGCGGCCAATATTGACGTTCAGGCCCGGGTGCTAATTGACCAGGCGCTAGCCCAGCCGCTGGATCCGCAGCGTCTCGCCGAGGGCATCATCGACCCGCAGGAGGCGCTGGAGATCTACTACGTCAGCTGCGCGGTGATTGATATCGACCATTTTATGGAGCGTAGCTACCTTAATGCGCTGGGAGACGCCCTGGCGCTGCCGAAAGATGTCCGGGCCGATATAGAACAGGATATCCAGTCACAAAAACAAGCGCTAAGCGTCTAAATCATCACGTTTCGCTTGCATCGCTCGCGTCTTTTGCCACCCTTATAGACACGTCATCATTCAGGCGCCACCCTGCGGCCTGAATGCTCTTGTGTCACGATAAAGCAGCAGAAGAATAACATGCCACCTAAAGCTAAACGGATCCCTCACGCCATGACCTTGCATGGCGATACACGCATCGATAATTATTACTGGCTGCGCGACGATGAGCGCGCGCGACCTGACGTGCTGGAGTATCTGCACGCGGAGAACGCTTACGGCAAGCAAGTGATGGATTCGCAGCTCAGCCTGCAGGAGCGTCTGCTGAAGGAGATTATCGACCGCATTCCGCAGCGGGAAGTCTCTGCCCCCTACAGTAAAAACGGCTTTCGCTACCGTCAGGTGTATGAGCCGGGCTGCGAATACGCTATCTACCAGCGGCAGTCGGTGCTGAAAGAAGAGTGGGATGAGTGGGAGATCCTGCTCGATGCCAACCAGCGTGCGGCGAAGAGCGAGTTCTACACCCTGGGCGGACTGGGCATTGCGCCCAACAACCAGCTAATGGCGGTGGCGGAAGATTACCTTTCCCGCCGCCAGTACGGCCTGCGCTTTTGCGACCTCAGCAACGGCGAGTGGTACCCGGAAATCCTCGAAAATGTCACCTCCGGCTTTGCCTGGAGCAACGATTCACGCTTTGTTTGGTATGTGCGTAAACATCCCACCACGCTGCTCCCTTATCAGGTCTGGCGCCACACCGTCGGGACACCGGCGCAGAGCGACGCGCTGGTCTACGAGGAAAAAGATGAGACCTTCTACGTCAGCGTGCATAAAACCACCTCCCAGCAGTTCGTGGTAATTTATCTCTCCAGCGCCACCACCAGCGAAGTGCTGCTGCTCAACGCCGAACTGCCAGACGCCGAGCCGGTCTGCTTTCTGCCACGGCGTAAAGATCATGAATACAGTCTTGATCACTATCAGCACGCTTTCTATCTTCGTTCCAACCGGGAGGGGAAGAATTTCGGCCTCTACCGTACCGTGCTGCGTGATGAAGAACAGTGGACCACGCTGATCCCCCCGCGTCACGACGTGATGCTCGAAGGATTTACCCTGTTTACCGACTGGCTGGTTGTGGAAGAGCGTCAGCGTGGCCTGACCAGTCTGCGGCAAATTAACCGCAAGACCCGGGAGGTGGTGGGGATCGCTTTTGACGATCCGGCCTATGTCACCTGGCTTGCCTATAATCCGGAGCCCGAAACGTCGCGACTGCGCTACGGCTATTCCTCCATGACTACGCCGGATACGCTGTTTGAACTGGATATGGATACCGGCGAACGAAGAGTGATCAAACAGCAGGAGGTAAAGGGGCTGGATACGAGCTGCTACCAGAGCGAACACCTGTGGGTGACCGCCCGCGATGGCGTCGAAGTCCCGGTCTCTCTGGTCTACCATCGCGAACATTTTCGCCAAGGGAGCAACCCGCTGCTGGTCTATGGCTATGGCTCATATGGCGAGAGTATCGATGCCGATTTCAGCGCCAGCCGGCTGAGCCTGCTCAACCGCGGCTTTGTCTACGCCATCGCCCACGTCCGCGGCGGCGGCGAGCTGGGTCAGCAATGGTATGAAGACGGTAAATTCCTGTGTAAGAAAAATACCTTCAACGACTATCTGGACGTCTGTGACGCGCTGCTTGCCCAGGGGTACGGCGATCCGCGGCTCTGCTACGGCATGGGGGGCAGCGCCGGCGGAATGCTGATGGGCGTGGCCGTGAATGAACGGCCAGAGCTGTTCCATGGCGTGATAGCCCAGGTGCCGTTCGTCGATGTGGTGACCACCATGCTGGATGAAACTATTCCGCTGACCACCGGTGAATTTGAAGAGTGGGGAAATCCGCAGGATGAAACCTATTATCACTATATGAAAAGCTACAGTCCCTATGACGGCGTGAGGGCGCAGGCGTATCCCCACATGCTGGTGACTACCGGTCTGCATGATTCCCAGGTGCAATACTGGGAGCCGGCTAAATGGGTGGCGAAACTGCGGGAACTGAAAACCGACGATAACCTGCTGCTGCTCTGCACCGATATGGATTCCGGACACGGCGGAAAATCCGGGCGCTTTAAAAGCTATGAAGGGGTGGCGCTGGAGTACGCCTTTTTCATCGCCCTGGCGCAGGGGACACTGCCGGGAAAAGCGGCAGTGTAGGCGCTATTCCCCGAGGTAATGCCTGAGCGTCAGGCGCAGTTCGGGGCTCATGCGGTCGAGATTGTTGAATAACCAGCGCAGATAGCCTGGATCGTTTTCAGCAATCTCGGCGACGGCCTTACCCCGGTATTTGCCGAAGGTAAAAGTAGTCAGCAGCGCCGGCCGACCGGTGATATCGGCCATTTCGTCAGGGGTCCAGCCGGAAACATTGATGATATCCAGCAGCAGCGCGGCGGTGATATAGCAGTCATACAGCGCCCGGTGGTGATGCAGTCCCGGCGGCGTAGTCACGTTCAGCTTACGTGACTTATATAACCCCATATTGCTGTATTTGATTCCCGGCCACAGGCGTCGGGCCAGCTTCATCGTACAGATCCACTCGCCGTGCATCTCCGGCAACACCCGGCGATCGAAGCTGGCGTTATGCGCGACGTACCACGGGCTGCCATGATAGTGCGGAATAATCTCCTCAATCCACGGCTTATCGGCGACCATCTCTTCCGTGATCCGGTGGATAGCCATCGCCTGCGGGCTGATGGGCCGATCGGGACGCACCAGATGGCTCATGGGATTGGTAATTTGCCCGTCGACTATATCGACCGAGGCGATTTCAACGATGCCCCCCTGCAGGCCGCAGGTTTCGGTATCAATGACGCGCAGCATGGCTCGCTCCAGAGCAAAACAATAAGCGTAATGGAATTGGCCGGGCTTGCCAACCGACGGGGAGGAGGCGAGCGCGCATTATTTCTGTTTCGGCTCCCACGGTAGCCGCGAAAGGGAGACGGAGGCCAACCGATGGGCGATCAGTCGTTCACGGAACCAGTCGCGCAGATGTGCAGGCTGTTCACGCTCGACTAAATCAGCGACCACCGGCATATTGTACCGCTCCTTAAAAGCAACGCCGGCGGCGGCGAGATCGACATTGACTTTATCCATCTCATCTTGCGAAATTTTGGCCAGATTTCTTTCCATCATCCACTCCACTCTGCTTATAAATCCGGTCAGGGCCAGATGCCTGGCTCGACTCTGGCATTATACAGGGTTATTCTCTGTGCTACAGACATAACAAAAGGGAATGACGAATATGCGACTTCTTGCTGGACGCGCGTTGCGCCTCTCCGTTGCGCTTGCCGGGATGTTAACCGCGGCGGGCGCCTTCGCCCACGCTCACCTGCAGCAGCAGATCCCGACCGCCGGGGCGCAGCTTTCAGCTTCCCCACAGACGCTGACGCTCAGTTTTTCCGAAGGTATTGAACCCGCATTCAGCGGCGTGACCGTCACCGGTCCGCAGCAGCATGCGGTGGCTACCGGAAAACTGACCCGCAGCGCCGATAATCCGGCCGAGGTCACGTTACCTTTGGCGGAAGCCTTGCCGCCGGGAGAGTACACCGTGGCATGGCATGTGGTCTCGGTGGATGGTCATAAAACCAAAGGGCAATATACCTTTAGCGTGAAGTAAGCGATGCTGACCGGGCTCTATATTACCCTGCGCTTTGGGCACTTTATCTCCCTGATGCTGGCTTTTGGCTGCGTGCTGTATGGCGCCTGGTGGGCGCCGGTACCGCTGAGACGCGTGCTGATGCTGCGCTTTTATCCACTACTGCGCCCGCTGCTACTGATCGGCGCGATCTCTACGCTGGCGCTGTATCTCCTGCAGGGAGGAATAATGGGCGAGGGCTGGACGGATGTCTGGCGACCCGCCGTCTGGCAGGCGGTGGCCGGGACCCGCTTTGGTGGAGTGTGGATCTGGCAGATCCTACTGGCGTGGATCGCGCTTGCGGTAGTGTGGATCCGTCCCCGTCACGGCGCCCGCCAGCTGGTGGCCCTGCTGGCGGCACAGCTGCTGCTTTCCGCCGGGGTAGGGCACGCCGCTATGCACGATGGTCTCACCGGCGTACTGCAGCGGACAAACCACGCTGTGCATCTCTTCTGCGTCGCCAGCTGGTTCGGCGGTCTGTTGCCCTTTATCTATTGCCTGCGCCTGGCGCAGGGGCGCTGGCGGCCGGCCGCGGTCTATACCATGGCGCGCTTTTCACGTTACGGGCATCTGGCCGTCGCCGGCACGATTGCCAGCGGAGCGCTCAATGCGCTGTTGATCCAGGGAGGATTGATTGGCGCATCGCCGTGGGGACGCATGTTGTTGATCAAATGTGCGCTGGTCGCCGGGATGGTGGTAATTGCGTTAGTGAACAGGTATGTTCTGGTACCGCGCATGTCGGCAAGCGGTTCGCAGGCGGAAAGCCTGATCCTGCGAACCACGCAGGCTGAAATAGGGCTCGGCGCGCTGGCGCTGCTGGCCGTCAGTCTGTTTGCCACCTGGGAACCTTATTGAATTAACTGGCAAAATCATGAAAAAAATTGTTCTGACCATGTTGTTACTGGCAAGCTCCGGGGCTGCTCTGGCAGCGCCACAAATTATCACCGTGAGCCGTTTTGAGGTGGGGAAGGAGAGCTGGGCGTTCAACCGGGAAGAGGTTATGTTGACCTGTCGACCGGGTAACGCGCTTTACGCCATCAACCCGAGCACGCTGGTTCAGTATCCGCTCAATGAGGTGGCTGAGCAGCAGGTCAAAGCCGGCAAAACCACCGCGCAGCCGATCTCAGTGATCCAGATCGACGATCCGCAGCATCCGGGACAAAAAATGAGCCTCGCGCCCTTTATCGAGCGAGCGCAGAAGCTCTGCTAAACTTTCTCGCTATCCTGCTGTAATAACATTAAAAAAACCGCCCTTGCCGGACAACGGCAGTGGCGGTTTTTTCGCTGGCAGAGGCCCCCTTTCCAGGAATTATGCAGCCACTTTGGCCGCGGACTGGAAAAGCTGACGCGTTAAACTATTCTTATAGTGCAAGGCGACTTAGCCTGCATTAATGCCAACTTTTAGCGCACGGCTCTCTCCCAAGAGCCATTTCCCTGGACCGAATACAGGAATCGTATTCGGTCTCTTTTTATCTTTATCTGTCTTCTTTCTCAATAGCCAGCGACATCCTGTCAGTCAAACACCCGCTGGCCTCTGGATGTCCCGTTATAGCACACCGTTTTTAGCATACACAATTCATTTACACATAAATCGCATCCTGTGGAAGGGGAGGTGGCAACGGTGGAACCGTAAACGAGGGCGGAGAAAAGAAAAAACCTGCACCTAAACAGGCCCGGCGTGCAGGTTAACTGGCGGGCCAACATCGGAAGCCTGCTAGTATACATATTTGTATGATAAATAAAATAAGCAAAATCTAAACGATTTGGCAATTCATGCGATTACACCTCGCCGGCTGACGAGGTGGCATAAATAATAAGCACGAGCACTTTTGCGGGCGGAAAATATTATTGCGGAACGCTGAATGTAGGGTATATCTGGCTTTCCAGATAGCAGAGCAATAGCCAAATTTCATCGCTGAAAATAAACCATATGCTCCCGAGCAGAATGACCGCCAGAATAATCAGCAGAAAAATTTCGGTTTTACTCATTATGCAAGCGACTATCCGGTGGCCTTCGGGGACCCTGATAGTAGCGAAATATTGACATAATAAGCAAACGCCATGTTGTAATTCGGCTTCACCGACAGCGCAATTTAGTCACCGGCATGCCGCTGCGTCAATATTGCCACCTGCTCCGTCAGCTGATCCAGCAGCTGGAATCGCCGCCGATATTCAGCCCGTTTTTTACTGGCGATACTCTCCAGCGATTTTCTTTCCAGACATAGCGGTAGCCGCCAGCGCCAGGGGCTTTCCGGCTGGCCGTCGATAGACTGCCAGAACTCGTCGTAGCTGGCGTGGAAATGGCGGCCTTTGCTCAGGCGATAGCGCAGGGCGCGGAACACGTGACCGTTATCGCTGACGCCGTAAATAGCCGCGATTTGGCTGCGAGCGGCCAGCTGCCAGATAAACTCCAGCAGCAGGCGCTTCGGAAACAGGCCGTAGCAGGCGCGAGTCGCCTGCTTAATCACCTCATGAGAAACGTGACGTCGTGGCCCCTGCAGACCGCCGATAACCAGCTGCCAGGCATCGTGATCACGGGTTACGCTGAAGGTGGCGCTGGCCAGCAGGGTGTGGTCGCTGTCGCGCAGCCACAGAGTGGTTTCACCCTCACGTTCGGCTTTGCCTGCCGAGGAGGCATAAAGAGTAAACCGGCGGTCCTCTTTTCCGTTTAACATCAGCAGCGGGACCTCAGACACCGCGGTCATAGCGTGCGCCAGCCGCGATCCGCGTAGGGTGTCGATATAACGATAATGGTTGATTACCGCCACCGCCCGCTGCCAGGCGTTGAGATCGCGGGTCAGATATTGACGGTGTACTTTGCCCGGCAGCGTAGCCTGCGCGGCCAGCAGCTGATTAAAATCATCCCGAGCGCTGAGCGCTTCCAGCATCGCTCTGGTGGCGTTATAAAATAAGGCCGTGCGCAGCAAAAACTTAAAGCGGTAATTTTTTTGCCGCCAGATGGGGGCAGGTGTCAATCTGCCCATCACCAGATCGGCAATAAGATGCGAGCGCGGCGCTAGCACGCCGGATGAATGCAGGCTATTGTCTGTCACGATAAACACCTCGTTGTGATTTCCCCCTATTTTAAAGCGAGCCACTGACAAGCTTAATCCTCTGGCGGACTATATTTGCCGTCTGTTTAAAATTGATTGAGGTGTAAATTAAATTCCGTGGACCTTTGCTGGAATTACCTATAATTACCGCTGAGAGGTAATTATATGTATCAACGTATTAACGGCAGCGACTGGCGTAATATCTGGCTGATGGGCGATCTGCATGGCTGCTTTGCGCTGCTGATGAATCGCCTGCGTCAGTTGCGCTTTGATCCCTGGGCCGATCTGCTGATCTCGGTGGGCGATCTGATCGATCGCGGGCCGCAGAGCGCCGATTGTCTTGGCCTGTTGCGCTGTCGCTGGTTCAGGGCCGTTCGGGGGAATCATGAGCAGATGGCGCTGGAGGCGCTGGAGAGCGGAGATATGCGGCTCTGGCAGATGAACGGTGGCGACTGGTACGTCAAGGGTGATGCGCGGCAGCGGGCCGACGTCGATCGGCTGCTGGCGCACTGTCGGCGGCTACCGTTGATTATTGAAGTGGAATGCGGGAAAGCGCGGCATGTGATCGCCCACGCCGATTACCCGGCGCCGGTCTATCGCTGGCAGCAGCCGGTGGATCCCCAACGGGTACTATGGAGCCGCTATCGTCTGAGTGAACACCTGGCGGGGCGCCATGGCGCTATTGCCGGCGCAGACCATTTCTGGTTTGGCCATACGCCGCTTCAGGCGCGTTATGACCACGATAATCAACACTATATTGATACGGGCGCTGTGTTTGGTGGGATGCTGACGCTGGTGGCGCTGCAGTCGGCAGGCTAAAAGTCGCTGTATTCGCTGGCGGGTTGCCAGAAGCCATCAATAAAATCTTCTATCGGGTAGCAGCCACCGTGGCGGATCCGCTGATCCTCCATCGCCACTAAGCACTGCGTTTCCTCGCGGTAGACGTCAACCACAATGTCCTCGCAGCCGCCATCCAGATAGCAAATAAACAACACTAAGGCAAACATCCTGGCCTCATGCTCGGGTTCACATACTATTTAGTGTAGGGGATGACGGCGGGACGGGGAAATAAATAACCCGTCTCAGGCGACGGGTTCATTGGTGTCAGGCAAGGCGCATGACCCAGGCATCGGACTGGCGGTCGTAATGTTTACGGTAGAGAACGGAATGTTCGCCATTGAGAATCGCGGGCACGCTGGTGTCGGCATCCCAGGCGTCAAGCTGCATACATAAGTCTGGATCGGATTTGCAGGGTATGCTTAACGTTCGCTCACCCTGATGCTCACCGTGCAGTTCGGCATCGTCTATTTCGAACGCGCCGATGCGGACATTGGTTTTACTCATCGCTTCACCCCATTTTTCAGCTGAGTTGTGGTACGACCAGTTATGGCCGTTATTTTTCAGCGTAGTCAATGGGGCGAAAAGCGCCAGTCAAAAAGTGCGCATTTTTTGCGCGGGCTCACACCTTGCCGGCAAAAAGTTTTCCATCGCGCACCAGTTCGCGCGGATAGCTGTTCTTCAGTCGGGAGCCGACGCGCTTCGCCAGGCCCAGCGGGACGCCCTGGAAGGTCACAATGGTTTCATCCTGCCCAGGCGCGGTTTGCGGATAGACGTCGCGCCCGCGATACCATTCCTCCGCTTCCTCCTGCGACAGCTCGAAGGCGCGCTGCGGCGCGGCAAAGGCGATAACCGCCTCATGCTGCCAGCGGTACCCCTTATTGTGCAGCTCCGCCAGGCGCACGCCGATGCGAGAAAAGCGCACCTTGCCGAACAGGGGCTCCAAAGCCAGCGGAAACAGCCACAGCTCTTTATCCCGCTGCCACAGCGTATGGCCTGCGTCCCACTCCAGGCCAACAGCCCTGGCAGCGGCAGTTACCGCGGCGGCCTCCCGGTCCTTCAGCGGCGTAAACGGGAATTTACCGACCTTATAGCCTGGCGCCGGGAGCGGATCGATCGCCGCAGTTTTGCGCAACCTCGCGACAAAGAAGCCTTCGCAATCGTAAATTTGCGGAAAAACGTGCAGAAAACCTTCCGCGGTTAAGGCGTCGGCTGCGCCGGGAAACAACTCTCCCAGCGGCAGGATCTCCACCGCCTGCGGATAGCGGGACAGCAGCCACTCAATGACCGATTGATTTTCTTCACGATTCAGGGTGCAGGTGGAATACACCAGCGTCCCGCCAGGGCGCAGAGCATGGAAGGCGCTGTCGATAAGCTCGCGCTGAGTGGCGGCGATGTCGAGGTTGCTCTCCGGCGACCAGTTTTTCAGCGCGTCGGCGTCTTTACGTACAACCCCTTCGCCGGAGCAGGGGGCGTCAAGCAGGATGGCATCGAAGGTTTCGGGCAAGGCCGCGCCAAAAACCCGGCCGTCGAAGTGGGTCAGAGCGACGTTGCTGATGCCGCAGCGGCTGATGTTGGCATGCAGCACCTTTACCCGGCTGGCGGAGAATTCATTGGCGAGAATGCCGCCCGCGTTGCCCATTCGGGCTGCAATTTGGGTGGTTTTCGATCCCGGGGCGGCGGCAACGTCCATCACCCGTTCGGGCTGCCGGTTATCGGCGAACAGGGCGGCGACCGGCAGCATCGAACTGGCTTCCTGAATATAGAACAGCCCGCTGAGATGTTCGGCGGTACTGCCCAGCGGCAGCGCGTCGTCATCCTCTCGCTCGATCCAGAACCCCTCTGCGCACCAGGGCACCGGCGCGAGCTGCCAGCCGTAGGGGGCAACCAGAGAGAGGAAATCATCGACGCTAATCTTCAGCGTATTGACGCGAATACTGCGGCGTAGCGGGCGCTGACAGGCGGCGATAAAGTCGTCGAAAGAGAGATGCGCTGGCATCGCCGCGCGCATTTGAGCGAGAAACGCTTCAGGGAAATAGACAGTATTTTCAGCCACGGGCAGCGCACCACAGAAAAAAAGGGTGCGCAGTTTAGCACAAACGCCCCGGCGCGTGACACCGGGGCGTGCGGTTTACCCTCTCCCCGCGCCCGGCGTTGCCCGGGGCGGGAGAAGGGGGCATTACTGCGGCAGAGCGGTGCCCCACTCCCGCCACTCTTTCGGCTCGCTCTCCTGTAGCAGGAAGTGCTTGCCATCCTGGGCCTTCGGCGCCAGCGGCGTGCCCGGCGGCGTGGCAAAGGCGATCCCGCCGCGGATAAACTGATTGAAGGTACCGGTTTTCACCACCCCGCCAATCAGGCCGAAGTCGAGGCTGTAACCCGAGGCCAGCCAGAACACCGAGTTATTACGTACCAGGTACTGGTAGCGCTTACTGATGCGCAGCTTAACCATCACCCGGTCAGACATCGACCCCAGCGACAGTCCGGTAACCGTCCCGACTTCCAGTCCGCGGAACAGGACCGGCGTACCGATGCCAAGCGACCCCGCCTCCGGCGCTTCCACCACGATGTTCAGGCCGTCGATATAACGCGAATCGCTGATCGTCGTATCCTGGATCTCAAAATCGCGTCGTGCCGGGCCGCGGCCGGGCTCAACGTTGATGTAGGCCTGGAACAGGGTGTCGAGATGTTCCACGCCCGCGGCGGAGATTTGCGGAGTGATCACCGAGAAGCGGGTCCCGGCGCGGGCGAAGGTGCCGACGTATTCCGGATAGAGCACCGCTTTCGCCTGCACTTCGTTTTTGGCGGTGATTAGCTCCAGCGACTGGATTTGACCGATGTCGATGCCGAGATAACGAATCGGCATCCCGGCCGCCATCTTCCCGGCGTCGTACGCGTGCAGGGTGATTTGGCCGCCCACGGCGCGCGCCGCCGTTTCAGATGCATAAAGGATACGTTTGTTATTCAGCCGTGCTCCGGCGCTGCTGCCATTGAGGTTATCGAAACTAATCGCCCCTTTGATCGCGCGCGCCAGCGGCGAGGCCTGCACGGTGAGTCCGTTACCGTCAAGCTTGACCTTCGCACCGCCTTCCGCCCAGAAGACGCTGTTGTTGGTCAGCAGGTAGCGGTACTCCGGCTTGATATGCAGATCGATATCGAATGCATCCTTGCGCGGTTTGACGGCGATGATCTCGCCGACGGCGAATTTACGATACAGCACCACCGAGCCGGCCTGAACGTCAGGCAGCGTCTCAGCAGACAGGCTCAGGGTAGTGGTCGGCACTTCGCTCAGGCTATTTTCCTGCGCCTTTTCAAGGTTAGCGTACAGCGGATAGCTGCTTTGCATTTTGCCTTTTTCGCCCGGGATCACCCTGATCCCGCCGTTCACCCATTCGCTGGCGCTGGCGCCCAGCACCTGCACGCCGTCGAGCCCCACTTTGACGTCCAGACGACTGTTAACCACAAATTTGCTGTCGCCGTGAATTAGATCGCGGTATTCAGGGTCAATGGCAACCTGAAAGGTTACCCCTTTGGCCGTCAGTTTACGCTCCAGCACCTGGCCGACTTTTACTCCGTGCAGCACCAGCGGCTGACCGCCGTCGATGCCGTAGCTCTCCGGCGCCGAGAGGGTAACGGTGGCGACGTTGGGCTCATCCAGCAGCGCTTTATCCGCCGGCATTACCGAGAAGTGATTGCGTGGCTCGCCTTCGCCGGGCACCAGCTCAAAGGTATTGCCGGTGAGCAGGGTGCTAATGCTGGGGTTATCGAGGGAGAGCTTCGGCTTCTTCATCTGAATCAGCGTTTTCTCCCGCAGCAGCGTCACCACGCTCGGGTCGACGGTCATCTCGCCAGTAACTTTGCCGCCGGGGTTTAGATTCAGTTTGCTTAACTGGCCCACCTCCAGCCCCTGATACATGAGCGGCGTCGAGCCCGCTTTCAGTCCATCGCCATCAGGCAGATCGAGGGTCACTACCACGCCGCGCTGGCTATGCGCCAGATCTTCATACAGGTGATATTCATCGTTTTGCGAGGCGACATGCGAATCGGCGGGGGAGTCAAAGGCGATGGCACCGTTCACCAGCGCGGACAGGTTCTCCAGTTGCACTTTGGCCCCGCTCAGGCCGACGTCGGCCTTGACGCCTGAGACGTTCCAGAAGCGGCTGCCTTTTTTCACCAGATTGGTAAACCGGCGCTCTATTAGCACATCGATGGTCACCCCCTGATTATTGGCATTCAGGGAATAATCATACACTCGCCCGACCGGGATTTTTCGGAAGTAGACCAGCGAGCCGCTGTTCAGGGAGCCAAGATCCGGTGCCTGCAGGTGGATCATTAGCTCGCCGTTGTTGATGCGGTATTTAGGTTGGGTGTCGAGGGCGACAAAGTGATCTTCGGGTTCACCCTTGCCCGGCATCATGCCGATGTAGTTCCCGCCCACCAGCGCATCGAGGCCCGATACGCCGGCCAGAGAGGCTTTCGGCGTGACCAGCCAGAACTGGGTCTCTTTGCGCAGCGCATCTTTCATATCGCGTTTGATGCTGGCCGAAACCTCAATCTTACTCAGATCTTTACTGAGGCTAATATCCTGGACGGTGCCGACTTCAACCCCCTGATAGCGGATCGGCGTCCGTCCCGGCACGATGCCGTTCGCGGACTGGAAATCAATCGTAATCGTCGATCCGCGGTCGTCAAAGCTGGTCCAGATTAGCCAAGCGGCAATCAGCAACGCGATGACCGGCAGCAGCCAGAATGGCGAAATACGGCGTTTGGTTTTTATTCTGGCTTCAGTCTGCGAAGCGGGCGTTTCCTGACTCATGTGCGTCCCAAAGTAAGCGGCTGTCCAGCCATTCAACTGCAAGAATAGTTAAAATTACCGCGCCGCCAAAGTAAACCGCAGCCGGCCCCATGGTGAAGGCGAGGAGCTGATCGCGATTTATTAGCGACATGGTGAGTGAGATAACAAACAGATCCAGCATCGACCAACGGCCAATCCAGGTGATTAGCCGCAGCAGCAGGATGCGGGTGCGCAATCCCTGCTCGCACTTGAATTGTATGCTGAGCAGCAGGGTAAATAACACTATAACTTTGGTGAATGGCACCAAAATACTGGCGATAAACACGACCCCGGCAATGGCGATATTGCTGCTGGCCAGGGAGATGATTCCCGAGAGGATCGTGTCGTCCTGGCGCGCGCCGTTGACGTAGATGATGGAGATTGGCAACAGGTTGGCCGGAAAGAGGAAAACCAGCGAGGCAATCAGCGCCGCCCAGCTGCGCTGCAGGCTCTGCGGTCGGCGATGATGCAGCGGCGTGTGGCAGCGTCGGCAGCGGCCGCGCGCGTCGCGATAGCCGGTGTAATGGCAGCCGGTGCACACCTGCAGATTATTATCGGCGCGGGTCGCCGGACGCTCGGGATAGAAACGCTCCCATAGCTCTTCGACGTTCATATGAATAAGCGTCAGGATGCTCAACAACGTCAGGGAGATAAACGCCACCAGACCGATGCCCGGCTGCAGGAAGGCGTAATCCTGCACCTTGATGGAGGCGACGCCGATGCCCACCAGATAGATATCCAGCATCACCCACTCTTTAAGCTTGCCGAGCATCAGCAGCACCGGCCGCAGGTTCATCCCCAGCACATTGCCCAGCCAGAGATAGCTGATGGAGACCACCAGCAGCACCGGGGCGACTACCGCGCAAAACAGCACCATGGCGGCGGTAATCGGATCGCCCTGCGCGGTCATCTGCCAGATCCCCTGCAGGACGTTGGCGTCGATGCGTACGCCCAACAGATGCAGGCGCAGCAAAGGCTCAGACCAGGCGAAAGGCATGAGCAATAGCATCGCGAGGGCCATGCTGCCCAGGCGGGTCAGCGACCAGTCGCGGCCATCGCGCACCTTCGCGTTACAGCGCGGACACCAGGCGCTTTGGTTGCGCTTGAGCACCGGTAAGCGGAAGAGCATGTCACACTGCGTACAGCGCTGATAATGCGCATAGGGAAGCGGCGTGCTGACAGTATGCACGACCATCTTTTTCGCAGGTTTGAGGGTGGGTGTTTTTATCGGCATTTATTACGTACAGGAATGAATGTATCTCACTATCTTAACCTATGAATGAATTCATCTTGAGCCCAAGCGCATTTAATGCTTATTTTAGTAGGCTGTACGTATCAGGCAGTAAGACAACAAAGTGAAGATATAATGAGCAAAACAGAATTTTACGCGGATCTGAACCGCGATTTCCAGGCATTAATGGCAGGTGAAACCAGTTTTCTGGCGATGATCGCCAATACCAGCGCGCTGCTGTTCGAGCGGCTGAGCGAGGTCAACTGGGCCGGTTTCTACCTTCTGGAAGGCGATACCCTGGTGTTGGGACCGTTCCAGGGCAAACTGGCCTGCGTGCGGATCCCGGTCGGGCGAGGCGTATGCGGCGCGGCGGTGGCGCAGGCTCAGGTCCAGCGCGTCGAGGACGTCCACGCCTTTGACGGCCACATTGCCTGCGATGCCGCCAGTAATTCGGAAATTGTCTTCCCTCTGCGCGTGAATGGCCAGATTATCGGCGTGCTGGATATCGATAGTCCGGCTTACGGGCGCTTCACCGCTGAAGATGAGCAGGGGTTGCGCACGCTGGTCGAGCATCTGGAAAAACTCATTGCGGCCACGGATTATCAAAAAATCTTTACCCGTGTCGTGGGATAATCAACGGATAACGTAGCATTTAGCGAGGACGTCATTATAATGTCGCCTGTTCATGCCTGCGGCTTGTTGGCTACGTCCGTTGTAATCAGGAAATTTCATGGAAAATCAACCTAAGTTGAATAGCAGTAAAGAAGTTATCGCCTTTCTGGCCGAACGTTTCCCGCAGTGCTTTAGCGCTGAAGGTGAAGCGCGCCCCCTGAAAATCGGAATTTTTCAGGATCTCGTTGAGCGAGTGGGTGGTGAGATGAATCTCAGCAAGACCCAGCTTCGCGCTGCATTACGTCTCTACACGTCCAGCTGGCGTTATCTGTACGGCGTAAAAGCCGGCGCTATTCGCGTTGACCTGGATGGCAATCCGTGCGGCGAACTGGAAGAGCAGCACATTGCCCATGCGCGTCAGCAGCTGGAAGAAGCGAAAGCTCGCGTTCAGGCGCAGCGCGCAGCCCAGCAGGCGAAAAAACGCGAAGCCGCTGCGGCCGCAGGCCAGCAGGATGAAGGCGTTCGCCGCGAGCGTAAACCGCGTCCTCAGCAGCCGCGTCGTAAAGAAGGCGCTGAACAGCGTAAACCGCGTCCTGTTGCGGCCAAAGCCCCGCGTGAAGAGCGTCTTACTCCGGTATCGGATGTTTCCGTTCTGACCGTCGGCCAGGCGCTGAAGGTAAAAGCAGGCAATAACGCCATGGACGCCACCGTTCTGGAAATCACCAAAGATGGCGTTCGTGTACAGCTGACTTCTGGTATGTCAATGATTGTACGCGCAGAACACCTGGTGTTCTGAAACGGAGGCCGGGCCAGGCATGAACACATTTTTTAAAATCACCGCGCTTGCGGGCCTGCTGGCAATAGCAGGCCATGCATTCGCTGTTGATGACATAACCCGCGCAGATCAAATCCCCGTGCTGAAAGAAGAGCCGCAGCACGCGACGGTAAGCGAGCGCGTGACGTCGCGCTTTACCCGCTCTCATTACCGTCAGTTTGATCTCGACAACGCCTTCTCGGCAAAGATTTTTGACCGTTACCTGAACCTGCTGGACTACAGCCACAATGTGCTGCTGGCCAGCGATGTGGCGAAGTTTGCGGCTAAAAAAGACCAAATTGGCGATGAGCTGCGCAGCGGGAAACTGGACGTCTTTTACGACCTCTACAACCTGGGGCAGCAGCGCCGCTTCGAGCGCTATCAGTATGCGCTGAAGGTGCTTGAACGTCCGATGGACTTTACCGGCAATGATAATTTCAATCTTGACCGCTCCAAAGCGCCGTGGCCAAAAGACGAGGCCGAGCTGAACAAGCTGTGGGACGCTAAGGTTAAGTTTGACCAGTTAAGCCTGAAGCTGGCGGGTAAAGACGATAAAGAGATCCGCGACACCTTAACCCGTCGCTATAAGTTTGCTATCCGTCGCCTGGCGCAAACCAACAGCGAAGATGTCTTCTCGCTGGCGATGACCGCCTTCGCTCGCGAAATCGATCCGCACACAAATTATCTGTCGCCGCGTAATACCGAGCAGTTCAACACCGAAATGAGCCTCTCACTCGAGGGGATCGGCGCCGTGCTGCAGATGGATGATGACTATACCGTCATTAATTCGCTGGTGGCGGGCGGTCCAGCCGCGAAAAGCAAAGCGATCAGCGTCGGCGATCGCATCGTTGGCGTTGGCCAGACCGGGAAGTCGATGGTTGATGTCATCGGCTGGCGTCTGGATGACGTCGTGGCGCTGATTAAAGGGCCGAAGGGCAGCAAGGTTCGTCTTGAAATCCTGCCGGCCGGTAAAGGAGCCAAGACGCGTATTGTAACGCTGACCCGCGAGCGCATTCGTCTGGAAGACCGTGCGGTGAAGATGTCGGTGAAAACCGTCGGGAAAGAAAAAGTCGGCGTGCTGGATATTCCAGGCTTTTACGTTGGCCTGACCGATGACGTGAAAGTGCAGCTGCAGAAGCTGGAAAAACAGAACGTCAGCAGCATCATCATTGACCTGCGCAGCAACGGCGGCGGAGCGCTGACAGAGGCGGTATCGCTCTCGGGTCTGTTTATTCCGTCCGGCCCGGTGGTGCAGGTGCGGGATAATAATGGCAAAGTGCGCGAAGACAGCGACAACGATGGCGTGGTTTATTACAAAGGGCCGCTGGTGGTGCTGGTTGACCGCTTTAGCGCCTCGGCGTCTGAGATCTTCGCCGCAGCGATGCAGGACTATGGCCGCGCGCTGATCGTTGGCGAACCGACCTTCGGTAAAGGGACGGTACAGCAGTATCGCTCGTTGAATCGTATTTACGATCAAATGCTGCGTCCGGAGTGGCCGGCGTTGGGTTCCGTCCAGTACACCATCCAGAAGTTCTATCGTATTAACGGCGGCAGTACGCAGCGCAAAGGCGTGACGCCGGATATCATGATGCCAACCGGCAATGAAGATCGCGAAACCGGCGAGCAGTATGAAGACAACGCGCTGCCGTGGGATAGCATCAACGCGGCCACCTATGTGAAGTCCGGGGATCTGACCCCGTTTGGACCGGAGCTGCTCAAGCGCCACGACGAGCGTATTGCGCAGGATCCTGAATTCCAGTACATCATGAAGGATATTGCCCGTTATAACGCGATGAAGGACAAACGTAACATCGTCTCTCTGAACTACGCCCAGCGTGAGAAAGAGAACGAAGAAGATGATGCGATTCGTCTGGCGCGGATTAACGATCGCCTGAAACGCGAAGGCAAGCCGCCGCTGAAAAAACTGGACGATCTGCCGAAGGATTACCAGGAGCCGGATCCGTATCTTGATGAAACGGTCCATATTGCGGTAGACCTGGCGCATCTGGAAAAAGCGCGCCCGGCGGTGGAACCGCCGGCCAGCAAATAAGTTGCTAACGGGCACCCTGAGAGGTGCCCGTTTTTTTTGTGCGCGTTGTCATCGCCATTCAGCTCATCTAACAAAATGTCAACCTGCGCTGCCGCTGTCAGCAAGATGCTACAAAATGTAAAGTTGTGTTTTTATCGTGACTTAGCGGGGGCTGATGGTTGAAAATTGCAGCCTGACCCATACGATGTGGGTAATCGCATAGTGCGTTTTGTTAAATTGAGGTAAAAAGAAAATTATGATGCGAATCGCGCTTTTCCTGCTGACGAACCTGGCAGTGATGGTCGTGTTCGGGCTGGTGTTAAGCCTCACGGGGATCCAATCCAGCAGCATGACCGGTCTTCTGATTATGGCCCTGCTGTTCGGCTTCGGTGGTTCTATCGTTTCGCTGATGATGTCGAAGTGGATGGCGCTGAAGTCAGTGGGTGGGGAAGTGATCGAGCAGCCGCGCAACGAAACGGAACGCTGGCTGATGAATACCGTTGCGCAGCAGGCGCAGCAGGTAGGTATTGCCATGCCGCAGGTAGCTATCTATCACGCGCCTGACATTAACGCCTTCGCCACCGGCGCGCGTCGTGACGCCTCGCTGGTCGCCGTCAGCACCGGGCTGTTGCAAAACATGAGCCGTGATGAAGCGGAAGCGGTCATTGCCCATGAAATCAGCCACATCGCCAATGGCGATATGGTTACCATGACCCTGATCCAGGGGGTGGTGAACACCTTCGTTATCTTTATCTCCCGCGTTATCGCGCAGATTGCGGCCGGTTTCCTCGGCGGCAACCGGGAAGATGAAGGGGAGAGCAGCAATGGCAACCCGCTGATCTACTTCGCCGTCGCCACGGTGCTTGAGCTGGTGTTCGGTATTCTGGCCAGCATAATCACCATGTGGTTCTCGCGTTACCGTGAGTTCCATGCTGACGCCGGCTCGGCGCGTCTGGTAGGCCGCGAGAAGATGATTGCAGCCCTGCAGCGTCTGAAAACCAGCTATGAGCCGCAGGAAGCCAGCAGCATGATGGCGTTCTGCATTAACGGTAAAGCGAAATCCATGAGCGAACTGTTTATGACTCACCCGCCGCTGGATAAGCGTATTGAAGCCCTGCGTAGCGGTGAATATCTGAAATAATCCATCTTCTGACGCTGAAAACGACAATCCGCAGCCCGCAAGCTGCGGATTTTTTTTACCGTCCGTCAGGCTGCGCGCGGCTGAGTGACCCGCAGACCGCTAATTAGCGCGGCGACGATAGCCAGGGTGCCGGCCAGCAGCAGGGCGGTGTGGGTGCCGTTGTTACCGAGCAAATTGAATAGCAGCGCCACCAGCGCCGCGCCGGTGCTCTGTCCGAGCAGGCGAGCGGTGCCCAGCATGCCGCTGGCGCCGCCGCTACGATGGCTCGGAGCCGAGGCGACGATGGTATGGTTGTTCGGCGACTGAAACAGCCCGAAGCCGGCGCCGCACAGCGCCATGCGCCAGATGATATCCAGATCGGAGGGCGACGAGGGCAGCAGCGCCAGGCCGAACAGGCCGCAGGCCATAATCAGCAGGCCGACAGCCCCCAGCAGCCCGGCATGACATTTCTCGATCGAATAGCCGGCCAGCGGCGCCATCACCATGGTCGCTAACGGCCACGGCGTTAGCAGCAGACCGGTCTCCACTTCGCTGCGCCCCATCATCGACTGCAGAAAAAAGGGCAGGGAGACCATCGCCAGCATCTGCGCGCAGAAGGAGCAGATGGAAGTGCAGATAGAGAGAGAGAAGAGTGGGATACGCAGCAGGTCGACCGGCAGCAGGGGGATGGGCATCGTGAGCTGGCGGCGAACGAAGAAGAACCCCACCACCAGCATAGCGGCGACCTCCGCCAGCACCAGCTGAGTGGACTGCCCCTGGGCGAAACCGCTCAGGGCGGTGATCAGCAGCCCGAAGGTAAGGGCGTTCATAATGGCGCTCGGCAGATCGAAGCGGATGATTTTGCTGCGCGCGCTGTTGGGCGGCAGAAAGCGCATGGCCAGAACAAAGGCGACGATGCCGAGAGGCACGTTAATTAAAAACAGCCATTGCCATGAGGCGAGGGAGAGGATCGCTGCGGCGATAGTCGGGCCTGCCGCCGAAGAGACGGCAACGACAAAGGAGTTAATGCCCATGCCGCGACCAAGAAAGCGCTGCGGATAAATCAGACGGATCAGCGCGGTGTTGACGCTCATCAGCGCGGCGCCGCCCAATCCCTGCGCGACGCGGGCGAAGGTTAGCATTTCGAGGCTACGCGACAGCGCGCAGGCCAGCGAGGTAAAGATAAACACCACCAGGCCTATCTTATAGATACGCCGATAGCCGACCATGTCGCCGAGGAAGGAGAGCGGCAGCAGGGCGATGACAATGGCGATTTGGTAGGCGTTAACGATCCAGATTGAAGCCGCCGGTGAGGCGTTGAGATCGCTGGCGATAGTCGGCAGCGCGACGTTGGCGATAGCCCCGTCAAGCACGGCCATGGTCAGCCCAAGCACGATGGTCAGAATGGCGCCATAGCGTTGCGGCAACGGCACGCCATCAGAAGAATTTTTATCCATGGTGAATATGAGTCTTAAATGAAACGGTTTTTTGAATGATGAGTTTAGCATTGATTAATTCGCAGTATGTCGCAGATTTGTAACGAAGTGGCAGAAGAATGATTGCGGCTCAGAGGCGGCGAATTTATAATAAAAACCGGTTCTAATTTTTATAAAACAGTTACGACGAGGTGATAAATGGCAGGTGCAGATTTGGATAAACAGCCAGATTCTGTCTCTTCGGTATTGAAGGTTTTCGGCATCCTACAGGCGCTGGGTGAAGAGCGTGAAATTGGCATTACCGAACTGTCCCAGCGCGTCATGATGTCGAAAAGCACCGTTTATCGCTTTTTACAGACCATGAAATCACTGGGCTATGTGGCACAGGAAGGAGAGTCTGAGAAATACTCTCTCACCCTCAAGCTGTTCGAACTGGGCGCGCGCGCGCTGCAGAACGTCGACCTGGTGCGCAGCGCCGATATTCAGATGCGCGAACTTTCGCGACTGACGAAAGAGACCATCCATCTTGGGGCGCTGGATGAAGACAGTATCGTCTACATCCATAAAATTGACTCGATGTATAACCTGCGGATGTACTCGCGTATTGGCCGCCGCAACCCGCTGTACAGTACCGCGATTGGCAAGGTGCTGCTGGCATGGCGCGATCGCAGCGAAGTGGAGCAGATCCTCGACGGCGTGGAGTATAAGCGCAGCACCGAGCGGACCATTACCAGCACCGAGGAGTTGCTAAAAGTGCTGGATGGCGTTCGCGAGCAGGGCTATGGCGAGGATAATGAGGAACAGGAAGAGGGGCTGCGCTGCATTGGCGTGCCGGTGTTTGACCGTTTCGGCGTGGTCATCGCCGGGCTGAGCATCTCTTTCCCAACGCTACGTTTCTCTGAAGAACGCTTGCATGAATACGTGGCGATGCTCCACCAGGCGGCGCGTAAGATTTCTGAACAAATGGGATACAACGACTATCCGTTCTGAGGCGGCGGATACCGGGTTGGCGACCGCGGCGCTACGTCGCGATCGCCGGTTCGATGTTAGCCGTTATCAACCACGGTTGTGCTTTTACGCAGCAGAGGGCAACTGCTGACGCCGATCACTCCGCTGTCGGAATGAACATAAAGTGCGGTGCTGACTCCGCGGGCGGTGAGGTATTGGCACTTAAGACCCAGACCGCCGACGTTTTCCTCACTGTGGAATAACACCCCATAACCGCTCAATAATACGCCAATCCATAAGATAGCCACCAAGATAATAGTACGAATGATTAATCGCATTGATGCCTCATTATTTGTATGATCCCTGGCGTGATTTTGACACGAACACGTTTTGAAACAAGTCGATGATTCCTAAACTTACCTTTCGTAATACAGTTAGCCGCGGTTTAAGAAGGCCGTGCTATCCTGGCGACATTGCGTACTGATGCGGAGAGTGGAGTGAAAAAATTACGGTGGGTTTTACTGATAGTCATCATAGCAGGCTGCCTGTTGCTGTGGACTCAGATGCTTAACGTAATGTGCGACCAGGATGTTCAGTTTTTCAGCGGCATTTGCACTATTAATAAATTCATTCCGTGGTAAGACATTTTTCTGCCGACTGATTTCCTTCTGCGCCGCGGGTGGTAGAATGAACGCCTTCTCTTTGAGGTGGTGAAATGAGTGAGTTACTAAATCCTGGGATTTTAAATCTGGCATCGCTGGCTGTGTCCGTGGCGCTGCTGCTTGTTGGTCTGTTGTTATGGTTCTTCGTCAACCGCGCCAGTTCGCGGGCGAATGAGCAGATAGAGCTGCTGCAAGCGCTGCTGGATCAGCAAAAGCGGCAGAATGCGCTGTTACGTCGCCTGTGCGAAGCTAATGCGCCAGATAAAGAGGATGTGGCTGAGCCGACCGTCGCCGGCAAGGCGAAAGGGGAGGATGAGTTTATCCGCCTGGTAGCTGAACGTTAAGGCGCCCGACAGGTGTGCATCATAAGATGCGCACCTGCATGATAGCGGGCGGTAATATCTTATTCTTATTCCATTATTCCTTTCTTAGTGCAATATCCTCTTTATTACACGCTGTAAATAAAGTCATTCTCGCCGCGTTTATTGTTGGGTAACGTGACACTGTCATCTTTTTTTCATTATTAAGGTGCAGAATTAGCACTATTTTTAGCGTGACGACTAACAGGTTTTATTATCACTACACTGGCACGGCTTAGCGATTTTTAGTCTGGAGTTATAACGAATTATGCGCATCAATATTCACCGTTGCCCACCAGACGCTTACATCACAGCAGTTCGTGTACGGACATACCTGGACGAAGCGAAGTTGTTGAGCTATGGTAAAAAAGTTGCAGTAATGAGGCAGCGAATGGGCGATATTGGCTGATGCTGTAGCGCCTTGCCAGGGGCGGCAAAGACGCATAAATGTGCAGGCGATCAAATGATTACCTTATAATTTGTGCGAACGATCGAGACACGTTTAAAAATGGCTTGCCATTATTTACGTAGTGTGTGATAACACGTTTCGGGTTAAACGAGGTACAGTTCTGTTTATGTGTGGCATTTTCAGTAAAGAAGTCCTGAGTAAACACGTTGTCGTTGAATACCGCTTCTCTGCCGAACCTTAAATTAGTGCCTCATGCAGTTATGTGTCAGTTTTATCTAGGTAAACGCCAGCAGGCGAAGAAAACAGTCTAAGGAATTTTGCAAATGGCAAAGATTAAAGGTCAAGTTAAGTGGTTCAACGAGTCTAAAGGTTTTGGTTTCATTACTCCGGCTGATGGCAGCAAAGACGTGTTCGTACACTTCTCCGCTATCCAGGGTAACGGCTTCAAAACTCTGGCTGAAGGCCAGAACGTTGAGTTCGAAATTCAGGACGGCCAGAAAGGTCCGGCTGCAGTTAACGTAACTGCTATCTGATACAAGACCACTCTTCTTGTATAAAAGCCTCGCCTGCGCGGGGCTTTTGCATTTTTATTGCAAAGCATGTCATTTTTCCCCCTCCCGTCGCGTCTTGTTGCAAATACTCAACTTTATTAGCATTGTGTAGCAGTCTGTTTTGCTAATTTTCTGTTAAATCAGTTGGTTGTAAAACAATGCCGGAGCTATGGTGCTAAAGAAAAAAACGAAGTCCGCCGCCAGTTTCACCCCGATTCGCTTCGGGTTACTGTGTGTGGCCATTCTCGGTTGTCTGGGGCTGCTGCTGGTCCGCGTGGGCTGGCTACAAATTATCTCCCCCGATAACCTGGTAAAACAAGAAGATATGCGCTCCCTGCGCGAAGAACCCGTAGCGGTTGAGCGGGGGATGATCAGCGACCGGGAAGGACGGCCGCTGGCGGTGAGCGTTCCGGTCAGTGCTATCTGGATCGACCCGCAGACCACTATGGAGAAGGGCGGTGTGGGCTATGGGCCCCGCTGGCAGGCGATGGCCGAAGCGCTGCACCTCAACCTCGGAGAGCTGGCCCAGCGGGTACAGAGTCATCCCCACGCTCGCTTTCTCTATCTGGCGCGTCAGATCAATCCCGAGCAGGCAGAGTGGATTGATAAACTGCATCTGCCGGGCGTCTACCTGCGCGATGAATCGCGACGGTTCTACCCGGCGGGCCACGTGGCTGCCAATCTGCTGGGCTTTACCAATGTTGATAATCAGGGCATCGAAGGGGTGGAGAAAAGCTTTAACGCCCAGTTGACCGGTAAACCCGGGCGACGTCTGGTGCGTAAAGATAAACATGGCAATGTCATTGAGAACATTACCGAAGTGCCGCCGGTTCCGGCGCATAATCTGCAGCTGAGTATTGATGAACGCCTGCAGACGGTGACGGAAGACGCCCTCGACAACGCCGTCCGCTGGAACAAAGCAGAGTCCGGGGCGGCGGTATTGATCAAAATTGATACCGGCGAGATCCTGGCGATGGCCAGCTATCCGGACTTCAATCCGAACAATCGCGATAGCGCGACGCTGGATGATTTTCGCAACCGGGCCATCAGCGACACCTTCGAGCCCGGGTCGACGGTCAAACCGCTGGTGATCATGACTGCGCTACAGCAGGGGATTGTCCAGCCAGACAGCGTGGTGGATACCCATCCGTTCGTCCTCGATGGCCATCGTATTCGCGATGTGGGCTATTATCCGGAGCTGAGCCTGACCGGGATCCTGCAGAAATCCAGCGATACCGGCGTGTCCCACCTCTCGCTCGCCATGCCGGTGCAGCATCTGATCGATACCTATAAAGCTTTCGGCTTTGGCGAACCGACGGGGCTGGGGTTGACCGGCGAAAGCGCCGGGCTGATGCCGCATCGCCGCTACTGGGGGCAACTGGATCGCGCCACCTTCGCCTTCGGCTATGGTTTGATGGTCACCCCGCTCCAGCTCGCCCACGTCTACGCCACCATCGGCGGCTTCGGCATTGCGCGACCACTGTCGATTACCCGCATCGATCCGCCGGTGATGGGCACGCGGGTGATGCCGGAGAGTATTGTGCATAGCGTGGAACATATGATGGAGAGCGTGGCGCTCCCGGGCGGGGGCGGTACCAAAGCGGCGGTACGCGACTACCGGGTGGCGGTAAAAACCGGCACGGCGAAGAAAATCGGCCCGGACGGCAAATATATCGATAAGTATGTGGCCTATACCGCCGGCGTGGCGCCCGCCAGTCGACCACAGTTCGCGCTGGTGGTGGTGATGAACGATCCGAGCAATGGTTCCTATTACGGCGGCGCTGTGTCCGCGCCGGTCTTCAGCCAGATCATGGGCGATGTCCTGCGGCTGGAGAACGTCATGCCGGACGGCATGCCGCAAGGGGCGGAGAATCTGATCGTAATGCACGATAGCCACCCACAGGGGCCGGCGCTGTAACAGTGGTCTGCAGGGGCGAATAGCGCTACACTTTCGCCCTTTCAGCAACACCGGAGCCGTCATGTCATACAGTTGCCCCCTTTGTCACGCGCCGCTCAGCCGTAGCGACAACCACTATTCCTGCCCGCAGCGGCACCAGTTCGATCTGGCGAAAGAGGGGTACGTCAATCTGCTACCGGTGCAGTTCAAGCGGTCGCGCGATCCCGGCGATAGCGCCGAAATGATGCAGGCCCGGCGGGCGTTCCTCGACGCCGGACATTATCAGCCGCTACGGGATGCTATCGCTGAGCGGCTGCGACATTACGCCCCTACGGATTTACTGGATATCGGCTGTGGCGAGGGGTATTACACCCACGCGTTTGCCGCCATCGCCAGCCGCAGCTGGGGGCTGGACGTGTCGAAGCCGGCGATCCGCGCGGCGGCAAAACGCTACCCGCAGGTGAATTTTTGCGTGGCCTCCAGCCAGCGCCTGCCATTTTCCGACGCTAGCTTCGACGCGGTAGTGCGCATTTACGCGCCCTGCAACGCCGAAGAGCTGGCGCGGGTGGTGCGTCCCGGTGGTTGGGTGATCACCGCCACGCCGGGTCCCCGTCACCTACTGGAGCTGAAAGGGCTGATTTACGATGAAGTTCGCCTGCATGAGCTGAAGACGGAAGCGATGCCGGGGTTCCGCCTGGAGGCTCAGCAGCAGCTGGCTTATCCGATGATCCTGACGGGAAGTGAAGCGCAGGCCCTGCTGCAGATGACGCCGTTCGCATGGCGGGCTAAAGCCGAAGTGCACGCCGCGCTGCGTCAGCAGCCGACCTTTGGTTGCCAGACCGATTTTATGATCCACTGCTGGCAGCGCGAAGCGTAAAGCTTAACCGGCGAAATGGCTCCAGAGGATTTCGCTGCCGATGCCAATCAGCACGATACCGCCGAGAATTTCGGCTCGTTTGCCAAGCAGCGGGCCGATAAAGCGACCGACCATCATCCCCAGCGTCGACATGATAAAGGTGGCGCAGCCGATCGCCAGCGCGGTGGTCACAATGCTGACCTGCAGGAAGGCCAGACCGACGCCGACGGCCATCGCGTCAAGGCTGGTGGCGAAGGCGGTGGTGACCAGAAGCCAGAAACCATGTCGGTGAGGCGCCTCGCACGCCTCGTCGCTGTCGCCGCGAAAACCTTCGACGATCATTCGCCCGCCGAGAAACACCAGTAAAATAAAGGCAATCCAGTGATTCCACTCGAGGATAAACTGGCTGGCCAGCATGCCAAGCCCCCAGCCGACCAGCGGTGTCAGGGTTTCAATGGCGCCAAAAATCAGCCCGGTGCGTACTGCCTCTGAAAATTTGGGTTTATGCAGGGTGGCGCCTTTGCCGATGGAGGCTGCGAAGGCGTCCATGGACATGCCGAAAGCGAGAAGAATGGTAGCGGATAAATTCATGTGCGTGTCCTGACCGGGGATAATCCATATGACACATCGCTGCCCCCAGTAAACATACGCGGAGCCGCTCAATGGCTGAGCAATACGTACAGCAGTGATGTATCTATGGTCTCGCCTGATTGAATCTCTTCAACCCGTACGTGCCACGTTTTGCAACGAGTATGTTGACACGTACATTTCCTGGCGGGCAGGAAATCGGCTACTCCCCAACGACGGGCGCAACCTTAACATATTTTTAGAATATAAAACAATAACAGAAGAGGGCTATTTTAATAACCAAATGATAACGATTTTCATTTAAATTTATAAGTGAAAAAATAGTTAATAAAAAAGATAAGGTTAGGCGGGAAATATAGCCGTGGCTATAATATTTCTCCGCTGCTAACGGGAATAATATAGCGCTGGCTATATTTTTAAGTCATTGAGTTATAATGAGAAGTTTGTATATCTTCTCCAGATCGTCGATATTTCGTACGCGTATCAGCAGCCGCCGTTGCTCTAATTGCATCACCAGCACACCGTCCTCGGATAAATTCATCTCTTTAATCCGCTGATATTCTATCCACACGTTGGCGAAGAAAAAGCCGCGCGGTTTAAAAATGATTTTCGGCGTACGGATCCAGAATAAATAGAGCCCCATCAGCGCCAGCGCAGATAATAGCCAGGTGGTGATCGCCGTGCCGTGCTGGGTAATGTTGTTATAGATCAGAATGGCGGTGAGGCCGACAAAGATCATGCCGTCAACGCGACTGCGGCGAAGCAGGGGGATGGCCAGCAGTACCGGGCCGTTTCGCCTCGGCATAATAAACTGGTCATATATCGCGTAGGCCAGTAGCGCAAGGATAAACAGGATGATCACCAGGTCCGTGAAGGTCATTGCTTTGCGTTTCTCCTGATAAAAAAAAGCCGGGGGCAAGCCCCCGGCGTACAGCCTGGAAATTACAGACCCAGCAGGCCGACCGCGTAGCCGGCGATACCGATGACGAAGAAGCCAACGATGATCCACAGCGGGTTAACTTTCTTACGCAGCAGCCACATACAGGCGAAGGTCAACAGCAGCGGCACCAGACCCGGCATCAGCTGATCAAGGATAGTCTGCACCGTGGTGACGTGAACCTGTCCGTCAGAGCCGGTGATTTTTGACACCACCATCGGAATGTTCACATGCGTCCACTTGTTAACCAGCGCCCCCATGACAAACAGGCCGAGGATTGACGCCCCCTCAGTCAGTTTCTGCAGGAAGCCGCCGCCCATATCTTTAACGATATCCACGCCTTTGCGATAACCATAGGCGACGCCGTAGTAACGGGTCAGCAGACGCACCGCGTTGAACAGGATAAAGAACAGCAGAGGACCGAGCAGGCTACCGCTCATCGCGATCCCGGCGCCTAAGGCTGCAAACACCGGACGCACGGTACCCCAGAAGATCGGGTCGCCAACGCCGGCCAGCGGTCCCATCAGACCGACTTTGATGCCGTTGATAGCGCCATCGTCAATCTCTGCGCCATTGGCGCGCTGCTCTTCCATCGCCAGCGTTACGCCCAGTACCGGAGCGGCAACGTAAGGGTGGGTGTTGAAAAACTCAAGGTGACGCTTAATCGCCTGCTTACGCGCATCGTTGTTCTCCGGGTACAGACGACGAATCGCCGGAACCATAGAGAAGCAGAACCCCAGCGCCTGCATACGTTCGAAGTTCCATGAACCCTGGAACAGGTTAGAACGAATGAACACGCCACGAATATCACTCTGTGTGAGTTTTTTCTCGGTGGTATTTTTAGTCATATCAACCATTTCGCTCACCTGTTAGTCCAGTTCGTTATCGAGATCGTTGTTACCAGCCGCCTGAGCCGGCGCACCGGCGACGCGGTTATATTTCGGGCTCAGCTGGATGTAGAGGATTGCCATGACCGCACCAATCACACCCAGGGCCACCAGGTTGAAGTTGGTGAAGGCGGCGGTGACGAAGCCGAGGTAGAAGAACGGCATCAGATAGCCTGCGCGCATCATGTTGATGACCATTGCATAACCGACAACCACGATCATACCGCCGGCGATGTTCAGACCGCTGGTGACCACTTCCGGGATAGCATTCAGCAGGCCCTGAACTTCGCTGGTGCCGACGGAAATCGCCACGATAACGGCCGGGATAGCGATACGCATCGCCTGCAGGAACAGGGACGAGACGTGCAGCCACGACAGGGCGGTCAGGTTGCCATTCTCCGCCGCTTTATCCGCCGCGTGCTGGAAGGCCACGGTGATGGTGCGCACGATGATGGTCAGCACCTGGCCTGCCGCCGCCAGCGGGATAGCCAGCGCGATACCGGCGCCGATGCTCTGATGGCCGGCAATAACCAGGACGGTGGAAATAATGGACGCCAGCGCGGCATCAGGGGCTACCGCCGCACCGATGTTCATCCAGCCCAGGGCTATCATCTCCAGCGTACCGCCGATGATAATACCGGTTTTCATATCGCCGAGAACGGCGCCGATCAGCGTACAGGCGATCAGGGGACGGTGGAACTGAAATTCATCAAGTACCGACTCCATACCCGCAATACACGCGACGATGAACACCAGCACAATCTGAAGAAGGGTAATCTCCATTGTACTTCTCCTGTTGATTAAGTCTTAAAGTGAAAACTGGGGCGCGATCCGCCGGGTTATTTATCAACCTTAGCGATCAGATCCATCATTTTCAGTTTCGGGTCGGTGGACACTTTACGTGCCTCCAGCTCGATACCGCGGGCGTTCAGCTTTTTAAACGCCTCAATATCTTTGGCATCGACTGAAATCGCGTTGTTAACCTGGGTTTTACCCTGGCGGAACGCCATACCGCCGATGTTGACGCTGGTGATTTTCACGCCGCCCTCGACGATACGTTCAACGTCGGTCGGGTTAGTAAACAGCAGCATAACGCGCTGTCCGGCATACTTGGGGTTGTTGTAGACGCGGATCATTTTGGCCACATCCACCACGTGAGCGGTGACGCCCGGCGGCGCAACCTGGGTCAGCAGAGTTTTACGCACGGTATCCGCGGCCACTTCATCACTGACAACGATGATGCGGGTAACGTTGGTCTCTTTGGTCCAGCGGGTGGCGACCTGACCATGGATCAGACGGTCGTCTATACGCGCAAGGCCAATTACCATGTAGTCGTTCGGGCCCATGGGTTTGGCCGGTGCGGCGGCTTTTGGCGCTGCGGCAGGCGCGGGCGCAGGGGCCGCTTTTTCCACCGGTTTGGCTTTAAGCGCTTTCACGCCTTCGCTGCCGGTTTCAACCGCTAAGGCGACCAGTTCATCAAAGGAAGGATCGTCGTCGCGGGCCATGAAGGTTTCCACCAGCATCGGGATATTGACGCCGGCGATAACTTCGTAATGCTCTTTATCGACGACAATGCGGCTCGCAGCGTTGAAAGGGCTGCCTCCCCATGTATCGACGAGAAACAGCACGCCTTTACTGGTATCCAGTTTTGCCAACTGGGCGTTGTATTTCTCGATCAACGTTTCGGCATTTTCACCCGGAACGAAATCGATCCAGCCAACGTTTTCCTGCTCGCCCAACAGCATTTCTGCTGTTTTCAGCAGCTGTTCTGCAGCCCAACCATGTGTGCCTATTACAATAGCAATCGTCACTTGCTACCTCCTTTATTATCGTGAATGCATCATCTGCTTTGATACATCCTGAATCACTCTTGAGGACAAAATCGATTCAGTTAGGGTGTAAGATAGAAAATAGTTACTACCGCGAATTATTTTAGACAGTGAAAAAATAATTAATGTGATGAAGATCCGTTAATCACGTATCGTCTGCGAATAATTTTGCAGCGCAAAAAATAGCCTTAGTTATTGCAAATTCAGGTAAATTATTTCCAATTTCGATCTATATTTTGCTATGTTTAACTTCCGTTTAATTACTCAGGAGTATAGGGCATAGCCCGCAGTATGGACCGTCATCGACGTCTTTTCACTTTCTGGCATCTGATTGCCACCTCTACGTATCCCGCATTTCTTTCAGCACCTGGTGTCGCGCCCCTGCATGGCATGGCGATGACTGACCTTGCCGCAAACCGGAGTCGTACATGGAATTGTTAATGGATCCCTCAATCTGGGCCGGCCTGTTGACGCTTATCGTTCTGGAAATTGTGCTCGGTATCGACAACCTGGTGTTTATTGCCATCCTGGCGGACAAACTGCCGCCGAAGCAGCGCGATAAAGCGCGTCTGATCGGCCTGTCACTGGCGCTGGTGATGCGCCTGGGGCTGCTGTCGGTCATCTCCTGGATGGTGACGCTGACGAAACCACTGATTACCATCGCCGATTTCTCCTTTTCCGGGCGCGATCTCATCATGCTGCTCGGCGGGATCTTCTTGTTGTTTAAGGCGACAACCGAGCTGCATGAACGGCTGGAAAACCGCCAGCACGATGCCGGTCACGGTAAAGGCTATGCCAGTTTCTGGGTAGTAGTATTGCAGATAGTGGTGCTGGATGCCGTCTTCTCCCTGGACGCCGTGATCACGGCGGTCGGGATGGTTAACCATCTGCCGGTGATGATGGCGGCGGTGGTGATCGCGATGATCTTGATGCTGCTGGCCTCCAAGCCGTTGACGCGCTTTGTCAACCAGCACCCGACGGTGGTCGTGCTCTGTCTGAGCTTCCTGTTGATGATTGGCCTGAGCCTGGTGGCGGAAGGGTTTGGCTTCCATATTCCAAAAGGGTATCTGTACGCGGCGATCGGTTTCTCGATCATTATCGAGTTCTTTAACCAGGTGGCGCGCCGTAACTTTGTTCGCCACCAGTCGACGCTGCCGCTGCGCGCTCGTACCGCGGATGCCATCCTGCGCCTGATGGGCGGCCGCAAACAGGCCTCCGTCAGCCATGACGCAGACAGTCCAGCCGCGGTGCCCGTTCCTGAGGGCGCCTTTGCGGAAGAAGAGCGCTACATGATTAATGGCGTGCTGACCCTGGCCCAGCGCTCCCTGCGCAGCATCATGACCCCGCGCGGAGAAATCAGCTGGGTCGACGCTGAGCAGAGTGAAGATGAAATTCGTCGTCAGCTGCTGTCGTCGCCGCACAGCCTCTTCCCGGTCTGCCGCGGAGAGCTGGATGAAATCATTGGTATCGTGCGGGCGAAAGAGATGCTGGTGGCCCTGGAGTCGGGGGAAAACGTCGCGGCGCTGGCTTCTGCCTCCCCGGCAATTGTCGTTCCGGAAACGCTGGACCCGATCAATCTGCTCGGGGTCCTGCGTCGGGCGCGCGGCAGCTTCGTCATCGTAACTAATGAATTTGGCGTGGTGCAGGGGCTGGTCACGCCGCTGGACGTCCTTGAAGCCATCGCCGGTGAATTCCCGGACGCTGATGAGACGCCAGAGATTGTCATCGATGGCGATGGCTGGCTTATTAAGGGGTCGACCGACCTGCATGCGCTGCAGCAGGCGCTGGGGCTGGATCCACTGATCAATGACGATGAGGATATTGCCACCGTTGCCGGGCTGGTGATCTCCGCCAATGGTCATATCCCGCGCATTGGCGACGTCGTGTCGCTTCCGCCGCTGCATTTTACCGTAGTGGAAGCGAATGATTACCGGGTCGATCTGGTGCGCGCGGTGGTCACTCGTCCGCCGAGCGACGAAGAAGAGTAATCGCCAGGCTCGCCGGCCGCTGCGGCCGGCGAGTTATTCTGTCGTCTCGCTCTCACCCTCACTCTCACTCTCCTCCCTGCTGGCCAGCCACGCCGGGAACGCCTCCACCGGCATCGGCCGCGCATAATAAAACCCCTGCAGCACATCGACGCCGTGGCTACGCAGGTAGTTTTCCTGCTCCAGCGTCTCCACCCCTTCGGCAACGGTAACAATATGCAGGCGGTTGGCGAGGGCGATAATAATATCTGTCACCGTCGCGTTCACGCTATCTATGCCGACCGAGCTGGTGAACGAGCGGTCGATCTTCAAAACATCCGGGCGCAGCTTTTCCAGCCATGAGAGCGAAGTATTGCCGGTACCAAAATCATCGATCGCCAGCTGTACGCCCTTAAAGTGCAGATGTTCGGCCATATGCTGGTCGCCATCCTGCAGGACATCGCGTTCGGTTAGCTCGACCACCAGCTGCTGCACCGGATCCACGCTGAACCAGTAATTGTGCAGGTCGCGCAGCAGGAGTCCGTTAGCGAAATGGCGCGCGGCGACATTGATCGCGATGTGAAAATGGCGGTCGCGAGGAAAAGCGTCCAGGCGGCGAGCGGTTTCGGCAATCACATAGCGGGTGAGAGGGATGATCAGATTATTGCCTTCGGCGATGGGGATAAATACCTCCGGCGAAATCGTCCCACGGCGGGGATTATTCCAGCGCAGCAGGATCTCCACCCCGCAGCAGCGGCCGCTGCGCGCATCCTGCAGCGGCTGGCACCAGAGGGCAAACTCCCGGGCCGAAATGCCAAGGCTTATTTCCCGCGAGAAACTCATTCTGCCGGCGGTGGCCAGCCAGGCGATGCCGGTCATTAGCAGGCTAAAAATCAGCGCCAGCGGCAGCTCGCCGGGCAGCTCCTCAAGCGCAATCGCCGAGGCGCCAGGGCCGTTAATATTGACAGTAAACGGAAACTCCGTAGAGCGCTGGCGATAAATCACCGTGCCCTGCGGGACATGCGCTTTTTCGAGAAGCCCATGGCGGCTGCTAAAATAACGATCGCCAACCTGCAGGCTGACGTCGCTGATCAGGGCCGATTTTTCATTAAGAATTAAGGTTCCCAACAGCTCAATATTCACCACCAGCATCACGCCGTCCAGGCCGTTCTCCGCGGCTGGATACCATTGGATCAGTACCGGCGAGCCTTTGAGCAAGGAGCTGTCGTTCGAGAAGAGCAGCAGAGGGCGGGGCGCAGGAAGCGCGGGCTGCAGGCGATGTAAGTCCGCCTGTCGCGGGCCAAAAATACTGGAACAGTAAACGATACCTGACGTGACGAGGGCGACGGAACGAATGGTTTGCAACGAGGCCGCCATTTTGCGCAGCGTCAGATGGATATCAGGGCAGGGTTTGCCCACCAGAGGGAGCAGGGTGGCTCGCTGCGCGCTTAGCGGGCGCAAGATGTCATTGAGCGCCGCCACCCGTTGGCTGGCGGCCGTGCGAATATAATCTTCATTTACGCTGCGCTGCGAAATAAATCGGATGGCTAATGTGGCGCCCAGGGTCGCCAGGGCTACCAGCAGGCAGACAATAATGCGTTTGTGACGATAGGCCGTAATGACTTTTTGTGCAGTCTGCATGTGCGACACCCTGTCGACAGGACGAGTGGTTAAGCGTGGCTTATTTGATAGAGCAAGTGTAGTGGCAGAATATCGCCAGGTATAGAAAAAAGAAAATGCGCCGTTGAAGGCGCATCAGGGAGATTTCAGTCACCAGGGTTAACCCCCTGCGTGCTTTGCAGGCGCAGAGGGACACGAATAGTTTAGTCACACTGAACTTTAATCGCCAGGCCGCCGCGCGAGGTTTCGCGGTACTTGGCGTTCATGTCTTTACCGGTTTCATACATGGTCTCGATCACCTTATCGAGCGAGACGCGCGGTTCGCTGGTGCGGCGCATCGCCATTCGCGCGGCGTTGATCGCCTTGACGGAAGCGATGGCGTTACGTTCAATGCATGGCACCTGCACCTGGCCGGCGACCGGATCACAGGTCAGGCCGAGGTTGTGTTCCATGCCGATCTCCGCCGCCACGCAAACCTGTTCCGGGCTGGCGCCGAGCAGTTCAGCCAGGCCCGCCGCCGCCATCGAGCAGGCGACGCCCACCTCGCCCTGACAGCCGACTTCCGCGCCGGAAATGGACGCATTCATCTTATACAGCGCGCCGATCGCTCCGCAGGCCATAAAGTAGCGAATATAGATCTCCGGGCTGACGGACTCGATAAAGTGATCGTAATAGGCGAGTACCGCCGGAACGATGCCGCAGGCGCCGTTGGTCGGCGCGGTTACCACGCGACCGCCGGCGGCGTTCTCTTCATTGACCGCCAGCGCGAACATATTGACCCAGTCAACAACGTTCATTGGATCGCTGGAGAGTTTATCGCTGGCCACCAGCAGACGACGCAGCGCCGAGGCGCGACGCGGTACGCGCAGCGGGCCAGGCAGCACGCCCTCGGTGTTCATCCCGCGGTCGATACAGGCGCGCATGGTCTGCCAGACGTTGGCGAAATAATCCTCGATCTCTTTTTTGCTGTGCAGAGCCAACTCGTTCTGCATCACCATCCCGGAGAGCGACAGGCCAGTCTCTTTGCAGTAGGCCAGCATTTCCTGCGCCGATTTAAATGGGTAGGGCACCTGCAGTTCGTTGGCGTTTTCCTTGCCGAAGTGCTCTTCGTCGACAATAAAGCCGCCGCCGATCGAGTAGTAGGTTTTGCAGTAGATCTCTTTCTCGCCGGCCCAGGCGTGAATGGTCATGCCGTTTTCGTGCAGCGGCAGGTTGTCGCTGCGAAAACGCATGCCGTCATCCGCCGGGAAGTCGACCTCATGCTGGCCGTTGGCCAGCAGCAGACGACCGCGCGCTTCGACGTCACGGATAAAAGCCGGGATCGCGTCAATATCGACCGTATCGGGTTGATTGCCCGCCAGTCCCATGATAATGGCGATATCCGTATGGTGGCCTTTGCCGGTTAATGACAGTGAACCGTAGACGTCAACCGCCACACGAGTCACTGCATTAAGCAATCCTTTTTCGACCAGGTCATCGACGAACTGTTTTCCGGCCTTCATCGGGCCAACAGTGTGGGAAGATGAGGGACCAATCCCCACCTTGAACATGTCGAATAGACTAATCACGATAATACTCCTGACAGGGTTACCGCGGGTGCGGTAACGATGTAATAACTGCGCATAGTGTAAGAGGGAAGCGCCCTGTCAGTTCAACTATTCACATGAATTAAACTAATGGCTAACCGCGATTTTACTAATAATGAGAGCGCCCTCTCATTATCAGTATAGCTAAGGACGTGCGCCAATTTGCAGCGCCAGCTCGCGAATGATCCCGGCGGTCATTCCCCAGACAAAATAATGCTGGTACCAGGAGAGCCAGACGCGGTGGTCGTTGCCCCGGCGGTGGATATCGAGCGGATGGTAGCGCCCAAGGCGCAGGGCTTCGGCGAGCGGCATTTCAAATACCGCGGAGACTTCGTCCTGGCTGGCGTGATAGTGCAGATCCGGGGGAATAATGCCCACCACCGGCGTCACCTGAAAGCCGGTGACGCTGTCCACCGGCGGCAGGACGCCGATCACCTCGACCGCCTCTGGCGGGATCGCCACCTCTTCCTGAGCTTCGCGCAGGGCGGCGGCGATAAGCGTCGCGTCGGTATTATCTACTGCGCCGCCGGGAAAGGCGACCTGGCCGGCGTGCTTGCGCAGCAGCGGCGAACGCTGGGTCAGCAGCAGGCCGGGCTGCGGCCGGCGCACGATCGGCACCAGCACCGCCGCCTGCCGCTGATTGAGCGCATGGCGCGAAGGCTGCGGGCGCAGAAGCTGAAAGCGGGACAGAAAATCATCCAGATTAAGGGCGCGATCCGCCATGGTCTAGTTCTCCAGTTGCTGCAGGATACGATTAACTTTATCAAAAGTTTCCTGATATTCCGCCGCTTCCTCGCTATCCGCCACAATTCCGCCGCCGGCGGAGCAGTACAGCTGTCCCTGCCATGCCGTCAGGGTGCGAATGGTGATGCTGGTATCCATATTGCCGCAATAGCTCAGGTAGCCAATGCTCCCACACCAGGCGTTGCGTCGCTGGGGCTCCAGTTCATCGATAATCTCCATCGCCCGCACTTTCGGCGCGCCGGTGATCGAGCCGCCGGGAAAGGCGGCGCGCAGCAGGTCGCTGGCGTGCAGCGTCATTGGCAGGCGGGCGGTGATGGTACTGACCAGATGATGGACCGCCGGGAACGGCTCCACCACGAACAGCTCGGGGACCCGCACGCTGCCCGGGACGGCGACGCGGCCGATGTCGTTGCGCATCAGGTCGACAATCATTAAATTCTCGGCGCGATCTTTCGGCGAATTCGCCAGCTTCTCAGCCTGCTGCGCATCTGCCAGCGGCGAATCGAGCCGCGGCAGGGTGCCTTTTATCGGCCGCGTTTGGATCTCCCCCTGGCGCAGCTGGATAAAGCGCTCCGGCGACAGGCTTAAAATCGCCCCTTCATCGAGGCGAATAAAGGCGCTAAAGGGGGCGCGGTTGACGGCGTTCAGCTGGCGGAAGGCCTGCCATTCATCACCGACGTAGCTGGCCTGAAAACGCTGGGCGAGGTTGACCTGATAGCAGTCGCCGCTGTGCAGATAGGCCTGTACCTGGCGAAATTTTTCGCCGTACTGCTGGCGGCTCATATTTGACTGCCAGGCAGAGGTCAGGGCGAAAGGTTTCATCGCCGGACGTGATTGCGCCAGCAGCCACTGGAAACGCCGCTGAGGATCGTCATAGCTGAGCAGCGATATCTGTTGGCGCTGGTGGTCGACGATCAGCGCCCAGTCATAGATCCCCACCGCCATATCCGCCAGCGCGATATCGGCCTGCGCGTGCGAAGGGAGACGCTCAAAGCGACGGCCCAGGTCGTAACCGAATAATCCCAGCGCGCCGCCGAGAAACGGTAGATCGTCATGGGGTTGCGGCGTGAACGGCTGACGATCCAACTGCTGCTGCAGGAGCTGCAGCGGATCTTCCGCTGAGACAACAACGGTTTCGCCGTCGTCGACCCACGTCTGTTCACCGCGCGTCAGCAGCGTGGCGCGCGGGGCAGCCACCAGAATATCAAAGCGGTTATGCGGATGGTCGGCAAAGCCGGAATGCAGCAGCATCGCCCAGGGCAGGGCGCTTAACGGCGCAAAATAGTGTTCGGCCGCATCCGGGCGCCAGGGCAGGGTAATAATCGCGGGGGACAACATCTTTCTCGATCCTGAACGTTGCCGCCCCTCTGGCGTAGTTGGGGACGGCGTGAAATAATTACGCCCCACAATGTAGCAGGAGTAAAAGATGTTTGCAGGTTTACCTTCGCTGAGCCACGAGCAACAGCAAAAAGCGGTCGAACGTATCCATGAGCTAATGGCTCAGGGGATAAGCAGCGGCCAGGCGATTGCCCTGGTGGCGGAAGAGCTGCGCGCAACGCATACCGGCGAGCAGATCGTCGCGCGCTTTGAAGATGAGGATGAGGACGAGTAATTACACCGCGGCGATAATTTTGATCTCAACTTTATACTGCGGGTTCATCAGCGTCGCTTCCACCGTGCAGCGCACCGGGGCGTGACCAGCCACCACCCACGCGTCCCAGGCTTTATTCATCGCCGCAAAGTCGCTTTTATCGGCGAGGAAGATGGTGGCGTCAAGAATACGCGACTTGTCGCTGCCCTGTTTTTCCAGCACCGCGTCAATCTGCGCCAGGGTATTGGCGGTCTGCTCGAAAGCGTCGGCATCGAGATTTGCCGGCACGCCGGTGTAGTACAGGGTCTGGTTGTGGATCACCACGTCTGACCAACGGGCTTCGGCATCAATACGCGTAATTGTCATTGCTTTTTCCTCTTTAAGCATTCCATTCGGCTGCGGCAAGACTGCCATAATGTGCCGCTCGCGTCACTACCCGGACTGGCGAAACGCCGTCCTCCCTGACATAATCACTGTCCAAATAACCAGGGGGCAATGTGATCGACGATTTTGCAGCAGACGGCCAGCTAGCCAAAGCCATACCGGGATTTAAACCGCGCGAGCCGCAGCGCCAGATGGCGGTGGCGGTCAGCGAAGCGATTGAGGCCTCCCGGCCGCTGGTGGTGGAAGCGGGGACCGGAACCGGTAAAACCTACGCTTACCTGGCGCCTGCGCTGCGGGCGAAAAAAAAGGTGATTATCTCCACCGGCTCGAAAGCGCTGCAGGATCAGCTTTACAGCCGCGATCTGCCCACCGTCGCCAAAGCGCTCAAATTCACCGGGAAACTGGCGCTGCTCAAAGGGCGTTCCAACTACCTGTGTCTCGAACGTCTTGAGCAGCAGGCGCTGGCGGGCGGCGATCTACCGGTGCAAACCCTCAGCGATGTGATCCTCCTGCGCTCCTGGTCGAATCAAACCCAGGATGGCGATATCAGCACCTGCGCCAGCGTCGCGGAAGACTCTCAGGCCTGGCCGCTGGTCACCAGCACCAACGATAACTGTCTCGGTAGCGACTGCCCACTGTATAAAGATTGCTTCGTGGTGAAGGCGCGTAAAAAAGCGATGGACGCCGACGTGGTGGTGGTCAACCATCACCTGTTTCTGGCCGATATGGTGGTCAAAGAGAGCGGCTTTGCCGAGCTGATCCCCGAGGCGGAAGTGATGATCTTCGATGAAGCCCATCAGCTGCCGGATATCGCCAGTCAGTACTTTGGCCAGTCGCTCTCCAGCCGCCAGCTGCTGGACCTGGCGAAAGACATCACCATTGCCTACCGCACCGAACTGAAAGACACTCAGCAGCTGCAAAAATGCGCCGACCGCCTGGCGCAAAGCGCGCAGGATTTCCGCCTGCAGCTGGGAGACCCGGGCTACCGCGGCAATCTGCGCGAGCTGCTGGCGGACAGCCACATTCAGCGAGCGCTGCTGCTGCTCGATGACGCGCTCGAGCTATGCTATGACGTCGCCAAACTTTCGCTAGGTCGCTCGGCGCTGCTCGACGCCGCTTTTGAGCGCGCCACCCTCTATCGCGGGCGCCTGAAGCGGTTGAAAGAGATCAACCAGCCGGGCTACAGCTACTGGTATGAGTGTACCTCGCGCCACTTTACTCTCGCGCTGACGCCGCTGACCGTGGCCGAGAAGTTTAAAGAGGTGATGGCGCAGAAGTCGGGGAGCTGGATCTTTACCTCGGCGACGCTGTCGGTGAACGACGATCTGCATCACTTTACCGCCCGGCTGGGGATCGACGAGGCGCAGACTCTGCTGCTGCCGAGTCCCTTTGACTATCAGCACCAGGCGCTGCTCTGCGTGCCGCGCAACCTACCCCTGCCGAACCAGCCCGGCGCAGCGCGACACCTGGCGGCGATGCTCAAGCCGCTGATCGAGGCCAACGATGGTCGCTGCTTTATGTTGTGCACCTCGCACGCCATGATGCGCGATCTGGCGGAGCAGTTCCGCGCCACCATGACGCTACCGGTGCTGCTGCAGGGCGAGACCAGCAAAGGCCAGCTGCTGCAGCAGTTCGTCAGCGCCGGCAACGCGCTGCTGGTGGCTACCAGCAGCTTCTGGGAGGGAGTCGATGTGCGCGGCGACGCGCTGTCGCTGGTGATTATCGATAAGCTACCGTTCACCTCGCCGGACGATCCGCTGCTAAAAGCGCGGATGGAAGATTGCCGGCTGCGCGGCGGCGATCCCTTCGATGAAGTGCAGCTCCCGGATGCGGTGATCACCCTCAAGCAGGGGGTGGGTCGCCTGATCCGCGATATCGACGACCGCGGGGTGCTGGTGATCTGCGACAACCGGCTGGTGATGCGCCCCTACGGCGCGGTGTTCCTGGCCAGTCTGCCGCCGGCGCCGCGAACCCGCGATATCCGTCGGGCGGTGCGCTTTCTCGCCGTACCGCCGGCAAGGTAATCCGCACTAAAATGTGTTAAGCTGCGCGCCATTTTGTTAATTAGCGGTTCCCAATAGACTTCGGGCGGCATGGCGGCGGGTTGGCCGTTTGCCGGAAATCAGGCTGCCTGAAGGCCTGAACTATGTAACGAGAGCGTGACCACCCATGCGAATTTTGGCTATCGATACCGCCACAGAGGCCTGCTCCGCAGCGCTGTGGAATGATGGCACCCTTAGTGCTCATTTCGAAATTTGTCCCCGCGAACATACCCAACGTATCCTGCCGCTGGTGCAGGAGGTCCTCACCGAGAGCGGCACCACGCTGAGCGAGCTGGACGCGCTGGCCTTTGGCCGCGGTCCGGGCAGCTTTACCGGCGTGCGCATCGGCATCGGTATCGCCCAGGGGCTGGCGCTGGGCGCCGAACTGCCAATGATTGGCGTTTCCACGCTGGCCACCATGGCGCAGGGCGCCTGGCGCAAAACCGGCGCCACCCGTGTGCTGGCGGCCATTGATGCGCGTATGGGCGAAGTCTACTGGGCCGAGTACCAGCGCGACGAGCAGGGCGTCTGGCATGGCGAAGAGACGGAAGCGGTGCTCAAACCGGACGCGGTAGCCGAACGACTGGCACAGCTTTCCGGCGAATGGGCCACCGTCGGCACCGGCTGGCAGGCGTGGCCGGATCTGGCGAAAGCGAGCGGACTGACCTTAAGCAGCGGCGAAATTGAATTGCCGGCGGCGGAGGATATGCTGCCGTTAGCCTGTTACCTGCTGGCGGCGGGGAAAACCGTGGCCGTGGAGAAAGCGGAGCCGGTTTATTTGCGAAACGAGGTGGCGTGGAAGAAACTTCCAGGCCGCGAGTGAATCTCAGTAACAAGAAGACTGAGAAAAGGAGTCGCATCATGGCGGGTCAAAAACAGGGCGTTCGCTGGCTGTTAGCCGCGGCGGTTGCCGTTGCGCTAAGCGGCTGCGTATCGGTGCCGGATGCCATCAAAGGCACCAGCCCGACGCCGCAGCAGGATTTGGTGCGGGTGATGAACGCCCCGCAGCTGTACGTTGGCCAGGAAGCGCGCTTTGGCGGTAAGGTGGTCAATGTGCAAAACCAGCAGGGGAAAACCCGCTTAGAAATCGCCACCGTACCGCTGGACAGCGGCGCGCGGCCAGTGCTGGGCGAGCCGTCCCGCGGAAGGATTTTTGCTGACGTCAATGGCTTCCTCGATCCGGTGGATTTCCGCGGTCAACTAGTGACTGTGGTCGGACCGATCGCCGGGGTGGTTGACGGCAAGGTGGGCAGCACGCCGTATAAATTTATGCTGATGAACGCCACCGGCTACAAGCGCTGGAACGTAGTGCAGCAGGTGGTGATGCCTCCGCAACCTATCGACCCGTGGATGCTGGGTCCGCGCCCCTGGGGCTACGGCTATGGCGGCTGGGGCTGGTACAATCCCGGCCCTGCTGAGGTGAGAAACGTTGTAACCGAATGATTTTGTTGTTTATGTTAGTTCAAAGAAACAGCGGCCGGTCCGCTGTTTCTTTGTTTTCAGTCGAATAAGAAAAAAAATAGTGACGCGCTTCGCAACCTGCTCATTGCCTAATTAATAAACTGGTACGCTGAGTTAATATAATGTTAACAAAATGTATTATCCAGGGGCTGTGATGACGACGAATAACTATTTCAGAGGTGATGCAGTGAAAAAGGTTTGGCTAAACCGTTATCCCGCAGATGTTCCGGCGGAGATAAATCCTGACCGCTATCAATCCCTGGTTGAACTGTTTGAACATGCCACCACCCGTTACGCCGACCAACCGGCGTTTATCAATATGGGTGAAGTGATGACCTACCGTAAGCTGGAGGAGCGTAGTCGCGCCTTCGCCGCTTATCTTCAGGAGGGGTTGGGGTTACAGAAGGGCGATCGCGTGGCCCTGATGATGCCTAACCTGCTGCAGTATCCGGTGGCTCTGTTTGGCATCCTGCGCGCCGGGATGATCGTGGTTAACGTCAACCCCTTATATACCCCGCGCGAACTGGAGCATCAGCTCAACGACAGCGGCGCGGCGGCGATCGTCATTGTCTCCAACTTTGCCCATACCCTGGAAAAAGTGGTGGCGAAAACTCAGGTCCAGCATGTGATCCTGACGCGCATGGGCGACCAGCTTTCCACCGCCAAAGGCACGCTGGTGAACTTTGTGGTCAAGTACATTAAGCGCCTGGTGCCGAAGTACCACCTGCCGGACGCCATCTCGTTTCGCAGCGCGTTGCAGCACGGCTATCGCATGCAGTACGTCAAGCCGGAGATCGTTGCGGAAGATCTGGCGTTTCTGCAGTACACCGGGGGCACCACCGGCGTGGCCAAAGGTGCGATGCTAACCCACCGCAATATGCTGGCTAACCTCGAGCAGGTCAATGCCACCTACGGCCCGCTGCTGCATCGCGGCAAAGAGTTCGTGGTGACCGCGCTGCCGCTGTATCACATTTTCGCCCTGACCATGAACTGCCTGCTGTTTATCGAACTGGGCGGGCAAAATTTGCTGATCACCAACCCACGTGATATCCCCGGGCTGGTGAAGGAGCTGGCGAAGTATCCTTTTACCGCCATGACCGGGGTCAATACCCTGTTCAACGCCTTGCTGAACAACAAAGAGTTCCAGCAGCTTGATTTCTCCTCGCTGCATTTGTCCGCCGGCGGTGGGATGCCGGTGCAGCAGGCGGTGGCCGAGCGCTGGGTAAAACTGACCGGGCAATATCTGCTGGAGGGCTACGGCCTGACAGAGTGTTCCCCGCTGGTCAGCGTTAACCCGCACGATATTGACTACCACAGCGGCAGCATTGGCCTGCCGGTGCCTTCCACCGAAGCCAAACTGGTGGATGATGATGATAACGAAGTGGCGCCGGGTCAGCCGGGCGAGCTCTGTATTAAAGGGCCGCAGGTGATGCTGGGCTACTGGCAGCGCCCTGACGCGACGGATGAGATTATCAAAGACGGCTGGCTGCACACCGGGGATATCGCGGTGATGGATGAAGAGGGGTTCCTGCGCATCGTCGATCGCAAAAAAGATATGATCCTGGTGTCGGGTTTTAACGTCTATCCGAACGAAATCGAAGATGTGGTCATGCAGCATAGCGGGGTGCTGGAAGTGGCGGCCATCGGCGTGCCGTCCGGCAGCAGCGGCGAAGCGGTGAAGATTTTCGTAGTCAAGAAAGATGCTGCGTTAACCGAAGAGGCGCTGATTACGTTCTGCCGTCGCCATTTGACCGGATACAAGGTGCCGAAGCTGGTGGAATTCCGTGACGAACTGCCGAAATCCAACGTCGGGAAAATTTTGCGGCGAGAACTGCGTGACGAAGCGCGCGCTAAAGTGGACAATAAAGGCTAAGTAACGAATGAGTCGCCTGACGCCGGCTACGCCGGCGTTTTTTATGGGCGCAAGTTAAGAGAGTATGCTTTGAACTATCAGATGATCACCACCGACGATGGCCTGCGCGCTGTCTGCGAAGCGGCAAGCACGGCCTCCGCCGTCGCTCTGGATACGGAATTTGTCCGCACCCGCACCTATTACCCGCAGCTGGGCCTGCTGCAGCTGTTCGACGGCCAGCAGGTCTCTCTGATCGATCCCTTGACGATTAACGACTGGGCGCCGATGCGCGACCTGCTGCTCAACCAGGATGTGACTAAATACCTGCATGCCGGCAGCGAAGATTTAGAAGTCTTCCTTAATGCATTTAACCTGATGCCGCAGCCGCTGATTGACACCCAGATCCTGGCGGCCTTCTGCGGCCGCCCAATGTCCTGGGGCTTCGCCTCGATGGTGGAAGAGTATTCCGGGGTAGCGCTGGATAAAAGCGAATCCCGCACCGACTGGCTGGCGCGCCCGCTGACTGAGCGTCAGTGTGAATATGCCGCGGCCGACGTCTGGTATCTGCTGCCGATCGCCAGCCAGTTAATGGCGGAGACCGATCGCGCTGGCTGGCTGCCGGCGGCGCTCGACGAGTGCCGTGTGATGCAGCAGCGTCGTCAGGAGGTGGTCGACCCGGCCGAGGCCTGGCGCGATATCGGCAACGCCTGGCAGCTGCGTACCCGCCAGCTGGGTTGTCTGCAGCTGTTGGCGGAGTGGCGCCTGCGCAAAGCGCGCGAGCGCGACCTGGCGGTAAACTTTGTGGTGCGGGAAGAGCATCTGTGGAGCGTGGCGCGCTATATGCCCACCAGCCTGGGCGAGCTCGACAGCCTCGGGTTGTCCGGTAGCGAAATTCGCTTCCACGGCAAAACGCTGATTAGCCTGGTCGAAAAAGCGCAGGCGCTGCCGGAGTCGGCCCTGCCAGCGCCGCTGCAGAACCTGATCGACATGCCGGGCTACCGCAAAGTCTTTAAAGATATTAAAGCGCTGGTGCAGGAAGTGAGCACGGAGAAGGGCGTAAGCGCGGAGCTGCTGGCGTCGCGTCGGCAGATCAACCAGCTGCTGAACTGGCACTGGCAGCTGAAAACGCAAGCCGGTGAACCTGAGCTGATTTCCGGTTGGCGCGGGGAGCTGATGGCCGAGCGGCTGAAGAGGCTGTTAAACGACTATCCGCGCTAGTTCGCGGCCAGGTTCAGAGCATTAAAAAACCGGCGGCGCGTGGCGTAGCCGGTTTTTTTTCGCGATAGCGCGACAGGTCAGGATTTCGACTCTTCCGTTTCGGGTAGGGTCACGTTCAGCTCAAGAATGGATATATCCCCGTCCCGCTGCTCCAGCTGCACGCTGACCATCTCCGGGTCGATCTGTACGTATTTACAGATCACTTCCAGGATATCTTTGCGTAACTGCGGCAGGTAATGCGGCTCCGCGTCTCCGCGGCGGCGCTCGGCGACGATGATTTGCAGGCGTTCTTTCGCAATATTAGCCGTGTTCTTTTTTCGCGAGAGAAAAAAGTCGAGTAAAGCCATAATTTATCCTCCGAACAGGCGTTTGAGGAATCCTTTCTTCTCTTCTTCAATGAAGCGGAAAGGGCGTTCTTCTCCGAGCAGACGTTCAACGGTATCGGCATAGGCTTTGCCTGCGTCCGAGGCGGCATCGAGGATCACCGGCTCACCCTGGTTGGATGCGCGCAGGACTGACTGGTCTTCCGGGATCACGCCTACCAGGTTGATGCGCAGAATTTCCAGCACGTCTTCCATGCTCAGCATATCGCCTTTATTAACGCGGCCTGGATTGTAGCGGGTCAGCAGCAGATGCTCTTTGATTGGCTCTTCGCCATTTTCCGCGCGGCGGGATTTAGAGGCGAGAATGCCAAGGATACGGTCGGAGTCGCGAACGGAGGAGACTTCCGGGTTAGTGGTGATGATGGCTTCATCAGCAAAGTAAAGCGCCATCAGCGCACCGGTTTCAATGCCTGCCGGGGAATCACAGACGATGAAATCGAATTCCATTTTCTTCAGTTCTTCGAGAACCTTGTCGACGCCTTCGCGAGTCAGAGCGTCTTTATCCCGGGTCTGGGAAGCCGGGAGAATGTAGAGATTTTCCGTGCGCTTATCTTTAATCAGCGCCTGGTTCAGTGTGGCATCGCCCTGAATGACGTTGACGAAATCATAAACGACGCGACGTTCGCAGCCCATAATCAGGTCGAGGTTACGCAGGCCGATGTCGAAGTCGATAACGACGGTTTTCTTTCCCTTCTGGGCCAAACCTGTAGCGATGGCCGCGCTGGAGGTGGTCTTGCCAACGCCCCCTTTACCCGAAGTCACAACAATAATGCGTGCCATAGAAATTCCTTGTTAAAAAGGGATTAATTTAACGGTTGAATTGCCAAAGCGCTTTCACCTAAACGCAGGCGCGCCGCTTTGCCATAAAATTCGGCCGGGATGTTATCGCTCAGCCAATATTCCCCGGCGATGGAGACCAGCTCCGCCGCAAGGTGGGTACAAAATATCTGGGCGTCTCTGTCGCCACCGGCGCCTGCCAGCGCGCGTCCTCGCATCATGCCATATACATGGATATTTCCGTCAGCGATAAGTTCCGCACCGGCACTCACATGATTTGTAACAATAAGATCACAGTGTGGCGCATAAATGCGCTGACCGGAACGTACCGGCTGATCAATCAAACGCGTTTTTGTGATCTGACTAGCAACTGGCGGCGGCGGGGTGGGTTCGGACGGTGCCGGACGAGAGGCTTTTTCTTTCCCTTCGGTTAATAACGGGATGCCGGCGCGGTCGATTTCGGTTTTCAGGCGCGGAATTTTGCATCCGCTAACGCCCATAATACGTAAACCGGTCGCGGCGATAGCCTCGTTGATGGCGCGCCATTCCACCTCCTCCTCGATGCTGGCGATATTCACCACCACCGGAGCATGACGTAAAAAAGCGGGAGCCTGGGCGATTTTGTCTTCTAACGCCTGACGAATAACCTCGGGATTTGCATCGTGCAAATGAACGACAGATAACGTGAAGCTACTGCCTTTAAGTTCGATTGGCGTATTTGACATCCTGGCCTTACTCAATTTGCTGTTTATCAACCGCCGAAGTGCGGTGATATTCCGAAGACTAAAAGGCATGTTATAGTCACTCATATATTGAGGCAAGTGACCACGGGTCTAATTCCGAGTAAAACTATGTTTTGTGTGATCTATCGAAGTACTAAACGTGAACAAACCTATTTATACGTCGAAAAAAAGGACGATTTCTCGCGCGTTCCTGACGAGCTAATGCGCAGCTTTGGCACGCCGCAAATGGCGATGCTGCTGCCGCTGGATGGGCGCAAAAAACTGGTTAACGCCGATCTGGAAAAAGTGAAACAGGCGTTAAGCGAACAGGGCTATTACCTGCAGCTGCCTCCGCCGTCAGAAAATCTACTAAAGAAACACCTGGCGGAACAGGGGAAACAATCCGATTAACCCACGAGGGAAAATAATGTACCAACATCATAACTGGCAGGGTGCGCTTCTGGATTATCCAGTAAGCAAAGTAGTGTGCGTCGGCAGTAATTATGCGAAACACATCAAGGAAATGGGCAGTGCGACGCCGGAAGAGCCGGTGCTGTTTATTAAACCTGAGACTGCGCTGTGCGATCTTCGTCAGCCGTTGGTGCTTCCTGAGGGGCTGGGCTCGGTGCATCACGAAGTCGAGCTGGCGGTGCTTATCGGCAGCACGCTGCGTCAGGCGACGGAAGAGCATGTGCTGAAAGGGATTGCCGGCTATGGCGTCGCGCTGGATCTCACGCTGCGCGACCTGCAGGCGAAAATGAAAAAAGCGGGACAACCCTGGGAGAAGGCCAAAGGCTTCGATAACGCCTGTCCGATCTCCGGCTTTATCCCGGCCGCTGAGTTCCACGGCGACCCGCAGAATACGTCGTTAAGCCTGAAGATTAATGGCGAAGTGCGCCAGCAGGGCACCACTGCCGACATGATCCATAGGATTGTGCCGCTGATCGCCTATATGTCGCGCTTCTTTACCCTCAAAGCCGGGGATGTGATCCTCACCGGCACCCCGGAAGGCGTGGGGCCGCTGCACAGCGGTGACGAGCTGGAGGTCGGCTTCAACGGCCTGGCGCTCACTACCCGCGTGCTGTAAGCGCTATTTGCCGCCTTTTGGGGCGGCAAAACTTGCATCGGCGTGCCAGACTGGTTATAAGGTGCACCCTTAACTGGCAACGACGGACACTCCGATGAGCGAACAACCTTTCTGGCAACAAAAAACACTGGATGACATGAGCGACGCGGAGTGGGAATCGCTGTGTGACGGCTGCGGCCAGTGCTGCCTGCACAAGCTGATGGATGAAGACACTGACGAGATCTACTTCACCAACGTCGCCTGTCGTCAGCTCAATATCAAAACCTGCCAGTGTCGTAACTACGCGCGTCGCTTTGAGTATGAGCCGGACTGCATCAAGCTTACCCGCGAAAATCTGCCGACCTTCGAATGGCTGCCGCCGACCTGTGCCTATCGCCTGCTGGCGGAAGGCAAGCCTCTGCCGGCCTGGCACCCGCTGCTGACTGGCTCAAAAGCGGCGATGCACGGCGAACGCATCTCCGTTCGCCATATTGCGGTGCCTGAGTCCACGGTGGTCGACTGGCAGGACCATATCCTTAATCTGCCTGACAGGGCGCGCTAAACGCCGTCACGCTTTCTTCGCGTGGAACAGCCCGTTTTCACCGTCGGTTTCTTCCGCCACCCAGAAGTGAATATTGAAGCGGGCGTCGTCACTGAGTTCGACGCGGTGCCAGTACTGCGGCGGACTGGTAGCAAACTGCCCGGCATGAATCACAACTTTTTTCTCCGGCTCCGTCGCCTGTTCATTGGCAAAACCGTAATAGGTCACCGTTCCCTCCATGACGCACAGCTGGCCGAAGACGCCAGCCGCGGTGTTGTGGTGGCTCAGCAGGGCGGCAGGGACATTCTCTTTGGTAAAGAATGGGGTGGAGCGTTTAACTTTCCAGTCTGCGGGGATCAGTAAAGATGACATGTGAGCTCCTGTTGGGTTTTAAAAGATGTATTTAATATGCGCCTTTTGGTGGCTGTGGTCAACCATAGACATGAAACGATTCAGCTATGCGCAGGAGGCATAAAAAAAACGCCCCGCAGGGCGTTTCATTGTGGGCTGTACTCGCCGCGGCTTAACGACCAAACAGATCGCGTTTTTTCGCTTTGAAAGGCTGAGCAACGATCACCAGAATAGCGACCAGCAGATAGGCGGCGAAAATCCCCACCAGCCATTGCGGCATCTCCAGCGACAGGAACTGCCACTGACGTACTGAACAGTCTCCGGACGCAACGAAAACCTGCGGCAGCCATTTATCCAGCGGCAGCCAGGTTGGGAAGCGGGCGGCGAAATCGCAGGTCTGGAACGGTGAAGGGTGCAGCTGGATCATCGTATGCTCCCACGCCAGCTGTAGTCCGCGTATCGCGCTGTACAACCAGATTGCCATGGCGACATAGCGCAGCGGCGTTTTGGGGGCGATAGCGCCCACCAGTCCCGCGCCCATGATGCCGAACAGCGCGCAGCGTTCGTAAATACACATGACACACGGCTGCAGCAGCATCACGTGCTGGAACCACAGCGCGACAAGTTCGAGAATAAAAGCGGTCAACGCCATCAGGAGCCAGGCACCGCGTCCTCTTGAGCACTGGTTTAAATATTGCAACATAATCATTTCCCTGGAAGATGCTAAATCATGGCAGTGTAAACGAAAACCGAACCGACGCCAGAGGCGCGGCGGAAAATATTCCGTAACGGGTTATTGATGCGCCCGGGCGAACCCGGGCAAAAACTGACTCAGGGCAGGCTGGGCGTCACCAGCCAGCCGTGCGCCAGCAGCCAGTCGGTGACTGGCATCAGGGTGAACTCGACGCATAACAGGCCGACCAGCGTCAGTACGATGGTGTAGGGCAGCGCCATCCACACCATACGGCCATAGGAGAGCCTAATAAGCGGCGCCAGGGCGGAAGTCAGCAGGAAGAGAAACGCCGCCTGGCCGTTCGGGGTGGCCACCGAGGGCAGGTTGGTGCCGGTGTTGATCGCTACCGCCAGCATCTCAAACTGGGGCAGGCTGATGGCGCCATGTTCGAGCGCCGCTTTCGCTTCGTTGATGTAGACCGTGCCGACAAACACGTTATCCGAAATGGACGACAGCAGGCCGTTGAACAGATAAAACAGCGACAGCTGCGCGTGCGGCGAGGCCTGCAGGACAAACTCGATCACCGGCGTGAACAGCTGCTGATCGATGATAACCGCGACGATGGAGAAGAAGACCGTCAGCAGCGCGGTAAAGGGCAGCGCCTCGGTGAACGCCTTGCCAATGGCGTGCTCATCGGTAACGCCGGTAAAGGTGGTGGCGAGGATGATCACCGACAGGCCAATCAGGCCGACCTCAGCCAGGTGAAAAGCCAGGGCCACGATCAGCCAAACGCCAATGAGCGCCTGGGCAATCAGCCGCAGTCGCTCCTGACGGCTGCGCTGGGCGCGGCTGCGATCGTCAAACTCCTGCAGCACCTTGCGCACCGTCGGCGGTAGCGGTTCGCCGTAGCCAAACAGGCGATACTTTTCGACCAGCAGACAGGTTAACAGACCGCAGACCATCACCGGCAGGGTCACGGGCGCCATGCGAAGAAAGAACTCGCCAAAATGCCAGCCCGCGGCTTTGGCGATAATCAGGTTTTGCGGCTCGCCGACCATGGTCATGACGCCGCCGAGCGCGGTCCCGACGCCGGCGTGCATCATCAGGCTGCGCAGAAAGCCGCGGAACTGCTCCAGCACCTCGCGGTAGTGCTGCTCGATATGGCTGTCATCGAGCAGGTCGCTATCGTCCGGGCGCGCCGAGGCGACGCGGTGATAGATGCCGTAGAACCCGACGGCGACGCTGATCACTACCGCCACCACCGTCAGCGCATCGAGAAAGGCCGAGAGGAAGGCGGCCGCCAGGCAGAAGGCCAGCGATAGCAGCATTTTGCTGCGGATCCCCAGCAGCAGGCGCGTAAACACGAACAGCAAAAGCTGTTTCATAAAGTAGATACCCGCCACCATGAACATCAGCAGGAGCAGCACTTCCAGATTGCCGGCGATCTCTTCCCGGACGTGCGCCGGGCTGGTCATGCCGATCAGCAGCGCCTCGATAGCCAGCAGACCACCCGGCAGCAGCGGATAGCACTTCAGCGCCATGGCGAGGGTAAAGATAAACTCGACCACCAGCAGCCAGCCGGCGACAAACGGCGCCACGGCGAACACCAGCGGATTTACGATTAAGAAAATGATTAATGCCAGCTTGTACCAGTCCGGCGACTGGCCAAGAAAATTGCGCCACAGCGCGCGGCCATAAGAAATTTCCACGACAGAATCCTTCCCCGTCAATGAGTGCATGGTTTTGTGCATAACGATTGGCAAGAGTACCAGTTGAGCAAAATGAGAAGCAACTTTCTTCGCGCCGCGCTGGCGGTTTGTGAAGATAAGGAAAAGCGCAAAGTAAAAGCGGAAAATGAAACGGCGATCCCTTTTTAATTCACTTGCCATGCTATCTGCGCTATAGCGGCTCTGGTATGATGAGTGCAATTGTAACGCTGTGTAATGGAAATCTTACTATGGTCATTAAGGCGCAGAGCCCTGCGGGTTTCGCGGAAGAGTACATCATTGAGAGTATCTGGAATAACCGCTTCCCTCCCGGATCGATTCTCCCCGCTGAACGCGAGCTTTCTGAGCTGATCGGTGTCACCCGCACAACCCTGCGCGAAGTATTGCAGCGTCTGGCCCGTGACGGCTGGCTGACCATTCAGCATGGTAAGCCCACTAAAGTGAATAACTTTTGGGAAACCTCCGGCCTGAATATCCTCGAAACGCTGGCGCGCCTCGATCACGACAGCGTGCCGCAGCTGATTGATAATCTGCTCTCCGTGCGCACCAACATTTCCACGATTTTTATCCGCACCGCGTTTCGCCAGCATCCGGATAAAGCGCTGGCGGTCCTGGACAGCGCCCGGGAGGTGGAGGATCACGCCGACGCCTTCGCCGAGCTTGATTATAATATTTTCCGTGGTCTGGCGTTTGCCTCCGGCAACCCGATCTACGGTCTGATCCTCAACGGCATGAAGGGGTTGTATACCCGCATCGGCCGCCACTATTTCTCCAGCCCGGAAGCGCGCAGCCTGGCGCTCGGTTTCTATCATCAGCTGGCGAAAGTGTGTGAGGCCGGTCTGCATGACCAGGTTTACGAGCTGGTTCGTCGCTACGGCCATGACAGCGGCGAGATCTGGCACCGGATGCAGAAATCGCTGCCCGGTGATTTAGCCATGAATATGCGTTAAGCAGGCTTTTCGCAATCGATATACAGAACAAGGGGGCCAATGGCCCCCTTTGTTATTTTACTCGCCCCGCAATGCTATAGCGCGTTCGGCCGCGCCGGGCAGCGGTCCAACAGCTCAATGCTGCCGTCGGCGTTCTGCTGCTCCAGCAGCACATCGAACCCCCACAGACGATGCACATGCTTCAGCACTTCGCGCCGGCCTTTGTCCAGCGGGACGCGGTTGTGCGGCACATAGCGCAAGGTCAGCGATCGGTCGCCGCGCAGGTCAACGTTCCACACCTGGATGTTCGGCTCAAGATTGCTGAGGTTATACTGCGCGGAGAGCTTATTGCGGATCTCGCGATAACCCTCTTCGTTGTGAATCGCCGAGATCTCCAGATAATTGTTGTGATCGTCGTCGAGCACGGTAAAGAAGCGGAAATCGCGCATGATCTTCGGCGACAGGAACTGACTGATAAAGCTTTCATCCTTAAAGTCGCGCATGGCGAAATGCAGCGTTTCCAGCCAGTCAGAACCGGCGATATCGGGGAACCAGTACTTATCCTCTTCCGTGGGCGACTGACAGATGCGCTTGATGTCCTGGAACATGGCGAAGCCCAGCGCGTAGGGGTTAATCCCGCTGTACCACGGACTGTTGTACGGCGGCTGGAACACTACGTTGGTATGGCTGTGGAGAAACTCCAGCATAAAGCGCTCAGTCACTTTCCCTTCATCGTAGAGATGGTTGAGGATGGTGTAGTGCCAGAAGGTGGCCCACCCCTCGTTCATCACCTGGGTCTGTTTCTGCGGGTAGAAATACTGGCTGACTTTACGCACGATGCGCAGGATCTCGCGCTGCCACGGTTCGAGCAGCGGGGCGTTCTTCTCCATAAAGTACAGCAGGTTCTCCTGCGGTTCGGAAGGGTAGCGACGAGCCGATTCAATCGCTTTTTCTTCCTCGCGCTTCGGCAGGGTGCGCCACAGCATATTCACCTGGCTTTGCAGATACTCTTCCCGGCTTTTCTGCCGCGCTTTCTCCTCCTGCAGAGAGATTTTTTGCGGACGTTTATAGCGGTCGACGCCGTAGTTCATCAGCGCGTGGCAGGAGTCGAGCAGTTTCTCTACTTCGTCGACGCCATAGCGCTCTTCGCACTCGGTGATGTACTTACGGGCAAAGATCAGATAGTCGATGATCGAGCTGGCGTCGGTCCAGCTGCGAAACAGATAGTTATTTTTAAAAAACGAGTTATGCCCGTAGCAGGCATGGGCCATCACCAGCGCCTGCATGGTGATGGTGTTTTCCTCCATCAGGTAGGCGATACAGGGGTTGGAGTTGATGACTATCTCATACGCCAGACCCTGCTGACCGTGCTTATAGGCCTGCTCGGTCTCAATAAATTTTTTGCCAAACGACCAGTGCGGATAGTTGATGGGCATGCCGACGCTGGAGTAGGCGTCCATCATCTGCTCGGAAGTAATGACTTCGATCTGGTGCGGGTAGGTGTCAAGACGATAGAGCTTGGCGACCCGGTCCACTTCGGCCAGGTAGGTTTCCAGTAACTCGAACGTCCAGTCGGGTCCATCGCTTAAACGGGTGGTGTCCCTGTTCATGGAGTCAATCGTAGCCATTAGCGCGCCCTCGTTGTTGTTGGTTTTCTCTGAACGGAAAACCTCTAAACAAGCATAGAACACGGTGCAGCAAACTGTGCTGTACGCCAATCGCTTTTCTTCGCTATTTCCCCATCTCAAAGCCGTTTTTTTGCCTTGTTTGCAGAATTTAATGCTGGGTAAAAATAAAGCGCAGCATGAGATCGTAAATCTCACAGCGCAGGGCTGGTGCGGTTTGCTGTGAGTTAAGTCACCATAAATAAAGCGTATGTTGAATAATATTTTCAACTGAGTTATCAATTTGTAATTAGATGATTGTTCTTTAACTGTTACGGAGTCGCTATGCGTGTCGTCATACTGGGAAGTGGGGTGGTTGGGGTAGCCAGCGCGTGGTATTTGAGTCAGGCGGGTCATGACGTGACGGTCATCGACCGTCAGCCCGGTCCGGCAGAGGAGACCAGCGCGGCCAACGCCGGGCAGATTTCTCCCGGCTATGCGGCGCCCTGGGCGGCGCCGGGGGTGCCGCTGAAGGCGATCAAATGGATGTTTCAGCGCCATGCGCCGCTGGCGATCGGTCTTGACGGCACCTCGTTCCAGTTGAAGTGGATGTGGCAGATGCTGCGCAACTGCGACACCCGCCACTATATGGAGAACAAAGGCCGTATGGTGCGCCTGGCGGAGTACAGCCGCGACTGCCTGAAGGCGCTGCGCGACACCACCGGCATTCAGTATGAAGGGCGCCAGGGCGGGACGCTGCAGCTGTTCCGTACCGCCAAACAGTATGAAAATGCCACCCGCGACATCGCGGTGCTGGAGGACGCCGGCGTGCCGTATCAGCTGCTGGAAGCGAAGCGGTTGGCGGAGGTGGAGCCGGCGCTGGCGGAGGTCAGCCACAAACTGACCGGCGGCCTGCGTCTGCCAAATGATGAAACCGGCGACTGCCAGCTGTTTACCACCCGTCTGGCGGCGATGGCGGAGCAGGCCGGCGTGACCTTCCGCTTCAACACCGCAGTGGATGCGCTGCTGCACGAGGGCGATCGCATTGCCGGGGTGAAATGCGGCGATGAGATTATCAAGGGCGACGCCTATGTGATGGCCTTCGGCTCCTACTCGACGGCGATGCTTAAAGGGCTGGTGGATATACCGGTCTACCCGCTGAAAGGCTACTCATTGACTATTCCGATCGCTCAGGAGGACGGCGCGCCGGTTTCAACTATCCTTGATGAGACTTACAAAATCGCCATCACCCGCTTCGATCAGCGCATTCGGGTCGGCGGCATGGCGGAGATCGTCGGTTTTAACAAAGCGCTGCTGCAGCCGCGTCGCGAAACCCTGGAGATGGTGGTGCGCGATCTGTTCCCGCGCGGCGGCCACGTGGAGCAGGCGACGTTCTGGACGGGCCTGCGGCCGATGACGCCGGACGGCACGCCGGTGGTCGGCCGCACAGCGTATAAAAATCTGTGGCTCAACACCGGCCACGGCACGCTTGGCTGGACCATGGCCTGCGGCTCCGGGCAGCTTATCAGCGATCTGATCTCCGGCCGCACGCCGGCGATCCCTTACGACGATCTGGCGGTTGCCCGCTACAGCCCCGGTTTTACCCCGGCGCGCCCGCAGCACCTGCACGGCGCACACAACTAAGGAGCTTGCATGACCCGTCCGGTAGTGGCCAGCATCGACCTGCTGGCCTTGCGGCAGAATTTACAGATAGTACGTCGCGCGGCCCCCGGGTCGCGCCTGTGGGCGGTGGTCAAGGCCAACGCCTACGGCCACGGCGTGGCGCGCGTATGGAGTGCGTTAAGCGGGGCGGATGGTTTCGCCTTGCTCAACCTGGAAGAGGCGATCCTGCTGCGCGAGCAGGGCTGGAAAGGTCCGATCCTGCTGCTGGAGGGCTTCTTCCATGCCGATGAGCTGGCGGTGCTGGATCAATATCGATTAACCACCAGCGTCCACAGCAACTGGCAGATTAAGGCCCTGCAGCAGGCGAAGCTGCGCGCGCCGCTGGATATCTATCTCAAGGTGAACAGCGGCATGAACCGGCTGGGCTTTATGCCTGAGCGGGTCCACACCGTCTGGCAGCAGCTGCGGGCGATAAGCAACGTCGGCGAGATGACGCTGATGTCGCACTTCGCGGAGGCGGAGAACCCGCAGGGAATTGTCGAGCCGATGCGCCGTATCGAACAGGCGGCGGAGGGGCTGGATTGCCCGCGCTCGCTGGCCAACTCGGCGGCGACCCTCTGGCATCCGGAAGCGCATTTTGACTGGGTTCGTCCAGGCATCGTGCTGTATGGCGCGTCGCCTTCCGGGCAGTGGCAGGACATCGCCAACACCGGGCTGAAGCCGGTCATGACGCTGCGCAGCGAAATCATCGGCGTGCAGAACCTGCGCCCCGGCGAGGCGATTGGCTATGGCGGCCTGTACCGCACCACCCAGGAGCAGCGGATCGGCATCGTCGCCTGCGGCTATGCCGATGGCTATCCGCGGGTGGCGCCGAGCGGCACGCCGGTGCTGGTGGATGGCGTACGCACCACCACCGTTGGACGCGTATCGATGGATATGCTGGCGGTCGATTTAACGCCTTGTCCGCAGGCCGGGATCGGCGCGCCGGTCGAGCTGTGGGGCAAAGAGATTAAAATCGACGACGTGGCGGCCAGCAGCGGCACCGTCGGCTATGAGCTGATGTGCGCCCTGGCGCCGCGGGTGCCAGTTGTGACCCTGTAACCTATTCCGGGGCGGATCACTCCGCCTCGTCTTCCGCGACCCGCACCCCAACCTTCAGCACGTGATCGTTCTCTTTTTCAGCTACCGTCCACACCATCCCGGCGAACTCCACCTGGTCGCCCACCACCGGCGCCGCGCCCAGCAGCTGCTGCACCACTTCCCCGAGCGACTGCTGATGCTCGCGGAACTCCTCACCGCCGTCGAGACCGTAGATTTGCGCCACATCGGCGAAGCGGGCCTCAGCATCAAGAATGAAGTCGCCGAAAAAGCGCTGATCGAGCGCCACCGGCGGCGACTGGCTGAACATTTTGCCCAGCGCCGGCAGGTCGTGCTCCCGACCAATAACGCACAGGATATCGCCTTCCCGCAGGCGGGTGCTGCCGGTGGGGTGCAGCAGGACATTGTTGCGAAACAGCGCGGCAATCCGCGTCTCCGGTGGCATGTGCAAGTCGCGCAGCGCCGCGCCGATGCACCACTTATCGGCCCCCAGCTGGTAGACAAACTGCTCCCACGGGTTTTCCGGGTGAATATCCAGCCCGACGCGGGAGATGGGCCAGCTGATGGGCGGCACCACCACTTTGGCTTTTTTCGCCGCCCACGACAGCGAAGTGCCCTGCAGCAGCAGCGACACCAGCACCACGAAGAAGGCGACATTGAAGAACAGGCGGGCGTTGTCCAGGCCGGCCATCATCGGGAACACCGCGAGAATAATGGGCACCGCGCCGCGCAGGCCAACCCAGCTGATAAACACCCGTTCGCGCAGGTTAAAGCCGCGAAACGGCAGCAGGCCGGCAAACACCGACAGGGGCCGGGCAATGAATATCATCCACATCGACAGCAGCAGCGCCGGGATAGCGATCGGCAGCAGGTCGGAGGGCGTCACCAGCAGGCCCAGCACCAGGAACATGGCGATCTGCGCCAGCCACGCCAGGCCGTCGAAGTTCTGCAGGATGCCGTGCCGGTTGCGGATCGGCCGGTTGCCCAGCAGAAAGCCGCAGAGATAGACGGCGAGGATACCGCTGCCGTCGAGGGAGGTGGTGACGGCAAAAATCATGATCCCGCCGCTCAGCGCCAGCAGCGGATAGAGGCCGGCGGGCAGCACGATGCGGTTAATCATCTGCAGCAGCAGGTAGCCGCCGCCGAGGCCGATGGCGATCCCGAGGCCGAACTGCTGAATGATATGCACGGCGAACATCCAGCTGAGGCCGGTTTGGTGCTGCTGGATCATTTCGATTAGGGTGATGGTCAGGAAGACCGCCATCGGGTCGTTACTGCCTGACTCTATCTCCAGCGTCGAGCCGACGCGCTCGTTGAGCCCCTTGCCGCCGAGCAGCGAGAAGACCGCCGCGGCGTCGGTGGAGCCGACAATGGCGCCGATCAGCAGGCCTTCGATCAGATCCAGCTTGAACAACCAGGCCGCCATCATCCCGGTCAGCGCCGAGGTGATCAGCACCCCAACCGTCGCCAGCGACAGCGCGGGCCACAGCGCGACGCGAAAGGAGCTGGCCTGGGTGCGCATCCCGCCGTCCAGTAGGATCACCGCCAGCGCCAGGTTACTCACCATATAGGCGAAGGGGTAATTGTCGAAGGGGATGCCGCCGATGCCGTCAATGCCTGCCAGCATCCCGATGGCCAGAAAGATGACCAGAATCGGGATGCCAAGGCGCGAAGAAAAGGAGCTCAATAAGATACTGCAGGTTACTAAAACAGAACCCAGAATAAACAGACTAATGACCGCAGCGGCGTCCAATGTTCACGTACTCCCTGACTGGCGTGAAAAAATGGCTAAAAGTGACACTATTTTAACAATTCGCAGGGGATCCGCCTATGCGTTCGGGAAATTTATTCTGTCAGCACCGGATGGCCGCCGATCGTCAGGGTGGTGGCCGTCGCCTGATTCACCAGGCGCGCGCGGGCGCCCAGCGGCAGGGTCACCGTGCGCTGCTCGTGGCCAAACTCCAGTCCGCTAATCAGCGGCAGGGGGAGCTGCTGGCGCAGATAATCAAAGACCTGCGGCAAATCGTATCCCGCGTCATAGTCGTTCGGCGCGCTGCCGGTGAAGCTGCCGAAGATCACCGCTTTCTGCGCCGCCAGCACGCCGCTGTGCAACAGCTGAAGCAGCATGCGCTCGACGCGGAACGGGTGCTCGTTGATATCCTCCACCACCAGGATGCCGTCGCGGATCGCCGGCAGCCACGGCGTGCCGATAAGCGAGGTCAGCATCGCCAGATTTCCCCCCCACAGGGTGCCTTCCACCCGGCAGTTCGGCCCTTCGCCCGGCCATTCGAGGGTGAATTCCGGCTGGCGTAGCGCCTGCCAGAAATGGTGCTCGGTAAACGGGTCAAGGGTCTCCGCGCCGAAGTTGCCGGCGAGCATTGGCCCGCTGAAGGTGATGACGTTGCCCATGGCCAGCAGGCCCGACTGGATAGCGGTGAAATCGCTGTGGCCGCAAATCAGCAGCGGGTCGCGCTGCTGGCGGGCAACCAGCCCCTGCCAGTCGATATGCGGCAGCAGGCGACTGGCGCCGTAGCCGCCGCGCACGGCGAGGACGATCCGGTTGCGGCCGGGCAACTGGGCCAGCTGGTTAATATCGGCCAGCCGTTCATGTTCAGTCCCGGCGAAACGCTGCTGCCGGCGGGGAATGACCTGCTGGTGGGCCACCTCGTGTCCGGCCTGCTGCAGACGCTCGACGCCGCGGGCTGCCGCCTGCTGGTTGATGCAATACCCGGATGGCGCGACCAGATAAAACTGAGACATGATAATTCCTTGCTATGAATGAAAGGGTTATGATGCCGCCTGGAATGGCGATTGTCATCTCCAGGTGGCTAACTTCAGTCCGCACCCGTCATCCTTCAGGTTGTCGGCAGGCGGGAGACGTACCGCGGCCGTCGTTCTGTAGCATGATGGCGTTTGGGTAGATAAGGATAGATGTGTGAAATTGAGATGGTTGCTTATTTTAGTCGTTTTTCTGGCCGGTTGTAGTTCGAAACATGATTACACTAACCCGCCGTGGAACCCCGAGGTCCCGGTGAAGCGGGCGATGCAGTGGATGCCGATCAGTGAAAAAGCCGGCGCCGCCTGGGGCGTGGATCCGCAGCTGATCACGGCGATCATCGCCATCGAGTCGGGTGGTAATCCTGCGGTGGTGAGTAAATCCGGCGCCGTCGGGCTGATGCAGCTCAAGCCGTCGACCTCCGGACGCGATGTCTATCGGCGGATGGGGTGGCGCGGCGAGCCGTCGGTCAGTGAGCTGAAAAACCCGGAACGTAATATCTCGATGGGGGCCGCCTATCTGAGCATTCTGGAGAACGGTCCGCTGGAGGGGATCAAAGACCCGCAGGTGATGCGCTATGCGGTGGTGGTCTCCTATGCCAACGGCGCTGGCGCGCTGCTGCGTACCTTCTCCTCGAACCGCCAGGACGCCATCGAGGAGATTAACGATCTCGACGCCGATGAGTTCTTCGAGCATGTGGTGAAAAAACACCCGGCACCGCAGGCGCCGCGCTATATCTGGAAACTACAGAAAGCGCTGGACGCCATGTAATCCCTCGTTTGGCCTCCGGTAGTCTCCCGGAGGCCACGTCCTCAGAAATCGTAGCCCACGGTGGCTATAACGCTGCGCTCTGCTCCCCAGTAACAGTTGCCGGTGCCATAGCAGCCGGAAATATACTCGCGGTCGCCGATATTGTTGGCGTTAACCTGCACATAAGCGCCTTTCAGTGTTGGCGACCAGACGCCGAGGTCGGCCCGCATCATGGCGTCCATCAGCGTGACCGACGGCAGCCGCGCGGTGTTGGCATCATCCGCCCACTGTTTACCGATGTAGCGGACGCCGGCGCCAACGGAGATCCCCGCCGGGAACTGATAGCGCGCCCAGAAGGAGGCCATCTGATCCGGGGTCAGCTGCGGCGTGTTATTGTCGGTCCCGTCTTTGGTGTCCTGGAAACGCAGACGATTCCAGGTATACGAGGCGATAGTACTCAGCTGCGGGGTGATCTGGTGGTGCGCTTCCAGCTCAACGCCCTGGGAATGGACCTTACCCGCCGGAATATAGGTGGCGGTGGCGATGTTCGGGTCGCGAGTGGCGACATCCTTTTGCGTCAGGTCGTAAATCGCGATGCTATAGAGATCGCTGCTGCCCGGCGGCTGGAACTTCAGGCCGGCTTCAACCTGTTCGGCGGTGGTCGGTTTCAACGGTTTGCCGTCCGCGCCCGGCAGCATCGCCGGAGTGATCGCCTGGCTGTAGCTCAGGTAGGGCGACAGACCGTTGTCCAGGGCGTACAACAGCGAGGCGCGGCCGCTGATATGGTCGTCTGAACGGCGGTTTGAGGTCCCCAGGGTATCGCTGACCTGCTGGGAAACGATGCGGTCGTAGCGGGCGGAAACATCCACATGCCAGCGGTTCCAGACCATCTCATCCTGCAGATACAGCCCGGTCTGGTAATAGCGGCGATTATTGTCGTCGCTGTAGGTAACGGTATGTCCGGTCTGCGCGGTATAGCCGCTAAACGGGTTAAGGGGCGCCGCGCCGCCGGCGCCGGTCCACAGGTCGTTACGGAAGCGATGATATTCGGCGCCGAGGATCAGGGTGTGCGCCAGGTCGCCTGTATTGAAATCGGCGCGCAGGCGGTTATCGGTTGACCAGCCGTCCAGCGAACCGCGCGAACCGCTGTAGCCGCGGGCCAGCATGTCGCTGTCATCTATCCAGCCGACCTGGTAGACCTGATCGAGGGAGACGTTGGTATGGGTGTAGCTCCCGGCGGAATAGACCGACCAGACGTCGGTGAACTGGTGGTCAAACTCATAGCTGTAGATCTGCTGGCGGCGTTGATAGCCATCTCCCGGATCGCCTTCGTTGGTGCTGGGGGAGAGCTTACGGCCATTGTGCGCGTAGCGGGTGCCGTCCAGCGGCAAAGAGCCGTGGTAGCCGCCGGAAGGATCTTTTTGCAGATAGGCGCGCAGCAGCAGCGAGGTGTCGCTGTCCGGCTGCCACAGCAGGGAAGGCGAAATCGCGTAGCGCTCTTCGCGGGTATGGTCATACTGCGTATCGCTGCTGCGGGTCATCCCGATCAGCCGCCATGCCCACTGGTCATTGATGGCGTCGGTGTAATCGAAGGCCGCGCCTTTGGTATTTTGCGTGCCGCCGGTCAGGCGGATGTGGCCCTGCTGACTGAACTGCGGACGTTTGGAAGTCAGGTTGACCACGCCGCCCGGCACGCTCTGCCCGTAGAGCGCGGAGGAGGGGCCGCGGATCACATCCACGCGTTCGATAAACCACGGGTCGATTTGCAGTACGTTATGGCTGCCGCCGTCGCTCATCAGGCGCATGCCGTCGAGGAACAGGTTATCGACGTCGCCGCCGTGGTAGCCGCGCAGGGAGATGGCGTCGAACCGGGTGGCGCCGCCGCCGAAGCTGGAGTAGACCCCCGGGGTATATTCCAGCGCCTGGCTGATGGTATTCGCCCCCTGATCCGCCATCTGCTGGCGGGTGACCACCGACACCGACTGGGCGGTAGTGATTAACGGCTGGTCGGTTTTCGTCGCCCCGAGCGAGGTGCTGGCGCTGTAGCCCTCCGTCGGCGCGCTGGCGGACGCCGGCGGGGTGGCAGTGACCACCACCGTCTCTTCGGCTTGCGCGGTGAAGGGGAGTGCGACCGCAAGGGCATACAGCAGCCCCGGGCGTTTTCGAGAAATAGCCACGTTCATAAGATCATCCTGAACCAACGCGGTCTGGTACTCCTGTACGCCGCCGCGTGAAAAACGAATCTGTCATTATTCGTTAAAAAGTAATGCGAATTATTATTGTTTGTATTTGTGCGATCAAGCGAAAAGGTGACCTGTTCAACGCGAGGGGGTGGGGAAGTGTTTCCCGCGAGCCGCAGAATGGGTCTGCGCGGGACGGTAGTGACCAGGGAGACCGCTTCCCCCTACCGATTTTGGTAGGGGGCGGCAAAGCGTCAGGAGCCGGTCTTTTGCGGTTCCGCAGGGGCGGGGTCGTTAGCCGCGGGCGCCGCAACAGGTTTGTCCTGCGGTGAAGGGGTTGTCGCCGGACGGGTAGCGGGCAGCGCATCGCAGGGTTTCTCCTGCGGGCAGATCAGATCCAACATCTTCAGGGTGACGCCGTTGGTCCAGCCAAAGCCGTCCTGCAGCGGATATTCCCCGCCGCCGCCGCCGGTGCCGGTCGAGCTCACGTCATACTTCTCCACCAGCTTTTGCTTACTGTCATAGGTATGCTGCACGTTGGTCAGGAAGCGCCAGGTGACCTCCATGGCGATCTTCTGCTGACCATAGTTTTGCAGCCCCTCGACCGCCACCCACTGCAGCGGCGCCCAGCCGTTGGGAGCGTCCCACTGCTGGCCGCTGTTGACGGTGGTGGTGGTCAGCCCGCCGGGTTTAAGCAGGCGCGACTCGGCGGCGGCGGCCACTTTCGTCGCCCGCTCGCGTGACGCGGCATTGACGTACAGCGGGAACAGCGCCGCCGCGGTCAGCTGATTGCGCACCTTGTGGCTTTTCAGATCGTAGTCGGCGTACCATCCCTCTTTATCATTCCACAGGTATTTCTCGATGGCCTGCTGGCGGGCGTTAGCCAGCGCATCGTACTGCGTAGCGCCAGCGCTGTCCCCGGATGCCTTGCTGGCGCGGGCGAGTGTTTTCTCCAGATGGAACATCAGGGCATTGAGATCGACCGGGACAATCGAGGTGGTGCGAATGGTGGCGAGCTGCTGCGGATTGTCCATCCAGCGGGAGCTGAAATCCCAGCCGGAGGCGGCGGCGGAGCGCAGGTCGCGATAGATCTCGGTTGCCGGACGATTCGGGTTGCTTTTGGCGGTTTTGACGTCGTCAAGCCAGGACTCGGGACGCGGGGTGTCGCTATCGTCCCAGTAGCGGTTGAGCAGCGCGCCGTCCGCCATCCGCACCGCCCGTTTGTCGGCGCTGCCGGGAGCCAGCGCGTCCGCTCCGGCCATCCAGTAGCGATACTCTTTCTCCAGCTGCGGCTGGTAGGTTTTCAGCACCTGGTCGCCATCATGCGTCGCCAGCAGGCTCACCATAAAGGAGAAGAAGGGGGGCTGCGAACGGCTGAGATAATAGGTGCGGTTGCCGTTGGGGATATGGCCCCAGGCGTCAATTTCTGCGGCGAAGTTGGCGACCATATCCTCGACTTTATCCCAGTGACCGCTTTCGGCAAGACCCAGCATCGTGAAATAGCTGTCCCAGTAATAGACTTCGCGGAAACGTCCTCCGGGCACCACGTAGGGCTTAGGCAGCGGCAGCAGCGAGTCCCATTTTTCCACCTCGACGGTGCTGCGGGTCAGGACCGGCCACAGGCCATCGATATGTTGACGCAGAGTTTGCCCTTTGGGCGGCACATAGGTGTCGTTCTCTTTCGGCAGCGTGAAGTTCAGTTCGACGAAGTGGCGCAGGTCGAAGCTGGCCTGGTTTTTTTGCATCCGGTAATCGGCAAGGATCATCAGCGGATCGCTGTTAGGGATAGCGTCGGCGAAGGTTTTCTGATCGGCAAACAGCTTCGCGCTCTGGACATCATTGAACAGCGGGCCCAGCAGAATATCCGGCGAGGGGGGCGGCGCGGTTTTGCCGTCTTCCGCCTGAGCGTTCAGGCTCATCAGGGCGATCAGAGCGCCGCCGATCGCCAGGCGCAGGGAACAGGGCAAAGCAGCGGGACGACGTGCATCAGTACTCGTCATGGGGAGTTCTCCTTATCATTATCGACTGCGGGCCACGACGTTTGGCCATCCAAAAACCTTAGACGAATATCTGCCGCTGCGCGTGTCAGGGGTAACATTTTGCGCGAAAACAGAGGATTAACCTGCCAGGTCTCCTGAGACCGCCGCGGGCTGGGCCGCCTGGCTGAGGGCGCTGGCGTCCACGATGGCGCAAAAAACGTCGCCCTGCCTCACGACGGTGCAGCCGCCGCCGGGCGCGGGCGGCTGTTTTGGCGATTTTTTGCACAACCAGACGGCGGGGCTGAACCGATTTGCACAACGCCGCGGCGGCAGAGGACCTGGCATAATTAATGCTTATCTCTTAGCGGGATTACCACAAAGTGAGTACAACCGGAGGGGATAGCCATGATTAAAATTACGCTACCTGACGGGCATTATTATGACGAGATGCTGACCGCGCAGGGTGAACAGCGGCCGCACTATAATGCCTGGTGGCAATGGTTTCGCAACACCGATCAATTCTCTATCCGGCAGAAAAAAGCGCAAGCGGAACTGCTTTTTCACCGTATCGGCATCACCTTTAACGTTTACGGCGAGGATGAGGGGACCGAGCGGCTGATCCCGTTTGATAGCGTGCCGCGGATCATACCTGCCGGGGAGTGGCAGCGCATTGACCGCGGCATACGCCAGCGGGTGAAAGCGCTGAACGCCTTCCTCTATGACATCTATCATGAGCAGAATATCCTGCGCGCGGGGCTGATCCCGGCCGAGCAGGTGCTGGCCAACGAGCAGTATCAGCCGTGCATGCAGGGCATCAACCTGCCAAACAACACCTATGCCCATATCACCGGCGTCGATATGGTGCGCAATAACGACGGTCAGTACTACGTGCTGGAGGATAATCTGCGCACGCCGTCCGGCGTCTCCTACATGCTCGAAAACCGTAAGATGATGATGCGCCTCTATCCGGAGATGTTCGAGCAGCATCATATTGCGCCGGTGGAGCGCTACCCGAGCTACCTCCTGCAGACCCTGCGCGAAAGCTCGCTGGTGGATGATCCCTGCGTCGTGGTGATGACCCCGGGTCGCTTCAACAGCGCCTACTTCGAGCACAGCTTCCTGGCGCAGCAGATGGGGGTCGAGCTGGTGGAGAGCGCCGATCTGTTTATTAAAAACGGCGCGGTGTATATGCGCACCACCGAGGGGCCGCGGCGGGTGGATGTGATTTATCGCCGCATCGACGACGCCTGGCTCGACCCGCTGGCCTTCCGCGCCGATTCGATGCTCGGCGTCCCGGGGCTGCTGTCCGTCTATCGCGCCGGCGGCGTAGTGCTGGCCAACGCCATCGGCACCGGGGTGGCTGACGACAAATCGATCTATCCGTACGTCCCGGAGATGATCCGCTTTTACCTCGGCGAACAGCCGATCCTCAGCAATATCCCCACCTGGCAGTGCCGGAAAGCGGAGGACCTGCGCTACGTGCTGAGCAATCTCGAGCTGATGGTGGTCAAGGAGGTCCATGGCGCCGGGGGCTACGGCATGCTGGTCGGCCCGCGTTCGACTAAAGAGGAGCGGGAGGCCTTCCGCCAGCGCCTGCTGGCCAATCCGGCCAACTATATCGCCCAGGACACCCTTGCGCTGTCGACCTGCCCCACCTTCGTTGATGAAGGGCTGTCGCCGCGGCATATCGATTTACGGCCCTACGTGCTGTCCGGGCAGGAGATGCGGCTGGTGCCCGGCGGCCTGACCCGCGTGGCCCTCACCGAAGGGTCGCTGGTGGTCAACTCGTCGCAGGGCGGCGGAACCAAGGATACCTGGGTGATGGAGGATGACGCATCATGCTAAGTCGTACGGCGAGTGAACTGTTCTGGATGGCCCGCTATCTCGAGCGGGCGGAGAGCTACGCCCGGGTGCTGGACGTGACCTGGAAATTATCAATGATCCCCCGCCACAGCCAGCAGTCGCGGGATCTGGCGCTGCCGCTGAATTTGTCGATGACCCACGAGTTGTTTCAGGCGCGCCATGCCCGCTTTACCATGAGCAATCTGCTCAACTTTTTTGCCCTTGATGGCAACAACCCCTGCAGTATTTACAGCTGCGTGGAGATGGCGTGGAACAACGCGCACGCGGTGCGCGGCAGTCTGTCGGCCGAAGTGTGGGAGAGCATCAATGCCACCCGCATTGAACTGCGGACCCTCCGCCAGCAGGGGCTGGGCGAGCTGGGGAGCGACGGCTTTTTTGAGTGGGTGAAAGAGCGGGTGCATCTGTTTCGCGGGGCAGTGATCGGCACGCTGCTGCGCAACGACGCCCTGAGTTTTATCGGTATCGGCACGCTGATCGAGCGCGCGTTCGCCACCACCCAGCTGCTGCTGATTAAGGATCAACAGCTGACCAACGACCCGGATCCGGTGCGGGAATACTACCGGCTGGATACCCTGCTCAATGCGGTCAGCGCCCGCGAAGCCTACAACAGCCTCTACCGCCAGCCGGTCAGTCGCGAAACGGTGATGGAGCTGCTGATCCTGCGCAACGATATTCCGCGTTCGCTGCGCGCCAGCATTGCCGATCTGGTGGGCGAGCTGGAGAAGATCGCTAACGACCGCTCCTATCAACCGCTGCGCCTCGCCCATCAGCTTAACGTTGATCTGCGCTTCAGCACCCGTGACGACCTGGCGCAGGCGGACCTGCAGACCACCCTTAACGGGCTGCTGGCGAGAATTAACGCGCTGTCCGACAGCATCAGACAAACCTATCTGGAGGCCTTATGAAACTGGTCATCGATCATCTCACCCGCTATGGCTACGATGAAGAAGTGAAGTTTTCCACCCAGTATCTGCGCCTGACGCCGCGCAGTACCGCCCGGCAGACGATCACCGCCTGGACGCTGACCCTGCCGGACGGCGCGGCGGTGACCACTACCGACGGCTGGGGCAATGTGCTGCATGTGCTGACGCTGGATAACCCGCACAAGGAGATCACCATCCGCGCCAGCGGGATTGTCGATATCGCCGACGAAGGGGAGGAGACGCGTGATGAAGAGGCCGAGCTGCTGTCGCCGCTGGTTTTTCTGCGCTGTACGCCGCTAACCCGCGCCGATACGGCGATCCGTGAGTTTGCCCAGCGCCTCTATCGTCCCGATGCGGCGGAAGAGAGTCTGAATCAACTGATGGCGGATCTGCTGTTAAGAATGCCATACTCCCCCGGCGCGACCCAGGTGCAGGACTCCGCCGCCGACGCCTTCGCCCGCGCGAAGGGGGTGTGCCAGGATCATACCCATGTTTTTCTCGCCTGCTGCCGCGCGCTGGAGATCCCGGCGCGCTACGTCAGCGGCTATGTCTACAGCGATAACGCCCAGCATGTGGCGATGCATGCCTGGGCGGAAGTCTGGCTCGACGGCCGCTGGCTGTCGTTTGATATCACCAATAATACCCGTCGCCTGAATCAGCATTTACGGCTGGCGACCGGGCTGGATTATCTCGACGCCTGCCCGGTACGGGGCACCCGGCTGGGCGGCGGCGGGGAGATTATGTTAACTAACGCTGAAGTGCGCGAACACAGCCAGCAGGCGCAGCAGCAATAATACGGGAATAACCGCAATGACCTACTGTGTGGCCATGTGCCTGGCGGATGGACTGGTGTTTGCTTCCGACTCCCGCACCAATGCGGGCGTCGACCATATTGCCACTTTTAAAAAGCTGCACGTTTTCCATCAGGAGGGGGAACGGGTGCTGGTGCTGCAATCCGCCGGCAATCTGGCCACCACCCAGAGCGTGATAAGCCTGCTCAGCGCGCGCATCCGTACCCAGCAGGAGCCGAATCTGATGCAGGTCACTTCCCTCTACGACGCCGCGATGCTGATCGGTAAAACGCTGCTGGAGGTGATCCAGCGCGACAGCAGCAACCAGCAGACCTGCAGTAACACCAACTTCAACTGCAACCTGCTGCTTGGCGGCCAGATCGCCGGCGAAACCCATCGTCTGTTCCATATTTATCCGGAGGGCAACTTTATTGAAGCCACCCGCGACACGCCTTATTTCCAGATTGGCGAAAGCAAATACGGCAAACCGATCATCGATCGGGTGCTGACCATCGACACGCCGCTGGAGCAGGCGATGTGCTGCGCGTTGATCTCCATTGACTCGACGCTGCGCAGTAATCTGTCCGTCGGCCTGCCGCTGGATACGCTGCTCTACCGCAGCGGCAGCTTCAGCAGTGCCGGGCAGCATCGCATCACCGACAGCGATCCCTACTTCAACCGCATTCGCAAGGCGTGGTCCGAAGGGCTGTTGCACACCTTCCAGACTCTGCCGACCTGGACGCCAGCGGAGCGGGAAGAGGAGTAGTCGCTGTGACGCTCCGCCGGTATCGTCGGCGCGAAGGCGGGTAAGGCGCTGGTGTCCTTTAGTATCCTCGACCTGGCGGTAAAATTTCAGCAACAGCGGTAAATAAATTAACGACAGGCCGCACGGATCGTAGGCCGGGCAAGGCGTCGCCGCCGCCCGGCACAAAAGCGACGCCGCTGTCCTTGTCCGGCGGCGCTGCGACTGCACCGACCTGGATGGCCCGGGGAGGGGTTATCCCGTAGGCCCGGCAAGCGCAGCGCCGCCGGGCGATGGACCTGTTTAAACACCGCCAACCTGTTGCCGCTGTGGACGGTATTCTCTTTGTCCTGCTGAATACAAACGCGCTTTTGGCAAAGCTAAGTCAATTAAATACTTTGTTATTTAACGTGTTATCTCACATCTTCGGTGGGAATGAGGCAACACGGCAAGGTATCGGAAGTGACGGAAAAGAAGACGGCTGTCTATGTGGATGACCAACAGCGCATCCTGATCCGCCAGCTGGCGCGCGGCTGGCTGTGGCGCAGCGAGCTGCCGACCTGGCTGCTGATTGTGACGGTTTACGGCGGCTGGTTTGCCTGCGTGGCGGGCTGGCGGACGCTGGGACTGTTTCCGGCCACGCTGCTGTTGATCTGGTTTACCGCCTGGTATATGTCCTTACAGCATGAGCTGATCCATGGGCATCCCACCCGGCTGGCATGGTTTAACCAGCTGTTGGGGACGCTGCCGCTGGCGGTCTGGTATCCCTATGGCGTCTACCGCGACAGCCACCTGGCGCACCATCGCAACCATCTGCTGACGCACCCTGAGGATGACCCCGAATCGTACTACGTAACGGCGGAAAGCTGGCAGCGCTTCTCAGCCTGGCAGCGCCGCCTTATCCACCTGCGCAACACCTTCTGGGGGCGTCTGCTGCTGGCGCCGATGATGGATATTATTCACACCCTGAACAGCGCGCTGTGGGCTTTCCGCGAGGGCGACCGCCGCGCTATCGCCATGTGGAGTCTGCATCTGTTGCTGCTGACGGGTCTGCTGACCTGGATGGCGGCGCAGGGTTTTTCTCCGCTGTGGTTTGTGCTGGCGGTGAGCTACCCGGCGCTGGCCCTGACCAAAGTACGCTCTTTTCTCGAACACCGCGCCGCGGATGACCCGCTGGCCCGCTCGGTGATCAACGAGGCCGGGCTCCCCTGGCGGGTGCTGTTCCTCAATCTCAACTACCATGCGGTGCATCATGATCTGCCAGGGGTCCCCTGGTACGCTTTACGTCAACTGTATCTGCATCGCCAGGCGGCGTATCTGCAGCGTAATCAGGGGTTCCTGGTGCGCGGGTACGGCGAGTGGCGACGCCATTTTAGCCGCCGGGCGGTAGCGGTGAACGCCCATCCGGGCTTTGGCGAGCAGGCGCAGGCGGGAGGAGAATATGGCTGAACGCATGACTTTTCCGATGTATGCCATCCACCGTCAACAGACCCAGGCCCTGTGGCAGGCGGTGCAGTCGCTGCTGGACGAACGCGGCGTGATGGTGGCGGGGGACCCTCCGGCGGCTGACCCCGGGGATCTGCTGGCTCACTGGCGCCAGCCGACGCTGTTGCTGAGCCAGACCTGTGGCTACCCGCTGGTGACCCAATTGCCGGAGGTGCAGACGGTGGGCTGCTTCCACTACGCTGCGCCCGGTTGCGAAGGGCGCCGCTATCGCAGCCTGCTGGTGGTCCGCGAAGCGGATAGTCACCGGATGCTGGGGGACTTTTTTGGCCGTCGGGCGGTGTGCAATGCCGAGCACTCGCAGTCCGGCTACAACGTACTGCGTAAAATGGTCGCGCCGCTCTCCCGGGAGGGGCGTTTTTTTTCAGCGGTGATGTTCAGCGGCAGCCATCGGCAGTCGCTGCGCGAACTGCAGCAGGAAAACGCCGATATCGCCGCCATCGACTGCGTGACCTACGCTCTGCTGCAGCGCCATCAGCCGCAGGCTCTGGCTGGCCTGGTGGCGATCGGCTGGAGCCCGGCCGCGCCAGGGCTGCCGCTGATCACCGCCGGCGCCACCCCGGCGGCAACGCTGAATAGCCTGCGCGAGGCGCTCCAGCAGCTGGTAAGCGATGATCGCTATCGTTCCCTGTGCGACGCCTTGCTGATCTGCGGCTATAGCGATATGTCGCGGGAGGCCTATGCGCCGCTGCTGGCGTGGCGGGATGAGGCCGCGGCGCTGGGGGTCAGCCAGCTATAGGCGAAATGCCCGGGCCAGCGATCTGCGCCGGGGCGGGCTATAGCGGCTGGTCCCACGGCTGGGCGCTGAGATCCATTCGCAGATAGGAAGAGAGCAGGTCGACAGCCAGCTGGTCGCTCATCAGCTGCTCGTTAAGCTGCTGGCGCAGCCGCGGGATCATCTCTTCACGATAGGCCGGGTCGTTGTTTTATGGATTTGTGATCGGCAACACAAATGACTCTCCAATGGCCGTCGTAAAAGATAAATTACCAGGGTTGATTTTAATCAAAGTATGACCAACTGCGCTATGGCGGAAAAAAGATCGCTGCCTATCGCGACCCAAAAGAAAAATTGTGAATTTAATGTTTCTTTGGTGTAAATAATGACCGTGCATTTTCCTCAACCGCCGGGGATAAAATGTGATGCCCGACCGGCTTGTCGTTAAATAATGGCGTTTATTACGTCTGCTTTTTATTCTTTACAGCATTAATTTAATTTTCGGCTTTCTTCTCACCCTGATAGCGCGGGTCGAATAACGTACAAAAGGCGTATTTTTTATCGCCATTTCGCCGTCGATGTTATCGCCATCAATTATTTTTATCCCCGCATTCGGCCACGGCAAAAGGCGCGCAAATAGCGTTCATGATGCTTTTAATATATTGATTTTACTTTACTTATTCTGGCTCGTGGATCCTGCTTATCCGCCGCGGCGGAGCCTTTGTGAGAGCTCTCACATAACCCGGCAATTGCGATTTGTTACACTTTCCGCCGTCAACAAAGGAATGAAAGTGAGACGCGATGAATACTTTTTCTCTGCCTAAAACACAGCATCTGGTAGTTTTCCAGGAAGTGATCCGCAGCGGGTCAATCGGGGCCGGAGCAAAAGCGTTAGGACTCACTCAGCCGGCGGTCAGTAAAATTATTGGCGACATGGAGAGTTATTTTGGCAGCGAATTAATCGTCCGGCGAAATACCGGCGTCTCGCTCACCGAGGCCGGGCAGGTATTTCTCAACTGGTCAGAAGCGATCACCCGTGAAATGAAAAATATGGTCAATGAAATGAATGCTCTGACCAACAGCGCGGTGGTGGATGTCTCCTTTGGTTTCCCTTCGCTGGTCGGGTTTACCTTTATGTCGGAGATGGTGCATCAGTTTAAAATGACTTTCCCCAAGGCGCGGGTCTCGATGTATGAGGCGCAGCTCTCCGCCTTTTTGCCGGCAATCCGCGACGGGCGCCTCGACTTCGCCATCGGGACGCTGAGCGATGAGATGAAACTGCAGGACCTGCACGTCGAGCCGCTGTTTGAGTCTGAGTTTGTGCTGGTGGCGAACCGGGCGCGGATCGGCAACGGCACCGTCCGCCTGGCCTCGCTCCAGCACGAGCAGTGGGTGCTGCCGGAGACCAATATGGGCTACTACAGCGAACTGCTGACCACCCTGCAGCGCAGCGGTATCCGCCGTGAAAATATCGTTAATACCGATTCGGTGGTGACGATCTATAACCTGGTGCTCAATGCCGATTTTCTGACGGTGATCCCCTGCGACATGACCACGCCGTTTGGCTCGAGCCAGTTTGTCACCATCCCCATTAAAGAGGCCTTGCCGGTGGCGCGCTATGCGGCGGTATGGTCGAAAAATTACCGGTTAAAAACCGCCGCGGCGTCGCTGGTGGAGATGGCGAAACACTATTCCTCGGGGCAGGGCAACCGCCACTGGCAGCCATTACAAATTATTGCGTAACTGAAAGTCGTTAAATAATCCAACACACGTCCTCGCTGTTATCAGCAGGATGACGCCCGGTCATTGACTTTATATTAAGATACAGAGGCCATAATGCATATTACCTACGATCTTCCGGTATCTATTGACGATATTCTCGAAGCGAAACAACGCCTCGCGGGAAAAATATATAAAACAGGCATGCCCCGTTCGAATTATTTTAGCGAGCGCTGCCAGGGCAAAATATTTCTTAAATTCGAAAATATGCAGCGCACGGGTTCATTTAAAATTCGCGGCGCCTTTAATAAACTGTGCGGTTTAACCGCGGCGGAAAAACGCAAAGGGGTGGTGGCCTGCTCAGCGGGCAACCACGCCCAGGGCGTCTCGCTCTCCTGCGCCATGCTCGGCATCGACGGGAAAGTGGTGATGCCGAAAGGGGCGCCGAAATCGAAAGTTGCCGCCACCTGTGATTATTCGGCGGAAGTGGTGCTACATGGCGATAATTTTAACGATACCCTCGCCAAAGCCAGCGATATTGTTGAACTTGAGGGCCGCATTTTTATTCCCCCCTATGACGACCCGCAGGTTATCGCCGGGCAGGGGACGATTGGACTCGAAATATTAGAAGATCTGTATGACGTGGATAATGTCATCGTGCCCATTGGCGGCGGCGGCTTAATTGCCGGTATCGCGATTGCGATTAAATCCATTAACCCGACAATCCGCATTATCGGCGTGCAGTCGGAGAATGTTCACGGCATGGCCGCCTCCTGGTATGCCGGGGAAATCACCAGCCATCGCCACGCCGGCACCTTAGCCGATGGTTGCGACGTCGCCCGCCCGGGGAAACTGACCTATGAAATCGCCCGCCAGCTGGTGGATGACATCGTCCTGGTGAGTGAGGATGACATTCGCCAGAGCATGGTCGCCTTAATTCAGCGCAATAAAGTGATCACCGAAGGGGCCGGGGCGTTAGCCTGCGCCGCGTTATTAAGCGGCAAACTCGACAGCTATATCCAGAACCGCAAAACGGTCAGCCTGATTTCCGGGGGCAATATTGATCTCTCCCGGGTATCGCAAATTACCGGTTTTGTTGACGCTTAATTCAATACATAAGTGAGGACAGGATATGAGTACGACTGAGAGCATTGCATCCAGCCAGACAAGCCTTTCGTCCTGGCGTAAATCTGACACCACCTGGACCCTGGGCCTGTTTGGCACCGCTATCGGCGCCGGGGTGCTGTTTTTCCCGATCCGCGCAGGCTTCGGCGGGCTGATCCCGATCCTGGTGATGCTGGTGCTGGCCTATCCCATCGCCTTTTATTGCCATCGGGCGCTGGCCCGGCTATGCCTGTCGGGGGCTAACCCCTCCGGCAATATCACCGAAACGGTGGAAGAGCATTTTGGCAAAACCGGCGGGGTGGTGATCACCTTTCTGTACTTCTTCGCCATCTGCCCACTGCTGTGGATTTATGGCGTCACGATCACCAATACCTTTATGACTTTCTGGGAGAACCAGCTGCAGATGCCGGCTCTCAACCGCGGGGTGGTGGCGCTGCTCCTGCTGCTGCTGATGGCGTTTGTCATCTGGTTTGGTAAAGACCTGATGGTCAAGGTGATGAGCTATCTGGTGTGGCCGTTTATCGCCAGCCTGGTGGTGATCTCCCTGTCCCTGATCCCCTACTGGAATAGCGCGGTGATTGACCAGGTCAACCTCAGCGATATCGCCTTAACCGGTCACGACGGCATTCTGGTGACGGTATGGCTGGGCATCTCCATCATGGTGTTCTCCTTCAACTTCTCGCCGATCGTCTCCTCGTTTGTGGTCTCCAAACGCGAAGAGTATGAAGCGCAGTTTGGCCGCGAGTATACCGAACGCAAATGCTCACAGATCATCTCCCGGGCCAGCATGCTGATGGTGGCGGTGGTGATGTTCTTCGCCTTCAGCTGCCTGTTTACCCTCTCACCGCAGAACATGGCGGACGCCAAGGCGCAGAATATCCCGGTGCTCTCCTATCTGGCGAACCACTTTGCCTCGATGTCGGGCACCAAATCCACCTTTGCCACCCTGCTGGAGTATGGCGCGTCGATCATCGCCCTGGTGGCCATCTTCAAATCGTTTTTCGGCCACTATCTCGGCACGCTCGAAGGGCTGAACGGTCTGATCCTGCGCTTTGGCTATAAAGGGGATAAAACCCGGGTCTCCAGCGGCAAGCTCAATACCCTGAGCATGGTGTTCATCATGGGCTCGACCTGGGTGGTGGCGTATGCCAACCCCAATATCCTCGACCTGATTGAGGCCATGGGCGCGCCGATTATCGCCTCGCTGCTGTGCCTGCTGCCGATGTACGCCATTCGTAAAGCGCCTTCGCTGGCCAAATACCGTGGCCGTCTCGACAACCTCTTTGTGACCGCTATCGGTCTGCTGACCATCCTCAACATTGCTTACAAACTGTTCTAATCCGGCTCAGGCCACGCGGAGTACAACATGACTGAATTTCCGGTAGTACTGGTGATTAACTGCGGCTCGTCGTCAATCAAATTTTCCGTCCTGGACGCCGCCAGCTGCGACTGCCTGCTCAACGGCGTGGCCGAGGGCATCAACGCGGAACGGGCGTCTCTCTCGCTCAACGGCGGCGAGCCGGTGGCGCTGGCGCAGCGCGGCTACGAAGGCGCCCTGCAGGCGATTGCCGGGGCATTAGCCCAACGCGACCTCATCGACAGCGTGGCCCTGATTGGCCACCGCGTCGCCCACGGCGGCGACCTGTTCACCGAGTCGGTCATTATTAGCGAGGAGGTTATCAATAACATTCGCCAGGTATCGTCCCTGGCCCCGCTGCATAACTACGCCAGTCTCAGCGGCATCGCCTCGGCGCAGCGGCTGTTCCCGGAGGTGATGCAGGTGGCGGTCTTTGATACCAGCTTTCACCAGACCCTGGCCCCGGAAGCTTTTCTCTATGGTCTGCCGTGGGAGTATTACCAGAATCTCGGGGTACGCCGCTACGGTTTCCACGGCACCTCGCACCGCTATGTGTCCCAGCGCGCCCTGGCGCTGCTCGGGTTGCCGGAGCAGGAGAGCGGCCTGGTGATCGCCCACCTGGGCAATGGCGCCTCGATCTGCGCGGTGCGTAACGGCCGCAGCGTGGACACCTCGATGGGGATGACGCCGCTGGAGGGGCTGATGATGGGCACCCGCAGCGGTGATGTCGACTTCGGCGCCATGGCGTGGATTGCCGGGGAAACCCGGCAGACCCTCAGCGACCTGGAGCGGGTAGCCAACACCGCCTCCGGCCTGCTGGGGATCTCCGGTCTTTCCTCCGACCTGCGGGTGCTGGAGCAGGCGTGGCATGAGGGCCATGCACGCGCCCGCCTGGCGATTAAAACCTTTGTCCATCGTATCGCCCGCCATATTGCCGGCCACGCCGCGGCGCTGCAGCGTCTCGACGGCATTATTTTCACCGGCGGGATTGGCGAGAACTCGGTGCTGATCCGTCGGCTGGTGAGCGAGCGGCTGGCGGTCTTTGGCCTTGCGATGGACGCCGCCCGCAATCAGCAGCCCAATTCGGCCGGCGAGCGCCTGATCTCCGCCGACGGCAGCCGGGTGCGCTGCGCGGTTATTCCTACCAATGAAGAGCGCATGATTGCCCTCGATGCGATCCGCTTAGGCCGGATCCACACCGCGGCGGCGCTGGCCTGACTTTTTATTCTGTAGAGAGACGATGTTCATGAAAGTAGATATCGATACCCAGGATGTACGATACGCTGACGCCTGGCTGGGCTTTCGCGGTACGGCGTGGCAAACGCAGATCGACGTTCGCGACTTTATTCAGCATAACTACACCCCTTACGAGGGCGATGAGTCTTTCCTCGCTAACGCGACGCCAGCGACCACCGCCCTCTGGGAGCAGGTGATGGCCGGGATCCGCGTCGAGAACGCCACCCATGCGCCGGTGGATTTCGACACCAATGTCGCCACCTCCATCACCGCCCACGCGGCAGGCTATATCAACCAGCCGCTGGAAAAGATCGTCGGCCTGCAAACGGACCAGCCGCTGAAGCGCGCCCTGCATCCTTTTGGCGGCATCAAGATGATCAAAAGCGCCTTCGAGGCCTATGGTCGCGAAATGGATCCTGACTTTGAGTATCAGTTTACGGCGCTGCGTAAGACCCACAATCAGGGCGTTTTTGACGTCTATTCCCCGGATATGCTGCGCTGCCGCAAATCCGGGGTGCTGACCGGGCTACCGGACGGCTATGGCCGCGGACGGATCATCGGCGATTACCGCCGCGTGGCGCTGTACGGCATTCGCTATCTGGTCCGCGAACGTGAGCTGCAGTTTGCCGACCTGCAGCCGGCCCTTGAGCGCGGCGAGGCGCTGGAGGCCACCCTGCGCCTGCGCGAAGAGCTGGCCGAACAGCGGCGCGCGCTGCTGCAGATGCAGGAGATGGCGGCCCGCTACGGCTGCGATATCGCCCACCCGGCGCGCACTGCCCGGGAGGCGGTGCAGTGGCTCTACTTCGCCTACCTGGCGGCGGTGAAGTCGCAGAACGGCGGCGCCATGTCGCTGGGGCGCACGGCCACCTTCCTCGACATCTATATCGAACGCGATCTGCGCGCCGGTTTATTGAATGAGGAGCAGGCCCAGGAGCTCATTGATCACTTCATCATGAAGATCCGCATGGTGCGTTTCCTGCGCACCCCGGAATTTGATTCGCTGTTCTCCGGGGATCCCATCTGGGCGACGGAGGTGCTGGGCGGCATGGGGCTGGATGGTCGCACCCTGGTCAGCAAAACCACCTTCCGCTATCTGCATACTCTGCACACCATGGGCCCGGCGCCGGAGCCGAACCTGACCGTGCTCTGGTCGCAAGCGCTGCCGGCGGCGTTTAAAAAATATGCCGCCCGGGTCTCTATCGCCACCTCGTCGCTGCAGTATGAGAACGACGATCTGATGCGCAGCGATTTTCACAGCGACGACTACGCCATCGCCTGCTGCGTCAGCCCGATGGTGATCGGCAAGCAGATGCAGTTCTTCGGCGCCCGCGCCAATCTCGCCAAAACGCTGCTCTACGCGATTAACGGCGGGGTGGATGAGAAACTGAAGATTCAGGTGGGGCCGAAAACCGCACCGTTGCGCGATGAGGTGCTGGACTACGGCACCGTGATGGCCAGCCTCGACCACTTTATGGACTGGCTGGCGGTGCAGTACATCAGCGCGCTGAACATCATCCATTGCATGCATGATAAGTACAGCTACGAGGCGGCGCTGATGGCCCTGCACGACCGCGACGTCTACCGCACGATGGCCTGCGGCATCGCCGGCCTGTCGGTGGCAGCGGATTCGTTGTCGGCGATAAAGTACGCCCGGGTGAAGCCGGTGCGCGATCACCACGGGCTGGCGGTGGACTTTGTCATTGAAGGCGACTATCCGCAGTACGGCAACAACGACGATCGGGTCGATGCCATTGCCTGCGACCTGGTGGAGCGCTTTATGCGCAAAATTCAGGCGCTCCCCACCTGGCGTCAGGCGGTGCCGACCCAGTCGATCCTGACCATCACCTCCAACGTGGTATACGGCCAGAAAACCGGCAACACCCCGGACGGACGTCGGGCGGGGACGCCGTTCGCTCCGGGGGCCAATCCGATGCATGGTCGCGACCGGAAAGGGGCGGTGGCGTCGCTGACCTCGGTGGCGAAACTGCCGTTTACCTACGCCAAAGATGGCATCTCGTATACCTTCTCCATCGTGCCGGCGGCGCTCGGCAAAGCCCCGTCAGCGCAGGAAAACAACCTGGTGGGCCTGTTGGACGGCTACTTCCACCACGAGGAGACGGTGGAGGGGGGACAGCATCTCAACGTCAATGTGCTGAACCGGGAAAAGCTGCTCGATGCGATAGAACACCCGGAGCAGTATCCGAATCTGACGATCCGCGTCTCCGGCTATGCGGTCCGCTTTAACGCGCTGACCCGCGAACAGCAGCAGGATGTGATCTCCCGAACGTTCACCAGTCAACTCTGAGCGGCCACCGGGTCACAGGAGAGCCTTTAACGGGCTCTCCTGTTATCATCTTCACATTACCGCAACAAAATAATCACCACTGTTGATCATATTCGCATTTTTGCACCACGCCGGCGCGCAGCGACCGCTAACTGCATCTATGTTTAGCTCACGGGCCGGTACGGATACCGCGTTGTCCGGCTCGCCACGTGATGGCAACCGATCTCCTGACCTGAAAGGGAATGCGCCCTTGCCGGATGCGGCACGGGTTGCCGTCGCGTGCGTACCGACCGGGGCGACTGTTCTCCGGTGTTCCACTCCTTCCTGGCGGGATTTTTGCTTCTTCCACCCTGGCCGTCCTGGCGCTGCGCCAACGTCGGCACCACACGGTAAGTGATATTTTCTGCGTCATTCCATGACGCCAGGCTTTACATCGCTGAGGAATATCCGAATGTATTTGAAACTGAAAACAATGACGCTTCATGTTGTGATAGCAGGTTGTATGAGCATGGCCTTTTACGCCCAGGCAGACGTGAAGATCGGCGTCGCCGGGCCCTTTACCGGCCCCAACGCCACCTACGGCGCCCAGTACTGGAAGGGGGCCTCGCAGGCGGTGGCCGATATCAATGCCGCCGGCGGCATCAAAGGCGAAAAGATTGTGCTGGTGCAGGGGGATGACGCGTGCGAACCGAAGCAGGCGGTGGCGGTGGCCAACCGGCTGGTGGATGAAGCGAAAGTCTCCGCCGTGGTGGGGCACTTTTGCTCTTCCTCAACGATGCCGGCCTCCGAGGTATATGACGAAGCCGGGATCCTGACCATTACCCCCGGCTCGACCAACCCGCAGATCACCGAGCGCGGCATGAAAGATCTCTTCCGCATGTGTGGTCGTGACGATCAGCAGGGGGCGATCGCCGCCAACTATATGCTGGACGTGCTGAAGGCGAAGAAAATCGCCGTCATCCACGATAAAGACACCTATGGTCAGGGGCTGGCCGATGCCACCCGCGCGGCGCTGGCGAAGCGGGGTACCAAAGAAGTGTTGTACGAAGGCCTTTCCCGCGGTGAAAAAGACTTTAACGCCCTGGTGACCAAGATCGGCGCCCTCAAGCCGGACGTGGTCTACTTTGGCGGCTGCCATCCTGAAGCGGGCCCGCTGGTGCGCCAGATGCGCGAGCAGGGGGTGCAGGCCAAATTCTTCTCCGGCGACTGTATCGTCACCGAGGAGCTGGTCACGGCCGCCGGTGGGCCGCAGTTCACCAACGGCGTGCTGATGACCTTTGGTCAGGATCCGCGCACCCTCCCCGACGGCAAAGCGGTGATCGAGAAGTTCCGCGCCAGCGGCTTTGAGCCGGAAGGTTATACCCTCTACGCCTACGCCTCCATTCAGGCTATCGCCGCGGCCTGGAACGCCGTCGGTACCGATAACGCCAAAGCCAGCGACTGGCTGAAGAGCCACGACGTCGAGACGGTGATGGGCAAGAAAGCCTGGGATGGCAAAGGCGACCTCAAGGTGTCCGACTACGTGGTCTATCAGTGGGACGACAAGGGCAAATATCACCAGCTCTGATCGGCCACGACCTGAGGACGCTCTGTCCTTTTGACTTGCGAATTGTCACATGACGGCGGTTGACCGGGAACGGAACCCGGCGGCCGTCTGCCTGGCGGCTGGAGGGGCTATGACGGCGTTTTTTCTGCAACAACTGATCAATGGGCTGACGCTGGGCGCGGTGTACGGCTTAATCGCCATCGGCTACACCATGGTGTATGGGATCATCGGCATGATCAACTTCGCCCACGGCGAGGTGTATATGGTCTCCGCCTACCTGTGCGCCATCGGCCTGGCGCTGCTCTCTTTCTTCGGGATCCACTCCTTTCCGCTGCTGATTTTCGCCACCCTGGTGTTCACCATCGTGGTCACCGGCGTATACGGCTGGGCGATCGAGCGCATCGCCTACCGGCCGCTGCGCAACTCGACGCGGCTGGCACCGCTGATCTCGGCTATCGGGATGTCGCTGATCCTGCAGAACTATGTCCAGCTGAGCCAGGGGCCGAACCAGCAGGGGATCCCGACGCTGCTTAGCGGCGCGCTGCGCATGACGGTGGGCGACGGGGTGGTGCAGATCACCTGGACCAAGGTGTTTATTCTCGTCGCGGCGCTGGTGGGGATGCTGATCCTGACCTGGATTATTCAGTATACCCGGCTGGGGCGCATCTGCCGTGCCACCCAGCAGGACCGGCGCATGGCGGCGATCCTTGGCATCAATACCGACCGGGTGATCTCCCTGGTGTTTGTCATCGGCGCGGCGATGGCCGGTCTGGCCGGCGTGCTGGTGACCATGAACTACGGCACCTTCGACTTCTATATCGGATTTATTATCGGCATCAAAGCCTTCACCGCCGCGGTGCTGGGCGGGATCGGCTCGCTGCCTGGCGCGATGCTGGGTGGTCTGCTGCTTGGGGTGGCCGAAGCCCAGTTCGCCGGGCTGGTGAATTCGGATTACAAAGATGTCTTTTCCTTTGCGCTGCTGGTGGCGATCCTGATTTTTCGCCCGCAGGGGCTGCTGGGACGTCCGCTGGTGGCCAAGGTCTAAGGAGGCTTTATGGGTGAAATTACGCGCCAGCCTGCGCGGGCTATCCAAAACGCGCTGATCGACAGCGTACTGGCCGGCCTTTGCGCGTTAATTGTCTTTGGCCCGATCGTCGGCGTGGTGCTCAAAGGGTATGGTTTTACCCTCGCGCCTGCGCGGGTGGCGATTCTGGTGGCTGTGGTGATGGCCGGCAGGCTGGCGCTCAGTCTGCTGCTGCAGAGCCACAGGGGAAAAGCCTTTATTGCCCGCTTTGAGGGGGCGGATGACGGGGTGTACGTCCGGCCGCCGGGCTACCGCTCGCGGCTGCGCTGGATAATACCGCTGCTGGTGGGGATGGCCATTGTCTTTCCGTTTCTCGCCACAAAATATCTGCTGACCGTGGCCATTCTTGGGCTGATCTACGTTCTGCTTGGCCTGGGGTTGAATATTGTGGTGGGCCTCGCGGGCCTGCTCGATCTGGGCTATGTGGCGTTTTACGCCATCGGCGCCTACGGCCTGGCGCTGGGCTACCAGTACCTGGGCCTCGGCTTCTGGGCGATGCTGCCGCTGGGGGCGGTGATGGCGGCCCTCGCCGGGGCGTTGCTGGGTTTTCCGGTGCTGCGTATGCATGGCGACTATCTGGCCATCGTCACCCTCGGCTTTGGCGAAATTATCCGCCTGGTGCTTAACAACTGGGTGAGCTTCACCGGGGGCCCTAACGGCGTACCGGTGCCATCCCCCACGCTGTTTGGCCTCGAGTTTACCCGCCGGGCCAAGGATGGCGGCATCCCCATCCATGAGTTTTTCCACGTCAGCTACAACCCCAACCTGAAATTCATCTTTCTCTACGCCGTGCTGTGCCTGGTGGTGATGCTGGTGCTGCTGGTGAAGCATCGCCTGACGCGGATGCCCATCGGCCGCGCCTGGGAGGCGCTGCGCGAGGATGAGATCGCCTGTCGGGCGATGGGGCTCAACCACGTGCTGGTGAAGCTCTCGGCGTTTATGCTCGGCGCGTCGACGGCCGGCATCGCCGGGGTGTTCTTCGCCAGCTATCAGGGGTTTGTTAACCCGACGTCGTTCACCTTTTTTGAGTCGGCGCTGATCCTGGCGATTGTGGTGCTCGGGGGAATGGGCTCCACCCTGGGAGTGGTACTGGCGGCGTTTGTTCTGACGGTCACCCCGGAGCTGCTGCGCGGTTTTGACGAATATCGGGTGCTGCTGTTCGGCGTGCTGATGGTGATGATGATGATCTGGCGGCCGCGCGGCCTGGTGCGCACCAGCCGCAGCGGGGTTGCGTTGCGAAAAGGAGTCGCGCCATGACCGACAGCATCTTACGCGTTGAGCATCTGATGATGCATTTCGGCGGCATCAAAGCGCTGAATGATGTCAATCTGGAGGTGGAGCGGGGGTCGATCACCGCCCTGATCGGCCCCAACGGCGCGGGCAAGACCACGGTGTTTAATTGCCTGACCGGTTTTTATCGGGCGACGGGGGGCAGTATCGTGCTGCGGGCGCGGGAAAAGGTCACCGATGTTATTCAGGTGCTGGGGCAGAAGCTTCACCCGGACGATTTTCTCCACCCGGCGCAGCTGGGGAGGCGGATCTATTACAAGATGTTCGGTGGCACCCATCTGGTGAACCGCGCTGGCCTGGCGCGCACCTTCCAGAATATACGTTTATTCCGCGAGATGTCGGTGCTCGAGAACCTGCTGGTGGCCCAGCATACCCAGGTCAACCGCCATCTGCTGGCCGGGATCCTCAATACCCGTGGGTATCGGCAGGCGGAGAGTCAGGCGCTGGATCGCGCTTTTTACTGGCTGGAGGTGGTGGAGATGGTGGACTGCGCCAACCGTCTGGCGGGGACCCTCTCCTACGGACAGCAGCGGCGGCTGGAGATCGCCCGCGCCATGTGCACCCGTCCGGAGATGATCTGTCTGGACGAGCCGGCCGCCGGCCTCAACCCGGTGGAAACCCAGGCGCTGAGCCGGATTATTCGCTTTCTGCGCCAGCAGCACGGCATCACGGTGCTACTGATCGAGCATGATATGGGGATGGTGATGGAGATTTCGGATCATATCATCGTCCTCGATCACGGGGACGTCATCGCCCGCGGCGCGCCGCAGGCGATCCAGGCCAACGCCAGCGTGATTGCCGCCTATCTAGGCGCTGAGGAAGAGGAGACGCGCCGATGAGCCAGCCTTTGCTTGCCTTTAATGAGGTGGATGTCTTCTACGGGCCGATCCAGGCCCTGAAGCAGGTCTCCCTCACCGTCAACGAGGGGGAGACGGTGGCGCTGATCGGCGCCAACGGCGCCGGTAAATCAACGCTGCTGATGTCGGTCTTCGGCCAGCCGCGCATTGCCGGCGGGGAGATTTTCTATCGCGGGGAGGCGATCAGCCGGAAATCGACCCACTTTATCGCCAGCAACGGCATCGCCCAGGCCCCGGAAGGGCGGCGCATCTTTCCCGATATGACCGTCGAGGAGAATCTGCTAATGGGGACCATTGCCATTGGCAACCGCTATCAGGCCGAGGACAAGGCGCGAATGTACCAGCTGTTCCCCCGGCTGGAAGAGCGGCGGGGACAGCGGGCGATGACCCTCTCCGGCGGCGAGCAGCAGATGCTGGCCATCGCCCGGGCGCTGATGAGCCGACCGCGCCTGCTGCTGCTGGATGAGCCGAGCCTGGGGCTGGCGCCGCTGGTGGTGAAGCAGATTTTTCAGATCCTGCGCGAGCTGACGGCCCAGGGGATGACGCTGTTTCTGGTGGAGCAGAATGCCCGCCATGCCCTCAACCTGTCGGACCGCGCCTACGTGATGGTGAACGGCCAGATCCGCCTGAGCGGTAGCGGCCAGACGCTGCTCAACGACCCGGAGGTGCGTAAGGCATATCTGGGGATCAGCGGCTGAGGGGGTTATTCCCGCGGTTCGTTACGGGTTTTAATGTGCTGCCAGAAACGTTCGGCGGCCTGGTTAAGCCGCGAGCCGGAGCGGTAGAGCCAGGCGCCGATCGGCAGCGACAGGCTCTCATCGAGGATCGTCAGCCGGCCTTCGTCCAGCTCGCGCTGAATAGAGTATTGCGGCAGCCAGCCCACGCCGTCGCCATTGAGGATCATGCGCTTGAGCAGCTCGCTCATGGAAGAGACAAAGGTGAGAGAGAAGGTGATCTCCGGCGTGCGGTCGATCACCTGGTTCACCTGGCGCCCCATATAGCTGTCGTTGGCGTATTTCATCAGCGGCAGCACGCCGCGATGTAAATGAAACAGCGGGCGGCCATGTTCGTCGCAGGGGGAGACCAGGTGCAGGTAAGAATCAAAAATTTTATGATTAATAAACGGATAGTTCATTAATTCTTCATTATAGAAGGAGAGGATAAAATCGCTTTTTCCCTCTTTCAGGTTAAATACGGCGTCGTTGACGTTAATCGATTCAACATGAAAAGTCTTATTTTTACGGTCGGTGTAACCGGCGATGATCTCCGGCAGTAATAACACCGACAGCGAAGGGGCCGCGTCGATTCTTATTTTCTGGGTAGTGTTATTTAAGCCTTTAATACGGCTGATCTGAAAATCCATGTCATCGAGCATATTTCGCGCATAGCCGACAAAAATTTTCCCGCGGTTGGTCAGCTGCAGAGGGTTGGCGCTACGATCAAAGATGCTGAATCCGAGGGAAGCCTCTAGCGACTGGATGCGTCGGCTGAACGAAGACTGAGAGATGTTGCGGGCTTTGGCCGCCAGGGTAAAGCTGCGCGACTCCTCAAGGGCAATCACATCATACAGCCATTTTACTTCCAGATTTGCCAACACCGATCCAGTCCTCAAAAACGCAATAAAGGCTATGCAATTTTAGCATAGCGCATAGAAACTATGCAATTAACATAATTATCGACAGGTGTTAACATTTTTTGGAAAGTTGAGATTTATGAATGCATATCGGCGACCCTACATGAGCACGATATGAAATCGCGACTCACGGTTATTTATTGCTTTATTTCATTGTCCAGGACTTATCTTATTAAATAGCCGGCGACGATGACGAAAGCAATGAATAACCCAGGCCTCTTACCTTAAATAGTTTGTCAGGAGTTCCATGTCACAACAAATTGAATCAGTAAAAATGGCTCTGCAGGAGCTGGGGATTAATGCAAGCGGCGAATTCTATTACAACCCTGATTACGATTTGCTTATTGCACATGAAACCTCTCCTGAGCTGACCGGCGCGGCCCGCGGCGTGATGACCGACTCTGGCGCTGTGGCTGTTGATACCGGGATCTTCACCGGCCGTTCGCCGCGCGATAAATACATCGTCCGCGACGAACAGACTCGCGACACCGTCTGGTGGGCAGACTCCGGCCTCGGCCGCAATGACAACAAACCGTTATCGCCAGACGTGTGGCGCAGCCTGAAAAGCCTGGTCGCGGGCCAGCTGAGCGGCAAAAAACTGTACGTCATCGACGCCTGGTGCGGCGCCAGCCCGGACACCCGTCTTGGCGTACGCTTCGTCACCGAGGTGGCGTGGCAGGCCCACTTTGTCAAAAACATGTTTATCGTGCCAAGCGCCGACGAGCTGGCCAGCTTTACGCCAGACTTCGTGGTGCTCAACGGCGCGGGCTGCACCAATGCCAACTGGCAGGCGCAGGGGATGAACTCCGAGAACTTTGTCGCCTTTAATCTCAGCGAGCGTATTCAGCTCATCGGCGGCACCTGGTACGGCGGCGAAATGAAGAAAGGGCTGTTCTCGGTCATGAACTACCTGCTGCCGCAGAAAGGCATCGCGTCGATGCACTGCTCGGCCAACCGTGGCGAAGCAGGGGACGTGGCGCTGTTCTTCGGCCTCTCCGGGACCGGGAAAACCACCCTGTCGACCGATCCGCATCGTCAGCTGATTGGCGATGACGAGCACGGTTGGGACGATGACGGCGTGTTTAACTTCGAAGGCGGCTGCTACGCTAAGACCATCAATCTCGATCCGCAGGCGGAGCCGGAGATTTATGGCGCCATCCGCCGCAATGCGCTGCTGGAAAACGTGGTGGTGCGCGCTGACGGCAGCGTGGATTATGCCGACGGCAGCAAAACCGAAAACACCCGCGTCTCCTATCCGCTGTCGCATATCGACAATATCGTCAAGCCGGTGTCCCGCGCGGGCCATCCGTCGAAGGTGATTTTCCTTGCCGCCGATGCGTTTGGCGTTCTGCCGCCGGTCTCCCGTCTGACCACCGAGCAGATGCAGTACCATTTCCTGTCGGGTTTCACCTCGAAGCTGGCGGGCACCGAGCGCGGCATTACCCAGCCGACGCCGACCTTCTCCGCCTGCTATGGCGCGGCGTTCCTGCTGCTTCACCCGACCCAGTACGCCAGCGTCCTGGCGGCGAAGATGGCGGAATCCGGCGCCGAAGCCTGGCTGGTCAACACCGGCTGGAACGGCGAGGGTAAACGCCTGTCGCTGCGCGATACCCGCAGCATCATTAGCGCGATCCTCAACGGCACTACCGGCCCGCTGCGCGAGGAGACCATCCCGGTGTTCGGTCTTGCGATCCCGCAGAGCATTCCAGGGGTAGACAGCGCGGTGCTGGATCCGCGTAATGGCTGGAGTTCAGCGGATAAATGGCAGGAGAAGGCCGAGAGCCTGGCTCAGCTGTTTATGGATAACTTCAAGCAGTACAGCGATACCGAAGCGGGCGCGCGTCTGGCGCTGGCCGGTCCGCAGCTGCAGAAGAGCGCGGTCGAAGCCTGATCCGCGGCCAGCAGGTCGACGCCTGGCGCCGACCTGCTGGTGAGCCGCTTTACTCCGCAAAGGCCCGCAGCGCATCTCCCGTGAGGCGATAACGCACCCACTCATCCTGCGGCTGCGCGCCAATGCTCAGATAGAAATCAATCGCCGGCTGGTTCCAGTCGAGCACGCTCCACTCCAGACGCCCGCACTGACGTTGTACAGCATATTGCGCGATGGTTTTCAGCAGCGCTTTTCCGGCGCCGATCCCGCGATAGTCGGGGGTGACGTACAGATCCTCCATATAGATACCATTGCGTCCAAGCCAGGTGGAGTAGCTGGTGAAGAACACCGCGTAGCCCACCGCTTTGCCCGCCACCTCGCAGATCAGCGCTTCGGTTTTGCTGCCGCTGGCAAACAGCGTCTCTCTGATCTCCTCTGGCGTCGTCACTACCTCTTCGGGGGCTTTCTCGTAGACCGCGAGTTCATAAATCATGTCGTAGATAGCGGTGGCGTCGTCCGGGGTGGCCTGGCGGATTGTGATGCTCATGGGGTGTCCTGTATCCATAGTCAAAAGAGAGCAAAATTGCTGACCCTGAGGATAAGCGGTATTGTGAAAAGAATTAAGTGCAATGAAATCAGCAAACGATGAATATTATGCATCCTGTCCTGCGCCGGATTGACCTCAACCTGTTGCCGGTCTTTGACGCGGTCTATCGCTCCCGCTCGGTACGCCTGGCGGCGGAAGAGCTGGCGATGAGCACCTCGGCGCTGAGCCATGCGCTTTCCCGGCTGCGCAGCGCCCTCAACGATCCGCTGTTCTACCGCGAAGGCCACCGGATGTGCCCCAGCGTCTATGCCAGCCAGCTGGCGCCCTCTATCGCTTCGGCGCTGAAGTTTCTCAACCAGGAGCTGACGCCGCCGGCGGCGTTTGTGCCGGCCGCCAGCACCGACTGCATGCAGATTGCGATCACCGATTTCACCGCGTTCTGCGTCTTTCCGACGCTGATGCATCACCTGCAGCGTGAGGCGCCCGGGCTGCGGTTTGAGCTCCGTTATCTGCCCCACAGCCCGGCGCTGACCGAGCTGCTGGCGGGCGAGGTCGACCTGGCCCTCGGGTTCAATACACCTGACGAGCCAGCCCATCCCGATCTTGAGGAGATTAACTGGCTGCGGGACGAATATGTGGTCATCAGCCAGGCCAACCGGACGGCGCTGACCCTGGACGCCTACCTTGCGGCCCGTCATCTGGTGGTGACCCCGTGGAATGAGCGGCAGGGGGTGCTGGACTGTGAGCTGGAGCGACAGGGCTATTCGCGGCAGGTGGCGATGAAAACCCCCTCGATGCTGAGCGCGCCCTTTATTATTGAGCAGAGCGACCTGTTGATGGCGCTGCCCCGGCGGGCGGCGGAGACGATGGCCCGCGCCGCCCGGCTGACCATTTTCCCGCTGCCGTTTCCGGTTCCGCCGTTTGACGTCAAGATTTACGCCCACCAACGCAGCGGGAAACGCGAGGCTACCCGCTGGCTTATCTCCCTGTTGCAGACGCTGGTGGGGGAGTCCACCGCTTCCTGACGCGCTTTCCAGCCGGCAGGGTATTTCGTTACCCCAGGCCAGGTTTTATGCCTTCAACCCACGGCGACATATCCTGGCCCCGGTCACAAAACGGAAAACTGACTTTTTCGCCGTCACCCGCGGCGTGGTTAGGACGGTGTGTGTTAAATGATTGTATGTAAAAGTAATGTTAATTAGTTAAATGTTATTCATGCGTAAAATGCATTAGTGGATGCGTTTATTACGCTTATTTCGTTCCCGGTTCTGTTTCAGTCTTCAGCGACAGGCGCGCGACAACGCGTGGATAACAAACTGGAGACCTGCATGCATTCAACAACCTCACAGATGAGTACCCGTGACCGGATCGGCGCCATTCTGCGCGTCACGTCCGGTAACTTTCTCGAACAGTTCGACTTTTTTCTGTTCGGGTTTTATGCCACCTACATCGCCCATACCTTTTTTCCGGCGAGCAGTGAATTCGCCTCGCTGATGATGACCTTCGCGGTCTTTGGCGCCGGCTTTTTGATGCGCCCCATCGGCGCTATCGTACTTGGCGCCTATATCGACAAGGTGGGGCGGCGCAAGGGGCTGATCGTCACCCTGTCGATCATGGCCACCGGCACCTTCCTGATCGTGCTGATCCCCTCTTATCAGACCATTGGCCTGTGGGCGCCGCTGCTGGTGCTGATCGGCCGTCTGCTGCAGGGCTTTTCCGCAGGCGCCGAGCTGGGCGGGGTGTCGGTCTATCTGGCCGAGATCGCCACCTCGGGCCGCAAAGGCTTTTACACCAGCTGGCAGTCGGGCAGTCAGCAGGTTGCCATCATGGTGGCAGCCGCGATGGGCTTTGCCCTCAACGCGGTACTGGAGCCGAGCGCTATCAGCGACTGGGGCTGGCGTATTCCGTTCCTTTTCGGCTGCCTGATTGTTCCGTTCATTTTTATCCTGCGCCGTAAGCTGGAGGAGACCCAGGAGTTTACTGCCCGCCGCCATCATCTGGCGATGCGCCAGGTATTCGCCACCCTGCTGGCGAACTGGCAGGTGGTTATCGCCGGGATGATGATGGTGGCGATGACCACCACCGCGTTCTACCTGATCACCGTCTATGCCCCGACCTTTGGTAAAAAGGTGCTGATGCTCAGCGCCTCTGACAGCCTGCTGGTCACGCTGCTGGTGGCGATTTCCAACTTCTTCTGGCTGCCGGTGGGCGGGGCGCTGTCCGACCGCTTTGGCCGCCGGTCGGTGCTGATCGCCATGACCCTGCTGGCGCTGGCTACCGCCTGGCCTGCGCTGACCATGCTGGCGAACGCCCCGAGCTTTTTGATGATGCTGAGCGTGCTGCTGTGGCTGTCGTTTATCTACGGCATGTACAACGGGGCGATGATCCCGGCGCTGACCGAAATTATGCCCGCCGAAGTGCGCGTGGCAGGTTTCTCGCTGGCCTACAGCCTGGCGACCGCGGTGTTTGGCGGCTTCACGCCGGTGATTTCCACGGCGCTGATTGAGTATACCGGTGATAAAGCGTCTCCCGGCTACTGGATGAGCTTTGCCGCCATCTGCGGTCTGCTGGCCACTTGCTACCTCTATCGCCGTAGCGCCGTTGCGCTGCAGACGGCACGTTAATCAGGGAGAAGATGATGCGTAAAACGACAGGAACCCTGCTAGCCACGCTGCTGCTGGCCGCCACCGGCGGCAGCGCGTTGTCCGCTGAGGTCACCGTGATGATCTCCGGCGGCTTCAAAGCGGCGCTGGAAAAGCTGGCCCCGGCGTGGGAAAAACAAACCGGCAACCACCTCGTGGTGATCCCTGGCCCGTCGATGGGAAAAACGCCGCAGGCGATCCCTAACCGTCTGGCGCGCGGCGAACACGCGGACGTGGTGATCATGGTCGGGGACGCGCTGACCAGCCTCGAGAAAGCGGGCCGTACGCAACCGGATTCGCGCCGGGAGCTGGCCGACTCGCCGATCGGCGTGGTGGTGAAGGCGGGGGCGCCGCTGCCGGCTATCCACAACGCAGACCAGCTGCGGGCGACGCTGCTGGCGGCGCCATCGGTCGCGTACTCCGACAGCGCCAGCGGACGCTATGTCAGCTCGACGCTGTTCCACACCTTGGGCATTGATGACGCGATGCAGAGTAAAGCGCAGATGGTGGAGCGCATTCCGGTGGCCTCGGAAGTGGCCAAGGGACGGTATGCGATCGGTTTTCAGCAGGTGAGCGAACTGCTGCCGGTGCCCGGCGTAACCTTCGTCGGCGAACTGCCGGATAACCTGCAGTACATCACCCGCTTTGCCGGGGCGGTGACCATCAGCGCCGACCACCCGCAGGAAGGCAAGGCGCTGCTGACGTATCTGGCGTCACCGGCGGCGCAGGAGACCATCCACGCCACCGGTATGCGAAGCGTAGCCGCCGCCGCGCCGGTCAGCCAGAAGGATACTGTTCAATAATCAGCTTCTCCAGCTCTGCCGCCACGTAGGACTGAATACGGCCGCTGAGGCGGATCAGGCCTACCGTACGCGTGACCACCGGGTCGGTGAGCGGCACAGCGCGGAGAACGGAATGCTCCCCGGCGGGCATCGACATCGCGGGCACGGCGGCAATGCCGATGCCCGCTTCCACCATCCCCAGCATCGTGGTGACGTGGCGGGTTTCGCAGATACTTGGCCGCGCCGGCGTCAGATGCGCCAGCTCCCGGTCAAGCAGCGTCCGGTTGCCGGAGACCCGATCCAGGCCAATATAATCCTGTTCAAAATACGCCTGCCAGCTTAGGTGCGTCTTGCGCGCCAGCGGATGATCGTGCCGACAGGCGGCCACATAGCGGTCGTCGGCAAGAGGGGTGAATTCGATACTGGCTGGCAGGTTTTTGGCAAAGCAGAGGCCAAAGTCAGCCTGTCCGCTGCTGACCGCCTCGATCACATTCCCGACGCTGCTGTCAATCAACCGGATGCGCACCTGGGGATAACGCGCCTGAAAGCTGCGGATGATTTCCGGCATAAAGTAGTAGGCGGCGGAAGGCACTGTCGCCACCGTCACCAGCCCGGTGCGCGCCTTGCTGACCTGGCTGATATCCGCCAGCACCGTCTCGACATGGGCCAGCAGCTGCTCCGAACGTTCGGCGAAATTTTGCCCATACAGCGTGAGGGTCACCCGCCGGGTGGTGCGATCGAACAGCCGGTTGCCCAGCGCCGTCTCCAGCTTTTCGATGCGTCGGCTAAGGGCCGACTGCGACAGGCAGATGGATTCGGCCGCCAGCCGAAAACTGCCATATTCCATCAGGGCGCGAAAGGCGTAGAGATCGTTGAAGTCAAAATTTACGGGCATGGCGGCATCCTTATCGGCTCTCTGGCGCCATCGCCCCGTCCGGCGAGGGGCGATGGCGGGTAGCATATCGGGCAGGACTTCGGGCGCGCGGGAAACCGCGCGCCAGGGCTTACACCTTAAGCAGTTTTACCGTGGCATCGATATCGATTTCGTCTTCCGAAAAAATCAGGGTTGTCCCCTGAAAGGTGGTGATCGCCAGCTTTTTCACCGAGCGCATCTCTCCCGGCTGCACCGTGGCTTTTGGCCGGATGCTGTTCATCAGCAGCCCGACCGACAGCACGGCGTTTTCTTTATCGACGCGGGTCTCGACCGGCTCTTCTTCCCGGTACACCACATAGGATTTGATGGAGGTCAGCTTCAACCGCTCGCCGGCAATATAGATATATTTGCTTTCCGGAATGACCTTCACCGCGTAGGCCGACAGCCCTTTATTGTTGGTGGTAGGTTCGAAAGTCACCGCCGCGTCTTTCTTGATAAGATCAGGATTGGCGACCTTAATCACGTGAAAATAACGATTTTCGCCGTTTTCATCTTTGATAAATCCAAAACCTTTATCTTTAAACCACGTTGTGATTGTTCCGTTCATCGCCATTACCGTATTACTCGTTGGTTAACACAAATTTTGCAGCGCGCAGTGTAAAGCACATTGCCTGTACAGGCCATGCCTTTGCGATAAGTGTGGGTGATAAATGACGCCGCCGCGAGGGCGGATTGTGCGCCAGCATCGTGCCGCTGGCCAAAATGGGGTACTATCGCCAGCCACTCCTTCTTCGGGCCGCCTGATGTCCACCATTATCGATACCTTTGTCGCGCCGCCGTGTCGCGAACAGATCACCCTCTTGTATCAGGACGAACACCTGGTGCTGATCAATAAGCCCGCCGGGCTGCTGAGCCTGTCGGGCAAAGATCCGCGCAACCTCGACTCCGTGCATCATCGGCTGGTACAGCGCTTTCCGGGCTGCACCCTGGTGCACCGCCTGGACTTCGGCACCTCCGGCCTGATGGTGATCGCCCGCAACAAGGGCATTAACGCCTTGCTGTGCCAGCAGTTCAGCCAGCGCACGGTGGACAAGGTCTATACGGCGCTGCTGTGCGGCCACCTGGCGGAAGACGAGGGGATAGTGGAGGCGGCAATCGCCAAAGATCCGGCCCATTTCCCGCGCATGGCGCTCTGCGCCCGCCACGGCAAACCGGCGCGTTCGCGCTATCGGGTCATAGACCGCCTGTATCAGGCGCGAGAAGGCGAGAGGGCGCTGGCGTTAACCCGGGTGACGCTCACCCCGGAGACCGGACGGACCCATCAGCTGCGTATTCACTGCCAGCTGCTGGGCTATCCGATCCTTGGCTGCGATCTGTACGGTGGCCGGGAGCTGCCCGGCACGGAATGCGCTTCGCGGCTGATGCTGCACGCCAGCGAACTGCGCTTTGTCCACCCCGTCAGCCATGAGCCGATGCACATCCAGCAGGCGAGCCCGTTTTGATCGCCCGCGGCGGGAAAGCCCGGGGTTACCACATCAGATCGTCGGGCACCTTAAAGTCGGCGTACGGATCGTCTTCATCCTGCTCATCCTGACTCAGGGCGCTGTGCAACACGATGCTGCTGGCGTCGCGCTGGGCAATTTTCTCAGCCACTACCGCCGGAATAATCGCATATTCACCTTCGGGCTTGTTATCCACCGCCAGGCGGGCAATCGCCAGACGGCCGTTAATCAGCTGGGTCTGGGTGGGCTTGTCGACCATGATTTTTTTGATCAGATTATTATCGGTAAAGTTAAAGCCGATATCGCCCCGGGCGACCGTAATGCGGTTCATCTCGATCAGCTGCTTTACCTGGGCTTTATACTCTTTCGCCAGCACCGCCTGCTTTTGCTGCTCGCTAAGCTGTTTATCACGCTCCAGCTGGGCTTTTTTATTTTCTTCCACCGCTTCCCGGGCCTCACGGGCCTGAACGCGGGATTTTTTCGCCGTTCTCTGGACTTTAGCCATTTTTTTGCTGCTGACCAGGCCGGCTTTGAGCATCTGCTCTTGTAAGGTGAGTTTTGTCATCTGCGTGTCTGAAACTGAGGAAACATCTGGCAAGTATACCTGCATTGGCAGAAACGACGCCAGACTCGCGATCGCGCTGGGCTGCTGTACCATGCCGCGCAGCGCGGCGGGGGATTACCCCCGGGGCTGAAGCTGATAAATCCAGGCGCTGATCTGCTGTCCATCGTCGGTGGTCACTTCCACCGGCACCCGATCGTACCCCTCCTCAAAGTCGTCCAGCATGGGCCAGTGCGCCGCCAGCCGATCGGACAGGAACAGATAGCCTTTGACCCGTGGGCCGTGAGCGTCGAGGACGATCCCCGGGAAATCGGCGGCTGCGCCCCAGCCGCGCGCGTAAAAGGTGCCGGTGACGTAGCCGGGACGCCACTCGCCCCCGATCGCCTCCAGAATATGCGCATTGCTGCGACCGGGACAGAGCGTCCCATAGACAAATAGCGGTTTCATTTTCTCTCTCTCGTTCGCCCTGATACCCGCCCACAGCGGAGCGGGAAACCAAAATACGGGGTAATGCAGCGCCTGGCAATGGCCGGGTGGGGGCGGGGCGCTCCTCCGGGTATCTGGCAGTTGCCGGGGGAGATTCTGGACTCAGCGCTACTGAGGGTATATCGATTGCGGTGATATTTTTATTATTATTTATATTTAAGGTAAATATAAATATTCCTGACGGAGGGATTAATTCGCTAATTAATATTCAACAGGAAAATAATAAAAGGGTCGCTTATGGAATATTCCTTCTACATGTGATGACCGAGAGCAATAAAGCTACCTTGGGTTGAATTCAGATATTATTTAGGGCCAGGCGTTACCTCCCCCTGACTCTTTCGCTTTATGATAAACATCCCTTGACCAAAAAATATCATCTGACTTCGAAACTCTCGCGGGCAGGGGAGATATTTCCTTTCCCTGAAGCGGCAGGTAATAAATCCAGCCGAACACACGGCGGATGAGGGATATCCGTCCGGGCATTTGGTCCTGTCTGCAGACCAATGAAAGTGAAAGGCACAGGAGGTGCAATGAAGATTTTCCGCCCATTATGGCGCGACGGGGCTTTTCTGGTCCCGCAGCAGTTTCAGCAACAGGCCCGCTGGGACGCGCACGTCGCCGATACGGTCTCCCGCATGGCGCTCGCCCACCCGTGGGGGGTATTGCGCGCGGAGTTTGACGCGAGCGCGCTCACCCTTTCCCGGCTCAACGCTACCCGGCTGATCGTGCGTTTCGCCGACGGAACGCTGATTGACACCGAGCTGGCGGATATTTTGCCACCGGTCCGCGATGTATCGGACGTGATGCAGGACAGCGTGGAGGTTCTGCTCGCTCTGCCGCTGCTCAGCGCCAGCGGCGGCAATCTTGATGACGGCCAGGAGAGCGCCCGCCCGCGCCGCTGGCGCGCCGAGCAGGTGACCGTCCAGGAGCTGGCCGGCCATGAACGCAGCGAGCTGGCCGTTCTGCGGCACGCGCTAACGCTGCGTCTCTCCACCGAGGAAAATGCAGCCTTCCTCACCTGCCCGGTAGCGCGTCTGGTGCGCGACGCCCAGGGGCAGTGGATCGTTGACCCGGAATTCATCCCGCCGCTGCTGTCGCTGGCGGCAAGCCCGACGCTGGTCAGCGAGCTGGGCGAGCTGTTACATCGCCTGCAGGCCCGACGCAGACGCCTGATGGCCATGCGTCGTGAAAGCAATGCGCGGATGGCTGATTTTGCCGTGGCGGATGTTTCCCTGTTCTGGCTGCTCAACGCGCTGAACAGCGCTGAACCGGTGCTCAGCGAGCTGCATCTGGATCCCTCGCGCCATCCGGAGCTGCTTTATCGCGAACTGGCCAGGCTGGCCGGCAGTCTGCTGACTTTCTCCCTTGAACATCATCTGGAAGCAATCCCCCGCTACCGGCATGCCTCGCCAGAGCAGGTATTCCCACCGCTGTTTGCCCTGCTGGATACGCTGCTCGAAGTCAGCCTGCCTTCAAGGGTGATCGCCATCGCTCTGGAGCAGGGCGCCGACCGGGAGATCTGGCGGGGCAGGCTACACGATGCGCGGCTGCGCGAGGGGGCGGATTTTTATCTGTCGGTGCGCTCTTCACTCCCCCCCTCACCAGCTACAGAGCCGCTTTCCGCAGCTCTGTAAGGCGGGTAGCCATGATGATGTCGCCGAGGTCGTCAATATTGCCCTCAGCGGCATCGCGATCAAACCGCTGAGCCATGTGCCGGCGGCCATTCCGCTACGTCTGGAAAACCAATATTTCGCTCTGGATCTCTCCACCGATGCCGCCCGCGCGATGCTGGAGGCCGGCAACTGCACCTTCTATACCCCGGAATCGCTTGGCGACGTGAAACTTGAACTCTTTGCGGTACTGCGCTCATGAATAGCTCTGAAAGCGATCTGATCAACAAAACTTTTTACCCGGGCTGGCTGATGGTCAGCCAGTTACGCTGCGGCCAGCCGGTGACGGATGGCGAGGCGCTCTATCGCCAGGCCTGTCGATGGGTGACCGAGGCGCGCGAGGCGCTGACGGCGGGGGGAGTCAGTGAAGCCAGCGCTGAGCAGATGCTCTATGCCTACTGCGCGCTGCTCGATGAGAGCGTCCTCAACCGCGCCAGTCAGGATGATGGCTACCGCAAGTGGCGCAAGGATCCGCTGCAGGCGCGCTTTTTCAGCACTCTCAACGCCGGGGAAGAGCTCTGGGAACGGATCCGCCAGCTGCTGCGAGAGCCCACGGCGGATGCGGCAGTGCTGACCTGCTTTTTTCGTACTTTACAGCTGGGATTTGTCGGACAGTACCGCGCCGAGGATGACGAACGGCGTGAGGACGTGGCGCAAGCGCTTGGCGCGCGGGTCCCGCCGTTCAGCCTGACCCAGGAGGCGCCGGTGGTGGTTCGTGCCTCCCGGCTGCGCAGCGGACGGCGGATGTACTGGTGCGGCTGGGCGGCTGGCATTGTGACGCTGGCGGCGCTGTGGTTGACCTTCTCCTCCGTGCTGTCACAGATGGTGGCGCAGATAGCAGGGCAGGGATAAGAAATGCGTGATAATGCCCGTCGTCTGCTTACGATACTGACCGTCATCCTGGCCCTGTGGCTAGTGCTGGGCTTCTGGCCGCTGTCCATCGGCAACCAGGTGATCTTCAGTCTGTGCATCCTGCTGGCGGGCGGCGCGGCGCTCTGGCGTCAGCGTCGCCGGGCAGTCAGCCGTCAGCGATCGGAAATCGTCCTGCCGCCCGAGGATTTTCAGGGGGCAGTGGTTCTGGTCTGCGGGGATACCGACGGTCTGTTTCCCGGGCGTTCGGCGCACGGCGAAACCCGTCACGGCTGGTATCTACGGGGAGACAGCGCGGAGCAATTGCCGGGGCTGGCGCAGTACCTGGCGGCGGCGCGTCCGGCACTGGTATCGCAGGTTTCCGTGCTGCTGGCGGTGGTACCGGAGCACCACCCCTCCGGGGAGCATCTGGCGCAGTCGCTGCGCGACTGGCGGCGGAGTATCGTTCAGTGCCGAACCTGGCTAAACGGTCTGCCGCCGGTGTGGAGCGTGTTCTGGGTGACGCCGCCAGGCGGCCAGGCCGTGGAAAGCCGCTGGTTTACCGTCACGCCGGAGAGGCCTGGTCTCCAGGTGCAGCAGAAGGGACAAGCGCCCCAGGCGGTTGCCGAGTGGCAGCGGGAGGGCAGCCCTGCCTCACGCCTGCATCAGACGCTGTGGCTGGAGTGCATTCTGACCTTGGCCGAAAACGCTCTTTTCCGGCCATTCCGCGCCCGGCAGGCGGAACTTCCTCCGCTGAACCTGTGTGCCGCGGGCATCTGCCTGACACCGGTAGCGGCGGTGGCGAATAACCTCTGGCAACAGCAAATCGCCGCGATCACCACGCTCTCCCCGGGCAACGACGCGGCGCCAGGTCCTCACCCGCTGCCGGATCTTCTTCTGTCGTCACTGCCGCACCGCCACGGGGTCAGCCGCCGGATGCTCGATGCCGGTCTTGCCGCTGGGGTGGGCTTCCTCTTTCTGGCGCTCGCGATGCTGGCTTCCTTTATCAACAACCAGCGCCTGGTGCGTAGCGTCGGCGATCATCTGGCGGTGTACCACCGCCTCAGCGGCACGCCGCCGACGCCGAAGCTGCAGGCGCAGCAGCGTCTGCGTGCCGACAGCCGCCTGCTGGATGACTGGTTGCGCCGGGGGGAGCCGCTGCGTTATCGGCTGGGGCTGTATCAGGGGGGGCGGCTGATCCCCTTCGTTGAAGCCGCTATCAATGACTGGGCGCCGCCCCCGCCGCCGCGTCCGGTCATTAAGCAGGTTGTGCAGGGGCCGCAGACGATCCGCCTCGATAGCATGGCGCTGTTCGATACCGGCAAATCGACGCTGAAACCGGGTTCGACAAAGCTGCTGGTGAACTCGCTGCTGGGCATTAAGGCCAAACCCGGCTGGCTGATCGTGGTGGCAGGCCATACCGACAGCATCGGCAACGATAAATCCAATCAACAACTCTCCCTGAAGCGTGCCGAGGCGGTCCGCGACTGGATGCGCGATACCGGCGATGTGCCGGAGAGCTGTTTTGCGGTGCAGGGCTACGGCGCAAGTCGTCCTGTCGCCAGCAACGAGACGCCAGAGGGGCGGGCGCAAAATCGCCGGGTGGAGATCAGTCTGGTCCCGCAGAAGGACGCCTGTCTGACGCCGGGCACGGCTAATACGTCAGGAGCCGGGGCTGACGCCTTAAAAAACGAAACCGAGTAACCCGCGAACCCGATCGCGGACGTTGAACAACAACAATCTGCCTGCCTGACCTTGTGCGCTACGGGTCCCTGATAAACAGGAAACAGCGATGGGCGGTAGCGTGCCTGCAGCCAGTCAAACTTGTCGGCAAAGCGGGGCCTCTGCGGGGATTAAGCGCAGGAAAGGGGATGGATAAAGGAGATCAGTATGGATAGCGCTAAGGACAGTGGCAGAGAAATGCTGGCGGCGATAAACGTTGAAGGCTCCGGTTTCTGGCTGCTTTTTTTATTTCTCAGTCAGTGAATATAAATATCCCTGGGGTTGCCTTTTAGTTACGAAACTCCTGGTGGGGTATCTGATATATCGATATGCACATAAATATATTTATGATGAATGAGATGATTATCATTAAACAAAATTAAACAGGGCGTCCTGTGAATTGATTTTTGATGGTCATTACAGCGGAGTAAAACAGGAATATAATGGATACCTCTTCAATAATTACCGGCACCACCCTTAACCGTTACCAGCTGGATATTCCTTCATGTACCGCATCGCTGGATGTGGAAGAATTCAGTGGGGCAGAAAAACTGAGTGAACTTTATTATTACACTATTACGTTTACCAGCGCAGAGAAAAATATTGATGCCGCACAGCTCCTGAGCAAACCCGCCATGCTGACGATGGGCGGCGGCGCACTGCAGCAGCTGGCGGACTGCAAACGCGTCCATGGTGTGATTACCACCTTCCGGCGCGTCAATCGTTCTGAAGATCAGTCGACCTATCAGATAACCCTCCAGCCGTTTCTCTCCCTGCTGGATAAACAGTTTCGCAGCCATCGTTTTTTCGTCAACAAATCGGTACCGGAGGTGGTGGAGCAGGTATTGCAGGAACATCACCTCCATGACTGGGAGTATGAGTTTAATCTCAAGCAACACTATCCGCGGCGCGAGCAAATTAATCAGTATCAGGAGAGCGACCTGGCGTTTATCCAGCGCCTGCTGGCAGAGGTGGGGATATTTTATTTCTTCACCCTGCAGGAAGAGGCCCAGAGCGAAGTGGTCCACTTCGCCGACGCGCAGCGGGCGCTGATGTTCGATAAGACACTTCCTGTAAACAGCCCGTCCGGGATGAGCGACAGCGGTGCGGAATCGATATGGGGTCTGAGCATCACGCACAATGTCGTAGAGGCGAACGTCACTACCCGGGATTATAACCCCCGCGATGCGCAGAGCGTTCTCCAGTCGGCAACAGCGGATATGACCCGGGGAAATGGGGAAGGCATCACTTACGGTGAGGTATACCACTATAAGCTTCGCCACCGGGAGCGTGGCGATAAAATCGACCCGCAGACGGAGACCGCCAACTTCTATGCCCGCCTCGACCATGAGCGTTTTCTGGCTCACCAGACGCTTATTACCGCGATCAGTACTGCAGCCTGGCTGGCGCCGGCCCAGGTGCTGACCGTTACCGACAGTCTGCCGTCGACCCTGCCTGCGCCCGTACAGGATCCGCTGTTAATCACCGGCACCGGTTTTACCGCCAGCCGCCGGGAGGCGCTGCGGGTGTCCCTGCTGGCGGTGCCCTACAGCGAAACATTGTGCTGGCGTCCGCCGCTGCTGCCGCGCCCGAAGGTGACTGGCACCATGACGGCGCGGGTGACCAGCGCGAAAGCGAATGATATCTACGCCTGGCAGGATGCGTCCGGCCTGTACCGGGTGAAATTTGACCCTGACAGAGATGAGAAAGGGCAGGGTCAGGAAAGCATGCCGGTGCGTCTCGCCAAACCCTACGGCGGCGACGTGTACGGTTTTCACTTCCCGCTGATCCAGGGCACGGAGGTGGCGATTGCTTTCCACGAAGGCGATCCCGACCGGCCGTATATTGCGCATGCGCTGCATGACTCGCGGCATGTCGATCCTGTGACGGAGAAAAACAGCACCCGCAATGTGATTCGTACTCCGGCCAATAATAAGCTGCGAATGGAGGACAAGCGCGGCGAGGAGCATATCAAGCTCAGCACCGAGTACGGCGGCAAGACGCAGCTGAACCTGGGGCATAACGTGAATGCGCAAAGGGAGTTGCGGGGCGAGGGTGCGGAACTGCGTACGGATAAATGGGTGAGCATCCGGGGCGGTGCGGGAGTGTTTATCAGTGCGGATAAACAGCCTTCGGCAGGCGACAGGATGCTGGCAATGGAGGAGGCGATTGCGCAGCTTGAAAATGCCCTGGGTATTGCGAAAAGCCTGGCGTCGGCAGCGGAATCGGCTCAGGCCCTGCCATCGGATACCGGCAACCAGCAGACGCTGAACGATGCGCTGAAAGAGCTGGCGCAGCCGGGGATAGTGCTGAATGCGCCGCAGGGCGTGAGCATCAGCAGTCCGCAGGCGGTACGGTTGTCTTCGGGTAGCGCCAGCGTGGGGATTGTGTCACAGCAGAATACGGACATTAGTGCGCTGAAACGTTTTACGGTGGCGGCGGGAGAAGCCGTCAGCCTGCTGGCGCGAAAGGCGGGGATGAAGCTGTTTGCGGCGAAGGGAAAGATTGAAATCCAGGCGCAGGATGATGCGCTGGAGGCGACGGCGAAAAAGGATATCACCGTGACCAGCGTGGAAGGGCGAGTGGAAATCACGGCGGCGGAGGAACTGGTGGTGAATTGTGCGGGAGCGTATATCAGGCTAAGTGGTGGCAATATCGAGCTGGGCTGCCCTGGGAATATTCTGCTGAAATCGGCCAATGTGCAGAAAATGGGCGCAGCTGATTATGATGCAAACAAACCTGAGCTTCCCGTCGGTTTCAGTGAGTTTTTTACTGCAAAAGATGAAGAGTCCGGGGAGATTTTACCTTTTACCCGGTACAGGATAACAACCGGTGAAGGTAAAGTATTTGAAGGCAGGACCGATGCGGAAGGTAAAACTGTTGCAGTTTATACTGCCCTGCCTGATGCCCTGCATATAGAATTACTTTAAAGAATGAAGGAATAGCATATGGCTACCGGAGAAGAGAAAAGTAAAACATCGGTACAAGGGACGGGAACGGTTGTAAAAGGAAAATATGGCCCAGAATGTTATTTTCACCCAGGTAGCGCAACATTGCTTTTTCTGGAGGCTTCAGATACTAAAATTATCGAACAGGAGCATGATTTTCTGTCTGGCTTGCTTGAAACTCAGAAACAGGCGCAAAAAAATCTTGATGATATTAATTTTGAAGCAATCACTCAGGCAGGCAGAGTGCCAGCAAGAAAATTTGAAAGTGAAATCACTAAAGCCTATGAAGCCTTAAACAAAGCAAATCAGGCTTTGCGGAAAGAGCTTATGTCACTAACAGCGAATCCTCCGGAGGGGGAATTGCTTAATGATAAAATGAAAGATACTGCCGTTGGTATAATGGAACTTATTCCGCTTAAAAATAACACAGTGAAAGGATTCAAGAAAACTTATGTGCGTTCCGATAAAATAAAACACCAGTGGCGAACATATAAGCTCAGCGAAGTTGATAAAAAAAGTGGTGAAGCTAGTTTCATAAAATATAAAAACAAAACTATTGTTTCTCAGGATGCGAATGGTAATCAGGTTAATAAAACCATACGTCAGGGAAAAATAGATACAGCAGAACTAAAAAAACAACTAAGTAACGTACCTGTTTCACTGAAATTCGATCTTGTTGACGATACGAATGTTATTGTCAGTCACTGGGCAGAGGAAATGAACAAATCTCTGACCTGGCCAAAGGGGGATGGTAAAGTCGATGAATCTGTTTATCACCAGTATGTTGATATCAGCGCGCAGGCTCAACTGATGCGCTACAGCCATGGAGCGGGTGCATCAGCGGAATATAATCCGTCAGAAAAAAAACTGGAGGGAAAAATTGAAGGTCATGCCAGTTTTGCACTGGGGGAGGCTAAGGCCGAAACGGCCCTGTACCTGCCGGACAGGTTAGGTGTCAGCCTTTTATTTCCGGCGAAAAAAGTGACTCCACAGATACCGGATGGTGTCTGTAATATGGGAGCGCTGCGTTTTGCCATGAAACTGGTATTGTCAGGTAGCGTTGGTGCCAGTGCTGCAATTGAATTAGGGGTGACAGCAGACTGGAGTGGAGAAATGGGAAAGGGCTATGGCATTAAAGGCCGTCCTGCAACCCTGACTGCTCCACCGTTACCAGGACAGCAGCAGGTGAATTTAAAGACCTCAACAATACCTGAAGCACAGGGGGGAGGTGAAATTGGTGTTTTTGTTGGTGCTCAGGCGGGAGGTAATATCAGTGGTGCCATTGAGTGGTTTGACCCGCATCCTGATGATACGCCAGTAGCTATAGGTGTTGAGAAAGATAACAAACCCCTTGTCAATAAAGAGAAGAAGTTTGCCGCGATAGCCAAACTGGAAGCGGGGATGACGGTGCAGGCAGGCGCTGGGGGAAGTGGGGTTTTTTATATCACCTATATTCAGGGACGTTTTCGTATTTACTGTAAAGCGGCTTTATGTTGGGGAGTGGGAGCCAAAGGGGAAGTCGGTTTTGAAGTTGATGGCAGCAGTTTTGCGGCTTTTATGAAGAGTTTTATGTTTATGCTAAGGAATGTGGATTATCAGAAGCTTGAGCAGATGATGGCAGGAGATGCCTTCCGTTCTTTATGTGCAATTCCTATTATTATGGCGGCACAAGGGATACAGGCGGGTGAGGCCATGCTAAAGAATATGGGAATAATATTACGACGAATTGAAACCGATCTTGAAGATGAAAATAAGCGCGTTCATCTGATGAATAGTATTTTGTCAAACCCCGACCAGCTTAAATATACCCCTCCGGAAACAAAAGGGGCAGTGATTGCCACATTAATTGATCAGAACTGGGTGGACTGGCTTGACCCTCGCAATCAGAATAATGATTTTTTTTCCGTTAACAGCTGGAAGTTCGGTCCTCTAAAGAGGCGAAAACAAGCGGTGTTTATGGCGCTGAAGTGGATACAAAGTCAGGCAGATTATAACAATGTCATGCAGCATTTGACGTTGTCGCCAGGGGAGAAGAAAGGTAATAAAGAACTAAATGAAAAAGATGTGATTAACTTTTTAGGTATCGGGGAACAAAAATTGTTTTTTTACACCAATTATGGCGAAAAGCTCACCTTACTGCATAATAACCTCCCGGTTTTTGTTGACCCGGATGAGCCATTTAAACCCATACCTGACATCCTGATGTCAGAATATCTTGCCATGATCGACGACCAGCACCCGACGGGTACAATGACTGCCTGATGCAATGGCTGAGGTGATAAGATGAGAAAATTAATCGTAGTTGCTTCCGTTGCTGCCGGTTTACTGACAGGGTGCGATCAGGGAAATACCACCGGGAGTGAAAAAGCAGCTAAAGCACTTGTGGATAAATCGGTTTCTAATATGGTCCCCGTTCAGGGTGGTGAGTTTTTAATGGGTGACTTTGGTCCATTAGTTGGTGAAAAATTACCTTTCAGCATACAACAGGATGATAAAACTTTACATAAGGTTATTTTAAGTGATTTTTCAATATCAAAATATAAAGTCACTAACGATGATTTTAATGTTTATTTGAAAGTAACAGATAAAAAAAATCCACCTGTGGATATACTGGCAAAACGTCATCCTTCTCTGCTAAAGGGGGATTATCCTGCAGGTGTTATCTGGCAACAGGCAAAAGATTATTGTCAGTGGTTAGGTATAAAATCCGGTAAAAAAATTGATTTGCCGACAGAGGCACAATGGGAGTTTGCAGCAAGATCCAGAGGTCAGTATCTTCCGTTTGCTACTAACAATGGTGAGTTTTCACCAGGAAAAAATGTCCCAAGCCAGGATGAACTGAATAAATACACTGACGGGATGGGGCTTCCCATTTATCCAGTAGGTAAATACCCATCAAATCCCTTAGGGCTGTATGATATGGGATTGAGTGGTTCAGAATGGACCAATGACTGGTATGCAGCAGATTATTACTCCAACTCTCCGGTAAAGAATCCTCAGGGACCAGAGCAAGGGACCGAGAAAGTGTTGCGTGGGAATGTTGGCGGCGACAGACAGTACGCATTGACTATGTTTAGACAATCTGCTTCACCACTCCCAGAAGAAGTTGATGGTGACTATGAAAAATATGGTGTTGGTCCGCAGTATGTTTTCCGTTGCGTCATCAATAAATAATGTCGTTTGGTGGTGACATATATCATTTTAACCGGAGCAACAACGTTGAATGAATGTTCCAATAAACCGGAGAGACTATTTAAACCTGTCCCGGATAGCCTGATGTCAGAATATCTTGCCATGATCGACGACCAGCACCCGACGGGGACAATGACTGCCTGATGCAAAGGCTTAGGTGATAAGATGAGAAAATTAATCGTAGTTGCTACTGTTGCCGCCAGTTTACTGCTCGGGTGCGACCAGAAGAGTACTGGCAAGCGTGAAACCTTGTCTGAAGCGCTTGTTGCTAAGTCGCTTTCTAACATGGTTCCCGTTAAGGGCGGCGAGTTCTTAATGGGGGATTTTGGCCCATTAGTCGGTGAAAAACTGCCTTTCAGCATAAACCAGGATGATAAGGTATTACATAAGGTTGTATTAAGCGATTTTTCGATATCAAAGTTTAAAGTTACCAACGATGATTATAATAAATATCTGCAGATAACAGGAATAAAAAAACCTCCCATTAATATTCTGGTAAAAGAGTATCCATCCTTGCAAAAAGGTGATTACTCTGTTGGTGTGACCTGGCAACAGGCAAAAGATTATTGTCAGTGGCTAGGTAAGGAGTCCGATAAAAATATTGATTTACCGACAGAAGCACAATGGGAATATGCGGCAAGGTCAAGAGGGCAGTATCTTCTTTTTGCGACTAATAATGGAAATTTCGAGCTTGGTTCTAATATACCTGAACAAAAGAAATTAGATGAATACACAGATGGTTATGGTTTTCCTATTTATCCAATTGGGAAATATCCTCCGAATCCGCTAGGTTTATACGATATGGGGCTAAGTGGAGCCGAATGGAGTAATGATTGGTATTCAACTGATTATTATTCCCACTCCCCTGTTTATGATCCTCAAGGTCCAGTTAAAGGTAATGAAAAAGTTTTAAGGGGATATGTTGGCGGAGATCGTCAGTATGCCTTGACTATATTCAGGCAATCGTCACAACCTGTGCCAAAATTTGCTGGGCGTGATGATTATCAAAAGTTTGGAGTTAGTCCTCTTTTTGTATTTCGTTGCGTTATTAATAAATAATATCATTTGACTGTAATACTATATTATAGTCGGAACGCTCAATGAATATAATATTCCTCTGGACAGCCTGTTTAAACCTGTCCCGGATAGCCTGATGTCAGAATATCTTGCCATGATCGACGACCAGCACCCGACGGGGACAATGACTGCCTGATGCAAAGGCTTAGGTGATAAGGTGAGAAAATTAATCGTAGTTGCTACTGTTGCCGCCAGTTTACTGCTCGGGTGCGACCAGAAGAGTACTGGCAAGCGTGAAACCTTGTCTGAAGCGCTTGTTGCTAAGTCGCTTTCTAACATGGTTCCCGTTAAGGGCGGCGAGTTCTTAATGGGGGATTTTGGCCCATTAGTCGGTGAAAAACTGCCTTTCAGCATAAACCAGGATGATAAGGTATTACATAAGGTTGTGTTAAGTGATTTTTTACTATCAAAATATAAGGTTAGCAATAAGAATTATAGAGAGTATTCAAAACTTACTAATAAAAGAGCACTGCCGGTAGGTCCATTTATGAAAAATCATCCATCTTTATTATCCGATGATTATTCAGCAAATGTGACCTGGCAACAGGCAAAAGACTATTGTCAGTGGTTAGGTAAGGAGTCCGGTAAAAAAATTGATTTGCCGACAGAGGCGCAATGGGAGTATGCAGCAAGATCCAGAGGGCAGTATCTTCCGTTTGCTACCAACAATGGTGAGCTTTTACCCGGGGAAAATTTCCCGAACCAGGACGAACTGGATAGTTATACTGATGGTATTGGGCTTCCTTTTTATCCATTAGGGAAGTTCCCGCCAAACCCCTTAGGTCTGTATGATATGGGACTCAGTGGCTCTGAATGGACCAATGACTGGTATGCAGCAGATTATTACTCTCATTCTCCGGTAAACGATCCTCAGGGCCCTGCGCAGGGTACTAAAAAAGTCCTGCGCGGGAATGTTGGCGGCGACAGACAGTACGCTTTAACCATGTTCAGACAATCAGATCTGCCGGTGCCAAAGATTAGTAAAGACGATGACTATGAAAAATATGGTGTTGGTCCGCAGTATGTATTTCGTTGTGTCGTTAATAAATAATGTGTGATGCTATATCTTATTTTAAAAAATCGGTGGCGTTCAACATATAAGGTTTTTTTCTAATGGATGGTAAAATCATGTACAGTAGTGAAATTATTTCATCGTCATCAACGATGATTGTCAACGGAAAAGGTGGTGCTCATTAAAAATCTGAAAGAAGAAATGTTAAGGTTTGAAGATGAAGCCAAAACTGACTGGCTGTTTCCTAATCCTCTGCCGTTTGGTCTGGAACGAGTTATGATTCACCAGTGGGTGCGGGCTTATCTAGGATTTCCGATGGTTTACGTTGAAGCAAAAATTGTTATGACTGCTTATAGGGGGGAAGAGATATATACCTTACCTATACCTCATCAAAATAGTTCTGTCGGATTTACCTATAACAAGGATTTATTTTCAGAAACCGTGACTTTTTATCCACTTGAGCGAGCAAAGGAGATTCATATTGCGCTGGAGAAAAAGCGACTTGGTGGCAAATGAATATTGATATCGAACACTTGTGAAGCAATTAGGTAAACCTTATCAGGATATTTATGAACAAGGTTTAATTCCCTACAAAACAAAACCAACGATTACTGTTAGTGATGATATTTTCAGGCTGGATATGAGGCGAGAAAGAATATTTTCATCTTTTATAAATAACCAGAAAAAATCTTGAGGAAGTGACTTTGCGGTTAGAAGATGAAAATAAAACGGCTTGGTTATTTCCTAATCCGCTGCCTTTTAGTCTTGAACCAGTAATGACGCAGCGATGGATGCGCGAACGCTTTGGATTTCCCATAGGTTATGGCGAACGCAAAATGATAGGGAGCAATAGTCGTCATATTAGCGAGGTATACCCACTGTTGCCACCTAATCAGAAAATGTCTGTTTTATTTGCTTATAATTCTGATTATTTTGTTGTTAGTGTATTTTTTTATTGTATAGAGCATGCAATAGTAATTAAGGCGATTTTCGCGAGTATAAGGTCGTCTGGCAATTGGCGTTCGAAGTGAAAAATTATTAATGTAGGGGATATCACCTGGGGGAAGAAGTATGTATTAAGTAAAGAGAGGCGTGCAGATATTCCAGATATTATTTTATGTTTATTATTCTTCCTTTGATAGGAGTGGCCGTTTTTTGTCTGTTATTAAATGTTATTGCCTCACTCTTTAGGTTGAAATAGATGCGATTGAGTATTCTAATTAATAATTACTGTATCGCTGATATATAAAAGGAAATTCAATGTCCAAAGGTTTTGTATTACTCGGCGATAAAACCACGCACGGCGGTGCTGTTATTTCCGCATCCTCCACCATGATTGTAAATGGAAAGCCCGTAGCGCTGGTGGGGGATAAAGTCAGCTGCCCGATTCCGGGACATGGCACTAATGCCATTATTGAGGGAGCGCCGGAATGGTCTTCCGATGGTAAAGCCATCGTGGTCGATGGCTGCAAATGTCAGTGCGGTTGCCAGGTGATTTCCGGCGCGCCGGAATGCGCGATAGGATAAAAAATGGGCTGGGTACGAACAAAAGCATTGACCATGGAGCAGCCATCGGCTCCTTCACTGACCCGATGGCTGTTTGCCGGTGTACTGATGGCGATTATCGGTGTCCTGCTCTTTATCCTCCATGCCTCCGGCACCGTAAAAATTATCTCAGTGATAAATATCTGGTGGGTATCACTGATGCCTGCAGGATGCTGGTTGCTGATTTTTTGCCTGCGTTGCTACCTGTGGGACAGGGATCTGAAAGCGCATCAGTTCTTGCTGAAAGAGGCGGAATACGGACAGCAGAGGTGGGAAGACTGGGCCGGGCGCTGGCTGGCCGTTCTGAGCAGTGCAGTGCTGTTGCCGGATCATATTTCTGCGGCGCATTGGGGGAGTGAGCGGCCTCAGCAATACGGACTTGCCCGCAGGATTAATTACCTTCCGGCAGAAGAGCCCGTGCAGTTGAGTGCGATGCATGCGCTGCTGACCAGTATAGAAGAGCGCGTGCAGTGCCTGCCGGAAGAGCTACCGCTGTATGTCACCCTGATCACGGATAATCCCTCGCCTGAGCTGACCAGCAGTTTCAGTAATCTCTGGAAAGAACACATTCCTGGCCGCGCCGTGCCTGATGATATTACCGTTACCGGCTCATTCTCACTGTCGGAAGTGGAGGAGCGCCTGAAGCAGCCTGTACTGACGGTCAATTTACTCCTGGTCATCCAGCTCAACGGTGGTACAGCATACTCCGACGGGCTGGCCGTGCTGCTGCTGACCAGCGATGATGTGGCGCAAAAATACCATCTGCCGCACTCATCACGGCTGTTACGTCCTATGCCCTTAGATATGACGAACTTTGAAGACGATATCACCCTGTTTCTGGAAACCCAGACTGTCGCCTGCCATACGCCCTCCGTTATCGGGGACGCAAAAAAATGGACGGAAAGAAGCGCCGCGCTTATCACGCAGGGCGGCAAAATGCATACCCCATGGAAAGCTGAAGATATCGCGCTGCTGGAAAAATGGTGCGGTATTCCGGGACCCGCAGCGCCCTGGCTCCTGACCGCGCTGGCAGCCGATCTGGTCAGCCTCCGTAAACAGCCCCTGCTGGCGTTATTTTCCAGCGAACAGGAACATTTTATCAGTACCATCACCCCAGGGAGTGAAGATGAATATACCGGGTAATGGCCTGGGCCGGTTTGGCCTGGCCGGGCTTACGTTGGCCGGGATGGCTGCAATATGGTGGGGGATCACCCGCTATGGCGGCATGCTGAATATCAATACGCGGGGCGAGCAGGTACTGGTGTTTGTCCTGGTCTGTCTGGCGTTGGTATTTGTTTTTTACCTTCCTGCAATGTCCCGCCGTGTGAAGGAGAGTTTATATCGCCGGCAGTCGCAGCAGGCCAGCGTCTTACCCGGCGAAGAAGGGCGCGTGGCGCTGACACCTCCCCATCATATTACGGTGGGGGAAATTCGCCAGACTCTACGCTATCAGTATGGACGCGCCTGGTCCCGCAAAGTCCGTATTCTGCTGATAATTGGCTCAGTCAGAGACGTAGAACAACTGACCCCAAAGCTCACGCAGGAACTCTGGCAGGAAGATCAGGGTACATTATTGCTGTGGGGTGGAGACCCTGGGGCAGCGGTAGATAACGCCTGGTTCACAGCGCTGCGTAAACTGCGTTATCGCCCGGCTGATGGTATGGTGTGGGTAACATCGGGCTTTGACGGCGTTTTGACAACGATGAACAGAACGAAGCCCAGGCTCACGCCAGATGAAATGGACAGTGTGTCTCACTCTCTAAAGCTACGCTACGAAGCTCTTGGCTGGAAACTCCCCCTATACGTCTGGTCGCTGTATGAGGGGGGCAACGAAAAAAATGGACGTATCACTCAGCCTGTAGGCTGCCTGTTACCTGCAGGTTGTACGCCGCAAATAGTTGCCGAACAGTTCACTGCCCTGGCGTCGTTACTGTTAGAGCAGGGCATCCAGCAGATATGCGGGCAACCACAGCACAATTTTTTACTCGCGCTGGCCGACCAGTTGACTCGGGAAGCGGAAGCGGAAGCGGTGGTGGAACCGTTATCGATACTGCTTAATCCATACCGACCATTGCCGCTGGCCGGGGTGGTATTTAGTGAGGCGTCAGTAGAGGCTGGTCGCAGTGTCCGTCATCACTGGGGACGGGATAACCGCTGGGAAACGATACCAGACTCAGTGCTGTGGTTGCCAGCCGGTCTACGTCCGCGCAAACAGGAAGTCAACTGGATGCGTGGGATGAGCGTGGCCGCCGCCGCCCTGATGTTACTCTGGGCCGCCTCAATGACAGTCTCTTTTATCGCCAACCGCCACCTGGTGGCGATCGCACAGGAGCAGGTGCGGCTGGCCTCAGCGGAGAAACAGCCGCTGGCCGTACGCCTGCATGCGCTCTCCGCGTTACAGAAAACGCTTTCTCAACTGGAATACCGCTCACAGCACGGCGCGCCGTGGTACCTCCGCGCTGGCCTCAGTCAGAACGATGACCTGCTGGCGGCGCTGTTCCCGCACTACGGAGAGAGGGCGCAGCCGCTGCTGCGCGATGCGGCGGCGCATCATCTGGAAGAGCAGCTCACCGCCTTCGTGCAGCTGCCGCCGGACAGCCCACTGCGTGAGAAGATGACGAAGACCGCTTACGGACAACTGAAACAATATCTGATGTTGACCCGCCCGGAAAAAATGGACGCCGCGTGGTTCGCCACCACGCTAATGCAGGACTGGTCGCAGCGCTCAGGCATCGCCGACGCCGTCTGGCAGGGCAGCGGCCCTTCGCTGCTGGCATTTTATGCCGCCAGTCTGGTGTCGCATCCGCAGTGGCGTCTGCCTGTCGATGATGGTCTGGTCAGCCAGGTGCGCACACGGTTAATTCGACAGATGGGCCAGCGCAACAGTGAGTCCACGCTTTACCAGAAGATGCTCGCGCAGGTGGCGAATCAGTATGCCGATATGCGCCTGGCGGATATGACTGCCGACACCGATGCTTCGCGTCTGTTCAGCACTGATGAGGTGGTGCCGGGCATGTTTACCCGTCAGGCCTGGGAGCAGGCCGTGCAGCCGGCCATTGAGAAAGTGGTCGCGGAACGCCGCGATGAAATGGACTGGGTGTTGAGCGATACGAAGCAGACTGCCGCGCAGTCGACGTCGCCGGAAGCTCTGCGAGCCAGGCTGGCGGAGCGTTATTTCGCTGATTTTAGCGGCGCCTGGCTGGATTTCCTCAACAGTCTGCGCTGGCAGCGCGCGGCGACCCTCTCCGATGCTATCGACCAGCTGACCCTGATGGCCGATGTGCGCCAGTCGCCGCTGGTGGCGCTGATGAACACCCTGAGCGTGCAGGGGCGAACCGGCCAGACCGGGGAAGCCATCGCCGATTCGCTGGTCAAATCGGCCAGGCAGCTGTTTAACCGTGATAACTCGCCCGTCATCGATCAACGGTCCGGCGCGCGCGGTCCTCTGGATGCCACCTTCGGACCCGTGCTGGCGCTGCTGGACAATCGCGACGGCGGGACGCCCACCAGCCGTCTTAGCCTGCAGACCTTCCTGACCCGCGTCACCCAGGTGCGTCTGCGCCTGCAGCAGGTCACCAACGCCACCGACCCGCAGGCGATGACCCGCCTGCTTGCGCAGACGGTATTCCAGGGCAAGGCCGTGGATTTAACCGAAACGCGCGACTACGGCAGCCTGGTGGCGGCGGGGCTGGGCCAGCAGTGGAGTGGATTTGGGCAAACGCTTTTTGTTCGCCCGATGGAACAGGCCTGGCAGCAGGTGCTGACCCCGGCGGCGGAAAGTCTCAACGCCCAGTGGCGCAGCGCGGTGGTGGAGGACTGGAATAGCGCCTTTGGCGGCCGCTACCCCTTTAAAAATACCAGCAGTGAAGTCTCTCTGCCGCTGTTGGCAAAATACCTCGACAGCGAGACCGGGCGCATCGCCCGCTTTCTGCAGACCCGGCTGAACGGCGTGTTGCATAAAGAGGGGAGCCGCTGGATGGCGGACAGTATCAATGCTCAGGGGCTGACGTTTAACCCGGCCTTTCTGCAGGCGATGAATACCCTGAGCCATCTCTCCGACGTCGCGTTCGCCAACGGCGAAGCGGGATTGCATTTTGCGCTTCGCCCCGGCACGGCGGACGGCGTGATGCAGACGGAGCTGGTCATCGACAATCAGAAACTTGTCTATATGAACCAGATGCCGGTCTGGCGGCGGTTCAGCTGGCCCGCTGACACCGAAGCGCCGGGCGCCAGTCTGAGCTGGATCAGTACCCGGGCGGGCACCCGCCAGTATGGCGATTTCCCGGGCGCCTGGGGGTGGATCCGTCTGCTGGATAAGGCGGTGGTCAGCGCTTATCCCGGAACGAGCAGCAGCTGGAGCCTGAGCTGGAAAGCGCCGGATGGTCTGTTGCTGAACTACACGCTGCGTACCGAGGCGGGGGAAGGACCGCTGGCGCTGCTGGCGCTGCGAAACTTTACGCTACCGGAGACGATATTCAGCGTGCGCGCGTCTGCTGAACGTGTTCCGCTGACCGACGATATACCCGGCGAAGAGGGATACTGAACCTTCTCCCTCACTGATTGGCGTTGACCTGCAACGCCAGACCTCCTTCGCTCATGGCCGCCCGACGGCCAACTAATCTGACCGCGCAGCCATGCTGCGTGTCTCCCTGTAGAAGAATAAGGGAATATTCATAATGGACGATTTAACCCTGCGATATTTTGATGCTGAAATGCGCTACCTGCGCGAGGCGGCAAAAGCGTTCGCGCAGGCTCACCCCGATCGGGCGGCGATGCTGGATCTCGATAAAGCCGGTACGCCGGACCCTTACGTTGAGCGCCTGTTTGAAGGCTTTGCCTTTTCCGTAGGTCGCTTGCGCGAAAAAATTGATGATGATCTGCCGGAGCTGACCGAGGGGCTGGTCAGCATGCTGTGGCCGCACTATTTGCGCACTATTCCGTCGTTATCGATCGTGGCGCTGACCCCAACGCTGCCGGCGATGAAGATGGCGGAAACGGTGCCCGCCGGGTTTGAGATTAGCTCCCGCCCACTGGGGCCGAAAAATACCGTGTGCCGGTACCGAACCACCCGCGATCTGACGCTTAACCCGCTGGCGATAGAGGAGGCGGTGATGACGGCGGAGCCGGACGGACGTTCGGCCCTGCGACTACGATTCGCCTGTAGCGAGCTGGCTGACTGGTCGCAGACCGATCTCCGCCACCTGGCGCTGTACCTGGGGGAAGACGCTGTTACCGGCAGCGCCCTCCATCTGTGGCTGACCCGACGCCAGGCCGCGCTGTACCTGCGTCTGCCGGGTCAGACAGAGCGGGTAAGCCTCGATGGCTATTTTTCCCCGGGGGGATTCAGCGAGGAGGATCGTTTATGGCCGAAGGGGGAGAGTGCTTTCAGCGGCTATCAGCTGCTGCTCGAGTATTTCACCTTTCGCGAAAAATTTATGTTCGTGCAGCTAAATGGCCTGGAAAACATCACCCTGCCGGCGGGGATATCGCATTTCACGCTTGAGGTGGTGTTCAGCGAGGTCTGGCAAAGTGATTTACCCGTCAGCGCAAGCAGCCTGCGCCTGCACTGTGTGCCGGTGATTAACCTGTTTACCCTTGAGGCCGATCCGTTGACCATCAGCGGGCTGGAGAGCGAATACCTCCTGCGTCCGAAGCGCCTGCAGGACGGGCATACCGAAATCTATTCTGTTGACAGCGTGACCGGCTCCGGGCGCACCGGGGAGGCACGCTATGTGCCTTTCACCCGCTTTCGTCACCAGGGGGGAATGATGTGTCGCCATGCGCCGGAGCGCTACTACCACACCCGCGTAAAACGGGGCGTAACCGGCATGCACGATACCTGGCTTATCCTCGGCGGACAGCAATGGGAGGCTGACCGGGAGCTGGCGCGGGAAACGGTCTCCTTGCGCATCACCGGCACTAACGGCCAGCTGCCGCGCCGGGCGCTACAGAGCACGCTGCTGGATCGCTGTGAGTCGATATCAGCCACGCCGCTTACCGTCCGCAATCTCTGTAAGCCCACGCTGCCGGCCTATCCCCCGGCGGAAGACCGCTACCACTGGCGGGTCATGAGCCATCTGGGCACCCGTTTTCTCAACATGATGAGCAGCGCCGAGGTGCTGCGCGGCACGCTGTCGCTCTACAACTGGCGGGAGGATGAGCTCAATAATCGCCGTCTGGACGCCATTCTGGCGGTCAGCCATTACCGAATTCAGCGTTTCGAGCAGGGCTTCCTGCTGCGCGGGCTGGATATCGAAGTGACGCTCGACGGTAGCGGATTTACCGGTGCGGGCGATGTCCACCTGTTTGGCGATATGCTCAACCGCTTTTTCGCACTGTATGCCGATATGAATCAGTTCAACCAGCTGACGCTCATTGTTCAACCTGAAGGGAAATGTATCCGGTGGAAAGAGAATCACAGTCTGCGCCTGCCCGGCTGATGGCGCAGCTCCGGCCTCAGTTGCCGTACATGAATTTTTACCGCTTCTGCCAGTTGCTGGAGAAGAACCATCCGAAGGCGCCGATCATCGGCAGCGGCTGGCTAGTAGGTGATGAACCCATACGCTTTCGCCCGCATCCGGGGATGGGCTTTCCGGCTGGCGAAATCCGTGGAATGGACGATCCTGAACCGCCCCGTCCGCCGGCGGTTCGCGTGACTTTTATGGGACTCTACGGCGTGGAATCCCCGCTGCCGACCCACTATAGCGATGACATTGCGCAACGGCGGGAAGGCGTCGAGGCCACCGAGGATTTCCTCGATATCTTTAACCATCGGCTGATCGCCCAGTATTACCGTATCTGGCGCAAATATTCCTACCCGGCAACCTTTCGGGCGGGCGGCACGGACAACATCTCGCAGTATCTGCTGGGCCTGGCGGGGCTGGGCATACCGGGATGTGCCGCCGTTGCCGCATCGCCGCTGTCGCGATTTCTGGCGCTGCTGCCGGTGATGATGCTGCCGGGGAGATCCGGGGAAGGCATGGAGGCGCTGGTGGCGCTCCTGGCCCCGGGGACCCGGGCGACGGTGTACCACCACGATCCCTGCCGGATCCCCTTGTCGCAGCCGTTAACGATGAGCGTCCGTCAGCCGGTTAGCCTGCAACATAGGCCAGTGATGGGAACCCACGCCACGGATGTGAACGGTCAGGTATTGCTGCAGCTGGCCACGGAAAAGCCTGATGAGGTTCGCGGCTGGCTGCCCGGCGGCGAACTGTTCAGCGACCTGATGGCGCTTCTGCACGTCTGGCTCGGATCTCATCTTGACGTGCGGCTGCAGCTTTGCGTCGCCCGCCATTTACTGCCGGATGCGCAACTTTGCTGCCAGCAGGAGCATGCCGTCCAGCTCGGCCGTACCGCTGTGCTGCGTCCGCTGGATGCGCAGAAGCAGGCTGACGACAGAGTCACGATTTATCTGGGGCGCTATCAGCGCGTCCGGGAAAATATCCACCGCAGGGAGAGCGATGAAGATGGCGATTACCGCAGTTAAACCCTCCGCCAGGTTGCTGGCATTCCTCATGGTTACCGTCTTAACCGGCTGCGGCCTGACGCAGACCGTGAAAGACGGCGCCGTTTCCGTGACCCAGTCCATTTTTTACCCCCAGGTGAAAACCCTGCATCTGGATCTTCGCGCCCGGGAAGGCGTGAATAACAACGCTAAAGGCGCCTCCCTGGCGACGGTGGTGCGTATTTATCAGCTGAAGGACCGGCAAGCGTTCGACAATACTGACTACCCGTCGCTGTTTGCCGGCGATGGCCAGGCGCTGCAGACGGACCGGGTGGCGGAAAAAGATGTTCGCCTGCGTCCGGGCGAATCGGTGACTGTCGATATGCCCATGGAAACCAGCGCGCAGTTTGTGGCGGTGGCGGCCATGTTTATCGATCCAGACCTGACGCAAAACAGCTGGCGGCTGGTACTCACCCGGGACGAACTTGATCCGGCGAGGCCGCGCATTATCGAAGCCAGCCAAAATCAACTGACGCTGCACCCGTTTAAGGAGAAGTGAAAATGCCTCGTCCCTCCCTGTATGACATCCTGTACGGCAATTTCGCCGGCGGGCTTGACCTGAATACTGTCAGCGAAACGGATCAGGTCATCCTGTCGGTGCTCGATAACATGCAGCGCATCCTCAACTGTCGGGCCGGAACGCTGGCGCATCTGCCGGACTACGGCCTGCCGGATATGACCGCTATCCTCCAGGGGATGCCAGCGTCGGCGCACCAGCTGATGAGCACGTTGTCGGCGGTGTTGCTGAAATACGAACCGCGCCTGCAGCGGATCGCGGTGGTGATGCTCGATCAGCATGCGCCCGGCGAACTGCGCTATGCCATTGATGCGGAGCTGAAGGATATTGGCCTGGTGCGTTACGGCACGGAGTTTATGCCCGAGGGCAGGGTGTTGATCCGCCACCTCAAACGTCAGCAGTACCTTGACGCCCGCTCCGCCCTCTAATCTCTCGCTGAAAGACATCATGATGACAACACACCACGACCGTCACTATAAAGCCGGTGGCGACCCGCGCACGCTGGCTGATTTTATGGCTCTGCGTGCGGAAATGAACAAGCTCAGCCACCAGGCGCGGCCGGATATTAACTGGCCGTATGCCGAGCAGCTTGCCCGCGGGCTGTTGGAGCATCACGGCGCGGACCTGCAGACTGTCGCCTGGTATACCCTGGCCCGCGCCCGGCTGGGCGGGGTGGCAGGGATCAATGAGGGGCTGACGCTGATGGAGTCGCTGCTGGTTCGTCAGGGGAAAAACCTGTGGCCACAGGCGCTCCCGGCCCGGACAGAGATCTTCCGCACCCTGAGCAAGCGGCTGCGGCAGGTGATTCGTACCCTGAATCTTACCCCAGAGGATGTTGAGTCGCTTGAGCAGGCTGAACGTTCGCTGCAAAGCTTCGACGCAGTGCTCCAGCGCCTTGAGATCGCTCCTGAAAACCAGCTGAGCGACCTGCGGGCGCTACTGCACAGCACGGCAACTCGCTTCGAGAGCCTCGACCCTGCGCCAGCGCTTCCCACCGCGCCGCCGGTGGCGGTGTCTGACTCGGAACTTCCCGGCACTCTGGTCAGCGAAGAGGATGCGGCGAAGGTTGAGCCAGTGCCAGACCTAAAACGTAGACCAAAGGCTGAACCGCTGGCTCCGCCTTCACCTGCAAAGCGGCCCGCGCCGGTGGCGGCGTCTACTCCGGCAACCGCGCCGCGCTGGAAGCCGTTTATCGCCGGAATGGTTACCATGCTGGCGGTAACGGGTATCGCCGTCGGCGGATGGCTGGCGCTGCGTCAGTCCGACTTGCCGCCCATTTCGGTCACCCAAAATGCCGGACCGATACCGGGCCTGCCGGCGACAACGCCCCCGGGGCCGGTTGATCTGCCACAGACGCAGCGCCAGCTTGGCGAGCTTGCCCGCCTGGCGCCGGACTGGGCGGTCAGCTACGGCGACCAGCTGGTCCACCAGGCCCTTATCCGCTGGCCGGATCAGGCGCAACCGCTGGCGCAGCAGTGGCGGCAGCAGCTGAGTGCTGGCGCATTGCCCGCGGAAAATCTTACCGGCTGGTCGGAGGGCATGCAGCAGCTGCAGCGGCTCGCCGACCAGCTCAATGCCCTCGACGAGCAGAAGGGGAAGTACCTGACGGTGAGCGAACTGAAAACCGCAGTATTTGTCATCACACAGTCGTTTAACCGCGCTGTTCCGCTGGAGGAGCAGCTGCGCCAGCTGGCCGCGCTTCCCGTTGATCAACCCTGGCCAGCCGCGCGGGGAAGCCTCGTGGAGCTGCATCTGCAACAGCTGATAGTGGAGTATGCCCTGCTGAAGCGAAAACAGCCGGCGTCGCCGACCGCTGCGCTCCCCGCAACCGGTGAGCCCTCGGTGAGTGAGGCGGTGAAATAAAGTGTGCGCATGGCAACATTTTCTTTACATCAATATTGCAAGAACCGAACGCCCTTCGTAGTCTGAAAATGATTTAAATATACCGTTTGTAGTTGTATTGAAAATTTTATTTCGATCTCTGGGGGCATACTATGAAGCACTGTAAAATCATCCTGTTAGTAGGCCTTCTGGCCAGTTCCGCTTCGGCATTAGCAGAGAAGATCGGCGTCTCAATGGCCTACTTCGATCAAAACTTTCTCACTATTATCCGCCAGTCCATTGAGAAAGAAGCTCAAGCCCGCCACGTCGACGTACAGTTTGAAGACGCCCGCGGCGACACCGGACGCCAGGCCGATCAGGTGCAGAGCTTCATCGCCTCCGGCGTGGACGCGATCATCGTCGACCCGGTGGACTCCGCCAGCACCCCGCAGCTGACGAAGATGGCGCAGCAGGCCAAAATGCCGCTGGTGTATGTGAACCGGACGCCGGGGGATAAAACGTTACCGCCCGGCGTGGTGTTTGTCGGTTCGGACGAGCGGGAGTCTGGCACATTGCAGATGGAGGCGCTGGCGAAGCTGGCGAACTACAAAGGCAACGTCGCCATCATGATCGGCAATCTCACCGACGCCGGCGCGCTGCAGCGCACCAAAGATGTGGAGCAGGTGGTGGCCAAGTATCCGGCAATGAAAGTGGTGCAGAAACAGCCGGCCAACTATTCCCGCAGCGAGGGCATGGATCTGATGCAGAACTAGACGGGCAACGGAGAAGCGATTGATATTGTGGCGGCGAACAACGATGAGATGGCGATTGGCGCGGCGATGGCGCTGGAGAAAAGCCAGAAGAAGCTGCTGATCGGCGGGATCGACGCCACCCCGGACGGGCTGAAAGCCCTGGCCAGCGATAAGATTCAGGTGACGGTTTTCCAGGACGCCGTCGGTCAGGGCAAAACGGCCTTAGCGGTAGCGCTGAAGCTGATTAAAGGAGAAAAGGTCGAGTCTCATGTCTGGATCCCGTTTGAGTTAGTGACCAAAGAAAACATGCAGACCTATGTGGAAAAGAGTCATTAACGGCAAGGCGCAGGTGCGCGAACCTGGCTGATAAAACCGGGCTGATAATGTGACGCCCGGGCAACTAAATCGGAGGAAAAGGCATGGCAACGGCAAGAAGCGGCTATACGCTGCAGGTGATAAAGGCAGGGCAGCAGGGGCATGTTGAAATGAGATGGGGGCATCTCGCAGACGTTGATACGCGCGCGGCGGCGGCGGCTATCATGCAGCATATCGGGCGTTCTTCGTCCTCGCGGGGCCAGCAGGAGATCAGCCTGTCGCTGACCAATGCCGCCAGCGGTATCTCGGTGGAGCTTCATCACCCGGCCTCAGGGGAAAGCGCTACCCCGGCTTTTATTGAGGCTGAGTTAAAGAAAATTGTGCAGATCGTTGATGGCTACGAGGCGGCAGAAGATACCCATATTGTGGAGTAGCGTGTCGCCTGGGTAAAAAAAAATCCACGCCGCTGCGTGGATTTTTTTGCGCGGTGGCGGCGAAAACGCCAGCCAGCGGGATTAGACGTTGAACAGGAAGTTCATCACATCGCCATCTTTCACGATGTAGTCTTTACCTTCAGCACGCATTTTACCGGCTTCTTTCGCGCCCTGTTCGCCTTTGTAGGCAATGAAGTCTTCATAAGCGATGGTCTGCGCGCGGATAAAACCTTTTTCGAAGTCGGTGTGGATCTTACCGGCTGCCTGCGGCGCGGTCGCTCCCACCGGGATGGTCCATGCGCGAACTTCTTTCACGCCCGCGGTGAAGTAGGTCTGCAGGTTCAGCAGAGCGTAACCGGCGCGGATCACGCGGTTCAGGCCCGGCTCTTCGAGGCCCAGCTCAGCCATGAACTCGTCACGCTCTTCATCGTCCAGCTCGGCGATGTCCGCTTCAACGGCGGCGCACACCGGCACCACCACAGACCCTTCCTGCTCGGCGATGGCGCGAACCTGATCGAGGTACGGGTTGTTCTCGAAACCGTCTTCATTGACGTTCGCGATGTACATGGTCGGCTTCAGGGTCAGGAAGCTCAGATAGCGGATGGCCTCTTTCTCTTCTTTGGTCAGATCCAGCGCACGCAGCATACCGGCGTTTTCCAGCTGCGGCAGGCATTTTTCCAGCGCGGCCAGCTCAACCTTCGCGTCTTTATCGCCGCCTTTGGCTTTTTTGGAGACGCGGTGAATCGCGCGTTCGCAGGTATCAAGGTCAGACAGCGCCAGTTCGGTATTGATAACGTCGATATCTTCCGCCGGGTTCACTTTCCCCGCGACGTGAATAATATTATCGTTTTCAAAGCAGCGAACCACATGGCCGATGGCTTCGGTTTCACGGATGTTGGTCAGAAACTGGTTGCCAAGACCTTCACCTTTGGACGCGCCTTTCACCAGGCCCGCGATATCCACGAACTCCATGGTGGTCGGCAGGATGCGCTGCGGTTTGACGATTTCAGCCAGCTTGTCCAGACGCGGATCGGGCATCGGTACGACACCGGTGTTCGGCTCAATGGTACAGAAGGGGAAGTTGGCCGCTTCAATACCCGCTTTGGTGAGCGCATTGAACAGGGTGGATTTGCCGACGTTGGGCAAACCGACGATACCGCATTTGAATCCCATGATTTAAATCACCTTAATCTTTGGATAATCAATCTGTTACAAGGAACAGATTGCAGAAAATTGAATAGCTTTGCCTATTATACACGGTGCGCGGCAAAAATGCCGCACGCCAACGGCTTATTGCGCCTTAAAGGCGTGCAAACGGTTGGTCGCTTTGGTCAGCCCGTCCTTTAACCAGATTTCGGTACAGCGCGCCGCTTCGTCGACAGCGTCATCGATCAGTTTCTGCTCGCTGGCCGGTGGTTTGCCAAGCACAAAGCCGACAACCTTGTTTTTGTCGCCCGGATGGCCGATTCCGACGCGTAAACGGTGAAAGTTCGGGTTATTGCCGAGCTTACTGATGATATCCTTCAGGCCATTGTGGCCGCCATGGCCACCGCCAAGCTTAAATTTCGCCACGCCCGGCGGTAAATCCAGCTCGTCATGGGCGACCAGAATTTCATCCGGGTTGATGCGATAAAAGGTCGCCATCGCGGCCACGGCTTTACCGCTGAGATTCATAAAGGTAGTGGGGACCAGCAGGCGGACGTCCTCGCCCGCCAGGTTGATGCGCGAGGTGTAGCCGAAGAATTTGCTCTCTTCGCGCAGCGGCGCACGATGGCGATCCGCCAGTAAATCCACATACCAGGCGCCAGCGTTGTGCCGGGTAGCGGCATATTCCGCACCGGGGTTGGCCAGGCCGACAATCAGTTTAATGGTCACGTTTTCTATCCTGCATGGGGCATTCTCTGCCGCGTAGTGTACTGTCTGCGGGCGCGCTTGACAAAATTCTGGCTATTAGACAATACCCGCATTGATGATTTACTCACTAAATCATTAGAATTTGATATGGTTCATAGACTTATTTGTAAATTTTTGTCTATTCGCTGTTCACTAATGTGATCGTGGACGCACTCCGCAGAAGAGACCTTGTCTATACTACACCTATAAGATTTGGGGACATTCCCTGGCAACCCAAAGTCCGGAGGTGACACATGAAACGCAAAAACGCTTCGTTACTCGGTAACGTACTCATGGGGTTAGGGTTGGTGGTGATGGTTGTGGGGGTAGGTTACTCCATTCTGAACCAGCTTCCGCAGCTTAACCTGCCACAGTTCTTTGCGCATGGCGCAATCCTAAGCATCTTTGTTGGCGCAGTGCTCTGGCTGGCCGGTGCCCGTATTGGCGGCCACGAGCAGGTCAGCGACCGCTACTGGTGGGTGCGCCACTACGATAAACGCTGCCGTCGTAACCAGCATCGTCACAGCTAACCGTAGCATGATTTCCCGCATCGGCCGCTGAAGGCCGATGCGCTTTTCTGTGTCTCACTTTATCTCTTCCTCTTTTTCCCGCCATATTACGCCCCCATTCCGTCCTGGCCTTCGTGCTGCTATGGTTGCCAGCATAAAATGAATAGCAAGCGCGGTTTTTGCTTGACCCTGACGTTACGTCAGGCTGCAGAGTAGCGGTCCTGGCCACAGAGAGGAGCAGTCATGTTAATTCAGGTGGGAGAGCTGGCGAAGCGTGCCGGACTGACGGTACGTACGCTGCATCATTATGAACAGACGGGGCTGTTAACGCCTTCGGCCAGAAGCGAGGCGGGCTATCGGCTCTATAACCTGTCCGCGGTTCAGCGCC